>Ga0308159_1000169_pt1 | contig 214161 bp, 192 predicted proteins | sample PhyCR1_FD_201040 | JGI IMG/M metagenome (GOLD analysis project Ga0308159, IMG submission 201040) | Phyllosphere microbial communities from UC Gill Tract Community Farm, Albany, California, United States - DLSLC.R1 | ecosystem: Host-associated > Plants > Phyllosphere > Unclassified | place...
CTATGGTCACCGATGTGCACGCAATCGAACTCCGTGATGTCGGTGGTGTCCATGTACACGCCCTTGCCGATGTGGCAGCCGAGCAGGCGGAAGGCGACCGGCAGCCATGGCGTGCCGCGCAGATAACGCATGAAGTTGGGCACCGCAATGCCTTCGTACATATTGGTGACGCCTTCGGACAGCCACACGAACGGCGTCCACATCGGCTCCGCGCGCTTCTCGTAGCGGCCCAGTAACAGCCACTTGAAGGCCAGCACGAACAGGTAGTTACCGATGCCGTACGCCAGCCCGATCAACGCCAGGTAGGCAATGACGGCGCCCCAGTGTCCTGCCCCCGCGATCGGCATCAGGTCCAGCACCACCGTATAGCCGACGGCAATCACCATGGCATGCGGCGCCACGATGCGGAAGGCTTCCACCAGCGAGCGGCCCAGGCGGCGCAGTAGCGATGGCTTGTAGGTCAGGTGTTCCGGGTAACCGCCGACCTGCTCACGCGCCGGCAGACGGATCGGGGGCGAGCCGAGCCACGTGTCGCCGGCCGTCATGCGCTCGTTGTCCGGGGCGTGGGTGTGCACGCCCACCAGCACGCCCTCTGGCAGGATGGTGCCGTCCGGGATATAGCTGCCGTTGCCGACGAACGAGCGGTTCGACACCACGGTCGGTTGCATCGTCATCCAGCCGCCATCGACATGTTCGTCGCCCAGCATCACGGCATCGGCAATGAAGGTTTCATCGCCCAGCGTCAGCATGTCCGGCACCACGCCCAGCGCGGTGGAGATCTCGGCATCGCGTCCGACCTTGGCGCCCAGCAGACGGTACCAGAACGGCGCGTAGACAGTGGCGTAGATGCCGTGCAAAACGTTCAGGCTCGACTCCTGGATGTGGCTGACCAGCCACTTCTTGCAATAGGCGTTCGAGTGGACGGCGTAGCGGCCCGGCTGGATGCGCGGCAAAAAGCCCCAGCGGATCGCTGCCGACACCAGCATCGTCAGGAACACCAGCACGGCACTGGCCGGCAAGGCCAGCACGAAGTAGCGCACCAGCTGCCCTTCGATGGTGCTCGCCTGCAGCCAGGCCAGCGCACCGCGCTCGTCGAACCAGTCGATCAGCACGAAGCTCGGGAACACCGGCATGAAGAACAGCGTCGCCACCAGCAGGATGCCGAAGACGAAGAACAGCGCTTCGCCTGCGCGGCGCAGCTGACTCGTGTGCGGGCGCGGCGGCAGTGCCGATGGATCGAACGACTCAACGTCGCGCGCCGGAGAACCCTTCCAGACGCGGTTCGCGGGCACGACACCACCGTCCTGCAGCGCCGACTGGCCCTCCAGATGGCCGTGCCGCTCCACGCGGGTATTTCCTTCCAAGATGGCGTACGACGACACGAAGGCGTCGTCTTCGAGCGTGACATGCCCCAGAAGCAGGCGGCCGCGCTCCACGCGCGCGTTCTCGATATTGACGGCATTGCCGATGCTGACGTTGTCGCCAAACTGCAGCAGCTCGGGCGCGCGCACCGTCATCGAGCCGATCACGACATCGTCGCCAATCTTCGCGCCCAAGAGGCGCAGCCACCAGGTGTACAGCGACGACCCGGCCAGCAGATAGGTGGGCGCCGCATCGATCAGGCGGTCGGCCAGCCACCAGCGATAGTATGTCATGCCCCACAGTGGGTACGAGCCAGGCTTGAGCCGCCCGGCAACGAGCCATTTGCCGCCAATCGCCAACACGAACTCCATTATCGTCGCCAGCAGGAACACGCCGATCGCCGCCGCGACTGCCCGGGGAACGCTGTCGCCGGGCGCGCCGGTCATGGAGTGGTAAGCGAAGAACGGCGCCAGCCACTGCGCCATGCGCAGCGTCACCAGCAGCGGGAAGACCGCCAGCTGGGCCAGGCCGCAGACCCAGCGTCGCGCTGCCGGCGGCGGGGTCCAGTCGGCCTCCATCGCCGCCGTCCCCGCGCCCTGATCGAGGCTGGCCGCGATCGCGCCAACCTGGCGCTTCTGGTAGATGTCACCCACCGTCATGTGGGCAAAGCGCGGATCCTGGCGCAAGGCGCTTGCCAGGCGGGCGGCAAAGAACGAGTGACCACCCAGGTCGGAGAAGAAATCCTGCTCGCGCCGGATCGGTTGGCCGGGGAACAGCTGGGCAAGGGCCGCGAACAAGGCTGTCTCCCCGGCTGTTTCCGGCGCGTCCGATGCCGCCAGGTCGCTCGGCAATGGCGCGCTCAGTGCCATTGCCTTGAGGGCCTTGCGGTCGATTTTTCCTGAAGTTAAACGCGGCATGACCGCGAGGACTTCGAAGCGGCTCGGCACCATGTAGGGCGGCAGGCGGCCGGACAGCGCCGTGCGCAGCGTGGCGCTGGCAAGCTGTTCGTCGGTCGCTGCCGGTGTCGGCACCAGATAGGCGACCAGACGGTCGATGCCATCGTCCTTGCGCAGCAGGACGGCGGTGGTACCGATGCCATCCTGTTGGGCCAGCACGGCCTCGATCTCGCCCAGTTCCACGCGAAAACCACGGATCTTGACCTGGTCGTCGGTACGGCCCAGGCACACCACCTGCCCGTCCGGTTCGATGCGCGCAAGGTCGCCCGTGCGGTACAGGCGCGCATCGTCGCTGCCAGAGGCCCATGGGTTGGGCAGGAATTTTTCGACAGTCAGGTCAGGGCGCCCCAGGTAGCCGGCCGACAGGCCGGGCCCGGTAATGCACAGCTCGCCGGTGTCGCCGCGCGGCAAAATCTGCAGGCCCTTGTCGGTCTCGGTCGAGATGACCAGCAGCCCATAGTTCGGCAGCGGATCGCCGATGGTGATCGTGCGTCCCGGTTCCATGCGCGCCAGGCTGGCCGAGACCGTCGCTTCGGTCGGGCCATAGGTGTTGAACATGACACGGCCGGGCCGCGAGAAGCGCTCGACCACGGCTTCCGGACACATCTCGCCGCCCAGGTTGATGATGCGCAGGCTCGGAACGTCTTGGGCAAACAGCGACAGCAGGGTTGGCACCGCATGCAACACGGTGACGCCGTTTTCCGCGAGCAGGCGCGGCAGCGCTTCCGGATCGCCTGCCGCTTCCTTGGGCCCGAGCCAGAGCGTCGCGCCGACTAGGTAAGAAATCCAGATTTCTTCGAAGGACATGTCGAAGGCGACCGAGAAGCCCTGGTAGACCCGGTCGTCCGCACGTACGCCCAGCACCGCGTTCTCGCTGCGCAGAAAATGGCAGATGCTGCGCTGGTCGATCAGGATGCCTTTGGGCTTGCCGGTCGAGCCCGACGTATAGATCACATAGGCCGGCGCACTCCCCGCGACCACGCCGCGGCGCTTGAGCACGTAGCCATCCGCTGCGGGCAGCAGCAGGTGCTCGGCCATGTGGATGGGTTGGGGAATACCGCCAAGGCGCTCGCGCATCCGTTCGCTGGTGATCAGGCCCGGGGAACCGGCGTCCGTCATGCAGACCAGCAGGCGCTCGGCCGGTGTGTCTTCGTCGACCGGCAGCCAGGCGGCCCCGGTCTTGGCGATCGCCGCCTGCATGATCAACAGGTCGATCCCGCGCGGCATCCACAGACCGACGATATCGCCCGGCCCGATACCCGAGTCGATCAGACGCGAGGCGGCCAGGCTGGACTGTTCGTCGAGTTCGCGGTAGCTGAGCTGGCGTGCACCGGACACAAAGGCGGGCCGGTCGGGCGCACGCTGCGCGCTGGCTTCGAGCAGGTCGGCCAGGATTTCATCGCGCAGCAACTCGGGCTGGTGGGGTCCGTACAGGATGTCGGGGTGCTGCGTCGAGGAAATGAAATTTTTCATCGAGAATAAATGAGGCTGAGATGCATTTAAGCAAGGCTGTTGCAAACCGAAAATCCACATCGCCACGGCACACCCAGCGACACGACCACGCCACCGGGATGATTGCTTCCCAAGCTCAACCGGAACTGTTCCTGGCTGAAACTATAGCGGCGCCCTGGATTGTAGAGCATCTGTATTGATGGCGTTGGCAGTGGGGCTGCACGATGGCCGTGTCGCCCGGCCCCGGTTCCCACAGGTTGGCCGGGGCTGAATACTTACCCGCGCAATGCCGGCATCGTCCGCGCGGACACGCGAGCTGACACACCCTGCTGCGCAACTGGTCCATTGGTCTTGAAGGACGACACCACGTGCGTCAGCTGCGCTGCCTGGTTCTGCATCGATTCAGCGGCAGCGGCTGCCTCTTCGACCAGGGCCGCGTTTTGCTGTGTCACCTGATCCATCTGTACGACGGCAGTGTTGATCTGCTCGATGCCCGATGACTGTTCGGCGCTGGCTGCACTGATGTGGGACATCACGTCGTTCACACGGCGAATACTGTCGACCACTTCGGTCATGGTGGCGCGGGCGTCGCCCACCAGTCGTGTCCCTTGGGCGACCTGGACCACCGATTCATTGATGAGGGCTTTGATTTCCCTCGACGCGCTCGCGCTGCGCTGCGCCAGCGTGCGCACTTCGCCGGCAACCACGGCGAAGCCCCGTCCCTGTTCACCAGCACGCGCGGCTTCGACGGCGGCGTTCAGCGCCAGGATGTTGGTCTGGAAAGCAATGCCGTCGATCACGCCGATGATGTCGGCGATCTTGCTCGAATGGCGGTTGATGCCGTCCATGGTATCGACCACGCCGGCGATCACGTCTCCGCCACGGATCGCTACCCGGGAAGCCTGCGCGGCCAACGCATCGGCCTCGCGTGCGTTGTCGGCATTCTGTTTGACTGTGGAGGTGAGTTCCTCCATCGACGATGCGGTTTCCTCGAGCGACGATGCCTGTTCTTCGGTCCGGGACGACAGATCCTGGCTGCCTACCGCCACTTGCGTGGAGGCAATCGCGATGGTCTCGGTGCTGGCCCGGACGCGTTCCACAATGCCTGCCAGGCTATCGTTCATCTGCTTTAGCGCGCCGAGCAGTTGGCTGGTTTCATCTTTGCCGCTGACGACGATGACGCTCGTCAGGTCGCCGGCGGCGACGGTCAGTGCCACCGACACCGCTTGCCGCAGCGGCTTCACGATGCTGCGCGTAATGGCGACGGCGCAGATGGTGGCGATCGTCAGCGCCACCAGGGCAACCGTTGCCATTGCCACCCGTGCAGCGGCGGCGCTGTCGTCGGCCATCCCGATGCTGGCACTGGCAATGGCATTATTGAGGTCCACGATCTTCTCCAATGTCGCTTCAGAGCGCACGAACAGCGGCTCGGCAGCGCTTACCTGCTGGAAGAACGAAGAAAACAGTTCCTGCCGCCGCTCAGGCGACGTATTGCCCGCTAGCGCGGTCACGGTACGCGCAACCTGTTCTTCAGCGACTTGCCAGGCCTTCCACTCGCCCTGGAACTGATTCCAGAGTACGGTCTCTTCGGGCGTCTGTGGCAGAGGCTCATACAGGCGCCAGCCGGCATCGATCCGCTCCCAGGCTTTGCGGCGATGCGCAAGAATGGCATCAAGCTGCGGCCGCGCATCAGGATCGTTCTGGTACAGCGCTACCGACATGTCGTAGCCCTTCACTGCCGTCTGCCCTTCGCTCACTGCCAGCAGCCCATGGATCGACGGCAGGCGCACGTGGCCCACTTCAGCACCTGCAGCCGAGACCCGTTGGAGTCCGATATGGGCGCTCCAGCCGAAAGCGATCATGGCCGCCAGCATGATGGCAACGAGCAAACCGAGTTTGCGGGTGACGTTCAGATTTTTCAGCATGATTCGGTATGTCGCGACACGAGATGGGGGATGGAATACATTGTCACCCGCGCGGCATGAAGTTTCCTAGTGGAAAATTCTTTTGCGTGTGTGATGCATTACGTCTCGCGACACGTACGTAGTACAAGCCCGTGCAACCCCCTCGAGACCGCTGTGGTTTTCATGCAACCGAGGTACTGTGGTTTTTCCGCAGCCCCGTGCCCACCACATCAAAAATCGTAACGCAGCCCCACGGCCAGCGCACGACCACCACGCACACCGCCGTCCACGTCCGCCAGGCCGCCGCGCCGCGTCGTCAGCGCCGCCGTCTCGGCCTCGTGATACAGCTCGGCAAACAGCTTGGCGTCGCGCGACAGCGCGTAATCGATGCCGAGGTGGATGATCTCGTCACCGTAGTTGTCCACCTTCGCCAGCATCAGCTTGATCGTGCTCTTGCCCAGCGTATAGTGACCATACAGATTGATGGCGCGGTTGCCATCGCTCGAGAAGCCGCCTGACTGGCGGTTGCCCGTCTCGAATGCCTCGTACTTCACCGCGAGATAAACGGCCTTGGCCTGGTGGCTCAGCGTGACGCCGTAGATGCGGTTCTTGCCATAGCCGGCGTCGCCCCGGTCATCGACGCCTGCTGCCAAGCGGGTGTCGCCACGGACATACGTGGCCACCGCCTGCCAGCGCCGGTCGTCGATGCGCGAGGTCGAGCGGCGGTTGCCGCTGCTGGGCGCATAGCCGGCGCCAAACGACAGGCCGTTGTAGGTCGGGGTTGTATACGCGAGCGTCTTGGCTACCCGGAACACGGTGTAGGTCGCATAGCCGCTGTAGTAGGTGCTGAACATGTCCACCGGCGCCGCTACGGCGTTGTAGTAAGGCATCCACTGCTGGCCGTAGGTGAGCGCGCCGAGCGTGCCCTTCACGCCGACGCTGGCGATGCGGATGTTTTCATCCTGGTCGTAGGGGTCGCGCAGTCTGGCATTGGCGACATCGACCGGCAGTTCGACTTGCCCGACGAGCGCCAGATCTGCATTGATCGGGTATTTGCCGCTGATGCCCATGCGCGAATACGCGTCGCGCAGGCCAGTGTAAGAATCAGCACGATCTGGGTGGACCGATTCGACTTGGGTGCGCAGCGAGCCGTAGAAGTCGAACTCCGGCGTGTCCTGCGCGAACGCGGCGCTGCCGCAGAGCGAGCCCGTTAATGCAAACGCCATGCGGGCAGGTGTGGTGGTGAGGAACGTCATTGATGGTCTCCAAAGGTCAGGACCATAAGGTCAAATTAAAGCGGCAAGCTGGGTGGCCACCGGCATCAGACTGAGCACCAGTTCACGCACGCCGTCCCAGACGATCTGCACGCCCAGACACAACAGGATGAACGCGGTCAGGCGCAGGAAGACGGCGGTGCCGGCTTCGCCGATCAGGCGCAGGAAATGTTCGCCGTAGCGGAACGCCAGGTACAACAGCACGCCAATCAGGCCCAGCGCGAGCAAGGCGCCGCCCATGCGTGCCAGTGAAAACACGACCTTGACATCATGCAGGGCCACGCCGACCGTGATGGCGACGGCGATCGAGGCCGGGCCGCAGCTGATCGGGAAGGTCAGCGGATAAAAGGCTTGGCGCTGGGCGTGTTCCGGCGTGAAGGTCTCGGCCAGGGAAGCCCGGCTGTCGGGTGTGGCCGGCGTCGCGCCGAGCAGGCGCCAGGCGACTGACGCCAGAATCAGGCCGCCGCCAATGCGGACGATGGGCAGCGAGATGCCGAAAAAATCGAGGACGTACGAACCGATCAGCATCGAGCCGGCCATCAGCCAGAACATGTTGCGGGCGATGCGGCGTGCCAGCAGCGCACGGATCGTCGGCGACGCGCCTTCGGTCAGGCTCAGGAAAATCGGCGCGGTTGCGGCCGGATTAAGGATTGGCAACATCGTTACCAGTACAAACAGGAAGCTCCTGGCTGCCACCAGAATAAGTTCGATCGTCATGGATAGTCCGGCAGCCCCGTCAGGCTGCAACTCGGTTGCCAGCGCATGGGGTCGCTGGCGTGGTGGTTGTTTACGTGCACACCTTCAAGCGAAACACGACGCGTGCCGATGTGGAACCTGCCGCCGTCGCGGGGCTCTTTCGTCCGACAGCAGAAACTGTACAGGAAGGTCGGACGTGATGGACACACGCCTGACGTCAGCATGCCGATCGGAAAGCGTCGTTTACCGCCGGCACACGCCCAAAAAAAAGCGGCGCCGCCAGCACCGGATCACGTGAATGACCCTGTACCGACGGCGCCGCCGTCACGCTACCCTCACACGTTTAGTGCTTGGTATCGCCCTTGTCCATCTCGTGGATCTCGTGGTCCTTCAGTGCCTTGCGCACCTTGGCCACATCGGCTGCACCGACTGGCGCGGCCTTGTTACCCCAGGCATTGCGCACGAAGGTGGTCAGGTGCGCCGTCTCTTCGTCCGACAGACGCCATGCGAAGCCCGGCATGCCCAGCTCCGATGGCGCCGTCTTGGTCGATGGCAGGCGTGCACCGGCCAGGATCACGCGGATCAGCGAGCTCGGATCCTGCTGCAGCACGGTCGGGTTGCCCGGCAGCGCAGGGAACACATTGCCCGAGGCCTTGCCGTCGACACGGTGGCAGGCCGAGCAATTGTCCAGGTACAGCTGGACACCGCGCTGGCTGTCGTCGCCGCTCATGATGGTGTCGACCGTCGCCGTGCTGGCCGTGAAGCTGGCTTTCTTGTTGCCCGTGGCCGGCAGCGTCTTGAGGTAGCCGGCCATGGCGCTCAGGTCGGCATCCGTCATGTTCTGCGTGCTGTGCAGGACAACATCCTGCATCGGCTCGCCGAGCACGCCGGAATGGCTGTTGCGACCGGTCTTGAGGGTATCGACGATATCCTTCTCGCTCCAGTTGCCCATGCCGTCGACCTTGTCGCCACGCAGGTTCACCGCGAGCCAGCCGTCGATCAGCGGACCGCCAGCCAGGTACTCAGGACCGGACTCATCCAGCGCCAGCTCATTGAGCGTGGTCGCGCGCGGGGTGTGGCAGGTGCCGCAGTGACCCAGGCTCTGGACCAGGTAGGCGCCACGCGCGATGCGCTGGTCAGCGTACTTCGACAGGTCCATCGGGCCCTGCACCGGCACGAAGGTCTTGCGCCAGATGCCCAGCGGCCAGCGGATCGACAGCGGCCAGCGGATGTCGGCCGCGCGGTTCGCGGCGCTTGCCGGTGCCACGCCGTGCATGAAGTAGGCGTACAGCGCGCGCAGGTCGTCGTCGCTCATGCGGGCATACGACGGGAACGGCATGGCCGGATACAGCGTGCCGCCGGTCGGCGTGATGCCGTGGCGGATCGCACGATCGAAATCGTCCAGCGAGTAATTGCCGATACCGGTCGTCTTGTCCGGCGTGATGTTCGTCGAGTACATATTGCCGATCGGCGACTGGATCACGCGGCCGCCCGCAAAGGCTTTGCCGCTTGGCGCCGTGTGGCAGGCGATACAGTCCGAGGCCGTGGCGACATAGCGCCCCTTCTCGATCAGGCCGGCATCAGGCTTGGCGCCTGCTGCAAGTTGCGGACCGGGTTCGATCTTGCGCGTCTCGGTCGGTGCGACGGCGTAGCCGTACATGCCGGCAAACACCAGCGCGCCAACGATGCCAAGCGTCAGGAGGACTTTTTTCACAGGTTTTTTCGTCGTCATCTGTTTGTCCTCTTATGCCTGAACCAGTGGGCCTGGGTTCTTGATGTACTGCTCACGGATTGCCTTGGCACACCAGTACGCCAGCGCGCCGACCATGCCGGTCGGGTTGTAGCCATTGTTCTGCGGGAACGCGTTGGCGCCCGGCGCGAACACGTTCGGCACATCCCACGACTGCAGGTACTTGTTCAGGGCCGACGTCTTCGGGTTGTCGCCCATGATGGCGCCGCCGACCGTGTGCGTGCTCTGGTACTGGTTGATGTTGTAGTGGCTGCCCGCCTTTTTCGCATCGCCCTTGATGGCCAATGGATTGAGCACCTGGCACATGTCCTGCGCCTTGCCGACCAGGTATTGCGACGCGATGATTTCGTTCTCGTGCCAATCGAACGTCATGCGCAGCAATGGCCGGCCGAAACCGTCCTTGTAGTTCGGATCGAGGTCGAGATAGGCATCGTCGTACGACATGCAGGAGCCCTGTACTTCGAAGTAGAACGAATGGCGCATCGCGTCCTTGGCGCCCTTCTTCCAGTCGCTGCCCCAGCCCGGTACGCCCGGTGCGGTCGCGATACCGCGCACGGGACCGCCGCCCGGCTGGCGCGCCCAGATGATGCCGCCGCCGATGAAGCCGGTCTTGGTCGGATCGTTGCGGTTGCCGTTCAGGTCATCGAACGTTGCGCCGCCACCGCCAATGCCCATGAACTGGTTGGCGTGCACGGTCTCGTCGAAGAACAGCGAGACGCGGTTCAGGTTCTGGTACGAGTAATTCTTGCCGACGGTACCGGTCTTGGTGACAGGATCGTACGCCGGGCCAATGCCCGAGAGCAGCATCAAGTGCACGTTGTAGAGCGAGAACGCGGCCAGGATGACGATGTCCGCCGGCTGCTCGGTCTCGCGGCCCTGGGCGTCGAGGTAGTTCACGCCGGTGGCCATCTTGCCGTCCGGCGTCAGGTTCACTTTCATCACTTGCGCCATCGTGCGCAGGTCGAACCCCTTGCGGCCACGCAGCACCGGCAGGATGTTCGCGTTCGGGCTCGCCTTCGAGTAGTTCAGGCAGCCATAGTCCGAGCAGAAGCCGCAGAAGTTACACGGTCCCATCTGGCAACCGTACGGGTTGACGTAGGTACCCGAGGCGTTCGAGGCCGGGATCGGGTATGGGTGGTAACCCATCGCGTTGGCGGCCTTATAGAAGTATTCGGCGCCCAGGTAATCCGGGTTTGGCCCGAGAGGGAATTCGCGCGAGCGCGAGCCTTCGTACGGATTGCCGCCGCCGACCTGCGCACCATTGATGATGCCGCCCTTGCCCGAGGTGCCACACACGTATTCGAAGTGATCGAAGTGCGGTTCCAGATCTTCATACGTGATCGGGAAATCCTGGATCGACATGCCGGCCGGCAGGATCTTCTTGCCGTACTTCTGTTCCATGATGCTGCGGATCTTGAAATCCTCTGGCAGCGCGCGGAAGTGGCAACCCGACCAGTGCGAACCGGCGCCACCGACGCCCGTACCCGGCTTGAACGAGCCCATGCGGCGCATCGGCACGGCCGACGTCGTGCCGTTGTGGCGGATGGCGATGGTTTCCTGCGCCAGCGACTGCAGATACTTGCGGTGCACCGAGCCTTCGAGCTCATCGATCACGCGCGGATAGGCGAAGTCGGGCTGTGTGTCGCGGTCAGGACCGCGCTCGAGCACGACGACGTTCATGCCGGCGTCTGTCAATTCCTTGGCAATGATGGCGCCAACCCAGCCCATGCCAACAATCACTGCATCTGTTTTTGGTTTTACGATTGCCATCTTTTATCCTCTCCGTCCCGCCAGATCGACCGGTCCGAGCGGATACGGTTTGTCGCGAATCTTGACCCACTCCAGATAATCGCCCCGCATGCCGGGGTAGCCGATCATCTTCCATGAGCCCATGTTCTTGTTGCCGCCGTGGCTCGGGTCGGCAAAGTAGCCGGCCCGCACTTCGGCGAGGAAGTCAGCGAAGAACAGCTTCGACGAAATGTCGGCCAGCTTGATCTTGCCTTCTTCGAGGTCCTTCAATACCGCCTCTTGCATGCGCAGGTCGAGGTCGGCAAACGCCTTGCCCGAGAAGCTGCTGGCGCAATGCGCGTCGACGGCCTTGATGCCCACGCGGATGATCTCCTTGAGCGCCAGCTTGCCCTGGTAGCCGAATTCGGACGTGGCTTCGAGGAATGGCCCCTGCATGTACCAGATCGCGCCCGCGGCGTATGGTGTCTGCATATGGCGGTCGAGGAATTCCGGCACGCCCAGTTCGACGGCGCCAGGGCCGTGCTGGTCATGCGGGATCAGGCGATCGACGGCGGCGATGACGAATTTCCATTCGGTCGCGGTGAAGAATTTGGGGGTGTAGGCATCAGGCTTGCCTTCGGTTGGCGCTGCGGCCGTCGCGTTGGGCAAATTCTGCTGGATTGCCGCTGCCGCGCCCGCGCCCATCGGCACGAAGACCAGGGTCTTGATGAGCGTGCGGCGCCGGGAAGGAGATTGCTGGTCATCGGACATAATGTCGTTGCTCCATATTGACGTTGGATATAGATACTTCAGGCATCTCGCATGATAACCATGCTGAACTTGATGCGCTATTGAAAATCCTGGCGCTGAAATTCAATCTGCCAATTATGTGCCGTTGATTGGCGCCATTTTGCAGTGGGCCCGCTGCGCTAATTGCCGTATAGGGAAATACGTATCGACCTCGCCCCTATATTTACAAATGAAACATTCGAATATTCAGAAGTTTCAAGAGTTCGAGTACCTTGGATGGATTGCACTTGCTATGCGGACACAGCGCTGCACGACACAATCACTGGCTGGCACAAACGGCGCCAATGTAAATACAAGTGTTTCGTAACAGATATCGTGCAGGTACGAGGCACAGGCCAGGATGTGCGTACGACATCCTGCAAGCAGGGTCCGAGAAGGATGCGTGGCACTCTGGGCGCGGTTTTGCCAGCCCACCTGGATGTGGTCGACACGCGCAGGTAAAAAACTTCACATGTTGCATAAATGAAACACTGTAACAACACTATTCAAGACCTGCAAATGCGATCTCATTCAGAAACAGAGTCCGGTTAATAGCAACATAATAATGACTCGGTATTTTTCGGCAGCGGTATATGGTTGAGATGTAATGACAGACCCATGCGCATTTCTAATGATCCCATCACGGAATATGATGAGGACAAAATGAATGACCGATCCGGATTCATGCCCGCATCACAGCCCGATAGTAATTGGCTGCGCCGCCGTCAATTCAAGCGGTGCATTTACGGCAATGATGTACGTATTGCACGCCAGGCCCAGGCCAATACCGCACGCAGCAATGTACCGCCCAGCGTCCATGGTCGTTGTTGATTCAGTACGCGCCGGCAAAGACGCTGGGGCACGAAGAAACGCACAAATGTCGTCATGCCGCGCGCACGCATGCTCCGCAGGCAGCCACCCGCCACCGTCGTGTCGAACCCGTCCGCGGCGCGCAGCAGGTACAGCGCCGTCCCCGAACACATCGCGATGTCAGCCTGAGCATCGCGCGCCAGTGGGCGCAGGCCGTGCCGGTACGACAGCACGAGCGTCCGGTGCAGGTCGGGCAACGCGAGGTGCAGCGGACGCACGACGCCAAGCCATTCCAGCCAGCGCGGCAAACCATGCAGGTGCACGTCGGCGCGCTCGCAGTAACTGGCGAACGCCTCTTTCAATTCAGGCAGCGTGGCCTGAGCCGGGCGCGGCAGCGGCGCCGGCTGCGCGCGCCAGCGGGCCATCCAGTACACCAGCGCTGCGTCATGCTGCGCGCGCAAGGTGGCCGGCGCAGCAGATGCCAAATCGAACTGCGCGCCGGGCTGCATGAACCGGATGACGCCACGTAGTGCGGCCAGCCGCGGCGCGGCGAGCACGTCCAGCGGCGTGGGACGGCCGTGATTGCGCCACGCGTTGTCGATGCGGCCGAACTGCGCGAACGAGGCCACCGGGACGACTATCCGAGGCCGGAGTTCGTCGATCTGGCACGCGATGCGCGCGACGCCGCGCCCGGCTGCCGCTTCGCTGCGCGTGGCATCGTCGGGATTGTCATACCAGGCCAGGTCGGCAAAGCTGGTCAGCAGCAGATCGACACGACTCTGCGCCGCGCGCAGTTGCGCGGCCGCGCGGCGGCATGCCGCGGCGGTGGCCAGCGCCCGTTCGCCCAGGTGCAGCAGCGTGTAGCTGCCACACGCGATCAGGCAATACGACGCGGCCTCGCCACTGGCATGGGCCGTCAGGTGCAGGCCAGGGGCCAGCGCGCGCGCCGCGCCGACGGGGCATTCGGCAACGGCCAGATGGTGGCGCCGCAGTTCGTAGGCCAGGTGCCAGTCGCCCTGGCGACAGAGAAAGGTGGCGACGCCGCGAAATTCGGCGCGAAAGCGCGCGACGAACTGGCGCGACAGGTGATCCGGCCGGGCGCTGGAGCACCAGACAAAGACCGGCAAGCCGCTGGCATTGAGTTCGGCAATCAGACCGGCGCTGCCGGTAGCGCCGTCGAGCAGGCGGCAGGCATCGTTGTGCACCGTGCCTTCGAGCCACGGGTCGACCAGCAACAGCACACTGTCGGTGCGCAGCAACCAGCTGGCGTGGTTCAGGAATGTGAATGTCGGGCTTGGCATGGGCGTGGTCAAACGGAGCGTCGATGGACCGAGTGTGGTGGGTTGTTGCGCAGCCTGCGTGAGGCGTCGCAATCGTGCGCGGGGACGGGCAAAGCGCTTCGCCAAACGGGGGAAACGCCCTACAATAAGGTTGTTCTACAGAATCTACCGTGCAGCCTGCCCGTACTGCACGCCACCTGACCCGAAACGACCGACATGCCCCTGGAATCCCTTTTGTTTGCACTCCCTGCGCAGCTTGCACCCACGCTGGTAGCGGCCCTGCTGGGCCTGTTGGTCGGCAGCTTCCTGAACGTCGTCATCTACCGCATCCCGAAGATGATGCAGCGCGAGTCCGACAACTACGTCGCGCAGGAAAGCGGCCAGCCGCCACCGCACACGGACCGCTTCAACCTGACGGTGCCCCGCTCCGCCTGCCCGTGCTGCGGGCACCGGATCACGGCCATGGAAAATATCCCGGTCATCAGTTATCTGGTCCTCGGCGGCAAGTGCCGCAAGTGCAAGACGCCGATCTCGCCGCGCTATCCAGCCGTCGAACTGTTCACTGCCATCGTCTCCGGCCTGCTGGTCTGGACCTTCGGCAGCGGCGCGATGGGCATGGCCAGCCTGCCCTTCGCGTGGCTCCTGATCGCGATGACCTTCATCGACTACGACACGCAGCTGCTGCCGGACGATTTGACCTACCCGCTGCTGTGGGCGGGCCTGCTCATCAACCTGAACGGCACCTTCGTGCCGCTGCAGGATGCCGTCATCGGCGCCGCCGCCGGTTATCTGGTGCTGTGGTCGGTGTACTGGCTGTTCAAGCTGGCCACCGGCAAGGAAGGCATGGGCTATGGCGACTTCAAGCTGCTTGCCGGCTTGGGCGCGTGGCTGGGCTGGACTGCGCTGCCGACCATCATCCTGCTGTCGTCGGTCGTCGGCGCCATTGTCGGCATCAGCCTGATCGTGTTTGCCAAGCGCGCACGCGACAAGGCGATCCCGTTCGGCCCTTACCTGGCGGCAGCGGGCCTGCTGACGATGCTGTACGGCGCGCAATTGGGTGGCTTCACGGCGGGCCTGTTCGGATGACGCCGGCGTTTTCGGTGGGGCTTACCGGCGGCATCGGCTGCGGCAAGAGCACGGTCGCCGACCTGTTTGCGGCGCGGGGCGCGACGATCGTCGACACCGACGTCATCGCCCATGCGCTGACGGCGCCGCAGGGTGCGGCGATGCCCGCCATCGTGGCCGAATTCGGCCCCGACTTCGCGCAGCCGGATGGCGCGCTCGACCGCGCCCGCATGCGCACCCTCGTGTTTTCGGATGCCAGCGCCCGCGCACGGCTGGAAGCCATCCTGCATCCGCGCATCCGCGCCGCGACCGAGGCGGCCGGCCAGGCGGCCACGGGCGCTTATGTCATGTATGTCGTGCCGCTCCTGATCGAATCGGGCAGCTGGCGCGAACGCGTCACGCGCGTGCTGGCCATCGACTGCAGCGAGGACACGCAGGTGGCGCGCGTCATGCAGCGCAGCCACCTCTCTGCCGACGAGGTGCGCGCGATCATGGCAACCCAGGTCACGCGCACCCGGCGCCTGGCCGAAGCTGACGACGTCGTCGACAACGACGCCGGCCTGGACGCCCTGCAAAAGCAGGTACAGGCATTGCATGAACGGTATCTCGCGTTAAGTCTGTAACAATAGTGATGCAGGGTTTGTAATTTCGGCCCGCATGGTTCAGAATCACGCAGTTGCCTTCCCGCCTACATTCAGAGGAATGTCATTTTGATCGTCTACGAATATCCTTTCAACGAGCGGATTCGCACGTTGTTGCGGCTGGAAGACCTGTACGAGAAATTCAAGTTCTTCGTGCATCAGGAACACCCGATGCAGCACCACGTCGCGCTCGCGACGATCTTCGACATGCTGGAAGTGGCCGGCCGCGCCGACCTCAAATCCGACCTGCTGCAGGAACTCGAGCGCCAGAAGCAATCGCTGCTGGCTTACCGCAGCAACCCGGCCGTCGTGGCCGAAACCCTCGACGCCGTACTGGCCGAACTCGATGCGGCCAGCAGCGCGCTCGTCGCCAGCCAGGGCAAGACCGGACAGAACGTGCGCGAGAACGAATGGCTCATGAGCATTCGTGGCCGCACGATCATCCCGGGCGGCGCCTGCGAGTTCGACCTGCCGTCGTACTTCGCCTGGCAAAAGCGCCCGTTCGACAAGCGCTTCGAGGACATCATGGGCTGGTTCGGGCCGCTCTCGCCGCTGCTCGAAGCGCTGTCACTGGTGCTGCGCCTGCTGCGCAATTCGGGCACGTCGGTCAAGCTGTTCGCTGCCGCCGGCAGCTACCAGCAGATGTTGCAGGGTAAAATCTACCAGATGCTGCGGCTGACGCTCGACGAAACCACCGGGGCAATCCCCGAAATTTCGGCCAACAAATACATGCTGTGGGTGCGCTTCACCAGCCAGGACGGCGACTGCAAGCCCAAGCCGCTCGAAGTGGACGTGCCGTTCGACCTGACGCTCTGTAATTTTTAACTGATTGACCGTACGATGACCGTTGTCTCCTGCCCTACCTGCAGCAAGAAAGTCGAATGGACCGAGGCGAACAAGTATCGCCCGTTCTGCTCCGAGCGCTGCAAGCAAATCGACCTGGGCGCCTGGGCCGGAGAAAAATTCGTCATCCCCGGCGCCGTGCCGGCCGACCCGCTCGATCCGTTCGACGAACCACCACCACCGCCACCACAGCGCTGACATGGGGCGCGCGCCTGGCGCGGTGGCCGGATATTGATGAGCTGAATTTTACGTTACAGGGTCCGGAAAACGGACGCGGTCGAGCCATTCGAGCAGCGGAATCGTCGCCGGCAGCAGCGGGCTGACGCCATACGAACCCTGCCAGGCAAAGGCCTGCCCTTCCAGGCTTTGCGGCTCACCAAGCCACTCGCGGCAGATGTAGAAATACAGGCGCACGTGGGCGTGCTCGTAGACGTGTTCGACGCAGCACCAGGCCTCCCCGCTCACGACCTGCACTCCGAGCTCTTCCATGAACTCGCGCTGCAGCGCCGCGAAGATGTCTTCGCCCGCTTCGACTTTCCCGCCCGGGAATTCCCAGTAGCCCGCATACGGCTTGCCATCCGGGCGCTGGCCGAGCAGCACGTCGCCATCCGGGCGCATCAGCACGCCGACGGCAACGTCGACAGGTTTGGCTTTCATGGTATTCATGCGGCTTGATCCGGCAGCTTGCCTGCGTAGTCCTTCGCGAACTGCCAGGCCACGCGGCCCGAGCGCGAGCCGCGCTGCAAGGCCCACTGCAGCGCTTCGGGCCGCGCCGCCGCGATCTGCTCCGGCGTGCAACCAAAGCTGGCCAGCCAGTGGCCGGCGATCGCGAGGTAGTCGTCCTGGCGGAACGGGTAGAACGACAGCCACAAGCCAAACCGCTCGGACAGCGAGATTTTCTCTTCGACCGTCTCGCCCGGATGCAGGTCGCCATCCGTGCCATGCTGGTAGCCGGCGTTGTCCGACATTTTCTCGGGCATCAGGTGACGCCGGTTGGACGTCGCGTAGATCAGCACATTGTCGGACTGCGCCGAGATGCTGCCATCGAGCGCCACCTTCAGTGCCTTGTAGCCGGCCTCGCCCTCTTCGAACGACAAGTCGTCGCAAAAGATCACGAAGCGCTCGGGCCGACCCGCGACCAGGTCGACGATGTCGGGCAGGTCGGCCAGGTCAGCCTTGTCGACTTCGATCAGGCGCAGGCCCTGGTCGGCGTAGCCGTTCAGGCAGGCCTTGATCAGCGACGATTTGCCGGTGCCGCGCGCGCCGGTGAGCAGCACGTTGTTGGCCGGACGGCGCGCGACGAACTGGCGCGTGTTCTGCTCGATCTGGCGCTTTTGCGCGGCCACGTGGTGCAGGTCGTCCAGGTTGATGGTAGACGCGTGCAGCACCGGCTGCAGGCAGTTGCCGGCACCGCCCGCGCGGCGGCGCCAGCGAAAGGCCGTGCTGCGCTTCCAGTCCGGCTCACGGGCATGCGCGGCCGGCAGCACCGCCTCGAGGCGCTCGAGCAGCCCTTCGGCGCGGCGCAGGAACTGGTCCAGTGGCGACGTCACCATCAGGACCGGTAGTCGGCGTTGATCGTCACGTAGTCGTGCGACAGGTCGCAGGTCCAGACCGTGGCCGTGGCGTCGCCGCGCGCGAGCTTGACGCGCACCGTGATCTCGGACTGCTTCATGATGCGCTGACCGTCTTCTTCCCTGTAGTCGGGATTGCGGCCGCCCGCCTTGGCGACCCAGACGTCGTCCAGGTACAGGTCGAGCTTCGTGACATCCAGGTCGTCCACGCCGGCATAGCCGATGGCGGCCAGGATGCGGCCCAGGTTCGGGTCGGATGCGAAGAACGCGGTTTTCACCAGCGGCGAATGCGCGATCGCGTAGGCGATCTTGCGGCATTCCGCTACGTCCGCGCCTTCGTCGACCGTGATGGTCATGAACTTGGTGGCGCCCTCGCCGTCGCGGATGATCTGCTGCGCCAGGTTGCGCGAGATGTCGGTGACGGCTTCCTTCAACGCTTCATAATCCGCGCCTTCGGCCTTGTCGATCACGAGCGAACCGGCGCCGGTGGCGACGATGATGAACGAGTCGTTGGTCGACGTATCGCCGTCGATCGTGATCGCATTGAACGAGTGGTCGGCCGCGTGCTTGACCAGTTCATCGAGCACCGGCTGCGCGACCTTGGCGTCGAACGCCAGGTAGCCCAGCATCGTGGCCATGTTCGGCTTGATCATGCCGGCGCCCTTGCTGATGCCGCTCATCGTGACGGTGTGTCCGCCGATGGTGACGGTGCGCGACGCGGCCTTCGGCTGCGTGTCGGTGGTCATGATCGCCTCGGCGGCGTTGTACCAGTTGTCCGCCTTCAGGTTCGACACTGCGGCTGGCAGGCCGGCGACGACCTTCTGCAGCGGCAGCTGTTCCAGGATCACGCCGGTCGAAAACGGCAGCACCTGGCCCGGCTCGATGTCCAGCAGCTTGGCCAGCTCGGCGCAGGTGGCCTGCGCATTGGCCAGGCCCTCTTCGCCCGTGCCCGCATTGGCGTTACCGGTATTGACCACCAGCGCGCGGATCGGCGCGCCGCCATGCTTCACGGCGGCCAGATTGGCCTTGCTGACCTGGACCGGCGCGGCGCAGAAGCGGTTCAGCGTGAACACGCCGGCGACAGTGGCGCCTTCGGCGACGCGCATGACGAGGATGTCCTTGCGGTTGGGCTTCTTGATGCCGGCTTCGGCGAAACCGATCTCGATGCCGTTGACGGGTTTCAGGTCGGCTGCGACTGGCAGGGGGGAATTGACGGCCATGGTGATCTCGTTGGAAAAATTCGAATCGCTTATTGTAACGGCACGATCCTCCGGTACGAAATTGCGGGTCAAAATAAACCGGCCGCGCTTCCCACGTTTCCCGATGCTACGTAGGGTGGACGGGTCTTCCCGTCCACGCGGTGATGGTTGGCTGCCCGGTCATCCGGGAATAAAACGAGGGGCCGTTCGTGGTAGCAACCGATAACGATCACCGCGTGGACGGCATAGCCGTCCACCCTACGCCTATGCCAGCCAGACCGCCAGACCGCCAGAATATCAGCGCCCCCAATGAAAAACGGCCGGGTTTCCCCGGCCGCTTCTACCTGCTACCTGCCTGCTGCGCTTACGCCAGCTTGCCGTGGCACTGCTTGAACTTCTTGCCGCTGCCGCAAGGGCATGGATCGTTGCGGCCGACCTTGACGCCCATGTAGCTGCTGTGGTCTTCCGCCGACACCGCGTCGCCTTCGCCGTCCTTGTTCGGGTTCGGATTGAACAGCTCTTCCGGCGCGGCCGACGGGTTGTAGTCGGCGTGCTGGTAGTTGACGTTCTCGAGCTGGGCTGCTTGCGCTGCCATCGCTGCTTCGGCTGCTTCGACTTCTTCGCGCGACTGGATATGCACCGTCATGACGGTGCGGATCACTTCGTTCTTGATCAGATCCAGCATGCTGCTGAACAGCTCGAACGCTTCGCGCTTGTATTCCTGCTTCGGGTTCTTCTGTGCGTAGCCGCGCAGGTGGATACCCTGGCGCAGGTGGTCCAGCGCCGCGAGGTGTTCGCGCCAGTGCGTGTCGACGCTTTGCAGCATGACGTTGCGCTCGAAACCACCGAACGATTCGCGGCCCACGATGCCGACCTTGCTGTTGTACGACGTTTCGGCCGCCGTCAGCACGCGCTCGAGCAGTTCGTCGTCGTTCAGGTTCGGCTCGTCCTGCAGCATCTGCTGCAGCGGCACGTTCAGGCTCCACTCGCCCGCCAGCGTCGTTTCCAGCGCCTTGACGTCCCACTGTTCTTCGACCGATTCGGCCGGCACGTGGATGCGCACCTGGTCGGTGAACACGCCCACGCGCAGCGAATTGATCATCTCGCTGATGTCGGTCGCTTCGAGCAGTTCGTTACGCTGGGTGTAGATCACCTTGCGCTGGTCGTTGGCGACGTCGTCGTACTCGAGCAGCTGCTTGCGCACGTCGAAGTTGCGGGCCTCGACCTTGCGCTGGGCCGACTCGATCGAGCGCGAGACGATGCCCGCTTCGATCGGTTCGCCTTCCGGCATTTTGAGGCGGTCCATGATCGCGCGCACGCGGTCGCCCGCGAAGATGCGCAGCAGCGCGTCGTCCAGGCACAGGTAGAAGCGGGAAGAACCCGGATCGCCCTGACGGCCCGAACGGCCGCGCAGCTGGTTGTCGACGCGGCGCGATTCGTGGCGCTCGGTGCCGATGATGTGCAGGCCGCCGGCATTGACCACGTGGTCGTGCAGCGATTGCCACTCGTCGCGCAGCGTCTGCGACTGGGCCGCTTTCTGTTCCGGGGTCAGGTTGCCATCGGCTTCGATGAGCTGGATCTGCTTGCCCATATTGCCACCCAGGACGATGTCGGTACCACGGCCAGCCATATTGGTGGCGATGGTGATCATCTTCGGACGGCCCGCCTGCGCGACGATTTCCGCTTCGCGTGCGTGCTGCTTCGCGTTCAGGACGTTGTGCGGCAGGTTGGCCTTGGTCAGGATGCCTGACAGCAGCTCGGAGTTCTCGATCGAGGTGGTACCCACCAGGACCGGCTGGCCGCGCTCGTAGCAATCGCGGATATCCATGACCATCGCGTTGTACTTCTCGTCGGACGTCTTGTAGACCTGATCCTGGCGGTCCTTGCGCTGCGACGGCCGGTTTGGCGGGACGACGACGGTTTCGAGGCCGTAGATTTCCTGGAATTCGAACGCTTCAGTGTCGGCGGTACCGGTCATGCCGGCCAGTTTGCCGTACATGCGGAAGTAGTTCTGGAACGTGATCGAGGCAAGCGTCTGGTTCTCGTTCTGAATGCGCACGCCCTCTTTGGCTTCGACGGCCTGGTGCAGGCCATCCGACCAGCGGCGGCCCGTCATCAGGCGGCCGGTGAATTCGTCGACAATGACGACTTCATTGTTCTGCACCACGTAGTGCTGGTCCTTGTGGTACAGGACGTGGGCGCGCAGCGCCGCGTACAGGTGGTGGATCAGCGTGATGTTGCCGGCGTCGTACAGCGACGCGCCTTCAGGCAGCAGGCCCATCTCGGTCAGGATCGCTTCGGCGTGCTCGTGGCCCGATTCGGTCAGCAGCACGGTGTGCGCTTTCTCGTCCTTCAGGTAGTCGCCCGGGACTTCGATCTTGCCCTTGCCGTCCGGGGTTTCTTCGCCGATCTGCTGGACCAGCTGCGGCGGCACCGCGTTCAGGCGGATGTACAGGTCGGTATGGTTCTCGGCCTGGCCCGAGATGATCAAAGGCGTACGCGCTTCATCGATCAGGATCGAGTCGACTTCATCGACCACCGAGAAATTCAGGCCGCGCTGGACGCGCTCGCGCAGGTCGTAGACCATGTTGTCGCGCAGGTAGTCGAAGCCGAATTCGTTGTTGGTGCCGTACGTGATGTCCGAGCTGTAGGCTTTCTGCTTGCTGTCGTGGTCGAGCTGCGACAGGTTGACACCGGTCGTGAGGCCCAGCCAGCCGTACAGCTGGCCCATCTGGTCAGCATCGCGCTGCGCCAGGTAATCGTTGACGGTAATGACGTGCACGCCCTTGCCCGACAGGCCGTTCAGGTAGACCGGCAGCGTGGCCATCAGGGTCTTGCCCTCGCCCGTACCCATCTCCGCGATCTTGCCCTGGTGCAGGACCATGCCGCCGATCAGCTGGACGTCGAAGTGGCGCATCTTCATCACGCGCTTCGCAGCTTCGCGGCAGACGGCGAATGCTTCCGGCAGGATCTCGTCGAGGGTCGTGCCCTTGGCCAGCCGGTCCTTGAATTCAGGCGTCTTGGCTTGCAGTTCCGCGTCCGAGAGCTGCTCCATCTGTGGCTCGAGCGCGTTGATGACACGCACGGTCTTTTGATATTGCTTGAGCAGTCGCTGGTTGCGACTGCCGAAAATCTGGGTCAGGAATGACATGCTTGGTTTCTAGTATTAAATACGCCGCAATAGACGCCAATGAGGGAGCCAAGATGATATCAAACAGATTTCACCAAAGACCGCGTTAGGCAAATAACCACTGATTTTATCATGCGATTCGGCCACACTTGGGGATCGTGGGCAGGATAACAAGTCCCGCAGGGACAGAAACGTTATCAGACTGCCTCGTATGGCATGCAAAATCCCACCCTGCATTGCCCGCGACCCGGCGCTGCGCCGGGGTTTCCCCATCTGCCGCGCGCTGTGGTATGTTCCGAGCATGCAGCAACCTCCCCCAAAGCGCCCGGTCCATATCTTCGGCACCAAGAACCGGCAGACCTCGCACGCCGCCACCGACTTCCTGCGCTCGAACGACCGCCTGGCCAGCCTGATGCCGGCCATCACGCGCATGGCGCGCCTGCAGGCCGACTGCGCCGCGGCGCTGCCGGCCGTGTTTCACAACTGCGATGTGCTGTCGTTCCAGGAAGGGGTATTGATTCTGGCCGTGCCCAGCTCGGCGCTGGCGGCGCGGCTCAAGCAGATGCTCCCCAAGCTGCAGAGCACACTCATCGGGCGCGGCTGGCAGGTGGAGTCCACCCGCATCAAGGTGCAGGTCACGCGCGCGCTGCCCGACAAACCCGAGATGCGCACGCTGGAACTGCCGCCGACGGCGGTGCGCGCGTTCGAGGAACTGGCTGCGTCACTGCCGGACGACAAGCACAATCACGATCTGGTGGCAGCGCTCAGGGCGCTGGCGGCAAAGAGAAAATAAGAGAAAATAAACGCAGGTACCGCCGGGATCAGCTCTGCGCCCACTCGCGCGTCATCTGCTTGACGTACGACGGCGGCGCGCTCTCGAGCGCATCGAAGCTGACAATCTCGTACGAATCCGGCTGCGCCAGCAAGGCGCGCAGCAGGTCGTTGTTGAGCGCGTGGCCCGACTTGTGGGCCGTGTAGCTGGCCAGCAGCGGATGGCCGACCAGGTACAGGTCACCGATCGCGTCGAGAATCTTGTGGCGCACGAATTCATCTTCGTAGCGCAGGCCATCGGCATTCAGGATGCGGTATTCATCCATCACGATCGCGTTCTCGAACGAGCCGCCGCGCGCCAGGCCCATGCCGCGCAGGCTTTCCACGTCCTGCATGAAGCCGAACGTGCGCGCACGCGCGACGTCGCGCACATAGGTGATGTCGCCGAAGTCCACGCTCGCGCGCTGCATCGTGCCATCGACGGCCGGGTGATTGAATTCGATGAAGAAGTCGAGCTTGTAGCCGTTGTGCGGCGACAGGCGCGCCCATTTTTCGGCCGCGCCGCTGCCCTGGCGCACTTCGACATCCTTCAGCACGCGGATGAACTTGCGCGCCGACGGCTGCTCTTGCACGCCCGCCTGCTGGAGCAGAAACACGAACGACGACGCCGAACCGTCCATGATCGGGATTTCCTCGGCCGTCACGTCGATGACGAGGTTATCGATGCCCAGACCGGCGCAGGCCGACATCACGTGTTCGACGGTCGAGACGCGCGCATCGTCCTTGATCAGGACCGACGCCATGCGCGTGTCGCCCACGACGTGCGCGGAGCTGGGAATGGACACGATCGGATCGAGATCGACCCGGCGAAACACGATGCCCGTGTCCGGACCGGCCGGGCGCAGCGTGAGTTCGACCTTGCGGCCCGAGTGCAGTCCGACGCCCGTGGCGCGGACCAGTTCCTTGATGGTTCGTTGTTTCAGCATGGATCGATTATAGCCCAGCGTCTCGGGCGCTGCTGCGCCCTCCCCAGCTCGTCAAGGATGCTCGGCCTCGACGTGCTCTTTCTCGTGGCGGATCAGATACAGGCCGCTGCCGATGATGATCGCTGCGCCCAGTAACGTGTAGCTGTCGGGCAGCGCGCGCCACAGCAGCCAGTCCAGACCCACGCCCCAGGCCAAGGCCGAGTATTCGAATGGCGCCACGCTCGACGCTTCGCCGCGCGAAAACGCTTCGGTGATCGCCAGCTGGCCGATGAAACCCGACACCGCCAGCCCGCACAGGATCGGGATGTCACGGGCCGACAGCGGCACCCAGGCGGGCGCCGCCAGGGCACCGGCGCCAATGGCGATCAGCACCATCAGCCAGAACACCGTGTGCTCGCTGCGGTCGGTCCGTGACAGCACGCGCACCGTGATCGCGGAGACGGCGTAGCAGGCCGCTGACCCCAGCACCGCCAGGCCGCCCACCGTCAGGAAGCCCGCGCCGCTGGGACGCAGCACGACCAGCACGCCAATCAGCCCGACGCCGATGGCGAGCCAGCGCGCCAGGTCGACGCGCTCGCGCAGCAGCAGCACCGACAAGGCCGTGATCAGGGCCGGTGCAATGAAGAAGATCGAATAAGCTTCGGCCAGCGACAGCTTTTGCAGGCCGAACGCAAACAGCGCCAGCATCAGGATGCCCAGCCCAGCGCGCAGCAGGTGCATCGGCCAGCGCACGCGCAGGATGCCGGCAAACGCGCCGCGCCAGGCCACGTACAGCGCAATCAGGGGCAGCGAACAGATGGCGCGCAATGCGGCGACCTGCAGCGCCGGATAGCGCGCCGACAGCAGCTTCATGGTCGTGTCCATCAGCGCGAACATGAAGACGGCAAGCAGCATCGCGTAGATGCTGTACAGGTTTCCGGATGGGCGCTTCACGGTGCGGCGTTCCTTGTGGGTAGTGAAAAAAAACGGCGCCGCAGCGCCGTTCGTCATGCAGGTATTGGCGAAATCAGCCCAGCTTTTCCAGCATCGCTTCGGCGCTCGACGCTTCGACACCCTTGGCATCGAGGTCCAGCGTCTTGACCACGCCGTCTTCAACCAGCATCGCGTAGCGCTTCGAGCGCACGCCCATGCCGTGGGCCGAGTAATCGTTGTCCAGGCCCAGCGCCTTGGTGAACGTGGCGTTACCGTCGGCCATCATGCGCACGATGCCGGTGGCTTTCTGGTCGCGGCCCCAGGCGCCCATCACGAACGCGTCGTTGACCGAGATGCACCAGATTTCATCGATGCCCTTGGCTTTCAATGCGTCGGCGTGCTTGACGTAGCCCGGCACGTGCTGCACCGAGCAACCCGGCGTGAACGCGCCCGGCAGGCCGAAGATGACGATCTTCTTGCCCTTGACCAGATCGGCGACCTGGAAGGTGTTCGGGCCCAGGCTGCAGCCTGCAGTTTCGTTCTCGATGAATTCGGCCAGCGTGCCGTCGGGCAGGCGTTCGCCAATCTGGATGCTCATGTTCGCTCCTGTGAAGGTTGTGTGAATCCGGCCATTATCGCCGATCCGGGCGCCGGACGTAAAAAGGGCCAGCTCACGCCGGCCCTTTCCAATGCGGCTGGCTCGCGCCAGCCGTCATGCGTGCAACTCAGTCGGCCTGCTTGCGCAGGAACGCCGGAATGTCGTAGGTCTCGACACCGTTGCGCTGCATCGCCTGCACCTGCTCGGATGCCTGCTCGCGGCGCCATACGGCCGGCTGCTTCATGCCGCCCAGCGCGTCGGCGCTGGCCTTGCCCGCAGTCAGACCGCCGGCCACCGCTGCAGCGCCCTGCATCACTGGCGCATCGTAGGTACCGGTGCGCATGACTTGCTGAGGCTGGACTAGCTGGATCGACTTCTTGTTCTTGCCCAGGCCCGTGGCGACCACGGTCACGCGGATCTCGTCGCCCATCGCGTCGTCGTAAGCGATACCCTGTGCGATCGACGCGTCCGGCGCGGCGAAGGCGCGCACGGCGGCCATGACTTCCTTGATCTCTTTACCTTTCAGGCCACGGCTTGCGGTCACGTTGACCAGCACGCCCTTGGCGCCCGACAGGTCGATACCGTCCAGCAGCGGCGAAGCGACAGCCTGTTCTGCGGCGATGCGCGCGCGGTCGACGCCAGCGGCGGTCGCGGTGCCCATCATAGCCTTGCCCTGCTCGCCCATGATCGTCTTGACGTCGTTGAAGTCGACGTTGATATGGCCTGGCACGTTGATGATCTCGGCGATACCGGCCACCGCGTTGTTCAGGACATCATCGGCGTGCTGCATCCAGTCGAGCATGCTTTCGTCTTCGTAGATGTCTTCCAGTTTTTCATTCAGGATGACGATCAGGGAGTCGACGTGCTTGGTCAGTTCTTCGAGGCCCGCTTCGGCCACGTCCATGCACTTCTGGCCTTCGTACGAGAACGGCTTGGAGACGACTGCGACGGTCAGCGCGCCCAGCGACTTGGCCACTTCGGCCACGATCGGTGCGGCGCCGGTACCGGTGCCGCCGCCCATGCCGGCAGCGATGAAGACCATGTGCGCGCCGCGTAGTGCGTCTTCAATGCGCGAGCGCGATTGTTCGGCGAGCTGGCGACCGACTTCAGGACGCATCCCTGCGCCCAGGCCCGAGTCACCGATCTGGATGATGTTGTTCGCGCCCGATACTGCCAGCGCCTGAGCGTCCGTGTTCGCGGCGATGAACTCGACACCGGATACACCTTTATTGATCATGTGCTGAACCGCGTTGCCGCCGGCGCCACCGACGCCAACGACCTTGATCACGGTCCCCAGTGCTGCGTTATCGACCATATCGAACTCCATGATGTGCTCCCTAATTTTCAAAGTGCAGTTCCGGGAACGAGGCCTGTGCGTATCTGGTTCGCCGCCTCAAACCGGTATCTGCGATTGTATGTAAAAAACTGTAATTGGTGATGAAATTTCGCTACCTAATTTGTTACCAAGTGCTAGTGCGATTGCATGTGCGTCAGAAGTTCCCCGCGATCCACTCCTTCATGCGTTGCCAGACTGCCTTCACCGAACCATCCTGGCGCGTGACGATGTGTCCGCGCAGGTACTGTTTCTTTGCTTCGAGCAGCAAGCCAAGCACGGTGGCGTAGCGGGGGCTGCGCACCACATCGGCCAATTGCCCGCGGTAGTCCGGCGTGCCGAGGCGTGCCGGTTTGAGGAAGATGTCTTCCGCCATTTCGATCATGCCGGGCATGATCGCGCTGCCGCCAGTCAGGACGATGCCGGACGACAGCACGCCTTCGTAGCCCGATTCGCGCACGGCCTGGTGCACCATCGCGAACAGCTCCTCCACCCGGGGCTCGATCACGGCCGCCAAAGCCTGGCGCGACAAGGCGCGCGGGCCGCGGTCACCGAGACCTGGCACTTCGAGTGTCTCGCCCGGGTCGGCCAGTACCTGCTTGGCCACGCCGTAGCGGATCTTGATATCTTCGGCTTCGCCGGTCGGCGTGCGCAGTGCCATCGCGATGTCGCTGGTGATCTGGTCGCCCGCGATCGGGATCACGGCCGTGTGGCGGATCGCGCCGTCCGAGAACACCGCGATGTCGGTGGTACCGCCGCCGATGTCGATCAGCACCACGCCCAGTTCCTTTTCGTCGACCGTCAGCACCGCGTCGGCGGACGCCATCGGCTGCAGGATCAGGTCCGAGACCTCGAGACCGCAGCGGCGCACGCACTTTACAATGTTTTGCACTGCGGAGACCGCACCGGTGACAATGTGCACCCGCACTTCGAGGCGGATGCCGCTCATGCCGATCGGCTCGCGCACGTCTTCCTGGTTGTCGACGATGAATTCCTGCGGCACCGTATGCAGCAGTTGCTGGTCGGTCGGGATGTTCACTGCCTTGGCCGTCTCGATCACGCGCGCCACGTCGGTCGCCGTGACTTCCTTCTCCTTGATCGCCACCATCCCGCTCGAATTAAACGAGCGGATATGGCTGCCGGCGATGCCCGCGTAGACGTTGCGGATCTTGCAATCCGCCATCAGCTCGGCCTCTTCCAGCGCGCGCTGGATCGATTCGACGGTGGCCTCGATGTTGACGACCACGCCTTTCTTCAATCCCCTGGACTCGTGCTGACCCAGCCCGATCACCTCGTGGCGTCCGTCGGACATCACTTCGGCGACCACGGCCACCACCTTGGAGGTGCCGATGTCGAGACCGACGATCAGGTTTTTCGCGTCTTTTGTCATTGCTGTAGCCTGCTCAGATTTGCTTGGTTGTTGTATTGGTTTTTGTATTCGGTGCGGCTTTGGGTTTCTTGGCTGCCTTGACCGGCTTCGTCGCATCCAGCGGCACGTTCAGCGCCGCCGACGACAAGGCCAGTCCGTTCGGATAGCGCATATCGATCGTATCGATACGGCCCTCCTGCAGCCGGGCCACCAGCTGCGGGTACACGCCGACCAGACGCGCGACGCGCTTGTTCAACGTGTTGCGATCCTGTTCGCGTCCGAGTTCGACGCTCATGCCATTATCCAGCTTCACGGTCCATGCATAGCGATTCGATAGCGACAACGCGTGCGGCACCAGTGCCACCTTGGCAAACGACGTGCGCAATTCATTGAAGCGCGCCAGCACGTCCTTCTCGCTGCCCACCGGACCATCGAAGGCCGGCAGCGTCTGTTCATCGTCGGCTTCGGCGATATTGGCCGTAAACACGTCGCCCTTGACCGACAGCAGGCGGCCTTCGTCGCCCCAGGTGCCGAGCGCCTCGTGTTCTTCCACCTCGACCACCAGCGCGTTGGGCCACTCGCGGCGCACCGTGGCGCGGCGCACCCAGGGCACGGTCTCGAACGTCGCGCGCACCTGTTCCAGGTCGGCGGTAAAGAAGTTGCCGCGAATCTTGCCGACCACACCGTTACGCACGGTCAGTTCGTTCACGTGTTTCAGGTCGATCGCGTACATGCTCTCCACCGTCACCGAGCCCAGTGCGAACATCGGGCGCTGCGACAGCCACCAGACGCCGGACACCAGCGCGGCGAGCACCGTCAGCGCCGTCAGGAAGCTGGCGGTTGCATTCAGGGAGCGGACGTCATGCCACATTGCGCTCAGTCCTTCGCTTCGGGTTTCGCACCCTGGTTGCCCATCTTGAGGCGCGCCGAGCGCAGGATCTCGACGCACAGGTCTTCGTAACCGATGCCCACCGCGCGCGCCGCCATCGGCACCAGCGAGTGCGTCGTCATGCCCGGGGACGTGTTCACCTCGAGCAGGAACGGACGCATGTCGCTCTCGCGCACCAGCACGTCCACGCGGCCCCAGCCTTCGCAGCCCAGCGCGCGGTAGGCATTCACGGCGTGCTGCTGGATTTCCTGCGTCAGTTCGTCGGGCAGCGGCGCCGGGCAGTGATATTGCGTGTCGTCGGTGAAGTACTTGTTCTGGTAGTCGTACTTGCCTTCGGGCGCGACGATCTCGACGATCGGCAGCGCGCGGGCAGCAGCGCCCTGTCCCAGCACGGCGACCGTGAATTCACGGCCGGTGACGAATTGCTCGGCCAGCACCGCGTCGTCCATGCTGGCCACGAGCGCGATCGCGTCCGCCAGCTGATCACGATCGGTGACCTTGGTGATGCCGATGCTCGAGCCTTCGAGCGGCGGCTTGACGATCAGCGGCAAGCCCAGTTCGGCCACGAGCGCATCCAGATCGGTGTCGGCGTCGACCGTCGCGTATTTTGGCGTCGGGACACCTTCCATCAGCCACAGCTTCTTGGTGGTGATCTTGTCCATGCCGACGCTCGATGCCATCACGCCGCTGCCGGTGTACGGAATGCCGAGCTGCTCGAGGGCGCCCTGCAGGCTGCCGTCTTCGCCGTAGCGGCCGTGCAGCGCAATGAACACGCGGTCAAAACCCTGCGCTGCCAGATCGGCCAGGCTGTGCGTGCCCGGATCGAACGGGTGCGCATCGATGCCGCGGCTTTTCAGGGCCTGCAGCACGCCGTTGCCGGAAATGAGCGAGATTTCGCGCTCGGCCGAGCGGCCGCCGAACAGGACGCCGACCTTGCCGAACACGGTGGCATCGAGAAGTTGAATGGTCGTCGTCATGCTCAGCCTTTCGCTGTGGTCAGTTGTTGCGGAATGCCGCTGATCGAGCCGGCGCCCATCGTCAGCACGACGTCGCCGTCGCGCGCCACGTTCAGGATGGCGTCGCGCATTTCGGCGATCGATTCGACGAAGATCGGCTCCAACTTGCCCGAGGTGCGCAGTGCACGCGCCAGGGCGCGCCCGTCGGCGGCCACGATCGGCGCTTCGCCGGCCGGGTACACGTCGGCCAGCAGCAGCACGTCCGGCGTGGCCAGCACCTTCACGAAGTCTTCGAACAGGTCACGCGTGCGGCTGTAGCGGTGCGGCTGGAAGGCCAGCACGAGGCGCCGGCCCGGGTAGGCGGCGCGCGCGGCGGCCAGCGTGACTTCGGTTTCCACCGGGTGGTGACCGAAGTCGTCGACCAGCGTGAAGCTGCCGCCGGACGCCAAAGCCACGTCGCCGTAGCGCGTGAAGCGGCGGCCCACGCCACGAAATTCCAGCAGGCCCTGCGCGGTGGCAGTGTCGTCGATGCCGATTTCACGCGCGATGGCAATCGCCGAGCAGGCATTGAGCACATTGTGCATGCCGGGCTGGTTCAGCACGAACTTCGTGTCCGGATAGCCTTCCTGGCGCACGGTGAAGTGCATGTGCGTGCCATCGGCGTAGGCATCCAACGCGCGCACTTCGGCTTCTTCCGAAAAACCGTAGGTCGTGACCGGCTTGGTCACCTGCGGCAGGATCTCGCGCACGTGCTTGTCGTCGATGCACAGCATCACGCGGCCGTAGAACGGCAGGCGGTGCGTGAAATTGACGAACGCGCTCTTGAGCTTCTCGAAGTCGTGCTCGTAGGTTTCCATGTGATCGGCGTCGATGTTCGTGATCACTTCGATCATCGGCGACAGGTTCAGGAACGACGCGTCCGACTCATCGGCTTCGGCCACGATGTAGTCGCCGCTGCCCAGCGCCGCATTGGCGCCGGCGGCGGTCAGGCGGCCACCGATGACGAAGGTCGGATCGAGCCCGCCCTGCGCCAGCACCGACGCGACCAGGCTGGTGGTCGTCGTCTTGCCGTGGGTGCCCGCAATCGCGATGCCGCGCTTCAGGCGCATCAGTTCACCCAGCATGATCGCGCGCGGCACCACCGGCACTTTATTGGCGCGCGCGGCGACCACTTCCGGGTTGGCTTCGTTCACGGCAGTCGAGGTCACGACGACGTCGGCGCCCGCGACATTGTCTTCGTGGTGGCCCAGGTGCACGGTGGCGCCCAGGTCGGCCAGGCGCTGGCTGGCGGCATTGCTGCCCAGGTCCGAGCCCGACACCTGGTAGCCGAGATTGAGCAGCACTTCGGCGATGCCGCTCATGCCGCTGCCGCCGATGCCCACGAAGTGGATGTTCTTGATCTTGTGTTTCATGCTGCTTTTACCCTTGCTGCCAGTTGTTCGAGTTCGCGCGCGATCGCTTCGTTGGCGTCGCGCTGGCCGACGCGCGCTGCCGCCTGCGCCATGGCCAGGCACTGCTCTCGCGTCGTTTGCAGCAGACTTTTCAGCCGCTGTGGATTCAGTTCGCCCTGCGGCAGGTGCACGGCCGCGCCTTGCCCGTCCATCCAGATGGCGTTGTCGCGCTGGTGGCTGGTGGTGCTGGCCACGAACGGCACCAGCACGCTGGCCACGCCGGCCGCCGTCAGTTCGGACACCGTGATCGCACCGGCGCGGCAGATCACCAAATCGGCGTCGGCATACGCCGCCGCCATATTGTCGATGAAGTCGACCACATTGGCCTGTACGCCAGCCTGCGCATACGCGGCGCGCAGCGCATCGATGTTCTTCTTGCCCGACTGGTGCGTGACGACCGGCCGTGCCGCCGGGTCGATCAGGGCCAGGGCTGCCGGCACGCCATCGTTGAGCACCTTGGCGCCCAGGCTGCCGCCCACGACCAGCACGCGCAGCACGCCCGTGCGGCCAGCGAAGCGTTCGGCGGGCGCTGGCAGATCGAGGATCTGCTGGCGCACCGGGTTGCCCGTGACGACTGCCTTGCCGGCCGCCTTGCCGAAATCGGCCGGGAAGCCAAACAGCACGCGCTGCGCCAGCGGCGTCAGGGTCTTGTTCGACAGCAGCAGCGCGGCGTCGGCATTGATCAGGGCCAGCGGGATGCCGGCGGCGCGCGCCATCACCCCGCCCGGCACCGTGACGTAACCGCCCATGCCCAGCACGACGTCGGGCCGGCGCGCGGCCAGGTAGCGCCGGCAGGTCGCAAAGGCCGCCGCCATTTTCAGCGCACCCTTGACCGTGTGCGCCAGGCCCTTGCCGCGCAGGCCCGCGAAGTCGATCGTGTCCATCGCGATGCCGGCTTTCGGCACCAGATCGGTTTCCATGCCGTGCGCGGTGCCCAGCCAGCTCACGTCCCAGCCGCGCGCGCGCATCGTCTGCGCGATTGCGATGCCGGGGAAGATGTGGCCACCGGTGCCGGCGGCCATGATCATCAGTTTTTTGGTCATGTGCGGCCTCCGCGCATGCGCACGCGATTTTCGTAATCGATGCGCAGCAGGATCGCCAGGCCGACGCAGTTGAACAGCACGCCCGAACCGCCAAAGCTCATCAGCGGCAAGGTCAGGCCCTTGGTTGGCAAGAGGCCCAGGTTCACGCCCATATTGATGAAGGTCTGCACGCCGATCCAGATACCGATGCCTTTCGCAGCCAGGCCGGCGAACACCTGTTCGAGCGCGATCGCCTGGCGGCCGATGTCGAAGGCGCGCTTGACGAGCCAGTAGAACATCGCCACCACGACCAGCACGCCGACCAGACCCAGTTCTTCGCCAATCACGGCCATGATGAAGTCGGTGTGCGCTTCGGGCAGGTAGAACAGTTTTTCGACCGAGCCGCCCAGGCCCACGCCAAAGAATTCGCCACGACCGAACGCGATCAGCGAGTGCGTCAGCTGGTACGCCTTGTCCAGTGCATTGCCCTCTTCCCACGGGTTCAGGTAAGCAAACATGCGCGCACGGCGGAATGGCGACAGCGCGATGATCGCGCTGAAGATCACGACCAGCAGCGCACCGATGCCGCCGAACCAGATGATGTTGATCCCGCCCAGGAACAGGATGCCCATGGCGATGCAGACGATCACGCCGAAGGCGCCCAGATCCGGCTCCATCAGCAAGAGGCCGCCCACCAGGCCAATGGCCACGACCATCGGCACGAAGCCCTTGGTCAGCTTGTGCATGTACTCTTGCTTCCTCACCGTGAAGTCGGCGGCGTACAGCACCACGGCAATCTTCATGATTTCGGACGGCTGCACCATGAACACCTTCAGCGACAGCCAGCGGCGCGCGCCGTTGACCGACACGCCCAGGCCCGGAATCAGGACCAGCACCAGCAGCACCAGCGTGCCGATGAAGATCATCGGCGCATGCCGCTGCCAGACCGCGATCGGCACGCGGAACACGATCGCGGCGGCCACCATCGAGACGAGGATGTAGACCGCCTGGCGGTACAGGAAGTATTCGTTGCGGTCCTGCAGGTAGCGGAATTTTGGCGAATCGGGCAGCGCTATCGACGCCGAGTACACCATCACCATCCCGAACAGCATCAGGAGCAGCGTGACCCAGACCAGCGGCTGGTCGTAGTCCATCATTTTGGACGGCCGGCTGCGCCCGTCGACGGTGGCGTCGACGGCGTTGCCGGAAAACTTGAAGGGCAGCTGGAAGGCCATCAGATCTCCTGCCCTTTATCGAGTGCGATGTCGCGCACGGTCTCGACGAACACCTGCGCGCGGTGCGCGTAATTCGTGAACATGTCCAGGCTGGCGCACGCAGGGGACAGCAGTACCGCGTCGCCGGCACGCGCCAGACCGGCCGCGCGGCGCACTGCCTGCGGCAGGTCGTCGAGGTCAAAGGCCGGCACGCCGGTCGCATCGATCGCGGCGCGCACGGCGGGCGCATCGCGGCCGATCAGCAGCACGGCGCGGGCATACGCCGCCACGGGTTGGGCCAGCGGCGAAAAGTCCTGCCCCTTGCCATCGCCACCGGCGATCAACAGGATCTGCTGGTCGGCGCCGGCAAAGGCCTTGCCCAGCCCCTGCAGCGCAGCGACAGTGGCGCCGACATTGGTGCCCTTGCTGTCGTCGTAATAGTCGACGCCGTCGATCGTGGCGACCAGCTCGACGCGGTGCGGCTCGCCCGCATACTCGCGCAAGCCGTGCAGCAGCGGCGCCAGCGGCAGGCCGCAGGCGCGGCACAGGGCCAGTGTGGCCAGTGCGTTGGCGGCATTGTGCAGGCCGCGAATCTTCAACGCATCGGCCGGCATCAGGCGGCCCACAATGGCGTCGACCTGTTCGCGGATTTCGCCGCGTTTGAGTTTCTTGTCGCTCGCTTCGCCGGCCACGGCACTGGCCAGCCACAGCACGCCGCGCTCGTCGATCAGGCCGAAGCTGTCGGCGTCCTTCGGTTCATCGGTACCAAAGGTGAACAGCGGCGCATCGACCGCCATGCGCATCACGCGTGCATCGTCGCGATTCAGGACGCGCACGGTATCCGGGCCGAAGATGCGCGCCTTGTCAGCCGCATAGGCATCCATCGTGCCGTGCCAGTCGAGGTGATCCTGGGTCAGGTTCAGCACCGTTGCGGCGTCGGCCTGCAGGCTGAAGGTCGTGTGCAACTGGAAGCTGGACAACTCCAGCACCCAGGCTTGCGGCAGTTCATCCGCATCGATCGACTCGCGCAGCACGTCCAGCGCGGCCGGGCTGATATTGCCGGCCACGCGCGTGGTCAAACCCGCGCGGCGGCACAGCAGGCCGGTCAGGCTCGTCACCGTCGTCTTGCCGTTGGTGCCCGTGATCGCGATGACCTTCGGCGCGTAGCCGCTCGTCTCGCGCAGGTGCGCCAGCGCCTGGGCGAACAGTTCGATTTCGCCCCAGACGGGCATATCGCGGATAGCGGCGGCAGGCATGATGGCGGCCAGCTCGCGCTCCGGGGCCAGGCCCGGGCTGACCGCGACAAAGTCGACGCCGTCGAGCAGGTCGGCGCCAAATTCGCCAGCAACGAACTGCGCATCCGGCGCGGCCGCGCGCAGCGCCGGCAGGCGTTGCGGTTCCGCGCGCGTATCGGCCACGCGCACGCGTGCGCCGCCCCGCGCGAGCCAGTGCGCCATCGCGAGCCCGGATTCACCCAGGCCCAGTACCAGTGCGAGTTTGCCGTCGTAGTTCATCAACGCAGTTTCAATGTAGAGAGGCCAACCAGGATCAGCACGATGGTCACGATCCAGAAGCGGACCACGACCTTGGTTTCGTTCCAGCCCTTTTGTTCAAAGTGGTGGTGCAGCGGCGCCATCAAAAATACGCGGCGGCCGGTGCCATAGCGCTTCTTCGTGTACTTGAACCAGGTCACCTGGATGATCACGGACAGCGTTTCGGCCACGAACACGCCGCCCATGATGAACAGGACGATTTCCTGGCGCACGATGACGGCGATGGTGCCGAGCGCACCGCCGAGGGCCAGTGCGCCGACGTCGCCCATGAACATCTGGGCCGGGTGCGCGTTGAACCACAGGAAGGCCAGGCCCGCACCGGCCATCGCGCCGCAGAAGATCAGCAGTTCGCCGGCACCCGGGATGTACGGGATCAGCAGGTATTTTGAGAACGTCACGCTACCGGTCAGGTAAGCGAACAGGCCCAGGGCCGCGCCGACCATCACGGTCGGCATGATCGCCAGGCCATCGAGGCCGTCGGTGAAGTTCACGGCATTGGACGCGCCCACGATCACGCAATAGGTCAGCGCGATGAAGCCCCAGACGCCCAGCGGATAGCTGATGGTCTTGAAGAACGGGACGATCAGGTCGGCCTTTGGCGGCAGGCTCATCGAGAAGCCCGACTGCACCCAGGCGTAGAACAGTTGCGCAACTTCCCAAGGGTTGGCGGCCGAGACCGAGAATGCCAGGTACAGGGCCGAAGCGATGCCGATCAGCGACATCCAGAAGTATTTTTCGCGCGAGCGCATGCCTTCCGGGTCCTTGTAGACCACCTTGCGGTAGTCGTCGACCCAGCCGACGGCGCCAAAGCCCATCGTCACGACCAGCACCGGCCAGATCAGGCGGTTCGACAGGTCGCACCACAGCAGCGTCGAGATGCCGATCGCGATCAGGACCAGCACGCCGCCCATCGTCGGGGTGCCGTGCTTGGTCAGGTGGCTTTGCGGGCCGTAGGTACGCACGGCCTGGCCGACTTTCAGTTCGGTCAGTCTGCGGATGACGATCGGGCCGGCCACGAGGCCAATGGTGATGGCCGTGATGGTGGCGAACACCGCGCGGAACGTGAGGTAGTTAAACACGCGCAGCGGACCGAGATAGTCCTGAAAGTATTGTGCGAGCCAGAGAAGCATATTAGTGGGCGTCCTTGCCAAGGGGGGTTGATCCGGTCAGGTGCTGGACCACGCGTTCCATTTTCATGAAACGCGAGCCCTTCACCAGCACAGTCGCGTCCGTATTGCTGCCCAGTTTTTTATCCAGTGCTGCCAATAACTCGTCGAACTGCTCGTAATGCTGTGCTCCCGACGCGGCCAGATGGCGCGCCAGCTCGCCCGTCGCGAGCACGGTGTCGATGCCACGCGTCTGTGCGTAAGCCCCGATTTCTTCGTGAAATTCTTTTCCCTGCGCGCCGACTTCGCCCATGTCGCCCACCACCAGGATGCGCGGCGCGGGGTACGCGGCCAGCACGTCGATGGCAGCGCGCATCGAGTCGGGATTGGCGTTGTAGGTGTCGTCGATGACGGTCGCGCCGCCAGCGGCCTGCTTGCGCTGCAGGCGCCCGCCGACTGGCGCGAAGGCTTCGAGCCCGCGCACGATGGCGTCCTGGTCGATGCCAGCGCCCAAAGCGCAGGCAATCGCGGCCAGCGCGTTGCGCACATTGTGTTCGCCGGCCGCGGCCAGCTTGATGGCAAACTGCGCGCCGCGCGCACTCACCTGCAGGTCGCTGCCGAAGCCGTTGCTCGTGTAGTCGGCGCGCACGTCGCAGGCGTCAGAGAGGCCAAACGTGATGACGTCGCAGGCGGCCAGGCCGCGCCACAGCGCAGTATACAGGTCGTCGCCCGGGAACACGGCCACGCCGTGCGGGCCCAGGGCCTGCAGCACCGCGCCATTCTCGCGCGCGACCGCTTCCACCGTGTGCATGAATTCCTGGTGCTCGCGCTGCGCATTGTTCACCAGCGCGACCGTCGGCGCGGCGATGGCCGCCAGGCGCGCGATCTCGCCCGGGTGGTTCATGCCCAGTTCCACCACTGCGGCGCGGTGGGAGGCCGTCAGGCGAAACAGCGTGAGCGGCACGCCGATCTCGTTGTTCAGATTACCCTGCGTGGCCAGGCGCGCGCTCTCGCCCACTGCCGCCGCCAGGATCGATGCGATCATTTCCTTGACCGTGGTCTTGCCGTTGCTGCCGGTGACGCCGATGACGGGCAGCTCGAACCCCGTGCGCCAGGCATGCGCGATGCGGCCCAGCGCAACCAGCGTGTCAGGCACGACGATCGCCGGGAGCGTCCAGCCTTCCGGCAGCGATGACACCACGACGGCGGCCACGTCGCGCGCGGCGACCTGGTCGAGGAAATCGTGGGCGTCAAACGACTCGCCACGCAGTGCGACAAACAGCGCGCCGGCGTCGACCTTGCGGCTGTCGGTCGACACGCCGCCAAAGGCGACATCTGCGCCGACGAGGCGTGCGCCGGGAATGGCTGCCACGAGTTTTGCCAACGTACCTTGCATCAATGCGTCCTCAACATGGTAAGCCGCGCCGTCAATGCCAGCGAAGCGTGGTCCGTATCCGAAAACGGCATTTTGCGTCCCTTGATTTCCTGGTAGGGCTCATGGCCCTTCCCGGCCAGCAGGATCACGTCCTGCTTGGCCGCCTGTTTCACGGCCAGCAGAATGGCCGACGCGCGGTCTTCCACCGTCTGCAGGCGCGAGGCCGGGGCATTGGCATCCATCCCCGCCACAATCTGGGCGATGATGGCGCCTGGCTCTTCACTGCGCGGGTTGTCGCTGGTGACCAGCACGTGGTCGGCGGCCTGCGCGATGCGGCCCATCTGCGGGCGCTTGCCCGGATCGCGATCGCCCCCGCAGCCGAACACGCACCACAGCTGGCCGCCGCGGTCAGCCGCCACCTGGCGCAGCGCGTCCAGGGTTTTTTCCAGTGCGTCCGGCGTGTGCGCGTAGTCGATCACGACCATCGGCGCATCCTGCCCGCCCATCTGCTGCATGCGCCCCGGCGCCGGCACCAGCGATTCGATCGCCTCGACCGCACTTTTGAGCGGCACGCCGCGCGCCAGCAAGGCGCCCAGCACCGCCAGCGTGTTGCTCACGTTGTAGTTGCCCACCAGGCGGCTGCGGATGGTCGCGCTGCCCGCCGGCGTTTCGACCTGGCATTCGGTGCCGGCGTTCTTGCTGCGCATGCCGCTGGCGCGCAGGACGACCACGCCATCCGGCACAGCAGCAGTGGCGTCCAGCGTATAGCCGGTGACGGCCAGTGCCGGGAAGTTCGCGCGCAGATGCGCCACCAGGCGCTGCCCGGCTGCATCGTCGAGGTTCACGATCGCGTGCTTCAAACCTGGCCATTCGAACAGCTTGACCTTGGCCGCTTCGTAGCTGGCCATGTCGCCATGGAAGTCGAGGTGGTCGCGCGTCAGATTCGTGAAGATCGCGACGTCGACATGCATGCCGGCGGTTCGCTCCTGCACCAGGCCGATCGACGAGGCTTCGATTGCCAGCGCCGTGACGCCCTTGCCGTTCAGGTCCGCCAGCGTCTGCGCCAGCAGCACCGCGTCTGGCGTCGTGTAGCCGGTGACATCGAACTGCGCTTCGGTTTTTGCCTTGGGCGCGATGACGCCCACGCCCAGCGTGCCGATCACGCCTGCGGTCTCGCCCAGGCGCGCCAGCGCTTGCGCCGTCCACAGCGCGCACGAGGTCTTGCCGTTGGTGCCGGTGACGGCGACGGTAAACATCGCGTTGTCCGGCTGGCCCAGCACCGCGTGCGCGATCGGACCGGCCAGTTGCTTGAGGCCGGCCACGGCCAGGTGTGGGGTGGCAATCGCATCGTCCCATGCGAAGTCCACGTCGTCATAGACGATGGCGGCGGCGCCCGCGGCGGCGGCAGCGCCAATGAAGCGGCGGCCATCCTGCGCGTCGCCCGGATAGGCAAAGAACACGTCGCCCGGCTGCACGCGGCGCGAGTCGGAAACGAGACGACCGCCCGGTGCGGCGGCGGCAATCCAGCTGCGGATGTCGTTCAGGCTGGGGCGCATCACATGCTCTCCTCGAGTGGGACTTCCGGAATGATGATGTCCGTGATGGAGGAATCGGGCGGCACGTTGGCCGCCCGCAGCGCGCTGGCAAACAGGTCGGCGGCCGTCGGTGCGGCCACGCTGCCGCCGGTGCGCAGGGCGCCGCTCGGATCGTCGACCATCACCGCAATGATGAAGCGCGGCTTGGACATCGGCCCGATGCCGGCGAAATAGCCGATATTGTTGGTGCGCGAATAGCGGCCATTGACGATCTTTTCGGCCGTACCGGTCTTGCCGCCGATGCGGTAGCCGGCCACCTGCGCTTTGGATGCCGTGCCTTGCGGGCCGACCACGGATTCGAGCATCGTGCGCACCTGGGCTGCGGTCTTCGGCGAAATCACCTGCTGGCCGACCGGCTCTTCGTTGATCTTCACGAATGACAGCGGAATGATGTCGCCGTTGCGCGCGAAAATCATGTACGAGCGCGCCATCTGCAGCAGCGAGACCGACAGGCCGTGGCCGAAGGCCATGTTCGCGTACTCGATCGGGCGCCACGATTTCCATGGCCGCACGCGGCCGGCGGTTGCGCCCGGGAAGCCGAAACGCGGTGCCTGGCCGTAGCCGACCTTGGTGTACATCTCCCACATTTCCTGCGCCGGAATGCGCTGGGACACCTTGACGGCGCCGATATTCGACGACTTCTGGATGATGCCGCTGACCGTCTGCACGCCATAGTTGTGGGTATCGCGAATGCGCTTGCCGGTGATCGTCATCCAGCCCGGGTTATTGTCGAACACCGTGTCGGGCGTGATGCGGCCTGTATCCAGGCCCAGGCCGATGGTGATCGGCTTGATCGTCGAACCCGGCTCGAACGTGTCGGTGATGACGCGGTTGCGCAGCTGCTCGCCGGTCAGCTTGGAACGGTCGTTCGGGTTGTAGGTCGGGTAGTTCGCCAGCGCCAGCACCTCGCCCGTATGGACGTCGAGCACCACGGCGGCGCCGGCCTTTGCATTGAACTTCTCGACCGCGTTCTTGATGCTGGTAAACGCGATGTACTGCAGCTTGCTGTCGACCGACAGCGTCAGATCGCGGCCCTGGTGCGGTTCGCGGAACATGCCCAGATCTTCGGCGATGTGGCCCAGGCGGTCCTTGATCACGCGGCGGCTGCCAGGCACGCCCATCAGCGTTTTCTGGTGTTGCAGCTCCATGCCTTCCTGGCCCTTGTCTTCCACGTTGGTGAAACCGACCAGGTGGGTGACCACTTCGCCCTGCGGGTAGAAGCGCTTGTATTCCTTGCGCGTGTCGAGGCCATTGATCTTGAGCTTTTCGATTTCGGCGATCACCGGCATTTCGACCTGGCGTTTCAGGTAGACGAACGTGCGGTCCGAGTCGAGCTTTTTGCGGATGTCGGCTTCGGGCATGCCCAGCAGTTTGGCCAGTGCGGTGATTTTTTCCGGCGGCGAGGCCAGCACGTCTTCGGGGATCGCCCACACGGCGCGCACCGGCAGCGACGTGGCCAGCACGGCGCCGTTGCGGTCGAGGATGCGGCCACGCGTGGCCGGCAGTTCGAGCGTGCGCTCGTAGCGACTCTTGCCCTGGCTTTGCAGGAACTGGTTCGACACGCCCTGCAGCCAGACGGCGCGCGCGCCCAGCGCGGCAAACGATGCGAACAGGACAAACAGCACCATGCGCGAGCGCCAGTCGGGCAGGCGCACCGCAAGCACCGGGCTCTTGGTGAATGCAACGCCCTTCGAGGCCGCAACGCGTGCGCCGGATTTGGAAGCACCGCGCGTCATGGGGCGCCTTCGGTCAGGTATTGGGTACGGGCCGGCGTCACCGGCGCCATGTTCAACTCGGCACGGGCGATCTGCTCGATGCGGTCGTTCTTGGCCAGGCGCGACTGGTCGAGCTGAAGCTGGTCCCAGTCGATGTCGAGCTGGTGCGCGTGCTGCTGCAGGCGTTCGAGTTCGATCAGGAGGTGGCGCGCCTGGTAGCGGGCGTTCACGACCGACAGCGCGCAGCCGACCAGCAGCGTGGTAAGAAACACGTTGACCTTCACGCTCATGTCGGCGTTCCCAGACGCTCGGCGACGCGCAGCACGGCCGAGCGCGAGCGCGGGTTGTCCGCCACTTCGGCGTCCGATGGCTTGGTCTTCATGATCAGCTTCATCAACGGCTGCGGCAGGTCGACCGCGCGGATCGGCAGGCGCCGGTCCGGTTGCTCGACATTGGCCTTCGATGCGAAGAACTGCTTGACCATGCGGTCTTCCAGCGAGTGAAAGCTGATCACCGACATGCGCGCGCCAGGCGCGAGCATGCTGTAGGCCGCCGTCAACCCCGCTTCGAGGTCTTCAAGCTCTTGATTGATGAAAATCCGGATAGCCTGAAAGGTCCTGGTTGCCGGATCTTTGCCTTTTTCCCTGCTTTTGACCGTGTTTGCCACGATTGCGGCAAGCTGTCGTGTGCTTGAAATTGGTTCGACTGCGCGGCGAGCAACAATCGCCTTTGCAATCTGAAAAGCAAACCGCTCTTCTCCATAATTGCGTATCACCTTTTCCAAATGGTTTTGCTCTGCCGTCGCGACCCATTCGGCCGCCGACATGCCGCGCGTGGTGTCCATGCGCATATCGAGGGGGCCGTCCTGGCGGAAGCTGAAGCCGCGGCTGGCGTCGTCGACCTGGGGCGACGAAATGCCCAGGTCGAGCAGGATGCCGTCGACCTGATGAATGCCGCGCGCGGCAAGCGCGTCGGCCATCGTGGCAAAGCTGTCGTGAACAATGCAGAAGCGCGGATCGTCGATCTGCTCCGCAGTTGCAATGGCTTGCGGGTCCTTGTCGAACGCGATCAGGCGCCCTTCCGGCGCCAGGCGTGACAGCAGCAGGCGGCTGTGACCGCCCCGGCCGAAGGTCCCATCTACATACGTACCCGAAGCACGTGCGCCCACCAGATCGAGCGCATCGACTGCTTCGTCAAGTAGCACCGTGCGATGCTGATAATCAGGCACCGTCAAAGAATCCGTCATCGGCGCCTCAGAAAGAAAAATTGGAAAGTACATCCGGCATGCCGCCAGCCACGGCTGCGGCCTCGTCCTCGGCCAACCTGGCGGCGTTCCAGATTTCGAAGTGACTGCCCATGCCGAGCATCATCACTTCCTTCTCGAGCCCGGCTGCAGCGCGCAACTCGGGGGAGATCAGGATGCGTCCGGCGCTGTCAAGCTCGACATCGACGGCATTGCCAAGGAAAATACGCTGCCATGCACGGGCCGACATCGGCCAGGCAGCGATCTGCTTGCGATGCTCTTCCCACACCAGGCGCGGGAAGAACAGCAGGCAGCCTTGCGGATGCTTGGTCAGCGTCACGCGACCTTCGCACTGGAGTGTCAGGGCGTCACGATGCTTGGCCGGGATGGACATCCGGCCTTTTGCATCGAGATTGATTGCTGACGCGCCCTGGAACACGTATATGCCTAGCTTGGAAAATTCGGTTGGTCGTTGTTGTCTGGCGCCGGGATCTGGATTTCTTCCCACAAATCGACACTTTTTCACACTGTTTCCCACTTTAGTGGAAGCAATGTTGACGGTCAAGCGAATTCCCAACCGTACTTTTCTAATTTTGCCAATGAAACCAATGACTTAGGTGCATCTTAAGGGTACTCGACAATTCAAAATATTCCTTTAAATTAGGGACTTAGCAGTAAGAGTGAAGGTCAGGCCTCATTTGGAAACACTGTCGTTACGTTTGTGCCGGCGCAAGGCAAAGAATAATATTGACGTAAAGTAACAACTGACGCCCGTCTGAAACCACTGTACGGGCATCCAGCACTCTGATGTACCCCAAGAGCTTGTCAATGCGCTATGCTCGCCGTTGGCGTTACCAGATAGCGACTTTTGGTTAGGAAATTTGTCATTTTCCGGGTTAACTATTTTGACTTTGGGAAACTTAAAACGTAACATCGGCAAATATGAAAAATTCACTCGACCTGCAGCCCGCCGTACCGTATAACGCTGCGGAGTATTGCTCGACCAAGGAAGCAGCTGCCGTCCTTGGCGTGTCGCACCGCACGGTGCAACTGTGGGTGGAGAACGGCACGCTGCAGGCGTGGCGCACGGCAGGCGGCCATCGCCGCATCACGCTCGAATCGGTCAACCGCCTGGTCGACGGGCGCCGGATTGCCATCGCCGCCCACGCACCGCGTCCGGCGGCGCCGGTCGCCCCTGCATCGACGACGCGCCGCGTGCTGGTGGTGGACGATGATCCCCTGATGCTGCGCCTGTACGAGCTCGAGATGGGGGGCTGGGGCATGGATCTGGACGTCGTCAAGGCCAACAATGGCTTCGAGGCCCTGATCCGCATCGGTGAAGAGCGCCCTGACCTTCTGGTCAGCGACCTGAACATGCCGGGCATGGACGGGTTCCGCATGATCCGCACGCTGCGCGAGGACAGCGGCAGCGCCGGCATGAGCATGATCGTGGTCAGCGGCCTGGACCGCGCAACGATCAAGGCCATGGGCTTGCCGGTCGATATCCCGGTCTTCCCCAAACCGGTGCCGTTTGGCGAACTGCGGGCCGCTGTCGAACACGGCCTGGCGCGCGCTTGATCGCGAACTGAACTGCTATGCTCGGCGCACCGATGCGCCTTCCATGCCAGCCCCCCCCATGACCGTCCTCCAGGCCTTCCTGCCCGCCCTTCCGACGCTGCTACCCGCCCGGGTTGGCGCATGCATCCGGTATCGCCAGTGGGAGCGCGCCGATGCCTGCTAACACCATTCTTGTCGTCGATGATCAGGATGAACTGCGTCTGCTGATCTCGCTGAGCCTGCAAACGCTGGGCCGCATCGTCGAAGCCGCCAACGCCGAACAGGCGCTCGCCCTGTTTGCCGCCGAGCGGCCCGACGTGGTCGTGCTCGACATCTGGCTTGGCCCCGGCGCCAGCGGCCTCGATGCCTGCGCCCAACTGCGGCAGGATCCCGCCAATGCGGGCGTCAAGATCGTGCTTCTCTCGGCCTGTGGCCAGCAGAGCGACGTTGCCGCCGGCATGGACGCCGGTGCCGACCTGTATATCGTCAAGCCCTTCAGTCCGATCGAATTGATCGACGCGGTAACGGGTTTGCTGGCAGATATCCCTGAAAATACGGCTTGATATTTCTTTTTTGAAACTAATATTGCTTTTAGAGACTATTCTCTAATTTTCTACAAAACAGCAAAACCGACAACCATTTTTATTTTTATCGCAACTGTTCGGGCGCAAATCGCTGGCCAGTGAAACGCATCCCGCCGAACCGGCAAGTAAATACCGCCAAACCCGAAATACCGCTACCTGTGCCTGGCGCATCATTCTGCACTGCGTTCACGCGCGCCGCCGCCAAAGTGGCTATGATGGTCTTCATCGATCATCTACCGGCTACCTGCCCCGAACACAAAGCATGTCGCGCTCCTTCCGTTTCCTTGCTGCTCTGCTGGCCACCGCTACCCTGACCCTGTCGGTCGGCGCGGATGCGCACGTGGTTTCGGCAAGCTTCGAAGCGCGCCTGACGGTGGTGGCAACCTGCTCGATCCATGCCGGCGCCGCAGTGCAGGTGCAGTGCGCCAGCCCGGCCACACCGTATCTCCTCGATGCCCCAGCTGCACCGATGCTGCACAGCGCCGGCCCGGACGCCGGCCGCGTTACCGTCTACTTCTGACGCACTGACATTTGCGCAAGGCCATCGCCGGCCCTGCCCTGTCGGCCTGCGCGCCTCTCCGGTATCATGCAGGGATGAACCCCATTCCCTTTACGCCGTTCGTCATCGGTGTCGCCGGCGGCAGCGGCAGTGGCAAGTCCACGGTGTCCCAGCAAGTCCTGGCGTCGTTTGGCGCCGACATGGTCTCGATCGTGATGCAGGACGATTACTACCGCGACCAGTCTGATCTCCCCCCTGAAGTACGGCGCCAGCAGAACTACGATCATCCGCATGCGTTCGACTGGCCATTGCTGATCCAGCACGTCCAGGCATTGCGTAGTGGCGAAGCGATCGCGATGCCCGAATACGATTTCACGATCGACAACCGTTCAGACAAGACCATCCCCGTCAAACCGGCACCGGTGATCGTCGTCGAAGGGTTGTTTGCCCTGTATGACGCCGACCTGCGCGACATGATGTCGCTGAAGATCTTTGTCGATACGGCATCGGACGTGCGCTTCATCCGCCGCATGCAGCGCGATATCGCCGAACGCGGGCGTACGCTGGAGAGCATCGTCGGCCAGTATCTGGACACGGTCCGCCCGATGCACAAGCAGTTCATCGAGCCCACCAAGCGCAATGCCGACGTGATCCTGCCCCATGGCGCGAACGGCCCGGCAGTGGACATGATCACCACCAAGGTCGCGAGCATCGTCGGCCGCCTGAAGCGGCCCTGAACCTGGCGGCGCTGGCCGCGCCGGCAAGCATCAGATGTGCACGTGCTTTTCGACAGTGGCCTGCAGCAGGGATTTGTACTGCGCCAGGTCGGCCGACTTGTGGACATAGTCGGCGGCGCCAAGCTGGCGCGCGCGCGCGCGATCGGCCTCGAGATCCGAGTTGGTCAGGATGATCAACGGTACGTTGTACTGCAACTGGTAGCCCCGCATCAGGATCATCGTCTCGAATCCGTCCATCCGCGGCATCTTCAGGTCCATCAGGATCAGGTCGAAATGACGGTCCTTCATCAGTACCAGCGCATCCCAGCCGTCGCACGCGACATCGACCTCGAACCGGCCTGCGTACTTTCCCAATGCCTGCAGCGTGAATTCGGCGTCGAACGCGAGATCGTCGACCACCAGGATCACTTTTTTGGCAACATTGTCTTTATCGGTCATCGCACGGCTCGACGTCGGGTGCGTCGCTTCATGGGGTCCTGCGGGGCATCGGTATCATCAATACAGTATAGACGAGCGATTGCCCTGGCGCCGTGCCATGTCCAGCGGATGTCCCGACAATCTGCGGCAATCATGGGGCTTTCCCGATCCGGCGCCTAGGCCGCGGTGACCAGGCGATTACGCCCGTCCATCTTGGCCTGGTACAGCAGGCGGTCGGCCGCCTCGATGCAGGCCAGCGGCGTCCCGCAGGTGGGCTCGGCCTGATTGCAGGTATGCACGCCAAGACTGATGGAGACGTGGCCATAGGCACTCCCCTCGTGCGCCAGGCCAAGCGCCTGCACGGCGCAGCGGATGTTCTCGGCCACCGCGCGGGCGCCCTCATTGTCGGTGTCCGGCAGGATGATCGCGAATTCTTCGCCACCGTAGCGCGCCGTCAGGTCGGTCGGACGCCGGGGCCCCGAGGCGATTGCCCCCGCCACCCGGCGCAGGCAGTCGTCGCCGGCGACGTGACCATACAAGTCGTTGAACTTCTTGAAATGATCGACATCGAGCAGGATCAGTGAAAACGGCAGCCCGCTGCGCCGCCCGCGTTCGTATTCCACGGCGAGCACTTCATCGAAGCGGCGCCGGTTGGCCAGCCCGGTCATGGCGTCGACGTCGGCCAGGTGGCGCAGCGATACATTGTGCAATTCGAGCGCGCTGCGCGCCGCGCGCAGTTCGGACTCCAGCGCCTCGCGCAGGCGCAACTGGCTGATCATGCGGTGCCCTCCCCAGCCGAGCATGCATACGGCAAACACGACCACGCAGCTCATCTTGATCACCGCCATCCACCAGCCATCCAGGATTTCGTCCTTCGACTGGGCTGTCGCCACCAGCAGCGGAAAGCCGTCCAGGTGGCGGTAACTGTACAGGCGCTCGACACCATCGATCCTGGAGGTCATCATCGCCGTGCCGACCGGACCCGATTTGGCATACGTCTGGAATACGGGACCGTTGCTGATGCTCGTTCCCACCATCACGGCATTGAACGGGCGGCGGTACAGCAAGGTACCGTCATCGATGGCCAGGATGATCGTGCCGGTGCGGCCGACGTCGAAGCTGTCATAGAACTTGCCGAAGTAATCGAGATTGAGCGATGCCATCGCGACGCCGCCGAAACTGCCATCCGGGCGGTTGATCCGGCGCGACACGGGAATCGTCTGGACGCCGGTGGAGCGGCTGAAGATCGGCTTGCCGATCCGCGTGCCCAGGTCGGTATGCGTCATGTGATAACGGAAAAACTCGCGGTCCATATTGCTGCCCGGTAGCACCGATGGCAGCGAGGTTGCCAGACGCTTGCCGTCGGCGTCATAGATGAACAACTCGCGCACCTCTTCGCTGGTGCGGGTGATGCGCGCCATCCGCGCATGCAGGCGCCGGACGTCGATCGGCGTGGTGGTTGACTGCTCGACCCGTTCCACCATCTCTGCCAGAACCGAGTCGGCCACCGTCAGCGAGCGCTCGGCGTGGGACGCCAGCGCGCGTGCCATGTTCTCGGTGCTGATCGCCGTCTGGTCCAGTTCGCCCTGGCGCGACGCCCACAGGCTCCACGCATGCAAGCCGATCAGCAACAGACAAAAGCCCGCCATGAGAATAATCGACCGCACGACCAGCGGTGTGCGCCGCGCATCGAGGTGTTGCAGGCGAAGCAAGTTGGGATCGGTGGTAGGCGGCATGGTCAGGTGGAATACGGCAGGTGAGATTGTTTCCCGACAGCTTAATAGTTATCGGGAGAAATGTATTGCCGAAAAGAATGTAAATTCGTGCTCTGTTCATGACTTACAACGCCTGCCTGACCGACGAGCATGACGGCTTGGCGGCACAGGTCGCAAATGCGCAACAGTGCCGGGAACAGGTGCCGGGCGGTCAATTGAATCCGGATACAAAGTGATAGAATGTTTCCCATATGAAATTAAAATGATAACGATTATCGTCATGGACAGCTTGGATGCCTCATAGAATCAATCGGGAACTGTTTCGGTGGCGCGTCCGCGCGTTTGCCAGGCTGATGTCGGCCGTGCTGGTGCTGGCGCTGGTCGTTGCCGTGCCAAACGCGCTGGTCGCTGCCTACCAGGGCTACCCGCAGGTCGCCCTGATGGACACGGTTGCGCTGGCGTGGATCCTGGCGATCTGGCGTCTGGACCGCCTGTCGCACACGGCCAGGGTCGTCAGCTTCCTTGCCATGATGTTTTTCGTGGCAGTCGGTTCGATGGTGACTGTGGGCGCGGTCGGCCTTTGCTACCTTCTCGCGACCCCTGTCATCGCCGTGATCCTGCTGGGCCAGCGCGCTGCGTATATCACGATCGGGGCCGGTGCGCTCGCGATGGTCGTGCTTGGCATAGCTGGTTACAGCGAGCTGACGATTGGTAACTTCGCTCGTGACTCGGCCGTGGGCGTGCTGATTTTCGCGCTGAACTATGTGTGCGTGGGCACCCTGGGCACGCTGACGGCGGGCAGCGTACTCAAGGGCTTGTCGCGCTCGTTGAACAAGGCCGACGTCGTGTCCGAGTCTCTCGAGCAGGAGCGCATCGCACTGCGCCGTGTGAACCAGGAATGGCGCCTGACCTCGGCGGCACTCGCGGGCCTGCACGACATGGTGCTGATCGTCCAGGCGATTCCCGGGAAAGCCTCACACCAACCGATCATCTTCGCCAACGCCGCGTTCGAGCGCCACAGCGGGTATCGCGTCGACGAAATCATCGGGAATAGCCTGTATGCGCTGCACGGCCCGGAAACCTGCAAAGACACCGTCGCTGCGCTGGCCGATGCGATGGGGCGGTATGAACCGGCGTCGGCGCAACTGGTCAATTACACGAAAGCCGGCGAACCGCGCTGGGTGGAAGTCGATATCGTGCCGTTCGCCAGCGAGGGCGGGCCGATCACGCACTGGGTTGCCGTCGGCCGCGACATCACCGAAAAGCGGCAGTCCGCCGAATCGATCCGCAAGCTGGCGTTCTACGACGTGCTGACCGAACTGCCGAACCGGCGCCTGCTGATGGAGCGCCTGAGCGCCCTGACCGACAAGGCGCAGCGCGGCGAAGGGATCGGCGCCGTACTGTACCTCGACCTCGACAATTTCAAGAGCGTCAACGACGCGCGCGGCCATGCAACCGGCGACGCCTTGCTGAAACACGTCGCCGGCATCCTGCGCGATACCGTCCACCGGCGCGACACCGTGGCGCGCCTGGGTGGCGACGAATTCGTCGTGCTGGCCGAGGATCTAGGCGACGACCCCGGCGCGGCCACCGCGGCTGCGCTGGCGCTGGCAGAGCGCGTCGGCACCGCCCTGCGCAGCCCCGTCGACATCGATGGCCAGGTGTACCAGTCTTCGGGAAGCGTCGGCATTTCGCTGCCCACCCGCCCCGAACACACCGCGCAGGACCTGCTGCGCGAAGCCGATACGGCGATGTACCATGCCAAGGCCGCAGGCCGCAACGGCGCCGCGCTGTTCGAGACGACCATGCTTGCCGCTGCCGAAAATACGCTGATGCTCGAACGCGATCTGGGCAACGCGCTCGACAACGACGAGTTCGCACTGCATCTGCAGCTGCAGGTCAGTCCCGACGGCCAGCCGATCGGTGCAGAGTCGCTGTTGCGCTGGCGCCGTGCCGACGGCGTGCTGGTCCCGCCCGATGTGTTCATTCCGATTGCCGAAAAAACCGGGCTGATCGTACCGCTGGGCACCTGGGTGCTGCGTCAGGCATGCCTGTCCTGGCTGCGCCTGTCGCATGCCGGCCACGCGCTGCCGCTATCGATCAACGTCAGCCCGCGCCAGTTCCAGCAAGCCGACTTCGTCGACGTGGTGCGTTCGGTGCTTGACGAAACCGGCGTTCCTGCCAGCCAGCTCATCTTCGAACTGACCGAAGGCCTGCTGGTCGAGAACATGGACGCGACCGTCGTGCGGATGAACATCCTGGCCGGGATGGGCATCCGGTTCTCGATCGACGACTTCGGCACCGGCTACTCGAGCCTGGCCTATCTGCAGAAAATGCCATTGTACGAACTGAAGATCGACAAGGGCTTCATGCGCGACATGCCGCACGACGTGAATGGTACGGCACTGGTCAAATCGATCCTCGCGATGGCCGGCCAGCTCGGCCTGCGCGTCGTCGCCGAAGGCATCGAAACCCGGGAACAGGCGCAGTTCCTCGCGTCGCACGGCAAACCCTGCATGCAGGGCTTCCTGTTCTGCCGCCCGATGCCACTGGGCGAACTCATCAGCCAACTCGAAGCCGCTGCTTGAGTAGCGCAGCAACCTTCCATCAGAACATCAGCAACACCGTCACCGTATCGCGGTAATCGCCCGGTGTCGGGGCGCGTTGGCGCGGCACGATACCGTGCATCATGACGGCCTGCACACTGCCGGTGCCGATGCCGCTGTAGACCGTGGTACCCACCAGTCCGTCGCCCCAGGCCGGGCCGTCGGGCGTGGCCGAGATCCGGTAGGTCAGCGTCTCCCCGGTCACGCTGTTCTTCATCGTGCGCGCCGCCGGATTGTTCGACACGCCGCCGTTCAGCACGATCTGATACGTGCTGTTGGCGGTGCAGGCCACGCTCAGCGGCGCACTGATGCGCTGGTCGGTGATCGGGCTGCCGCTGGCGAAGGCCAGGTTGCTGGTGCTGATCAGGCAATTGTTGACCGCCGTGGCGCGCGCCTGGAACGAGAACGCCGCACTGGCGCCGGCCGAGCACGGCACGCTGCCAAAGCCGTACTGGATGGTGCCGTGGCCCGCGAAGCTGGCGCCATAGACCGTGTCCGCATTGCCGACCGTGGGCACGCCCACCAGGCTCGCCGCCGCAATTTTGCCGTACACCGTGAAGCTTTGCGTCACCCCGCCCAACCCCAGCAAGCCCGTCAGCGTTGCCGTCACCGGTTTGGCGCCGATGGTACTGGCGGTACTGCCCCAGATCTTGGCCGCCGTGTACGAGCTGTCGGTATACAGATTGAAGGCCAGGCGGTTGCTGCCATTGAGCAGGTAGCGCGGAGCGCCGGTGCCGCCGCCCGGGCCCACGCCCAGGTTGACGCACACGTTCGCCGCCGGCAGCAGCAGTTGATTGGTCCCGATGGTCCAGTAACAGGTCACGGTCAGCGTGCCGCTGGCGGTGACGTCGCTGCCCACGATCGGACTGACCACGCCAAGGTCGACGTCGGTCATCGCGGCCACGCAGTTGTCGGCGCGCGCCGCGGTGGCGGCCAGCAACCACAGCATCAAGGTCAGGGTCATCAGGATCAGGCGGCACAGGCATGGCGCGAGCGGGCGGCGAAATATGGTCATGGGGTCATTCTCCTTGCAGTGGCTGGCAAACCAGCGGTCCGATCACGGGCAGTTCGCCCGCCACCGGCGTGTACTCGAAACGCACTTCGCACAGGTCCTTGCCGCTGCCGATGCGCACCCGGTTTTGTGCGCGCAAGCCTTCGACGAACAGCACGCCATCGTAACCGACCATGGCCGTCAGTTCGCTGCCGTCCAGCCGCGCCAGCGTGCCGACGTCGGGCACGGTGCCATCGGCGCGCACCAGCGTGAGCGTTGCGGCCGCGTAACGCTCGATCGCGAAGCGCGCCACCACGCCGGCGTTCTGGCGCGGGACGATCTCGAGCAGTGTGTGCGGGATGCGGGTATCGGACGGCAGCGACGACGGATCGATCCCGATCCGGCTGGCGGCGTACGGTTGCAGGTCGGGTACCAGCAGGCGCCCGTTGCGGTCGGTGCGGCCGATCGGGCGATTGTCCTGCAGCACCGGCAGACCGGGCACGCCGCTCGAGACGAGCGCAAAGCCGCGGCCGACATTGCGCGCCGTGAGCACGGCGCCGTCCATCGCGACGATGGCGCCGCTGACATCCAGACTCGTGTTGCGGCTGTCGCCGACGCGCTGGGTCGAGACGATCGCGCGACCGTGCGAACCCAGGTATTGCACCTGGGCCTGGTCGTAGCGCTGCGCGCCGGTCTTGCCAGTCTGCACGGCCCAGCCGAGGCCGCCATCGAAGTCCGGCGCGCGCCCCATCGATACCGATGCCACCTGCTCGCCGCGCTGGCGCCCCGCATTGGCATTGACGGCCACGCGCGAATCGAACGCCATGCTGAAGGTGGCCGTGATGCCGCGTTCGGCACGCCGCTCCAGGTCCTGGAATGCGCCCAGACTGAAGTAGCCACGCAGACCGACGCTGCGCGACCAGGCCAGCGACACGGTGCGCGTCACCTGAGACGTGGCCGGGGCCGGGGCCGGGGCCGGGGTCTGGGCCAGCGCGGTCAGCCCGCCCAGCGGGTTGCCGAACGGGTCGAGCACCGGCACGAGGCTGGCCACCAACGGTGTGCGCAGCCCGATCAGGTTGATGCTGAAGCTGTTGCCGCCAAACGCGGTGCTGATGCTGGCCCGGTCGAGCGCGCGCGGCACCGGCGTGCCTTCGAGCGTGCCCAGGTCGCCGAAGCCGGCGCTGGCGCGGATCGATTGCAGGTCGAGCGCAAAGCGCGGCGATACATACTGGTAACCAAGCGTGGCTTGCCAGCCACGATAGCGGCCGGCGCTGGCCGCCAGCGCGCCACTGACCACACCGGCGCCGGGTACGCGCGCGAGCACGCCGCCGCCCACCAGCACCTGGCCCTTGCCGGCCTCGGCATGCCCTTCGAGTGTCAGGCGATCGGTCCAGCCGTGGCGCACCGAGCCCACTGCCGCCGGCCCGCCGTAGCGGAACGAGTGCACCCCGTAGTCGCGCCGTAGCGCGCCGAGCGAGACAGCGAAATCGGTCAGCCCGCGGGCCAGCAACCGGGTGTCGACATACAGCGGCAGCGTGGTGGCAACTTCGCGCCCGAGCGCATCGCGCGTGATGACGGTGGCCTGGCCGGCGCCGTTCAGGCCCGCCACCTGGTCGACCACGAACGGCCCGGTCGGCACGCTGGTGCTGAACTGGCGCACGTTATTGACGAACAGGTCCACGCTGGTTGGCACGACGGCCGAACCGGCAATCGAAGCCACCGGATAGGTCACGAGATCCGGGCGCAGCTCGAAGTTGCGGCGCCACTCGATGCCGCCCAGGCGCAGCGCGCGCGACCAGCTCAGCGCCGGGGTGACGGTGTCGCCCAGTTGCACGGTGCTCAAGCGGTCCTGATCGGCGTGGGTCCAGGTGGTGTCGTAGCGCGTGTAGCCGCGCTCTTCGCCGCGCAGGATCGCTGCGCCGGTGCTGCTCAAGCTGCCGCGCGGGTCGAAATAACGCAGATCCAGGTTGCTGGCCACCGAGCCGCCGCTGCTCTGGGCGAACACGTTGTAATTCAGGAGCATGCCCCGGCTGGCCTGACCGGCGCCGCTGGCGCGCACCGTGCGCGCGCTGAGCACGCGCGCGACGCGCAGGCGATCCGCCAGGGTCAGCGCCAGCGTCTGGGCAGCGCTGTCGTAGCGCCAGGTCATGCCGTCGATCTCGTCGAGCAGAAAATCGGTGCGGTCGGCCACGCCGAAGCGCGCCGGGTCCAGGCCCAGTTCGCGCAGGCTCTCGACCGTCATGCGCAGGCTGGCGCCCTCCTGCATCACGGAGACAAGCAGGCCCGTGGGCTGGCCGTCGATCGAGACGTCCAGGTACAGTTCGTTGGGTTGCGTGGCGACGAGACCAGCCGGCGCTTCGGGCGCGGCTGGCGAGGCAGCGACCATGGCAGCCGCCGCGGCGATGGGCGTGACGGGTGTGGTGGTGAGGGCCAGCAGGCAGGTGGACAGGGACGACGACCGCAGGGCCCGCCACGCCCGGTGGCGCGTGTGCATGGCTGCCCCGGTCGTCAGTCGCGCGCGACGGCCGCCTTGGCGGACTGCGACTTGGCGTTGACGGTGGTGTCGATGGCGAGCGGCGCCGGCAGTGCGCCGGCGACATCGGCGGGCAGCGCCCATTCGCGCGTGCGGCCCGGCAGCGCGTAACCCAGCAAGCCTTTGCTGAGCACGACGTCGCGGCTGCCGACCGTCACGCTGGTGGCGCCGATCTGCGCATGCAGCGCGCCGGTGTTGCGGGCGCGCAGGTGCCAGGCGCCGGCGCGCTGGAAGGTGCTCCATTCGAGTTGCGGTGCGGCCTGGGTATCAACGGGCAGCACGAAGGCCGGCACCGAATACTGCAGGCGGATCGCGACATTGCCCTGCTGGGCGTCGCCGCGCGGCAGTTCGTCGATCAGGATGCGGTAGGTCTGTTCCGCGCCGCCCGGCGTCACTGCGGTGCCAGCTGCGGTGCCAGCTGCGGTGCCAGCTGCCCCGCGGCGCACGAGGCGGATCGTCTGGGCGCTCTTGCCCGCGATCTCGATGATCGGCGGGCTGGCCACGAGCTGCGTGGTCGGGGTCAAGGCATCGACGCCGTCACGCTGGTCCCAGGCATACACCCGGACCTGGCCGTACAGCGGCGTGTCACCATTGTTCTGCAACTGGATGCCGGCCGCATTCTGCCCCGGCTGAAAGCTGATCGACACCGGCGAAATCTGCAGATTGGCGCCCTGCGCTGCCGTACCGGAACACAGTGCTGCCACCAGCACGATGGAGAAGTAACCCCGCATGCACGATTCCGATCAGAAGTAGATGGTCGCGGTAATCGTCGATTTGTAGTTGTCGGGCGTCGGCGACTTCTGGACCGGGATTTCACCGTACACGGTCAGCGTCTGCGCGTTGCCGGTACCGGTGCCGGCCAGCGTGTCGGTGCCCTGGGTATTGCCCCACAGGCCCGAACCGGCGTTGCGGTACAGGTTGACGGCGACCGTGTCGACGTTCGCGCCGGTGCCGTTCAGGAAGCGCGTGGTACCGGCCGAACCGGCGCCGGTGCCGGCGTCCAGACCCACGTTGTAGGGCGTGGTGTTGGTGCACGTCACATTGATGTTCGACGAACCCGTGATTGCGGAGGTGATCACGCCGGTCTGGCCAAAGTCGATGCCGTTGGCGGCGATGGTGCAGTCAGCCACGACACGCATGGTGACATCGAAGCTGCTGGTCTTGCTCTTGGAATACACCGCGGCGCCCGTGGTGAACGGCATCACGGCAGCGAGAACGGCGGCCAGGACGCGGATGCGTTTCGGGGTGGTCATCATCATATTCTCCAGATTCAAGGGCGCTGTCACCGCGACGCGCATCGTCTTGCTCAACTCAGAAAATATGATACATGTGTTTCCATGTGGAATCAAAGCGATTTGTGCGATTCTGCCGAATATGCGCGCTTTGCTGATTTTTTACAACAGTCGTTGTATCCTTGGCATGTGTTTCCGGATTACTCTGACGGTTCGGCCCATGAACGTGCATGCGCGACTGCACGCGCCCAGCGCGCCATCAGCGCCGCGCGGCGCTCTGCGTCCATCCGCGGCTCGAAACAGGTATCGACCTGCCACTGGTGTTCGAGCGCCGCAGGCGATTCCCAGGTGCCGCACGCCAGACCGGCAAGCCAGGCGGCGCCCAGCGCCGTGGTTTCGGTCACGCGCGGGCGCACCACCGGAATGCCGAGCAGGTCGGCCTGGAACTGCATCAACAGGTCGTTGCGGGCCGCCCCGCCATCGGCGCGCAGTTCGGTGACGGCGCAGGCGGCGTCCTTCTGCATCGCCGTCAGGAGCTCGGCGCTCTGGTAGGCGATGGCCTCGAGCGCGGCGCGCGCAATATGGGCGGCAGTGGTGCCACGCGTCATGCCGAGAATCGTGGCGCGCGCGTACGGATCCCAGTGCGGCGCGCCCAGGCCGGTGAAGGCCGGCACAAGCATGACGCCGCCGCTGTCGGGCACGCTCGTGGACAGCGCCTCGACGTCGCGCGACTGGCGGATGATGCCCAGGCCATCGCGCAACCACTGCACCGTCGCCCCGCCCATGAAGACGCTGCCTTCGAGCAGGTAGTCGGTGCGCCCGCCGATCGTCCAGCCGACGGTCGAGAGCAGCCGGTGATGCGATACCGGAGGCGCGGCGCCGGCATGCATCAGCATGAAGCAGCCGGTGCCATAGGTATTCTTGGCCATCCCCTTGCGATGGCACGCCTGGCCGAAGGTGGCCGCCTGCTGGTCGCCGGCGATGCCGGCGATCGGGATAGCGTGGCCGAACCATTCGGCGGCGGCATGTCCGACGAGGCCGCTGCTGGGCACGATCTCGGGCAGCACTGCGCGCGGGATGTCGAACAGCGCCAGCAAAGCGTCATCCCAGGCCAGCGTGTGGATGTTGAACAGCATCGTGCGCGCGGCATTGCTGGCATCGGTCACGTGGCGCCCGCACAGGCGGTACACCAGATAACTGTCGACGGTGCCAAACGCCAGCTCGCCCCGCTCGGCCCGCTGGCGCGCGCCCGGGACATAGTCGAGCAACCATTGCAGCTTGGTCGCGGAAAAATACGCGTCCAGTTCCAGGCCGGTCAGCTCGGCGATCGTCGCCGCCCTGCCCGCCTCGCGCAGCCGGTCGCACGCGCCGGCCGTGCGCCGGTCTTGCCAGACGATAGCGTTGGCCACGGGTTCGCCCGTGGCGCGGTCCCACAGGAGCGTCGTTTCGCGCTGGTTGGCAATGCCGATCGCGGCGATCCGCGCGGGATCGATGCCGCTGTCGGTCAGCGCCCCGCGCGCGCAGGCGAGCTGGCTGGCCCAGATGTCCGCCGGATCGTGCTCGACCCAGCCGGGCTGCGGGAAATGCTGGGGAAATTCACGCTGGCAGCTGGCGACGGCCACGCCGGCATCGTCGAACACGATCGCACGCGAACTGGTGGTGCCCTGGTCGAGGGCAAGGATGTAGTGGGTCAATGCGGTCTCCGGGACGACCGGGGAAAACGCGCACCGAGCGGTGCGCGTCATGAATTATGTGTAAAGCAGGCCGATAGGCCGGATTCTGTGTAATGCCACCTTACGGCGACACTTGGACAATCATTCCTCTAGGCGCTGAATTACTCCAGCGCTCAAGCTTCCTACCCGCACGCTCCGCGAGCAACATCAACGCGTGCCTATTTGGAATTGCTCCGAGTGGAGGTTACCGCGTTTCACCGTAACTAAATACGCTCGTCTCTGTGGCCCTATTCCTCGCCTTGTACCACTGGCTTGCGCCAGCGGATTTCGGCGGACGGCCGTTAACCGTCACCCTGCTCTATGGAGTCCGGACCTTCCTCCCGTCCACGACCTTGCGGCGTGGACCAGCGACTGCCTGGCCTGCTTCACGGGGCGTATTGTACCCGATATCTGACGGGGATTTCGCGGGCTCTGGCAAGCCTGGGTACCCTACCATGTCAGTACGAAGCCCGGATCGCTGTCGTTTCACCACCTTCTCCCATATTCACCCTATTTGCATGTCGGCATTTATTACACCTTTTTAAAATGTTCAAGAATTATTTTCCCAAGTCATTGAATGAAAAGCACATTGCTTCATGGTGTGGATATTGCTAATGGCCTCGTGTCATTCAAATCTTAGGAAATTATCGTGAAATTCAACATATCGAGCATGGTGACTGCAGTTTTGATTGCTTTTAGCAGCACAGCATCCGCCATTCCAATCCTGAACTTCGAAGGTTCACAAAACGGCGCCTTGATTGAAAACTTTTACAACGGCGGCACGGACAGTTTTGGCAATCGTGGTGGCGACTACGGCGTTACTTTCGAGGGCGGTATCATCAAAGTCGAACATGGTCTTACTTATCTTACGGGAGTGACAAAAATTTCCGTGGCAGGCGGCTTCGCTGACGGCGCATCGTTCAACTATTCGACACGTCAGCCCCTCGGCAATCACTACGGCGATGGGGACTTCCTGGTTTACTACTCGTCAATCCAGAACGACACTCATGGAGCACAGTTCCTTGGTAATACCGGGACAGGCTTCTGTGAAACTCTGCCTGGACAGTTCTGCCTTTTCCGCGGCGCACGAATCCAGGATATTGGCATGGTGCTCGGCAGCTTCACATTTGATCCCACTGCAGCGATCGATACCATCTACTTTGGCAATTTGACGCCGCCTGCCAACCAGTGGGCATTGGGGGCGGACATACCTGGCTACCAGCTACCAGAGCCGGGCACGCTGGCATTGATTGGCTTGGGTTTTCTTGGTCTCGCGTCACGACATTCGAGGCGTTCAGCGAAACGGTATCAAGCTGGTCAAACCGCAGCCTGATGCCCGCATCGATGTTCGGATCGACGTCGCCAGGTCACGCTGCGATGATGGATCACAGTACCAGTACCGCTGTTTATGAAATTTCATGTCGCCATTTCAAAAGCCGTGCTCGTACTGGTCACATAAAATGCCTTGAAAGCTACTTCAAGGACGATCCCCACCATGACGCACCCTTCCCGCACCGGCGGCCAGATCCTGGTCGATGCCCTCTCCATTCACGGCGTCGATACCGCCTTTGGTGTCCCGGGTGAAAGCTACCTGGACGTGCTCGACGCGCTGCACGATTCGAATATCCGGTTCGTGATCAATCGCCAGGAAGGGGGCGCGGCGTTCATGGCCGAGGCCTACGGCAAGCTCACCGGCAAGCCCGGCATCTGCTTCGTCACGCGCGGGCCGGGCGCCACCAATGCGTCGATCGGCGTGCACACGGCGTACCAGGATTCGACGCCGATGATCCTGTTCATCGGTCAGGTGGGCAACGACTTCGTCGACCGCGAGGCGTTCCAGGAAATCGACTACCGCCGCATGTACGGGCAGATGGCCAAATGGGTCGCCCAGATCGACCGCGCCGACCGCATCCCCGAATACATGGCGCGCGCATTCCAGGTCGCCACCAGCGGCCGCCCGGGTCCGGTGGTGCTGGCGCTGCCCGAAGACATGCTGGTGTCGCTGGCGGAGGTCGCCGACACGCGTGCCTATACGCCTGCGCATGGCGCGCCGTCGATCGACCAGATCGCGCAACTGCGCACGATGCTGGCCGGGGCCAAGCGCCCGGTCGTGCTGCTTGGCGGGGGCACCTGGACCGCGCAGGCGTGCGCCGATCTGGCGCAGTTTGCTGAGCGCAATCACCTGCCGGTGGGCTGCACGTTCCGCTTCCAGGACCTGCTCGACAACGCACACCCGAACTACATCGGCGACGTGGGCATCGGCATCAATCCTAAGCTGGCCGCGCGCGTGAAGGATGCGGATCTGGTGATTGCCATCGGTCCGCGTCTGGGCGAAATGACGACCGGTGGCTATACCTTGCTGGCCGCGCCCGTGCCGGCCCAGCGCCTGGTGCACATCCACCCCGATCCGGAAGAACTGGGCAGCGTGTACCAGGGCGAACTGATGATCGCGGCCGGCATGCCGCAGGCGTGCGCCATGCTCGCCGCGATGGAACCGGTCGACGCAAGCTGGCAGGCCAATGTGAAGCAGGCCAAGGGCGATCTGGCCGCGTGGCAGGCGCAGCCTGCCCTGCTGCGCGAAGGCGTCCCGCTCGACCTATGGCAAGTGGTGCAGGATCTGCAAAGTGCGCTACCGCCGGATGCCATCATCACCAACGGCGCCGGCAATTACGCGTCGTGGGCGCACCGCTTCTATCGGTACGGCGGTATGCGCACGCAGCTGGCGCCGACCAATGGCGCGATGGGGTATGCGGTGCCCAGTGGCGTTGCGGCCAAGATCGTGCATCCCGAGCGCGCCGTGGTGACCTTTGCCGGCGACGGCGAATTCATGATGACCGGCCAGGAACTGGCCACTGCCGTGCAGTACGGCGCCGGTGTCGTGATCCTGGTCTTCAACAACAATATGTTCGGCACGATCCGCATGCACCAGGAGCGCACCTATCCGGGCCGGGTGTCGGGCACGAACCTGCACAATCCGGATTTTGCAGCGCTGGCACGCGCCTATGGCGGCCATGGCGAAGTGGTCGACCAGACCGCCGACTTCGCACCGGCCCTGGCGCGCGCGCTGGCCTATACGGCGCAGGAACATTTGCCGGCCGTGATCGAGCTGCGCTACGATGGCAATCTGATCACGCCGAACGCCACGCTCGAGATGATGCGCGCGCAGGCCGAGGCCGCAAAAGGAGCACGCTAACGCGCAAAGCGGGAACGTATTGCTGCTCTGGTAAAATATTCGCACGTTTTTTCATCGCCGGCCCCGCCGGCGTTCGCACGAAGTCCCCCACCAGACACTATGTTCAGCTTCTTCAAAAGAAAGAAAGCGCCCGATACCCCGGCGCCGGAACCTGTTGCACCTGCTGCACCCGCGGCGCCTGTCATCAGGCCCGCGCCACCGGCGCCGCCCGTGGCCAAGCCCGCCATCAAACCGGACGCCAAGCCCGAGGTCAAGACCGAGGTCAGCGTGCTGCACGAAGGCAGCAACTTGTTCCCGGAAACCGCCGAGCGCCCTACCACCGAGCAGGAAAAGAAACACTCGTGGATGGCGCGCCTGAAGGCCGGCCTGTCCAAGACCTCGAGCAATCTGTCGCTGCTGTTTGTCGGTGCGCGCATCGACGAAGACCTGTACGAAGAACTCGAAGCGGCGCTGTTGATGTCCGACGCGGGCATCGCCGCCACCGAGCACCTGCTCACCGAGCTGCGCCGCAAGGTCAAGGAAGACAAACTGCTCGACGCCGCCGCCGTCAAGGCCGCTCTCAAGGCCCTGATGATCGAGATGCTGCTGCCATTGCAAAAGCCGCTCGAACTGGGCCGCCACGATCCGCTGGTGATGATGATCGCGGGCGTGAACGGCGCTGGCAAAACCACCACCATCGGCAAGCTGGCCAAGCACATGCAAAGCTTTGACCAGTCGGTGCTGCTGGCTGCGGGCGACACGTTCCGCGCCGCCGCGCGCGAGCAATTGATGGTCTGGGGCCAGCGCAACAACGTCACCGTGATTTCGCAGCAGTCGGGCGATCCGGCCGCCGTCGCGTTCGATGCGGTCCAGTCGGGCAAGGCGCGCGGCACTGACGTCGTCATGATCGACACGGCCGGCCGCCTGCCGACCCAGCTGCACCTGATGGAAGAGCTGAAAAAGATCAAGCGCGTGATCGGCAAGGGCATGGCGGGTGCACCCCATGATATCCTGCTCGTCATCGACGGCAACACCGGCCAGAACGCGCTGGCGCAAGTGAAGGCATTCGACGATGCGCTGGGCCTGACGGGCCTGGTCGTTACCAAGCTCGACGGCACCGCCAAGGGTGGCGTGCTGGCCGCGATCGCGCAGAACCGCCCGATTCCCGTGTACTTCATCGGCGTGGGCGAAAAGCTGGAAGACCTGCAGCCATTCAACGCCGAAGAATTCGTCGACGCCCTGCTTGGCTGATCGAACAAGGACACCATGATTGCATTCCAGTCAGTATCGAAGCAGTACACGCATGGCGACGCACAGGGCAGCTACGCGCTGCACGACGTCACGCTCGCCATCGGCAAGGGCGAGCTGGTCTACCTGGCCGGGCCGTCGGGCGCGGGCAAGTCGACCCTGATGAAAATGGTCGCCGGCGTCGAGCGCCCAACCAGCGGCAAGGTGATCGTCAGCGGCCATGACGTCGGCCGCATCAAGCCAGCCGGTATCCCTTTCCTGCGTCGCAATATCGGCATCATCTTCCAGCAGCAACGCCTGCTCAACGACCGCAATATCCTGGCCAATACGATGCTGCCAATGCTGGTGACCGGTGCGCGCACGGCCGAAGCCGAGCAGCGCGCCCGCGCCGCGCTCGACAAGGTCGGCCTGCTCGACCGCGCGCGCGCGATGCCGCTCGAACTGTCCGGTGGCGAACAGCAGCGCGTGGCCGTGGCCCGCGCGATCGTCAACCGGCCGCAGATCATCCTGGCCGATGAACCCACCGCCAACCTCGACCGCGTCGCGGCCGACAAGGTGCTCGATGCACTGCGTTCGTTCCATGCAGTGGGCGTCACGTGCGTGATCTCGACCCACGACGATTACGTGCTGGAGCGCGCCGAGCGCGTCATCCGCCTGGAAAATGGCCAGCTGGTCGGAGGTGCAGCATGAGCCCGTGGTTGCGCCAGCACCGTTTCGCCCTCGTGGCCGCGCTGTCGACCGTGCGCAAGTCGCCCGGCAGCTTCCTGTTCAACGTGCTCGTCGTCGCGCTCGCGCTGACGCTGCCGTTCGCGGGCCTGACCTTGCTCGACAATGTACGGCCACTGTCCGAGCAGTTATCGGTCGACCCCGAGATCAGCCTGTTCATGCGCGAGAATGTCAGCCGCCCCGATGCGCAGGCATTGCTGCCGCAGATTCGCCAGATCGTTGCGCAGGGCAAGGGCGAGGTCACGTTCGTGCCGCGCGAAGAAGCGCTGGAGTCGCTCAAGGAACGCAGCAGCCTGGGCGGCGTGCTGGAGACACTGGGCGAAAATCCGCTGCCGGACAGTTACGTGATGAAGCTGGACGGCTTCGCCAGCGCCGGTGCTGCCGCGCAGGTCGACGCCATCACCGAGCGCCTGCGCGCCCTGCCGGGCGTCGAGACGGTGCAGGTCGACTCGGCCTGGGTCAAGCGCCTGGCCGCCCTGCTCGGCATCCTGCGCCTGGCCCTCTTGCTGCTGGCCGGCACGCTGGGCATTGTCGTGATCGCGGTGGTGTTCAATACCATCCGCCTGCAGGTGCTGACGCAGAAAGAAGAAATCTCCGTCTCGCAATTGCTCGGCGCGACCAATGACTTCATTCACCGCCCGTTCTTTTATACCGGCGCGCTGCTCGGCCTGTGCGCCGGCGGCGTGGCACTGGGCGTCGTCATGCTGGCGTTGCATCCACTGAACGGCGCCATCGCCGAGTTTGCGCGGCTGTACGGCTCGCAATTCCAGCTGGCACCATTGGGTGGGCTGGCCATTGCCGGTTTGCTGGCCGTCAGTGCCGGACTGGGCTTGATCGGCGCGCTGCTGTCAGTACGGCGTCATTTGGCGCGGGCACGCTGATGGGCCAGGGAGTGCCGGCAGCGGCACTCCTACAATATTGCTGGATAAAAAAGATGGTCTGAGGGTATTGAAAACACCCGAAGTGGCACCACTTCCAGTGCAGGGCGAGGCGACCGTTGCGCTGCCTCCCTCATTACCTGGCTGTCGGAATGCGCCGCAGTGCGCTGATACTCCTACGGTCACTTCGCACTTCCCTACGCTGTCTTGCGTAGAACTCCTACAAGTCTCCCGAGTCGTACGTGCGCTATTCAACAGAGAGCTTGTCTCGTGCGCCGTACTCTGAACCTGTACGCGATTTCCGCTGTTTATCGGCTCGAATGTCAGCCTGATTTTGAGCTGGATCAAACGAATACTCAAACGCTGTTCTAGAGTGGATTGCTTGCGGAATTAATTCCTATAGGCAATACTTTGGACAGTCTTAAGTTCTGGCCACGTTCTGGCACTCTCTTTGGGGGAGTGCTAATATATGGTCCAAGGCAATCGAATTTCAAGTAAAAGTATCCGTACAAGACGAAGCGACATGCGCTTCGCGATGGCGTCACCGGCATGAGGCCGAGGCCCGTCAGGATGCAGCAAGATTATTAAAAGGGAAATAAACATGTCCGCACAATCCGCATTGGTCCCGACCGGCAATCGTGCTCTGGGACTAGGTTTCACCGGCAATCTCGGCAATATCGATGCGTACATCTCGGCGGTGAACCGCCTGCCGATGTTGACGCACGAAGAAGAGATGTCGCTGGCAAAGCGGCTGCGCGACGATAACGATCTCGACGCAGCGCAAAAGATGGTGCTGTCGCACCTGCGCCTGGTGGTGTCGATCGCACGTGGCTATCTGGGCTACGGCCTGCCGCACGCCGACCTGATCCAGGAAGGCAATATCGGCCTGATGAAGGCAGTCAAGCGTTTCGACCCGAACCAGGGTGTACGTCTGGTGTCGTACGCGATGCACTGGATTAAGGCCGAGATGCATGAGTACATTCTCAAGAACTGGCGCCTGGTGAAAGTTGCGACGACGAAGGCGCAGCGCAAGCTGTTCTTCAACCTGCGCAGTAACAAGACTGGTCTGGACGCGATGTCGCCAGGTCAGGTCGACGATCTGGCGAAGCTGCTGGGCGTCAAGCGCGAAGAAGTGATCGAGATGGAAACCCGTCTGTCGGGCCGCGATATCGCGCTCGAGTCGCCAACCGACGACGAAGACGACAAGTTTTCGCCGATCGCCTACCTGTCGTCGGAACAGCAAGAGCCGACCAAGGTCATCGAAGCGCAGCAAGTCACGCGCCTGCAGTCTGAAGGCCTGGAATCGGCACTTGGCAAGCTGGACCCGCGTTCGCGCCGCATCATCGAAGCGCGCTGGCTGGCCAACGACGACGGTTCGGGTGCAACGCTGCACACGCTGGCCGAAGAATTCAGCGTGTCGGCTGAGCGGATTCGCCAGATCGAATCGGCTGCACTGAAGAAAATGAAGGGGACGCTGACGGCATTCGTTTAAAGCCGCCCTGCTCTCTGCAAAACCCCGCCTCGGCGGGGTTTTTTTTCGGCTTCGTTCTCTTCAACACCAGCTCTGTGGTTCAGCTGTAGGGTGGACGGGTTTCCCGTCCACGCGTTCAACGAAACTTGGCCGTCACGACATCGGGCTGATTCGAACGCGTGGGCGGCATAGCCGCCCACCCTACCGCAGCGCTTTTGTACAGCTGTAGGGTGGACGGGTTTCCCGTCCGCGCTTTCGGACCCACCGGTTTTTTTCCGCGTCAGCGTTGGATCGTCACGCGCCTTCAACGGATGCACAGCGTCGTGGCCCCGGCCCATTAAAGCAGCCGCCAACACGTTTGCCGTCCATTGGCTAGAATGGTTCTTCTGACACGTCAGCTCAAGGAAAAGCCATGCCTGATTCAACGCCGTATGTTCCACCAGCCGTCTGGACCCCGCCCGCCGCCCCGGGCGGCGCTTTTGCCAGTATCAATCGCCCGGTCGCCGGATCGACCCACGAGGCGGCACTGCCGGTGGGTGAACACCCACTGCAGCTGTATTCACTGGCCACGCCCAATGGCGTGAAGGTCTCGATCATGCTCGAAGAACTGTTGGCCGCCGGCCATGCGGGTGCCGAGTACGATGCCTGGCTGATCCGCATTAACGAAGGCATGCAGTTCTCGAGCGGCTTCGTCGACGCCAACCCGAACTCGAAGATCCCGGCCCTGGTCGACCGCAGCGGCGCGGAGCCGGTGCGCGTATTCGAATCCGGCGCGATCCTCGTGTATCTGGCCGAAAAATTCGGCGCGTTCCTGCCGAAGGACGGCGTGGCGCGCACCGAGACAATGAACTGGCTGTTCTGGCAGATGGGCTCGGCGCCCTTCATGGGCGGCGGCTTCGGCCACTTCTACGCCTATGCGCCGGAAAAGCTGCAATACCCGATCGACCGCTACGCGATGGAAACCAAGCGCCAGCTCGATGTGCTCGACCGCCATCTGGCCGACAACCGCTACATGGCTGGCGACGACTACACGATCGCCGACATGGCCATCTGGCCATGGTATGGCGGCATGGTACTGGGGCAGCTGTATGATGCGGCCACGTTCCTGTCGGTGCACGAGTACAAGCACGTCAAGCGCTGGGCGGATGCGATCGCGGCGCGCCCGGCCGTGGTGCGTGGGCGCAAGGTCAACCGTTCGTTCGGGCCGGCGGAAGACCAGGTGCTGGAACGCCACAGCGCTGCCGACCTCGACTGACCTCCCTGCCCTTTCCTGGGCATGCTCCGCTGCATGCCCAGCCGCCGTGCCCGCCCGCCCGCCTCATGGCCTGGGCGCGCGTTTCTTGTCCTGGCGCTTCGTCGCGCGCGCCTTGTGTTGTTCCCAGCGGGCGGCTGGCAGACGCGCATCCTGCAGCGCGCTGGCACGCGTGTCGTGGTAATACGGTACGTCGGCCCACGCTACTTCGACCACGACTTCACGGATATCGGCCAATTGCTGCGTCTCGAACGCGAGTTCACCAGATTCGGCAGACCCGGCAGACCCGGCAGAGCGCGACAGCTTGACGATCTTGTCGGGCACGCTCAGGTGGATCTCGGCTTCGCTGCCCGGATCGACATGCCGGAACAGGGGCAACTTGCCCGCCAGACCAGGAATGACTTCGCGGCCTTCGTCGGACAGCGCCAGCGTCAGCGTGCGCGTGGTCGGATCGTAGCGCATCGCGCGCACGTCGGCCACATAATGCAGCGCCCGTGCCGCCTTGTTGTGCAGCCGCACGATGACCTGGAGGCGTGTATCTACCGGCGCCACCGACTGGATGGCTGCGGTCAGGTCGCCGGGTTTGCTGTCGTCGCTCACCATGTATCCCCCTTGTCCATCGTCTGCAATCGGCCCAGCACGCCCGCCAGGGCCGTGATATCGGGAAACCGCTCGCCCAAGCGCTGCCGGAAGCGGGTTTTACTCTTCGTTGTCTGCAGTAGCGCGCGTTCACAAAACCCCAGCTCGCGCCGTACCTGCGCGGCCGGCAACGCCGCCCACAGGGTGCTGATCGGCACTTCGGGCGCCCATGCATCGAGCGCTTTGGTGAATGCGCGGCCGATCGCCGGGGCGTCGGCGCCAGCCAGATACCGGGTCAGCAGCGTGTGCATCAGCCTGACCGGCGCAACCAGCGCCCACTGCATGTAGGGACTGGGCCAGGCGTGCTCGCGTAGCAGTGCCATCAACTGCGCCGGCGCCTCGGTGGACTGCCCGACCCCACTTTCCCAGAAGGCACTGGTACGAAGCAAAGCCGCATGGCGCAGCTCGGCGTGACCGCGATCGGCGTGCAGCGCGATGAATGCAGCGCCCAGCTGCGTGCTGCTCATCACGCGGCGGCCCCGCGCGACCATCATGTTCCAGAAGTCGAGCAAGGGCTCGACGAAGCCTTCGAGCAGCTGATGCCGAAGCGACTGATCGCCCACCATGAGCGTGCAGGCCTGTGGTGAAAACGCGTAATAGTCGCGGAAAAAATGGTCGAAGAACGCATGCCCGACCTCGGTCCCGCGCACGAAGTGGTCGCGCGCGCAGCGCAGCCTCTGCACTTGCGGCGACCGGGGCGACCTGGACACGAGCGTGGCGATGATGCAGCAGCTTTCACAGTCCGATTCGACCTTGCCGCAATGGTTGCCAGGGTCGCGCAGCGTCGCGCTGACACCCTGCCGGCTGGCCAGGTCGGTGCGCAGGTCGTTCTCGTCGATGATGGCGGCGCGTTCTTCGGGTGACGACGGATCGCAGACGCCAGTCAGGGCCAGCAAGCTGTTGGTGACGATGCGAAAGGCATGGGAAAATTCGTGGTACAGCGCGACAGGCGGGGATACCGGCAAATCGAGCGAGCCGCCCGAACCCGCGCTGGCCACGCAGATGGTCAGCTGCGTATCGTAGATGACGAGGCACTGCTCGGTGGGGTTGAGACTGGCGCCGGGCAAGCCGCTCGACTTGGGCGGCAAGGCCGTGCCATTGTTGGCCATCGGTGTGCCATCGTCGAGTACCAGCGACTTGAGGCCGGCAACGACGATGGTGTCGACGTTGTTCGCGCCGCTGCCATAGTCGGGCGAAAACGCCGTGTTGATCATTGCGTCGAGACGCAGCCGGGGCGGGCCGTTGCCGGTGCGGGTGTAGACCAGGCGTTGCTTGCCGGCGGCCGGGTCGGCCATGCCCAGCCCCGTATCGTTGGCGATGATCGTCATGTCGATGAAGCCTTGTGCCGGGTCGAGATCGTCCGACCCGATGCCGGTCGCATCCTGCAGGATGAACGTGGCCATGGCGGCTACCCGATCGGCCGGTGTGGCGGCGGCAGCGGCTTCCAGTCCTGGCCCGTCGGCTGGCGCTCGCGGTACACCGGTGGCGGGCACACGGCCGGGCAAGGCTCTTGCGGCGGTGGCTCGGGCGGGCAGCAGGCCTGCACCTGCTCCAGGAGTTCGCGCTGACGGTCGACATCGCCGGCTTCGAGCGCATGCACGCGCTCGCTGATGCCCTCGATGCGTACCAATGATGCCTGCAGCGCCTCGTCAATGTGTAGCTGCCGGGCCAGCTTGCGCAGGATGCTGCACAGCAGTGTGTTGCTGTTGGCAAGCTCGCAGATGATCGTGTCGTTCTGCTTGCGGTTGTGATCGAGCAGGCTGGCGGCAATGACCTGGACCTGGATCAGCGCAAACAAGCCTTGCGACAGATTGGCGAAACCCGTCGCCAGCGTGGCATCGATCTGCAGCAGGCGGCTGTTGGTTTGCACCAGCTCGTTGCGGATGTCGGCCGTGTTGTTCGCCGTGTTGACGGTGTTGGTCGAGATCTGGTCGAGCCGCGCATTGATCTGGTCGGCGACGTCCTGAAGGTTCGGCATGGGATCCTTTCACACCGGGCATGTCCGGTGCAGCCACTGTATGCTGCCCCTGCATCCCGGCACCAATGCCGCTCAAGCGTCACCACGGAACTTCGCTGACAGCCTCGCTTACGGCGCCGCCGCCGCGACCTCGAGCAGGTAACGCTGCGCCATCAGCACCGCCATCTCGTGCGCCGGCATCGGCCGCGCAATGAAGTAGCCCTGCACTTCATTGCAATCCAGGCCGCGCAGGATGGCCAGTTGCTCGGCAGTTTCCACGCCCTCGGCCACGACCGACATGCCCAGTGCGTGCGCCATCGAGACGATCGCCTGGAAGAACACCTTGCCCTCTTTCGACCTGGCCAGCTCGTTGGTGAAGGCGCGGTCGACCTTGAGCACGTCCATTTTCAGGCGCTGCAATTGCGACAGCGACGAGTAGCCGGTGCCGAAGTCGTCCACGTGCAGCTTCACGCCCAGCGCGCGCAGCGCCGCCAGTTCGGCCAGGATGTCGTCCTGGTCGCCCATCATGGCCGACTCGGTGATTTCCACCTCGATCAGGCTGGCCGGGACGCGGTAGCGCACCAGGGCCGCATGCAATTGCCGCTGCACACCGCCACGCATGAACTGCTTGGGCGAGACATTGATCGACACGGGCACGAGCGGCACGCCGGCCTCGCGCCAGGCCGCCAGCTGGGCACAGGCCTTGTCGATCACGGCCTCGCCAATGCGGATGATCAGGCCCGTCGCTTCGGCCAGCGGAATGAAGTCACCGGGTGCCACCATCCCCAACGTCGGATGGCGCCAGCGCACCAGCGCCTCCATGCTCAGCAACTCGCCACTGCGGGCGTCGACGCGCGGCTGGTAGTGCAGCACGAACTGGTCGCCCTCGAGCGCCTCGAGCATGCTTTGCTTGAGCCGCGCGCGCGAATTGAGCGTCGTCGACAGCGACGGATCGAAGAAGCGGTATTGTCCCTTGCCGTCGTTTTTGCCCACATACATGGCGATGTCACTGTGGCGCACCAGCGTTTCGGCATCGACGCCGTCGCGCGGGTACATGCTGATGCCGATCGACGCGCCCACTGCGTGCAACTCGTCGCCCAGCAGGAACGGAACGCCGAACGCATCGACGATGCGCGCCGCGACCGACGCCGCCTGGCGCTCGCCATCGCAAGGCGTGAGCAGGACGACGAATTCGTCGCCGCCGAAACGCGCCACCTGGTCCGACGGGCGCAGCAGCGACAGCAGGCGCTGGGCCGCGCACTTGAGCACCGCGTCGCCGGTGGCATGCCCGTGCGAATCGTTGACGTGCTTGAATTCATCCAGGTCGATGAACAGCAGCGCCGCGCCCATGCTGGCCCCTTGCGCCTGCGTCAGCATCGCGGGCATGCGCTCCAGGAAAGCGTGGCGGGTGGCCAGCCCCGTCAATGTATCCTCGTTGGCCAGGCGCTCGAGCTGCGACTCGTGGGCCTTGCGCTCGCTGATGTCCTGCAGCGTCACGGCCAGGCCATGACCGACCCGCACCAGGCGGCGCCGGCCCCAGCTGATGTTCAGGCGATTGTCGCTCGGCATCCTGCGGTCGTCTTCATGGAAACCCGTCTCCATCGCCTTGCGGTAGGTAGCCAGCAAATCTTCGCCGAACAGGCCCGCGTCGATCTCGGCCAGGCTCGCGCCGACCAGATCGTCACGCGTCATGCCGTAGAAGAAGGCGCCCCGCTCATTGCAATCGACGATGCGAAAGTCGACGATCTGCCCGTCGCGCCCGCGCATGGCAGCGGCCATGTAGAAGCCGTCATTGCCGCTTTCGGTGGCAGTGCGGTAGGCGCGCCGCACATCGTCCTGTTCCTTGCCGCGCTGCAGGGCGCGCTGCGCCAGCACGGCCCCGACCGCACCCAGCAGCATCAGGCACAGCGTCGCGGCAATCGCGCGATCGCGGCTGTCGGTCCAGTAGAGATTGCTTGCAGCCAGCGTTTCAGGGCTTGGCAGGCCGACCAGCGCGACCAGTGGATAGACCGGCGACTGGCGCCAGCCCAGGACGCGCGACTGGCCGTCGGCAAACCCGTCGGCCCCGTCGATCTCGCGCACGCCCTGCTCGCCCGACCAGGCGGCGCCGCGGCGCGGCAGCGTGGCCGTGTCGAAAAACGCGGCGCCGTCGCTGCGCTGCTCGACGCGCAGGCGCCCTTCGCTGCCGGCCAGCGCCACGATGCCGCCGGCGCCAAGTGTGGCCGGGCTGACAAACGACGTGAAATAGCGTGCATCGACCGCCATCATGACCACGCCGTCGAATTCGTCTTCGCGGTCGTCGAGACGGCGCGTAAACAGCACCACGTCGTCGGCTGCACCGATCTGTACCGGCGTGGCGCCGACCCGCAGCGCGGTCGAGTTGTTGTCGCGGTGGTGCGAAAAATACGGGCCGTCGGCCAGGTTGGTGCCGACCAGTGCGGGCCGCGTGCTCGAACGCACGATGCCACTGCGGTCGAGCACGGCAACCAGGTGGAAAGCGCTGTCGGTGAACATGCCGTCACGCCGCATGTCCGCCAGCAGTTCCGGCTTGCGCGAGTTCTCCCAGCTGAACTTGAGCTGCATCGTGATCTGGTCCATCTGCGCGACCGAGCGCGTGATGTACTGCTCGTAGGCTTCGGCGTAGGCGGCAGCGTCCTTGCGGGCCTGACCGGCAACGCGCGCCTGTTCGGCGTCCACCCGCACCAGCGTCGCGCCCCACAGCGCAATGCAGATCAGCAGGGCAAGCAGCGGCCATGCGAGCACCAGATAGCGCTTGCTTTGGTGTGGCGTGGAGGAAGGGGCAATCCGGGGGTGGCTCATGCTGCCAGCGAACGCTGCATGTCAGGTCGGTGCCAGCATGTAACCAGCGCCGCGCACGGTCTTGATCAGTGATTTGGCGCGGCCCAGCGCCTTGCGCAGACGCAGCACGTGGACGTCGACAGTGCGCTGGTCGAGCGACTGGTGCGCGTCCCAGAGTTGTTCAAGCAATTGCGAGCGCGAAAAAACCTGGCCCGGATGGCACAGCAAAAAACGCAGCAGACGATATTCGGCGTGGCGTACTTCGACCCGGCTGTTGCCGACCTTGACGCTGCAGCTGAGCGGATCGAGCACCAGGCGGCCCGAGCGCAGCAGGCGCGATTCGGGTGACAGCTCGCGCGCATCGCCAATCGGCGGCTGCGGGATGAATTCAGGATGCGTCACCGCTGCCGGCAATGCCGGCGGACGCTCGCCTTCGGCGCATTCGGCTGCCAGCAGGATGACGGGCTGCTCGCGCAGGCGCCGGTCGCCGCGCAGGCGCGCCAAGAGGCGCATGCCGCCTTCGTTGCGCAGCATCGATTCCTGCAGCAGGAGTGCGGGCCGTTCGCGGCCGATGAAGTCCCAGGCTTGCGCCAGACTCGGCACGTTATGCCAGACCCACTCGTCCTCGTGCAGTGAAAATTTGAGCAATTCGGCGATGGCCGGCTTGTCGTCAATCACCAGGACGATCGTGTTCGCCATTGTCATGGGATACCCAGTCTGTGAGATGCCGAGGTTGGAGGTACTGATAAAAAAATCCGGCAGTCAAGCTGCCGGATGGTTACATCACCTGCCTGATTACATGATCGCCTTGCCCGATGCATCTTTCAGGTTGGCTTTCCAGGCATCCTGCACTTGCTTGACGACGCTCGCTGGCATCGGGACGTAGTCCAGTTCAGCTGCTGCTGGTGCGCCGTTTTTGAAAGCCCAGTCGAAGAACTTGACGACTTCCTTGCCCTTGTTGGCATCAGCCTGTTCCTTGTGCATCAGGATGTACGACACGCCGGTGACTGGCCAGCTCTGCTTGCCGGCGCCGTCGGTCAGCACCACGCCAAAGCCTGGGGTCTTGTTCCACTCGGCGTTCGCGGCAGCTGCCTTGAACACGTCGTCGCTAGGCTGCAGGTCGACGCCTTCTTTATTGCGCAGCTGGGTGTGCGACAGCTTGTTCTTCTTGGCGTAAGCCCACTCGACGTAGCCGATCGAACCCTTGATACGCTGCACGTTGGCGGCGACGCCTTCGTTGCCCTTGCCGCCCACGCCCACGGCCCACTTCACGGTGGTGCCCGAACCGATGCTTTCTTTCCAGGCCGGGCTGGTTTTTGCCAGGAAGTCGGTCCACAGGAACGAGGTGCCCGAGCTGTCGGCGCGGTGCACGACGGTGATGTCGGTATCCGGCAGCTTGACGCCCGGGTTCAGCGCAGCGATCGGCGCAGCGTTCCACTTGGTGATCTTGCCCATGTAGATGTCAGCCAGGACCGGACCGGTCATTTTCAGCTGGCCTGGGGTCACGCCGTCGACGTTGACCACGGCAACCACGCCGCCCATGATGGCCGGGAACTGCATCAGGCCTTCTTTGTCCAGCTCGTCTGCTTTGAGTGGCATGTCCGACGCGCCGAAGTCGACGGTCTTGGCCTTGATCTGCTTGATACCGGCGCCCGAACCCACCGACTGGTAGTTCAGACCATTGCCGGTCGCTGCCTTGTAACCCTCGGCCCACTTGGCGTAGATCGGGTACGGGAAGGTAGCGCCTGCACCGGTCATGTCGGCGGCAAACGAGGTCGTCATCACGAGTGCGGCAGCGGCGCCGGCGAGGATCTTTTTGAACATTGTTATTCCTTAGTTGAGGGATATGTTTTGCACTACGGGACAGAGAATAGCCTGCGAATATGACCTGTTTATGACTTCACAATCGCCGTGTTCATGACGCCCGGGCGCATCATGCCGCGCCGCTGCGCTTGCGCTTTTGCTATCATGGGTTTTCCCTGTCAAACACTGGATGACACCATGCGCCCCTCGATCTTCCGTCCGGCCCGCGTCTTCTCCATCGCCGCCGTCTGCCTCGGCGCTGGCCTGTTGTCCGGCTGCGCCGCGCCCGAGCGCCTGCCTGACGCGCAATACAACCTCAGCGAGAGCCAGAGCCTGCTGCTGGCGCCCGAACAGCGCCTGAGCCTGACCTACGAAGGCGCCGACGACACCCGCTGCCCGGACAACGCACGCTGCATCGTGGCCGGGCGCGTGGCCTACCGCTTCACGCTGCGCATCCAAAATGTGGCGCAGGCGTTCTGGCTGGTACCGGGCAAACCGGGCTTCACGTCGCCGGCGCTGCGCGGCGCGCGCGTCGAGCTCGACCGTTCGTTCGAGCCGCCGGCGCGCGGCATGATCGAGGCGAAGCCGGCGTCGTATCCGGTGGTGCTCAATATGTACGGTACCTAATCGTGGCGGCCCGCCCGCCGTTGACCGTCGCCCTGGCCTGCGGCCTGGTCCTGTCGATTGTCGTTGCGCCCGCCACCGGCGCGCCTGTCGCGACGGGTCACGGCGGCGCCGTCGCCACCATCAGCGCGCAGGCCTCGCAAGCGGCACTTACCATTCTGAACAACGGCGGCAACGCAGTCGATGCGGCCGTCGCCGCAGCCGCCACGCTGGGCGTGACGGATCCATTCAGCTGCGGCATCGGTGGCGGCGGCTTCATGGTCATTTACCTGGCCAAGGACAAGCGGGTGATCACGATCGACCACCGCGAAACGGCGCCGGCCAAGGCCGGCCCCACGCTGTTCGAACGCGATGGCAAGCCGGTCGACTTCGACACGGCTGTCGCCAGCGGCGCGGCAGTGGGCGTGCCGGGCACGGTGCGGGGCTGGCACGAGGCGCTCGAACGCTACGGCAGCATGCGCTTCGCGCAAGTGCTGGCGCCGGCCATCGCAGTGGCCGACACGGGCTTTAAGGTCAATGCCACGTTCAATGGCCTGGTCGACCAGAACCTGGCCAAGTTTCGCCAGTTCACACCCACCAGCGCGCTGTATCTGCACAATGGCAAGGCCATTCCTACCGGCACGCTGCTGCGCAATCCCGATATAGCGCGGGCCTACCGCGCCATTGCCTCCGGCGGCGTCAAGGCATTCTATGAAGGCCCGATGGCGCGCGCGATCGTCGACACCGTCAACCGGCCGCCCGTGGCCAAGGGCGTCAATGTCCGTGCTGGCACGATGACGCTGGCCGACCTGGCCAACTACGAGGCGCGTATCCGCCCTGCCCTGCGCAGCACCTATCGGGGCTACGAACTGTACGGCATGCCGCTGCCCAGCAGTGGCGGCGCGACGGTCGCGCATGCGCTCAACATCCTCGAAGGCTACGACCTGAAAGCCATGCCGCGCGCGCAGGCCGAGCACCTGTACATCGAAGCGAGCCGCTTCGCGTTCGCCGATCGCAACGCGTATCTGGCCGATCCCGAATACGTCGATGCACCGCTGGCGGGCTTTCTGTCGAAGGACTTCGCCGCCACGCGCCGCGCGCTGATCTCGCTGCAGCAAGCCGCACCTGGCGCGGTGGCGGCCGGCAATCCGTATGCATTCCAGAATGATCCCAGCGTGCCGCTGCTGCCACCGGTGCGCGCCAGCATCCGCCCTCCACCGGAGAGCCTGCACACGACACACCTGACGGTGTCAGACAAAGATGGCAACGTGGTCGCCTACACGTTCACGATCGAATCGTGGGGCGGCAGCGGCATCGTCGTGCCGGGCTACGGCTTCCTGCTCAACAACGAGATGACCGACTTCGACTTCGCCGGCCCGCACCCCAACGTGCCCGAAGCCGGCAAGCGCCCCCGTTCGAGCATGGCACCAACGATTGCGCTCAAGAATGGCAAGCCGGCGTTTTCAGTCGGCAGCCCGGGCGGCGCGACTATCATCACAACCGTCCTGCAAACGATCGTCAACTACGTCGATTTCGGCATGCCGATGGACCAGGCGGTGAATGCCCCGCGCATCAGCCAGCGCAACACGCCTGACACATCGGTCGAGCCAGGCTTTGCCGGCAGCGCGCAGGCAACGGCGCTCGCGCGCTTCGGCCAGCGCTGGGAATCACCACCGGAAGAAATCGGCGCCGCCAATGCGCTGGTGTTCAACCCGGATGGTACCGTAACCGCAGTCAGCGAAAGCAAGCGCCATGGAGCGGGTACGGCGCTGGTACAGCGGCGCGGACATTAACCCAAAAGCCGGGGTCAGGTCTGACATTCGGACACGATCACAGCAGTACCGGTGGTGCGGAAAGGCAGCCGTGACATTCGGCGCGAGACAAGTGGCGAACTAATGTAGAGGCCGTGTCCGAATGTCAGACCTGACCCCAGCTGTGGCGGCCGGCCATTACCCGTGCCGTGCCACCATCTCCCGCACCTGCTGCGCCATCGTGTCGATGGAAAACGGTTTGGTCAGGATCGCCATGTCGGGGCCCAGCTGCCCGTTGTCGAGCAGGGCCGTTTCGGCATAGCCGGTAATGAACAAGACCTTCAGTTCCGGCCGCGCCACACGCGCGGCGTCGGCCATCTGCCGCCCGTTCATCATCCCCGGCAAGCCGACGTCGGTGATCAGGAGATCGATGCGCGCGGCGGATTGCAGCACCTTCAGGCCGCTGGCGCCATCCTCGGCGTCCAGCACGCGGTAGCCCAGGTCTTCCAGCAGATCGACGACCAGCATACGCACGCTCGGCTCGTCGTCGACCACCAGGATCGTTTCGCCCCGGCCGTCGGGTGACGCCAGCGCCACGGGCTGTACGGCATCGACGTCGTCGGCCTGGCCGCGATGGCGCGGCAGGTAGATGCCCACCGTGGTACCCCGCCCCACCGCCGAATCGATGTGCACCTGACCGCCGGACTGCTTGGCGAAGCCGTAGATCATCGACAGGCCCAGCCCCGTGCCCTGCCCGATCGGCTTGGTCGTGAAGAACGGATCGAATGCCTTGGCCACCACGTCCGGCGCCATGCCGGTGCCGGCGTCGGATACCGACAGTATCAGGTAGTCGCCAGGCGGCAGTTCCAGTGCGCATGCATCAGCGGGATCGAGCTGGCGATTGGCCGTTTCGATGGTGATGCAGCCGCCGGCCGGCATGGCATCGCGCGCGTTGATGCACAGGTTCAGCAGCGCATTCTCCAGCTGTGACTGGTCCACCAGCGCCGCCCACAGGGCGCGCTCACCGCGCGGCTCCACCTGCACGCCGGGGCCGACCGTGCGCCGGATCATGTCGAGCATGCCCTCGATCATGGCGTTGACGCAGATGGCCGTGGGCGCGAGCGTCTGGCGGCGCGAGAACGCCAGCAGGCGATGGGTCAGCGCCGCAGCGCGCCGGGTCGCGCCCTGCGCCACGCCGATGTAGCGGTCGACATCGCCCACGCGGTCTTGCGCGATGCGGATCTTGACCAGATCCAGGCTGCCCGCGATGCCGGCCAGCAGATTGTTGAAGTCGTGCGCCAGGCCGCCGGTGAGTTGGCCGACCGCTTCCATTTTCTGCGAATGGCGCAGCTGTTCCTGGGCGCGCTCGAGCTCGGCCTGGCGCTCGCGTTCGACCGTGATGTCGCGGCCAGTCGCATATGTCACACTGCCCGCCGGCGCCGCGGCCCACGAAATCCAGCGTATCGAACCATCCTTGTGGCGATAGCGGTTGACCAGGCGCGGCTGCTCACCCGCGGCCGCCGACGTGTAGCTGTCGACGGTCCGGGCGTGGTCTTCGGCCACGACGAATTCATTGGTGTGATGCCCGACAAGTTCGTCAGGCGTGTAACCGAGCAAGTGGGTCCAGGCCGGATTGACGCGCCTGAATACGCCATTGGCATCAATGGTAAGCAACAAGTCGGGCGACGTATCCCACATGCGATCGCGTTCGGCCTGGGCTTCTTTTTCAAGGGTCACGTCACGCGCCGAGCAATACACCTTGCCGTCGTCCGGCACCGCCACCCACGATAACCAGCGCCAGCCGCCGGCCTTGTGGCGGTGGCGGTTTTCAAATCGCAGCGCGGGAATGTTGCGCTCGAGTGCATCGCGCCACACGGCATGGGTCATCGCCCGGTCATCCAGATGGACGAACTCCATGAAGTGCGTGCTGGCGATTTCCTCCTCGCTCCAGCCCAGCGTGGTTTGCCAGGCGGGGTTCGACGTCTCGACGAAACCGTCGGCATTGAGCACGCCCAGAATGTCCGGGCTGACCTGCCAGGTGCGGCCACGCGCCAGCGCCTGGGCGATGACTTTCTGCTCGAGCTGCTCGTTGAGGGCCCGCAGTTTCAGGATCGCCTGGTCGCGTTCGGCCTCCACCGCGCGCCGGCCCTCGACGTCGATCAGCACGCCCGGGAACGACAGTCCGGTGCCGTCTGGCGCCAGGTCGACCCGGCCGTTGGCTTCGATCCAGTAGTAGCGCCCGTCGGTGCGCCGCACGCGGTACTGGTGGGCATAATGGCCGCCGCGCGCAATGACGGTGTTGATTGCCTGCGCCAGCCCGGCCTGGTCGTCGGGGTGGACCGTGGCGACGATCTGGGCCAGGCTCAGGCCGACGCGCCCGAGCGCCGGGTCAAGGCCGAAAGCGCGCGCAAATGCCTCGTCGACCGTGAACCGGTCAGTCGGCAAATCCCAGAACCAGGTGCCGATGATGGCGCCGGCGGATAGTGCCAGCTGCACGCGTTCGGCATCGATGCGCGAATTGCTTTCGTGCTGACGCAACACGGCCTCGTCGGCTGCCTGACGGCGCCGGGTGAGGATGGTGTCAGTGGTTTCGATGCAGGTGCATAACAGGCCGAGAATCTCGCCGCCGTCGCCGCGTACCGGGCCGTACGAAAACGTGAACCAGGTGTGCTCGGCATAGCCCTTGCGCTGCATGACCAGCGGCAGGTCGTGCATCTTGTACGATTCGCCCCCGACCAGCGTGCGGTCGACCAGCGGGGCAAGCACGTCCCAGATTTCGGGCCAGGCGGCCTGGAAGCTGCCGCCCAGTGCATGCGGGTGCTTGTCGCACAGGATCTCGGCGTAGGAATCGTTGTACAGGAGGGTTTGTTCGGCGCCCCAGACCAGGAAGCTGGGGAACGCCGAACCGAGCACGATGCTCACACCAGTGCGCAGCGTGGCCGGCCAGCCGGCGATGGGGCCCAGCGGCGTGGCCGCCCAGTCGTGGTCGCGAATCGCGGCGCCGAGCGCCCCGCCATCGATGGGAAATGCGATCGGATCACGCATGGGATCGACAGGCTGCGGGGCCGGCTGTCAGCGGAAATGGGGTGCGCACGCTCATGATGCCGGCATTATGGCATGGGCAGTGCGCCCGCTTGCACTACGCTGCGATGGCGATGCGCTGCTGCGCCTTGTGCCCGAGCGCGCGTCCGTGCCCGTGCCCGGCTGGCTGCGCATCGACCTTGAACACGCTGACCATCTGCTGCAGCGCGTGGGCCTGCTCCTGCAGCGCGCCGGTGGCCGCCGCCGCTTCTTCGACCAGCGCCGCGTTCTGCTGGGTTGCCTGGTCCATCAGGCTGACCGCTTCGTTGATCTGACCGATGCCCGACGTCTGCTCTTCGCCGGCAGCCAGGATCTCGGCCATGATGTCGGAGACCCGCTTCACGCTGGAGACGATCTCGTTCATCGTGGTGCCGGTGCTGTCGACCAGGACCGTACCCGCCTCGACATTGGTCACCGACGTGCCAATCAATTCCTTGATCTCTTTCGCCGCCGCCGCCGAACGCTGCGCCAGGTTGCGCACTTCGCTGGCCACGACCGCGAAACCGCGGCCTTGCTCACCGGCGCGCGCCGCTTCCACGGCCGCATTGAGCGCCAGGATGTTGGTCTGGAACGCGATGCCGTCAATGACCGAAATGATGTCGACGATACGCTTGGAGGACGCATTGATGGCACTCATCGTCTCGACCACGTCCGACACCAGCTTGCCGCCACGTACCGCCACTTCGGATGCAGAGCGCGCCACATTGTTGGCCTGACGAACGTTGTCGGCATTGTGCTGCACGGTGCTGGTCAGTTCTTCGAGCGAGGATGCAGTTTCTTCCAGGCTGCTGGCCTGCTGCTCGGTGCGGCCCGACAGGTTCATGTTACCTGCTGCGATTTCGGCGCTGGCGGTGGCGATCGACATGCTGCTGTCACGCACGCTGCGCACGGTGCCAGACAATTGCTCCTGCATCGAAGCCAGGCCCTTGAGCAGTGCGCCCATTTCATCCTGGCGATCGACAACGACCGTCGTCGACAAGTCGCCGTGGGCCATTGCGTCAAAGTGAGCGATGGCCTGCTCGAGCGGCCGCATGATTGCGCGCAGCAGCACCACCGACGACACGATCGCCAGCACGAGGCCAAACACCACGCTCAGACCTGCAGCCCACATCAATGTCGTAAACAGCGCCAGGCTGGATTCGAACTCATGGCGGGCGGTGGCCAGCTGGTAGCCGTCCAGCGCCACCGACGCCTTGTCGAAGACACCGTACAACGCCGTCATCTCTTTCATCGACAGCGCTTCGATGCGCTCGCTATTACCCTGCTCGAGGGCGGTGGCCAGCGCCAGCATGCCGTCGTTGATGTAGCGTGTGCGTTCGGTTTCCAGCGTCTTGGCCAGATCCGCCTCTTCACCACTGCGCGACAAGGCCAGGTAGGTCTGCCACGATTTGTTGGCGTCGTCGATGAAGCCCTTGGCGCGCGCGATGGTCTTGGCGACGTCAGGCGCATCCGGGTGGAAGACGCCACGATCCAGGCCGAAACGTGCGCGGTTCAGGAAGTTCTTGGAATTGTTGATCGCAATGCTCGAAGCGAGCTGGTTGCTATATACCTGCTCAAGCGCGGCATGATTGGAGCGCATCCCATAGATGCCGAGCACGCCAATGGCAGCAATCAGAAGGCCAAGGACCGCCAGCGTGGCGATCAGTCGGAAACGCAATGTCAATTTGGAAAGCATGGAGACCCTGAGTAAGTTTTCTTGCGCGGAGTAAATTCCGGAACGGAAAGACGATAGCCCGGAAGTGACTACTCTTCGTTAAAAAATAGAGTCTGCCGTTCAATATCCCAAAAATTAGTTGTCACTCAGCAACAAATGAATAGCATACTGGTCAGCTTTTTAGGCAATCTTGGTGGGAACACCACACCACATCGGTGGATGCTGGCCTGTCAGTTCTATCCAGTGCCGATGCACGAGCACATCCTTACCAGACCGCCATAAAAAAACCGGGGCACACGGCCCCGGTTCTCGGTATCAAACGACGCTATCGATTACAAATGCACTGAAATCTGCGGCATCAGATCGTCAAACGTACGGCCATTGCCGTTCTCGCCGATCGCGTGCATCTTCCACTCGCCGCCATGGCGGTACAGCTTGGCCATGATCTGCGCCGAGTGCGAACCCGTTACCGACAGGTTGAAGCGCGCGACTTCCTGCTGGTTGCCTGCATTGATCAGGCGGCAGTAGGCGTTTTCGACCGTGGCAAACGTTTGCCCGGTGAAGCTGTTGACCGTGAAGACCAGCGCCTTGACCGATGCCGGCACGGCGCTCAGGTCGACGGTGATCTGCTCGTCGTCGCCATCACCGGCGCCGGTGCGGTTGTCGCCCGTGTGCACGATGCTGCCATCCTTGCTCTTGAGCTGGCGGAACCAGATCACATCCACCGGCTTGTTCGACTCGTCGAACATGACCACCGAGGCATCCAGGTCGACGGCGTCCGACTTGCCGCCACCGAAGCCGAAGAAACCCTTCGACTTGATCGCATCCCAACCCAGACCCATGGTCACGCGGGACAGGCCGCCACCGGCTTCCTTGTCCAGAGAGATCTTCTGGCCTTTTTGCAGATTGACTGACATTGTGTTCCTCCGTTATTTCGCTGGCTGCTGCATCCAGGCTTTGAATGCAGTGCGGTTGCGCGAACATACATACACCTTGCCACGACCCGAGAAGCGCAGGACCATGCCCTCGCCGCTCGTCTGGCTGTTGATCAGGTTACCCAGGAAGCCGCCGCTGGTGCCGGTCGTGATCGAGATCTCGTAGCGCAGTGTGCTGTCCCAGCACACCACGTGCGAGTTGTCGATGATCGCGTCCTTGCCCGGCTCGACATCCAGCACCGACATCGAGCCGAAGCCCGACACCACCACCTGGCCCTGGCCACCCGTCTCGGTGACGAAGAAACCGCCACTATTGGCGAACATGGCATTGCCCAGGCTTTGCGTACGGACCTTGAGGTCGACGCCGGAGGTGGCCGCGACAAACGCGCCATCGCTGATGATGTAGTGGTTCGGACCGACATCGACCGTCTGCATCGCACCCGGCAGGGTTGGCGACAGCAGGCAGTCGCCATCGCCGCGCGTGGCTTCGATGTGCTGCTGGAAGAACGACTCGCCGTTGGCAAAGGTGCGCATCAGCGCACTACCGAGCCCGCCCTTCATCTTGCCTTTGAGGTCGAGGGTCGATTCCATCATCACCATCGCGTCGGATTCGCAATAGATGGTCTCGCCCTGCTTCATCGACACATGAAGGAAAGGATCGACGTCCCCGGTCACGGTAAATACTGGCATTTGGCTTCCTTAGAATGAGGTTCCACGCAGGGCGCCTCCGTAGAAGCGCCCTGGCTTGAATGATTAAACGTTGACGCCGTAGTTGCGGGCCAGAGGGCCCAGGCCGCCGGCAAAGCCCTGGCCGATCGCGCGGAATTTCCAGTCCGCGCCATTGCGGTAGACCTCGCCGAAGATCATGGCTGCTTCGGTCGAACCGTCTTCCGACAGGTCGTAGCGCGCGACTTCGGCGTTGGTGGCGTTGTTGACGCAGCGGATGAACGCCTTGCCGACCATGCCGAAGTTCTGGCGACGGGTTTCGGCATCGTGAATGGTCACGCCCAGGACGACCTTGTCGACGTCGGCCGGAACCTTGGTCAGGTCGATCGTGACGAATTCATCGTCGCCATCGCCAGCGCCGGTCGTGTTGTCGCCCGAGTGGACGATCGAACCGTCGCTCGACTTCAGGTTGTTATAGAAGATGAAGTCGCCATCCGAACGGACCTTGCCGGACGAATTGAGCAGGAACACGGCGCCGTCGAGGTCGAAGGCTGCGCCATCGGTGGCGCGGATGTCCCAGCCGAGGGCGACTTTCAGTGAAGTCAGGCCTGGCGCTTCTTTGGAAAGGTTGACGTTGCCGCCTTTTTGCAGACTGATTGCCATGGTGAGAATCTCCTAAATAGTGAACACCGGGTTGCAAGCGCCGCGAGCTGGTGTTCTGCCACTCGCGGCGAATTCTGTACTGCAGGGCCGGCATGCGTGCCGCCGGCCCGGTTACCGCTTACGCGCCGCCGAGTGCGGCGTGCTTCTTCTTGTGCTGAATCGAGCTCCACAGCGACGCCAGGATGAAGGCCACGCCGACACCGCCGGTGACGAGCTCTGGCACATGCCACTTCATACTGGCCAGCATGATCACGGCCAGGATACCGATCGCGTAGTGCGCGCCGTGCTCCAGGTAGACGTATTCATCGAGCGTGCCCTTGCGCACCAGGAACACGGTCATCGAACGCACGAACATCGCGCCGATTGCCAGGCCCAGCATGATGATCACGACGTCGCTGGTGATCGCGAATGCGCCGATCACACCGTCGAACGAGAACGATGCATCCAGCACTTCGAGGTACAGGAAACCACCGATACCGCCTTTTTTGACTGCATCGCCGACGGCGCCGCCGCCCGACTCGCTCTTTTCCAGCAGGCTGCTGAGCATATCGACAGCAACATAGACCAGGATGCCCCACATACCGGCGATCGCAACGACCATCTTCTGCGCTTCATCAACATACGTCAGGCTGAACAGCAGCGCGGCGATGGCGATCATGACGGCGATCGACGAGACCTTGCCGAGCGAACCCAGTTTTGCTTCGAAGTTACCCAGCCAATGGGTTTCTTTTTCATCGTCCAGCATGAAGTTCAGGAACACCAGCAGCAGGAACATGCCGCCGAATGCCGCCACTTCAGCGTGGTGATTGGTCAGGTGCATCGAGAAGGCTTTTGGATCCGACAGTGCAAGGTCCCAGACTTCCATCGCGCCCAGGTCGGCAGCAACAGCCACGATAACCAGCGGGAATACCAGACGCATGCCGAACACGGCGATGATGATGCCGACGCCCAGGAACAGCTTGATCCAGAACTCGTCCCAGGTCTTCAGGACCGACGCGTTGACCACCGCGTTATCGAACGACAGCGATACTTCCATGACAGCCAGAATGGTCGCCACGCCCAGCGCGGTGATCATGCCCGACGTGCCACCGTGCTCGAACCCCCACCAGGCTGCGAGGCCCAGGCAGACCGCGGTCACGATGAATGACCAGGTAAAGTACTTCATTAATATTCCCCTCTTATGATTTATAAAAAACGGTGCTGACGAACAATTGTAAAGGTTGCCAAGCGATTGAAAAAGCGAAGATAATTGGAAGATTACTTCCGAAAAACAGAAGCCATGAGCCACGCACTCCCCAATTTCCGTCACCTCTATTACTTCTGGGTGGTTGCCAAGGAAGGCAGCATTACACGCGCTGCCGAGCGCCTTGGCCTGGCCATCCAGACAGTGAGTACGCAGCTTACCTTACTTGAACAGGCGTTCGGCAAGGCACTGTTCACGCAGCAGGGCCGGCGCCTCAATCTGACCGAAGCGGGTCGTTTGGCGCTGTCGTACGCGGACCAGATCTTCCTGCTGGGCGAGCAGATGCAAGAGGCGCTCGACGCCTCCGACAGCACGCGCATCCGCCTGGCGGTGGGCATTTCCGATTCGCTGCCCAAGTTCACTGCCTACCGCCTGCTCGAAGTGACCACCCGGCTGGCCACGCCGGTGCGCCTGGTGTGCCACGAAGACCAGTACGAGGCGCTGCTGGGCGACCTGGCGCTGCACAAGCTCGACGTCGTGCTGACCGACCGCGCCGTGCCCACCGGCACCACGCTGCGCGTGTTCAGCCACCTGCTGTCCGAAAGCGAGATGTTCGTCGTCGGCGCCCCGGCCCTGGCGCACGAGTACCGCGATGATTTTCCGGCGTCGCTGCACGGCGCGCCATTTTTGCTGCCCACGCGCAACAACGCGCTGCGCGGCAAGATCGACGACTGGTTCGAGCGCCATGCGATCCGGCCCGACGTGGTCGGCGAGTTCGAAGACAACGCGTTATTGAATACCTTCGGCCGGCGCGGCCTGGGGCTGTTCTTCACGCCGGCCGCGCCCGCTGCCGACATCGACTACCAGCTCGGCGCCGAGCTGGTCGGCCGGGTACCGGAGGTGCGTGAACACTTCTATGCGATCTCGAATGAACGCAAGATCAAGCATCCGGCGGTCGAGGCAATCCTGTCGGCCGTGCACAAAGGCGCGTTAGCAGACGGATAAGGGCCGTGTTGGGTTGTACAATGCCCTCTTGCTTTGCCTTTTGTTAATACATCTCCAGCATGGAAAATATCCTCTTCCTCGTTCTCGCCCTGTTTCTGGTCGCGCTGAACGGCCTGTTCGTTGCCGCCGAATTCAGTATCGTCACGCTGCGCAAGACCCGCGTGAACGCCATCGCCAAGACCACCGGCCTGCGCGGACGCATCCTGGAAAAAGTCCACGGCAAGCTCGACGCCTACCTGTCGGCCTGCCAGCTGGGCATCACGCTGGCGTCGCTGGGCCTGGGCTGGGTCGGCGAGCCGGCCTTTGCCAGCCTGCTCGAACCGGTCTTTGCGTTTGTTGGCGTGACGTCCGAAGAGCTGATCCACAGCATTTCGTTCATCGTCGCGTTCTCGGTCATCTCGTTCCTGCACATCGTGGTCGGCGAACTCGCTCCAAAGACGCTGGCGATCCGGCTGCCGGAATCGGTAGCGCTGTGGTGCGCGATCCCGCTGTACGCGTTCTACTGGGCCATGTACCCGGCGATCGCCCTGCTCAATGCCAGCGCCAACACGCTGCTGCGCGTGGCGGGCCTGGCCGGCAAGGGCGGGCACGATCATCACTACTCGCTCGACGAACTCAAACTGATTCTGCGCACCAGTAACCCGGCTGAAAAGATCACGCAGGACGACCGCAATATCCTGGCCCAGTCGCTCGACTTCAGCCAGCTGGCCGTGTCCGAGCTGATGCGCCCGATCAACGAAGTCAGCGCCCTGTACGCCAGCCGCTCGCTCGAGCAGAACCTGGAAACCGTGCGCCGCAACCGCTTTTCGCGGTATCCGTATTTCGACAAGGACGGTGAAGAAGTCATCGGCATCGTCCACCTGAAAGACCTGTATTTCGCGCTGCAGTCGGGCCGGCCCATCGGCGACCTGACGCAGTTCCTGCGCCCCGTTGAGTCGATTTCAGCGCGCACGCCGGCGCAGGACATCTTCCGGCGCTTCCGCGGCGGCGCGCCCCATTTCGCGCTGATCGGCGAAAAGGGCAAGCGCCCGGTCGGCTTCGTCACACTCGACAACCTGCTGGGCGCGATGGTCGGCGAGATCCGCGACGAATTCCGGATGAACGAAAACGATTGGCTCAAGCAGGCCGATGGCACCTGGATCGGCAAAGCCAGCCTGCCGATCTTCTCGCTCGAACGGCTGCTGGGCATCGACATCGACAACGAACAAATGGGGCTGGACGATGTCGAATCGGTCGGCGGCCTGTTGATGGCCAAGCTGGGCGACATCCCCAAGCAGGGGCAGCGCATTGGCTTCCCGCAGTTCGATGTCGTGGTCAAGAAAATGAACGGCCCGCGCATCCTGCTGGTCAAGGTGATCCCGCAATTGACACGTGCTGGCGAGAACGACGACCACGACTAACCGCCTTTTACATCGGCATTGCTGACATTACACAAGAATGATGCTATTTTTTGTGTATATCTGCGTGAACCGACGAGAGGCATTCAATGTCCGCCCTACTCCGCCATAACGTTCACCTCGCCGGTCGGGGCGCCGCCACGATGGTGTTTGCCCACGGTTTCGGGTGCGACCAGACCATGTGGCGTCACCTCGCCCCTGCGTACGAAAACCGGTATCGCGTCCTGACCTACGATCTGATCGGCTCCGGCGGCTCCGATCTCTCGGCCTATGACCATGAACGCCATGGATCGCTGCATGGTCACGCCAACGACCTGCTTGCCTTGCTCGACGCCCATGCCACCGGCCCAGTCGTGTTTGTCGGGCACTCGGTCGGCGCGACGATCGGCATGCTGGCCACGATTGCCGCGCCCGGGCGCTTCGCGGCCCAGATCATGGTCAGTCCATCCCCCTGCTACATCAACGACGGCAACTACACCGGCGGCTTCACGCGTGATGACATCGACGAACTGCTCGAGACGATGGAGACGAACTTCATTGCCTGGTCGCACAGCCTTGCCCCGACCATCATGGGCGCGCCCAACCAGCCGCACCTGGCCTCGGGACTGACCGCCAGCTTCTGCCGCAACGATCCCGAGATCGCGCATCACTTTGCCAGCGTCACGTTCCGCTCGGACCACCGCCTTGACGTGCTCAAGTCGACGACGCCGGCGCTGATCCTGCAATGCAGCGACGATCTGATCGCGCCGCTGACGGCCGGTCACTGGCTGCACCAGAACCTGCCGGACAGTACCCTCGCCATGGTGTCGAACGTCGGCCACTGCCCGCACATGAGCGCGCCGACTGCGGTGTCGGACGCCATCGACGCCTTCCTCGCACAGCCACGACGCTGACCGTCCATGACCGCCGCCCTCACCGCGACCGACCTGTTCTTCGACCAGGCTGCATGCGGCCTGATGGCAACCGATGCACACGGCATGATCCTCACGGCCAACATCAGCCTGCATGCGTGGCTCGGCATGGCCCCCGGGGCGCTGGTGGGCATGCGCCTGAACGACCTGCTGCCGGCCAGCGCCCGCCTGTTCCACTACACGTGCTGCGTCCCGCGCTTGCAGAACGAGGGCGCGGCGCATGACATCCAGATCGACCTGTTGAGGCCGGGTGGCGCGCGGCTGCCGGTGCTGCTCCAGCTCGTGCGCCAGCGTGATGGCAATCGCGAGATCGACCACTGGGCGCTGTTTCGCGCCGGTGACCGGCATGCCTACGAAAACGCGCTGCTGTGCCGGTCTGAAGTCGCCGACGAGGCGCGCGAAGCGCAGCACCAGCGCGACCTGCAACTGCAGGCAGCAAACACGCAGTTGTCGGCGGCCGACCTGCGCAAGGATGAATTTCTGGCCACGCTGTCGCACGAGCTGCGCAACCCGCTGGCGCCGATGCGCAGCGCGCTCGACGTTCTGAAGATCAAGCACGGCAACGACGAAGACGCGCGCGTGATCGGTGCGTTCGACCGCCAGCTGCGCCACCTGACGCGGCTGGTGGACGACTTGATGGAAGTCTCCCGCATCACGCAGAACCGCATGCAGCTGCGGCGCGCGCCGGTCGACATGGCCGCGCTGGCACGCGGCGCGGTGCACGACATGGCGCCGGTGATGACGGCGGCGCGCCACGCGCTGCGCCTGACGCTGCCCGATACGCCGCTGACCGTCGACGGCGACGCCACGCGCCTGGCGCAGGTCGTGATCAACCTGCTGGGTAACGCAGCCAAGTACACACCGGATGGCGGGCTGATCTATGTTGAACTGGCTGGCTCGAACGGCCACGCCGAGCTGCGCGTGCGCGACAACGGCATCGGCATCCCGGCGGGCGCACTGGGCACGATCTTCGAGTTGTTCACGCAGCTGGAACCGGGGCGCGAACGCGCCTGCGGCGGCCTGGGCATCGGCCTGGCGCTGGCGCGCGGCATCGTGGAACTGCATGGCGGCGAGATCCTGGTCGAGAGCGACGGGCCGGGCCGCGGCAGCGAGTTCACGCTGCGCCTGCCGCTGATTGCCGGTTGCGCGGTGGCAGAAGAAACATCGACGGCGCCTGGCCAACCGGCGCCGCTGCGGGTGCTGGTGGTAGATGACAATGTCGATGCGGCCGAGACGATGGCGACGATGCTCGAGCTGTTCGGCTGCACGACGCTGCTGGCGCATACGGCGGCGGGCGCGCTGGCACTGGCGCCAACGTTCTTGCCCGAGGTGGCGCTGCTCGATATCGGCCTGCCCGACTTCAATGGCTACGAACTGGCGCGGCGCCTGCGCGGGCTGGATGCCTGCGCCAGTACCAAACTGATTGCGGCCACCGGCTGGGGCCAGGAGCGCGACCGGCAACTGGCGCGCGATGCAGGGTTCGATCACCACCTGACCAAGCCGATCGATATCGAGCGGCTGCGCTTGCTGCTACAGTAAGCACCTGTTCCTTACCGACGCCGACACCATGACCCGCGCCTTGTCCCTGAACCTTCTCGCAGCAGGCTTGCTGTCACTGGCCACGCTGGTCGTGACGCCCGCCCCTGCCCATGCCTGCGAGCGCGTCTACCCGCAGGCCAACGGCGACGACCGCACGCGCCACGTGCGCCTGTCGGCCGGCTGGCCCGATGCGCAGATCCTGCAGAACCTCAAACTCAACCTCGACCGGGCCGACGTCAGGCGCAGCGAGAGTTCGGGCACGGTCAGTATCCAGTACACGTACTTTCACAAGACGGTCGTGATCACGCGCTCGGCCAAAGGCGTCGAGGTGCAGCTGCTGGAAAAGGATCGCGAGAAGCTCGTCTGGCAGTTGGGACTGTGTTGATTGTACGGAGCGGAGCGAGGCCAGGGGCCTCGCTCCATGCCCGCGTCAGGCAGCCACGATCTTGCGGTTCGCCACGCCAGGCAACATGCGCAGCGTCTTGCCAACGACCGCCTTGTAGGTTTTCGACGTGACCGTATCGACGTAGCGGTACTCGGCCCGGGCTTCGGTCGGCGTGACCGTCAGCACGACGAAACCGCGAGAAGCCGTCTCGGCGTATTGCAGTGGCCCGATCAGCTCTTCCATGCCGCCTGCCACCGTGGCCGGCGCGATCGTCGGGAAATAGGTCTCGAAGCCGGGCGAGGTCACCGCAGGCACGCCGAATTCAACGCCCACTGCCCGCCCCTGCTGGTCGGCCAGATCGCTGGCCCAGGCATTGTGGGTGTCGCCCGCCAGCACCACCATGTTCTTGTTCAGCGTCTGCGCCATGTTCAGCACCGTCTCGCGCGCGGCATGGTAACCATCCCAGGCATCGAGGTTGTACGGCACCGGCGTGGTCGTGAGCAGCTGCTGTTCGGCGGCGCTCAGCGCGACACCGGCCTTGACCTTGGCGGCAATCGCGAAGTACGCCGGATAGCCCGTGGTACCCAGCACCATCGGCGCCGGCAGCAGCATGCGCGCCATCAGTACCTGCTGGCCCAGGATCTGCCAGGTGGCAGTCGACTTGCTCATCTGGTTGCGCAGCCAGGTGGTCTGCTCCGCGCCCATCAGCTGGCGCGCCGGGTTCGTCACGTCGGCAGTGAAGGCAGCGCTGTTAAAGCTGCGGTCGGCGCCGACATAGCTGGCCAGGGCCAGTTGCTTGTCGCGACCGATCACGCGCGTGTCGAGCATGTGCAGCGAAATCAGGTTGCCGAAATCAAAGGAGCGGTAGATCTTGTCCGGCTGCGCGGTGTTCGGCACACGGATCGGCATCCACTCGTGATAGGCCTGGATCGCCATCTGGCGCCGCGCCGACCACAAGCCTTCCGTGGCCGGGTCGTGGTTCTCGGCGCCGCCACTCCAAGTGTCGTTGGTCAGTTCATGGTCATCCCAAACGGCGATGAAGGGCATGCGCGCATGCACCGCCTGCAGGTCCGGGTCGGTGCGGTATTGCTGGAAGCGGATCCGGTAATCGGTCAACGTGATGATCTCGGTGGCCGGCTTCGACACGCGCCCCAGGGTACCCGCGTTCTGCGAGGCATAGCCGCCGGCGGCGTATTCGTAGATGTAGTCGCCCAGGTGCAGGCCGACATCGATATCGTCGAACCTGGCAGCGTCGGCGTACACGTTGAAGTAGCCGGCCGGGTAGTTCGAGCAGCTGAACACGGCAAAGCGCACGCGCGAGACACTGCCGGTCGGCAGCGTCTTCGTGCGGCCCACCGGCGAAAGCTGGCCGTAGCAGCCGAAGCGGTAGAAATAGCTGCGGTTGGCCGTCAGGCCGGTCGCATCCACTTTCACCGTGAAGTCGCTGGCCGGACCGGTGCGCAGGCTGCCCGAGGCCACCGTCCGCGAAAAGTCGCTCGTCTCGGAGATCTCCCAGCCGACGTCGATGTCGGCGGTGCCGGTGGCCGTGATGCGCGTCCACAGGATGACGCGGTCGGCGAGCGGATCGCCGCTGGCCACGCCATGCGCGAAGCTGACCGTGCGGTCATCACCATCACCGCCGCAGGCTGCGAGCGGGAGCGTGGACACGGCGACGGTGCCGAGCGAGAAGGTACGAATGAAATTGCGACGCGAATGCGATTGGTTCATGGGATGGCAATTGGTAAAAGTGAAAGACGGCAAATCTTAGCCAGCGCCGATGACGCTCTGATGACGCCGGCGATGCAGGGGGCATGAAGTGCCGGGCATGAAAAAACGCCCGGCCGGACATGGACATGCCGGCCGGGCGTGCACGGCGCGTGCGTGATCAAGCCTGCTTGCGCTTTTTCAGTCCGATGATGCCGGCCAGACCCAGGCCCAGCAGCGCCAGCGAATGCGGCTCGGGCACCGGCGTTGCCGGCCCGAATACGGCGTCGCGCGCGGTGACGGCGATGTCCGGGAAGTTCGTGAAGACGCCGTCCACGCCGAGGTTGTAGGCAGCCTCATAGGTGGCCGGGTTGTTCAGGAACGTGTATGGCGTGACCGTCATGCCGGCATCGTGCGCGGCCTGTACGCAGGCTGCGCTGAGCTGGCCCGCCGACGGGCCGATCCCGTCGGCGATGGCCGCGACCGCTGCCGCGCCTGCCGCCGTGGTGGGACAGACGCCCAGATAACTCACCGGAATGGACGAGTTGGTGTTCAGGTATGCCACCTGCTCTGCATTGAAGGACTGCGTCAGGGCGTGGCCCGCCGTCGTGAAGTAGCCGTTGTACTTCGCATTGGTCAGGCCCGCCAGGATGGCTTCCGCCACCTCCAGCCCGCTCTGCTTGGCTTCGGGGAAGACACCGATCGCGACACCGGTTTCGAGGAAATGGTTGTAGGCCAGGTCAAGGAAGGCGTCGTAGGACGTGAAGCTGTACGAGATGGCCGGGTTGAAGTAGGTCTTGTCGGTGCAGTAGCCGTTGGCGTTGCGGCATGTCACGGACAACTGCTCCAGCTGCGCCAGCGTGAATTTGCGCACGTCGTAGGTCCCGTTGCTGGAACGCAGGGCAGCGATCTCGGGATGCGTCGCTGCGAACGCGACGACATTGGTCGTGGCATTCAACGTGCCGTCATGCAGCATCACCGCCTTGTTGTCGGCGGTCAGGTACACATCGCCCTCGATATAGTCAGCGCCCATCCGCATGGCGAGCTGGTACGACTGCACCGACTCTTCCGGCAGATACCCGCTGGCGCCGCGGTGGGAAATGACCAGCGGACGCTCGCCCGTGAGGGTCGACACGGGCATGGCATGGGCGGCGACCGGCGCGAACAGCATGGCCGCGAGCGGCAACAGTCCGAGATACGACGTTTTCATAAAAGCAAACCCTCTTCAAGTGTTATGAGTTATTTCGCGCCACGCATGACGGGCGAGCGCATAAGAAGTTGTCAGCGCCATATTGGTGGGGCGAACGAGAGGATGCTAATTCGGCATGATGACAGTGGCATGAATTTGCGCGCCAATGTGTTGTTGATAACGCGGCGTTGCAGGCGTCACCGTGCCATCAAGACCGTGTAAGAAATATCCTACAAGACGAATTTAGGCGTTAGACTCGTGGGGAAGCAATGAACATCCCTCCAGTCCGTCCTGGACCATGCATAAGTAAATGGAATAGCCTGCAATTATGGAAGAGTCCCTGCCGGCGTTCGCAGAAAAACCCACTACTTTACTATCCAAATTAGGACCTGGCCTGATCACCGGCGCGGCAGACGACGATCCGAGCGGTATCGCAACCTATTCGCAGGCCGGTGCGCAATTCGGGTTTGGTTTGCTGTGGACGGTGATATTTACCTATCCGCTGATGGTGGGCATCCAGGTTGTCAGCGCTCGAATTGGCGTGGTAACCGGCCATGGTTTGGCCACCAATATCCGGCGACATTATTCAAAGACGTTGCTGTATGCGATCGTCATGCTGCTGCTGATCGCGAACATCATCAATATCGCCGCCGACATCGCGGCCATGGGCGACGCACTGCGGCTGGTATTGGGTGGCCCCGCGCACGTGTATGCGATCGGCTTCGGGGCATTGTCCGCCGTGCTGCAGGTGATGATTCCGTACACCCGCTATGTGCGCATCCTGAAATGGATGACGCTGGCGCTACTGGCGTACGTGGTGACCGTGTTTGTCGTGAGGGTGCCATGGGCCGCAGTCGCGGTCGGCCTGGTCACGTTCCCGCACCTGCCCTGGAAGGCAGCCTACGTCACGACGATTGTTGCGGTATTCGGCACCACCATCAGCCCGTATCTGTTTTTTTGGCAGTCATCGCAAGAAGTCGAGAACCTGCGTGCGCTACCCGAAGCGCGGGCGCTGAAATATGCGCCAGTCGAAGCGAAGGCAAGCCTCGACCGGATCAAGGTCGATACCTACGTCGGGATGGGTTTTTCAAATGCGGTGGCATTCGCCATCATGCTGACCTTTGCTGTGACGTTGCACCTGCACGGCATCACCGATATTTCGTCCTCGGCACAGGCGGCCGAAGCGCTGCGGCCGATTGCCGGTGAATTCGCATTCATCCTGTTCAGTCTTGGGATCATCGGCACCGGCCTGCTGGCGATTCCCGTGCTTGCGGGATCTGCTGCCTACGCGATGGCGGGCACATTTGAGTGGAAAAACAGCCTGCAAGACAAGCCTGCGGTAGCACCCCGCTTCTATGCGATCATCGTCCTGGCGACGCTGCTCGGGGTCATCCTGATCTACGCGCCCATCGACCCGATCAAGGCGCTCTACTGGAGCGCAGTCATCAACGGCGTCGTATCGATCCCGATCATGGCCGTGATGATGCTGATGGCAGCACGGAACGACATCATGGGCGCGTTGACAATCTCCCGACGCTTGAAGATCCTTGGGTGGCTCTGCACGTCGGTGATGGCGCTTGCCGTGGCGTGCATGTTTATCCTGACGTGACCGGGCGAGGCGACCAGGCCCTCGAATATCACGTCACGCGGCCGCCCGTTATCGGACAGCCGCTGCTGCGCCGGTTTTTGCACAATCGCTTCCCAGCCATTTTCCGGAGCCGCTTGCTTTCTGGCTGATATCTGCGCCGCCCGGCCCCGGTACGGTAGTGACCGAGTCAAAACGGTACGATGTTTCGCTGTCGGCCTTCAGGACGGCGTCGACCTTCATCCGGGGCTGGGTGCAGACCATGTTCACATTCATGCCGCCAGCGATGGGTGTCATCTTCTTGGTGCAGGAATCCGCGCCTTTTTTGCCGAACAAATCGAAGTCGTTGATGTTTTGCTGGGTAATGCACTGCCTCGTGCGCAAACCATCGCCATTCAGTTCAGTGCCACTGGCGGCCATCATCTTGTCGATCTGCGCGCGCTGCTCGGGCGTCATCAAGGCCATCTGGCTTTTCATCAGATCGAGATAGCCCCCCAGTGGATTGCCCGCCGCCTTGTCCGACAGCGTCATATCGATCTGCCACAGCCCGGGTTTGATGGTCGGTTGCTGTGCAAATGCCTGCCCGGCGCAGAGGCTGGCAAGAACAAGGACGATCTGGGTGGCGCGTTTCGTTCGCATACTGGCTCCTGATAAGTAGAGTATTTCAGTGTATGCGATTCGGGCAGGCAGTGAAATTCGGGTGCGTGCGATCGATGCGAGGCAAGGACTCAGTGTCAGGCGATATCGCCGGCGACCCACGCACTGTCTGCCCGCAAATGCCAAGGCAGCGTGTCGATCACGTGCTGCGGACCTTCCACGTCCCAGGCAAAAATGCAGCAGCCGCAACCATTCATCTCGGAAACGTATGACAGGTTTTCTTGATGGTGTTCGAGCCACGATTCAGCTTCGTCGACCTGGCCTGCTGTATCGACCGAAGCGCAGATTGATGCACGCGTTTTCATCATTGAAGTTCTAAAAGAGCGAAATTGGGGCTAAACGCCAGTATGCTTCTGGCCCGGCCCAGCCGCTCAGGTCAGTCTGGCAGGTTATCAGGTCGAAAATCCAGGGGTGACCGCGACAGACCGGAATCGAGTCACGCGGATCTAGGATGCGCTCCCGTCAGGACAACGCTCATAGAAGACAAACAGCCTGGAACTGTCTTCGCTCAGCCTCACACCATTCACTACCAACCAATTTCCTTTGTAGCCGAGCAGGTAGAACTCTGGAGCAAAAAAAGCTGGGGTCAGGTCTGACATTCGGACACGCGCTCAACAATGGGCAGATTCTTGTTGGACGGATGCTGGCTGCTTAACGCAGAGTCCGTGTCCAAATGTCAGACCTGACCCCGGCTGTTGCGGCTGTTGGACCCCGGCGGTTGTGACTTCGGACGTTGGACAGCAAGCTTATGCCGTACCGCCGGCCAGCTTCGCCAGCAGGAACACATCACTCGACTCGATCAACTCCGGTACCTGCGCCGCCAACATCTGCAGATGCGGCGTTGCAAGATGCCGATCCAGGTCGGCCCTGCTCTGCCACTCCTCGGTGAACACGAAGCGACGTGGATTGGCGATGTCGCGGTTCACCTGGTAGCTGATGCAGCCTTCTTCGCGCAGGGTCGGCTCGACAACGCTGCGTAACAGTGTTTCCAGTTTCTCTTCAAAACCAGGCTTGGCAACGAAAATAGCAACAACGGGCAATGTCATGATGGTCCCTGAGAGTAAGCGACTGACAAGATTATCACAACGATCTGCACAGGCCCGTCGGCCGATTCGTCTCGCCCGCGCTGAGTGCGGATCGACCGCCACCACCGCAAAAAACTGGTCCTTCAAGCACGTTTTCCGCCTTCCTTCTATACTGGCCGACCGCCGCGGCGCAGACCGCGGCTTGACCCTTATGTTAAGAAAACGAAAAATTTATGGCCGCCTTATTCACACCGTTCACACTCAAAGACGTCACCTTACGCAACCGCATCGCGGTGCCACCAATGTGCCAGTACACCGCCAATGACGGCTTCGTCAACGATTGGCATCAGACGCATTACGCCAGCATCGCCCGCGGCGGCGCCGGTCTGGTGATCGTCGAAGCGACCGCCGTTTCGCCCGAAGGCCGGATCACCCCGGGCTGCACTGGCCTGTGGAACGATGCACAGGTCGAGGGCATGGCACACATTGCCGCCCGTATCAAGGCTGCAGGTTCGGTCGCCGGCATCCAGATCGGCCACGCCGGTCGCAAGGCCAGCGCCAACCGCCCATGGGAAGGCGATGACCATATCCCATCGGAAGATGCCTACGGTTGGGACACCATCGCACCGTCGGCGATTGCCTTCGGCAAGAACCTGCCGAAAGTGCCAAAGGAAATGACGCTGGACGACATCGCGCGCGTCAAGGCCAATTTCGTCGACGCTGCCCGTCGCGCGCTTGCTGCCGGCTTCGAATGGCTTGAGCTGCACTTTGCGCATGGTTACCTGGGCCAAAGCTTCTTCTCGCCGCACTCCAACAAGCGCACCGACCAGTACGGCGGTGACTTCGCCGGTCGCAGCCGCTTTTTGCTCGAGACACTGGAGGCCGTGCGCGAAGTCTGGCCGGCCAACCTGCCGCTGACCGCGCGTCTTGGCGTCATCGAATACGATGGCAACGACGAGCAAACCGTCAACGAGTCGATCGAACTGGTGCGCATGATGCGCCAGCGCGGCCTGGACATGCTGAGTGTCAGCGTCAACTTCACGATTCCGGATGTGAATATCCCTTGGGGCCCGGCCTTCCTGGGCCCGGTGGCCAAGCGCGTGCGTGACGAAGCCGGCATTCCGGTCGCGTCGGCATGGGGCTTCGACGGTCCGCACCTGGCGGAACGCGCCGTGGCTGACGAACAACTGGACCTGGTCATGGTAGGCCGCGCTCACCTGGCCAATCCGCACTACCCGCTGGAAGCAGCTAAAGAGCTGGGCGTGGAGCGTCCGACCTGGGTGCTGCCGGCGCCGTATGCGCACTGGCTCGAGCGTTACAGCATGCAGAAGTAAACCGTGTGTCGGCAGGAAGGGATCATTTCCCTGACTGCCGAACCGTTGTCCGACAAGCGATTGGGGCGCGCGCGTTTCCTGCAGCGCCTGCCTCGCGCCACCCGCTCGAAAACCTCACTACAATCGATTGACCGATCAGCAACGAGGACCATCATGAGCATTCATCCCGAACACGACCTCAATCCCGGCGACGACGCCGAACCCGGCACGCCAGGTACCGGCGAAGACATCTGCGATGCCTGCGCAGGCAAAGGCACACTTCCGGACGGCAAGGCCTGCCCGCAATGCGGCGGCAGCGGGCATGTGACTGTGGGTATTGGCGGGGGCTAAGCGCCTCGCCTGACATTACCTTGCAGCGCGGGGCGTGCCAAACGCATGCCCCGTGCTGCCAATGTTTTACTGCGGCGGCTGACCGTTCGACGCCATCAAGCCCGCATCCACCGGCAAGTTCACACCAGTAATAAGGCGCGCATCGTCGCTCGCCAGGAACGCCATCGCCGCTGCGACGCCATCCGGATCTTCCGGCGCGCCCAGCGGCATGCGCTCGTTGAATTTGGCGACCAGCTCGGGCTTGCTGACCATATCCTTCGTCAACCCGGTATCGGTAAAGCTTGGATTGACCGCGTTCACGCGCACCCCGTCCTTGGCCGCATCCATCGCCATCGCGCGCACCATATTGCTGACCGCGCCTTTCGACGTGTTGTAGGCGAACATTTCCCAGTCACCACCCAGTCCCGACACCGACGACGTCATGACGATCGACCCGCGCGTCTTGACGAGTTCGGGCATCGCTGCCTTGGCCATGTGATAGTAGCCTGTGACATTGACGGCCATGACGCGCTCGAAGTCTTCTTCGCTCGTGGCCATGATGTCGCCGTCCGTCGCGATGCCGGCATTGTTGATCAGGATATCCAGCCCGCCGAAGCGCTCGACCGTGGCCCTGACGGCGGCTGTCGCGGTGGCCTTATCGGCAGTGTCTCCCACCTGCACCAGGATGCGGTCTTGCGGCAGGTCGGCAGCAACCTTGTCGAGTTTGGCGCCATCGATATCGAGCATGACGACACGGGCACCTTCATCGAGGAAACGGCGCGCAGCAGCCAGGCCGATGCCGGAAGCGGCGCCAGTAACGAGGACGGTTTTTTCGTTGAAACGGTTCATTGAATTCCTTTCGAGCAGGCGGGGAGAGCCCGGTTGCGCACGGCAAGCGGGCCATCCATCGCGCCTTGTTGGTTCACGAGTATGTGCTGTCGACGATAGCACAGCGATTCGCGCACCCCTCTTACGGTTCCAGCAGGAAAACTCCAGTGACCGCTATTCGACGATGCGTTCTTCGTCGTGCTTGACGATGGGGTCTTCGGTACCGGTCCACTCGCTCATCAAGGAGTAACCGACCGCCAGCAGCACAGGGCCGATGAACATTCCGATGAAGCCGAACGCGATCAGGCCGCCCAGCACGCCGAGCAGCGTGAGCAGGAACGGCAGGCTGCTGCCACGGCTGATCAGCATCGGGCGCACGACGTTGTCGACGCCGCTGATCAAGACCGCGCCCCAGACCGTCATGAAGATCGACCAGCCCGTCTCGCCCTGCGCGAACAGCCAGAGCGCGGCCCCACCCCAGACCAGCGGCGGGCCGAACGGGATCAACGACGTCAGGAAGATCAGCACCGACAGCAGCGGCACGGCGGGCACGCCGGCAATCGCAAAGCCGATGGCGGCGACGATTGCCTGGGCCAGCGCGGTGCCGAGCAGGCCGTACATCACGCCGCGCACCGTCTGGCTGACGGTGGCCTGGATCGATTCGGCGCCCTCGCCCATCACCTTGCGCATCGTGACTTCGATGATCGACAGCAAGCCGTTGCCGTCGCGGTACAGGAAGAAGCTCACGAACGCGGCCAGGCTCATTTGCACGACGCCGGTGCCCAGCATCAAACCACCCTTGACGAGCCAGTGACGGGCCGGCTCGAGCATGCGCTGGGCCAGCGCCAGCATCTGCTCACGGCTGGCGATCAGGTTATTCAGATAGGTCTCGACCGACGGGCCGACCAGCGGGATGTCGCGCAGCCAGGTGGGCGGCGCCAGTTCGCGGTGCTCGATCAAGAGGCGCAGTTCGCCGAAGCCGCGCGCGACGTCGTCACCCAGGTTGTAGGCGACCATCGACAGCGGAATGATGAACAGCAGCGTGAGCGAGAGCGTCATGGTCAGCGCCGCAATCGTGCGCTGGCCATTCAGGCGCGTGAGCAGCCGCAGGTACAGCGGCCAGCTCGAGATGGCGACGGCGGCGGCGAACAGGATCGCCGGCAAAAACGGCCGCAGCACATAGAGACAACCCAGCGTGAGCAGGATGACCATGGCGATGCGGGTGTAATTTCTGCCGGGTCGTTGCTGCTCCATGCTGTCTCAGGGAAGTGGTATTTACGGCATCATAGCAGTTGGCGCAGGTCGTGGGCGATCAGGCCCGGCCCCTGGCCATGGCGCACGAACAGGCGCAGCTGGCCCTGCTTGTCGAACACGAAACTGCCGGCCGTGTGGTCGACCGTGTAGCTGTTCGCGTCGGCGCCCGGCGCTTTTGCGTAGAACACCTTGAATTCCTTGGCTACTTTCGCCGTTGCGGCGGCGTCGCCATACAGGCCGATGAAGCGCTTGTCGAACGCCGGCACGTAGTGCGACAGCAGTTCCTGCGTATCGCGCTCCGGGTCGACCGTGACGAACAGTACCTGGACTTCGTCGGCCGACGGGCCCAGTTCTTTCAGCACGGTTGCCATTTCGGCCATCGTGGTCGGGCAGACGTCCGGGCACTGGGTATAGCCGAAGAACATCACGACGATCTTGCCGCGGAAGTCTTCCAGAGTGCGCACCTTGCCGGTGTGGTCGGTCAGCGTGAAGCCCTTGGCGTAGTCGACGCCCGTCACGTCCGTGTTGTGGAAGGCCGGGGCTTTGTCGCGCAGCTTGTCGCAGCCGGTGGCAAACAGCGCCACGGCCGAGAACGCCGCGATGGTCAGCAGTCGTTTCATGTTGAACCCAATTCAGAACTTGAAATAATGATCGACCAGCAGCGCCGCGAACAGCAGCGACAGGTAGACGATCGACCAGGTGAACGTCTTGCGCGCCTGCGCATCGCTGTAGTTGCGGTGCACGCGCCATGAGTGGCGCAGGAAGACCGCATTGAGCGGCACCGCCGCCGCCAGATAGATCAGGCCGCTCATACCAACCGCGAACGGCAGCAAGGTGGTAGCGGCCAGGCCGATCGTGTACAGCCACACCTGCAGGCCGGTGAACTTCATGCCGTGGGTGATCGGCAGCATCGGCAGGCCCGAGCGCGCGTAGTCTTCGCGGCGGTACATCGCCAGCACCCAGAAGTGCGGCGGGGTCCACATGAAAATGATCAGCACCAAGAGCCACGCTTCCATCGGCACCTCGTTGGCCACGGCCGCCCAGCCCAGCGCCGGCGGCATCGCACCCGACAGGCCGCCGATGACGATATTTTGCGACGTGTTCGGCTTGAGCAGCAGCGTGTAGATGAAGGCGTAGCCGACGAACGTGACGAAGGTCAGCCACATGGTCAGCGGATTGACGAGCGTGTACAGCACCAGCATGCCCAGGCCGCCGATGATCGACGAGAACACCACGGTCTGCGTCGTGCTCAGTTCGCCCGAAGCGGTGGCGCGGCGCGCGGTGCGCGTCATGCGCGCATCGACGCGCGCCTCGACCAGGCAATTGACGGCGAACGCGGCCGCCGCCAGCAGCCAGATACCGGCGGTGCCGGCGATCAGCGTTTGCCAGCCCGGGAAGCCGTCCGTGGCGAGGAACATCCCGATCACGGCGCAGAATACCGCCAGCTTCGTCACGCGCGGCTTGGTCAGGGTCCAATACTGCGAGAAACGGCTCTGGGGCTTGGGAATGGCTGTCTGGGTTGTCATCAATGGGTGCTTGCGGACGCGGCGAGTCCGGGCGCTGGGACAGCGCAGGCCGCGTCGAGTTGGAACTTCACCCGGTAGTTTAACATGGTCACCAAAATCACCAGCAGCGCCGCCCCGGCGTTATGCATGACGGCAATCGCCAGCGGGAAGCTGAAATACACGGTCGCGATGCCGGTGAACAGCTGCGCCACCATGACCAGTACCAGCAGGCGTGCGGTCATGCCCAGCGCCGGCAGACGCCAGGCGCGCCACGCCGCCAGACCCAGCACCAGCACGACGGCCAGCGCAAAGGCGCGGTGCACCCAGTGGATCGCCACCAGGGCCGAAAACGGCAAATAGTGCCCTTCCATTGTCTTGCCCAGCTCGCGCCACAGGTGGAAGCCATGCTCGAAGTCCAGTTCCGGCACGATCGCACCCTGGCACAGCGGGAACGTGTCGCAGGCCATGGTTGCATAGTTAGTGCTTACCCACCCGCCCAGCGCGATCTGCACGGTGAGCACGACGGCGGCGAGCAGCGACAGCCAGCGCAGGCCGCGCAGCCGCGCGATCATTCCAGGACCCTTCAGCGGCGCTGGCGGCTTGAGCAGCGCATCTTCGCGGCAGCCCATCCAGACCAGCATCGCCAGCAGCGTCATGCCCAGCAACAGGTGGATCGTGACGATCACCGGTTGCAGCTTGAGGGTGACGGTCCAGGCGCCGAATGCGCCCTGCACCAGCACCGAGGCCAGCAACGCGATCGGCATGGCCGGCTGGAACACGGCGTCGTGCGTCCGGCGCCACTGCTTGACCGACGTGAATAGCAGCGCCAGGATCAGCGCGCCGATGCCCATCGCCAGGTAGCGGTGGATCATCTCGATCCAGGCCTTGGCCACCGTGACCGGGCCGGTCGGCATCGCCGCTTCGGCGGCGGCGATCTGCTCGTGCGCCAGGAACGGGTTGGCTTCGCCGTAGCAGCCCGGCCAGTCCGGGCAACCCAGGCCCGAGTCGGTCAGGCGCGTGAAGCCGCCGAACACGATCAGATCGAACGTCAAAAACACCATCACCCAGACCAGCTTGCGGTATTTGTGGGCGTCGGACGACATCCAGACGATCGCCAGCGGCAGGCTGGCCACGAGCAGGCCCATCAGGCCGAGGTGTATGAGGGAAGACAGGTCCATGCGATTCTTTACCGGTAACGTGATTCAGCCGATGGCCGATGCCTTGAGCAGTTTGGCGATGTCCTTGTAGACGCGGCCCGGTTCGGGCTGGAACGGGAAGCGCATCATGAGGTTGCCCAGCGGATCGATCAGGTAGATATGGTCGCTCGGGGCGCGGCCCGCTTCGGTCGGCAGCCACTTGGCCACCGTCGCGGCCGGCGCGCGCAACAATTCCATGCCGTCGTATTCGCGCATCATGACGGTATCGAGCGGTTCGCTGTCGGTGATCAGCCACACACGTTCCATGCGCTCCATGTTCTTGCCCTGCATCGTGCGCCACTGGCGCATCGCGTACAGCTGGCGCATGCATTCATCGTTGCACTTGCCACCGCCCACGCGCAGCATGACCCATTTGCCTTTCAGGTCGGCGAGCGTGCGCGGCTGGCCGTCGAGCGTGGTCGTGGCCATCTGCGGGATCGGCAAGGTGCGCGCATCGAGGATCGTGCCGTAGTTGGTGCGGTCGGTCGGCTTGACGATGTAGAAGGTAATGTACGACACGATCAGCGGCGCGGCGCAGATCAGCAGCACCAGCAGCAGCTTGAGGCGGCCGCGGCGGCGCGCGGTGTCAGGGTCAGCGAGTTGTTCTTGAGCCACGTCGAAATCCCGTCATCACATAAAAAAGAAGGGCCAGCGCCGCCAGTGCATACCACTGGAAGGCATAGCCGCGGTGTTTGTCGATCCCTGCCTCGGGCAGCGGCCAGTCGCGCGCCATCAGGTCGGCCGGCGTCGCCGGCAACGTCTGCTGCACCAGGAACGGCAGCAAGCGCAGGCCGCTTGCCTGCGCCAGTGCCTGCGGCGTCAGGTTCTGCACCGCCGCGTTCGGTGCCAGCGGCGGGCCGTCGCCCAGTTCCATCACCTTGCCGGCAGACAGGACGAGCCGTCCTTCGAGCGTGACCGGCCCGGCTGGCGTCGCAAACGTTGGCAGCTTGTCGAACTCGGCCTGGCGCGGCAACCAGCCACGCAGCACCAGCACGTGCTCGTCGGCACCCGCTATTTTAAACGGCATTGCGAGATAGAACCCGGACTGGCTCCCGCGTGGGCGGTTCGCGAGCAAGACGGGCCAGCCGGCGACGAATTCGCCGTGCACGCGCACGCGGCGAAATTCAAGATCCGGGGAGGCGGCGATGGTGGGGCCGAGGGTGAACGGCGGCTCGGCGGCGCGCGCCAGCTGGCGCGCCTGCAGGTCGGTCTTGTAGGCAGCCCGGTCCTGTTGCCAGTTGCCGAGCAAGATGCCGATGAGGGCCACAATCAGTGCTGCAATCAGGGCAACGGGGCGAAATCGGAAGGCGAAGCGCATTACAATGAATTCTCAACCTTTCGCGGGTCCATCATGAAAATCTTCGTTGCCATCGCCTTCGTCCTGATCCTGGCCAGCCTGGCGTCGGCCCTGTTCTTCATGATGCGCGACAAGGGGCGCACCAACCGCACCGTCAATGCGCTGGCGCTGCGGGTGGGCTTGTCGATCGTGCTGTTCCTGTGCCTGCTGGCGGCGCACCAGATGGGGTGGATTGCGCCGACCGGTTTGCGTTGATCGGATTGTGCTTGCTTACAGCCAGTACACCACTACGTAAAGGCCCAGCCACACCACATCGACAAAGTGCCAGTACCATGCGGCCCCTTCAAAGCCAAAGTGGTGTTCGGCCGTGAAGTGCCCGCGCAGCACGCGGTACAGGATCACCGACAGCATGATCGCGCCCATCGTCACGTGAAAACCGTGGAACCCGGTCAGCATGAAGAAGGTCGAACCGTAGATGCCCGACGTGAGCTTGAGGTTCAGGTCCTGGTAGGCGTGCATGTATTCATACACCTGGAAGCCCATGAACACGGCGCCCAACAAAATGGTCGCGGCCAGCCAGAAGGCGGTCTTGGCGCGGTGGCCGGCGCGCAGGGCGTGGTGCGAAATGGTCAGCGTCACGCCCGACGTCAGCAGCAGCGCGGTGTTGATGGTCGGGATCGGGAACGGCCCCATGGTACGGAAGCCCTCGACGATGCCGGCCGGTCCGGTATTGCCCCAGTGCGCCGAAAAATCAGGCCACAGGATCTGGTGATCGAGGTCGCCCAGCCACGGCATCGAAATCACACGTGCATAGAACAGCGCGCCAAAGAACGCGCCAAAGAACATCACTTCCGAGAAAATGAACCAGCTCATCGACCAGCGGAACGACAAATCGATGCGCTTGCCGTATAGCCCAGATTCGGATTCACCGATCGCTTCGCCGAACCAGAAGTACAGCACGACGAGCATCGCGACGATGCCGGTCAGGCACACGGGCATCGCGAACGGCAGCCCGTTGACCCAGCCCGACGCGCCGGCCATCGTCACCAGCATCGACAGGCCGGCCAGCAGCGGCCAGCGCGAGGGGCCGGGAACGAAGTAATAAGGCGCGGCGGTCTGTGGCGAAGCTGGTTGTGACGAACTCATCTTTATCTCCTCGGGCGATGCTGTTGATTGTTGCGTCAAACTGAGAAACTAGGCCACTGCAAAACTCACCGCCAGCATGATCAGGCCGATGAAGATCGCCACCCCGATCAGGCCGGCGACGATCACGTGGACCGGGTTCAGGCTGGCCGCATCGTTCTCGTAATCGGCGCGCTTGCGCACCCCGAAGAACGACCACAGCACGGCCTTCATGCTGGCCAGAAAACTCCCCTTGCGCTGGTGCGGCTTATCCGTTTGCATCGCCTTCTTTCGGCGCGGCAGCGGCCTTGAACGCCCCGCCAATTTCAAAGAACGTGTACGACAGCGTGATGTTCTTCACTTCGCGCGGCAACTTGGGATCGATGAAGAACACCACTGGCATCTGGCGCGCTTCGTTCGGGGCCAGCGTCTGCTCGCGGAAGCAGAAGCACTCGACCTTCATGAAATGCGGCGTGGCCGACTGCGGCGCATAGCTCGGAATCGCCTGCGCTTTCACTGCCCGGCCCTGCGTGTTGACGACCTCGTACATGACGGTGGCCAGTTCGCCCGGATGCACGTCGATGCTGCGCGTGGTCGGCCGGAACCGCCACGGGCCCTGCGAATTGCCGTCGAGCTCGATCGTGATCGTGCGCGACTTGTCGACCTGGCTATTGGTCGGCGCAGCGACAAACCCATCCTGCTGCGTGAGCACATTGATGCCCAGCACTTCGCAAATCTGCCGGTACACGGGCACCAGCGCATAGCCGAAGCCGAACATCGCCACCGCCACGACCACTAGCTTGCCGAAGGTGCGGCGGTTCAGGCGCAGCAACTTGAGGCTGGTGGCCATATCAGCTCAGCAGCGTGAACTTGACGAACACGCTGATGAAGAAGAACAGCGCCAGGCCGGCCAGCCACAGCGCGGTTTTCAGGTTGTTGGGTTTGCGTGGCGCGGTCATCGGATTGTCCTTACTTCACCAGCGGCGGGGTTTCAAAGGTGTGGAACGGCGCCGGGCTCGGCACGGTCCACTCCAGGCCTTCGGCGCCTTCCCACGGTTTGGCGGGCGCCTTGGCGCCACCGCGGATCGTCGGCAGCACGACTGCGAACAGGAAGTACACCTGGCTGAAGCCGAAGCCGAACGCGCCGATCGAGACGATCATGTTGAAGTCGGTGAACTGCACCGCGTAATCGGCATAGCGGCGCGGCATGCCGGCCAGGCCCAGGAAGTGCATCGGGAAGAACGTGACGTTGAACGTGATCAGCGAAAGCCAGAAGTGCATCTTGCCGCGCGCTTCCGGGTACATGTGGCCGGTCCATTTAGGCGCCCAGTAATAGAAGCCCGCGAACAGCGCGAACAGCGAGCCGGCCACCAGCACGTAGTGGAAGTGGGCCACGACGTAATAGGTGTCGTGCACCTGGATGTCGATTGGGGTCACCGCCAGGATCAGGCCCGTAAAGCCGCCGATGGTGAACACGAAAATGAAGCCGACCGCAAACAGCATCGGCGTCTCGAACGTCATCGAGCCCTTCCACATCGTAGCGACCCAGTTGAAGATCTTCACGCCGGTGGGCACGGCAATGAGCATCGTCGCGTACATGAAGAACAGCTGCGACGTGACTGGCATGCCGGTCGTGAACATGTGGTGCGCCCAGACGACGAACGACAGGATCGCGATCGACGCCGTCGCGTAGACCATCGACGCGTAGCCGAACAGCGGCTTGCGGGCAAACGCCGGGATGATCTGCGAGACGATGCCGAACGCCGGCAGGATCATGATGTAGACCTCGGGGTGGCCGAAGAACCAGAAGATGTGCTGGTACATCACCGGGTCGCCCCCGCCGGCGGCGTTGAAGAACGAGGTGCCGAAGTGGCGATCCGTCAGCGTCATCGTGATCGCGCCGGCCAGCACCGGCATCACGGCGATGAGCAGGTAGGCGGTGATCAGCCAGGTCCAGCAGAACATCGGCATCTTCATCAGGGTCATGCCGGGTGCGCGCATGTTCAGGATGGTGACGATGATGTTGATCGAGCCCATGATCGACGAGGCGCCCATGATGTGCATCGCGAAGATCGCCATGTCCATGCCCAGGCCCATCTGCGTCGAGAGCGGCGCGTACAGCGTCCAGCCGGCAGCGGTGGCACCGCCCGGCACCAGGAACGACGTGGCCAGCAGGATCGCGGCCGGTGGCAGCAGCCAGAACGAGAAGTTGTTCATGCGCGCAAACGCCATGTCGGACGCGCCGACCTGTAGCGGCAGCATCCAGTTGGCAAAGCCGACGAAGGCCGGCATGATCGCGCCGAACACCATGATCAGGCCGTGCATGGTGGTGAGCTGGTTGAAGAATTCGGGGCGCACGAACTGCAGGCCTGGCTGGAACAGCTCGGCGCGGATCATCAGCGCCAGTACGCCGCCCGAGAGCAGCATGATGAACGAGAACCACAGGTACAGGCTGCCGATGTCCTTGTGGTTGGTGGCGTACACCCAGCGCCGCCAGCCGTGCGGATGGTCGTGGTGTTCGTCGTGTGCGTGGCCGTGCTCATTGCCGTGCTCATTGCCGTGACCCGGTGCTTGGTCGATCGTCGTGGTGCTCATGGCGTTACCCCTGCTCGTTACGTGCGTTGGTGGCGGACATTATTTGCGGGCGGCCAGGACTTCGGCCGGCTGGACGATATTTTCCGCAGCCTTGTTCGACCAGGAATTGCGGGTATAGGTGATCACGGCGGCGATCTCGGTGTCGGACAATTGTGGCCAGGCCGGCATCGCAGTGGGGAATTTGCCGCTCTTCTGGCCGTGCAGCAGGATGTCGATCTGGTGCGCCTTGTTGCCCAGGACATTCGGCGAGCCGTCCAGCGCTGCGAATGCGGCCGGGATGCCCTTGCCATTGACCTGGTGGCAGGCCACGCAGTTGGCGGTGTAGACGGCTTCGCCACGGGTTTTGAGTTCGTCGATGGTCCAAACCTTGGTCGGGTCGTCGGCCAGCGCCGCCATCTCTTTTTTCTTGCCCGCGACCCAGGCGGTGTAGTCGGCGTCGGACACAACGCGCACGACGATGGGCATGAATGCGTGGTCCTTGCCGCACAGCTCGACGCAGTTGCCACGGTACACGCCGATCTGCTCGGCCTTGAACCAGCCGTCGCGCACGAAGCCGGGAATGGCATCCTGCTTGATCGCGAACGCCGGCACGGTCCAGGCGTGGATCACGTCGTTGGCAGTGAACACCATGCGGATCTTCTTGTTGACCGGCACGACCATCTCGTTATCGACTTCGAGCAGGTAGTTTTCGGTACGGGCTTGAGTGGGCGCGACGCCAGGCTCACCGATCTGCGACCGTGGCGTGGCCAGGTTCGACAGGAACGAGATGCCCTCGCCCTCGCCTTTCAGGTAGTCGTAGCCCCATTTCCACTGCATGCCGGTGGCCTTGATGGTCAGGTCGGCATTGGACGTGTCTTTCAATGCGACGACGGTCTTGGTGGCCGGCAGCGCCATCCCGATGACGATCAGGAACGGCACGATCGTCCAGGCGATTTCGACGGCGGTGGATTCGTGGAAGGTGGCCGGCTTGTGGCCCAGGGATTTGCGGTGCTTGAACACCGAGTAGAACATGACGCCGAACACGGCGACGAAGATCACCAGGCAGACGATCATCATCCAGGTGTGCAAGCCGTAGATGTCGGCGCCGACGGCGGTGACCGGGGCCTGCATATTGAGCTGGTGCTCCTGAGGCCGGCCCGTCAGTTGCTGCGCCCAAGCCGGCGCAGAACCAGCGGCGGCGCCGAGTACGGCACAGCCGTACAGCACGGCCCGAAGTCGCGTTGCATATGTCATGTATGTCCCCAACCATCCAAAAAATAAGAATTATTTTTAAACGGTCAGCCATTCCACGAACGAACGACGCCGCTCCGTGCTGGCCGCAGAACACCGATGCCGTGCCGGGGCATCTCTGCGGCTGCTGCAATTCTTTTTCTGTTTCTGTTTTGACGCTGTCTCGCGCTTACCAATGCCGCTTTTCAAGCGATTCTATCGGCTAGTCGTGAAAAATAGCAATTGATTATATCTAAAGCACTAATTTTTATTCAAGGAATATCGGGGGGCCCGCCAATCTGCCCGTGCACGGCGACCCGGTTACGGCTTGCGTGGCTGAAAGCGGACGATCGATTCACCAGCTGCCGTCTGGCGCGGCGCCGGGCGAAACGCGTGCCCGTAGATTACTTCGAACGTCAGGCCCAGCTTGCCATCGGGGAGGCGCTGCGCTTCGAGCGCAGCGAGCACACGCTGCCAGGCAGCGCGGCCAATCAAGCCGCGCCGGCGCGATTCGAGCGGATTGCCGCCCAGCGCGCGTACGTCGCGCAGCAGCGCCTGCGGCGTGTCGTAGGTGACCGTGATGCGCTCCATGTCCATGACCGGTGTCGAAAAGCCCGCCTCGACCAGCTGATCGCCGAAATCGTGCATGTCGACAAATGGCAACGTGTGCGGATAAGCATCCAGCGCCGCAAATGCCGTGCGCAGTTCGGTGAACGTGTCGGGGCCGAAGCTGGAAAACATCAGCAAGCCCTCGACGCGCAGCACGCGGCGCCATTCGGCAAACACGCGGTCGGGCAGCGGATGCCAGTGCAACGCCAGGTTCGACCACAACAAATCGACCGAGTTCGGGCCGAGCGGCAGGTTGCCGTAGTCACCGCACAGGATGTCGACGCCCGCCTTGGCCGGCATCAACCGGCTCAATAACTGATTGAGCGAACCCGATGCGCCCGGCTTTTTCGCCGCGCGCGCCATGGCGCCAGCGCCGTCCAGGCCGACGATCTGCGCGGACGGATAGGTCTTTTGCAGCAGGGCCAGGTCGCCCCCGGGACCGCAGCCGGCGTCGAGTACCTGCTTCGGGATGATCTTCACCAGGGCCAGGCGCTCGTGCATGCGCGCAGCGATTTCGCGGCGCAGGAAATCCGACGACGCAATGCGTTCGGGCCGCGCGAACAGGTTGCGCACACGCGACAAGTCAATGGGCGCGCTCAGCGTGGACGGGGATTGAGGAGATGCCATGGGATCGGATGCGTGATGAGATAATGTGGGCAGTTTAACCGTTTGTGGGACGCCGAGCCGATGCCGGACCTTCGCCCGCTGCCGATGCGCCTCGTGCGTGCGCTGCTGGACGCGTTCTTGCCCTCATGCTGCGCACTGTGCGGCGGGCATGCGCGCGCGGCGGTGTGCGCCGATTGCGAGCAGGCGTATGTGGCGCCGACGCCGCGCTGTCCTTGCTGCGCCAACCCGACCGGCGCGCTGGACGTTGTGCGGCATTGCGGCGCCTGTCTGGCGCAGGCGCCGTCCTTCGACGCCACCTGGGTTGCCTGCGACTACGCCGCGCCGCTCGACAGCCTGGTGCTGCAACTGAAGTTTGGTGCACAACTGGCGCTGGCGCCGTGGATGGCGCGCGTGCTGCATGGGGTCATCGCGTCCGAGGCACGGGCGTTGCCCGACGTGCTGTGTCCGGTGCCGCTGGGCCCGGTCCGCCTGATCGAGCGCGGCTACAACCAGGCGCTCGAAGTCGCGCGCCCGCTGGCACGCGCGCTGGGCGTGCCAGTCGTCCCGCAACTGCTGCACCGGCTGCGCGAGACAGCGCCACAATCGGGCGCCGGGCCAGGCGACCGGCGCAGGAACGTGCGGGGCGCGTTTGGCGTGGCCGGTACGTTCGACGTACATGGCCGGCATGTGGGCGTGGTCGACGATGTCATGTCGAGCGGCCACACGCTGGCAGAAATTGCCGCCGTATTGAAAGGGGCGGGCGCCGCGCGCGTGACGAATGTCGTCTTCGCACGCACCCCGCCGCATGGATAAGCCTCATCATCAAGGAGAAGCACGTTGTTCCACGTCGTCCTGGTCGAACCAGAAATCCCGCCGAATACCGGCAATGTGATCCGCCTGTGCGCCAACACCGGCGTGCAACTGCACCTGATCGAGCCGCTCGGCTTTCCGCTGGACGACGCCAAGATGCGCCGCGCCGGCCTCGATTACCACGACTACGCGACGATGAAGGTGCACAAGGACTGGGAAGCGTTCCTGGCGGACACCCAACCCGACCCGGCGCGCATGTTCGCACTGACCACGCACGGCTCGGCGCCCTTCGCCGACGCGCAGTTCCAGCCAGGCGACGTGTTCGTGTTCGGCCCGGAATCGCGCGGCCTGCCCCCCGCCCTGCGCGAGACCTTCCCACCCGCCCAGCGCATCCGCCTGCCGATGCGCCCCGACAACCGCAGCCTGAACCTGTCGAATACGCTAGCAGTCGTCGTCTACGAAGCCTGGCGCCAGAACGGCTACACCGGCGGCGCCTGAACGAACGTTACAGCTCAAACAGCCGTCGTGTCAAAAGCCGGGGTCAGGTCTGACATTCGGACACGGCCTCGACTGCTCTCAAAAGCCGAGGGTCAAAAGCCGGGGTCAGGTCTGACATTCAGACACGGCCTCGACTGCTCGTAGGGATACAGTCCCGAATCACAGTAGAGCTTGTGTCCGAATGTCAGACCTGACCCCGGCTTGTGGTAGAGCTTGTGTCCGAATGTCAGACCTGACCCCTGCTTGTGCGGCTTGTGCGGCTTGTGCCAGCTTATGCCACTCGCTCGAATGCATCGAGCAGACCAGCGCGGGCCAGCAGGTCGATGGCTTCATCGACCCGGCGTGGTGCGGCGGCCTCGAGTGCTGCGCGGTCGTCGCCAATCAGGGCGCGCATCTGCTGCGGCACGATCACCAGGTCGATGAAGCGCTGCGCGATGGTCATGGCCGCTGCGGTCTGGTCAGGCGCTGGCACCGGTCCGACCAGCGCGTCCACGATACTCGCCACGCCGCTGTCGCGCCTCGCCTGATCCACCAGTCGCGACAATGCGGGCAGCCGGAGCGCCGTTGTCAAACTTACCCGCAGCAGCGCCACCGACTCTTCCGTGAGCGCTTGCTGTAGCAGATGCAGTCCCACTGTGTGCAGGCGATCCCGCACCGGCATGGCATTCGGCAAGTTGGGCGCAGCCGGCGCTGCGCGCTCGAGGGCGCGGTGCACGACTGCGCTGAACAAGGCATCCTTGTTGGCATAGCGTGCGTACAGCGTCGCCTTGCCCGCACCCGCCATGGCGATGACCTGGTCGCAGCTCGTTGCATCGAAACCGGCGCGCAGGAACAACGTCGTCGCTGCGTCGAGGATGCGGCGGTCCACTTCACCGGCATGCTCGGCAGATGGTCGGCCGCCCCGCTTGCGTGTGGCTGGGGGTCGTTCCGGCTCGGGCAGGCTCGGTGCTAGAGGCATGGCAAAATAGTCATCATAATAAACTGAACTGAATGGTATAGTTCAGTTTCTGGACTCTCAATCAAAGGTGAAACGATGGACATGCGTTTGAAATTTCTATCTGACAATATGAAGGCCATTGATTTTGGCATGCTCTCGACCCGCACCGAAGGCGGCGCCTTCGCCAGCCGGCCCATGAGCAACAACGGCGAGGTCGATTATGACGGGGACAGCTACTTTTTCACCTACGACCAGGCCCGTACCGTGGCGGACATCGAGGGCGACGCAGCGGTCGGCCTGACCTTTACCGGTGCTCCCGGCCCCCACGGCCAGCCACCGCTGTTCATCGCGGTGCAAGGCAATGCAGAACTGATCCGTGACAAGGCCATGTTTGCAGCGCACTGGACGGCAGGGCTCGACCATTGGTTCGAGCAAGGCGTCGACACGCCGGGATTGGTCATGATACGCGTTCGCGCCGCCCGAATCCACTACTGGAATGGCGCCGATCAGGGCGAGATCGTTCTGTAAAACCTGAACACGCACGGGTCACACCGGCCCCTGCCCCATTACCGACTTGACAGGCCCGCCATGCACACTGCAATCGACGCATTTCCCATCCATATTCCAGACGCCGACCTGACCGACCTCGCCGACCGCCTGGCGCGCACGCGCTGGCCCGATGCCGAGACCGTCAACGACACCTCGCAGGGCCCGCAACTGGCCCGCATCCGCGCACTGGTGGAACGGTGGCAGGACGGTTACGACTGGCGCAGCACGGAAGCCGCACTGAATGAATGGGGCAGCAGCCGCACGGTCATCGATGGGCTGGGCATTCACTTCCTGCACATCCGCTCACCGGAACCGAACGCGACCCCACTGCTGCTGACGCATGGCTGGCCGGGCTCCGTGCTGGAATTTCGCGAGCTGATCGGTCCCCTGACGCAGCCACAGGCGCATGGTGGCCTCGCCTCCGATGCATTCCATCTGGTGATTCCAGCCCTGCCCGGCTTCGGCTTTTCCGACAAGCCGACCGAACCGGGCTGGGGCGTGGGCCGCACGGCGCAGGCGTTTGCGGAACTGATGCGCCGCCTCGGCTACGGCGAGCGCTGGGTTGCGCAAGGCGGCGACTGGGGCGCGGCCGTCACGAGCGCCATGGCGCACATGCGCGTGCCGGGCCTGGCGGGCATCCACCTGAACATGGTGATGTTCCATCCAACCAAACAGGAAATCGCCGACGCGACACCAGAAGAGCAACAGATGCTGGACGACGCCGCCCGCTACGAGAAGGAATATTCGGGCTACATGAAGCTGCAGTGCACGCGCCCGCAATCGGTCGCATTCGCGCTGGCGGATTCGCCGGTGGGGCTGGCGAGCTGGCTGTACGCGCTGTTTCAGGATGTGTCCGATACCGGGGGCCAGCCGGAGCGCACGATCGCGCCGGACCGCCTGATCGACGACGTGATGATGTATTGGGTGACCAATACCGGACCGAGCTCGGCACGTTTTTACTGGGAAGGCGCACGCGAGATGGCCAAAGGCATGTCCACCGCCCCGCTGCCCCTGCCAGCCGGCATCAGCATGTTTCCAGGCGAGCAGATGCGGCTGTCGGAGCGCTGGGCTGCAGCGCGCTTTGCCGATCTGCGCTTCTTTGGCGAAGCCGAGCGCGGCGGCCATTTTGCGGCGATGGAAAACCCGGCCGTCCTCGTCGAGCATCTGCGCGCAACGTTCCGCACGATGCGCTGAGCCGTCAGCCCCGATGGCCGAACACGCCATCGGCAAACACCTGCGCATGAAAGCGCTCGCCGATCAGCCGGTGCGTGGCGGCGTCAGGATGCAGCGCATCGGGCAGCGGCAGGTGCGCGTTGTCGTCGGCGCCATACAGCGCGCTGCCATCGAGATAATGGATGTGCGCATCGGTCGCTGCCCGCTGCGCGACGATTCTTTGCAACTGCTCGCGGATCACACCCAGCGTCAGCTTGCCCTGGCGCCGCTCGGCGTCGTTGCCCATCGCCCGGAACAACAGCCTCCCCTGTTCCATCGCCTTGCCATCGAACATGGTCGGCCCCGGCGTCGTTTCGTGGATCGGACACCAGGTCGGCGAGATCACCAATAGCGGCGTGCTCCGGTGCCGCCCTTCGCGGATCGTGTCGAGAAAGCCGTGCACGGTCGGCCCGAACGCACGCACGCGCATCAGGTCGGTGTTGACGAGATTGATGCCGAGCTTCAGGCTGATCAGTTCCGCCGGCAGGTCGCGGATCGTGCGCGCCGTGAACGGATCGAGCAAGGCATTGCCGCCAAAACCCAGATTGAACAGGTCGACGCCGGCCAGACCGGCCGCCACCGCAGGCCAGATGCCGGTCGGATGGGTTGCGTTGGAGCCCTGGCTGATGGAACTGCCGTGATGGAGCCAGCGGCGCTGGCCGCCTGCCAACAGCGGCGACACCGGCGCATCCGTGCGCAAGCTCACCAGCTCAGTCGTCTCGTCATGCGGCAGCCAGAGTTCGACGGTCTTGTCGCCCGCCGGCAGGTCACTAAAGCGCAGCCAATGCGGCTCGCCCGGATGCACCCTGGTGGCGCCACTGATCATGTCGATGTCGAGGCGTTTGCCGCCCGGCGCGCTCGCCTGGGCAAGCAGCTTCCCATCGACCATCAGATCAAAGATACCGTCGGGCCGCGGCGCCATCTTGCCGTAGCGGCGCTTGGTCGGCAGCACCATCACCTCGACGACACGGGCCGTGGTCCGGAACGCCAGGCGCACGCCGGATGGCTGTGCTGCGGCCAGCGCCAGTTGCACATCCGGACACTGCGCAAGCGCCCAGGCCGGCAAACGCTGCGGCAACAGGCCCGCGTCGGTCTGTTCGAGCTCGACCGCGCCATGGATCAGGTCTGCGGGAATCGGTGACAACGTGTACATCGACGCGTCCGACATCAGGCACCTGCCGCTTCGCCGGTTAGCACGGTCAATCCCTCGATCAGGCGGTCGAGTTCATCCACCGTGGTCGTCAGCGCCACTGTGGCGCGCACGAGACTGGCGTCGCCCACCGGCCGCTCCACCGTGAACACGCCGAAGCGCTCCAGCAGCGCCGCCTGCACGTCACGCGCGCGCATGCCGTCGATCGTGAACGCCGCCAGCGCCGTGTCGCCCACCAGCGGACTCATCAAACGCAGGCCCGGCAAATCTGCCACGCGCTGCACCCAGTAATTTCTCAGCCACGCGAGCCGCGCGCCTTTCGCTGCCGAGCCGCCCAACTGCGCATGCACGTCGAGCGCCACCGGCGCAGCCATGATTGCGCTCATCGGCGGCATGCCCGCATGCAAGCGCCCGCGGATATCATCCGCCGGATAATCGCGGTCACCAAAATGCGGCTCGATCCGGTCCAGGCGCGAAGACCGGATATACGCAAAGCCCAGCCCCGGCGGCGCGCCTATCCACTTGTGCAGGTTGAAGCCGGCGAAGTCGATGCCCATCGCCTGCACGTCGACGGGCAGCTGGCCCAGCGCATGCGCGCTGTCGACCAGCACATCGACGCCACGCGCCCGCGCCAGTGCAGCGATCTCGCGTACCGGCACCGACTGGCCATTGGCCGGAAACACCTGCGAGAGCAAAAGCAATTTCAGGCCCGGCGTATCGCGGATCGCCGTCGCATACTGTTCCAGCAGCGCGTCACCGGACAACGGCAGCGTCAATTGCAGTTCGGTCGGCACCACGCCGCGCCGCCCTTCCAGCCACGCCATCGCATAGCGCATCGCCGGATAATCCAGATTGCTCCACAGGACGCCGTCGCCCGGCGCCAGCCGGTGGTACTGGCCGATCAGCACCTGCATCGATTCGCTCGCGCTGCGCGTGAGCAGGATCTCATGCGGTTCGGCGTTGATCAGCTTGGCCAGCCGCGCGCACAGCACCCCGCCATGCTCGAGGGCCTGTCTGCTCCGCAGGAACGGGCTCAGATGGCGGTTCAGATAGTCGACCGATTCGACCAGCGCCGCCTGCACCGGCTGCGCCATCGCGCCAAAGTAGCCGTGCTCGAGATTGACGATGCCGTCAGGTGCTGGCGGATACAGGCCGGCCAGTGCCGGCATCACAGGGAGCTTGGCCATGCCGGTCAGCCCCGGATCCGCGCCACCAGCTTGGTGGTCGAGCGGTCATGCTCGAAGTCGATCGCCACCGCGCGCCCGCCATACGCCAGCACGGCCTGCCCTTCGGGAATCTGGTCCATCACGTAATCGCCGCCCTTGGCATAGATGTCGGGCCGGCCTTCCTGGACCACTTCGAGCGCCGTCTGTTCGTCGAACTCGACCACCAGGCTGACCGATTCCAGCGAGGCCAGCACCGCCATGCGATCGGCCAGCGTGTTGTGCGGGCGATCGTCACCCTTGCCCAGCCGCTTGACGGAGGCATCGGTGTTGACCGCCACCACGAGCGAGGCGCCCAGCTCGCGCGCCTGCGCCAGATAGGTCACGTGGCCACGGTGCAGGATGTCGAATACGCCGTTGGTCAGCACCACCGGCTTTGGCAGTGTGGCGATCCGCGCAGCCAGGTCGGCGCGCGTGCAGAGCTTGTTTTCAAATGAAGGCATCGGTATTCAGTTCAGTGTTTGGGCGGTTCATCGTCGGGCTCTTCGTCAATTGCCATCGACAGTTCGGATGGCCGCGCCGCGCCGGCAGGCAGCCCAGGCTCCTTGCGCTCGCCCGACAGCTTGACCTGCAGGCGCAGGCCATTGGCCGAGTCGGCATTGCGGATCGCTTCGTCGTAGCTGATGAAGCCCTTGTTGTACAGCTCGAACAAGGCCTGGTCGAACGTGCACATGCCCAGCTCGCGCGACTTGTGCATGATCTCCTTGATGCTCTGGAAGTTTCCTTTCAGGATCATCTCGGCAATCGTCGGCGTGTTGAGCAGGATTTCGATGGCGGCCTTGCGGCCCTTGCCGTCTTCGGTGCGCACCAGGCGCTGCGAGACAATGGCGCGCAGATTCGACGACAGGTCCATCAGCAGCTGGTTGCGCCGCTCTTCCGGGAAGAAGTTGATGATCCGGTCCATCGTCTGGTTGGCATTGTTTGCGTGCAGCGTGCCCAGGCACAGGTGGCCCGTTTCGGCGAACGCGATCGCGTGTTCCATCGTTTCGGTATCGCGGATCTCGCCGATCAGAATCACGTCCGGCGCCTGGCGCAGCGTGTTCTTCAGCGCGTTGTGCCACGACAGCGTATCGACGCCCACTTCACGGTGCGTGATCAGGCAGTTCTTGTTCTTGTGGACGTATTCGACCGGGTCTTCCACCGTGATGATGTGGCCGGCCGAATTGTTGTTGCGGTAGTCGATCATCGCCGCCAGCGTCGTCGACTTGCCCGAACCCGTGCCGCCCACGACCAGCACCAGGCCGCGTTTGGTCATCACCACATCCTTGAGCACCTCGGGCAGGTCGAGCTTTTCAAAGTTGGGGATCTCGGACGAAATGGTGCGCACGACCATGCCGACGCTTTGCTGCTGCACGTAGACGTTGACGCGGAAGCGGCACACGTTGGGCAGCGAGATCGCGAAATTGCACTCCATTTCTTTTTCGAACTCGGCGCGCTGACGCTCGTTCATCAGCGAGATCGCGAGCGCGCGCGTGACTTCGCCGCTCAGGCGCTGCTGGCTGAGGGCTTTCATGGCGCCCTGGTATTTCATGCTCGGCGGGAAATCAGCCGAGATGAAGAGGTCGGAACCGCCCTGGTGGTGCATCACCGTGAGCAGTTTATGGATATAGACCTGGGCTTCCGCCGGGCCAAACGTGGTGGACATGCGGGCCTTTCAGAAAAGATGCATAGGCGGAGCCTATCAAGGGATTATATCGACTATCATTCTTGCTACACCATTATTTCATGGCACGCACCCTGCCGTCCGCTATCCGCGAGGGGCGGGCAACGTGCCGAGCCGAGACGCCTACCATGACCCTGACCGAGTTGAAATACATTGTCGCCGTCGCCCGCGCCAAGCACTTCGGCCACGCGGCCGAAGCCTGTTTTGTGGCCCAGCCTACGCTGTCTGTCGCCATCAAAAAACTCGAAGACGAACTGGGTGTGCTGCTGTTCGAACGGGGCGGCTCGGAAGTGTCCGTCACCCCGCTGGGCGCGCAGATCGTCGCGCAGGCCGAGCGCGTGCTGGAGCAGACCGCTGCCATCAAGGAGCTCGCCAAGCAGAACAAGGACCCGCTGGCCGGACCATTGCGCCTGGGCGTGATCTACACGATCGGCCCCTACCTGCTGCCGCCGCTCGTGAAAAACCTGATCGACACGGTGCCGCAGATGCCGCTGGTGCTGCAAGAGAATTTCACGCACAAGCTGCTGGAATTGCTGCGCCAGGGCGAACTCGACGCCGCCATCATGGCGCTGCCACTACCCGATCACGGGATGGCAGTGCAGCCGTTATATGACGAGCCGTTCATTGTGGCCATGCCCAAACACCATCCGTGGGCCAAGCGCACGGCCATCTCGGCCGAAGACCTGAAAAGCGAAACGATGCTGCTCTTGGGCGCCGGTCACTGCTTCCGCGACCAGGTGCTCGAAGTGTGTCCGGAAATGGCGCGCTTTTCAGCGCCGGGCGGTGGTACGGGCATGCAGCGCACGTTCGAAGGCTCGTCGCTGGAAACGATCCGCCACATGGTCGCCAGCGGCATCGGCCTGACGGTGCTGCCGCGTGCATCGGTGACCGACCTGAGCGAATCGAACGGCTTGCTGGCGTATGTGCCGTTCACCAAGCCGACGCCGTCGCGCCGTGTGGTGATCGCCTGGCGCAAGAGCTTCACCCGCCGCGCCGCCATCGATGCGGTGATGCGGGCGGTGAGTGAATGTCATCTGGCCGGTGTGGAAATGATCACGTACGAGGCGGCGGCGTAGTACCCGTCCAGACGGCTGGCGACGCTGGAGTGACAGCGTCGGCCGTCTTGTCCGTCTCGCTGGCGTCGCCAGCGGCCGCAGGCCCGCCCCTGACTGCGTCCAGCTGCGACGGTGAGAAGACGATGGTCTGGGTCGGGAACGCCAGGCTGATGTCAGCCGCTTCCAGCCGCTCGAAGATCGTCAGCAGCAGCTTTTCGCGAATGATCACCTGCGTGTCGAACTCGTGCACGTCAATGTGGGAAAACACCTCGATGTTGAAGGCGCGCTCGCTGATGCTGCCCAGGCGCGCGCGGTGCCCTTCTGCCATGTTCTTTTCTTCGGCCAGGACTTGCTGGACGATAAAAATCGCTTCCTTCAACTTGGCCGACGAGTTGCCATACGCGATCGCGACCACGGGATTGAACAGGAACCGGTCGCGCGCGGCGTAGTTCTCGATCTGGCGCGCCGACAGGTCGCCGTTCGGAATCGTCACCACGGTGCGCTCGTTGGTGCGGATGCGGGTCGAGCGGATGCCGACATCTTCCACGGTGCCCACCACGTCGCCGACCTTGATGAAGTCGCCCACCTGCATCGGACGGTCGGCAATCACGGTCACACTGCCGACCAGGTTTTCCACGGTCTTCTGGGCGCCCAGCGCCAGCGCGATACCACCGATACCGAGCGCTGCGATACCGGTCGTGACGTCGATGCCGAAGGTGCTCAGGATCGCAATGCACGAAAACGCCAGCAGAATGACCTTGGCGGCGCGGCGTGCCAGCGTGATGACCGAAATGACCTGACGCCGCTGACTACGCTGCATGCGGGCAATCGCCAGCTCCGAAATCGCATCGACCAGCCGCAGGCCGAACCACACCAGTGCGATGACGGAGACGATGCCGGTGTAGCGCAGCAAGGTCTGGCGCGCCACGATCGACACTGGCAGCTGCTCGGCCCAGTTGTAGAACACGCCAACGGCGATCAACAGGCTCACCGGCGGCAACGCCGCCTCGAAGAAGCGGTACAGGCCATTGGCTTCCGGATCGGGCACGAGCTTGCGCATGCAGAACACGATCAGCGCCGACAGCATCCACAAGCCGCCGAACACCAGCACGCCAAGGCCCAGCAGCAACGCCCAGTCCTTCAGCGGTGCACCGGCGACGACGACCTGATCGGCTGCAGGCTCAGTAACCACGGGCGCACGCTTGGTGGCCGCGGTGATCTGGGTCAGCGTCTCGCGCGAGACGCGCCACACCTGATGCTCGCCGTCCTGCCCTTTCGTGAGCAGCACCGGGATTTTCTTGTCCTGGATGGCGATCTCGCCGACGCGCTCCTGATCGACCGGCAAGTCGTCACTCACCTTGCCGTTGGGGTCGTTGGACAGCGTGATGAAGGTGTCGAGCGTGCCGCCATCGTCCAGCACCGCATGGAACGCGCGCGCCTGCTCCACCGCGTTGGTACGCTGGCGCGAGCTGGTCGCTGGTGGCAAGTCGAAGTACAGCGCGGTGCGATCGTAGTCGGATTGGCCAAGGGCGCCAAGCAGGCCGGAGACCATGGAGCGCGGGGTCTCGCGCTTGAGCGGATCGGGGACGGCGGGTTCAGCGGCGGCAGTTGCCTCGGCATCCTGGCCGGCGGCGAACGCCGGTGGTTGGGTAAGCCCCAGCAACAATGCCAGGGACAGCGAGACCAGTAATCTCATCGACAATATTCTATTCAAAACGACTCCTTGCACGTGTTTGATCGCATGGCGCATGGCGCGGCCCGGGCGGGAGTAACGGCGCGACATCCGCGGGATGGCAAGCGACTGGTTGGTCGCAGCCCTGGCGAGCGCGCACGGGTAGTGGCATGCCTGCAGATGCGCAGCGATGGGCATGGCGTGCCGGAGCAAACGCGCTGGCCCGGACCTGCGATGCGATCGGTCTGGATGGCCGGACAGTGGTGCCCGGGACCCAAAGTCTAGCATCCTGCCGATGTCACGCCCGCACTATTGCTGCGATCGCCGGACCAGTCACTGGAAGCCTTCGCCATCAGCGGCGTCACGCTGTCACATCACGCCGTCCAATGCGTGAGATGGTCTGGACGGTTGGCGTTGTTCTCAGCAGCCGTAATTCTCAACCCGTTCTGGTGCGCCCGGACACGCCCTCGATCACGCCTTCGGCGGAGGCGATCAGTGTCAACGGCTGCTGCGCGAGGGCAGCGATCAACTTGCGCGCCGTTGTGTTGCGCGTGCTGTCGCGTTCGTCAGCCTCTTCGATCCTCCGGATCGTCGAAATCGACACATCGGCCACGTCGGCAAGCTTGCTGGCCGACCAGCCGAGCATCGCGCGTGCCGCACGCAAGGCGCCGGGCGTGATGTCAACGTACGGTGCGGTGGTGCCGGAGGACTCGGGCGCGAGCTGCCTGAACCGGTTCAATCCGGCGATGGGGAGCAGGACGCCAATCCATTGCTGGATGTCTCCCTCGACATTCACGATTGGCATTCCCCGCGCATTGAACCAACGATAAACACCATCGGCACATCGCACTCGATAGTCGGTGTTGTAATGCGAGCCGTGTGCGATGGCGGTCATCCAGGCGGAGCGAACGCGCTCCAGGTCTTCGCCATGGATTGCATCCATCCATCCCTCGCCTTTTAGTTCTTCGACGCTCTGGCCGGTCAGGGCAGTCCACTCCGGGATATCGACCGCGTATCCGTCCGCGCCAACCGTCCAGGTAGCTGCGCTCGTCTCAACAATCAACTCTAACAGTTGAGAAGTGTAAAGATTTTCCATGCATATATTTTACATATCGGATTTCTAAATAAAGAGTGATTTTCATTCTTTTAAGCGAAAAAATTATTTACATTTTGACTCTTTTTGATTCATTCGATATGATCATTCGTCTTAGCTTCACGATGAATACAAAGGAAGCTACACCATGGTCAATAGCTCGGGTGGACCGCAGCTTGAACCGGCACCGTGTGAAAATGAACGTATCGCATTTCTGGGTCAGATTCAGCCACACGGCTTCCTGCTCGAGGTATCGCCGGATTGGAACGTCGTTCGCTGTTCCGAAAACCTCGGAAATTATCTGCCAACTGAGGTCGGCCAGGCAAGTGGGCGCCCTCTTCATGAGCTGATCGGGCGGCGCGCGCTGCACGATATCCGCGGTGAATTGCAGCTCATCGGCATGAAAAGTGGCGTGCGCCACCTGTTCGATGTACCGGTCGGTGCCGAGGGGATCGACACGCAATTGTTTGATCTGTCGGTTTCACGTACGAGTGAGTCGATCATCATCGAATTCGAACCGTCGGCGGCCTCAGGTGACGATGCCTCGGGGCGCATGGTGTCATTGCTCAACCAATTGCGTGACGCCAGCGATATCGACCGCTTCTGCGATGTGCTGGCGGCCCAGACACGCGCACTGTGCGGGTACGACAGGGCAATGGTCTACAAGTTTCACGAAGACCTCAGCGGCGAGGTCGTTGCCGAACGCAGTCGTGGAGGCATGGACAGCTTCCTGGGCCTGCGCTACCCCGCCAGCGATATCCCGGCGCAGGCGCGTGCGCTGTATCTGGTCAACCCGCTACGCGTCGTTGCCAACGTACAGGCGCAGAACGCGCTCCTGGTGCCGCTCCTCGACTACAAAGGCGACATGCTCGACCTGTCGATGGCGTCCCTGCGCGCCGTCTCACCGGTACACATCGAATACCTGAGCAATATGGGTGTGTGCTCCTCGATGTCGGTGTCGCTGATCGTCGATGGCAAGTTGTGGGGCTTGCTTGTATGTCATCATAATAGTCCCCGCTATCTGGCGGCGAAATTGCGGATGGCCCTCGAGTTCTACGGCCAGATGGCGTCGTCCATCATCGAGAACTTCGTCCGCCGTGCGCAGGAGCGCGGCCGCGCGGTGTCCCGCGACACGCACATGCGCATGTTGTCGATGGTGTCACCCAACGCAGTTGGCGAAGATAACCTGTTCGCGATGCTGTCGGACTTGCGAACAAGCTTGAATGCCAGCGGCATGGCCACGTATGTCGACGGCCTCGTGCGAAGGGTTGGCTCCACACCTGGCCTGCCCGCCATGATGCGGCTGGTGAAATTCCTGAACGGCGCCGCCATCAGCGAGGTATTTACCACGCATTGCCTGGCGCAGACTTGCCCGGAAGCGGTGGCCGATTGTCCGGGCGTGGCCGGATTACTGGCAGTTCCCATCTCACGCAGTCCGCGTGACTTCGTGCTGTTTTTCCGCGATGAACTCGTCGCAGAAGTAAAGTGGGCGGGCAAGCCAGACAAAGTCGTTCGTGTCGATGCCGGGGTCTTGCGCTATTCGCCACGCGCCAGTTTCGCGCTGTGGAAAGAACGCGTGCATGAGCAATCCGCGCAATGGAGCGATGCCGACCGTGACAAAGGCGAGTCACTGCGGGTCTCTTTGCTTGAAGTGATGCTCAGAATGACCGATACAGCGGAGAAGATGCGCAAGCAAAGTCATGATCAACAAGACACACTGATCGCCGAACTCAACCACCGGGTCCGCAATATTCTCAATCTCATTGTCGGGCTGGTACGCCAATGCGGCAACAGCGCAACCTCGGTCACGCAATTTACCGAAGACATCAGCTCGCGCATCCATGCTCTGGCGCGTGCTCACGACCAATTGACCAGTAGCGGATGGCGACCAAAGTCGCTGAGCGATATGGTACGCATCGAGGCTGCTGCCTACCTCGGCAACAATGCTGCCAATGTCATCGTCACTGGCAGCGACTGGGCCATTGAGCCAGAGGCGTTCGCCACGCTGGCGTTGGTGTTCCATGAACTGATTACCAATTCAGCGAAATATGGCGCATTCAAGCACGAGGGCGGCCATGCCAACTTGCTCCTGGAGCGCCTGCCTACGGGCGATCTCTCGGTCAAATGGTCCGAGCACGGCGGCAGCGTCGTCGTGCCGCCCACACGACGCGGCTTCGGCTCGACCATTATCGAACGTGCGATTCCTCATGAGCTGGGGGGTAAGGCAGCGGTGGAATTTGCGCCAGATGGCTTGATAGCGCGCTTCGAGATTCCAGCGCGTTATATTTCAAGCAATGACGACGCACCAGCCACGTCGTACCCAATCATCGCGCACGCACCGTCACCCCTGCTGCCGCCGCCTATCGGAAACATCCTGCTGGTAGAGGATAACTTGCTGATTGCAATCGAAACCGAGTCTACGCTGCTGTCGATGGGTGCCGAAAGTGTGCAGGTCGTCTCTACAGTCGCTGCAGCCCTCGAGACACTTCGCCAGTTCACGCCGGACTTCGCCGTACTCGATTACAACCTGGGCCGCGAAACCAGCCTGGCAATTGCAGAACATCTCACCGAGCAGAACATACCATTCATGTTTGTCACCGGCTACGGCGACACGGCGATCATTGACCAGCGATTCCGTGGCCGCCCCGTCGTCTCGAAGCCGTATGATGCGAGCGCGTTGATTTTGCACATCGCATTGGGCGCGAAGCGGACGTGATTACCGAGGTAATTGAACGACAGGCGGAGACAAAAGGATATCAGTGCCTAATCCGGATTTTTAACGCTTATCCCATTCAGGAACAAGTCCACCATGTGGCCAATGCGCGATGTCGTTGACCGGTCAGCGTCGATTGCGATCGAAATGGCAGTGACCACGTAAATCAAATCCTCGTAAGTGACATCGCTGCGGATGGCGCCCGCTTCCTGTCCACGCTGAAGCAACCGCTGCCCTTCTGCCGTGATCGCATTGCATCCCGGCGTCCCGCATTGGATCACCGTCCCGATCGACGCAGCAAGGCTCTGATAGATGCTGGTGTTGCGGGCAAGCTCTTCAAGATAAGCGCGTACCGCGGCGCCTGGCGCGAGGTCCGCGTCGCGCGCAAGGCTGGTCTGGGCCAGCGACAAGAAACGCTCATTGCTGGTAGCGGCCAACAGCGCCTCACGCGTGGGAAAGCGACGATACAGCGTACCGATACCGACGCCTGCGCGCTTGGCCACTTCTTCGAGTGGCACATTCGCGCCTTTTTCCAGGAATAGTGCTTCTGCGGCGGTGAGGATGAGTTCGCGGTTTTTCTGCGCATCAGCCCTGAGGGCGGGTTCGTCACTCACTAATTTTCTCTTTCGCTTGTTAAGTGGAGGCACCCTCCGTATTATAAGTGGGGCGATCCTCCACTTTTAAAAAAGGGTACCAGAAAATGACGAAACGTTTTGAAAACAAGGTTGTGGTGATTACGGGCGGAAGCGACGGCATCGGTCTCGCAACGGCGAAACTATTCGCCATCGAAGGTGCGCACGTGTACATCACAGGGCGCCGGCAAGCATTGCTGGACGACGCCGTGAATGAGATCGGCCACGGGGCGGTCGGCGTGCAAGGTGACGTCACCAACGCTGCCGACATGACCCGGCTATACGAACGGATCCGGCACGACCATCAACGAGTCGATGTCGTGTTCGCCAATGCAGGCATGTACGAGGTCAAACCGCTCGATGCGATCGACGATGCGCATTTCGATTCGATCTTCGACATCAATGTGAAAGGCGTGGTGTTGACTGTGCAGAAAGCACTGCCTTTGATGACGGCGGGAGGTGCTGTCGTTCTCAATGGTTCCATTGCTGGCAGCAAGGGCCTGCCGGGCCAGTCGCTCTATAACGCGAGCAAGGCGGCGGTGCGCTCGTTCGCCCGAAGCTGGACGAATGACCTCAAGCAGCAGGGTATCCGCGTGAATGTGGTTTCGCCCGGTGGCACGGAAACACGCCTGATACGCAGCTACCTCGACATGCAACCGGATGTTGAAGAGGCGCTGAATAAAAGCGTTCCGCTTGGGCGGCTGGCGGAACCGAACGAGGTCGCGCGGGCTGTGCTCTTCCTGGCATCAAGCGAGAGCAGCTTTGTCGCTGGCCATGAACTCTTTGTCGATGGCGGTGTCGCGGCAGTGTAGGCCAGCGCGCGATCTGCGATGGCGAATCGACGGCTTGTCTGAAAAGTGCTATTTTCACCGATGATTTATTTTCGGAAACAACCATGCTGACGACACCGGGCACGCGGCCCCGCCTCTTCACCTCCCCTACCCTCTGGCTCGTCCTGATGAATATCGGTGCATGGGTGTATCTGGGTATGCACGGCGTCGACTGGATGTCGCCCGACCCGAGAGACCTGACCGCCTGGGGCGGCAATCTTGGCCCCTACACCCTCACCGGCGACTGGCAGCGGCTCGTGACGTCGATGTTCCTGCACCACGGCGCACTGCACCTGGGCCTGAACATGCTCATGCTGTCGCTGATCGGGCCATTGTGCGAAGCGGCCTGGGGCCGGGTCCGTTTCACTCTGATCTATCTGTTGTCCGGCTTGTTTAGTGCACTGGCCAGCGCCTGGTGGTACGCGAGTCTGGCCGTGCGCAATATGGGCTACGACCTGGTGCCATCGGCGATGGGCTTCACGCCGCACTTCGCGACCACGGTCAGCACCGGCGCGTCCGGCGCGCTGCTTGGTGCGTCCGGCGCCCTGCTGGTGCATGCGCTGTGCGCCGGCAACGCAGCGAAAATCGAATTGAAAGTCATCTTCCAGGTGGTCGCGCTGAATATCGGCATGGGCTTTCTGGTGGCCGGCACCGATAACGCGGGACACATCGGTGGCGCGCTTGCCGGGATCGTCCTCGGTGTCTTGCTGATGCTGCCCGGGAGAGTGTTACGGATCGGCCCTGCGGTGCAATCGGCGGTCGTGTTCGCCGTCGGCCTGGGCGTGCTGGTGGTACTGGTCAAGCAGCCACCATCCGACCAGGTCAGCCGGATCGCGCACATCCTGCGCGCATCGGAGGCGCTTGCCGCGCAGCGCGACGCGGCGCGGGCCGTGAATCCGGAACGCCCGTAGTTTGAACGCGTGGGCGGGATACCCGCGCACGCGTTCAAAGCAAAGTAACCGACCCGATCAGCCCTGACGGCGACGCGCCACCATCAAGCCGCCCAGCAGCAGCGGCAGCATCAGCGCGATCGTCGACGGTTCCGGTACTTCGGCCACGATCGAGAACGTGTCGCCGGCGCGCATGCCGCTGGTGTCGAGCAGCCAGTCGCTGCGGCCATCGACGAGGGTCGGGTTCCCGAACTGGAACTCGGCCGGCTCGCCATTGGCAAACGTGATCGCCGCGTTGTAGAACGAGCTGTTCACGCTGAGGTCTTGCGAGAACGCAGACACGGTGCCCGGCGCCGCGAAACGGATGCCCTGCAAGCCGAAGTTAAACTGCGGGAACGACATGCCGCTCAGGTTGAACACCATTGCGCTCAGGCTCAGCGGGCCGCCGATATCGGCTTCCTGCAGCACGAAGTTGAGCGTGGTACCGGCGAAATTACCCAGCGCCAGGTCGAACGAGACGGCGCCGGCGGCGCTGTAATCGGTCACGGCATTGCCGGCCGCGCTGTCCGAGCTCACCAGCAGTGCCGCGTGGCTCGACGTCGAGAACGCCAGCGCAACCAGGCCGGCGGTAATGAATTTGTTGATGGTCATGGTGAATATCCTTGAATAAATACGGTAAGAATTACAGCGGACCCTTGGCCCATGGACCCGAGATCGCGAACGTGATGCCTGGCGTCTGGATATTGACGAACAGGTAGCGGCCGGTCGGATCGAAGCAGGCGCCGGCAAATTCATTGCCCCGGCCATCGCCGGCCAGCGCCGTCGACTTGCCGGCGGCGCTCAGCTGGGCCGTCGTCAGGTTCACGTTGTTCTTGGCGAAGATGTAGGCGTCACCGGCGCCCGTCAGGCCCATCAGGCGCTGGCCGAAACCGAAGGAATCAGTGATCGGGCTGGACGAGTCTTCGCAGATCAGCAGGCCATCGCGCGGGCTGACGGCCAGGTTGTCGCCCATATTGCCGATCAGCGGGCTCGGGCTCGAGTAGATGCACTTGAGCGTCTGGCTGGCCAGGTCCAGCTCCCAGATCGCGCCACGGTTGACCGGGCCACCCGACGTGTCCATCACGTACAGCTTGCCCTTGGTGTAGAAGATGCCTTCGCCGCGGTTCATGCGCAGCGCGCCCTTGGCCCAGCCCTGGTTGAACGGACCGGCGGCATTGCTGATTGCCTGACCGTTCAGGCCCACGCTGTTGCCACGGTTGGCGTCCGGGTTCGGGATCGACACCCATTCCAGTTCGTAGGTCAGGTCGACCGACGCGGTGGCCAGGTTGACGTTGTTGACGCCCTTGACCTTGGCCATCTCGAGCACGCCGCCGCGCGCCAGTGAACCGGCCGCGCCCGTTTTGATGTCCGGCACGTAGCGGTAGAAGCCCGACTTGCCCGATGCATCTTCGGTCAGGTAGACATTGCAGTTGGTCGGATCGACGGCGGCGGCTTCGTGCGCGAAGCGGCCCATGTTCACGATCGGCTGGCCGGTCGTCTGGCGCGGATCGACCGTCACTTCGAACACGTAGCCGTGCTTCTTGCCGCCGGCGGTGATCGCGTCGGAACCGACTTCTTCGCAGGTCAGCCACGTGCCCCATGGCGTGACGCCGCCGGCGCAGTTTTGCTGCGTGCCACCCAGGCTTGGCGTCATGCTGACCCAGTCGCCGTCGCGGAACACCAGGTTGGTGGTGCCGCCGCACGAGCGGTTGGTCGTGGTGGTGTTGATCGTGCCGCCGTCGTAGAAGCTGTAGGCGTTGATGAAATTGCCAGCTGCACTGCTGGTGATTTCATGATTGCGCACCAACACCTGCTCGGTGCTGCGGCCGACCTTGCGGGTGGCGATCACGCCCATGCCGTCGTGGCCCGCCGGGCATGGCCGGCCATCGGTCATGATGTCGCCGCGCCAGCCGTAGCTCTTGTACGTGAAGCCAGGCGGCAGTTGCAGCAGCGGCAGGCCGGTGCTCAGGTCATTGGTCGGCGCGATCGGGCCGTATGGGCTGTCGACCAGCGCGGTGACGCCATTGGCGGCCGCTGCTTCACGGGCGTGCAGCGCGGCGAAGGCGCCGACGAATGGCAGCGCGCTGGCGCCGGCGATGCCCTTGAGCAGATTGCGGCGCGACGGCGACGTGTCGTGGTTGTTCATCTGTGCTTCTCCATTGATTGGGACGTGCGAGCCGGTGGACCGGCATCTCGAATGTTGGCAGCGCCTGAGCGGCGGCCCCGTCCTTACCACCCCGGCTCGGACCGATGCATTAAAGCAAACGATCATGTCAAGTTAATGACAACAAAAAGACAATTTTTCAGCATGCACGGTTGGTCGTGACACATGCCTGTCATGCACGTCGCATGACGCCTGCTGCGGCAAGGGTGCACCGCGCGAGACGCCCAAACCGGCTAGAATTGCTGTCTTCCGATCAATATTTTTTGCGACAAAAAAGCGAACACATGAACAAGCTGGCGCTCTACTTTCGCCTGATCCGGGCCGACAAGCCGATCGGCATCCTGCTGCTGCTGTGGCCAACCCTGTGGGCGCTATGGATGGCCTCGGGCGGCGTACCGGCCCTGGACGTGCTGGCGATCTTTGTCATCGGCACGGCGCTGATGCGCTCGGCGGGCTGCGCCATCAACGACTACGCCGACCGCGACTTCGACCGCCACGTTAAGCGCACGGTCGACCGCCCGCTCACGAGCGGCAAGATCCGGGGCCGGGAAGCAGTGATGGTCGCGGCGGTGCTGGCGATCGCGTCGTTCCTGTTGATCCTGCCGCTGAACGCGCTGACCAAGCAGTTGTCGGTGGTGGCCGTGGTGGTCGCCGGCACCTACCCGTACTTCAAGCGCTTCTTCGCCATTCCACAGGCCTACCTTGGCATCGCGTTCGGCTTCGGCATTCCGATGGCGTTTGCCGCCGTGCAGGGCGCAGTGCCGGGCGTGGCCTGGTGGTTGCTGGTGGCGAACGTGTTCTGGGCCGTGGCCTACGACACCGCGTATGCGATGGTCGACCGCGACGACGACATCAAGCTGGGCATGCGCACGTCGGCCATCACCTTCGGGCGCTTCGACGTGGCGGCCATCATGCTGTGCTACGGCGCGTCGCTGGCGATCTTTTTGCTGTGCGGCTGGTCGCTGGGCCTGCGCTGGTGGTTCGTGGCCGGTGTGGCCGTGGCAGGCGCGCTCGCGCTGTATCACTACACGCTGATCCGCCATCGCGACCGGATGAACTGCTTCAAGGCGTTCCGCCATAACAACTGGCTGGGGGCCGCATTGTTCATTGGTGTCGCACTAGATTATGCATTAGGTTAATATTGTCCGAAATGCATTCATCGCTGCTGCGGCAGTGTGATCGACCACCACATCAAGAGGCCTAATATGATCGAAAAAATCCCGACCCAGACCAATACCCGCGACCAGCTGGTCAACGACCTGAAAAGCGTCATCGGCGATGCGGAATCGTGGCTGCGCAACGGTAGCCAGCTGACTGGCGAAGAATTCAAGTCGGCCAAGGCCAAGTTCGAGCAGACGCTGGCCTCGGCCAAGGTCGGCCTGATCAACGCTGAAGAAACCGTGGTCGAGCGTACCAAGGTTGCCGCCAAGGCCACCGACGAATACGTCAAGGACAACCCATGGAAATCGGTTGGCCTGGGCGCTGCCATCGGTGTCGTCATCGGCATGCTGATCGTCCGTAAATAACATGACGATCACCGCGACCATCTCGCGCATCGGGGCCACGCTGCTGGCCATGCTGCGCACGCGGCTGGAGCTGGCGACGCTCGAACTGCAGGAAGAAACGCACCGCCTGTTCGGCTATGTGGCCTGGGGCATCGCGGCCGCCTTCTTCGGCCTGGTCGCGGTGCTGCTGCTCATCCTGTTCGTGCTGGTGCTGTTCTGGGATACGCACCGCCTGCTCGCCGTTGGCGGCATGACGCTGCTGTTCGCGCTGGGCAGTGTGCTGGCGTTCTTCAAGGTCCGTGGTGACCTGACGAACCGCGGGCCGATCATGGCTGCCACGCTGGCCGAACTGCGCAAGGATGCGCAAGCTGTCAAAGGAGAGCCGATCGATGACCACAAAATCTGAACCACTGGCGGTGCGCCGCCGTTTGCTGGCTGCGCAATGCGCTGAACAGCGCGCCCAGATGTCGGCTGACGTGACGCTGCTGCGCACGCCATCGGCGATGGGCGGCACCACCGGTTATGTGGTGCAGCACAAGAAAGCCATCCTGACCGCCGCCGGCGTCGGGGTGGGCATCCTGCTGACCAGGCCGACCTGGGTGGTCGGCGCGATTACCGCAGCGCTGTCGGCCTACAAGCTGGCGCAGAAGGTGTTGCCGGTGCTGGGGTGGAGGAAGTTCGAGGTGCATTGAACCCCGCACTCCCGCACTATTGAAGGGGGCGTCCGCATTGGCGGCGCCCCTTTTTTCATGCGCTCAATCCTGACCCAGCTCGTCCCCGAGCGCCTTGCCGCGTGCGGCTGCGGCCTGCATCGCCGCGACGATCGCACCTTTCACGCCCGCCGCTTCCATGCTCTCGATCGCCGCATGGGTCGTGCCGCCCTTTGACGTCACGCGTGCGCGCAGCACGTCGACGGCTTCAGGCGACTGCGCCGCCAGTTGCGCCGCGCCCGTGAATGTGGCCAGCGCCAGCTCCCTGCCCTGCTCCGCATTCAGACCCATTGCGCGCGCGGCTTCCTGCATCGCTTCAAGGAAGTAAAACACGTAGGCCGGCCCGCTACCCGACACCGCCGTCACCGCATCGATCTGCGCTTCGTCGTCCAGCCACACGGTCTTGCCGACCGCGCGCATGACGGCGTCGGCCTGCTCGCGCTGCGCGGCGCTGACGCCGGCCTGCGCCGCCATACCCGTCACGCCCATGCCGATCAGCGCCGGCGTATTCGGCATCGTGCGCACGATGGCGTCGTAGCCACCCAGCCAGCGGGCCAGATCGCTGCTACGGATACCCGCCGCGATCGACAGCACCAGCTGGCGCGTCAGGTGCGGCGCCAGTGCTGTGGCCACTTCGCGCATCTGCTGCGGCTTCACGGCCAGCACCACGACTTCAGCGTGCCGGACACCCTCGTCGATGTCGGTCGCGGTACGCACGCCATACTCGCGCGCCAGGCGCTCCAGTGCTTCGGGATTGCAGTCCACCACGTGGATCTGCGCGCCGGAACCGGCGACCTTCACGAGCCCGGAAATCAACGCTGCGGCCATATTGCCGCCGCCGATAAAGACGATGTTCATGGTGATCCTGTCAGGTGTAATCGCGTTTTCCAAAGATGGCGCTGCCGACACGCACGATCGTCGCGCCTTCGGCAATCGCGGGCGCCAGGTCGCCCGACATGCCCATCGACAGCGTGTCCAGTTCCAGGCCTTCAGCGCGCAGCGCGTCGAACAGGGCGCGCACGCGCGCAAAGGCGGCGCGCTGTTCTGCGACATCGGTGGTGGGTTCGGGGATCGCCATCAGCCCGCGCAGGCGCAGGTTCGGCAGTTGCGCGACCTCGCGCGCCAGCGCCGGTAATTCTTCAGGCGATGCGCCGCTCTTGCTGGCCTCACCGCTGATGTTCACTTGCAGGCAGATATTCAGCGGGCCCAGTTCGGGCGGCCGCTGCTCCGACAAACGCTGCGCGATCTTGAGCCGCTCGACCGTGTGCACCCAGGCGAAGCTGGCGGCGATGGGCCGCGTCTTGTTGCTCTGGATCGGGCCGATGAAATGCCACTCGACGGCCGCATCTGGTTGCGCCTGCGCGACGCTTGCGATCTTGTCGAGCGCTTCCTGCAAATAGTTTTCGCCAAACGCCAGCTGCCCGACGGCCATCGCATCGAGCACCGCCTGCGCAGGGAAGGTCTTCGATACAGCCAGCAACTGGACGTCGTTTCTGGCGCGTTCCGATGCCTTTACAGCATCGGTGATTGTCGCTTCGACAGCTTGCAAGTTCCCGGCGATTATGGACATAATGATTTTCTATAGGAAATATTTTTGAGGCCGTTTGCGGCACAGGGATTATAAATGGACATATCGGAATTACTCGCTTTCTCGGTCAAGAACAAGGCCTCGGACCTGCACCTGTCGGCCGGCCTGCCGCCGATGATCCGCGTCCATGGCGACGTGCGCCGGATTAACCTGCCGCCGCTGGAGCACAAGGACGTGCACGGCATGATCTATGACATCATGAACGACGGCCAGCGCAAGCAGTACGAAGAAGTGCTCGAGTGCGACTTCTCGTTCGCGATTCCGGGCCTGGCGCGTTTCCGTGTCAACGCGTTCAACCAGGAACGGGGCGCCGCCGCCGTGCTGCGCACGATTCCGTCCAAGATCCTGTCGCTCGAAGACCTGAACGCGCCGAAGATCTTCGGCGAACTGGCGCTCAAACCCCGCGGCCTGGTGCTGGTCACCGGCCCCACCGGTTCGGGCAAATCGACCACGCTGGCGGCGATGGTGAATCACCTCAACGAGCAGGAATACGGCCACATCCTGACGATCGAAGACCCGATCGAATTCGTCCACGACTCCAAGAAATGCCTGATCAATCAGCGCGAAGTCGGTCCGCACACGCTCTCGTTCAGCAATGCACTGCGCTCGGCGCTGCGCGAAGATCCGGACGCGATCCTGGTCGGCGAATTGCGCGATCTGGAAACGATCCGCCTGGCGCTGTCGGCCGCCGAAACGGGTCACCTCGTGTTCGGCACGCTGCACACGTCGTCGGCCGCCAAGACGATCGACCGTATCGTCGACGTGTTCCCGGCCGAAGAAAAAGAGATGGTGCGCGCGATGCTGTCCGAATCGCTGCAGGCCGTGATCTCGCAAACGCTGCTCAAGACCAAGGACGGCTCGGGCCGCGTGGCGGCGCACGAAATCATGATCGGCACGCCGGCCATCCGTAACCTGATCCGCGAAGCGAAGATCGCCCAGATGTACTCGGCGATCCAGACCGGCAGCAATGTCGGCATGCAGACGCTCGACCAGAACCTGACCGACCTCGTACGCCGCAACATGATCTCGTCGGTCGCTGCGCGCAGCGCCGCCAAGATCCCCGAAAACTTCCTCGGCTAAGGGCCATCCATGGAACGCGATCAGGCTACCAAATTCATGTTCGACCTGCTGCGCCTGATGGTGACCAAGGGCGGCTCGGACCTGTTCATCACGGCGGGCTTTCCGCCGGCGATCAAGATCGACGGGCGCATGACGCCCGTCTCGAGCCAGCCGCTCACCAGCGGCCACACGGGCGACCTGGCGCGCGCCATCATGAACGACAAGCAGGGGGCCGGCTTCGAGCTCACGCGCGAAGCCAATTTCGCGATCACGCCGGGCGACCTGGGACGTTTCCGTGTCTCGGCCTTCATGCAGATGGGCTGCGTGGGCATGGTGCTGCGCGTGATCACCACGGCGATCCCGAAGTTCGAGGAACTGAGCCTGCCCGACACGCTCAAGGACGTCGTGATGACCAAGCGCGGGCTGGTGATCATGGTCGGCGCGACGGGTTCGGGCAAGTCGACGACGCTGGCGGCGATGGTCGGCTACCGCAACGAAAACAGCTATGGCCACATCATCACGGTCGAAGACCCCGTCGAATTCGTCCACCCGCACCGGAACTGCGTGATCACGCAGCGCGAAGTGGGCGTGGACACCGACAGCTTTGAAGCAGCCCTGAAAAACTCGCTGCGCCAGGCACCGGACGTGATCCAGATCGGCGAGATCCGCGACCGCGAGACGATGGAGCATGCCATCGCGTTTGCCGAAACGGGCCACCTGTGCCTGGCCACGCTGCACGCCAACAGCGCCAACCAGGCGCTGGACCGGATCATCAACTTCTTCCCCGAAGAGCGGCGCCAGCAACTGCTGATGGATTTGTCGCTGAACCTGAAAGGCCTGGTGTCGCAGCGCCTGATTCCGAAAAAGGAATCGAAGGGCCGCGTGGTGGCGATCGAGATCCTGCTGAACTCACCGCTGATTTCGGATTTGATCTTCAAGGGCGAAGTCCATGAGATCAAGGAAATCATGAAGAAGTCACGCGAGCTGGGGATGCAGACGTTCGACCAGGCGCTGTTCGACCTGTACGAGGCCGACAAGATCACCTACGAAGACGCGCTGCGCAATGCGGACTCGGTCAACGACCTGCGGCTGAACATCAAGCTCAATAGCAAGCATGCGAAAAATCGTGATTTTTCGAGCGGGACGGAGGCGTTGGGGTTGGTGTGATAGGTTCGTGCGATGGGTTGGTGACGTAGGGTGGGCCGGGACGCGCAGTCGGCTATGCCGCCCACCCTACGCAGCACAATTCCTCGTATTGATATACCGCCGGCTTTTAAAACCGCGACTCCAGCGTCACCCGCGCCACTGCCTGCCCATCCGAAAACGTCGTCCTGCGCTGCACGCCGTTGTCATCCACGTAGCGCGACTCGGACACCGTATCCTGCGCCAGCAGATTGGTTGCCGCCAGCCGCAGCTGGTAAGTCGGGTTGAACTTCCACAGCGCATACACATCCAGCTCGCGCCGCACGCTCTGATAGCGTGACTGCTCCACGTTCACGCGCACGTTGCCGCCGTTCTTGAAGGCGAAGCTTGCGCCTGTCGTGAGCTTGCCGCCCGGCGTCTTGTAATCCACACCGAGCGTGCCCGATACGGGCACCTGCTGATCGAGCCGGTTGTCCGGCCCCGGCACTGCATCGACGCGCGACCAGTTGCGCGCCAGGCTCGCGCGCAGGTCGATGTCCGGCACGTCCTGCAGTACGGCCGACAGCGGAAACTTCGCCTCCAGCTCCAGGCTGCGCGTGAGCGCGTCGCCATCGTTGACCGGCGTCTGGATCCAGCGGCCGTCTTCAAAAAGCAGGCCCTGGCGCGTGTAGTCGCTGATGCGCCGTACCGACAGGCTGGCGCTCAGCAGCGCCTTCTCGGCCCAGTAATGTTCGTAAGAGGCGTCGATGCCGGTCGCCAGTTCCGGTTTCAGGTCGGGATTGCCGCGATAGTCAGGGTCGGTCTGGCTGTTGTTCGGGGTCGTGAAGCGCCTTGGGATCAGGCTGCCCGTGAGGGGCGCCTTGAAGGTGCGCGTCAGCGCCACGCGTACCTGATCGCGGCTGTCGGGGAGCTTGTACAGGGTCTGGGCGAGCGGACTCCAGACGCTGGTACGGTTGGTGCTGGTGTCGAACGTATTGCCGCTGCTGCGCGTCTCCAGCCCTTCCCAGCGCAGGCCCGCGTACATCGACCATTGCTTGGTCACGTTCCACTCGTCCTGCACGAACAACGCCAGGCGCTTGAGGGTCGCCTCATATTCTTCATTGCGGCGCAACGTCGTGCCCGCGAGCGGGAACAGTTCCACTTCGCCGCGCGCATCGTCGCGCACCGCGTAGCCGGCATCCCAGCCCATCGACAGCGCATGGTCTTTTTTCCACGGCCGCGAATACTTGCCCACCGCTGTGACGCCAACTTCGTCGGTGTCGCTGAGAACGACCGAGTCACGCGCCAGCCGGGCGACGCCGTCCATCGTGCGGGCGTCTTCCTCATGATAGTTGCCATCGCTGCGCATGCCGTTCACGCCCAGCTTCAGATCGAGCTTTGCGCCCTCGTCCAGATTATGCATCCAGTTCAGGTCCGAGCGCACCACGGTGCTGCTGCCATCGCTGGTCATGCCGCGCACGTCGTAGCGCGGGGGCAACCCAAGGACGGTGTCGACGATGGCGCTACCCTGGTAATCGGTGCGCTGGTGCGTCACGAGCGACTGCCAGCTGACCGTATCGCCGTTTTCCAGGCTCCAGTTCAGTCGTGGCGTGAGGTTGATGCCTTGCGGTTTGCCACGATCGGTCTGCAAGGTGCGCCGCGCGAAGATGGGGCGCCCGGTCGCATCGATCTGCGATTCTTCGAATGGCGACGGGCGATCGAACTCGTAGCGCCAGGCGCTTGCGGCAAGCGAATACGACATTTTGCCGACGCGGTCCGACATGGTGAGGCTGGCCGCAGGATTGCTCACCTCCCCGCTTTTGCCATAGCCCACGCGCAGCTCGCGCTGCGCCTTTTTTACCGCGCGCTTGAGGACGATGTTGATGGTGCCAGCGATCGACTGGGTCGAGAACTCGGCGCTGGCGGCGCGCAGGATTTCGATGCGCTCGATCGACTCGGGCGAGAGCTGGTCAATGTCGAAGCCGGCCGGCGCGCGCTCGCCATTCAGAAGGATCTGCGTGTAGCCGCTGCCCAGGCCACGCATGCGAATCTCGCCACCGCCACGCCCGGCACCACCGCTGACGGTGATCCCCGGCAGGCGCTTGAACACGTCGAGCACCGAGGTGTCGCCGTAGCGCCGGATTTCCTCGTTCGACACGACGATCTTGCTGGCGGTATCGTCGCGGCGCGCATCATAGCCGTTGGCGTCGGCCTTGACTTCGACCTTCTGGACGGTGTCCGTGGAGAGGGCCGGTGCCGCTGTGTTCTGAGCGTAGACAGGCAAAGCAGACAGGGAAAGCGCGACGAGCGTGGGGCGAAGCATCTGGGGGGCAGCCAAGGTAAATGGAAAGGTGCCGTATTCTGTCATGCCCCTGCTACGTCGGACAGCACATCCTCAAATTACCCTGCCCGCATGTGGGCCGATCGATCAGAGTCCCGGCCCCATGCCGCCGCCTGGTGGCCCGAACCCTGGTGGACCGCCAGGTCCGCCCCGCGGGCCATCCGGCCGCCGACCGCCCGCGCCGCCAAAGCTGCCGAAGCGGTACGACAACCCGACATACACGAGGCGCCCTTCCTGGCGGCGGATGCTGTATTCGCGCAGGCGGTCGGTCTCGGTGATCGATTCGGTCTTTTGCGAGTCGAAGACGTCGTTGACGTTCACGACGAGGCTCAAGGCCTGGCTCAGGTTGCGGCGATAACTCAGGTCAGCGCTGCGGGTCGGCTGGCGGTAGCCTTCGCCGAACAGCGTCTTGCCCTGCGCATTGAGCACCAGTTGCAGGCTGTTGGTCGGATTGATCTGGTAGCTCACGCGTGCGCGGCCGCTGAGCGACGTGGCGCTGCGCTTGTCGTCCTGGCTGTTGCCGAGTACCGACTGTTCGGAGTAGCCCAGGTTGCCGCTCGCGTTGACCGTCAGGCTCGGCGTGACGCGGCCGCTGAACGTGAATTCGAGGCCACCCGAGTTGCTGCTGCCCGCGTTCTCGCGCGTGGTGAGCAGCACCGTGTCGGAGATGAAGGTGCGGCGCTCCTGGATCAGGTCCGAGTCGCGCCGTGCGTACAGACGCACATTGGTCTCGACCTTGCCCAGTTTGGTCTCCAGCCCCAGTTCGATCGAGTCGGTCTTGGTGGGCATCAGGTCGGGATTGCCGGACGAGACGTTGGTTTCGTCGCGGTAGACGACGAAGGGATTGAGGTCGCCCGCACCCGGCCGGCGGATGCGGTGCGCGTAACTCAGGCGCAGCGCCGTGTCGTCCGACAGGTCGTAGGTGAGGAACGCGCTCGGGATCGCGTCGAAGTAATGGTTGTTGGCCTTGACGTTCGTGGTGACCTGGTTCAGATCGAGGTCGGTGTACTCGGTGCGCAGCCCGCCCAGCAAGCCCCACTTCTCGGCCAGGCGCAGCTGGTAGGTACCGTACAGCGCCACCGTCGTTTCATCGAGCTCGAAGCGGTTGGTGCGCTGGTTGCTCAGGCTCTCGGCCAGCGTCGCCTCATCGACATTGAAAAAGCGCGTGTCGAACACGTTGCTGTTCTGCGCGACCTTGTAGCCGGCCTTGAACACGCCCTTCTCGCCCGGCAGTTCATAGTCGCCCGTGAAGTCGATCACGCGCGTTTCGGTCAGGTTGTTCTGGTGCGTGCGCGGCGCGGTCGAATTGGCGGGGCGCACCGTGTAATCGCTGGCAAAGCGCGTGTCGGCCTCGCCCTTGTTGCCCGACAGGCGCAGGTCGAGCTTGAGGATTTCGCCGGGCCGCGCGCCCTTGTGATCGAGGCCGCCACTCAGGCTGTAGCTGCGGTTGTCGTTGTCACGCACGCTTGAACGCAGGTAGTCGCCGTCGATGCTGCCGTCGGCGTTGACGCCGCGATAGCGTTCCTGCGACTGCCCGTCGCTGCCGTTGGCCGAGAAGCTCGCCTTGGCCGACAGCACGTCCTTGTCGCCCAAGTTGTAGGTCACAGAGCTGTTCATGCCCACGGCCTCGGTGTCGGTGTCGCTGCTGGAGCGCTGCGTGCTGCTGGCCACGGCGCCGGTGCGCGGATCGATCCGGTCGCGGTTTGTTTCGCCGTCGGAGCCACGCGTGTCGCGCCGGACGTACACGCCGCCCTGCACGCTCATGCGCCCGGTCGTGTAGCTGCCGAAGCTCGACGCATTGGCGCGTCCTTCCGGCCCGACGTTTGCGTTGACGGCGCCGAAGCCGCCCGGCGTGCGCTCGCGCCGCATCACCAGGTTGATGATCGGGCCGCCCCCGCCTTCGTTACCGAACTGCGCGCCGGGGTTGTTGATCACTTCCACCGAATCGAGATCGGCCGCCGGAATCGCGCCCAACGCCGCAGCGCGGTTCTCGCCCTGCATCATCGCCGACGGCTTGCCATCGACGAGGATCTGCACATTGCTGCGCCCGCGCAGCGTCACGTTGCCGTCCGCGTCCACCGCCACCGACGGCACCTTGTTGAGCGTGTCGGCCACCGTGTCGTTGGTCGACGCGGCGTCGCTTTTGACGTCATACGCCTGGCGGTCGATCCGGTTGGACGAACGCGCGGCCGTCACGGCAACGGTGGAGGCGACGGGGACGTCGGCCCCCTGCAGCGCCGGAGCGGTCGGCGTTACGGCGCCGGTGACGGGATCCGCAGGACGTACGGCGGTTTCCTGGGCAAATGCACAGACAGGCGCGAGCAGCGCGAACAACAGGGCGGAGGAACGATGACGTGACATGAATACCTGGGTGACTGGACGTTTGGACGAGCGTGATTGTCGCACGCGTGGCGACCCGAATTTGTTAAGAAATGCTAAGGCGCGCGAAATGTCACACCGTTGATCGGCCAAGCGAGGACGGCGGTGCCAGAGGTTTGCCGTGCGCCTCCCTTGCAGTAGCGTAAACTGCACTGTTTACAACAAGGAGACCTCAATGAATGCCTACGATTTCAACGCCACTGCCCTCGACGGCCAGCCGGTCGACCTGCAGCGCTACCGCGGCAAGGCGCTCCTGGTCGTCAATACGGCCAGCGCCTGCGGCTTCACGCCGCAATACCAGGGTCTCGAGGCGCTGCAGCGCCGCTATTCGGACCAGGGTCTCGTCGTACTGGGCTTCCCGTGCAACCAGTTCGGGCACCAGGAGCCGGGCGACGAAGCAGCGATCGGCGCCTTCTGCGAAAAGAACTACGGCGTGACGTTTCCGATGTTCGCCAAGGTCGACGTCAATGGCGACGACGCGCATCCGCTGTTTCGCTTTTTGAAAGGCGAGGCGCCCGGCGTGCTGGGCACCGAAGCCGTCAAATGGAACTTCACCAAGTTCCTCGTCAACCGCGAAGGTGCGGTCGTCACGCGCTATGCGCCGACCACCAAGCCGGAAGACCTGGGCGGGGATATCGAGAAGGTGCTGGCAAACGGGGTCTGATTGGGCTGGCGCTCACGGCGCAATGGCGATCACTTCATCGCCGGGCTGCGGCTCGCAACTGGCGCCAAGCGGCGTCCAGCCCCGTCGCACGACGATGCGGCGTTCGTCGTGGCAGATTTCCACGCGCTGTGTTTCAGGCGCGCGGCGCTGCACGAACGCTTCGATCGAGGCGGGCACGCTGACCTGCAACGACAGCGCGTGCAGGTCGTCCACCGGGTGGTCGTCCACGTGCACGAGCGGCACGAACTGCCCGGCGAACATCGTGAAGTGCGACGGCACCTTGACCGGGCCGGGGACGTAATCGTTGGCGCGCAGCCAGGCCTGCGCTTTTTTCCGCGCGTTGCCCTCACCTGCCGCGCCACCCCAGGCACTGGCCATCAGCTCGGCCACCCACTGGTTGCAGTTCTGGTATTTGGTGCCATAGGCATAAGCGTTGGCACTGTATTGACCGGCCAGCAGGGCCAGCGCCAGTGCCTTGTCGCGTGCCGCGCGTTCGAGCGATGCGCTGTCGGCATCCGGCAGGAACAACAAGGCAATATGGCCCTTGCCCGGTGCGTCGGCGCCGAGCGCGAAGCCGGCGATGCCCTGGTCGAAGATGTACGGACGCGCCTCGTCGCATTCGTAATACAGCTGGCGCACGGCCCATGGGCTGTCCGGCGTGTCGCGCAGTGCGACGCCGGCGTGTGAATACACCAGATCAAAGCGGCTCAGGTCCGTGCCGGCGCGCGCGATCAGGGCGACCTTGCCGTTCGAGCGCGCCAGCTCCTGCTTGACCACGCCGGCAAAGCGCAGCACGCGGTCCTGCTCCATCGCGTTGAGGTCGCGCGAGCGGTCGCAGAAGGTGGGAAAGCCGGCCCAGGCACTGCCGCTCGCACACAACAGCAGCGCCAGCGCAGCCTGGCGCACGGGCATCAGATCGTGACTTTGCGCGAGCCCAGTTCGCGGTACCACTCGTCCTGCAGCGCCAGGAAGAATGGCCGCTGGGTGTCGGCGTAGGCGAATTCGTAGCCGTAGGCGCGCTCATTGACCTGGACCACGTCGCCCGCGATCACGGTGCGCGTTGCGAGGGCGCGGTTGGGGACGTCCAGCTCGAACGAACGGGCCTGGCCGGCAGCAGTTGCGCGCAGCGTCAGCCGGGTGGTATCGGGCTTGTTCGGAGCGTGCGCGATGTTGATCACGCGGTACTGGCCCGCGGCGACCTTGTCGTTGTCGCTCGAGCTGTTGCTGGAACCGCTGACCGAATCGGAAATGCTGGCCGACGACGCCGAGCCGGCGCTGGACGCGGACGACGCGAAGCTGTCAGCCTGCGCTGGCGCATTGCAGGCCGCGGCAAACAGGGTCAGGCACAGCGTGCGGGAGAGGATAGGCAAGGTCATGGCACTCTTTCATTTAGCGAGCAGAACGCTCCTATGGTACAAGCCCTTGCGCCGAATGACCATAGGGCAATTTTATCGCGTCTGAATACGGGCCGCACCGTGGGTGATGCAGGCGCGGGTGACGTTGTCGAGGAAGCGGATCGCGACATCCATCGACAGGCCGGGCGGCAGCAGGTTGGCAAGCCCGGGGTCGTCATTCAGCCGATCGACGCCATACGCCAGCCGGCGCGACACGTCGCGCGCCAACTGGCCATCGCTGTTATAGAGCGCGTCGTAGACGCCGGCCGCTTCCCATACCGGCACGAGGCCCGGGGTGCTGCTGTCTTCGAAGACGATGGCGCGCGGACTGTCTTCGTCCTCGCGCACGAGTTGAAAGGTAAAGCTCAAGATCGTTCCTGCTGGTGTTCGTTGCTGGGGTCGGGGCGATGCTACCACGCTCGCCGCGTTGCTGCAGTGGCCCGATGTCCGGCGGACGCTCCCGAATCAGTTTGCCGTACCCTGCCGGCATTCGGTGGCGTAGGCGATCTTGTACGGTTTGTCAAAACAGCGCTGCAGGCCTTCGACCACATCGATATTCATGGGCCAGCGCATTTTGAGTGTCGTGCCGTCAGCCGTGGGCAGTTCGATAAAGCCATTCACCAGGGCTGGCACATCCTCTCCGGTCATCGGCGGTACTGCGGCAAGCTTTCGGTGTGCAGCGTCCAGGGCGATCCTGTCCTTGCGCAGGAAGGCGATCGATGCGTCTACATAGAAATTCCATCCCGAAGGATCATCTTCCACCGGCACGCGCGAATATTCCATCAATGCTGCTGCAGGTGCAGATTGGCCGGCGATGGCGCGCATCTGCCCTTCGTGCCAGTGCAGCATGCTGGATTTGTTGCCATGGGCCTGGCGATAGTCACGCAGCAAATCGGCCGCCACGAGCTCGCAGCCCGGCGTATCGCCGAGCGGGCGCCACCCACCGCTCATGTCCTGATCAAACTTTGCTTCATCCAGGGCGAGCAGGCGGCTGCGATCATGACTGCATGATGTGCTCGTTGCATTTGCGGAGGGTGTGGCTGCTGCGGTGGCAGATAAAAACAGGAGCGTGCACGACAGGGCAAGGGTCGGAATCGGTGAGGACATGTGCAGGAGTGGTTAGTCAGCAACGTGCCAGATTAGCAAATAGCAGCAAGCGAATAAGCGCGGATTCTCACTATCCTCGATGCGGAAACGCTTCCATGAAACGGACTGCGAGGAGCTCCCAAACCATCAGTAATGATAACGACAAGAGACGACGACCAGTTCCGCGTCATTCACCATGTCGACATCGAAACGAGAGATGGCTGTCAATCAGGTCAGTCTCTGCTCAAGCAGCTCGATCCAGTGCGTCACAGGCGTCGCGGTCCCCGCCTGCAGATGCGAGATGCACCCGATATTGGCCGACACGATGTGGTCGGCTGCCGTCGCGGCCAGGCTGGCCAGTTTGCGCTCGCGCAGCGCGAGCGAGATGGCCGGCTGGAGCACCGAATAGGTGCCGGCCGAACCGCAGCACAGGTGGTTGTCGGCGCACAGCACCACGTCCACGCCGGCCGCCTGCAGCACCCCCTCGACCTTGCCCCGGATTTGCTGGCCATGCTGCAGCGTGCACGGCGGATGATACGCAACACGCGGGCCGCCCTTGTCCTTCACCAGCGCGGCGATCCGGTCCTGGAACAGCGCGAGGACTTCCGACAGATCGCGCGTGATCGCGCTGATTCGTTCGGCGCGGGCGGCATACGCGGGATCGTGCGCCAGCAGGTGGCCGTATTCCTTCACGGTCACGCCGCAACCGGACGCGGTCATGACGATCGCCTCGACCGCGCCGCTCTCCACACTCGGCCACCAGGCGTCGATATTGCGGCGCATGTCATCCAGCCCGCCGTCCTGGTCGTTCATGTGATACCGCAGCGCGCCGCAGCAGCCGGCCTTGGGCGCCACGCTCAGTTGTACGCCCAGCGCGTCGAGCACGCGCGCCGCGGCGGCATTGATGTTCGGCGCCATCCCGGGCTGCACGCAGCCGTCCAGCACGAGCATCTTGCGCGCGTGGACGCGTGTCGGCCAGCGGCCGGCGGCGCGCACGGGCGGCAACTTGGCTTGCAGCTTCTCCGGCAACAGAGGTCGCAGCAGGCGCCCTGCCCTGAATGCGGGCGTGGCCAGGCCCGCGTGCGGCAGGCAGGCCTTGAGCGTCGTGCGCGTGAGCCGCTCGCCCAGGGGCCGCGCCACGCGCTCGTCGACCAGCTTGCGGCCGATGTCGAGCAGGCGCCCGTACTTCACGCCCGACGGGCACGTGGTTTCGCAGTTCAGGCACGTCAGGCAGCGGTCCAGGTGAAGCTGGGTCTTGCGGGTCGGCTCGGCGCCTTCGAGCACGTTCTTGATCAGGTAGATGCGCCCGCGCGGGCCATCGAGTTCGTCGCCCAGCAACTGGTACGTCGGGCAGGTGGCGGTGCAAAAGCCGCAGTGCACGCAGGATCGCAGGATCGCCTCGGCCTCGGTGCCCTCGCGCGTGCCCTTGATGAAATCGGCCAACGTGGTTTGCATGCCCTATTTGCTTTCGTTGTACATGCGGCCTGGGTTGAAGATATGCGCCGGGTCGAACGCGTCTTTCATGCGCGCGTGGATGCGCGCCAGCGCCGGCGCGAGCGGCTGGAACACGCCGGCCGACTTGTCGCCGCCCCGGAACAGCGTCGCATGGCCGCCGCAGGCCTGCGCGGTGCGCCGGATCGCCTGCGCACTACCCGCGTCGCCATCGGCGCGCAACCAGCGCTGGGCGCCGCCCCACTCGATCATTTGTGCGCCGCCCAGCACCAGCGCGCCCGTGGTGGATGGCACCGACAGGCGCCACAGCGCACCGTCGCCGTCAAAGAATGCCGTGCGTTGTTCGCGCACGGCGCGCCAGAATGCATCGGACTCCGGCATCACCTCGCCACCCAGACTTCGCACGGCGGCATCGACCGCTGCTTCGGCGCCCGACAGGCGAAGCGCCAGCACGCCGTCGGCCCACGCACTGGCCGAGATGGGTAATGGCTGGCCGCCCCACGTGTTCAGGGATCGCAGCGCGTCGATCTCGCTCAATGCAAACCGCAGCGTCGTTTCGGCAAAGGGCCGTGGCAGTACCTTGACCGAGACTTCCAGCAGCACGCCCAGCGTGCCGAGCGAACCGGCCAGCATGCGCGAGACGTCGTAGCCGGCCACGTTCTTCATGACGCGCCCGCCGAAAGCCAGCACGTCGCCGCGGCCATCGAGCAATGTGGCGCCCAGCACGAAGTCGCGCGCGGCGCCACTCGTCGCGCGGCGCGGGCCGCACAAGCCGCCCGCAATCACGCCGCCCAGCGTGGCGTGCGGGCCGAAGTGCGGCGGCTCGAACGCCAGCATCTGGTTGCGTTCGGCGAGCGCGGCCTCGATCTCTGCCAGCGGCGTGCCGCATCGCGCCGTGATCACCAGTTCGGTCGGCTCGTAGTCGACGATGCCCGCATGGGCGCGCGTGTCGAGGATGGCGCCGGCGGGTGCGCCGCCGTACCAGTCCTTGGTGCCGCCACCACGGATGCACAGCGGCTGCCCGCTGGCGGCTGCTGCCCTGACCTGCTGCTGGAGATGTTCGACGGTATGCATCAGAAGCGCGGCAGGTCGGGAAATGGCACCTGCCCGTGGTGCACGTGCAGCTTGCCGAATTCGGCGCAGCGGTGCGGCGTGGGGATGGCCTTGTCGGGATTGAGCAGCGCGCACGGATCAAACGCGTGCTTGACGGCGAAGAAGGCGTCGAGTTCCTTGCGCCCGAACTGCACGCACATCGACCCGATCTTTTCCATGCCCACGCCATGCTCGCCCGTGATGGTGCCGCCCACCTCGACGCACAGCGCCAGGATCGCCGCGCCGAACGCTTCGGCGCGATCGAATTCGCCCGGTACGCTGGCGTCGAACAGGATCAGCGGATGCATATTGCCGTCGCCCGCATGGAATACATTGGAGCAGCGCAGGCCGTACGTGACTTCCATCGCCGCGATGCCGGCCAGCACGCGCGCGAGCTGCTTGCGCGGGATGGTGCCGTCCATGCAATAGTAATCGGGCGAAATGCGCCCTGCCGCCGGGAACGCATTCTTGCGGCCCGACCAGAAGCGCCCGCGCTCCGCTTCGCTCTGCGACACGGTAATCGCGGTGGCGCCGGCGCGCGCCAGCACCGCGCTCATGCGACTGATTTCTTCGGCCACTTCGAGCGCGGTGCCATCGGCTTCGCACAGCAGGATCGCGGCGGCGTCCAGGTCGTAGCCGGCCTTGACGAACGGTTCGACCATCCGTACCGAGGTGCGGTCCATCATCTCAAGGCCAGCCGGGATGATGCCGGCGGCGATGACGTCGGCCACCGCATTCCCGGCCGTGACCACGTCGGCAAACGAGGCCATGATGACCTGCGCCAGCGCCGGCTTGGGCACCAGTTTCACCGTCACCTCGACGACGATGCCCAGCATGCCTTCCGAGCCGATGAACACGGCCAGCAGATCCAGGCCCGGGGCATCGAGCGTGCCCCCACCCAGTTCGATGATGTCGCCCTCGATCGTGGCCACGCGCACGCGCAGCACGTTGTGGATCGTCAGGCCGTATTTGAGGCAATGCACGCCGCCCGCGTTTTCGGCCACGTTGCCGCCAATGGTGCAGGCGATCTGCGACGACGGATCGGGCGCGTAATACAGGCCGTGGCTGGCGGCGGCTTCTGAAATGGCCAGGTTACGCACGCCCGGCTGCACGACGGCAGTACGGGCCAGATGATCGACCCGCTTGATGGCGTTCATGCGCGCGGTCGAGAGCACGACGCCGTCGTGGATCGGCAGCGCGCCACCCGACAGGCCGGTGCCGGCGCCGCGCGGGACCACCGGCACATTCAGTGCGCGGCACACGGCCAGGATCGCCAGCACCTGCTCTTCGTCGGTCGGCAGCGTCACGACCATGGGCAACTGGCGGTAGGCGGCTAGGCCATCGCATTCGTAGGGCCGCGTGTCTTCGGGGGCGAACAGGACGCACGCCGCAGGCACGCGCGCCAGGAGCGCGGCGACGACCTGCGCACGTCGGTCAGGCAAGGCTGGGTTGGACGAAGACATGGGTCGATTGTAAGCAAATCGGCAGGTTTTGTCGTATCCTCGTGCCATCGTATTTTCACCCTACTGCATAAGAGAACATCATGGGCAACCGCCTCTCAAAAATAGCAACCCGCACCGGCGACGATGGCAGCACGGGCCTCGGCGACGGCAGCCGCACCGGCAAGGACAGCGCGCGCATCCATGCGCTGGGCGAAGTCGACGAACTCAATTCCTTTGTCGGCCTGCTGCTGTGCGAAGACATGCCGGCGGATCTGCGCGACGAACTCGTGGGCATCCAGCACGACCTGTTCGACCTGGGCGGTGAGCTATGCATCCCGGGCTACCAGATGATCAAGGAAGAACACGTGCTGCGCCTGGATACCATGCTCGAGAAATACAACGCCGACCTGCCGGTGCTGAAGGAGTTCATCCTGCCGGCCGGTTCGCGCGCGGCGTCCACGGCGCACCTGTGCCGCACGGTGTGCCGGCGCGCCGAACGCGCGATCGTCGCGCTGTCGAAGGCAGAAGAGATCCACGCGCACCCGCGCCAGTACGTCAACCGCCTGTCCGACCTGATGTTCGTGCTGGCGCGCGTACTGAACCGCTTCGCGGGTGGCAGTGACGTGCTGTGGAACCACGAGCGCAAGGCCAGATAAGTCATGGACGACTTCATCGGCGTCTATGACGACGCGCTCACCGCGCAGCAGTGCGAAGCGCTCATTCAGCGCTTCGACGCCAGCGACAAGGTGGTGCGCGGCCAGACGGGCAACGGCGTCGATGTCGTCAAGAAGGACAGTTACGACATCACGATCAACCAGCACCCCGAGTGGGCCGATGCCACCGGCATGCTGGTGGACACGATGGCGCGTCACCTGACTGACTATGCCTTACGCTACCGGATGCTGCTGATGGGGTCACTCTCGCCCACGCTCGAGCATCCCGTGACCGGCGTGCCGACCGTGCTGTCGATGGCCAACTTCGACGAACTGGGGCGGCCCAACATCGATGAGTTGCTGCGCGTGCTGTACCGGCCCGGCACGATCAATCTGCAAAAATACCTGCGCGGGAGCGGCGGCTATCATCACTGGCATTCCGAGATCTATCCGCAGAACGCAAGCTGCGAATCGCTTCATCGCGTGTTGCTGTGGATGGTCTATTTGAACGATGTGGCCGACGGCGGCGAGACCGAGTTCCTGTACCAGGGCCGCAAAATCGCGCCCAAACAAGGCCGGCTGGTCATCGCACCGGCGGGCTTCACGCACACGCACCGGGGCAATGTGGCGGTCAGTGGCAACAAATACATCGCCACGTCGTGGATCCTGTACCAGCGCGCCGAGACGCTGTTCGCATAAATCACCTTGATCACCGGGAAGGCAAGCATGGACACCAATACAAGTAAAGTCGCCATCGTCACGGGCGCCTCGCGTGGCATCGGCCGGGCCATCGCGCTGCGCCTGGCGCAAGACAATATCGCCGTTGTCGTCAACTACGCCCACCGCGCCAGCGATGCCGACGACGTCGTGCAGGCCATCGAGGCCGCCGGCGGCAGGGCCATCGCGCTGCAGGGCGATGTGGCCAATGCAAGCGATTGCGCACGGTTGTTCGACGCGACCGAGGCGGAGTATGGCGGCGTCGACATCGTCATCAACAACGCCGGCGTCATCCAGCCCGGCACGACCATGCTGGCCGATACCGACGACGCCCTGTACGAGCGCATCTTCGCCATCAACACGCGCGGCACGTTCAACATGCTGCGCCTGGCCGCCACACGCATGCGGTCCAACGGCCGCATCGTCAATTTTTCCAGCAGCGTGATCGGCCTGGCGCTGCCCGGCTACGCCATTTACGCCGGCTCGAAAGCAGCGGTTGAAACGTTCACCAATATCTTTGCCAAGGAATTGCGCGGCAAGGGGATCTCGGTGACGGCCGTGGCCCCGGGCCCGACGGCGACCGACCTGTTCATGGAAGGCAAGACACCCGAGCTGGTCGAACGCCTGGGCAAGATGGCGCCGCTCGAACGGCTTGGCACACCGGAGGATATCGCCGATACGGTGGCGTTCCTGGTCGGTCCGCAGGGCGCCTGGGTCAATGGCCAGACGTTGCGGGTCAATGGCGGGATCGTCTAGGGGCTTTCAGCGCGGTTAAGAAACGCATCCCAGGGCGGATGCTCGCCGAAGTGCTCGAGTACGAAGTCGATGAACACTCTGACCTTCTGTGGCAGGAAGCGGTTTTCGCGGTACACCGCCAGCACGTGCGTGCCGAACATGCCTACCGGCGCGAGCGCCGGCAACACGTGGACGGCGCGCCCGGCGCACATATCCTCGCCCACGACGAAGGTCGGCAGCAACGCGATGCCGGCGCCGCCGAGCATTGCCTCGCGCAAGGCCTGGCTGCTGTTGATGGCCAGCGCACCGGCGGGCTTGAACTGCAGGCGCGCGCCTGCCACGTCGAATTGCCAGGTGCTGACCGGACCGCTGTCGCCGAAGGTCAGGCAGCGGTGCTCATGCAGCGCGGCGAGATCGGCCGGCGCACCATACTGCTCAAGGTAGCCCGGTGACGCGGCCAGCACGTAGTTCAGCGGCGCGACCGGCCGCGCAACGGCGCTCATCAGATCGACCTTTGGGCTCAGCCGCAGGGCGACATCGATGCCCTCTTCGACCAGGTCGACATACCGGTCCTGCAGTTGCAGGACCACGCGCACAGCCGGGTAACGTGCCATGAATGCCGGCAGCAGCGCGGCAAGCTGCGCATTCCCGAATGCCATCGACGTGGACACGCGCAGCGTGCCGCCCGGCCCGGACTGCTGACCTGCAGCGGTGGACTCGATGGCGCGGGCTTCCTCGACCATCCGCAGCGCATGCTGGTGGATGTCACGCCCCGCTTCGCTCAGGCCGATGCGGCGCGTCGACCGGTTCAGCAGCTTGACCTGCAATGCTGCTTCCAGCCGCGCGACCGCCTTGCTGATGCTGGCTTTGGTGGTCCCAATCTGGCGCGCCGCTTCCGAAAAGCTGCCGGCATCGACGACCCGCACGAAAGCCCAGATATCCGAAAAGTCGCGTGGCGTTAAACCGGGCATGCGTATCCCTGTTGGAAACAATGTGTTGTAATTACAGAGGATTGTATCGGCAAACAGGGGGTCGTATGCTGTCTTCTCACCACCGGAGACCATCATGACCACGTTGCGTACTGCCCTTCCCGTCAGCCTCGCGCCACCCGTACTTGTGCTGCCCATGCTGTTCATCCTGATGTGGAGTTCCGGCTACGTCGTCGGCAAGCTGGCCCTGCCCTTCGCCGGCCCGTTCACGCTGCTGGTGCTGCGCTTTGGCCTGGCGGCGCTGGTGCTGCTGCTCGTGGCCCTGTTCACCCACGCGCCGTGGCCACGCCAGCGCGCGCAGTACGCGCACCTCGTCGTCGTCGGGCTGCTGGTCCAGGCGCTGCAGTTCGGTGGCCTGTACACGGGCCTGAAACTGGGCGTGAGCGCAGGCGTCTCGGCGCTGATCATCGGCGCGATGCCCTTGTGTACCGCATTCGGGGCGGGCGTGTTCCTGCACGAGAAGGTCGGCGTACGCCAGTGGATGGGCCTCATCGCTGGCATCGCCGGCGTGCTGCTGGTGGCGCTTGGCAAGGGCGTCGACTGGCACGCCGGCGCCGCCGGCATCGGCGCCGTGCTGCTGGCCCTGGCGGGCATCACACTCGGCACGCTGTACCAGAAGAAGTACTGCGCCGGCCTGGATCTGCGCACCGGCGGCTGCATCCAGCTGACCGTGGCCACGGCCGTCGCGTTGCCGCTGGCGCTGGGCCTGGAAGGCTGGCAGGTCGCATGGACGCCGACGCTGATCCTGGCGTCAGGCTGGCTGTCGGTCGTCAATTCCATCGGCGCCGTCAGCCTGTTGTTCCTGATGATGCGGCGCGGCGACGCGAGCCGGGTCGCCAGCCTGTTCTACCTGATCCCGGGAACAACGGCGCTGATGGGCTTTGCGATCCTGGGCGAACAGCTTGGCCCCGTGTCGATCGCCGGCTTCGCCGTCACGGCCGGCGCTGTGTATCTGTGCACACGCACCGCCAAATCCTGAAAAAGCTGCACGCTGCCCTGCTGCTGTCAGTTAGCATGCAGCGTGCCCCATTCGACAATCGTGACGACGCCATGAACCTTTTCGGCGTGGCGGGGTATCTACCGTAGAAGAACGAGAGGACGTGCGTGGAACGACGATTTGACGCCAGACCGGCCGCGGCGCGCACGGAGCACGACGAAGCGGAGCTCATCGGGCGTGTCGCAACGGGCGACCGGCGCGCCTTCGAGACGCTGTACCGGGCCTACCACCCACGGCTGGCGCGCTTCCTGCAGCGCATGACGCGCAGCACGCCGCTGATCGAGGAAATCGTCAACGACACGCTCTTGGTGGTCTGGCGCAAGGCGGCGACATTCAATGGCAGCAGCAAGGTCTCGACGTGGATCTTTGCCATCGCCTACCGGCGTGCCTGCAAAAGCCTGCAGGCGCTGGACGAGCCGGTCGACGCCGGCAACGATGAACGCGAAGGCCTTGAGGCCGACCGGCCCGACTGGCAACTGGCGCAACTGCAGCTGACCGGTGCAGTCCACGCCGCGCTGGCCCAATTGCCGCTGGCGCAGCGCACCGCGTTCCAGCTGACTTTTTATCATGACATGAGTTACACAGAGATTGCCGAGATCATGGAGTGCCCAGTGAATACCATCAAAACCCGCCTGTTCCATGCCCGCAAGCGCTTGGCCGTGCTGCTGGAAGGCCAGATCGAGGTGCGGTCATGACCGAACTGTCTGATCGCGAGGCGGCGCACCGCGAGGCGCAGGACCTGCTGCCCTGGCTGGCCAACGGTCGCCTCGACGGCGCAGAGCTGCAGCGTGTCCAGGCGCACCTGGATACCTGCGCCACATGCCGCGCCGATCTCGATGCGCTGTACACGCTGCAGGATGTCGCCGACCTGCCGCCACCAGGCCTGGACGTGGACAAGGCGTTCGCGCGCCTGCTGCCGCAGCTCGATGCGGTGGCGCCGGCGGATGCGGCGCCGGTCATCCCCGGCTGGCGCACGCGCCTTGCCGCCAATGACGGGCGCTGGCTGCGCGCCGCCGTGGGCCTGCAGTTCTGCGCCATCGTCGTGCTGGGCACACTGCTGCTGCGCCCGTCCGGCGAGACGCAGATGGCAGCGCAGGATGGTGCCTACCGCGTGCTCGGCGCCGAGGCCGGCGCAGATGGCATCGTGGCCGTGACCTTCAAGCCGGACACGCCGGAACATGAACTGCGCCGCATCGTGACGGCCAGCAGCGCGCACATCGTCGGCGGCCCGACGGTCACGGGTGCGTGGATGCTGGGCAGCGCGCAAGCGCCAGCCGATGTCGCGGCGCGCCTGCGCACCGAATCGGCCGTCACGCTGGCCGAGCCGCTCGGCGTCCAGGCCGGCCCATGAACCGCCTGCTCGCCTGGGCGACCCTGATCGCCGCCCTGCTCGGCCTGGCCGGCGTGCCGGCGCACGCACAGGAATACGTACAGGACCGCGCCGACCCGCTGGTGCAAGCCGCGCGACGTCAGGTGCTCGTGATGCTGCGCCTGCCGGCCCAGCACTTTCGTCCCGATGCATCGTACGGCGGCGCTTACCTGAAGGATGGCGGCAGCGCCGCACGCCGCCGCGTGGCGGGCGACATCGCCGCCGCGCATGGTTTGCGCCTGCTCGACAGCTGGCCGATGCCGGCGATCGGCGTCGACTGCTTCGTGATGGAAGAACCTGATGATGCGCCGATCGAGCGCGTGGTGGCCGCGCTGGCGCACGATGGGCGCGTGGCATGGGCCCAGCCGCTGGCCGATTTCCAGGCGCAGGACGGCGGCGATCCGCTCTATCCGCTACAGCCGGCGGGCCACGACTGGCACCTGACCGACCTGCACCGCGTCAGCACGGGGCGCAACGTGAGCGTGGCCGTGATCGACAGCGGTGTCGATGCCGACCACCCCGACCTGGCCGGACGCATCAGGGTGCGCCGCAACTTCGTCGACGACACCGGCGATGTCGCCGAGGTCCATGGCACGGCAGTCGCCGGCATCATCGGTGCACTGGCTGGTAACGGCGCAGGCATCGCCGGCGTGGCGCCGGGCGTCAAGCTGATGGCCCTGCGCGCCTGCTGGGAAACCGGTGCGCAGCCCGCGCGCTGCAACAGCCTTACGCTCGGCAAGGCAATCAACTATGCACTTGAAAACGGCGCCCGGATCATCAACCTGAGCCTGGCCGGACCAGCCGACCGCCTGCTGCAAGCGTTGCTGCAGGCGGCGCTGGCGCGCGGCGTCATCGTCGTGGCGGCCGCCGATCCGCGCTTGCCCGACGGCGGCTTCCCGGCCGCGCTGCCGGGGGTGATCGGGGTCGCGCGGCCAGGCGACCGCCACCCGGCACCGTCGACGCTGGTGTACGCGCCCGGGACCGACATCCCGACCTGCGCGCCGGGCCAGCGCTGGCACATGGTGTCCGGTTCATCGTACGCCGCGGCGCACGTGGCCGGCCTCGCGGCGCTGCTGGCCGAGCGCCAGCCGGGCACGGTCGCACAAACGCTGCGGCGCCAGGCGGACGGCGCCGTGGCAGCGCGGACGGGTGGTAACATTGACGCATGTGCCGCCCTGTCACGGGCAGCTGACACCTGCGTCTGCCTATGCCCTTCCACCGTCGCCACGGCACCATCCTCGCGCTTGCGCTGACCCTGCCGCTGCTCAAGGACGCACGAGCCCAGACCAGTGGTGACCTGACGTTAGTCTCGGAATATGCCGGCCGGGGCATCGCGCTGTACACGCGCCCCGCGCTGCAATTGCGGCTCGAGCACGACACCGCCGCAGGCTGGTATGGCGGCGCGTTTGCGTCGCCCGTCACGCTCGACAATCGCACGCAGGGCCAGCTGACCGCCTACGCCGGCAGGGCCCGCAGGCTGACGTCGACGCTGTCTTGGGACGCAGGCATCACGCGCAACACCTATCTGCGCGACAAGCGCCGCAATTACCACGAGTTCTATGCCGGCGTGGCACTGCAACGCGCCAGCGTACGCATGTTCTACTCTCCTGCCTACTATGGCGAGGGGCGCAGCGTCTACCTCGACCTAAGTGGCGCCTATCCCCTTTCCGACACAGTGCGCCTGGCCGCCCACGTCGGTGTACTGCATCCGTTCGCCTACGACGGCGTTGCGGCCAAGGACAGCGCCGACGTGCGCATCGCGCTCGTGACCGACGTTGGTGACGTCACGCTGCAGGCTGGATGGCAGGCGCGCTGGCGGACTTACCTGCCTGACTTCCCGAAGCCACGTGCGTTCACGGCCAGTGCCAGCTACCATTTTTGACGTCTCGCCGCGTACCCGTATCGGGTTGAAAAATATGTTGACCTTCTTTGAACCCTGGCCGCACACCAGGGTACTAACGGTTCAGAACACCAGCGCATCGGGCGCCACGTTCCGACAACGGAGAACAGCATGAAAAATTGGATGGTGGCTTGCAGCATGGGCCTGTTGATGACTGCGCACGCTGCCTACGCAGCAGATTCGGCCGGCTGCGAGAGCGGCGGCTTCACGGTGCTGGGCAAACGCGGCGCACAAACGGTGTCGGTCGCGCCGGGCGCCGTGACATCGGTGTTTCGGGTACAGGGCCGCTACGTCCAGTTTGATGTCGACGCCGCCTCGTTCGGCGTGCTCAATTACACGCTGACTGGCGCTGCCAACAAGGAAGACATCACGGGCGGCAAGGCCACGCCCGTCTTCGACAGCAAGATGCCCGATCACCGCGGCCTGGTCCTGAACGGCGCCGTCAGCGTCGAATTGAGCAGTTCGGCCGATATCGTGCTGACCCGCAGCGGGCCGGGCGTCACGATGAAGATCCAGGCGAAGGATTGCGCCACCGGCGGCCTGTTCCAGATGGAAGTCGAGCGCAGCGACGAAACCAAAACCGTGTTCACGCACAAGCTGGCGCAAAGCGCGTTCTACTTCGACAACCGCAATTTCCGCAACCGCGAAGGCGATACGGTGCCGTTCAAGGACACCACGCTGACCGTCACGCCCCGCATCAATTTCGGCAACGACTACGCGGCGAAATTCGTCGGCCGCGACAGCCCGCAGTTCGCCGACCGTATCGCCGAACCGCTGTGCACCAACAATATCGTCACCCGCACGGGCGGCGTCGCCAGGGTCCAGCATTGCGGCGGCGTGTCGCAATGGGCCGTCGCCAGCGGCGGGCGCATGGGTCAGGTGATGGGCGAGGATGCTGTCGAAGTGGCGCCACCAGCCACCGCCTGCACGCACAAGTGCCAGGCGCAGAACCGCACCCGCGGCGGCGCTGTCGTCCTGGGCGCGCCGTTCCCGGTGGCCGAAGCCGACCGCCTCAAGGCGCGCCAGGCGCAATAACCGTCAAACAGACGGGATAAAAAAAGGGCTGGCGTCGATCGCCAGCCCTTTTTTGCGTCAAGCCGCGCGAGAATTACGTCAACCGTTGTTCACCACCAGGCGCGGTTCACCGGATGCTGACAGGCGCGCGCGGATCGATGCCGCGATCCCCTTGGCGTCCAGGCCCACCGACGACAGGAGCGCCACCGGATCGCCCTGGTCGATGAAGGTATCCGGCAAGCCCAGATTGAGCACCGGCTTGGCGATGCCGGCAGCGGCCAGCGCTTCCATCACGGCAGCGCCCGCGCCGCCCATGATGCAGCCCTCTTCCACCGTCACGATCAGGTCGTGCTCCTGTGCCAGGCGCTTGACCAGGTCGACGTCCAGCGGCTTCACGAAGCGCATGTTCGCGACCGTCGCATCGAGTTCGTCGCCAGCCAGAATGCTGTGCGAGACCATCGAGCCGAAGGCCAGGATGGCGACCTTCTTGCCGCTGCGGCGCACTTCGCCCTTGCCGATCTCGATCGAGTTCAAGGCCTCGACGATTGGCGTGCCGACACCGGCGCCGCGCGGATAGCGCACGGCTGCTGGGCCAGGATAGTGATAGGCCGTCGTGAGCATCTGGCGGCATTCGTTTTCATCCGACGCCGCCATGACGACCATGTTCGGGATGCAGCGCAGGTAGGCCAGATCGTAGTTGCCGGCGTGGGTCGCGCCATCGGCGCCGACCAGGCCCGCGCGGTCCAGCGCGAAGGTCACGTCGAGGTTCTGCAGCGCCACGTCGTGGATCAGCTGGTCGTAGCCGCGCTGCAGGAACGTCGAGTAGATCGCCAGCACGGGCTTGACGCCTTCGGTGGCCATGCCGGCCGCGAACGTCACCGAATGCTGCTCGGCGATGCCGACGTCGAAGTAGCGCTGCGGGTATTCCTGGTGGAAGCGGACCATGCCCGAGCCTTCGCGCATCGCCGGCGTGATGCCGACCAGGCGCTGATCGGCCGCTGCCATGTCGCACAGCCAGTTGCCGAAGACTTCGGTGTAGGTGATCTTGCCCGGCGCAGTGGCCGGCTTGATGCCTTCGAGGTGATTGAACTTGCCGGTGCCGTGGTACAGGATCGGCTCGGCCTCGGCCAGCTTGTAGCCCTGGCCCTTCTTGGTCACCACGTGCAGGAACTGCGGGCCCTTGAGCTTCTTGATGTTTTCCAGCGTCGGGATCAGGGATTCGAGGTCGTGGCCATCGATCGGGCCGATGTAATTGAAGCCGAATTCCTCGAACATCGTGGCCGGAACCACCATGCCCTTCGCATGTTCTTCGAGCTTGCGCGCCAGGTCGAGCACGGGCGCCGGCAGCACGCTCTTGCCCACGTTCTTGGCGGCAGCGTAAAACTGACCCGACAGCAGGCGCGCCAGGTAGCGATTGAGCGCGCCGACCGGCGGCGAGATCGACATGTCGTTGTCGTTCAGGATGACCAGGAGGTTCACGTCGTCTTCGACACCCGCATTGTTCAGCGCCTCGAACGCCATGCCGGCTGTCATGGAGCCGTCGCCGATGACGGCGATGGCGTGGCGGTCTTCACCCTTGATCTTGGCGGCTGCGGCCATGCCGAGCGCCGCCGAGATCGAGGTCGACGAGTGGGCGGTGCCGAACGTGTCGTACTCGCTTTCGTCGCGTTTCGGGAAGCCCGACAGGCCATTCAACTGGCGCAGCGACGGCATGCGGCCGCGGCGGCCCGTGAGGATTTTGTGCGAATAGGTCTGGTGGCCGACGTCCCAGACGATGCGGTCGCGCGGCGTGTCGTACACATAGTGCAACGCGATGGTCAGTTCGACCGTGCCCAGGTTGGACGACAGGTGGCCGCCCGTTTTCGAGACCGACTCGAGCAGGAACTGGCGCAGCTCCTTGGCCAGTGGCGTGAGCTGGGTGCGCGGCAGCTTGCGCAGGTCGGACGGGTCGTTGATATTGTCTAGCAGGTTCATTTAGGCCTTCCGCTGCACGATCAGGTCTGCCAGTTCACGCAGCCGCTGTGCTTGTTCTCCGAATGGCGCCAGCGCGTCATGCGCGTCACGCCGCAATTGCTCTGCCAGGTCGCGCGAAGGCGCCAGGCCGAGGATCGACACATAGGTCGGCTTGTTGTCGGCCGCATCCTTGCCGGCGGTCTTGCCCAGCGTGGCCGAGTCGGCGGTCGCATCAAGTACATCGTCGACCACCTGGAACGCCAGGCCAACCGCGGCCGAATAGGCGTTCAAAGCCTCGACTTCGAGTGGCGTCAGGTCGCGGCCCGCGAGCGCGCCAAGCAGCACCGACACGCGCAGCATGGCGCCCGTTTTCAGCTGGTGCATGCGTTCGAGTTCGTCGCGCGTCAGGGCCAGGCCCACGCTGTCGAGATCGATCGCCTGGCCGCCGCACATGCCGTTCGAGCCGGCCGCCTGCGCCAGCAGGCGCACCATCGTCAACAGGCGTGCCGGTGGCACGGTGGCGCACTCGGACAGTACCGTGAAGGCCTGCGCCTGGAGCGTGTCGCCCACCAGCAGCGCGGTCGCTTCGTCGTAGGCCACGTGCACCGTCGGCTTGCCGCGGCGCAGCGCGTCGTCGTCCATGCACGGCATGTCGTCATGCACGAGCGAATACACGTGGATCATTTCGACGGCGCTTGCCACCCGCGCGAGCGCGGCCGGGTCGGCGTCAAACAGCGCGCCGGCGGCGTACGCCAGCAGCGGGCGCACGCGCTTGCCGCCGCCCAGCGTCGTGTAGCGCATTGCTTCGTGCAGCTTGTGCGGCACCTGGGTGGCTGCTGGCAGGAACGCGTCGAGCGCGCCCTCGACGTCGTGCTGGACCTGACGGGTCCAGTCGGCAAACGCCGGCGCATTCATTGCACGCCCTCGTCGTCGCCCGAGAACGGCTTGAGCATGTCGCCTTCAAGTACCTTGACCTGCGACTCGACCTTCTCGAGTTGCCCTGCGCAGTACTTGACGAGTTCGGAGCCGCGCGCATACGCCGCGACCGAGGCGTCCAGCGGCAAGGCGCCGGACTCCATCTGTGTCACGAGCTGGGCCAGTTCGGCCATCGCCCCCTCGAAGGATTCAGGTGGCGCCGCCGCTGCTGCTGCGCTGCCCGCTGTCATATTCTTTGCCATAGGTCGGTATCGTAAGGGCGTCCAGTTGTGCGCCGTGGGTCAATCCAATCGCGTATTTTAGATCAATCCCACACCACGGGGGGCGCACATTGCACCATTCGCAACATGCAGCCCCGTCCATTGATTGGGCCACGCCCTCCCTCATCATGAAAATCATGCCACGAAGGCAATTTCCCCACCAGCGCACGCAACAGCCGCGCGCCGGACCGAGACGGTAGAGCTCGTTACGAAGTATAATCGCCGGTTCTGTCCGAAATACCGTATTCCTTTACTTAAATACTGGTCTTTGGATTCTTTCTCTTCTTTGGATGCTTATTTAAGGGGGGTTGGGATGTCCGATCTGGCTACCCACGCCAAGCTGGCGCGATCCAACGCGCAGCTTCCGGTAACTGTGTATTTTGACGAGGCGCTGCTCAAACAAGAGATGCAGCAGCTGTTCGTGAATGGCCCGCGTTACGTCGGCCATGAATTGATGGTGCCCGAAACGGGCGACTTCGCCACGCTCGCTGCCGAGCACGAAGGCCGTATGCTGGTGCGTAATGCCAACGGCATCGAGGTGCTGTCCAACGTCTGCCGTCATCGCCAGGCGCTCATGTTCAATGGGCGTGGCAATGCGACCAACATCGTCTGCCCGCTGCACCGCTGGACCTATGACCTGAAGGGTGAACTGATCGGCGCGCCGCATTTTGCCGATACCCCGTGCCTGAACCTGTCCAAGACGCCGCTCCAGAACTGGAACGGGCTGCTGTTCGAGCAGAACGGCTACAACGTGATGGACAAGCTCGGCCAGCTGTCGGTGACGAAAGACCTCGATTTTTCGGGCTATATGCTCGATCACGTCGAAGTGCACCAGTGCGACTACAACTGGAAGACCTTCATCGAGGTCTACCTCGAGGATTACCACGTCGAACCGTTCCACCCGGGCCTGGGCAACTTCGTCTCGTGCGACGACCTGAAATGGGAATTCGGCGCCGACTACAGCGTGCAGACCGTGGGCGTGAACCGCGCGCTGCAAAAGGCGGGCTCGCCTGCCTATAAACGCTGGCAGGAGCAGATCCTCAAGTTCAACAACGGCGCGCCGCCGAAGTACGGCGCGATCTGGCTCACGCTCTACCCGAACATCATGGTCGAGTGGTATCCGCACGTGCTGGTGGTGTCGACGCTGTGGCCCGATGGCCCGGACAAGACGCGCAACGTGGTCGAGTTCTACTACCCCGAAGAGATCGTGCTGTTCGAGCGCGAATTCGTCGAGGCCGAACGCGCCGCGTATATGGAAACGGCGGTCGAGGACGATGAAATCGGCCTGCGTATGGATGCCGGCCGCAAGATCCTGGTGGCGCGCGGCGTCAACGAAGTCGGTCCCTACCAGTCGCCCATGGAAGACGGCATGCAGCACTTCCATGAGTGGTACCGCAGCAAGATGGCGCTCTAGCCGTGTCTTGACACGCAGCGCTGCGGAGGGTGTGGCCAGTCGGCTGCCCCTCCTTTTTTTATTGGGAATACCATGGCTTCACTCTGGATGCTGTTCGCCAGCTTCGCGTTCGCCGCGATGGGCGCGGGCGTCAAGCTCGCCTCCGAGTTCTACTCCACGTCCGAACTGCTGATGTACCGGGGCCTGATCGGCACCGTCATCCTGCTGGCGATGGTGCGCCACCGTGGCGGCACGTTCAGGACACCGTTCGCCAGATCGCACCTGATCCGCAGCTTCGTCGGCGTGACCGCCCTCTGGATGTGGTTCTTCGCCATCGGCCGCCTGCCGCTGGCCACGGCCATGACGCTCAATTACATGGCCCCGATCTGGATCGCGGCCTGGATGTTCGCGCTGGGCTGGTGGACCCGCACCAAGCACGCCGAATGGCCACTAGTCGTCGCCATCGGCATGAGTTTTTTTGGCGTGACGATGGTGCTGCAGCCGGCGATCGAAAGCCGGCAGTGGCTCGGCGCGCTGGCCGGCGTGTGTTCGTCGGTGGTATCCGCCGCAGCCTATATGCAGGTGCGCAAACTGGGCCTGCTGGGCGAACCTGAATACCGCGTCGTGTTCTTCTTTTCGCTCACCACCGCGGTCGTGGGCCTGCTGGCCACGCTGGCCGGCGATGGACCGAAGGGCGCCGTGTTCCACGCACACACGCCTTACAGCCTGCTGCTGCTGGCCGGGATCGGCGGCGCGGCGCTGATGGCGCAGATGGCCATGACCCGCGCCTACCGCGTCGGCAAGGTGCTGGTGGTGGCCAACCTGCAGTACACCGGCATCGTGTTCTCGTGCCTGTGGGGTCTGCTGCTGTGGGGCGACACGTTCGACTGGCACGTCTGGCTGGGCGTGGCCGTGATCCTGGTGTCGGGCGTGGCCGCGACGTTCTACAATACCCGCAAGACGGCGCGCGGCGCCGTCGTCAAGGACACCGATCCGATCGCCAGTGAAACGTAAAGGAACCGTCATGCACCAGACCCTGATTTCTGCCGCCGACCTGGCCGCGCACATCGACGACCCGGCCTGGGTCGTCGTCGATTGCCGCCACGATCTGATGAACCTGGCTGCCGGCCGTGGCGCTTACGCGAGCGGCCACCTGCCAGGCGCGGTGTTTGCCGATATCGAGACGGTGCTGTCGGGCGCCAGGAACGGCGCCGATGGCGTGTTCCTGGGGCGGCATCCACTGCCCGACCGGGAAGTGCTGGCCGAAGCCCTGCGCGACTTCGGCATCGACGACACCACGCAGGTAGTGGCGTATGACGCGCACGGCGGCATGTTCGCGGCCCGCCTGTGGTGGTTGCTGCGCTGGCTGGGGCACGAGGCGGTGGCGGTGCTCGATGGCGGGATGGCCGCGTGGGACGCCGCCGGGCAGCCGTTGACGACCGAGGTGCGCACCAGGCCGCGCGGCGCCCTGAACGTCCGTGCGCCGTTCGTGCCGACCGTGACGGTGCGCGAGGTGCTGGACAATCTGGAAAGCGGCAAACGGATCGTGATCGATGCGCGCGCGGCCGACCGCTATCGTGGCGAAAACGAGACCATCGATCCGGTGGGCGGGCATATTCCCGGTGCCAAAAACCGCTTCTTCAAGGACAACCTGGGGCCTGACGGGCGTTTCAAGGATGCTGCGCAGCTGCGCGAGGAATTGGGTGCGCTGATCGACAAGCCCGAAGCGGCCATCATGCAGTGCGGGTCGGGCGTGACCGCCTGTCACAATCTGCTGGCACTGGAGGTGGCGGGCTTGCCGGGCGCTGCGCTGTATCCGGGATCGTGGAGCGAGTGGGTTGGCGATCCTGCGCGGCCGGTGGCCAAAGGCGCGGCGTAATTCTCAACCGTCGACGCGTGGACGGCGAAGCTGTCCACCCTACGTCATGCGCATCGTGCTGACATCAAAACGCGTGCAACGCGACGACGATTGCCACGCCCAGCCCGATCAACAACACTTGCGGCACCGACTCGCGCATCGTCGAACGCCGCTGCATCTGCGGCATCAGATCGCTCACCGCGATATAGATGAAACCTGACGATGCAAACACCAGCACGTACGGAATCAGGCCGCTGGCCCGGTCCAGCGTGTAATACCCCAGCAAGCCCCCCGCCACCGCCATCAGGCTGCACAGCAGGTTGAACACATAGGCGCGCAGGCGCGAGAAACCGGCATTGAGCAGCACGATGAAGTCGCCGATCTCCTGCGGGATTTCGTGGGCGACGATGGCCAGCGCGGTGACGATGCCCAGTTCCGGGTTGGCCAGGAAGGCCGCGGCGATCAGGATGCCATCGGTGAAGTTGTGCATGCCGTCGCCGAGCAGGATCATCCAGCCGGCCTTGCCGGCTTCGCGCGCATCGTGGCCGTGGGCGTGGTGGTGGCCGTCGCCTTCGTGATGATGCGAGTGGCGCAGCAGGGCCACCTTTTCCAGTAAAAAGAAGGCCAGCAAGCCGCCCAGCAGCGTGGCAAACAGGCTCCGGGTGTCGGCGCCCGAATCGAACGCTTCCGGCAGCGCGTGCAGCAGCGATGTGGCCAGCATGATGCCGACCGACAGGCTGACCATCTTTTCCACCACTTTCGACAGCAGGGCAAACGAGAAAATGGCAGCCCCGGAGATGCTGACGACGCCGGCGACGAGCGTCGCCAGCAGGATCGAGCGCAGGGTCGGGTCAATGAATGGGGCTGAAAACGGGTCGATTTGAAGGCCTCTTGTTCGGTACGTGCGACGAGCCGCAAACCGGGCATTGTACCGCTCCCGGCCTGCCCTCGTCCAAGGCAAAGCCTGCTACATCAGGCGACGCCGTATTTGGCGAAGCCTGCTACATCAGGCGACGCCGTATTTGGCGAACCACGCCAGCGCGCGGTTCCAGCCATCCTGCGCGTCGGCCGCGTTGTACATCGGGCGGTAGTCGGCGTGGAACGCGTGGCCGGACTCCGGGTACACGTGGATCGTCGAGCGGCTGTTGCCCTTGTCGAGCGCCGCCTGCATGCGCTGGACCGATTCGACCGGGATGCCGGTGTCCTTCGCGCCGTACAGGCCCAGCACCGGCACTTTCAGGTTCTGGGCAAAGTCGATCGGATGCTTGGGTGACGTGGCAGTCGCTTCGCCCACCAGGCGGCCATACCAGGCGACGCCCGCCTTGACCTTGAGGTTGTGCGCTGCGTACAGCCACGTGATGCGGCCACCCCAGCAAAAGCCGGTGATGCCCAGTTTCTCTGTATCGCCGCCGCGCTGCTGGGCCCACGTGACCACGCGGTCGAGGTCCGACATCACTTGCGCATCCGGCGTCTTCCCCACAATGTTCTTCATCAGCTCGGCCGTGCTCGGGGCCTTGGTCGCGTCGCCCTGGCGTACGAACAGGTCGGGCGCAATCGCCATATAACCCTGCTTGGCGAAGCGGCGCACCACGTCCTTGATGTATTCGTGCACACCGAAGATCTCGGAGATCACCAGGATCACCGGCACGCCCGTCTTGCCCTTGGGCTGGGCGCGATACACCGGCACGTCCTGGCCGTCGATGACCAGGATGGTGTCACCGGCGTCGAGGCCGTCGGTATCGGTCTGGATCTGGGTCTGCGCCATGACCGGCAGCGCGCTGGCGGCAAAGCCGGTGCCGATGGCGGCCCGGATGAAGTCGCGGCGCCCGACGCCATCGGTGTATGCGCTCGCGCCGAGCAGGCTGCCGGCGTCGTTGACGAGATCTTTCATGGTCATCCCTTCGATCAGTGGTGGACAGGCTTGCGAGTTTAGCATCGGTGCAGCCCGGCACGCTCATCCACCCTGATGATGCCGTGATAACACTTTACAAATGAGAATGATTCTCATTATAATCTACGGCACCACCACTGGACTCCGCCCTCAGCAACGCTGACGGGCGTGGCCGGTCATCGCTCATTTATTCCTTCATTCATCCATACCGAGAAGACCCGCTCATGCTCCCGCCACGCTCCTTGCTGCCTCGCTGCCTCGTCCTTCGCACTTGCACCGCCGCCATCCTCGGCATCCTGCCGTCCTGGCATGCCCAGGCCGAAGAGGCACCAGAAGCCATCCCGGCCACGCTGCAGGCGGTCACCATCACCGGTGCGCGCGACGCGACGACCGAAGGAAGTGGCTCATACACGGCGACTGGCCCTGTGACCACCGGGTCGCGCCTGAACCTGACGCCGCGCGAGACACCGCAGTCGCTCTCGATCGTCACGCGTGAGCGCATGGAAGAACAAGGCCTGCAGACGCTGGCCGAGACCATGCAGCAGGTCACCGGCATCTACGTCAACTACAACGACACCGAACGCGTGACCTACAACGCGCGGGGCTACGCAGTGAACAACTTCCAGGTCGATGGCATGCTGAACCTGTTCGGCAGCTCGCTCAAGGCCAATGGCGACAACGTGGTCTACGACCGCATCGAGGTGGTACGGGGCGCCACTGGCCTGACCACCGGCGCGGGCGATCCGTCGGCCACGATCAACCAGGTGCGCAAGCGCCCTACCAGGACCTTCCAGGCCAATGCCGCGCTGCGCATCGGCACGCACGAGCTGCGCCGCGCCGAGCTCGATGTGAGCGGCCCGCTCGCCTTCGACGGCAAGCTGCGCGGACGCTTCGTCGTGGCCAGGCAAGAAGCGAAATCGTTCCGCCCGCTGTATGAACAGGACCTGGGCGCCGTGTACGGCATTCTGGAGGCCGACCTGGGCCCGGCCACCGTACTGGCAATCGGCCACGAGCGTCAGAAGTCCGATCCGCGCGGTTCGACCTGGGGCACGGTCCCGTACTGGAACGCGGACGGCTCGCTGGCGAACATGCCGCATGATCTGAATCTGTCCACGCCGTGGGCGTCGTGGAATCTGCTGGAAGAAAAAACCTTCGCCACGCTCGAACACCGCTTTAACCGCAACTGGCGCCTGCGCGCCGGCTGGACCACGGCCGATCGCGAACAGGATGGCAGCCTGTACTTCGGCTATGGCGGCTACCCGCGGCCCGACGGCAGCGGCATCACGGTGGCCTACGGTCGCTTCCCGGCCGATGAAACGATGAACGTCCTCGAATGGAACATCGACGGCAAATTCAATCTGTTCGGCCGCCAGCACGATCTGGTCTTCGGCTGGGGAAAGGCCGAGCGCGAAACGGTCTCGCCGCGCATCACGCTCGGCGCGGTTCCGGCGGGCCACAGCGCGATCCCCGACTGGCGAAGCTGGAGCGGCGACGTGCCTGAATTTCCGACCACGGTCGGCGCGGTCCCGACCAGCATCGGCCAGGTCGACCAGAAGGCAGCTTTCCTGGCCACGCGCCTGAATCTGTCCGATGCGCTCAAGGCCGTCGTCGGCGTGCGACATGGCAAGTACACGACCAATACCCGCAACTTCAGTGCCGCCGGCCCCGTCACGAGTACCACCGGCTTTACCAACGACGATATCGTCACGCCGTATGTCGGCCTGCTGTTCGACCTGAACCAGCAATGGACGGCCTACACCGCCTACACGAGCATCTTCCAGCCACAGAATTTCCGCGATGTAGGCAATGCCCTCCTCGATCCGGTCGAGGGCAACAATATCGAGGCCGGGGTGAAGGCCGAACTGTTCGACCGGCGCATGAACTTCTCCGCAGCGATCTTCCGCAGCAAGAAAGACAACGTCGCCGAAATCGACGACAGCGTGCCGCCCAATTCACTGCCGGGTGCCGTGCAGGCATACCGCTCCACCGGCAAGGGCAATGTCATCGATGGCGTCGAGGTCGAAGCCTCAGGCCAGATCGTGCGGCAATGGAATCTGACGGCAGGCTACAGCCATACGCGCTCGCGTAACGCGCAGGGCGTGGCCATCAATACGGTCATTCCACGCAACCTGCTGCGGGTGTTTACCAGTTACCGCTTCGGTGCCGACAGCCAGTATGCACTCGGCGGCGGCGTGAACTGGCAGAGCAATCTGTGGAACACCGCGCAGAAGCCGACCGGCAGCTACAACGCCAGCGGGGCGCCGGTCACGAGCCTGTCGCGCATCGAACAAGGGTCGGTGTGGCTAGCCAATCTCATGGCCAGCTACCGGATCAGCAAGAACCTGACGGCCAGCGTCAATCTGAACAACGTCTTCAACAAGATCTACTACAACCGTGTGGGGTTTTATAACGGCCTGCACTACGCTGAGCCGCGCACGGCATCGGCCACGCTGCGCGCGACGTTCTAAGCGCTGTCGAAGACGCGAGCAGGGCTGACTTCACCCAGGATCGCATACAGCTTCTGCATGTCGACCGGTTTGACCAGATGGTGGTTGAAACCGGCGGCCGCCGTGCGCGCACGATCCTGCTCCTGGCCGTAGCCGGTGATTGCCACCAGCACCGCGCGCTGCGCGCTGGCCCGGGCGCGCAGGCGCCGTGCCAGTTCGATGCCATCGATGTCGGGCAGGCCGATATCGAGCAGGTACACATGCGGCGCCACGTGCTCGGACGCGGCCAGCGCCGGCAGCGCGGCATGCTCGACGTGCACCTCGTGTCCGGTCGATTCGAGCAGCAGCGCGAGCATCGTCGCCGCGTCCGTGTTGTCGTCCACCACCATGATGCGCAGCTGGTCGGACGATGCCGGCGCGCGCATCGTGCCGGCAGCCGGGGCGTTGGCGGCAGGCGCCTCGCTGTCCAGGCGCGGCAGGCAGACCGTGAAGGTGCTGCCCTTGCCCTGTCCTGCGCTGTGGCACGTGACGCTGCCGTGATGCAGGCTGACCAGGCTTTTCACCAGCGCCAGGCCCAGGCCCAACCCGCCCAGCGAGCGATCAGACGAACGCTCGGCCTGAGAAAACAGCTCGAACGCGCGCGCGACCAGTTCGGGCGCCATGCCGATGCCGTCGTCCGTCACGTGCAGCAGCACATGCGTGGCGCGCACTTCAGTAGACAGCGTGATGTGGCCACCTTCGGGCGTGTACTTCGCCGCATTGCTGAGCAGGTTGGCCAGCACCTGCACCAGGCGCTTGTGGTCGCCCTCGACCAGCGGCGCTTGCGGCGGCAGTTCGAGCGCCAGGTGATGGCGGCGGGCGTGGATCAGGGGCGTGACCTGCTCGATCGCGTCGTTCACGATATGGCGAAGGTCCAGGCGTCCGGTGTGCAGCGCCACCAGGCCGCGCGTGACGCGCGAGACGTCGAGCAGGTCGTCGACAAGGCTCGTCATGTGGCGCACCTGGCGCCCGATGACCTGGCTGGTCTTGCGCACCTGCGCTTCATCGAGCCGCGCCCGTTGCAGCAGGTCGGTGGCCGCGCCGATGGGCGCGAGCGGATTGCGCAGCTCGTGCGCCAGCATCGCCAGGAATTCATCCTTGCGGCGGTCAGCAGCAGTGAGCTTCTCCTGGGCTTCGCGGCGCTCGGTGACATCGCGGAAGAAGAACGCGATGCCGCCATCGAACGAGCGATGGGTGCGCGTTTCGATCCAGGCCTGGCGTCCATCGGGCATGCGGTGGGCCAGCTCGATAATCCCGGTGGCGCCGGTGGTCATCGCGCGCCGGAACACGGCGTCGGCCGGGGTGTCGCGCAGCTCGGGCCAGATTTCCCAGTGGCTGTGGCCGATGACGTCTTCGGCGTGGCGCTGGGTCAGGCGCAGCCCTTCGGCATTCATGCGCAGGATGGTCCAGTCCTTGTCCAGCACCGCGAAACCCTCGCCCATGCTGTCGAAGATGCTCTGGCTCTGGTCGCGTTCACGGCGCAGCGCGGCGTGCGCGCGGGCCGCTTCGACCGCCGACCAGGTGCGCTCGGCGGTCTCCTGCGCCATCCGTATCTCGGCCTCGCGCCATTTGCGCGGCGCGGCATTCTGCACCGTCAGCACGACCCGCATCTTGCCGGCCTTGATGTACGGGACCAGCAGGTCGGCCCCGACGCCGATCTGCGCATAGATGCCGGTATTGCGCGCGGTACGGCTGTCCCGCGCCACATCGTGGTTGACGACGGTCTGGCCGGCGCGCAGCGCGGCGATCATCGGCGGGCCGAAATCGTCCATGACCATGACCTTGCCGGCCAGGCTCGGCACGCCCTGGGCGGTCCAGTCGCGCACAATGGCAACGGTGCCGGCGTCGTCGTCGATCTGCGCGTACAGCACGCGCGACGCCTGCAGGGAGCGGCCCAGCAGCTCGCAGGCTGCCTCGGTCACGTCATCGGGGTTGGCGAGTTGCCGGATGCGGTCGGCCAGTGTGAGCTGGAAGGTCTGGTTTTCGCGAACCTCTTCGAGCTGCTGGACTTTTTCGAACAGCGCCTGCGCCGCGTGATAGGCCTCGGTGACATCGCTGCCTTGCGCAAAGATGCCCGTCACCTGCCCATCATGGCCGAAGATCGGCTGGCACAGCAGATCGACGTAGCGTTGTTCCAGTGCGGCGTCTGGCTTGCGCTGCAGCGAGATCAATGAATCGCGCAGCACGACCGGTTTGCCGCTGGCGAAGACGCCATCGAATACGCGGCGCACGCCCTGCGTCACCAGCTCGGGCAGTGCATCGAGCAAGGGTTTGCCGATCAGCTCCCGGCGCCCGACCAGCTGGTAATACGCTTCGTTGGCCATCTCGAAGACATGGTCAGGGCCGGTGAGTACCGCGATGAAGCTGGGCGCCTGGTTGAACATCGTCTGCAACTGGCTGCGCTCCAGACTCAGGATGCGCGTCATCGCCTCGTGCATCTGCGGCCGGTTCATCTGGGGCATGTCGGGCACCGCATGTGCGCCCTGCCGGAGATGGTAGGCGCCGCTGGCCGCATCGAAGCGGTACAGATCCGTGACATCGATGGCGTTTTGCGCCACGAAGGCGACCTCGCCGGCAGCATCGAACACCGGCGTGTGGATCGCGCTCCAGCAACGCTCGCCGAACACGTGGCCACCGGGCGTCTCGCGCGGCACCGCATAGCGCAGCAGCGCGCTGGTATGTGGCTGCTTTGTCGTAAAGGCTTGTTCGATCGAGCTACGCACCTCGTCGACGTTGGTCGATCCGGGGTCGTCCGGATCGGCCGGAAACGCCTCGAAGATATGCTTGCCCACGATCTGCTGGGCAGTGCGTCCGGTCGACTGCAGGTACGCAGGATTCGCACCGATGATGGTGAAATCCCGGTTGATGAGCAGGTAAGGATACGGCGAGGCCGCGAACAGTGCCGCGTAATCGGGTAGCGTAAGCATCACTTATTCTCACATATAAATTGCAAGAAAAATACGCGCTCTGTAACGGATTTTGCGGGACAGTTGCGTGCCAGTGCCGATGCGACACATGCTGATGGGGAAGGGTTTCTGGCGGTGATGGTCATGCGAACCGCGTTCAACTCTGCCTTACGCGCGGTTGAACGCGTGGACGGCGTCGCCGTCCACCCTACGGTTTAGTGCGCCTTATCCCAGTTTTCGCCGACGCCTGTTTCGGCCACCAGCGGCACCTTCAGCGTCGCCACGCCGGCCATCAGTTCGGGCAGCTTCACGCGTACCAGTTCCAGTTCGGCCTGCGGCACTTCGAGTACCAGCTCATCGTGCACCTGCATGATCATGCGCGTGGCCAGTTGTTCGGTTTCGAGCCAACCCTGCACAGCGATCATCGCCAGCTTGATCAGGTCGGCTGCCGTGCCCTGCATCGGCGCATTGATTGCGGCCCGTTCGGCGCCGGCGCGGCGTGGGCCGTTCGGCGAATTGATTTCGGGCAGCCACAGGCGGCGGCCAAACACCGTTTCAACGTAACCGCGCGCCTTGGCCTGCAGGCGCGTCTCGTCCATGTACTGCTTCACGCCCGAGAAGCGCGCAAAGTAGCGCTCAATATAATTGGCCGCCGCGCCCCGCTCGATGTTCAGATTGGCCGCCAGGCCAAAGGCGCTCATGCCGTAGATCAGGCCAAAGTTGATGACCTTGGCGTAGCGGCGCTGTTCGCTCTGCACGTCCGCTGGCGGGATGCCGAAGATCTCGGCAGCCGTTGCGCGGTGGATGTCTTCGCCATCGGCAAAGGCCTTGAGCATCGCGGCGTCGCCCGAGATATGCGCCATGATGCGCAGCTCGATCTGCGAATAATCGGCCGAAACGATCACGCTGCCGGGCGGCGCGATGAACGCTTCGCGGATGCGGCGCCCTTCGGCGTTGCGCACCGGAATGTTCTGCAGGTTCGGCTCATTGGACGACAGGCGCCCGGTGATCGCCACCGCCTGCGAGTAATTGGTGTGCACGCGGCCCGTGCTGGCGTTGACCATCTTCGGCAGCTTGTCGGTATAGGTCGACTTGAGCTTGGACATGCCGCGATGCTCCAGCAGGATCTTCGGCAGCGGGTAATCCTCGGCCAGCTTCTGCAGCACTTCTTCGTCGGTCGACGCGGCGCCGGTGGCGGTCTTCTTGATCACCGGCAGGCCGAGTTTGACGAAAAAGATTTCGCCGATCTGTTTCGGCGAACCCAGGTTGAACGGGCCGCCGGCCAGTTCGTACGCTTGCTGTTCGAGTTCGAGCATGCGCTTGCCCAGCTCGTTCGATTGCACACCCAGCAGGTCGCTATCGATCAGCACGCCGTTGCGCTCGATCTTGTGCAGCACTTCCATCGTCGGCATCTCGATGTCGCGATAGATGTACGTCAGGCCCTTGTCGGCTTCGACGTGCGGCAGCATCGACCCGTGCAGGCGCAGCGTGATGTCGGAATCCTCGGCCGCGTACTCGGTGGCGCGGCCAAGCTCGACCTGGTCGAAGCAGATCTGGTTGACGCCCTTGCCGCACACGTCCACAAACGGGATCGTCGTGTAGCCCAGGTGGCGCATGGCCATCGTGTCCATGTCGTGTGGCTTGTGCGACTCGAATACATACGACTGCAGCAGCGTGTCGTGCACGATGCCCTTCAGGGCGATGCCATGGTTGGCGAAGATATGCATGTCGTACTTGAGGTTCTGGCCGAGCTTGGGCTTGGCCGGATTTTCCAGCCAGGACCGCATCTTTTCCAGCACGTGTTCGCGCTCGAGCTGGTCCGGTGCGCCGGCATAGCGGTGCGCCAGCGGGATATAGGCGCCCTTGCCCGGTTCGACCGACAGCGAAATGCCCACCATCTGCGCCGTCATCGGATCGAGCGACGTCGTTTCGGTATCGACCGAGGTCAAGGCGGCCGCGTCGATCAGCGCCAGCCACGCGTCCAGCTGTTCATCAAGCAGAATCGTCTCGTACTCGCCCTTGATGACCGGCATGCCGTCCAGCGTGGCCTGCGCGCCTTCCGGCGAATTGAGCGGGCCGCCGCCCGGCGCGCTGCCGGCTGCCGGGCGCACGCTGCCGTCGCCGGCTTTGGCGCCGCCCAGGTCGCGCAGCATCGTCTTGAAGCCGTAGCGGCTGAAGAATTCGCGCAGCGCGTCGGCGTCTTCCGGTCGGCCAATGAGTGTTTCTTCGAACGACACAACGTGCTTGACCAGGTCGCAGTCGGTTTTCACGGTGATCAGTTCGCGGCCTTTCGGCAGCCAGTCGAGCGCCGCGCGCAGGTTCTCGCCCACGGCGCCACCGATACTGCCGGCGTTTTCCATCACGCCGTCGAGCGAGCCGTGCAGCGTAAGCCATTTGACGGCTGTTTTCGGACCGCACTTGGGCACGCCCGGCACGTTGTCGACGGTGTCGCCGACGAGGGTCAGGTAATCGATGATGCGGTTTGGCGGCACGCCGAACTTGGCCAGCACGCCGGCGTCGTCCAGGCGCTCGTTGCTCATCGTATTGATCAGCATGACCTTGTCGTTGACGAGCTGGGCCAGGTCCTTGTCACCGGTGGAAACCACCGTCTTCATGCCGCGCGCGGTGGCCTGCACGGCCAGCGTGCCGATCACGTCGTCGGCCTCGACACCCTCGACCATCAGGATCGGCCAGCCCATGAGCCGCACCACTTCATGGATCGGCTCGATCTGCTTGCCCAGGTCTTCCGGCATCGACGCGCGCGTGGCCTTGTATTCGGGATACAGATCATCGCGGAAGGTCTTGCCCTTGGCATCGAACACGCAGGCGATGTATGCGGCCGGAAAGTCGGCGCGCAGGCGGCGCAGCATGTTGACCATGCCGTGCATGGCGCCGGTCGGGAAGCCGTCCGGGCTCCTCAGGTCGGGCAATGCGTGGAAGGCACGGTAGAGATAGCTGGAACCGTCGACGAGCAGAAGGGTATTGTCCATAGGGGGCGAAAATCAGGTAAGCATGCGGCGTCGAGAGTGGCGCCAGGGTCGCTGCCATTATCGCAGAATCCGCAGGATGAGCAGCGCCCGCTCCAGCGTCTCAATTCCTCGCGGCAATCATGGGATGTGGCACACGTTTCACAGGGAGGCGGTACTGTTTGCTACAATGGACTAAACGACATTAGGTGACCATCATGCTGCGCTCGACACCCCGCTTTGCCCTCCTGACGCTGTGCCTGTTCGCCCACGCGGGCCTGGCCTCGGCGCAGCCGACCACACCACCGCAAACACAGACCCAGCCGGCGCCACGCGCCACGACGCCAGCCGCGCCAGCCCAGCAACAACGCCCAAGCGACGCCCCGCCGCAACTCGAGCGCATCGAGCCGGGCAGCGATGTGCCGGCCGTGACGATCCCGCCGCGCAAAGGCACGGTCATCACCGAGAAGCGCGGCAACGACGGCAAGGTCAACGAAGTCGAAGTGCAAGCTGGCCCAAGCCGCTACACCATGAAACCCAACGTTGCACCGGGAAATGCCCAACCAGGCGATATCTCGGGCAGCAGCATCCGCGCCCCACAATGGCAAGTGATGGAATTTGATTTTGGCAATCCCAAGAAACAGAATACCGACGAGCAGCCGGCCGCTGCGGCGCCAGCCCGTGCCGGTGCAGCCGGGACCATCCCGGCGCGCGCCGATGTGCCGCCGCCACCTGCGCTCGAGCCGACCACCAAACAATGATCCCGCCTGCCGCGTTCGCGCGGCAGTCTCGCGGCCATCGTCCACTTCTCTTTCTTGCTAGCTCATGGCAGTTTTCACCGCGGTCGCGCTGGATGACCTTCACCAGTGGATCAAGCAGTTTCCCCTCGGCCAAGCCGTCGGGCTCGAAGGCATTTCCTCCGGCATCGACAACAGCAATTTCTTCTTGAATACTCAGCACGGCATGCAGTCCGGTCATTATGTGCTGACGATCTTCGAGAACCTGCGCTTCGACCAGCTCCCCTTCTATGTCAACCTGATGCGACACCTGGCCGGGCGCGGCATTCCCGTGCCGGCGCCGGTGCCCAACCACGACGGCGAACTGGTCGTGAGTCTGCACGGCAAGCCGGCGATCATCGTCAGCCGCCTGAATGGCAGCTCGCAACTCGACCCGCAGCCGGTGCATTGCGCCGAAGTGGGCCGCATGCTGGCGCGGATGCACCTGGCGGCGCACGACTTCGCGCTGCAGCAGCCGAACCTGCGCGGCATCGACTGGTGGACGGCGACCGCACCCGAGGTCGCACCCTTGCTGAGCGAAGCCGAAGCCACGCTGCTGCAGGACGAGGTCGCGTACCAGGCCGCATTCGCTGCAAGCGCTACCTATGCCAACCTGACGCGCGGTCCGGTGCACGCCGACCTGTTTCGCAATAACGTGATGTTCGAGGGCGAGCGCCTGAGCGGCTGCTTCGACTTTTACTTTGCCGGCATCGATACCTGGCTGTACGACGTGGCCGTGACCGTCAACGACTGGTGCGTCGACCTGGCCACCGGCAGGCTCGACGAAGCGCGCGTGCGCGCCCTGCTCGATGCCTACCACGCGGTGCGGCCATTCACGGTCGACGAGCGCGACGCCTGGCAACCGCTGCTGCGCGCGGGTGCGCTACGCTTCTGGCTGTCACGCCTGTATGATCTGCACCTTCCACGCGCGGCCGAGCTGTTGACGCCGCACGATCCCACCCATTTCGAACGTATTCTGCGCGAGCGCATTGCGCGCCCCGCGCCGGGCTTGCCCACCACTGTCATTACATGAACAAACTACCTGCATCTACCGGCTGGACCTGGCTCAAGAATGGCGCCCTGCTGTTTCGTCAACAACCTGCTGCGCTTACCACGCTGCTGTTCGCCAATATCCTGGTCAGCATCCTGATCAGCGCCGTGCCACTGCTGGGCGCGATGGTGGCAGTAGTGCTGATTCCGTCGTTCTCGATGGCGTTCATGATGGCGTGCTCGATGATCGAGAATGGCCAGCGCGTCACACCGGCCGTGGCGCTGACGGGTTTTCGCAAGCCGGTGCTGCGCGAACTGTGCAAGGTCGGCATCGTGTATCTGGGCGTGTCGCTGATCCTGGCGCTGATCACGCGCTTTGCCGTGCAGCCGGACTTCTGGGAGCAGGTACAGGCCCAGAGCACCAGTGGTACCCCGGCCGTGCTGGCAGGCCAGGACGTGCTGGCGATGTTTTTGATCTTCGCGCTCGACGTGGTGGCCCTGATCTCGCTGTGCTTTGCCGCGCCGCTGACATACTGGCAGAAAATGCCGCCGCTCAAGGCCGTGTTCTACAGCTTCTTTGCCGTCAAGCGCAGCGCCGGCATTTTCATCGTGATGCTGCTGGCATGGTTCGGCATCTTCTTTACCGTGTGCATGGTGATCGCCGTGATCCTGGGCGGCAGCAGCATCGCGCGCGTGGTGATCATGTGGGTGATCTTCTTGTTCGTCCTGCTGCTGCAGTGCGCGCTGTATGTGGGCTACCGCGAGATCTTCGGTGCGCCGCCAGTAGAGCCCGGCAACAAGGTCAGCCTCGACAAGCAGCGGTAGTCAGGAAAGACCAGCAACAATCAGCCAACGCTGGCGGCATGGCCGCCAGCGTGACTGCCCACCTTAGCGGCCCACCCGCTCCAGCTTCGCGATCGACAGATCCAGCACCTTCACCCCCGCCGAACCAAAGTTGATCTGGGCCCGCGCCGCGCCGGCGCCGCCCTCGATATTGACGATCACGCCCTCGCCGAATTTGGCGTGCACCACGCTCTCACCCACCCGCCAGCCGGTGCCATTGCCGGCCTTTTGCGTGATCTGCTGCGCGATCTTGTTGTCGCTGCCGCCTTCGCGGAACTTGGCGTCGTCCCACGCCGTGGTCGACTTGCGCCCGCCGAACCAGTTGCCCTGCACGCGTGGCGAGAGCCACTTGATCGATTCTTCAGGCAGTTCGTCGAAGAAGCGCGATTTCATGTTGAAGCGGGTCTGGCCGTGCAGCATGCGCTGCTGCGTAAAGCTCATGTACAGACGGCGGCGCGCGCGCGTGATCGCCACGTACATCAGGCGCCGTTCTTCGTCGACACCGTCGGCCTCGCGCGCACTGCTCTCGTGCGGGAACAGGCCTTCTTCGAGGCCCGTGATGAACACGGCGTCGAATTCAAGGCCCTTGGCCGAGTGCACTGTCATGAGTTGCAACGCCTCTTGACCGGCCTGCGCCTGGGCGTCGCCCGCTTCGAGCGACGCGTGCGACAGGAAGGCCGACAGCGGCGACATCACGGTGGGCAGCGGCGCGCCGCCATCGAGGATCTCGATGCCATCCTGGAACACGACCGATTCGCCGGCCTGCGCCTGCGCCGGCGGGCCGAGGTGGGCCGGCGCCTGGGTGCCGAACCCTTCTTCTTGCACGAACTGGGTCGCGGCGCTGACCATCTGCTCCAGGTTTTCGATGCGGTCGGCGCCTTCTTTTTCGTTGCCGTAGTGCGCCAGCAGCGTACTGCGCTCGAGCACCACGCGCACCAGTTCGGGCAGCGGCAATTGCTGGGTCTCGAAGCGCGCGCCTTCGATCAGCTTGACGAAGTTGCCCAGCACGGTGCCGGCCTTGCCCGTCATGTACGGCACGGCTGCGTACAGCGAAATGCCGTAGCTGTCGGCCGCCATCTGCAACTGCTCGATCGAGCGCGCGCCGATGCCGCGCGTGGGGAAGTTCACCACGCGCATGAAGGCCGAATCGTTGTGCGGATTGTCCATCAGCTGCAGGTAGGCGATCGCGTGCTTGACCTCGGCGCGCTGGAAGTAGCGCAGGCCGCCGTACACGGTGTACGGAATGCCGGCCGCGAACAACGCATGCTCGATCACGCGGCTTTGCGCATTGCTGCGGTACAGGATCGCGATTTCGTTGCGGCCCATGCCCTCGTTCATGAGGCTCTTGGATTCTTCGATGATCCACTGCGCTTCTTCGAGATCCGACGAGGCCTCGTACACACGCACCTGCTCGCCTTGGCCGGCGTCCGTGCGCAGGTTCTTGCCCAGGCGCTTGGCGTTGTTGGCGATCAGGAAGTTGGCGCTGTCGAGGATGTGGCCATGCGAGCGGTAGTTCTGCTCGAGCTTGATCAGGTTCTTGACCTGGTAGTCGCGTTCGAACGCCGACATATTGCCGACGTTGGCACCGCGGAAGGCGTAGATGCTCTGGTCATCGTCGCCGACGGCAAAGATGGCGCCGCCACCCGATTCGCCCTGCCCCGCCAGCAACTTGAGCAGGTTGTATTGCAGGTCATTGGTATCCTGGAACTCGTCGACCAGGATGTGACGGAAGCGCATCTGGTAGTGGTGGCGCAGCGGCGTATTGCGTGCCAGCAGTTCGTAGGAGCGCAGCAGCAGTTCGGCAAAATCGACGACACCTTCGCGCTGGCACTGCTGGTCGTACAGCTCGTAGAGCTCGACCATGCGGCGCTCGATCGGGTCATACGCTTCGACCTGCGAAGCGCGCAAGCCCTGGTCTTTGGCGTTGTTGATGAAGTACATCAGCGCCTTGGCCGGGTACTTGTCATCGTCGACGTTGTGCGCCTTGAGCATGCGCTTGATCAGCGACAGTTGGTCTTGCGAATCGAGAATCTGAAACGTCTGCGGCAGCGCGGCGTCGCGGTAGTGCGTGCGCAGCAACCGGTTGCACAGACCGTGGAAGGTGCCGATCCACATGCCGCGCGTGTTAATCGGCAACATCGACGACAGGCGCGTGAGCATTTCTTTCGCCGCCTTGTTCGTGAACGTCACCGCCATGATGCCGGCAGGCGAGACCTGGTTGGTCTGGATCAGCCAGGCGATGCGCGTGGTCAGGACGCGCGTCTTGCCCGAGCCGGCACCGGCCAGGATCAGGGCGCTTTGCGCCGGCAAGGTGACGGCGGCAAATTGTTCAGGATTCAGGGTGTCGAGTTTCAGCATCCGGCCATTATACCGCCGCGATATACTGTATGCCCATCCAGTTTCGTGGCGTACGCGTGATCCATGGGCGGGTCATTGACTAGCCGTTCGAGCGTGTCGTCTGGAATTGTGGCAGGCCGTCATCGAGTTTGAGCCAGCCCAGGCGGCTGCGTACAAACACATGATCGGCTGGCGGCACCTGGTTCGGGTCATCCAGGCTGGCAGTGGCGATATCGATCTCGTCGGGCCACCTGTCGTCCTGATAGGTCAGCGTCGTGCCGCACGCCGCGCAGAAACCGCGCACGGCCTGGCTGCTCGACCGGCGTACCGCCAGTTGGCCGGCAGTCCAGCGCAGCGTATTGCTGGCGACACTGAACCACGCAAACGCCGGCGCACCCGACGCCTTGCGGCAATCGGCGCAATGGCACAGTGTGCTGTTGAACGGTGCGCCATCGGTTTCGAATCGGACTGCGCCGCAGGAACATCCACCAATGAACGCCATCACGTCTCCTGTCGTTATCTTCGTACATTTCGTCGAGGAAATCTCATCAACTGTGCTCAATTGTCGGAATTCATGCTTCCCAAGCGCGCGCCGTGTGACGAGTGTTTCGCTTATGTTAACACCAGCTTTGCGACAAGCCCGTGAAAATCTTAATAAGGAGAATGATCATGCTAGGACGCGTAGTGACCATGGCCGCGCTGGCCGTTGGCGGTGTGATGCTGTCGAAAAAATTCAAGGGAAACAATGGCTTTGGCGCCAGCTCGGGAATCGTCGAGACCATTGAAATCAATGTGCCCGTAAGCACCGCCTATAACCAGTTCACGCAGTTCGAAGACTTCCCGCAATTCATGAAGAGCGTGAAGGAAATCCGCCAGCTCGACGACAAGCACCTGCATTGGCGCGCCAATGTCGCCGGCGAAGAAAAAGAGTGGGATGCCGAAATCACCGAGCAGATTCCGGACAACCGCATCGCATGGCGCAGTGTCACCGGCGTGAAAAATGGCGGCGTCGTCACCTTCCACAAGATCTCGGACACCGTCACGCGCATCGCGCTGCAGATGGATTACGAACCGGAAGGGACGCTGGAAACCCTGGGCGACGCCCTGGGCGCCGTGCGCATGGAAGCGCGCGCCAACCTGGCCAACTTCAAGGAGCTGCTGGAGCAGCGCGGCAGCGAAACCGGTGCCTGGCGCGGCAAGGTCGATCAGCACTGACCGATCCGTGCACCCTCGCCGGCACCGGCACGCCGGTCAAGGCCGGCGGCTGTTGACCGGTTTGATCGATGCCGGCAGCGCCACGCGCTCGACCGGCGTCGTCTGCGCCGCAATAAAACCTTCGAGCGCCAGCGACAGATCGGCCACCACCTGCGGGCCATAGGCCGCTTCGATCAGTTTGTACTGGCGCTCGATGAGCGGGGCGATATCGTCGATCAGGCGGTCACCCTTGGGGGCGAGGCGCACCCAGATGCGGCGCTGGTCGGCCGCCACACGCTGGCGCTCGATCAGTCCCAGCTCTTCCATCCGCGACAGCACGCCCGTCATGCTCGGGCTCAGGATCTGGCACAGTTCGCACATCTCGCGTGGCTCCAGCTGCTCGTGCTCGTCCAGCACGCGCAGGATGCGCCATTGCTGCTCGGTCACGCCGAAATGGTTGAGGATGGGACGGAAGTGCAGCAACAACGATTCGCGTGCCTTCAGAAAAAGCTGGGGAAGATTGCGGTGGGTAATCCGGCGGGCCAAGGAATGCTCCGTAATAGGTAATTCTGTCTCTGGTTCTGCATCGGCCGCTGCGCACGGATGCGCGGCAATCGTGCCTGGCTGACTAATATACTTGTCAGCCCGATGGATTTCGCTTCACGCAGCCGATTCCATGCGAATTTTTTGTGAACAGATATTACCGCAGCCCCTCTGGAGCACGAAAGAGCGACTCGATGGCCGCCCTCTTCACGTCAACGGAAACGCATCAACCGGCAGCCGGCGCCGGCCGCGCCAGGCCCTTCGCCCGCGCATCGCGGATCAATGCGCGCACCGTCTTGTCGGCGACTTTGCTTTCGCGCTCCATCTCCTTGCCCAGCACGCCCATCCGTTCACCCAGCACGTGCATCGGTTTGCCGGCCTCTTCCATCTGGCGGCCGATCGCTTCCATCGATGCGTGCGACTTGCGTATCTGCGGCGAGTCGTAGGTCTGGCCGATCTGCCGGCCTGCGGCGTTCATGCGCGCTCCGGTCGCCGCCATCTCGCGGCTGAGGCGCTCGCGCTCGGCCTGGTCGCGTGCGCTTTCCATCTGGCTGCTCAGGCGTTCCATGTGCTGGCTCAGCGCCTGCATGCCGCCATCGATCTCGCGCATGTCGCGCTCGCTCGGCAGATTGTCCTTGTTGACGGCAACGCGGTCCATCTCGCGTCCCAGCGCGTCCATTTTCTTGCTGTGGACATCCATTTCCTTGCTATGCACATCCATGCGCGCACTCAGCCGGTCCAGCGGCGCCCAGGCGGTACGCACCTTGGCCATGACTGCGGCATCCTGGATCACGTAGTCGCGCCCGCCTTCACGGAACCAGATGAATTCGCCCGGAATGGCGCGCTGGGCCGCCCTCACCGCCGGCCAGTCGTCACTGCTGCCGCTGATATTGAAGCTGCCTTCCTTGCCGCGTACCAGCGCGTACGGCTCGCCCTGCGTCACGCGCACTGCGCGCCAGGCCTCCTGCGCGCCAGCCTGGATGGGCACGGTCAATGCCAGCGACGCGGCGCACAGCGCCAGGCCAATGATGGGAAGCGCCAGTCGGCGCGTGAGCGGTGTGGAATGCGGCATGAGGTTCTCCTTGGGCCAGGAACAATGGCAACGGGCCGGACGCGCCGGCGATGAAAACACTCTAGTCCCCTGCCCGGGCACGAGCCAGCACACTGCGACAGGCCGTCGAAATCGCGGCGCAGACCGTCAATCAAGGCCCGTAACGACAACGCGGCCCGAAGGCCGCGTGCATCACATGCAGATGGTGTAGGCTTGAAGGCCTGCGGTGATCAATAGACGACCACCGAGCGGATCGATTCGCCGGACTTCATCAGGTCGAAGCCTTCGTTGATACGGTCGAGCGGCAGGTGATGGGTGATCAGATCGTCGATATTGATCTTGTTTTCCATGTACCAGTCGACGATCTTCGGCACGTCGGTGCGCCCACGGGCGCCGCCGAAGGCCGAACCTTTCCATTCGCGGCCGGTCACCAGCTGGAACGGACGGGTGGCAATTTCTTGGCCGGCAGCAGCCACGCCGATGATGATCGACTTGCCCCAGCCCTTGTGGCAGCACTCGAGCGCCTGGCGCATCGTGTTGACGTTGCCGATGCACTCGAAGCTGTAGTCGGCGCCGCCGTCGGTCAACCCGACAATGGCGTCGACCACATTCTCGACCTGGGTCGGATTGATGAAATGGGTCATGCCGAACTTGCGCGCCATCGCTTCGCGTTCCGGGTTCAGGTCGACACCGATGATCTTGTCGGCGCCCACCATCCGGGCTGCCTGGATCACGTTCAGGCCGATGCCGCCCAGACCGAACACGACCACGTTCGCGCCTGCCTCGACCTTGGCGGTGAAGATCACGGCGCCGATGCCGGTGGTCACGCCGCAACCGATATAGCAGATCTTGTCGAATGGCGCGTCATTGCGCACCTTTGCCAGGGCGATCTCGGGCACCACGATGTAGTTCGAGAAAGTCGACGTGCCCATGTAGTGATAGATCGGCTGGCCGTCGATCGAGAAGCGCGACGTCGCATCCGGCATCAGACCGCGGCCCTGCGTCGAGCGGATCGCCTGGCACAGATTGGTCTTTTGCGACAGGCAGAATTTGCACTGGCGGCATTCCGGCGTGTACAGCGGAATCACGTGATCGTCCTTGCGCAGGCTGGTCACGCCCGGGCCGACGTCCACCACGACACCCGCGCCTTCATGGCCCAGGATCGACGGGAAGATGCCTTCCGGATCAGCGCCCGACAGCGTGTAGTAGTCGGTATGGCAAATGCCGGTGGCCTTGATCTCGACCAGCACTTCACCGGCCTTCGGGCCTTCGAGTTCCACTTCTTCGATCGTCAGCGGCTGACCCGCTTTCCACGCGATTGCTGCCTTGGTTTTCATGTCGTTTTCCCGTTGCTTAAATGGACCGGCGCGCGCAGGCGCGCTGCAAAACGCCATGATAACAAGCTTGGGGCATCATGGCCGCGCGCTGCCGTGGATGCCGGTATCAAGTCGCCCGGCTGGTGGATCGCACGCCATGCCAGCGCGCGCAACGGCGGGACGCGTGGCCCTGTTTGGGCAGCCATATCCATACGACATGAACGTCATTACACAGTAACAAACGGTCGCTACTGTTCCCGCTTGCCGGTTCGGCGGTGCGGTCGGTCCGGGTGCTCGTTCAATGATGTTTGCGAGGAAATGCATGAATACGGCCGGGTACGTGACCACGAAGAACAACGTTTCAAATGAATCGTTGACCGATGTAGGGCAGACGGCGCCGCCGGGCACGATGCACGCCGGGGGGCGCCAGGACCTGGTCTTCCATACGACAACACTGCTGTTCGCCGCCTCGGTGCTCCTGATGCTGACCGGGTTGATCATCTCGCTGACGATCGGCGCCTGGCCGGCCCTGCGCGAGTTCGGTCCGGGGTTCGTGACACGGGTCGAGTGGGATCCGGTCAACCAGCAGTTCGGCGCCATGATCGCCATCGGCGGCACGCTGATGACGTCGATCATCGCACTGGCCGTGGCATGTCCGGTCAGTTTCGGCATCGCCCTGTTCCTGACCGAAATCTGTCCCGGATGGCTTCGCCGCCCGCTTGGTACTGCCGTCGAGCTCCTGGCCGGGGTCCCCTCGATTATCTACGGCATGTGGGGATTTTTCGTCTTCGCGCCCGTCTTTTCGGCGTATGCACAGCCGGCGCTGGCCAGCACACTCGGGCAAGTGCCAGTTCTGGGCACGCTGTTCAGCGGCTCACAGAACGGCCTGGGCATCCTGACTGCCGGCCTGATTCTCGCGATCATGATCATTCCATTCATCGCATCCGTCATGCGCGACGTCTTCGCCATTGTCCCGGCCGTGCTGAAAGAATCGGCATATGGCCTGGGCTGCACGACATGGGAAGTTGCGCACAAGGTCGTCCTGCCCTACACACGCAACGGTGTGGTTGGCGGGGTGATGCTGGGCCTGGGCCGGGCGCTCGGAGAAACGATGGCCGTCACTTTCGTGATCGGCAATGCGCATCACCTGTCCTGGTCACTGTTCGCTGCAGGCAGTTCGATCTCGTCGACACTTGCCAATGAATTCGGCGAGGCTGAACAGGCCATGCACGTGTCGTCACTGTATGCCCTTGGCCTGATCCTGTTCGCCATCACGTTCATCGTGCTGGCCGCAGCCAAGCTGATGCTGCTGCGCATGGCGAAACGGGAAGGCACGACGTAACCGGCGGGCTGCGGGCCAGATACCGGCGGCGACGCTAAGTCGGTGCGTCGACCAGAAGTTCGGGCTGCAGTGCGCGGATACGCAGCTCGGTAAAGTAACCGCCGGCTTCGTTATAGCGCAGGTAATGGCGGCCACACCCGCTGCAGCGCGCCACGGTACAGCGGTTGGCCGGATAAAAGCGCGGGGCGATCGGCGCATCCGCACTCTCGTAACGGGTGCCTGCCGGATGATATTCGGCGAAGGTCGGCTCATCGTAGGGGTCTTCGAACAGGGCCCCGATGTCTTCGAAGCCGTCAAGTTCCAGCGTCAATGGCAGCGCGGTCCAGGCTTGTAACGGTACGGCCATGCAGCTGCATGGAGTCGTCACCCGTGAAGAGGCCTGTGCCAGCTGTGTCAGTGTCGTGAAATCGATGTACTGCATGTCAATCCAATCCCGGCGAAGCGCCGTCTGCCCACATCACTCTGATCGGACACGGTACCAGATGCGGGTCCGTGCCGGTGCATGGCATTCTTGCACAGGATGCGATACCATCGTTCCCTGCGCCATCTGCAGGGTCACCTGGAGAACACCATGTCCGATCCTTTACCGGTGCGCGCCGCACCATGCCCGCTTGAGCTTTCCGATGCATTTCCCCGCGCCTTGCGCGTTGACGCCCAGGCGCTTTGCGCCACGCACGTCTGGCATCCACATCCTTCTCACCTGCACTTCATCGTGGCATTGGCCGCTGAGAAGCTGGCCATCCCGACACGCTTGTATTTTGACGCCTCCCTGCTCGCAGCGCTTGGCGATCTCAATGCACGCCAGCGCGCCATGCTGTGGTGCCTGGGCACGCGCCACCACAACGGCCATGTCCGTGAAGAATGCCTGCGTCACCTGCTGGCCAACCTGCAAGACTGGATGGCACCGTTCGTGGTGCAGTTGATCGGTGAATACGTCCACGAGATCATCGAACTGATCGATGCGGCACTGACCACGCTCGATCCGCGCATGCAGACTGCGTTTGCATGCTTTGCCAGGGACAATCCGCGCTACATCGATACGATCGAACGGCGCACGATCAGCTACCGCCCCGCTGACTACGACAGACGGTCCGGTCGCTCGCGCGATTACCCGGGCGCGCGCGCCGTGGCGCGGCTGCGTCAGCTGGTGCGCGCAGAACGCGATGCGGCGTGATGCCTGCATCATGCTGTATGGATAAATGCTGCGTGCGTAATCCCAGGACTGTGCCGCTACGCTATGATTTGCGCCCCAGCATGGTTTTTTTGGAAAGTAAAACGCAATGATTGTCGGCATCGACCTTGGCACGACCAACAGCCTGATCGCAGTATGGGACAACGGCGCAGCGCGCCTGATCCCGAACAGTCTCGGGGAGATGCTGACCCCTTCCTGCGTGAGCGTCGATGAAGACGGTGCGATCCTGGTTGGCCAGGCTGCGCGCGAACGTCTGCAAACCCATCCGCAGGCAAGCGCTGCCAATTTCAAGCGCCTGATGGGCAGCGACAAGACCCTCTATCTCGGCAAGCGCGGGTTTCGTCCCGAAGAACTCTCTGCGCTGGTATTGCGCTCGCTGAAGGAAGACGCCGAAGCCGCCCTCGGCCACCCGGTGACCGAAGCGGTGATCACGGTGCCTGCGTATTTTTCGGATGCGCAGCGCAAGGCCACCCGCACCGCCGGCGAACTGGCCGGTCTGAAGGTCGAGCGCCTGCTCAACGAACCGACCGCCGCGGCGCTGGCCTACGGGATCCACCTGCGCGACGGCGAATCGAAATTTCTCGTGTTCGACCTGGGCGGGGGCACCTTCGACGTGTCGGTACTCGACCTGTTCGACAGCGTCATGGAAGTGCGCGCGTCGGCCGGCGACAACTACCTGGGCGGCGAGGATTTCGTCACTGCGCTGGTCGAGCATTTCTTCGCCGCGGCGAGCGTGCCGGCCACGCTGCGCGCGGACCCGCATTTCATGCAGCGTCTGGCCGCGCAGGCCGAACTGGCCAAGCGCGCCCTGAGCGAGTCTCCGCGCGCCACCATCCGCGTGGCCGATGGCGACGCGCAGTACGCGCTGGAGCTGGACGAGGCGGGTTTTGAAAAGCTGTGCGCGCTGCTGCTGGCACGCCTGCGCGCGCCGGTCGAACGGGCGCTGCGCGACGCGCGCCTGCCGATCGCCGAGCTGGACAATATTGTGCTGGCCGGCGGCGCCACCCGCATGCCGCTGGTGCGCAAGATGGCGGCGCGCATGTTCGGTCGCTTCCCGGCCTGCGACATCGATCCCGACCAGGTAGTGGCGCTGGGCGCCGCCGTACAGGCCGGGCTCAAGATGAAGGATGCGGCGCTGGACGAAGTGGTGATGACCGACGTCGCGCCATATTCGCTCGGCGTGGCCACCACGATGCACATCGACGCCGACCATTTCTCGCATGGCCATTTCGATCCGATCATCGAACGCAACACGGTCATCCCGGCCAGCCGCGTCAAGCGCTACTTCCCGCTACAGGACACGCAGCGCGTCATCGAACTGCTGGTCTACCAGGGCGAAGCGCGCATGGCGAGCGACAATATCAAGCTCGGCGCGCTGACCATTCCGCTCGCCACCGGCAACGCCGAAGGTGTCGACGTGCGCTTTACCTACGACGTGAATGGCCTGCTGCAGGTGGAAGCGACGCTGGTGCACACGCGCGACGTGCACACCCTCGTCATCGAAGGCAATCCGGGCCTGCTCAGCGCGCCGGAAATCGCGCAACGCTTCCAGGCGCTGTCCGAACTCAAGATCCATCCGCGCGATCACATGGAAAACCGCACGCTGCTCGCGCGTGGCGAACGCCTGTACCAGCAACTGCGGGGCGACGAGCGCGAGCGTCTGGGCCGCGAAATCGCGCGCTTCGAGCAGGCGCTGGGCACCCAGGAACGGCGCGTGATCGTGCCGGCCGTCGACGTGTTTCGCCAGGTGCTCGATTATTTCGACCACCAGAGTTTCCTGCTGCCCGAGGCATAGCCCCCGATGGCCGCCACGTTTGCATTTCTCGACGCGCTCGGGCTGGATCAGGATGCGCGCGAGCGCGACATCCGCAGCGCCTACGCCCGGCGCCTGAAGACCATCGACCAGGAACACGACGCACAAGGCTTCCAGGACCTGCGCGCGGTGTACGAAGAAGCAATGGCCTGGGCCGCGTGGAAAAAACGCGAAGCCGAGGCCGAGGCCGAAGCCCCGCCGGCTGCCGACGCAGCGCCAGAACCACCTGCCGCGCCCGAGCCGGTCGATGCGGACGATCCACGGTCAATGGGTGAAGCCGCCTTCGGACGGCTGGCGACGGAGATGGAAGGGTTGCTCGCACAGCCGGCGCAGAACAACCCCGATCCGTACGAGGCGCTGCTCCGGCGCAGGCTGGACGACGATGACCTGATCAACATCGACGCACGGATCGTGTTCGAGGCGATCGTCGCCACCGTGCTGGCGCACGGCTGGCGGCCCGGCCACGAAAACCTGTTCGAGGCGGCGCTGACGGTATTCGGCTGGGATGCGGACCCGCAGCGACTGCTGGCGTTCGGCCATGCCGGCATGGTGCTCGACCGGGCGCTGGCCGAGCGCCGCCTGTTCGCCACGCAGCCACCGGCGCGGCAGGCCGCCATGCGCCGCGCTGCACGCGCGCTGCGCGACAACGGCGCGCCCACGGTACAGCGACTGCGCAACGACATGCGCATTGTCGAAACGATGGTGGCGCGGTTCCCTCACCTGATGCGCATCCTGGTCAGCTTCGAGAACGTGGAGCAGTGGCGGGCCGCTTACCAGGCGCGCTTCGGTGCGCAAGCAGAGGCCGCGTTCGACATCGACGACGATCTTGCCGTGCCGGTGCAACCCCGATCGCTGGCTGCCTGGCTGTGGGTCATCGCGCGCAATGTGGCGCTGATCGTCGTGACAGCGCTGCTGCTGTACGCAGTGTTCAAGGCGACCGACCCCACACCGGCGACGCCGGCTGTCAGCCAGCAGGTACTGGACGCGCACGTTCCGCCACTACGCTACCAGCCGCCGTCCGGCGCGAAGCCCGGCGTGCTCGATACGCGGGTGCGGGTCTTCCTGGACGCGGACAGGCGGGTCAGCCAGACACGCAATGTCTCGACCTCGGGCGAGCCGGGCTTCGACGAGGCGGTGGCCGAGGCGCTGCGACAGGCCACGCCGTTCCCGCCCGAAACACCGGCCGAGTTCGAGGTAATCTATACGACCACCATCACGGCCCGGCAAGCTGCGAAAGCGAATGCGCCGACACCGCGGCAAGCCACCGACGGCATCACCCCGGGTGCCGCACTGTTGGGCAAGCACGTTCCCCCCATCGACTATCAGGCGGACCGCTTCACGCAGCCTGGCGAACTGACACTGCGATACCGTGTCGATCTCAACGCTGACGGCGTGGTCGTGCGCGTCAAGCAGATCAAGGGATCGGGCGAGCCGCGGCTGGATCACGCGATGGAGAATGCCTTGCGTGCAGCCAAGCCGTTCCCGGCCGATACGGCGCGCAGTTTTGACGTGGAATGGTCCACCACGGTCACGCAAATACAGCGTACCGACGCCGATCGCACGCATCCGCCTCCACGCGAAGCGTAAGCGGCGGCCTGTGCCCGCCGCCAATCTAGGCTATGCTTGCCGGTTGGATTAATCAGGCAGAGCGCACGATGCATATTTACTCGACTCATTCCGTGGGCGTCATGACGCGCCCATGCACCACCCTGGCAACTGCAGGCCGCTTCCCGGCACGAACGGAGCGCACCTGATGTTTCATCTGATGTTCAGCCTTCCCTGCCTGCTGGTCCTGGTGCGCTGGCTCTGGCCGCTGCCGTTGTCCACGAAATCCAAAGTGGCCAGTGCTGTCGTGCTGGTACTGGTCTCGCAGTACCACCTGTGGTCGCGCCTGTCGTCGGGCAGCGTGTTCTCGCCCGAATTCCCGAAAGGCCTGATCATCCTGTTCAACTGGGGCTTCGGCGCGATCCTGCTGCTGGCGGTGTTCCAGTTGCTGCTCGATGCCGGCACCCTGATCGCGATGGCGATCCGGCGCCGGCGCGTGGCGATTGCGCCGCGCCTGCGCTACGGGATTGCGATTGTCGCTGCGCTGCTGGCCGCCCTGGGCGTGAACCAGGCGATCAAGTCGCCGTCGCTCGAAGACGTGCTGATCGAGGTGAAGAACCTGCCGCATGAATTCGACGGCTACCAGGTCGTGCACCTGACCGACCTGCACATCAGCCGCCTGTTCGACGCGCCCTGGACACGCAAGGTCGTCGACGACGCCAATGCGCTGGACGCCGACCTGATCGTCATTACCGGCGACCTGATCGACGGCAATATCGCGCACCGCGAACGCGACGTGGCGCCGCTGCGCGATCTGCGCGCGCCCGATGGCGTCTGGGTCATTCCCGGCAACCACGAATACTTCTTTGGCCACAAGGCGTGGATGGCGTATTTCGCGGGCCTGAACATGACGCCGCTGGACAACAGCCATACCGTCCTGAAGCGCGGCGCCGGGCAACTGGTGCTCGCCGGTGTCAATGACGTGACCGCACCGCAGACCGGCGCGGCGCCGCCCGATGTCGATGCGGCCTTGCGCGGCGCACCGGCCGGCGTACCCGTGATTCTGCTCGACCACCAGCCGCGTAATGCCCGCCATGCCGCCAGCCGCGGCGTCGCGCTGCAACTGTCCGGCCACACCCACGGCGGCATGATCGTCGGGCTCGACCGGGTGGTGGCGCGTGCCAACAACGGTTTCGTGTCGGGCCGCTACGATGTCGACGGGATGACGCTGTACCTGAACAATGGCACGGCATTGTGGCCGGGCTTCGCGCTGCGCCTGGGGGTACCGTCCGAACTGACCCGGATCACGCTGCGGCGTCAGACGGCGCGTTCATGATCCTGCGATGACCAGCCGCATGCGCTGCTCGACCTGATCCGACCCGGGCCGCATCGGTTCACGCAGCCCCGTGGCGACAAAGCCGGCGCGTGCGTACAAACGCAGCGCTTCATCATTGGCGCAATTGACGCCAAGCTGCATGGCAGTGGCGCCGCGTGCGCCCGCCCAGCGCACCGCCTCGGCCAGCAAACCGGCGGCCACACCCTGCCCGCGTGCCTCGGGCGCCACCCACATCTGAAACAGGTTCACGAGGGCCGGGTCGTCCGCGTCCACCTTGGCCCAGGCCAGCCCGATGGGTTGGCCCGCGACGTGGGCCACGAGTGGATGGTCGATGCCGGACGTGGCCGCGCGGGCTATGCGCGCCGCCCATTCTTCGGGCGGCCGCGCGGATTCGGCGGCCAGCGTGCTGCCGAAGGCGTCGGGCGCGTCTTCCAGCGCGCGCAGACGGAGCGCGCGGTAGATCGGCCATGCATCGGGCGTGAAGTTGCGAATCGTGTAGCCTTCGAGTTGGTACGCCATGCACGTGCTCCTGTTGGTCGTTGGAGGACGATTCTAGCAAGCAATTCTAGCGTTGTGGCTCAATCCTGTTCCCACTCTTCCAGCTTGCGCTTGCGTGCGCGGCCGACCTCGATCCGGTTGCGGGTCGTGAAGGCGATCAGCCGCGCCACGACCACCGCCAGGTACATCAAACCGACCAGCATCTCGACGCTGGCCAGCGCCCGCGCCGGTGGGGTCAGCGGAATCACGTCGCCGATGCCCGTGCTCGAGAGCAGCGCAAAGCTCAGGTAATTGAGTTCGGTCCAGGTACGCGGTGCGCCCGCGTTGACGGCGGCGGCAAAGGTGCCGGGCTGGACTTCCTGCAGCAGGATGTACATGTGCGTGAAGGCCCAGGCCAGCAGCGTGAACGTGGCGCCGGCCGCGAACAGCTCGTCGGTCGTGGCCCGTTCGTCTTCCATCATGTAGGCGATCAGACTGCCGGCCGCGTAGAAGTAGAACAGCGCCTCCAGCCCCGACGACCAGGCCAGCAGATGGTTATAGCCGAGCAGGATCTGCGCCAGCAGCAGGACGATGATCGGCACGGCCAGCGCCCAGCTCACGCGCACTTCGCCGGGCGTGCGCCGCACCATGCGGATGGCAAACGCCAGCACCACGATGCCGAAGCAGTTGAACGCCACCTGGCCGGCGCGGGTGCCTTCGATGAACGGATAGGACAACATGCCGAGCAGCTGCACCAGCAGCAGGATGGCGGACGGATGGCGGCGGGTATGGATGAACAGGCGCGGAGCGATCATGGCGGCAGGACAAAGTCGTAAGTACTGCCATTGTAGGTTCAGCCGGCCGAAAACAGGCTCCCGAATGCGTGCGCGGCCGTGTGCGGGTCGGCCGCCCCGTACACGCTCGTGATCGCGGCTACCATGTCGGCGCCACGCGCGACCAGCGGCGCGGCGTTGGCCGGCGTCATGCCGCCAATGACGACGAGGGGCAGCGTGAACTCGGCGCGTGCCTGGTCGAGCAGTGCCGGCGGCGTCACGAATGTGTACTTCTTAACCGGAGACGGATAGAAGCCGCCAAAAGCAAGATAGCTGGCGCCGGCATCGCGCGCAGCGCGCGCCAGCGCCAGCTCGCCGTAGCACGAGGCGCCGACGATTTTGGCCGGACCCAGCAGCGCGCGGGCAGCGGCGATCGCCTGATCGGTATGACCCAGGTGCACGCCATCGGCGTCGATCGCCTGGCACAGGTCGAGGTGGTCGTTGATGACGAGCGGACAGCCGTGGCGGCGGCACAACGCCAGCAGCGCCGTCGCCTGTTCGAGCCGCAGGCGCGCGTCTGCCTCCTTGTGCCGGTATTGCACCAGGGCGGCGCCGGCGCTCAGCGCGGCATCGGTAGCGGCCAGCAGGCGGTCGGTGTCGTTCCAGTTCGGTGTGACGAGATACAGGCCCTTCATCGTGGCTCCTTCAATGTGGTTGGCACAGGCGGCGCGGGATGCGCTGCCCCGGTGCGATCGCGAACGATTGCGCCAGCGTGGCGTGTGTATAGGCCTGGGCCTGCCCGAGGGCGATGGCCATCGACTCGCCCAGCGCCAGGCGACCCGCCAGCGCAGCGGCCAGCGTGCAGCCGCTGCCGTGATAACTGGCCGGCAGGCGCGGCCAGTGCCACTCGCGCAACATTTGACCGTCCTGCAGCCAGCGGTTGATGACCGTGTCGCCCGGCGCATGGCCGCCCGTGACAAGCATTTGCCTGGTGCCTGGCATATCCAGCGCAGCGCGCTCTGGCAGGTTGGGCAGCACGATCGTCGCCAGCCTCAGCAACTCGGACAAGGCAGCACTGGCGCTGCCCTGCCCCAGCGCGTCGCCATGGCCGCTGGCCAGCACCGGGTCGAGCACCACCGGCAGATCGGGTTGCCGCGCGCGCAGGTCACGGATGATCTCGGCGATCGCCGCCGCATTGGCCGCGTTGCCGGGGATGCCCAGCTTGACGGCGCGGATGTCGAAGGCGGCGACCAGCGGCGTAGCCTGGCGTGCGACCAGGCCGGCATCGACCGGGTGCACGTCGAACACGCGGTTATTGTCCTGGCAGGTCAGCGCCGTGGCCACCGGCAGCGCGTGGGCGCCCTGCGCGGCAATGGCCAGGATATCGGCCGCCAGGCCCGCGCCGCCGCCGGGATCGAGCCCGGCGAAGACCAGCACGCACGGTGTCATGGGGCGAGGTTACCCGTGACGTTGCCCGTGACGTTGCCCGTGATCTTGCCCTCGACCGGCGACGACGGCGATGCCGCGAAACGTTTTGGCATGCGCCCCGCCAGGTACGCATCGCGCCCGGCCAGCACCGCATGCTTCATCGCGCGTGCCATACGCACCGGGTCGCGCGCGCCGGCAATCGCGGTGTTCATCAGCACGCCGTCGCAGCCGAGTTCCATCGCGATTGCCGCATCCGACGCCGTGCCCACGCCGGCATCGACCAGCACCGGCACCGTGGCCTGCTCGATGATCAGCGACAGGTTCCACGGGTTGAGGATACCCATCCCCGAGCCGATCAGCGACGCCAGCGGCATCACGGCCACGCAGCCGATCTGCTGCAGAATGCGGGCCTGGATCGGATCGTCGCTGCAATAAACCATCACGTCGAAGCCGTCGCGCACCAGGGTTTCGGCGGCCTTGAGCGTTTCAGGCATGTGCGGGAACAGCGTGGTGGCGTCACCCAGCACCTCGAGCTTGACGAGATTGCGCCCGCCCAGCAGCTCGCGCGCCATCTGCAACGTGTAGACCGCATCCTTCGCATTGAAGCAGCCGGCCGTGTTGGGCAGGATGGTGAACTCCGACGGCGGCAGCACGTTGAGCAGGCTGGGCGCGTTCGGGTCCTGGCCGATGTTCACGCGGCGGATTGCCACCGTGATGATCTCGGCGCCGGCCGCCAGCGTGGCCTCGCGCGTTTGCGCCAGGTCGCGGTATTTGCCGCTGCCCACCAGCAGGCGCGAACGGTAGGCGCGCCCGGCGATGGTGAGTACATCCGGTTGCCCGTCTGGTTTCATGTTTTCGTTCATGACATTCATCCTGTTCTCCTTTAGCCGCCACCGATGGCGCGCACGATATCGACCCGGTCCTGCGCCTGCAGGCGGCGCGTCGGCCACTGCTGGCGCGGCACCACCTCGCGATTGACGGCCAGCGCCATCCCCTGCCCGCTCAGGTCCAGCTGTTCGAGCAGGCCGGCGAGTGTCTGGCCCGGCGGCACGCCGCACGGCGCGCCATTGACTTCGATGGATGTCATTCAGACCTCCCGGTACAGCCGGGCGCCATCGCGCACGAACTCAATCGCCTTTTCCTGCATCCCCTGCTGCAGGGCTGTTTCGCCCTGGACGCCATTGGCCGCAGCGTAGGCGCGCACTTCCTGCGTGATCTTCATCGAGCAGAAATGCGGGCCGCACATCGAGCAGAAATGGGCCACCTTGGCCGAATCCTTGGGCAGCGTCTCGTCGTGGAATTCGCGCGCCTTGTCGGGGTCCAGGCCCAGGTTGAACTGGTCGTCCCAGCGGAATTCGAAGCGCGCTTTTGAGAGCGCGTTGTCGCGCAGCTGCGCGCCCGGATGGCCCTTGGCCAGGTCGGCCGCATGGGCCGCGATCTTGTACGTGATGATCCCGTCCTTGACGTCCTGCTTGTCAGGCAGGCCCAGGTGCTCCTTGGGCGTCACGTAGCACAGCATCGCCGTGCCGTACCAGCCAATGGTGGCCGCACCGATGCCGGACGTGATGTGGTCGTAGCCAGGGGCGATATCGGTCGTGAGCGGCCCGAGCGTGTAGAACGGCGCTTCATGGCACTGCTCGAGCTGCAGGTCCATGTTCTCCTTGATCAGGTGCAGCGGCACGTGACCGGGGCCCTCGATGATCGTCTGCACGTCGTGCTTCCACGCGATCTGCGTGAGTTCGCCCAGCGTTTTCAGTTCGGCCAGCTGCGCTTCGTCGTTGGCGTCGTAGATCGAGCCTGGGCGCAGGCCATCGCCCAGGCTGAACGTCACGTCGTACGCCTTCATGATGGCGCAGATGTCTTCAAAGTGGGTGTACAAGAATGATTCGCGGTGGTGCGCCAGGCACCATTTGGCCATGATCGAGCCGCCGCGCGAGACGATGCCCGTCAGGCGATTGGCCGTCATCGGCACGTAGCGCAGCAGCACGCCGGCGTGGATCGTGAAGTAGTCGACGCCCTGCTCGGCCTGTTCGATCAGCGTGTCGCGGAAGATCTCCCAGGTCAGGTCCTCGGCCTTGCCATTGACCTTTTCCAGCGCCTGGTAGATCGGCACCGTGCCGATCGGGACCGGGCTGTTACGCAGGATCCATTCACGCGTTTCGTGGATGTGCTTGCCGGTCGACAGGTCCATCACCGTGTCGGCGCCCCAGCGGATTGCCCACGTCATCTTTTCCACTTCCTCGCCAATCGACGAGGTCACGGCCGAATTGCCGATATTGGCATTGACCTTGACCAGGAAGTTGCGGCCGATGATCATCGGCTCGATTTCGGGGTGGTTGATATTGAGGGGGATGACGGCGCGCCCGCGCGCGACCTCGGAGCGCACGAATTCGGGCGTGATCTCGGCGGGGATGCTGGCGCCGAACGACTGGCCCGGATGCTGGCGCCCCATCAGGTCGGCGACCCGCTTGCCCATCGGACCGGACGCATGCAGCGACGCGATGTATTCCTTTCGCTGCATGTTTTCGCGCAGCGCGATGAATTCCATTTCGGGCGTGATGATGCCCTGGCGCGCGTAGTGCATCTGCGTGACATTCGCGCCGCTCTTCGCGCGACGGGGCGCGCGCTGCAGGTCGAAGCGCAGCGCGCTCAAGGCCGGATCGTCCAGCCGCTGCTGGCCGTACTGCGACGATGGCCCGGCCAGTTGCTCGGTGTCGCCGCGCCCGTCGATCCACGGTTGCCGCATTGGCGCCAGGCCACTGCGGATATCGATCGCGGTCGCGGGTTCGGTGTACGGCCCCGACGTGTCATAGACGAACAGCGGCGGATTGGGTTCGCCACCAAAGCTGTCGGACGTGGCCGACTGGCTGATCGCGCGCATCGGCACGCGGATATCGGGCCGGCTGCCTTCGATGTAGACCTTGCGGGAGTTTGGTAGCGATGCGATGGCTGCCTGGTCCACCGTGGCGGTGGCGGCATCGAACAGTTGCGAGGACTTCGGCGGTGCGTTCATGTGGCTCCCTTGCGTGCATGAGAGCCAGCAAAGGAGTTACCGGGTGCGGCAAGGTCGGGCGCAGGACTGCGCACGGCCGCACTATTCGGCTGCTTCCCTTCGCTGGCATTATCCAGATCAGGTTCGGAGGGTATTTCTCACCCACGCATCGTTGTAAAAGCAACGACGCGCAGGACCCCTAGCGTTTGCTGCCAGTGATGGCAGCGGGTGGATTATAGCCGAACAAATATTGAATGGGCATCATGGTTACAACATCGGCGGCTCGGCCGGCAATGGCAGCAAATGCAAAGCGCCGTCGATGAAACGCACTTCGACGAACGGCGTCTGCGCCGGCTCGACTGCCCGGCACACCGTCGGCCCGCCCTGCACCGCCACCTCGAGCTGCACGCTGGGCCCGTCGACCGCCACATCGAACGAATCCGCACGCGAAATCGTCAGGTCGGTACTCACGTTCGGCCGGTCATAGACCTGCTTGCCGTCGACCCGCACGCTGACCGTATTGTCTTGAAACCCTTCGCCCAACCTCACGCGTAACGTCATCGCTTGCCTCGCCTTTCCATTGACTGCAACAGGTTTGCCGGACAAGCCGCCTGAAGGGCAGGCTTGTCCGGAACAGAGTAACGCCAGCACGACCAGCCCAAGTGCCCGGCGCATCCCCTGCGATCCAGCATGGATCATGCCTTGCGGTGCGGCCGCGTGCCCGGCCCGGTCGCGCCGGTCGCCGCAGGACCACCCTGAACGGTGGCCAGGCAGGTGAGCAACTCGCCCTGGGACACCGGATCGAGTACCTTGGCCTGCGCGGCGCTCGAGAGCAATGCGACGCTCTCATCGAGACGCGCTGCGCGCACGAACAGCGGCTTGCCCTCGCCAGCGTTCACTGTCTTGAACGCGCGGGCGGCATTGACGCCCTTGACCATGCGCACATAGGCGGCCATCGGATGCATGTCGAAGCGGTCGAGGACCTCGTCGAAGGCAGCATTACCCGAGCGCAGCGTGGTGTTGTCCGACCCCTGCAGGTACAACAGCGCGCCCTGGTCCTCGCCCATGAACAGGTCGGCCAGCACGTTGTCATCAGTGCTGACCGGATAGCGCACGCGCACCGTCAGGATATCGGACAGCACTTGCGATCCGTCGAGCGCCGCATACGCGGCCCGCACCCGGTACTGGCCTGGCCGGTCAAAATAGAAACCATCCTTGCCATAGCCGATATAGGCGCTATCCTGGACCGGGTTGTCCACCCCGAGCATCGTCTGGCGCTCGCCTACCAGGTGGTCGATCATCGGCTCGTAGGCGCAGACCTTGCCGCCAGGTTGTTCGATGACGATCTTCACCAGGCCATAGTTCGGATGCAGCCAGGTATGGGCGCGCCGCCCGCGTGTGTCAGTGGCGCGTAGCTTAAGTTCGAGCACCACCGGCTCGCCCAGCGCGAAGCTGCGCTGGTGGGTCGATATATCGAGCACCAGGCCGGATTCGTCCGAGATCGGATCGGCCATCACGTCACGGCCAAGCGAGGCGCCGCTCGTGAAGCTGTTGCCGCCCATGATGACGTCGTTGCGGAAACCATGGCGCAGGTGGATCAGCTCTTCGTCGTCGAAGCGGAAGTCGAAGCTGCTCCAATAGCCAGGCGCGCCGCCATTCGGGTAGTACCACGGGTAGTTCATCCACGACAGCGCTTCGGGACGGTTTGGCTTGGGCGGATTGGCGTACGATTTCTGCCACGAGTGCATCAGGTTGAAACAGTGCCCAAGTTCGTGCACATAGGTATACAGCTGCAGCCGGTTTTGCTCGGCCGTGGTGCCGCCGATCCCGGCGTGGAACACGGCGCAGCCCTGGCGCTGCTTGCCCTGCTGGTCGAACATGATGCCGTACAGGCCCGTGCCCATATCATGCTGTTGCGCCACCAGTTGCCAGACGCACCACTGCTGCAGGTCGCCCCACAGCGAAAAATGCTGCTGCATCGACGCGTGCAGCTCGGCATTGCTCCAGGTGGTATTGGCGCCGGCCGCGCTGACATCGATGACATTGTTGCCGGCAGTGGGCACCATCCCGATGCCCGCTTCGCCAAAGGCGCTGACCACGTTGACCGTGCGGGCGCTGCCGCCCGAAGGCAGCGAACCCGTGTTGTAGCTTGTAAACGGCGCGGTCGTCACATCGGACACGCTGTCGGTTTCAATGCGCACCGTGCGGAAATGCAGGGACGAGAACGGACAATGATAGGAAGCCCCGGGCGTATTGTTGACCGTGAAGAACTGCAGCGTGGCCGCGGCCTGCGGCTGGAAGATGTTCACGCGCGGGATCGTCACCTGGATCACCGGCGCCCCGGCCGCGAACGTGAAGCGGCCCATGCCCTTGACGACGATACGGGTGGTCGACACCGTCACGGTCGGGCTGTCGACCACGAACGAACCGAAGTACGACTTGGTCTTGCCGCTGGTCTGGTAAAAGTCACCGCTGACCCGGCGCATCGGCCGGTTGCGGTCGACGTCGACCCGCAGGTCGAGCTGGAAGCTGCCCAGCGAACTGGCGTAGCAACCGCTGACCGCCTTCTTGATGGCCGGTATGGACGGGATGGGAAGCGAGGGGATCGGCAACGGCACCTGCGGGGAAGGCGTAATGACCGGCCCCGCAGCAGGCCCGAGCGCGGCGCCGGTGGGCCCGGTGTCGTACGGCTCGGGAATCCCCAGGTCGCCATTGGACAGCCCGGATACTTCTTCATAGGTCATCACGCCTGTATCGCCGATCGCATCTTCGTTTGCATTGTCGATCCCGGTTGGGTCGAGTTGTGACATGGTGTTCTCCTCATGGTCAAAAAGCCCTCGTTCGACCAGCGCAGTAGGGGTGATGGTTCGTCGAGGCTGCAGATATTCAGAGGAATCACCCTCACATTTAGAGGTAGATCAAGGAGCTGTGGCAAACAAAGAAGGATTCAAACGAGCTGGGCAACACATGGCAATTCAGCGACGCTGCCAGGATAGGCTGGCGCTGGAAGGTGACCTATAATGGTTTCTTTCGCAAAATTCACACACGACCACATCATGGAATTAGCCAAGTCTTTCGAGCCAGCCGATATTGAACAGTTCTGGCGCGCCGAGTGGGAACAGCGCGGCTACTTTGCCGCGACCATGGACGAGGGCAAGCCCTCGTTCAGCACCCAGCTGCCGCCGCCGAACGTCACCGGTACCCTGCACATGGGCCACGCGTTCAACCAGACGATCATGGATGGCCTGACGCGCTACTACCGCATGCGCGGCTACAACACCGCATGGGTCCCGGGCACCGACCACGCCGGCATCGCCACCCAGATCGTCGTCGAGCGCCAGCTGGACGCGCAAAAGATTTCGCGCCATGACCTGGGCCGCGACGCATTCCTCGAAAAAGTCTGGGAGTGGAAGGAAAAATCGGGCAGCACCATCACCGGCCAGATGCGCCGCCTGGGCACGTCGCCCGACTGGCAGCGCGAATACTTCACGATGGACGAGCCACGCTCGAAATCGGTCGTCGAAGTCTTCGTGCGCCTGTACGAGCAGGGCCTGATCTACCGCGGCAAGCGCCTGGTGAACTGGGACCCGGTGCTGGGCACGGCCGTGTCCGACCTCGAAGTCGACTCGCAGGAAGAAGACGGCTTCATGTGGTACATCCAGTACCCGCTCACCGACGGCAGCGGCCACCTGACGGTCGCCACCACGCGCCCTGAAACGATGCTGGGCGACGTCGCTGTCGCGGTCGATCCGACCGATGAACGCTACCTGCATTTGCACGGCAAGACACTCACGCTGCCATTGACCGGTCGCGAAATCCCGATCATCGCCGACAGCTACGTCGATAAAGAATTCGGCACCGGCTGCGTCAAGATCACGCCCGCCCACGACTTCAACGATTACGCGGTTGGCCAGCGCGCCGGCCTCGCGCCGATCAGCATCTTCACGCTCGACGCCAAGATCAACGAAAACGGCCCTGCCCAGTACCAGGGGCTGGATCGCTTCGCTGCGCGCAAGCAGATCGTCGCCGATCTCGAAGCACTCGGCCTGATGGAACAGATCAAGCCGCACAAGCTGATGGTCCCGCGGGGCGACCGCACCAACGTCGTGATCGAGCCGATGCTCACCGACCAGTGGTTCGTCGCGATGACCAAGCCAGCCCCGGAAGGCACGTTCAATCCAGGCAAGTCGATCACCGACGTGGCACTCGAAAAAGTCGCCAGCGGCGAGATCAAGTTTGTGCCAGAAAACTGGAGCACGACCTACAACCAGTGGCTGGGCAACATCCAGGACTGGTGCATCTCGCGCCAGCTGTGGTGGGGCCACCGCATCCCGGCCTGGTTCGCCGAAGACGGCCAGATCGTCGTCGCGCGCGATGAAGCCGAGGCGCAGGCCAAGGCGGCAGCTGCCGGCATCACGGGCGCGCTGCGCCGCGACGACGACGTGCTCGACACGTGGTTCTCGTCGGCGCTGGTGCCCTTCTCGACCATGGGCTGGCCCGAAGAAACGCCGGACATGAAAATGTTCCTGCCGTCGTCGGTGCTGGTAACGGGTTTTGACATCATCTTCTTCTGGGTGGCGCGCATGGTCATGATGACCGCGCACTTCACCGGCAAGGTCCCGTTCGAGACGGTCTACGTGCACGGCCTGGTGCGCGATTCGCAGGGCCAGAAGATGTCGAAGTCGAAGGGCAACACGCTCGACCCGATCGACCTGATCGACGGCATCGACGTCGAGACGCTGGTGGCCAAGCGCACCACGGGCCTAATGGACCCGCGCGCCGCCGAAAAAATCGGCAAGGCCACGCGCCGCGAATTCCCTGACGGGATCCCGGCCTTCGGCACCGACGCCGTGCGCTTCACGATGGCAAGCTACGCGTCGCTGGGCCGCAATATCAACTTCGACCTGGGCCGCGCCGAAGGCTACCGCAACTTCTGCAACAAGCTGTGGAACGCAACCCGCTTCGTGATGATGAACACCGAAGGCAAGGATTGCGGCGCGCCGGCACCGGAAGATTTGTCGCAGGCCGATCGCTGGATCATCTCGCTGATGAACCGCGTCGAGCAGGATGTCGCCAAGGGCTTTGCCGACTACCGCTTCGACAATATCGCGAACAGCATCTACAAGTTCGTCTGGGACGAATACTGCGACTGGTACCTTGAAGTGTCGAAAGTCCAGGTCCAGCAAGGCACCGAAGCGCAGCAACGCGCGACGCGCCACACGCTGCTGCGCGTGCTGGAAGTCATCCTGCGCCTGGCGCATCCGATCATCCCGTTCGTGACCGAAGCGCTGTGGCAGAGCATCGCCCCTCTTAGCGGCAAGACCGGCCCGACGATCATGCTGCAACCGTATCCGCAGGCCGATGCAACGCAGATCGATGAAGGTGCCGAAGCCTGGATGGAGCAGCTCAAGGCGCTGGTCGACGCCACCCGCAACCTGCGCGGCGAGATGTCGCTGGCGCCGTCGCTGCGCGTGCCGCTGATCGTCGAACCGTCGAGCGATGCCGGGCGCGCTGACATGGCGGTGTTCGCACCGTACATCCAGCTGCTGGGCAAGCTGGCTGAAGTGCAGATCGTCGACGCACTGCCGGAATCGCCAGCGGCCGTGTCGATCGTCGGCACCACCAAGCTGATGCTCAAGGTCGAGATCGACGTCGCCGCTGAACGCGAGCGCCTGTCGAAGGAGATCGCGCGCGTGGCCGGCGAAATCGCCAAGGCCAACGGCAAGCTGTCCAACGAGAGCTTTGTTGCCCGTGCCCCGGCCGCCGTCGTGGCACAGGAGCAGGAACGCGTGGCGAACTTCTCGGCCACGCTCAGCAAGATGCAGGAGCAGCTGGAGAAACTGGCAGCGGCGTAAGCAGCTGACGGTGTATGCGAACAACGCGGCCCGGGTGGCCGCGTTGTTCGTTTACGCTGCCGTTTTTATGCGTGCGACATGTGTCACACAAACCCCTTGCCGAGCATGTGACAAGTGTCGCATAATCGCTCCTGACAAGGAGAATTCATGACTGCAGCGATTCCATCACCGACTGAACTATGCCTGCTCAAGGCGCTGTGGCGCGACGCACCGCTCAGTGCGCGCGCACTGCATGCACAAGTCGAGGATGAACTGGCCTGGTCGTTTTCATCGACCCGCAAAACGCTGGAGCGCATGCTCGACAAGAGCATGGTGGCACAGGAGGCCAGCGGCGGCCTGCAGGTCTACCGCCCGCTGCTGGAAAAGGTCGGCACACTGGCCGCGTTTGCGCATGACTTCAGCCGGCGCGTGATGGAGATGGATACGCCGCTGGCCGCGTCGATGTTCACCGGCAGCAAACTGGTCGACGAGCACGAACTCGAACGCCTCGACAGCCTGCTGCAGGACTGGCCCGAGGACGACGCATGATGACCGGTTCGTGGCTGCTGGTGCACTTTGCCGTGGCTTGCGCAGGCAGCCTGGTGCTCGCGTTCGCCCTGTCGATGCTGCTGCGCCTGGCCGCGCGGCGCTGGCTGGCGCTGCTGGCGCACCGCAGCGTGTGGCTGGGCGGCCAGGCAGCCGTGGTGCTGGTGTTCCTGATGGCCGTTGCTCCGCTCCCGCGCAGTGCCATTGCGCCAGCCCTGACCCTGCCAGCGCCAGCCCCCCAGCCCGCCTTGACGGCCGAACCCGATGTGCTGCCGCCGCTGACGCAGGCAACCCTGGCGCTGCCCCCGGCGCCTGCGCAGGACCCGACTGACACGGTCTGGCGCTATCTGCCTGGCGCCTGGCTGGCCGCGTATCTGGCCGGACTGACGTTTCACGCGGTGCAGCGCCTGCGCATGCAGCGTTACTGGACGGTGCTGCTACGCCAGACGCGCCGCGTTGGCGATGCCGAGCTGCGCGCCTGGCCCGGCATGACGCCGGCCCAGCGTGCTCTTATCGCCGGTCGCCTCACGGTGCGCACGATCGACCTCCCGATTTCTCCCATGCTCCATGGCGTGCGGCGCCCATCCCTGCTGCTGCCGGCGCACGTGTCGGCGCTTGACGTCAGGCAGCAGCAAATGATCGTCGAGCATGAATTGACTCACTGGCGCCGCGCCGATCCGTTGTGGCTCACGGTCTCGGGCGTGCTCGCCCTGCTGTTCTGGTTCAACCGGCCGTATCAACGCCTGGATGGCGCGCTGCGCGAGGCGGTGGAACTGGGTTGCGACGATGCCGTGCTTTCCGGCGCATCGAACCGCGAACGCCAGGGCTATGCGGGTGCGCTGGTGGCGCAACTGCGGCGGCAAGCGGGCTTGCAACCGGGATGGCAAGCCGGTGCGGCATTCGGCAGTCCGGGCATCGTCGGTCGGGTGCAGCGGATGCAGGCCGCCCGGCCACCGCGTCTGTCGGCACAAGGCCGCCTGCTGATCGGCGGGGGCGTTGCCGCACTCGCGCTGCTCGGTGCAGCGCTGCAACCGGCCTTCTCGGCGAGCGCGCCTTCCATCGCCCCGGCGCCGCCGATCGCGCCGCTCGCACCGCTTGAAACCTGGCGCTATCCGCTCGACCGGCCACGCATCACGAGCCTGTACGGCGTGGTCAGTCCGAGCGTGCCAAAGGGTCACCACGGCATCGACCTGGCGGCCACGCGCGGCACACCGGTCCTGGCGGTCGCCGCCGGCACGGTACTGGAAGCGGCCTTCGATGCAGCGTGGGGCCATTATGTACGCGTCGATCATGGGGCCGATACCAGCTCGCTGCTGATTCACCTCGATCGCATCGACGTGGCTCCCGGACAGCGCGTCAAGGCCGGCGACCTGCTTGGCACCTCGGGCGCCAGTGGCAAGGCCACGGGGCCGCACCTGCATCTGGAGTACTGGGAAGGCCGGCAGCGCCTCGATCCTGTACAGATGCTTCCCGACCTGCTGCAGCACGCTACCAAAAAGGCCATTGCCCGGCGCGAGGCACAAGGCAACCCCGTCCCCATCGACCGGTAAGACATCCCATGCGAATCATCCGAAACGGCAGCGCCTGCGCGCTGCTGGTGACGGCGCACGCCGCAACGCTGGCCCAGACCACACCTGCACCGATGCAGCAGGTGGTGGTCAAGGCCGACGCCGACACCTTGCGCACGCAGGCCACGACCACTGCCATCGTGATCCGGCGCGACGACATCGTGCGCCATGGCGATACCAGCCTGGCCGACGTCCTCAAGCGCCAGCCCGGCATCACGCTCGGCGGCAGTCCCGGTGCGCCGCCCACCATCCGCATGCGCGGCCTGGGCGGAGACTACGTGGCCATCCTGCTGGATGGCGTGCCGGCACCGGCCGGCTTTTCGCTCGAGTCGCTCGAGCCCGGCCTGATCGAGCGCATCGAGATCGGGCGCGTGGCCACGGCCGAGACAAGCAGCCAGGCAGTGGCAGGCTCCATCAATGTCATCCTGCGGCGTGCCAGCGCTGGCACGACCGAGATCAAAGCCGGCAGCGGGCTGATTGCCGGCTACGCCGCCCCGCAACTATTGGCGCAGCACAGCGCCCGCCTCGGCCCGCTCGCGTACTCACTGTCGGCGACGCTCAGGCGCAACCGCAATCCGATCGAGGCGGTCACGCGCGAAGAAGGCACGCGCCCTATCCTGCTGCGCAACACCGACTGGTTCGAGCACCAGGTCGAAGACGTGCTGGAACTGGCGCCACGCCTGACCTGGCAACCGAATGGCCGCGACAGCATCACCTCGCAAAGCTATCTGCGCCGGCGCCGCATCGATAACGCCAAGCGCGAGCTGGAGTCGACCATGCTTGGCAACCCGACCGCCTACCCACGTTCCGACCAGGCGTATCGGACCGACCCGCTGCATGGCTACGCCGACCTGGCCTGGAATCGCAAGCTCGATGCTGGCGCGCGGCTGGCGCTCAAGCTGTCCAGTTTTTATACAACGCGGGATGCCGATTTTGTCTATCGCGGCAGAAGTCTTGACGGGACGCTGCTGCGCACGAATGCCGTCGCCTCCGGACCGACGGAACGCGAGTGGACCGGCAGTGGAAGCTGGCGCCGCCCGCTGTGGGGCAGCCACACACTGGCCGCCGGCTGGGAAACCGGCCGCAAGACGCGCACCGAGTACCGGCGCGAGCACCAGGTCGATGGCAACGGTGCACAGTTGTTGACCAGCGACGAAGATTACCGCGCGCAGGTAACGCGCAGCGCCTTCTTCGTCCAGGATGAATGGGACATCACCCCGGCCTGGTCGGCCTACGCCGGCCTGCGCCGCGAAGAGGTGCGCACGACCGGCGAAGGCAATGCGGCAGCCCCCGTCGACGTCGATGCCGGGGCCTGGAGCCCGGTCTTCCAGACCCTGTACCGGCGCGCGCGCCCGGACGGCGACACGGGGCCACACGATGGTTTTCGGCTGGCCGTGAGCCGCACCTACAAGGCGCCGAACATTGTCCAGCTGATGCCGCGCCGCTACACGGTCGACAACAACAACAGCGCGACCAACCCCGACCAGCAGGGCAATCCGGGCCTGCGCCCGGAACTCGCACTTGGCGTCGACGTGGCCTGGGAGCGTACCTTCGGCAAGAACGGCATGACCAGCGTGAGCGCATTCCACAAACGCATCCGCGACATCACGCTCATCGACATCAGGCAGAACCTGGGTGTGTGGACCGCGACGCCGGTCAATGCAGGCATGGCGACCGTGCGTGGCATCGAATTCGAAGGCAAGGCCACGATCGGCCGGCTGGCGGCACGCGTGAACCTGGCGCGCAACTGGTCGCGTGTCGACAATGTGCCGGGGCCAGATAACCGCATCGCCGGGCAGCCGGCGTACAACGGCAATCTGGGTCTGGACTACAGCGCAGCGAGCGGGCGCATCGACGTTGGCGGCAGCTATACCCACACCAGCCGCGTTGTCAGCCGCAGCAGCGCATCGATCGCCGATGCAGACAGCATGAAACGCCAGCTTGACCTTTACGCACTGTGGAAACTTGATGCAAGATCGCGCCTGCGACTGTCGGTTTCGGACCTGCTGCAGCAAGACCTTCTCGAACGGCGCACGTTCGAAGGCAACGCGCCGTTGCTGCGCGCAACGACATATCGGGTGCGCGCAACCTGGCGCCTGGTATGGGAGCACTCCCTGTAGACAATGGCAGCAATCACCCTGGAAAGCACCGCATGACGACTTCCCTTCCCCACTGGCACGCCGCGCGGCGCAACGTCGGCATCGATTGCCTGCGTGGCCTGGCGATCCTGCTCGTGATCGTGCACCATCTGGCCTTGCCGTTTCGCCTGCCGCTGGGTCCAAGCCTGCTTGGCCAGTGGCTGCCCAAGCGACTGATCGACGCCATCAGCTTCAACGGCTACGAAGCAGTCTTCATCTTCTTCACGTTGTCGGGCTTTCTGATCACGCTGCGTATCATCGAATGCGATGGCGACATTGGACGGGTCGACCTGCGCCGCTTCTACCGCGCGCGCGCGCGGCGCATCCTGCCCCTGCTCGGCCTGGCCCTGACGCTGCTCTCGCTGCTGGCCGTGTGCCAGGTGCCGGGATTCATGCCAGAGACCGACCGCCACTCGCTGGCCGGCTTGCTCGGTTCGGCGCTGACGTTCACGTTCAACTGGTACGAAGGCCGCACTGGCTGGGCGCCGGCGGGCTGGGATGTCCTGTGGTCGCTGTCGATCGAAGAAGTGTTCTACGTGGGCTTTCCGCTGCTGTGCCTGTGGCTACCGCGCCGTCTCCTGATCGGCATGCTCGTCGTGCTGGCGCTGGGACTGCAACCGTTGCGCGCGCTGGTGCCGATGAGCGATGAGGTCTGGTGGGAAAAAGCATACCTGCCCGGAATGGCGGCGCTGGCCTGGGGCGTGCTCGCTGCACTGCTGGCGCGCTGGTGGCAGCCAGGCAAGCGAGGGGCCCGCATCATGGGTCTGGCTGGTGCGTTGTGCCTCGTGCTGGTATTGGGCTGGTCGGACGTGGTCTACCGTCATCTGTTCAAGTCGAACCTGTATGTGATTTGCGTCGGCGCCTGCCTGCTGCTGCTGGCCTTTCACGCGCAACCACCTGCGCCGCGCCGTGGTCTGGGATGGCTGGCGCGCATGGGAAGCCTCAGTTATGAGCTGTACCTGTTCCACATGTTCATCGTGCTTGCCACCGCGGGCCTGTACCGCGCGCTGATGGGCAATGTGCAAACCTGGACCTTCGTCGTCTACGTGCCGGTGCTGCTGTGCTGTTACGCGCTGGCGCGCCTGCTCGAACACGGCGCCATGCATCTGGGTTTGCAGCGCAGACCATCCGTGGGCCAGGCGCCCGTCAAAGGCGTGTGATGCGACGACGAACCCGTTGGCTGTCGATCCTGCCCGCGATGGTGGCGGGCTATCTGCTCCTTGTCGTCATCTGGGCCTGGGCCACCTTTGACGCTGTCACTGCGCACATGCCTGCAATCGCTGACGCGCCCCTGTCCGCGCGGCAGACGCAGATCCTGCTGCGCGTCGAAGATCCTGCCTTCTTCGTACACCACGGCGTGAGCCTGACCAGCGGCCAGGGCTTTGCGACGATCTCGGGCGCGGTCGCGCGCGACCTCTACCTGGAAGGTGCGGACCTGGGCGGGGCTGGCGGCGCGTTGCAGGCACTGTACCGCAGCGTCTTCGCATGCTGCAAACGAATCGATCTGGGCCGTGATGCGATGGCCGTGGTGCTCGACGCCAGGCTATCCAAGGCGCGACAACTGGCGCTGTACACCACCCATGTCTATTTGGGAACGCACAACGGCAGGCAGATCATGGGCTTGTCAGCGGCGTCCCGGAATTATCTCGGCAAGTCGCTGGAACAGACCAGCGAAGAAGAATTCATTGGCCTGGTTGCCATGATCAAGGCGCCCAACGCGTACCATCCTGTCAGGCAGCCCGCAGCGTATGCGACCCGCGTGGCAAGGGTGCGTGCGCTGGTGCACGGCACGTGCAAGGCTCACGGCTGGTTCGATACAACACTGGCGCACTGCGGCGCGTGATCACTTGAGGCCATGCCACCAGCGCCCGCCGGCATGCGGCTGCGTCAGGTTCAAAGCTTCGCCCATCTCCGGCGTGGCCAGCTTGATGCCCCGATCATCAGCCAGCGTCTCGATCCGGTCCAGCGGCTCCTGCCAGCGGTGCAGCGCCAGATCGAACGTCCCGTTATGCATCGGCAGCAGCCAGGCTGCGTTCAGGTCCACGAAGGCTTGCAGCGTTTCTTCCGGCTGCATGTGGATGTCCGGCCAGAGCTTGTCGTAGGCGCCGGTTTCGATCAGCGCCATGTCGAATGGTCCGTACCTGGCGCCGATCTCCTTGAAGCCCTTGAAATAGCCAGTGTCCCCGCTGAAGAACAGGCGCAGGTCATCGTGCTGGATCACCCATGATGCCCACAGCGTCGAGTTGCCGTCGTGCGGCCCGCGCCCCGAAAAGTGCTGGGCCGGCGTCGCGACGACGTGCACGCCGTCGATCTCGGCGTCCTGCCACCAGTCGAACTGGCGCACTTTGGCGCGATCGATGCCCCAGTCGACCAGCCGGTCGCCCACGCCCAGCGGCGTGAGAAATACGGATGTCTTCGGCGCCAGTGCCATGATCGCCGCGTAGTCGAGGTGATCGTAATGGTCGTGCGACAGGATGATCGCCTTGATGGGCGGCAGTTCATCGATCGAGATCGGCGGCGCATGAAAACGCGCCGGGCCGAACCACTGCACGGGCGATGCACGCTGCGAGAACACGGGGTCGGTCAGGTAGAACTCACCGGCGAGCTTGATCAGCATCGTCGAGTGGCCGAGGCGGTACAGCGTGTTGTCGGGCGCGGCCAGCAGTGCCGCCCGGGTCAGCGGCTGCACCGGCACCGCCTGCTGCGGCATGGTCCCGGCCGGCTTGTCGAACAGGAAAGCCCACCACAGCTTGGCAATGCCGCCGGCACCCAGCTTGTGCATGGCGACCGGATTGCGGTATTTGCCGTCGTGGTATTGCGGCGAGGTTGGCGCGGTCGTCGTTGCCGAGACAGGGGTACAGATTGCCATGGTAGCGAGAGCTCCCGTAACGATGATGCCGACAAGCAGGCGCATGAACGCGTCAATTCGATAAAAGTGCACTACGGCCGATCCGGACTTCCTGGCGCTGGGGCGGATGGCACACGCTCCAGCGAGCGCCCCGGCCTGGATGGCCGGGACGCTTCGCTTCTTCTCTATTTGACCGCTGCCGCGTCGCGCGCACCATCGCCTTGCAGCTTCAGCGCAGCAGCACGCCCCTCCCAGTAATGCGCATTCTTGATCCCCAGCGCAACCGGGTCGAACTCGGGTTCCTTGCCGGCCTTCTTCTGCGCTTCGTAATCGCGCAGGCACTTGAAGGCGTCCTTGCGCAGCAAAAAGATTGCGACGATGTTCAGCCAGGCCATCAGGCCGACGCCGATGTCGCCCAGGCCCCAGGCCACGTCGGCGGTCTTGACTGCGCCGTAGATCGTGGCCGAGACGATGCACAGCTTGAGGAGCACGCCCAGCCACGGATGGCAGTTATGGCGGTCCATGTAAGCAATATTGGTTTCGGCGATGTAGTAGTAGGCGACGATGGTCGTGAACGCGAAGAACAGCAGCGCGATCGCGACGAACAGCGCGCCGAAGCCCGGCAGCACGTTTTCGAGCGCCGTCTGCACGTAGCCCGGACCCGACGCCACGCCCTGCACGCCGATGAAGCGCGCCGTGCCGTCAGTATTTTCGACGTTGTACTGGCCCGTGACCAAGAGCATGAAGGCGGTGGCCGAGCACACGAACAGCGTGTCGATGTACACCGAAAAACCCTGCACCAGGCCCTGCTTGGCCGGGTGGCTTACTTCGGCCGCAGACGACGCGTGCGGGCCGGTGCCCTGCCCGGCTTCGTTCGAATAGATGCCGCGCTTGACGCCCCACTGGATCGCCATGCCGAGCATGGCGCCAAAGCCCGCGTCCAGGCCGAAGGCCGAGCTGACGATCAGGCGCAGCACGCCTGGCAGGGCTTCGATGTTCATTGCCACCACTACCACGGCCACGAGGATGTAGGCGGCCGCCATGAATGGCACCACGATCTCGGCGAAATGGGCGATGCGCTTGACGCCGCCGAAGATGATCGCGGCCAGCACCACGGCCAGGCCGATGCCGGTGTAGAGCGGATCGATGCCGGCGGCGGTCTTGAGGCCTTCGGCGATCGAGTTGGCCTGCACGCCCGGCAGCAACAGGCCCGTGGCGAACAGCGTGGCGATGGCGAAGGTCCAGGCGTAGCGCTTCATGCCCAGGCCTTTTTCGATATAGAACGCCGGGCCGCCGCGGTACTGGTTGCCGATCTGCTCCTTGTAGACCTGGCCCAGCGTCGATTCGACGAAGGCCGAACTGGCGCCCAGGAAGGCCACGGCCCACATCCAGAACACGGCGCCGGGGCCGCCGAACGTGATGGCGGTGGCCACGCCCGCGATATTGCCGGTGCCGACGCGGCCGGCCAGCGTCATGGCCAGCGCCTGGAACGACGACACGCCCTGCTCCGAGCTCTTCCCTTCTCGCATCAGGCGCAGCATCTCGCGGATGTGCCGCACCTGCAGAAACCGGCCGCGGATCGAGAAGTACAGGCCCGCCCCGAGGCACAGGGCGATCATGATGGGGCTCCAGATGATACCGTTGACTGCGTTGACCAGGTCGAGCATGGGGGTGCGACTCCTGCGTTGAGGGGTTCAGGAAGGGCGGCATATCGCCGCCGTGACGTCGCACAAGTTACATGATTCCGTAGGGAATTAACATCATTTTCTCGGCCCTGTGGCGGCATGCGCCAGGCTGACGCAGGATGGACGGGAAATGGGCGCTGCTGGTGCGGGTGCGCCCGGTCTGTGCACCAATTGCTGGCGATCTAAAGCGTGGTGGACATGATACGATCCCACCATGGACCGACGAAGCGATTACAAGACCTCCCTCCTCATCGACGCCGTGCTGCACGACCTGTCGATCGAGGCCCGCCCTGCGGCGCGCGAACTGGCCACGCTGGGCGTGCCGCTCGAAGTGAGCCTGCGCGTGCTGACCCGCCCGGCCGAGCGGCGCCACCAGGTCACACCGGAAGACGTGCGCAACGCGCCATAGCCCCGTGCTGCGCGATTGGAAGACATCCTCGGGCGTCAACCTGTCACACGGGCGAAACGGTAGGCTACACTGGCACCGCACCTACAACAACACTGGAGACACCATGCGCCACCTGATGCAAGCAAGCCTGATCGCCGCCGCCATGCTCACCCTGCCCGCCGCCGCCTGGGCGCAGGCCACCTCGCCGGTCGGCACCTGGAAGACCATCGATGACAAGACCGGCAAGCCCAAGGCGCTGGTGCGGATCACCGAAGAAGGCGGCGTCCTGACCGGCAAGATCGAAAAACTGTACCGCGCACCATCCGAAGAGCAGAACCCGCTGTGCGGGAAATGCAGCGACGCGCGCAAGGACCAGCCGATCATCGGCATGACGATCCTGTCGGGCCTGAAGAAAGACGGCGGCGACTACACCGGCGGCGAAATCCTCGACCCGGCCGCCGGCAAGACCTACAAGAGCAAGGCCACGCTGGCCGACAATGGCAACAAACTCGAAGTGCGCGGTTACATCGGCGCGCCGATGTTCGGGCGCACCCAGACCTGGCAGCGCGAGCAGTAATCGTACCCACGGCCCGGCGACGGGCCGTTTTCATTTTCCATGACCCTGAACCTCGCCTACCTCTATCTCGGATTCGCCATCGTGACCGAAGTGATCGGCACCACGGCCCTGAAAGCCTCCGACAGCTTCACCCGTCCCCTGCCCAGCCTGATCACGGTCGGCTGCTACGCCCTGTCGTTCTACCTGCTCACCTTCAGCCTGCGCGTGCTGCCAACCGGCATCGCCTACGCGATCTGGTCCGGCGTGGGCATCGTGCTCATTTCGATCGTCAGCTGGCTGTATTTCAAGCAAAGCCTGGATCTGGCGGCCATCGCCGGGCTGGCGCTGATCATTGCGGGCGTGCTGGTCATCAACCTGTTTTCGAAAAGCGTCGGGCACTGACCATGTCAACCGCGTCGTGCGCCCGGACGTTACATCCGGCCCCATCCCGATCCTTCGCACCATGACACCCATCCCGATCACACGTACTGCCCGCCCCGTCTTTCGCGGGCGCGAGATGCGCGTGCTGCGGCTCCTGAGCATGGCCGCCGGCGTGTTTGCCATCCTGCTGCCGGCTGCGTTGCTGGCCTCGACGGCGCATGGCATCCCGGACTGGCTCGAACCGTACATCGTGCTGGTGGGCGTGGCGCTGGGCTCGGGCGGGTTTTTCCTGGTGGCGATGGCGGGGCAGCGCATGGGGCGCGACGCCATGCTGCGCTCGTTCGCGGCGCTGCTGCTGATGGTGCCGTTCGGCGCCAGCGGCATCGTCATCTGGCATGGCAGCAATATGCTGATGGTCTACCTGTGCACGTTCTTCCTGATCCACACGGTCCTGCTCTATTGCAGTTTCATCTATCCGTTGATGCACGTGCCGCAGCCACCAGCGCCGCCCCGGCGTGGCGGTAAAACACCCGCCTGGAACCAGCTGAGCCGGCCGCGCCGCAACGCCGACGACTACAACCAGCCGGCATCGCGCGCCAACCGGTAGGCTTCGACGCGGTTGCCGGCGCCCAGCTTGCTGATCGCCTCGGACAGGTAGTTGCGCACCGTACCTTCCGACAGGTGCACCTGGCGCGCGATCTCGCCGCTGCTGCGCCCTTCCCCCGCCAGCCGCAATACCTGCCGTTCGCGCTCGGTCAGCGGATCGCTGCCGCTGTTCCAGCTTTCCAGCGCCAGTTCGGGCGCGATTGCGCGGCCACCGCCATGCACGACGCGGATCGCCGCGGCCAGCGCGTCGACCGGCGCGTCTTTCAGCAGATAGCCACGCACGCCGGCCTCCATCGCGCGCCGCAGGTAGCCGCTGCGCGCGAACGTGGTCACGACCACGACCCGGCACGCCAGCTTGCGCTGTGCGAGCCCCTGCGCCAGTTCGAGGCCCGTCATGTGCGGCATCTCGATATCGGTCAGCACGATGTCGGGTACCAGGCGCTCGCACAGCGCCAGCGCTGCGCGCCCGTCTGCGGCGCCGCCCACCACGTCGAAATCCGGTTCGAGCCGCAGCAGCGCGCTGAGGGCACCCAGCACCAGCGTCTGGTCTTCGGCGATCAGGATGCGGATCATGCCGATGCTCCCGCCGGCACGTGCAGTTCGAGTGCCAGGCCGGCGCCAGCCTGCAGCGACAAGCGCCCGCCCAGCGCCGCCACCCGCTCGCGCATGCCGGCCAGGCCATTCCCCTGCTGCAGACCATCCGTGCTGCGCAGCTTGCCGTCGTCAAGCACGCGCAGCACGGCGTGCGTCTGGCCATCCTGCTGCTCTTGCACCAGGCTCAGCGTGCAGTGTGACGCGCCGGCATGGCGCACGATGTTCGTCACGGCTTCGCGCACGGCCAGTGCCACCACGTGTTCGGCCGCCGGTGCCAGGTCGATGCGCTCGATGCGCTCGTCGAGGATCACGTCGGCCGCCAGCAGGCTGGCGCGCGCACTGGCCAGCGCCTGCACCAGGCCACTGTGGCGAAACCCCGTCACGGCGGCGCGCACCTCGGCCAGCGCACCGCGCGCATTGGTTTCGATGTCGGCGATTTCGCGCTCGCAGGCAGCCAGATCGCGCCGCGCCAGCTTGCGCGCCAGTTCGGCCTTCAGCGCAATCAGCGACAGCGAGTGCCCGAGCAGGTCGTGCAGGTCGCGCGAGATGCGTTCGCGCTCGGCGATGCGCGCCATGTGCTCCACCTCTTCCTGCTTGCGCATCAGGAGCGTACGCGACGTGCGCAGCCGGGCATCCATGATGCACGACAGGCCGACCGGCATGCCGGCCATCAGGATCGGCAGCAGGAACACCATCCGCATCTGCGGGAGCAGCAAGGCAACGAGCGCACCGCCGGCGATTACGGCCAGCATCGCACCCACGGCGCGGCCCGTACCGTGAATGCGCGCGCACATGGCGCAGGCAAAGATGAAGAAGCAGGCAGCGCCTGGATTCCACGGTGCCCAGGCTGCGCCGATCAGGCACGTGGCTGCCACGCAGGCGCCGACGCGCCAGCCGCGCGGCCAGAAGCTGGCGCAGTACAGCGGCACGAACAGGATGATCGTCAGCGCCAGCAGCGCCGCCTCGGCCACGCCGGGCGTCACGTAATAAAACTTCCAGAACAGGTAGCCCAGCGACAGCAGCCACGTGTATTGCAATGCGCCGTAGTCGGCCGGCATCCACGGCCGCGCCAGCACCTGCCTGAAGGTCATCGTCATCGTGACTCCGTGATCGTTATTGCGCCAGCAGGCGCACGTCGGCGAGTTCGAAGCGGTACTCGCCCGGCTGTGGCCCGGCACTGAATGCTAGCATGGCAATCGCCGTCGGATCGATGCCGGCAAAGGCCGATAACGGCACGCTGATGTCTTCCCACTCCTTGCCGGCGACGAACGGCAAGCTGCTCGGCCGGTTATTGGCCGCGCCCATGAGCATCACCTGATAGGTTTTGCCGTCACCGCGCACCTTGAAGCGCAACACCCTGGCCGCGCTCAGGTCGGCCGGCTGCATCGGCTGCGCACCGGGCATGAAGGCGACGCTCGACCACGCATACGGCAGGCCGGGGGCAACGCTGGCCTGCACCGCCAGCGGGATCTGCCCGTCGGGCAGCGCCGGCAGCACGTCAAGCTTGACGGTTGACTTGCCGCCGGCGTACTGGTCGGTCGACGGCATCCAGCCGCTGCCGAACGGGCTGGCCAGTTTCGCCGCGCTGAACTGGCTGATACGTCCATCGGCTGGCAAGCTCTGGCGCGTCGATGCGCCGCGCTCCTGCGCGACCTGTTGCCGCTTGGTGTCGCGCAGGGCATTTGCGCTTTGCCCGTCTTTCCACACCTCGACGATGCGGCGCGTGGCGGTGATGTCGCGTGTCGGGTCGCCCTCGACCAGCAGCAGGTCGGCCTTGCAGCCCTTGGCCACGCAGCCGCGCTGGCCCAGCCGGAAGGCGGCGGCCGGTGCGCTGGTGGCGGCGGCCAGCGCGGCGGTCGGCGTCAACCCCGCTTCGACCAGAGCGGCCAGTTCGCGGTGCATGCTGATGCCGTACAGCGTGCCTGCATTGCCGGCATCGGTGCCGGCCAGGATGGGCACGCCCGCCCTGGCCAATGCCGCCGTGACCGCCTTCGGCATGGCCAGCAATTGAGGCCGCGTCTGCTGGCCGTAGCGCGCCTTGAGGGTCGTCGCGCCCTCGCGTTCGACCAGCGCCGCCAGATCCGCATTGCCCAGCAAATCGTCGCCGCGCACGCCGGCCATGCTTTCCATGACGGTAAAGGTCGGGATCACGAAGGCGTTCTTGCGTTTGGCCAGTTTGGCCAGGCTGTCGACCGCCGTTGCATCGGGCGCGGCGCCCAGGAACAGATGAACCAGCGCGTCGGCGCCGGCCTCGAGCGCGGCGCGGGCGTCTTTTTCGGTGCTGACATGAACGACGGCCAGCTTGCCGCGCCGGTGCGCCGCCTTGATCAGCGCGGTGGCGGTCGTGATGTCAAGCGAGTTCATTGCACCGGCGCCGTGGCCGCCCGCTTCCAGCACGATCTTGATGAAGTCGGAGCCTTCGGCGATGCGGGCGTCGACAAAGGCCTGTGCCTCGCCAGGGCTGCTCAGGGTCGGGATCGGCACGCCGAACTGGGTGCCGTGGCCGCCGGGCGCCGTGGCCAGGACGCCGGCCGAGAACAGGTCCGCCTGGCCCGCGTGCTGCCCTGCTGCCATGCTGCGTTTGGCGTCCTGCATGACCGGCACGGCGGTAAACATGTCGATCTGGGTCGTCACGCCGAACAGCACCGGCAGGTCGAGTTGCCTGAAGGCGTGGGTGTGGGCGTCGATCAGGCCGGGCAGCAGCGTGCGCCCGGCGCCCTTGACGATGCGCGCGCCTGCCGGGGCCGGCCCGCGAAAATCCGCATCGACGACGCGTGCATCGTCGAACAGCACCGAACGCCGTTCGTGCACGGCCTTGCCGTCGAAGACACGCACGTCCCGGACCAGGGTGGCAGCGCCCAGCGCCAGGCAGGAGAGGGACAGACCGGCTGCGGCAAATGCCGCTTTTGCGACGATAGTGGACATGGTTTCCTCACGGGTTGGTGTGAGACCAGTATGTCGATCATGCGGGTCTGCCGACAGGCGCACTTGCCACCAATATGGGGTGACAACTGTCATGTGCGACCTCGCCCCTGCTACATCTGAAAGACATATTTACGGCAAAACAAGGACAAATCTGTCGCGTGCCAAAGACAGTTACCATGACCCTGATATTGCCTGTGTGCTATCTTTATCACATTGCCGTACTAGCTGAATGTTGCAATCGATCTCGTATGAGCCAGAACACCGCTCCTGACTACTTGCTGCGCCAGGCATCGCCATGACGATCCTGCGGCTTCTATGCTTTGCTGCCGGCATGCTGGTGCTCGTCGCGCCGGCGATCGTGCTGCCGGCCGGCGCCATGACGGCCGACGCGGGCAAGGCAGCGGCAACGCTGGCGTGCCTCGTGCTCGGCGCGTGCGCTTTCTTCGTGACAGGGATGGCCGGCCATCTGCTGCGCCGCTCTGCCCTGCTGCGCGCAGTGGCTGCGTTGCTGCTGGCCGTGCCCCTGGCCTTTTGCGCTGCATTGCTGTGGCGCGGCGCAGCCCCTGCGTTCATGTGGACCGCCGGCGTGCTGCTTGGCTTCACGCTGACGCTGTACCTGACGTTCGTCTATCCGGTGCTGCGCACGCAGACGCAGGCCTTGCTGCGCTGGCGCGCCGCGCGGCAGCTGGTGGTGGTGCCCTGAACGTGGTGTATCAGCCAGCCGGATGCTGCCAGCTCTTGTAGACAAATTCCAGGCTGTGCCCATCAGGATCGATCACGTTCGCCGCGTAATAGCGGGGGTCGTAATGCAGGCGCGCTCCCGGTGCGCCATTGTCGAGCGCACCGGCTGCGATTGCCGCTGCCCAAGCGGCTTCCACCTCCGCCTGGCTCTTTGCAACAAATCCGATGTGCAAGCCGGTGCCGCGGTGCTCGCCCTGGCGCAGCCAGAAGAACATGCGGCCATCGGCACCAATGCCTTTCAGGTCGGGATGACCGGGCGGGCCATCCTTGCCAGCGAAATCGAGCCGCTGCGTGATGCCGAGCGGGGCCAGCGCCGCAATATAGAAGGCCAGCGACTTGTCGAGGTCGCATACGGGCAAGAAAATGTGGTCGAGCATCGGGAACTCCGGTGATTCAGATCTGATAACCGCCGCCGACTTCGATCGTCTGCGCATTCACCCACGCCAGATCGCCGCCCAGCAGGCTGGCGATCACGCTGGCCACCTCGCTCGCCTCGCCCACCCGGCCGAGCGCCGTCTGCGCCGCCAGCATGGTTTCGAATGCATCGTTCAAG
>Ga0308159_1000170_pt1 | contig 214141 bp, 149 predicted proteins | sample PhyCR1_FD_201040 | JGI IMG/M metagenome (GOLD analysis project Ga0308159, IMG submission 201040) | Phyllosphere microbial communities from UC Gill Tract Community Farm, Albany, California, United States - DLSLC.R1 | ecosystem: Host-associated > Plants > Phyllosphere > Unclassified | place...
TATAACCCTCCAGTTCGAGGTTTAATTTGATAGCATCTAACAAGTGATCCTCGTCTTCTACCAATAGAATTCTTAATTTTTGTGACATAATTGAGATTAACTAAATGTTACTTCAAAAATACTTCCTCGAGGCAGATTGTCTTTTACTGTAATATCTGCATCATGGTATTGTAAAACCTCTTTCACAATAAACAAGCCTAAACCTGTTCCTTTCGCTTTCCTGACATTCTCATTACCAACTCGGTAAAACTTATCAAATATCAACATTTTTTCGGCATCTGAAATGCCCGGACCTTTATCTGTAACACTTAATCTCAAATGTCCATCCACTTTATCTAAAGCCACATTTATCTCATCACAAGGACTTGAATATTTGACCGCGTTTTCAATCAAATTTGTTACTACTGACGATAAGGCAAACTTGTCACCCATAATCTGCAAATTTGGCTGAATTTGAGCGTTAATCAGTTGCTCATTACCACAGGAATGAACCTGCAGCCTATCTGTAATTTTATAAACCAATTCAGAGAAATTAAATTCTTCCTTTGGAAAGCTATAGGAACGATTTTCAATTTTAGTAGCCAATAGCATATTTTCAACCAAATCATCTAACCGCTCAATATCCTTTAATGAATTATTTAACAAAGAAACCTGACGGGCTTTATCCAAATCTCTTTTAACAATGGTTTGGATAGAAAGTTTTATCGCGGCAAGTGGAGATTTTAATTCATGCGTAATCGACATTAGAAAGTTCTGCTGTTGCTCCCGGAGTTTGTCTTCCCGTTTCAGTGATTGATGCAGAAAATAGCCACCAATGCACAATAAAAAAAGAAAAACAGAACCCTCTCCCATAATCATCGTCATACGACTAGGCTGCAAACGCACCACTAACGTACCCCAGGAAATGAGCTGAATTAATGCGTACAGCAGTAATGCGTAAAAAATGATAATTGATTTCTTCATACCCGAGCCAAAATGGACTTAATTTATAGTTAATTTTAAGATACCTATAAGATTTTAAAAATCTTATAGGTATTTATATTTATTTCTTAAATACTAAATCCAAAGCTTCAAAGATCGCTCTCTTCGCTTTCTCTAATTCTATTTTAGTGTGTGCTGCAGATACGAAACCAACCTCATAACCCGACGGGCCTAAGTAAATTCCTCTATTGAGCAATTCACGGTGCATAACCTTAAATTTATCCATGCTTTGAGCATCAATATCATCTGCTGATTGAATTTTATCTTTCTCTGTAAAGGCAAACCAAAAGATAGAGCCCACAGTGAACACTTTAAATTTATAGTTTCTGGCTGTAGCAAATCTTTGAATGCTGGCCACAAAATCTTGTGTTTTATTATTTAAATCTTTGTAGAAACCAGATTTATTTAATTCTGTTAAAGTTGCAATACCCGCCGCCATCGCCACAGGATTGCCCGATAAAGTACCTGCCTGATAAACACCTCCATCAGGAGAAATATGCCCCATAATTTCAGCAGATGCACCATACATCCCTACTGGCAAACCTCCACCTATAATTTTACCATAAGTTACAATATCTGGTGTTATGCCATAGTACGCAGCTGCACCTTCAAAACCAACCCTGAAACCAGTAATTACTTCATCAAAAATGAGCAGCGAATTGTTATCTGTACAAATTTTACGTAAGAATTTGATATATTCTTCATCCTGCATGATCAGGCCATTATTTGCCGGAATACCTTCTATAATTACAGCAGCTACCTGATCTTTAAACTGACTGAAAGCTTGTTCGATAGCATTTTTGTCATTTAATGGGATTACAATGGTTTCTTCAGCGAAAGATTTTGGAACACCTGCAGATGATGTTTCACCAAAAGTAACCAAACCGGAACCTGCCTTCACTAATAATGAATCGCTGTGACCGTGATAGCAACCTTCGAATTTGATGATTTTGTCTCTGCCAGTAAATCCCCTGGCCAAACGAATAGCCGACATCACTGCTTCTGTACCCGAACTGGTAAAGCGAATTTTTTCTACAAATCGATTGTTTTTAATAATTAGTTCAGCCAACTCATTTTCCAAAGCTGTTGGTGCGCCAAAGCTCATCCCGTTCTGCATTACTTCAGTAACTTTCTCACGAATTTTTGGATGGTTATGGCCTAAAATTAAAGGCCCCCAACTTCCACAAAAATCAATAAATTGGTTACCATCTGCATCCCAGATATAGCAGCCATCTCCTTTTTCAATAAAAAGTGGTGTACCATAAACCGATTTAAAAGCCCTTACAGGCGAATTTACACCACCAGGAAAATAAGTTTTAGACTTCTCATACAACTCCGCAGATTTTACTCTCGAAATATCTGGTTTACTACCGGTATTGACAGGAATATCGGCCTCATTACCAGAAAACATTTTTTTTAATGAATCTAACATTTTTATTAAGGTATAAGGTAAAAGGCGTAAGGTTTAAGGTTAAAAGCACTGAGCCTAAAAACTTAACATCGCAATACCTATTTTTATCTATTGAGTGGAAATGTTATGGGATTGGCCAAGAAACCTTAAGCCTTAAACCCTATACCCTCCACCTTTAAAGCCATTCGTTATTTAAAATATCTTTGATGTGGTATGTGGTAATTATACTTGCACCAGCTCTTGCAAAGGCATGCATCGTTTCCATTACTACTTTTTGTTCGTCAATCCAGCCACGCTCTGCAGCAGCTTTAACCATAGCGTATTCTCCAGATACATTATAAACGGCAATAGGCAAATTGGTATCTTGTTTTAATCGCTGAATAATATCCAGATAAGCCAATCCGGGTTTTACCATCAGCACATCGGCCCCTTCCTGTTCATCCAATTGCGCTTCACGCAAAGCTTCTAAGGGATTTCTAAAATCCATTTGATAAGCTTTTCGATCTCCTTTGCTCGGGGCACAATCTGCAGCCTCTCTAAACGGGCCATAATAAGCCGAAGCAAATTTTGTAGCATGACTCATAATAGCCGCATTTACAAAACCATTTTCATCCAGCAAATTTCGCATCGCTTCAATTCTACCATCCATCATATCAGATGGTGCGAACATATCTGCACCAGCTTCTGCATGCGCTAAAGCCATTTTGGCAATCACATCTACGGTTTTATCATTTTGAACATAATCGTTTTCCAGAATTCCGCAATGCCCATGAGTGGTATAAGAACAAACGCATACATCGGTAACCACATATAAATCATCACCAAATTGTTTTTTCAATTCACGAACTGATGTTGGCACCAGAGAATGATCGTGATAGGCAGACTTCGCATCATCTGATTTTTCATCGCCGACCCCAAAGAGCATGATTTTATTCAAACCTTTTTTCATTCCTGCTTCCACATCTTTAACCAAGGTATCAACCGAATAATGGTTTACACCAGGCATGGCATCAATCGCATGTGTAACATTCGTTCCAGGCACCACAAAATATGGGTACACAAACATATCTTTCGATAGTCGGGTTTCGGCTACCATCTCTCTCACCAACGGGTTCTTTCTTAATCTTCTCGGACGATGTAACATTTTTTTAAAATCAAGTAATTATTATCAAGTGTTGAGACCTGATGTTATATTTTTATATTCTGTCATGCTGAGGTACGAAGTATCTGCAACCTATGAAACAGATGCTTCGTGCCTCCGAATGACAGTTTATTCAGGGTTGCTGCAACAAAAAGTATTTCCACTTCAGCGGGTTTAGATAACTTGGTTTGTGTTTCAACTTAAATCCTCCTCCTGCCCCCTCCAAACGAGGATACTCCCCAAAGTTTATGAAATTAGTATTTCAAAAACCTGCTTTTCTTTTTAATTTAAGATTGCTTCGTGCCTCGCAATGACGAAGTGACTGCTCATTTCGCTTTAAACTTTCGCCTTTCAGCTCGTCTATTTAATTTCTATTCCAAAAACGGCCTCTGCCAATCCAATTTCATCTGGCGAATAAGGCAAGGCATATTTTACCCCCATCTCATCAAACTTTTTACCCGTCGAATTACCAATGGCAATCACTTGTTGCCCGGGTTCAAGCAGATTATCAGCAAAATAAGCATCCACATTGGATGGGCTGGTAAAAATTAACACATCAGCATAACTCTGGTCGATGTTTTCTTCAATTACCGTCTCGTAAATGGGTAAATCAATAATTTTAGCGTCAGCTGGCAAAGATTTTTGGATAGACTGCAATGAATCCTGCGCCCTTGGAAATAGAATATTTTTTCCTGAAACCAGCTTTGCAAAATCTTCAGCAACCTCGGTGATATCGCCACTTTCCCCTACAAAATCTGCAAAGTGACCAAACTTACGCAAGGCATCTTCGGAACCTCTACCTACCACACCAAATTGTGTTTTCTTGGGTAAAAGTGGTTTAAGATTGAAGAAATATTCTACACTATTCCGGCTGCTAAAGAAAATCCAATCGATATTTTTTAAAATAAACTGGTCTAAAACCGTTACAATAGGAAAAGTACGAATTAATGAGCGGCCTTCAATTTCAATATCCTTACTTTCTAGTGCTTTACGAAAATAACTATGTTCACCTATTTCACGTGAGATAAAAACTTTAGATGGTTTCTTTCTTTCTTTACTAAACTTTGCTACAATTTTTTCGGCTAAACCTTCGGTGGTATCTGCACGTAAAAATAAACGTTCTGGAAAATCATCTGCAGTTTCAGCTTTTGATGTCCACACTTCAAAGGCACCATCTTCTTCTTTACAGTAGCAGCCTAAAGGCATATGGCATCCCCCTTCAAACAAATTCAAAACTTTACGTTCTACACCAACTTCTTCAGCAGTTAAAGGATCATGCAGTGTTTGAAGTGCATCATAAAGTTCACTATCGTTTTCTCTAATTTGTATGGCTAAAGCACCCTGCGCTGGTGCCGGAACAAATTCTGTAGGGGCTAATTCTTCTACATGAAATTCGCTTACATCTAAGCCCAAACGTTTAATACCGGCTTTAGCAAGCATAATGGCATCATAGTTTTCATCCCTTAATTTTTGGATACGTGTAGGTACATTTCCCCGTAAATCTTCAATTTCTAAATCAGACCGTAACCCTAATAACTGTGCTTTTCTTCTATTTGATGAAGTACCCACCATTGCACCTTTTTTAAGAGAAAGTTTCTGCGATACATCTATGCAATCTTTTAAAATTAATAGATACTCAGTAGCTTCCTCACGAGGAGGAATGGCAGCTATAGTTAAGCCCGCAGGATGATTGGTAGGCAAATCTTTAAGGCAGTGAACGGCCAGATCAATTGTACCAGCCAGGAGTTCTTCTTCCAATTCTTTGGTAAAAAAACCTTTTCCTTCTAATTTATCCAATCTCAAATTCAGGATTTTATCGCCCTGTGTTTTGATGATTTTAATATCAGCTTCTATTCCAATTGCTGCTAACTCATTTTGAATATGATTAGCCTGCCATAAAGCGAGTTCGCTACCGCGTGTTCCGATGGTTAATTTCTTCACTATAAACATTTAATGAGTAGCAAATTTAAGGTAAATACTGCTTGAATCTATAAATTGTTTAAAAATGAGACAGTGAGGTTACAGAGAAGGGAGATTGAGATGAAAGTAGTACAATTTAAATCCTGGGAAGAGGTATTAGTAACGGGTAGTTATTTTTTATTTATTTCAACAAACCTTAAGAAACTGTGATTTAAAATGTAAGTAAAAGAATTAGCTTGACCAGATAAGGAATGTAAGAAAGTATAAGCTTTAATCGAAGAGCAATGCATCTAAAACTTGCTCACTACTAGTAAACCTAAAAGAGATAAAGCCTAACTTAGCGTTCTTTGCGGTTAAACTAAGATTCTTTAACCAAAATTTCTTTGGCCATAATCATTGGAACGCTTATGCATTTTTTTTCCATGTAATTCATTACACGTTCCAAAACTTCGCGGGAGGCTTCGTCCATCTGACTAATTTCATCAGCGAACACGCCATTAAGTGCAGTGTTTTTGATTTCTTTAATCTTCCGTGGAACATCCTGCATGGCCAATTCTATCCTACGCTGCTTTAAAACCGTGAAGAACTCGGCAATGTTGTTGCCTATAATTTCTTCGGCGTGAACCAATTCACTATAACGTTCCTGAATATTTTTACGGGCAACTTCTTTTAAAGATTCTACTTCAATATAATGAACCGGATTGTTGTGAATAACAGCCGGAGCAACATCATTTGGAATCGCTAAATCTACAATTACCTTTTTGCCTGTATCGCCGTTTAGTAACTTAGCATAAAGCGCTTCGTTAATAATTGCATCAGTAGAACCTGTACAAGTGATGATCACATCAAAACCTTCGGTAAAATTTTCTAAAGCTTCTAAATGATAAGCTTTCCCATTTAATTCGCCAGCTAAAGTTTCTGCCTTTGATAGCGTACGATTAAAAATAGAAAAGTTTGAGTATTTATGTTTGTTAAGATATTTTGCAATATTCTGGTTGGTTTCACCTGCTCCAATGATCAATACACGTGAATTGCCACACATGTTTAATTCTTTAAGCTTGCGATAAGCAAGAGAAACCACAGAAACCGGATTTTTCGAAATGTTGGTATGTGTATAAACCTCTTTAGCTGTTTTTACTACCCTTTCCATAATCATACGCATGTAATCACCGGTAAAACCTGCATCACGGCAGTTTTCATAAGCTTTACGTATTTGAGCAAGGATTTCTTTTTCACCAACAACCAAACTTTCTAATGAGCATGACGTTCTTAAAAGATGATTGAAAGCTTCTTCGTTTTCGTAAACGGTAACATTATCAAGGAAACGCTCCATAAACTCCGGAGGCAAACCCATGTCCAGTACAGTAAGAAACCGGGTAACAAATTCTTTATCGGTTTTCTCTTTAGTGAGAAAAACGAACTCTACACGGTTACAGGTTCCAATGTAAAAAATTTCGCTAACGGGAAGTTCAGTTTGAATATTCTTCAACCTGCTATCTAAACTTTGGTCACAAATAACTAATTTCCCTAAAGATTTCAGGTCGATGTGGTGATGCGTAAAAGCTATTACTTTTAAATATTCCAAGTGCTTCCGTTGTTAACTATTATCGGGACACAAAAGTAGCATGCATCATGCATGTCACCGTCATTCATCTGTAATTTACGTCAATTTAGAACGGTTTTAAATAAATGCATAATACTGACAATCGCAATATCGTTTTCAAAACTTTCCTCTGGATATATGGGCTCTTATACATTCTGGCAGGGATTAATCATTTTATATCAACACCTGGCTATCTTACTATTATGCCAAAATGGTTGCCAGCTCATGCGTTTTTAATTTATCTATCTGGCCTGATAGAAATTGTTTTGGGAATAATGCTGCTTTTTTCAAGAACAAAAAAAATGGCTGCCTTACTCATTATTTTAATGTTAATTGCATTCTTACCTGCACATATATACATGATTCAAATCGCACCCTTTCAGCTTGGCAAAATTTTAGTAACACCCCTTATCGCCTGGGTTAGATTGCCGTTTCAAATATTATTAATTGGTTGGGCCTGGTATTATTATCGAGATTAGGGCAAATGATAGAAATTTAACGTTCATCATTTCATCAAACCATTAAATGGTAATGGTATCAGCATAAAACTTCACAACAAAATCAGATTTAGTAAGTTTATCTAATACACCAATTCCTTAAATGATGATTATACAAAATGATTTTAGCTTAAGTGGTTCAGATGGAAAACTAATTATCGGTGACATCACTTTTGATGATAAGAACCCAAATACCCCGATTGTACTTTTTGTTCATGGCTTTAAAGGGTTTAAAGATTGGGGTGCACATAACCTGGTGTCCCGATATTTTGCCAGCAATGGATACAGGTATATTAAATTTAATTTATCGCACAGTGGCGTACCTACAGATCATCCTGTAGATGTTACTGATATGAAAGCCTTTGCCAGCAATACCATTTCTAAAGAGCTTTTTGATGTAAATGCAGTATTCGATTTTATAACCAAAGCTTACGGAAGTGAAACCGAAGTTAATTTAATTGGCCATAGTAGAGGAGGTGGATTAGCCATTATTGAAGCTGCTACTGATGTACGAATTAATAAGCTCATCACCTGGAGCGCTATTTCCAGCTTCAATAGCCTTTGGAAAAAGGAACAGGAAGCAGAATGGAAAAAAACTGGTAAAATCTTTGTCACTAATGCGAGAACGAAAGAACAAATGCCGCTTAATGTTACTTTACTTGAAGATTTTGAGCAAAATACTCAAACATTTAACATTATTGAGGCAGCGAAACGGATTAATATTCCGTGGTTAATTGTTCAGGGTGATGATGATGTGAATGTTCCTTTTGAGCATGCACAAAAATTAGCAGATGCCAATCCGAATAGCAGACTGGTGAAAATTGAAGATGCTAACCATGTGTATGGTGCATCTCATCCTTATGAAAACGAAACCTTACCACCACTTTTATTTAAGGTTTGCGAAAGGTGTTTAAACTTTCTAAAAGAATAATAATAAGTATGGGGAAATAGATGCTTAATCGTTTCCCCTTCCAACAAATCCACGCATGTCGCTGCCACTTGGGCTTTGAAAAATTTCCAAGTCAAAGTATGGCACCGCAGCCAAAAGGTGATCGAAAATATCAGCAGCAACTTCTTCAAATTTCTTTAAACCTTTTTCTTTTGAAAAAACGTAAATTTCAATAGGCAGCCCATTTTCAGTGGCCTGTAACTGGCGAACCATAAAAGTTAAATCAGTGTTGATGGATGGATTACTTTCTAAATACTTTTCAGCATAAATTCTAAAAGTTCCAATATTCGTCATATGACGGCCATTCACCAAATTATTTGGATTTACCGTATTTTCGGCATTGAATTGCTCAATCTGTAATTGTGTTTCTTTGAGATAATCTTTTAAAAAATCAATGCTTTGCAAACGGCTAATCAAATCATCATCACAAAATTTTATGCTCGATATTTTAATATTAATGTGGCGTTTAATCCTCCTACCCTCGCTTTCTTCCATTGCCCTCCAATTTTTAAATGATTCACTTACAATGGCATAACTCGGTACTATGGTAACTGTTTTATCCCAATTTCTTACTTTAATAGTGGTTAAATTGATCTCGGTTACTTCTCCATCAGCACCATATTTTTCTACGGTAATCCAATCGCCAACACGAACCAAATCAATTGCACTCATTTGCACTGAAGCCACAAAGCCTAAAATTGGATCGCGAAATACTAAAATAAAAACAGCTGTAACCGCTCCAAATCCTCCAAAAATGTATAAAAGCGACTGGTTAAGTATGATGGATAAAATCAGCACAAAACCGAAAATGTAGATGATAATTTTGGCTACCTGTTTATAACTTCTAATGGGTTTATCAGCATATTTTCGTGATGATTCCATTACAGAAACCAACGCATTTAAAAAGGCGTTAATGGCAAACATGGTAGCCAACACTACATAAATTTTAGAAAAAATAATGGCGTAGAAATACCAGTTTTTAAAATCAATAAAAACATACGGAACGGCATTGTAGATAATATAAGCACCAAATATCAGGGCAAAGGCTCTAAAAACACGAAATTCATATAGGGCCTGCTGCCAATCAGATTTAGTTTTTGCACTTTTTACTACGCCAATAAAAACCTGTCTTGTAACAAAAATCGTAATAAATAGAAAAAGTGTGACACCTATTAAACCAAGAAGGAAATAACTATAAATCAACGCTCCTCCTGTTAAACCTTGCGCTGTTAAAAGTCTTCTAAGCTCACTAAATATAAAATGAAATTCAAACAGATTCATGAGCGTATTTAAAGGTTTATTGTAAGTTTATTAATAGCTGTGATTCAATATTACTTATTATAATAATACATTATCTATAGCTAATAGCTCACCATTTTTTTAATTAATAAGGAATTTTATTTTATTTGATTGCAGCAATTGTATTCGTGATGTGGTTTAAGTAAAGAGATTGCTTCGTGCCTCGCCATAACAAAAACTTTTAAAAACATTATTGATTTGATGAACAATTTAGGTGGTTGAGCAACAAGTAAATTAAAGAAAAAGAAATTGCTTCATCCTGGCAAACAATGGCACTAAACTTTCTCTACCCAATTGCCATCATTTTTAATAATCTCAATCAGTTCATCTAAGGCAAAAGCAGTTGTCACATTTTTCTTCACCACTTCCTGACCGCGATATAGCGTAATTTTATCAGGTCCTGTACCAACATATCCATAATCAGCATCAGCCATTTCACCCGGGCCGTTCACAATGCACCCCATAATTCCAATCTTAAGGCCTTTCAAATGATCGGTACGGGAACGGATCAACTGTGTAGTTTCCTGTAAATCAAAAAGTGTTCTGCCGCAACTTGGGCAGGAAATATATTCAGTTTTACTGATGCGTGTACGTGTGGCCTGCAAAATACCAAAGCTGGTTGAGTTAATTAGTGCTAAATCCTGACCTTTCGCATCTATCCAGATTCCATCACCAAAACCATCGGTAAATAGTGCTCCAAAATCTGTTGCAGCATAAAGCATTAATGTATCTGCATCTAAATTTTCGTAACTTCTTCTAATGATTACCGGAATTTGGATATTCTTTTCCTGCAAAGCAACAAAAAATGCTCTTTGTTCTGCCATTCCATGCTTAGCAGATGTTTCGAGAATGAGTACAACATTATTCAGTGATGCAGTTGTTAAAGTGGTAAATTGGCTTGTATCAATTCTGACGAAATTCAAAAACTCATCCTTCACTTCAGCCTTGTTAAATTCTTCTAAAGAAAATAGAGGGTGACAGTTGTTTTTATCACGAAGATTTAGCCATGTATGATAGTTATAAACCTGCTTTAAATTTCCAGGGAAAGAAAATGAAGGCAAGTTGTCGCCAAGAAAAGCCAGGTCACATGCCTGATCGGCTAAGTTATATTTATCTAAACCTGCACTGTAATTATAGCCAACCGAACTCAAAAAGTAAGGATCTTTCAGGTTTTCCTTTGAAACATCTACCATCACCAGGGGATGATGATGGTCACCAATGTGCTGAACTGATTGTGTAATTCTTTTTGAATAAGCGTATGGAGAGTAAGTTGGAAGTTGAGTGTTAGGAGTTGAGAGTATAATCGGCAATTCCGAACTCCGAGCTTCAAACTCCAAACTCCTTTTCACATACCGATCAGCCAAAGCTTTTGCGACCGGTGCTTCAAATTCAGGGTCTTCCGTTAAGGAAACACGGATGGTATCACCTAAACCATCTTCTAACAAAGTACCAATTCCTACAGCAGATTTAATTCGGCCATCTTCCCCATCGCCTGCTTCTGTTACGCCCAGGTGTAAAGGATAATTCATGCCTTCTTTCACCATGGTTTCAACCAGCAAACGATAGGCCTGAACCATTACCTGCGTATTGCTGGCTTTCATAGAGATAACCAGGTTATAATAACTTTCGGCCTCGCACATGCGGATAAATTCCATAGCAGATTCCACCATTCCTCTTGGTGTATCCCCATAATGACTCATAATCCGGTCAGACAGGGAACCATGGTTGGTTCCGATGCGCATGGCTGTACCGTATTCTTTACAGATTTTTATGAGTGGGATAAATTTTTTATTGATTCTTTCTAATTCAGCAGTATAAGCATCCTGAGTATATTCCAGGTTTTCAAACTTCTTTTTATCAGCATAATTACCTGGATTTACCCTCACCTTCTCTACAATTCTTGCAGCCATTTCAGCTGCATTTGGCGTAAAGTGAATATCAGCAATCAGTGGAACATCAAAGCCTCGGAAACGTAATTCCTTTTTTATATTGGCTAAATTTTCAGCTTCTTTAATACTTGGTGCGGTAATACGAACATATTCACAGCCAGATTCTACCATGCGAATGGTTTGTTCAACCGTTCCAATGGTATCCATGGTATCGGTTGTTGTCATCGATTGGATACGAATGGGATTATGACCGCCCAAAGCAATATCTCCGATCTTAACTTCGCGGGTTAAAAACCTGGAATACTGCGTTAAACTGTTGCAATATCCTCCACCTAACTCATGCTTTACCGATAAATTTTCCATGTGACTGCAAAGATAAGCTAAATGTTTAATTGTTAAATTGATGGATTGTTAAAATATTTGGAATAGCACAAGTTGATTTTGCTATAAATTAGAAGCAATTTTTGCCTATTTTGCTATTAATTTACAGCAATTTTAGCTATTTTTGCTATAAATCTGACGCAAAAAGAGCTTAGTCTTCTCTATATCAACCTATCTTTTATCACCAAAGTATCAGCAGTAATGTCGTGCCAGCATTGATTTTTTTTATTGAGAAAGCAATACAGATAGCCAAAAAAAACAGGAATTACAGATAAGATTTTAGAAAAATTGCGAGCCATGGAACGACCTGTGGTTATCCTGCTTCCTTCCAAATCTGTCACCTTAATATTCAGCATTCTTTTACCAATAGTGGCTTGCTTTAATGATGATTCTGCAAAAATACCATACATTAATTTGATGATAAAAATAATAGGAAATGGCGCCAAAAAAGCCATAATCCTTTCATCTTTCCCGTGAATAAAAATATAGCTGGTTAAAATGATAATGGTGTAGAAACCGAAAATAATGAAATGATCAATCACGGAAGCTAATAGCCTTTGGTCAAAAGCTGCAAAATATTGCGGTGCGGTCTTTTGATATTTGAAACCAAGAAGCTCACGCAATTCGGGAATTGCGTGAGCTTCTTTATAATCATCCATTCCGGGTTTGCGAATGAAGGTATTCGGAGTTATGTTTAATCCCTCTAGCTCAGATAAAACATAAGGGCCATGTGGCTTACCATTAATTACAACTGTATATTCTTTATCAGGATTCATTGGATTTTGAGATTTTAGGATCAAAGTTTTTAAAGGCCAGACCATGTATAGCCTTAAACCTTCCACCCTCAAACCTTCAACCTTTTTAGTATCTGCTCACCTCAAAGTTACTTAATCCACCGTCTAAATTGATAAAAATTTTTTGCGTGGATGTTTTATAATTTGAAGTTTCGTAAAGTCCATCACTCATTTTTTCAAATCCTTCAAAATCTTTTGCAGATAAGCCAGTTTGCGTTTTTATTCTGCAACCTGAGTTAACAGGAACTTTAATCTTAACGTCTGCCATCCCTGATTTTACAATCACATCGGTAATTGGCAATAATTCCCCAAATTTAATATCCAGCGCTGCTGCCCCCCCATCGAAACGGAAAGTCCTGACTTTGTAATCCTGAAAATCCATATCTGCCGCACCTGCGCCTAGTTTCATTAAAATGTCCCAATTGGCGGCTTTGTTTAAATTAAAGTCAACGTCGTTTGATCCGTTACTAAAGTTCCATTTTTTTCGCTTATCATCCAATTGAAAAGTAAGCACGGTCGCCGTGTTTGTTGTGGCTTTTTTTAACGAAAAATTACCGTTTTTCCCTTTAATATTTGCAGCAATCAGTTCGGAGGTTTCGCCTTTTAGATTAAATGAAATGCCTCCTCCAGAAATATTCAAAATCGTTTTCTTCATATTATCTGTTGCAACAAAGGGCTCTGATAATTTAAATTCTTTGATGGCGACAGTATCCCCATCATTTTCATCGTCATCATTATCATGGTCGATATTAATATCTATATCCTTCTTGAAATTTCTACCCCACCATGAACCATGCTCAGGAACTTGTTGTCCTCTGATAAAGAGAAATGATAATGCAACTACTAATACTGCAATAGATATGATACTGCCTGTTTGAGAACTATTTCTGTTAAACAAAATATTCAGTCCACCAATGATCAGGAATATTGGCCAAAAACCCCAGACATTACGCCAGTAAAAATTGATAATCCCAAAGTTTTCGAGTAGAAGTACACCACCTATAAAAAGCAGTAAAATACCCCAAATTAATCTATCTAATTTCATAAAATTTATAATTGAGGAGGGTTAGTTGTTATATTATCTTTAGACTCTTGAGGTGTTGGTTCTTCAGCTGTTACAACAGTTTCTGAAAAGTCTGCCTTTTTATCTTCTTCAGCAGTTTTTTGTTGTTGCTGAAAAGCCTGCCAATCATTTTTTCTTTTTGATTTAGCAATAATGCTGATTCCTAATGCAATAAAAATTAAAGGCCACATAAACTTAAACAAGTTTCTAATGGTAAACCAATCCGGGATAAAATCCATTTCCCGCATTAAAAAGAAACAGCCAATTACGAGCATCACTAAACCGGCAACTGTACGCCCGGTATCATTAGGCTTATTAAACTTGTTGAAATCTGGTTGGGTTTCAAAAGCAGTTTTTTGAGCACCTTCATTTACAGGTTGTGTCCAATTCGCATTTCCATTGCCTACTGGTCCGGTAAATGGAGGAGGATTACCAAATGGTACACTATTTGGATTGTTCTTATTGAAATAATCGTTAAACTTTGAAAATCTAAAAGCAGGATCATTGTTAACCGGAACAATTGCCCACATGATGATATAAGCGATCAGGCCGGCCCCAGCCATAAAAATGGTAGACAATACAAATAATAATCTGATTATGGTAACCTCTACCTGCATGTAGTCTGCAAGTCCTGAAGCTACCCCGGCAATCATCTTATCGTGTTCGTTTCTAAAAAGCTTCTTTTCCATAATGCTGTTTATTTTATGTTTAAAAATCCAGCGGAGTGATTAAAACCTCATCAACATTAACTCCTTTACTCAGCGTTAAAATAGTATAAAGTGTTTCTGCAATATCAGCGGGCTGTACAAATTTCTCATCAGGTATAGTTGTTCCTTCCCAAGAAGCTGTTTTTGTTGAACCCGGCAAAAAGGCTGTTACTTTAACATGGTGTGGTGCTAACTCTTGCCGCAATACATGATTAAGACTTAACATCGCTGATTTTGTTACACTATAACTTCCACCATTTTCTACAGGAGTTTTACTCGCTACCGAACAGATGTTGAAAATATGCCCAGAACGCTTCGAACGCATTTCTTTCCCGAAAAATTTACTGATATAATAAGCTGCATTTACGTTTAGTGCTTGCTGTTCTTCGAAAACTTCATCGGTTTCATCTAACAAACTACCCGGCATATAAATGCCTACATTATTAACAAGAACATCTATATCACCAAATTCATATTTTACCTGATGAAGAAATTGATAAACCTCTTCTTTAATGGAACAATCTACCTGATAAGTTTTAATCATTCGATTTGGCAGTGAAAGTTCTTCCTGCAGTTCATTTAAATCATGCGAACTTCTGGCTACCAATGCTAAATCGTACCCTGCTGCCCGGAGTTTAACAGCTATTGCCCTGCCAATACCTTTTGTTGCACCCGTGATTACTGCTTTCATTTCTTATGGTTTAATTTTTGTTAACAAAAAACCATATTAATAATCAAAACCACGAATATTTTTTGAATTATCAAAGACCGACAACTTTTTTATCGTTTCTTTGTAGTAATATAATAATCATTTAAATTAAGCAATACATACGGAATGAATTTTACCAATTTCGGGAGATACATCCTGCTACTCAAATCTGTATTCAGAAGGCCGGAAAAACTAAAAATATATTTAAAGGAAATTGCCAAGCAAATGGATTATGTAGGCGTCGGCTCTCTTGGGCTTATTGCCATCATTTCTACGTTTATTGGCGCAGTAATGACCCTTCAAATTGCTTTCCAGCTGGTGAGTGATTTTATACCTAAAACCATTATCGGTTCGGTAAACAGAGATTCGAGTATTCTGGAATTAAGTCCAACCATCAGCGCAATTGTACTGGCCGGGAAAATCGGCTCTGCTATTTCTTCGGAAATTGGCTCCATGCGGGTAACCGAACAAATTGATGCACTGGAAATTATGGGCATTAATGCTCCGGGTTATTTAATTCTTCCAAAAATCATCTCAGGCATTACTATGGTACCTATGCTGGTAATCATCTCTATGTTTTTAAGTATCTCAGGAGGTTATTTAGGCGGTTCACTATCTGGTGCAGTTACTCCGGCAGAATACCTTCAAGGAATTACAACAGACTTTAATCCTTATACCATTGTGGTTGCTTTAGTAAAGGCTTTTGTTTTTGGTTTCATCATTACATCAGTTCCGGCATATGAAGGTTTTTATGTTCGTGGCGGGGCTTTAGAAGTTTCACAGGCTAGTACCAGGGCAGTTGTAATTAGCTGTATCTCTATTCTTGTTTGTGATTATTTAGTTACCCAATTGTTATTGTAATGATCGAAGTTAAAGATATATATAAATCATTTTCTGGCAATGACGTTTTAAAAGGCATTTCTGGAAAGTTTGAAGAAGGTGTTACCAACTTAATTATAGGTGGCTCAGGCTCAGGCAAAACCACGTTATTAAAATGTATGGTGGGCTTGCATCAACCTGATTCTGGTTCAGTTTTATATGATGGACGTGATTTTACACCAATGACTTACGAACAAAGAATCGAAGTTCGTAAAGAAATTGGAATGCTTTTTCAGGGTTCTGCCTTATTTGACAGTATGACGGTAGAGGATAATATTATGTTTCCGCTGAATATGTTTACGGATCAAACCAGAAAAGAAAAGCTTGAACGGGTAAATTTTTGTTTGGAACGGGTTAATCTGGCTGGCAAAAACAAATTGTTTCCGGCAGAACTTTCAGGCGGAATGAAGAAACGTGTGGGTATAGCCCGTGCCATTTCAATGAATCCTAAATATTTATTTTGTGATGAACCTAACTCTGGCTTGGATCCTAAAACGTCAATTGTAATTGATGAGTTGATTCAGGAGTTAACCGAGGAGTTTAAAACCACAACGATTGTTGTTACCCATGATATGAACTCTGTGATGGGGATTGGGGATTATATTTTATTCTTGCACGAAGGTAAGAAATTTTGGGAAGGTAGTAATAAGGAAATTGCGCATACAGATATTAAAGAGTTGAATGATTTTGTGTTTGCAAGTCGCTTTATGAAAGCTGCGAAAGACAAGTTTTAAGAAAATTCTTATATTTGTCTATATGACTACAGCTACTAAAAATATCATTAACAAGTTGAAAACCTTACCAGAAAATATGGTAAATGAGGTAGAAGATTTTATTGATTTTTTAAAAGCTAAACATTCTAAAAGCTTTTATCAGGAAACAACTGATAATAACAATGTTGTTGAAGAGCCCAAAAGCTTATATGGAGCAGCTAAGGGTACAATACTTTATATTTCTGATGATTTTAATGAACCATTAGATGACCTTAAAGAATATATGTAAATGCGTTTCTTATTAGATACACATATATTCTTGTATTTTATTAATGGTGATCCGCAAATTCCTCAGAAAACCATCAATCTCATTAACAACCCGAATCAGAAAATCTATTTTAGCATGGCTAGTATTTGGGAAATCGTAATTAAAATTAATATTGGCAAACTTAAGTTAAAGGATAATATCACATCAATTTATGCTTTGCTTCTCCAATATAATATAGAAATTCTTCAACCAAATGTGTATGATTTTAAAGTATATTTAACTCTTCCTTTAATTCACAAAGACCCTTTTGATCGACTTATTATCTCACAAGCAATTGCTAATGATTTAACCGTTATCTCCGATGATCAATACATTAGAAATTATCCAAATTTAAAGTTACTGAATACATGATACAATTATTGGCCCCAACGCATTGGAAAGATTATGAACTGATTGACTGCGGGGATTTTGAAAAATTAGAACGTTTTGGAAATGTAATTCTGATCCGTCCTGAACCACAGGCCGTATGGAAAAAAACATTATCAGAAACGGAATGGAAAAAAACAGCTAACATCACGTTCAGAGGTAGGTCTGCAACTTCAGGAGAGTGGGTTAAAAAAAATCAATCCATACCAGATCGCTGGCATGTGGAATATAAAAATAACGAAGTGGCCATTAAACTTCGCTTAGGCTTAACTTCTTTTAAACACGTTGGTGTGTTCCCTGAACAAGCTGTTAACTGGGATTTCATTTCCTCTTCCATCAAAAAATTTAAAACTCCCCAACCGAAGGTTTTAAATCTATTTGCGTATACAGGTGCTGCCTCTTTAATTGCAAATGCTGCTGGTGCGGAAACCACCCATGTTGATTCGATTAAGCAAGTGGTAACCTGGGCCAATGAAAACCAGGAACTTTCCGGATTGAAAAATACCCGTTGGATGGTGGAAGATGCTTTGAAGTTTGTTAAGAAAGAACTAAAAAGAGGCAAAAAATATAACGGCATTATTTTAGATCCGCCAGCTTACGGACATGGTCCAAATGGTGAAAAGTGGAAACTGGAAGATCATATCCAGGAAATGATGCAAGATGTAGTTCAACTTTTAGATGAAGAGGAACATTTCTTAATTTTAAACACCTATTCATTAGGATTTTCATCTGTAATTGTAGAAAACTTAATCCGTACCTCTTATCCAAGTGTTCAAAACTTAGAAACAGGCGAGTTATACTTACAAGCTACTGCAGGTATAAAACTACCTTTGGGTGTTTTTGGTAAATTCTGTAACGTATAATTTATTTGTTTTAATTCAGCAAATTTCCATATCTTTTCCACTTAAAAGCCAGTTGTAAAAACTGCAACACTAAATAACCTATTATATTATCTATGAAATTCCCCAAATTAGCAGGCACGATTATTCTCGGTTTTGCGGCAATCAGTTTATTTGCAAACTGCAATTCAGATGGCAAAAGCAGCAATGCTAGTAGCCAAAACGCATCCGATACTACTAAAAAGAAAACAGATTCAACAGCCAATGTAATGAAGCCTGTTGATCCAAAATTATATGATTCTCTTATTAAAAAGCTTGCTAATGGCGATACAACAGGCAAGTGGCCGGTTAAAAATCAACCTATTCCACTAGCGGGCGCCATTTTACCATTTAAAAGGATTGTTGTTTATTACGGAAACCTTCACTCTAAAAAAATGGGTGCTTTAGGTGAATATGCACCAAAAGAGATGTGGCAACGCCTAAATGCTGAAGTTAAACATTGGGAAAAGGCTGATCCGTCTACACCTGTTCAACCGGGTTTGCATTACATTGCTGCAGTAGCGAGTGGAACACCTGGAAAGGATAAAAAATACATCAACCGGATGGGAAACAAACAGATTGATTCTGTATTGACCATCGCAAAAATGCAACCTAATACCATTGTTTTCCTTGATTTACAGGTGGCATTGAGCACAATAAAAGATGAACTTCCACATATTGCCAAATACCTTCAATTACCATACGTTCATTTAGGAATTGACCCTGAATTTTCGATGAAAGATGGTTCTCTTCCTGGTAAAAAAATCGGAACTTATGATGCTGCTGACGTCAACTATGTAACCGGATACCTTGCTGATCTAGTTAAAAAATACAATTTGCCTCCGAAAGTATTTGTCTTGCACCGTTTTACGAAGAAAATGGTAACCAATTCTGCAAACATTAAATTACGTCCGGAAGTACAGGTGGTTATACATATGGATGGATGGGGTGAGCCAGAATTAAAGAAAGGTACTTATCGCCATTTCGTTTATGGCGAACCTGTACAGTTTACAGGTTTCAAGCTTTTTTATAAAAATGATTTGAAAAAAGAGCCTAAACGATTAATGACTCCGGAAGAGTTGTTGAAACTTACACCGAAACCGATCTACATTCAGTATCAGTAAAAAGATTAAGCCCATGATGATCATGGGCTTTTTTTATATTCATTTTTTTAGGGTCTAAATCAAACTGAAAATTATATCCATTATTAATTTTCAAAAGTGAGTAGTGCATGCTGACTAGCAGTATGAATATCTCGCCAAACCCTGTTAATTTCAGATTCCTTTTTAGCTGCTTCCAGTCCGCAATAGTGGAAAAGTGAATCTGCAGCTCTTCGGCAAGCATGGGCCAGTTTCCTGCTTGTACGGCTAACCATTTGCAATTGATCTTCTTCTATCGAACCATTTTGAATAAGTTGATCCCATGATTGATCAAAGGCGGTATAAAATTGATCTCTTAATGATTCAACTTCGGCTTTGCAACCATTTAACTCTGAAGTAAAAAAAGCAACCTGTTCTTCACTATATCGTTGTATCCCTGAACGTGCAAAAAACGAATCATCTGCCAATCTGATAAAATGCCTGCTCATTCCCAGACTATTTACAGCTAGAGTTGTTTCTGCCAGTTGTAAAAATGGATAATCAAAGCCTTGATCAGCTACTTTAATATCGTTATTTATCTTAAAGGTTCTATTTAGCGGAACGAGTAAATCCTTTACTTCGAATGCATGGCTTCCTGTTGCAATCAATCCAAAATATGACCAGCCAGATAGAATTTCAACTTCTTCTTTCTTAAGGATAAAAGACATGACTTCAGGATTTCCATCTTCATCTAAAACATCAGTACCATCCATTTGCTTTATAGTACAGTTTGCTGTAAAAATAGTAGCATGCAAAGCACCACTGGCATATTTCCAATAACCATTAATAAGGTAACCGTTTTCCAATTTAATTGCTGTTCCTCCAACAGCACCACTTCCGGCGAAACAAACTTCCCTTTCGGCAAAAATTTCTTCCGCCAATCTTTGATCTAAAAATCCTGCAAACCAGGCTGCGCCTGCACAAAGTGTAACTGTCCATCCTAAGCTTCCGTCAGCCTCTGCCAATTCCTCTTCTAACCTTAAAATTTCAGGTAATTTCTTTCCTGCACCTCCATAAATTTCTGGCACAAAGAGTTTAAACCATTTTTCCTGATAAGCAAGTTCCAGTATTTCGGGATGTAAAGCACCTAAGCCTTCAGATATTGCTGAAAATTTTCCTACTATTTCTTTCCAGTTTTTTATTGATGTATTTTGCATATGTGCGTTTTTAACAGCAGATTAACAGATCATTTAATTCTATTTGAGAATTGAATGATCTGTTAAAACGTTTGCGGTTTTCTCACATTAATAATTTTTTTCCAATCTATAAATCCAAATATGGCCACTACAAATAAGAACGTAGTTAAACATGCCATAAGTGGTAGCTTTTTATGAAATAATAAAGGAATGGCCACTATATTAGAGATATTAAGGAAAATCCAGTTTTCAATTTTACGTTTTGCCAGCAGCCACATTCCTGCCCATGCAGTTGACGACACAAAGGCATCCAGAAGCGGTACGTCAGAATCAGTGTGATGTCTTAATGCAAAATATAATACAAAGAAACCAACTACAGCAATAAGTACTGCGATTAATAACTCCTGGCTGGTACTCCACGATACCTGGTTTTCACCATCAATTTTGCGTTTTTTCCAAATCGCCCATCCATAAACACTCATCACTAAATAATAAATACTGAGCAGCATTTCTGCATAGAGTTTTACGTTTAGCAATAGAAACATGGATAATAGAATGGAAATGATTCCAGTAGGATACAACCAGATGTTATTTTTTTTGGCAAGTAAAACCTCAGAAATGCCGAAGCCAACGGCTAGCCATTCTATAATTGAGGTATCTAAAATTTGTTGTTGAAAAAGCCTAAACCACTCCTGAAAATTCATTTGCAATAATTTTGCCTCACGACAGATAAAAAATAATTGAAAACTGTTTTCAGGGCGAAACAGTGTTTGAATTTAACCTCCTTCCCTACGCCGGCATTATCCGGATCAGGTGTTGTGAGACAGAATATTGGAGGTTTTAAGGTAGAGCGTTTGAAACCATCTACCTTTCAGCCTTATACCTTCTACCTCTTTTGGGTGTAATCTCAGCCAATAGGTTGCAATAGAAATCGCAAAGCCACCAGCACCCCTTTGAGTAAGGCAAATATAGTTTTTAAATTGAAAGATATGTAATTGAAAGATACTATTGTTTTAGGTTTCCAACTGGCGGAGGGTTGCCTGACCCACCTATTCTTTTGAAAGTTAAGTAGTCGAATTTACCATCGGTATTATATTTCAACTTACTGGTTGGGGAGACAACAAACTGATAGGTTATTGTAGATAGAGATAACATTAAGATTGATTCGTAACTCGCAATGACGACAGTTCTTGTTTGTCATATCAGAAATAACGTTTTTTTTTAAAAAATGACTGATGATGCTTTTGTGTGTAAATAATACTGGTTGGTGATACACCAACCAGCCAATATTATAGATCAATTCATGTATATTTGCCTTCAGTTGGTGTATATAGTGATTGCATTAAGACTGCTTCATACATCAGCAACAACAACTTATAATTTAAAAAAGTCCCAATTGACCTTTGTCATCAATTTCAATATCATTGGGATTAGTGATTTCGAAATCTACTTTTTTTGCTAGTTTTTCTTCTGCTTTTGGTTTCTCTTTAAGTTTAGGTTTCTCTTCCTTCGCAGCATCAGGTTTTTGTTTTTCTACTACCTCTTCTTCAATAGTTTTTTCTTCTGTCTGGATTTCTTCCTCTTTAATTTCTATAGGTTTCGGAGCTGGTTGTTTGATTACCGGCTTTTCTTCCTCTACTACTTTCTCTTCAACAGCAGGAACTATCTTGCGTTCAAATTTTGGTTTAGGTTGTTCCACAACTGGCGTTTCTGCAACCTTTTCAATTACTTCAGGTTCCTCAATTGAAACAGGTTCAGCAATAACTTCTTCAGCAGTTTCCGCTTCATTTAAATCCTCATCTTCTCCCTCAGGTTCATTTCCATCCGTTTCTTCTACCTCAACTTCGGGCTCCTCCAGCACTACTTTTTGCACATCATGTGGTGATAAACGGTTACCATTTGCCTTTAAGCCTTTTACATCAATTAATTCAGCAAGCATCAAATCTAATGTCTCTGGAATTTGCGTTTTACCTTTAAGCACATCAACAATAACCTTAGCAGCCGGATGGGCAGTTAAAAACAACAATTTAGATTTTTGTTCCTCACTTATAAAAATGGTTTTTCTCCCAATAGACTGCAATTCAAAAACAAAACGTTTGATGAAATAATTTTGTGCTTTACCTTCAAAGTGAACCGCAGCAAAAACCTTTTCAGGGTCAAACTTCTCGATCAAAATTAAGCCGTCATCAAAATGATTACTCAATTCAAATGAGCTTAATTCATAATAACCATCCTTATGTACCTGCAAAATTCGGTCATCGCCATCAAACTCACCGAGATACTTCCCTCTGCCATCTACATTTAAACGCTTTAATAAATCATCATACCAGATTTTTAAACCCGACAGAGTAGAAACGCCTTTACTTTTTAAGGTGATTTTTTTAACCGGATATTTAGAGATAATATTTCCCTGCGATCCACGGCCTTTAATGGCTACTTCAGCAAAATCCTGATCAAACTGAAGCTTGCGCAATTTAGAATGCGGCTTCAGGGCAACATTTATAATTTCGGCTTCACCATTCGGATTGGCGGTAAAATATAAAACTTTCGAGCCCTTTGATCCTTTAGTTAAATCGTATTCCTTATCGCGGGTTACGCCAACAACTGCAAAACGTTTAATGTAAGCTACTCCGGTGCCACCATCTTTATAAATCATATTATAGATGGTTCGTTCGTCGTTTTTCTTAAAAACCTGGGCATGGATAATTCCTTTTCCAACAAAGGTTTTATCGGCAACTTTGGTTATCATGCACTTTCCATCTTCACGAAAAACAATCACTTCATCGATATCGGAACAATCGGCAATGAACTCATCTTTACGCAAACCCGTACCAATGAAACCGTCTTCACGATTCATATATAATTTCACGTTTGCCAAAGCCACTTTCGATGCTTCCACCCGATCAAACAAGCGGATTTCAGTCTTTCGTTCTCTACCTTTCCCGTATTTATCCTTTAATTTCTGGAACCAGGCGATGGTATAATCAGTAAGGTGCTTTAAATGATTTTTAACCACCTTGATTTCATCTTCCAGATTTTTCATTTGCTCATCTGCCTTTTTCACATCAAAACGTGTGATGCTACTCATCGGTTTATCGATTAGCTTTTTAAAATCTTCTGGCAAAATTTCGCGGTAAAGCGAGGGTTTGAAAGGATCAAAAAGTAAATGTAATACTTCAACAACGGTATCGAAATTACTGGAATTTTCATATTCAGGGTTTTTATACATCCCCTCCTGAATAAATATTTTGAGTAAGGAACTAAAGAAAATCTTCTCCTGCAATTCATGCAGTCGAATCTCCAGTTCCAGTTTTAATAATCTTTTGGTATGTTTCGTATTTTCAATCAGGATGTCATTCACACTTAAAAAGTGTGGCTTATCTCCTTGAATGATACAAGTATTTGGAGAAATGGATACTTCACATGCTGTAAAGGCATATAGTGCATCAATGGTTACATCAGGCGAAATTCCAGGAGCGAGATGCACAATGATTTCTACATGAGCCGCGGTACTGTCTTCAATTTTTTTGATTTTGATTTTGCCTTTATCATTGGCTGCCAAAATACTATCAATTACCGAACTCGTAGTGGTACTATAAGGAACTTCAGTAATCACCAGGGTTTTCTTGTCCTTCTCTGTAATTTTTGCCCTAACCCTGATTTTTCCACCCCGCTGCCCTTCATTATAATTGGAGAAATCAGCCATTCCTCCTGTGAAGAAATCGGGTACAATATTTGGCCGAATATCTTTTAGCACTTCAATCGAGGCATCAAGCAATTCGTTGAAATTATGTGGCATTACCTTGGTGGCCAAACCTACTGCAATACCCTCTGCTCCTTGCGCCAATAACAAGGGAAATTTAACCGGTAAAGTAATTGGTTCATTATTCCGCCCATCGTAACTTAATTGCCATTCGGTAGTATCGGGATTAAAAACGACCTCATTTGCAAATTTCGACAAACGGGCTTCAATGTAACGTGGAGCCGCTGCGCTGTCTCCGGTAATGGGATCGCCCCAGTTACCCTGCATGTCTATCAGTAAATCTTTTTGTCCAATTTGTACCATTGCATCACCAATGGATGCATCACCATGTGGGTGATACTTCATGGTATTTCCGATTACATTAGCTGCCTTGTTAAAACGCCCGTCATCCATCTCCTTCAATGAATGCATAATGCGCCTTTGTACAGGTTTTAAACCATCATGAATATGCGGAACGGCACGATCCAGGATCACATAAGACGCATAATCCAGAAACCAATTTTCGTATAAACCATTAATTGGCGTTACCGTATGCTTGTGTTCTTCGTTTATGTTTTGGTCTAATTCTTCACTCATCTATTTACAAAATTGGCAGCCGTAAATATAATAAAAATGATCTCACCGAATGAACAGAGGTTATACACATTCAAAGTTCACATTTTAAGGAATGATATAAAAAATTAAGTTTGGCAGTTTTGATGAAGTCTTATCTTTCCAACCTTTCTTCTACAAAAGAAAAAGGCAGTAAGCTTTTTACGCTTGGCACTTTTAATATCTCGCCGTTGAGGCAATAAAAAATCACTGCAATTGGTGTTGCTTGTTTACGTTCAAATTCTGCCATTACCTGCAAACAACCACCACATGAGGTAATGGGTTTAGTGATATCGAATTTATCAGTTTGGGCGGTGATCGCCATACTTTCAATAATGGCATTGGGCTGATTAGATCCGATAGAAAATAGCGCAACACGCTCAGCACATAATCCTGATGGATACGCCAAATTTTCCTGATTACTTCCAAGAATGGTTTCTCCTGATGCTAAACGGATTGCCGTACCTACCCTAAATTTTGAGTAAGGCGAATATGAACTTGCTAAGGCCTGTTCTGCTTTATTACAAAGTAGCTGATCTTGTTCATTTAACTCACCAATGCCTGCATATTGCTCAAAACTAATATTCAGATTTAATAATTTCATTTATAATTGATTATCAATCCGCTAATGTTAAATTTTTGTAGCGGGTGAACAATTTAGTTTATTTTTTGTATTATTTATAAATATGCCATTAAAATTAATTTTAGTGGTATGCTTTTAGCATTTAAAAACCATCAAACACTATCTGCTTTGAATAAATACGTACGTAAAAGTCTAAAAATTTTACTTTGGGTTATTGCTTCAATAATCATCCTGGTTGTCGGTATCGCACTCTCGCTAAACATTCCTGCGGTACAAAATTTTGTAAAAGGAAAGGCCATTAACTACCTTAAAACCAAAACTAAAACCGAAGTTAGTTTAGAAAGCATCAAGATTGCTTTGCCAAAGGATGTGGTATTAAATAAATTTTACATTGAAGACAGGAAGGGAGATACGCTATTATATGCTGAAAAATTAGCAGTAGACATCAGCCTTTTTAAATTACTAAAAAATACAGTTGAGATTAATAATATTGAGTTAAAAAATATTCGTGCAAATGTAAAGCGCATTAACCCCGATACCACGTTTAATTTTTCTTTTCTGGTTGACGCTTTTATGAGTGACCAGAAAAAACCAGAAAAAAAAGTGGATCAGGATACGACATCAACACTCAAGTTTTCTGTTGATAAGGTTTCCTTCGAAGATATCGGCATTACCTATCGGGATGATGTGGCCGGAAATGATGTGAAGCTTTATTTAGGTGCATTTAAAACTAAATTAAAAACATTTGATTTAGCCAACCAACATTATGTAATTAAAGAGCTTAACTTAAATAATACTTCTCTTAAATACCTTCAGCAAAAACCTTTAACGCAATTGGTACAACATATTACCAATAGTGTAGATAGCAGCCAAAAAGAATCAGGGAAACTGCCTTTAATTGAAGTGGAGAATTTTGCCTTTAATAATGTTAAGGTAAATTATGATGATCAGATCTCTACAACCAAAGCTATTGCTGATGTAAACGAATTGGGTTTGGTAAATTTAAAGGTAGATCTAACGAATAGCAAATATGCTGTAGAAGATGCTAAATTAAATAAATCTAATATCCTTTTCGCTTTTAAACCTGCACCAAGCAATGATTTAAAAAAGGTTAAAGACACCGTTGTTCCTGAAAAATCGCCTTTGGGCTTGATCATTAAAAATATCAGCTTAGCCGATAATAATTTTCAGTTTGATAACCTTGGTGCAAAAGCTGCTCCTAAAGGGATGGATTTTAATCACCTTAAAATTAGCGAATTAACTTTTGGCGCTGGCGATGTAAGCTATAGTGCAGATGGGATTAAAGCAACCGTTAAAAACGGATCATTAAAAGAGAAGAGTGGATTTGTATTAAATGAGTTAAAAGGAAATGCCATATATAATGATAAGCAGATTAAGTTAAGCAACTTCATTTTAAAAACGCCAAACACAACCGTTGAAAATGCTACGGAACTTAACTTTACTTCAATGGATGACTTAACCAAACATCCGGAAAAAGTGAAACTGGCCTTGAATTTCAAAAACACCACCATAGGTTTAAAGGATGCAGGCTATTTTAGTGATGCCATTCCGGCGAATTACCGCAATGAAAAAATTAAACTGAATGCAAAGGTAAATGGCTATCTAAATAACCTGAACATTCCACTTTTACAAATCAGCGGATTAAAAAATACACAGATAGACATTAATGGTACGGCTAAAGGTTTACCTGATGTGAATAAGACCTTTCTAGATCTGAACATTAAAAAACTTTATATCACAAAGAGCGACATTCTGGTGGTAGTACCTAAAAAATCACTTCCACCATCTATTGAACTTCCAAATGTGATCAATGCAAGAGGAAAATTTACCGGATCTATGACTGATTTCAACACCAATATGAATATCCAAACGGATATGGGTGGTGCCATTTTAGTTGCAGGAATGAAGGGACCAAAAGGGAGAGAAAGCTATAAAGCAGATATCAGCCTGAATAATTTTAATGTTGGTAGATTGCTAAAAATGCAGCCTAAATTGGGTCGTGTTACGGTGAAGGCTGATGTTGCAGGTACTGGCCTTGATCCTAAAAAAATTAATGCAAAATTTAATGCACGGGTTTTAAATGCCTACTACAACAAATATACCTATCGCAACCTAAATGTTGCCGGTACGTATGCCAACCAAAAAGTAGCCATTAAAAGTAGCATGCCAGATAGCAATGCCAATTTTGCATTGAACGCCAATGTTAACCTGGCTGGAAAATACCCGGCTGTAAAGGCAGATTTAAACTTAAAGCAATTAAATCTACAAGCCTTAAATTTTAGTCCGACAGTATTAAGCGCTGCCGGCGTTGTAAAAGTTGATTTGGCCACCGCCGATGCAGACTACCTGAATGGTAGTGTTGATGTTACAGGCTTACAATTGGTAAAAGATCAGCAAAAAATTAATGTAGATACCATTTCTGTTCGGGCCAAAAGCACGGAGAATGAAAATGAACTGACACTCAAATCAGAAGTTTTATCAGCAAAAATTGATGGTAAATATCAGCTAACGAAAGTAAGCAATGCCATCATCAATGAAATTAACAAATATTATGCTTTTGGAGAAGTAACTAAAATCCCCGATCAGCGAATGCGTTTCTTTGTTAAGGTTTACGATTCAAAATTATTGAAGCAATTCGTTCCTGAGTTGACCGTCTTTAAACCATCGCAATTTTATGGGTTAATTGATACCCAAAAAGACAGCTTGCAGATTAAAGGGAACTTTCCACAGGTAGTATATGGAGATTTTAAAATCGACACCACACTTATAAACATTAATAACGATAACAATAAACTTGATTATGCCTTAACGGTTAAAGCATTGCAAAGTCCGTCTGTTTCACTTTTTAATACTGAAGTAAGTGGTGATGCGGCAAGCAATATTTTAGGTGTTAATATTTTCCTCCGTGATAGACAGCGTAAAGATAAATATGTAATCGGTGGAAATTTTCAATCCATTAATAAGGACTTTAAGTTTACTTTAGATCCGCAAAAGTTATTACTCGATTACCAAAAATGGGTGGTATCACAAGATAATTATATTCAATTTGGTGCATCTGGCATATTGGTAAATCAATTTCAGATTAGTAACAGCGGTCAGTCATTGTCTATAAACAGTAATCCAACACAACCCAATGCACCGCTATCGGTTGAGTTTAAAGATTTCCAGTTAGAAACCTTAACAAAATTTGCAGAAACGGATACCACTTTGGTGGGCGGGCGTTTAAATGGAACAGCAAATGTTAAAGATCTGGCTTCAACAGCTAAATTCGAGGCGAACCTAACCATTGATCAGCTGCGCTACCAAAAAGACCAACTGGGTACACTACGCCTGGCGGTAAATAACGCAACGCAAAATGCTTATGAAGTAAATGTAGCTTTAAGTGGTGTACACGATTTAAGGGTAAATGGATTCTATTACACAGCTCCAAAAAGTGCGCTTGATTTAACCGTAAACATTGATAAAATAGAATTAAAAAATATAGAAAGTTTATCTGCCGGACAATTAAAAAATGGAACTGGAACCATTACGGGAGCTTTAAGTGTTAAAGGTGAATTAACTGCGCCTAAAGTTTTAGGCGACCTTACTTTTAATAATGCCGGGATTAATGTAGCTTATGTTAACTCTTATTTCAGAATGCCTAATGAAAAGATTTCATTTACCAATGAAGGCATTAGCTTTAATAACTTTACCATGATTGATTCGCTAAATCAGAAAGCAACCATCAATGGAAAAGTGATGACTAAAGATTACAGAAGTTATCGTTTTGGTTTAGATATTAAGATGAATAATTTCAGGGCCATTAACTCCACTGCAGCTGATAATGATATGATTTATGGAAAGGTTTTCCTGACCAGCGATATCCAGGTTCGGGGAGACATGAATCAGCCTGATGTAAAAATGAATATTAAGGTAAATAAAGATACCAGATTCTTCTTTGCCTTACCTACCAGTGATCCATCTGTTATTGATCAGGATGGGATAGTTCAGTTTATCGATGCAGATGCACCTCCTTTTAACGGACAAAAAGCACTCAAGGTAGATAGCATTAATAAATCTTCGATGAAGGGAATTAACCTTGTTGCGGCCATCACCATTGATCCGGAAGCGGAGCTTAATGTAGTGGTAGATCCTTCAAACGGCGACGCTTTAAATATTAAAGGTGATGCAAACCTGAATGCCACTATGGACCCAAGTGGAAAAATAAGTATGACCGGCCGTTATGAGGTAGTTGATGGTTCATATAATTTATCTGTTGGTCCGTTAGGTAAAAAGGAATTTAAGCTGGTTAAAGGCAGTACCATTATTTGGACAGGTGAACCTACATCTGCAAATGTAAATTTAACTGCTCTTTATGAAGTCAATGCTGCACCTATTGATTTACTTAACCAGCCAGATTATTATGAAGCTAGAACCAAATTACCGTTTCAGGTTTATTTGATGATGAAAGGTGAGTTATTAAAGCCAATTATCTCCTTTAGATTAGACTTGCCAGAGAATGAACGCAATGCTTTAGGCGGGCAAGTATATACAAAATTAATTAACGTTAACAGAAATGAAAGTGAGTTAAACAAACAGGTATTCGCCCTATTGGCACTGAACAGGTTTATCGCTAATAACCCTTTTGAGAGTTTAGCTGGTGGAGGTGGTGGTGTTTCTACACTAGCCCGTTCTAGTGTAAGCAAGCTTTTAACTGAGCAATTAAATAACCTGACTTCTGATTTAATTCAAGGTGTAGATCTTAATTTTGGGGTAAATTCATCTGAAGATTACTCTACCGGCTCCATGCAGCAAAAAACAGATCTTGAAGTAGGCTTATCTAAAAAACTACTTAACGATCGGTTAACGGTAACTGTAGGAAGTTCTTTTGCACTGGAAGGTCCGCAGGCACCAGGTGAAAAATCGACAGATATTGCAGGAAATGTAAATGTGGAATATGCATTATCAGCAGATGGAAGATATAGGTTAAGAGCTTACAGAAGAAACCAGAACGATGTAATTGTTCAGGGGCAAATTATTGAGACAGGTTTAGGATTTACCCTGGTTGTGGATTACAATAAATTCAGAGAAATATTCCAAAAGAAAAGAAACAGAAGGACAAGAAACATTGAACAGAAAGCACAAAATGAGAAAACTAACTAGACCTATCCTATTTCTATTGGCCTGTTTAGTTTACGCGGGCTGTAGCAGTACCAAATCTTTAAAACCAGGGCAGATTTTATATACCGGCGCTGAAGTAAACATTAATCCTGATTCTACAGGTAAAATTGACGATGAAAAACAGGTAAAGGCAGACTTAAAAAGTAAGACACGGCCTAAGCCTAATAATAAATTAAAACTGGCCATCTATAATTTTGCTGGTGAACCTAAAAAGGCAAAAGGAGGTTTAAGGAACTGGATTAGAAAAAAAGGCGAGGCTCCTGTGCTTTTAAGTGAGGTTAAACTAAAATATAATAATGATGTACTAACCAGTTATCTGTTGAGTGAAGGATACCTTCAGGCAGAAGTGACAGGTGATACGGTTGTTAAAGATAGAAAAGGAAAAGCTATTTACACTGCCAATACTGGCCAGCGATACAAAATCAACCAGGTTAATTTTCCTCCAGATTCTGGCCTACTCACCAATATCATCAATAATAACAAAGCTAAAACCTTATTAAAGGTTGGTGATTTTTATGATTTAGACACCTACAAAAATGAAAGGATCAGAATTGACAACGATTTAAAAGAGAGTGGTTATTTCTATTTCAGTCCGGATTATTTAATTATGCAGGTAGATAGTACTATAGGCAAAAATCTGGTTAATGTTTCAATAAAGGTGAAAGATATTGCTCCAGATGCAGCATTGAAGCCTTATACCATTAAAAACATCAATATCTACCCTAACTATTCATTGAGAAGAGATACTGTTTTAAGACGTTTAAAACCCCTGGAGTATAAGGATTTTAATATCTACGATGATAGGAAAACCTTCAAGCCACGGTTATTTGATCGTTTGGTTTTCTTTCAAAAAGGCGAACCATATAACCGTAAAGACCATAATCAATCTTTAAACAGGATGGTAAATGTAGGAGCTTTCCAAGATGTGCGGGCAGAATTTTTACCGGTAGATAGTTTTAAAAACAATCAGTTAGATCTTAACATTTACCTTACGCCTTTAAAGAAAAATTCGCTTACATTTTCTGTTACCGGAACCAGTAAATCTAACAACTTTGTAGGATCGGAAGTTCGGGTAACCCAAACTACAAGAAATCTTTTTAGAGGTGCAGAACAACTGGATCTAAGCGTCAGCGGTGGTTTTGAAACGCAAACCAGGGGAACATCATTGGGTAAAAACTCCTTATCACTCACCACTGAAGCAAAGCTAACCTATCCAAGATTTATTGTGCCTTTTTATAAGCCCAATAGCACCACAGCTTTCATCCCGAAAACAATCGCCTCGCTCTCTTATCAAATGTTAAACAGAGGTGGCGAATATACTTTGAATGCTTTTAAAGGTGAATTTGGTTATAACTTTAAAGAAAATCAGTATAAGGAACATAATTTCAACCCCATTTCGGTAAGTTACATTTCAACTGGTTTTCCTTCCAGAAATGGAAAAGGCCCTAACTTTGTCAGGGATAGTTTATACGAAGTTAATCCACTGTTAAAGTCCACTTTAGAAAATCAGTTCATCATTGGTAGTAATTACAATTTCACATACACCAATCAAATGGAAACCAACCGGAGGAACAATACTTATTTCTTTGGTGGGATAGAAACAGGCGGCAATTTATGGGGCACTTTTGTTCCGAAAGATGATGAAGGCAAACGTACACTTTTCAATGTTCCTCTATCGCAATTTATTAGGCTAGAGGCTGATTTAAGAGATTACTACAAAGTAAACAGAAATGTAATATGGGCAAACCGTTTAAACCTTGGCTATGGTTATGCCTATGGAAACAGTACTTCCTTGCCTTTCGTAAGACAGTTTTTTGCGGGTGGTAGTAATGACATCAGGGCTTTTCCTGCCAGAACATTAGGCCCGGGAACATATAAAGTTAGGGATGATGCTGTTTTTGCAGATCAGGGTGGTGATATTAAACTGATGCTGAATTCTGAATTAAGGTTTAAGTTAGTAAGTGTTCTATATGGTGCCTTATTTGTAGATGCAGGTAATGTTTGGTTAAGAAAAGAAGATGTAGGCGTACCAGGAACCACTGATACTGGCCGACCAGGATCTGAATTTAAACTTAAAAATGCATTAAATGAATTGGCAGTTGGTACCGGAGCCGGCTTACGTGTTGATGCTACCATTTTTGTAGTGCGTTTAGATGTAGCATTCCCTGTACGCAAACCTTATTTAGCAGAAGGACAACGCTGGGTATTTAACAATATCGCCTTTGGGGATAAAGAGTGGAGAAGAGAAAATTTAATTTTTAATATAGGAATAGGATATCCATTTTAATTATTCGAATGAAGTTAATTAGCAAGATCAGGAAGTTTTTTATCGCTTTATACCATTTATTTATTGCTGCAGGAAAGGGATTTGTAGAAGATAGGGTGATGAAACTAAGTGCAGCGTTGGCCTATTATACGATTTTCTCGCTTACACCACTAATTATCATCATACTTTCTGCCGCTACGCTATTTTTGGGCGATAAAAGTAATACAGAAACGCGAAATAAGTTTTTCGCACAGGTTACAGATATGGTTGGGTCAGATGCGGCGGTTCAAATTCAAGGATTTGTAGAGCATTCCACCAAATCAGGTCAGTCTACGATTGGTTTAATTATTGGTATTGCAACACTTATTATTGGTTCTACCGCAATTTTTATAGAAATTCAAGACAGTATCAACATGATCTGGAAGGTAAAAGCAATTCCAAAAAAGGGATGGCTGAAAATGTTAACCAATAGGTTGCTATCATTTTCGCTTATCATTTCCATGGGATTTTTACTGTTAGTATCGCTAGTTATTAATAGTGTAGTGGTTGGCCTTGGAGATAAATTAATATCCTTACTTTCGAAAAGCGAAATTGATGAAGTGATTCCTGTTGCTGATGATACCATGGCACTAATTATTTACATTTTAAATAATGTAATTACGTTGGCTGCAGTTACCGCAGTATTTACAGTAATTTTTAAAGTGCTTCCAGATGTAGTGATCAAGTGGAAATCGGCTATTATTGGTGCATTATTTACCGCGTTGCTTTTTAGTTTAGGTAAATATTTAATTGGAATATATATTGAAAAAGGCAACCCAGGTTCTGCATTTGGTGCGGCCAGTTCAATTATTGTAATCTTACTCTGGATTTATTATACCTCTATAATTCTTTATTTCGGTGCTGAATTTACGCAGGCATATGCTGAGAAATATGATGGTGGAATTGCACCGAGCAAGTATGCTGTATTTACAAAAATCACTATTGTGGAGAAACATGTAAACATTCTTCCTCCACAACATCCTGAAGAAACTATTCACGCACCAGAAAAATAATTAAGATAGATTTTTGTTAAAATCCGATAGCTGTTTAAAAGAAATGTCATCGGATATATTGTAAAATCTTTTCCAATAAATCATGCTCCAAAAATGGTTTAAGAACTAATTCATTCATACCAGATGCGAGGTACTTCAGCCTATCTTCCTGTAAAACATTAGCTGTTACACCCAATATAGGTACACTTTGCTTTTTAGCGTCACTTATATTTCTAATTTTTTGTGTAAGTTCTATACCACCCATTTTAGGCATTTGTATGTCTGTTAGAATAAGATCATATTCTTTTTCCTGAAACAATTCATAAGCTTCTTCTCCATTGTATACAGCATCATAAGCGATATTATATTTTTTTAAAATGGTGCTTGCGAGGAGGATATTTAACATGTTATCATCAGCCAACAATATTCGTTTTCCAGTTAGAACCGAGGTCTCATTATATAACATAGAGATTGGTATTTGAACAGATATCGGTTTTTCGGTAGTTTGATAAGATAATTCGAAAGAGAAAACTGATCCCTCTCCTACTGTACTCTTTACGCTGATGGTACCGCCTTGAAATTCTACTATTTTTTTGCATATGGCTAAACCTAGTCCTGTGCCCTGTTGCCTTTCTTTTGTAGATGCATAGTAAACCTGAGCAAACTCATCAAAAATAATTCCCTGATCGATGAGTTTTATTCCCAAACCTGTATCTATAATGTTAACTTTAAGTTTTGCCAGATTTCTATTTTGCAGCGTAAGTTCTGCCGACAAAGTAACACTACCTTTTAATGTAAATTTGATGGCGTTACTTAACAAATTCATCACCACTTGTTTTAAACGCAAAGGATCACCTAAGATATAAATATCCTGATCTACTGACATCTGCAGGTAGAAGCCGATTTTCTTTTTCGCTGCCTGAATACTCATGCTATCAAAAACATCTTTTATAGCGGTATATAAAGAAAAAGGAACTTCTTCTAAAACCACTTTTCCAGTTTCATATTTTGAAAAATCAAGAATTTCATTCACCACTTCTAGGAGCATAACTGATGAATTTCTGATGGCAATAACCTGTTCTTTTTGTTCTGCCTTAAGATCAATTTGAGTTAGCTGCTCTGAAAATCCTACTATAGAGTTTAATGGTGTACGGATCTCATGACTCATATTTGCCAGAAAGCGGCTTTTAGATAGTGCATAAGATGCGGTTTTATTGCTATTTTCGATTAGTACTTTTTCATTCTTATAAAAATGATAAATCATATAAAAAACAAATGCCAGTAAACCAACAGCAAGGGCAAGCAAAACTTTGGAAAATTTATCTAAATTCTCTACCGCACCCAGCGTAGTTTTGTCTGATAGTTGCTGAAGGGAAGTATAATATTCTTTTTCAATAGCTTTATATTTTTTCAACCCGCTAACGATGTTGGAAATTAATTGATAGTTAACGTTGAGCAATTGCTTTTCTTTATTTTTAAGGTTATTATTAACTCGGTAAAGCCTTAAGTAATAATCATTTATTGAATTTAGCTGTAATTTATTATAGGCTACATTGATTGATGAAGTATCTGCAGAAATAGTGGTTTTGATTAATGTAGGCTTAGCTTTTCCAGCTTCTTTACCGGTCTCATCATTAATGGCAGCCAGTACACGTTTCAGAAATCTTTTTTTTTGCTTCGCGGTAATTACAGGTTTTATGGTATCAATCCTCGTGATGTTTTTAAATTGCCTCATCGTGAAAAGCTTTGTTTCCGGATGATATTTTTTTTCTCCCTGATTAATCTTTACCGTGAAGTTAATTAGGCTGTCGCAAAGATTTTTTAGTTTTATAAATTGATTGGTACGCAGTTTTTTTTGCTTGATTAATCCACAAAAGTCTTTAGACAAAAAGGTATGTTCGCTTTGGTTCTTTTGCTTAATGGTATCCATAATGAAGGAGATTTCTTTAATCTCCTTTTCAAACTGGTTATAGTAAGTGCGTTGCCCACTCACCATATACATTCTGCAATTATTTTCTGCATTGTAAAGCTTAAAAATACAGCTATCCAAACTAGCATAATCATACTGTACCTGAACAATTTTATCTACCGATTTGAGCAGCGGTAAATTTGAGAAATTTACAAATATAACTACCGTTATACCGAAAATAACTAAAATAGAGGATACAACTATTAAATACTTTCTTGCTGAACTTTTAATGGATTTCAAGTGCGTCGATTTAATTTTGTGATTACATCAACGCCGAATTTTATGCTACTTCATCAATAATTTTAGGTTCCTCTTCTACCTCGTCTTTTTCAACACGCAGATTTCTGATGATGTGTTGTTGTCTGTCAGGAGTGTTCTTTCCCATATAATATTCCAACAAACTTTTAATGGTTTGATCTTTTAAAATAACAGGATCCAGCCGGATATCCTTACCAATAAACAAACCAAATTCATCAGGAGAAATCTCCCCCAATCCTTTGAAACGAGTGATTTCAGGCTTATTACCTAACTTTGTAATGGCATTTCGACGTTCTTCATCACTATAACAATAAATAGTTTCTTTTTTATTTCGAACCCTGAACAGAGGGGTTTGTAATATATAAACATGGCCTGCTTTTACTAAATCAGGAAAAAACTGAAGGAAAAAGGTCATCATGAGTAAACGGATGTGCATTCCGTCTACATCCGCGTCAGTAGCAATTACGATATTATTATAGTGCAAACCTTCTAACCCGTCTTCTATATTTAGTGCATGCTGCAATAAATTAAATTCTTCATTCTCATAAACCACTTTCTTAGTTAATTCATAACAGTTAAGCGGTTTACCTTTTAAGCTAAAAACGGCCTGGCAATCTACATCCCGAGATTTAGTGATTGAACCAGATGCAGAATCACCTTCAGTAATAAATAAAGTGGTTTCATAACGTTTTTCATGTGTACTATTGAAATGAACCTTACAATCACGAAGTTTTTTATTATGTAATGATGCTTTCTTCGCCCTATCGTTCGCTAACTTCTTAATCCCTGCAATATCTTTACGCTCCCGTTCAGATTGGTTAATGCGTTTTAAAAGTGCATCTGCCACATCAGGATTTTTATGCAGATAATCGTCTAATTCCTTTTTAACGAAATCGTTAATAAACGTGGCTACCGATGGCCCTTCGGGACCCATATTCTGCGAACCCAGCTTTGTTTTTGTCTGAGATTCAAAAACTGGTTCCTGCACCCGAATAGAAATGGCTGCTATGATCGATGAACGAACATCGGCAGCATCAAATTCTTTCTTAAAAAATTCCCGAACAGTTTTTACCACGGCAGCGCGAAATGCCGCCTGATGCGTTCCACCTTGTGTAGTATGTTGTCCGTTAACAAAAGAATGGTAATCTTCGCCATATTGCTGACCATGTGTCATCGCAATTTCGATGTCATGACCAACCATATGAATGATCGGATAGCGAATTTCTTCTGGCTTATTAAATTTAGAAAGCAAATCGTATAAACCTCTTTCTGAAAAATATTTTTGATTATTAAAATTGATGGTTAAACCTGTGTTCAAAAACACATAGTTCCACACCATACTTTCAACAAAATCCGGAATGTAATGGTAATTTCTAAAAATAGTTTCATCAGGATAAAAAGTAATGGCTGTACCGTTACGCTGAGTAGTATCAATTATAGGTTGCTCGCTTACCATTTCCCCTTTAGAAAATTCTACCTTTTTAGTTTTACCATCGCGGTAAGATTGTACGGTAAAAATGGTTGATAATGCATTTACCGCTTTGGTACCTACACCATTTAACCCAACAGATTTTTGAAAGGCATTGCTATCATATTTACCGCCAGTATTAATTTTACTTACACAATCTATCACTTTTCCTAACGGAATACCACGACCGTAATCACGAACATTAATTTTTTGCTCAGAAACTGTAATTTCGATGGTTTTTCCGGTGCCCATTACAAACTCATCAATAGAGTTATCTACAATTTCTTTTAACAAAACATAAATTCCATCATCTTGTGCAGAGCCATCACCCAGCTTACCGATATACATACCGGGCCGTAATCTGATGTGTTCCTTCCAATCTAATGAGCGAATACTGTCGTCGTTATAAATTACTTCTGCCATAAATTTTTATTTTGTTATCAGGTTGATAGAACTTTGTGATGCACAAAGGAGCCATACCGAGGGATGTTCGGAGCAAGCTTTAACGTTCAACATGACAATAGTTTGGGATGATTTGATATCGTATAAATGAAAATTCATAAGTATTGAATTCTCAAAAATCGAATAGCAAAAATTATTATACAATAATAGTTTTATTCTTTGAAGCTAGCAAATGAAAATTTCAACAAAAGTGGTTATCGTGAATTGGTGAAGCATTAAATTGCAGAACTAATAAACGGAATATTGCCTACTGCAAATTGCCAACTGAAACTTCTTGCATAATTTCCATACCTTCGTTGTCTTAGATTAAAACCCGATTTAATGCAACCTAAAAAGCAACTTTCGCTCTTCGATTTATCCATGATTGTAGTGAGTTTAGTAATTGGAATGGGGATTTTCCGTACACCTGTAAATGTGGCGGCAAAAGCCCAGATACCAGAACTTTTCTACCTCGCATGGTTTATTGGTGGCTTTGTAGCATTTTGTGGCGCACTTACCTACGCAGAAATTGGTTCCAGATATCCTGTTACCGGTGGATATTATAAAATTTTTTCTGCAGCTTATCACCCTTCAATTGCATTTGCAATTAATTGTATTGTAATCATTTCTAGCGCTGCATCTGTAGCGGCAATTTCTATTATTGGCGCAGAATATTTAGGGAAGATTATTTTACCAGCCAATATGCAAACAGATGTTTATCGGGTGGCTATTGCCATTACTACCATTTTGGTTTTCTATTTTATAAATTTATTAGGTTTAAAGGCAAGTGCTAAAACACAGAATGTATTAACAATAGTCAAAATTGGTTTAATCTTAGTACTTATCTCAGCCCTGTTTTTTGGTTCGCAAACTCAAACCATTGTTCCTGTTTTCAAAACAGAAACCGGCGCCTTGCCTAACTGGGCAGATTACGGAAAAGCCTTAGGATTATGTTTAATTGCAGTATCTTTTTCATATGCAGGTTATGCACAAACCATCAATTTTGGAGGTGAGGTAAAAGAAGCCAAAAAGGTGATTCCACGATCCATTATTATTGGCCTAACCATTATTGTAATCCTTTACCTCATTATTAACTATGTTTATGTTAAAGTAATCGGTTTTGAAGAACTTAAATCTGCAGAAAGTATTGCAGCCATTTTAGCTTCCAAAATATTTGGTCCGGCTGGTTTTAAAATGCTTTCTGTTATCATTTTTGTTTCAGTAATGGGCTATGTAAACGTGAATTTATTAAGTAACCCCAGGGCAATGTTTGCTATGGGTGAAGAGGGAGCATTGCCAAAGGTTTTCAGTAAAATGAATCAGAAAACCGAAGTAATTACCTTAAGCTTAACTGTTTTTACTTTAATTGCTGTGGTTATTATTTTTTACGCCAAAACCTTCGATAAAATTTTAAATTATACCATTTTTCTGGAAAGCATCAGTATGGCCAGCTCGGCAGCAACCATTTTTATCTTAAGAAAGCGGACGGCAAATCTTGACAAAAAAACCATTTACACTGTTCCGTTATATCCTATATTGCCAATCATATTTATTGCAGCCTATACTTTTGTTGCATTTAGCATTTATACAGATGATCCTGGCGCTGCCCTAAATGGCTTATATATTTTTATAGGTTTTATGATCATTTATTTCATTTCCAAGTGGATTAAAAATTAGGTATTAATTGAAGTTCGAAGCATAATCCCTTACATGATTTTTAAGTAATATCGTCTTCTAAGCGTCTTGCTACTTCCCCTTCTTATTTTTCAAGGAGTGCCGCAGGGTGGGGTATTTATACAGTTCTCGTGACTAAAATTAGAATTGAAAAGAAAAAATACAGGCGAGTCTGATTTTACCAATTAAAAATAAGACCTTGCTGTACAAAACAATTTAACCAAATTAATGAACAAAACGCTCTCTTTAAAACAAGAAATTGCTTATGCGGCTGGTATGATTGGTTGGAGTACCATGACAAATATTATTATTGTGATGCTCCCGTTTTTCTATCTTCCTCCAAGTAATTCTGGATTACCTACCCTTGTTCCGCAACTTGTTTTTTTTGGCGCTTTTAACATTTTATCCATCATTGCTGCATCGGGCAGATTGGTTGATGCCTTATTTGATCCGTTTATTGCAAGCCGAAGTGATGGAAGCGAAAATCCAAATGGCCGCCGGATGCCATTTATGAAATGGGCAATTTTGCCTTCCATCATTTTTTGTGGATTGGTTTTTAATCCCATCGAAAAAGTAGAAAGTTTACACAATGCCTGGTGGCTAACTATTGCGCTTTGTTTATTTTTCATATCGGTAACCACCTATATCATTCCTTACAATGCGCTACTTGCTGAAGTAACCAACACACCGCAGCAAAAGGTTAAATTATCCAGTTATCAGCAGGTTGGATTTGTAATTGGCATTATCTTTTCGGCATGTACCAATAATTTTGCTGATCTGGTTCAACAAAACTTTGCTATTGCAGATCGAAGTGAGGCTGTACAAATTGCCATTTGGGGCCTTTGTATATTATCCGGATTGATGATGTTATTGCCAATATTCGGAATTAAAGAAAAGGACTTCTCTGTTGCGAAACCAACTCATGTACCGCTTTGGCCAGCTATCAAAAATACTTTTAAAAACAGCAATTTTAAATATTATTTAATTTCGGATTTTGCCTTTTACACCGCATTAAGCATTATTTCAAGTGGTTTATTATTTTTCTGTACAGTTTTACTTGGCTTACCCGAATCTGAAGGTGGTAAGTTTATGGCTGCAATGGTTATGGCATCACTATTATTTTATCCATTGATTACTTTTGGCTCGGCTAAAATCGGTAAAAAACCATTAGTTTTACTTGGCTTTGGGATTCTATGTCTGATATTTGTGACCATCTACTTTTTGGGAAAACTTCCTTTTGGCCCGTATACGCAAATTTACCTTTTGGTCTTGTCTGCATCCTTTCCTTTGGCCGCATTAGGAATCTTACCTAATGCAATTTTAGCAGAGATTGCTCAAAAAGACACGATAGAAACTGGTGAAAATCATGAAGGGATGTTCTTCGCTGTGAAATACCTATTTGTAAAGCTAGGTCAGACATTAGGCATCGCTATTTTTGCCATGCTGACGATTTACGGGAAAGATCCGGGAAATGATTTTGGACTCCGCCTTAATGGAATTGTAGGATTCGGGCTTTGCTTGCTGGCGCTTTTATTCTTTAGCAGATTTAAGGAAGAAAAATAAATCAATTAAATGAGCAGACATAAAAAAACGCATGAAACAATTTGCTTCATGCGTTTTTGACATTAAGACAATTAGTAACCTGGACTTTGTTTTAAAATTCCATTACTTCTGTCGATCTGATCCTGAGGCAAAGGAAAGTATTCATCCCTTGATTCAATCGTTATGCCATTAAGGTAATTGAAATACTTACCTTCAAAAGCAAAATAACTTTCAAGCGTTTGTTTAGCAATTCCCCAGCGCACCAAGTCAAAGAAACGGTGTCCTTCCATAGCCAGTTCAAGTCTACGCTCAAAACGAACAGCATTCCTTGCATAAGTAGCATTTAGAAAAGATGGATATGGGCTAACTTTGTAAGCTGCTGCAGGGGCACCGTTAATGGTTTTCGGGGCTATTTTTGCTGCCCGAAGTCGCACTGCGTTCACTAATGTTAACGCTGTAGTAAGGTCATTCGTTTCTACAGCACATTCGGCTGCCATTAAATAAACATCACTCAAACGAATCAAATTCACATTTAAACCCGTTACGTTAGTCATACCCGGGCCAGTACCGGAGGCAATCTGAGAAGCTTCAATTGAATTTTTCACGGCAACAAACGGACCACCATTACTTGCATCCCTGATCCAGCTATCACCTGCCATAATTCCCCAATCGCGATACGGTACACCACGACGTCCGATTGTAGATTCTATTCTCGGATCAAATGCTATTGAACGATCTACCTGATAACTCGCTTTTTGCGTTGCAGATAAATTAAGATCGGAAGTGTAAGGATTAGTACGATAGCTGCCATCCAATAACGGTAAGCCTGAGGCATCTACTTTGAAAGCATTTGCTAAATCAATAGTTGGCTGGAAAAATCCGCAACAGTTAATTGGTGTTACCCCTCCATAAGGGAAGTTTAACATATCACCAACATTACCGTTATCACCACCAGTTCCATCTGTACCTACCGAATGTTGTACAGCTACAATAGATTCTGGTCCGTCTTCTTTGGTAATATCAAAATTATCACCATAAGGCATATCTACTAAACTTCCTTTTGCAGAAATTACGGCATTAAGTTGAGCGTAAGCTTCAGCATAGCGTTTTTGATACAATAGAACTTTTCCAAGGTAAGCCTGAGCGGCATATTTATCCATACGACCCTTTTGACCTTTAGGTTTTGTGGTGCCCAGGTTTGCTACTGCAGCCTGAAGATCTTCGATGATATTTGGATAAATATCCTTATCATTTGGAAGGATGGCTCCGTTTGAAGTTTCGGTAACATAAGGTACCATTTTAAAAACCCTAACCAGAAAGAAATAATAATGCGCCCTGAGTAACCTGGCTTCACCCTGAATTTCTTTCGCTCTGCTATCTGAAAACTTTGTAGCACCACTGCCAGATTGTAACGTTGCAAGTACTTTTAAGGTATTGTTGCAACGCTGAACACCTTCAAAACACCTGTCATACATGTTAGCAAGATTATCATTTGTGCTGGTAGGCGAATGTTGCTCAATCGCATTCATGGGAGGTTGATCGCCATTACTACTTCCCTTATGGGCATTATCAGAGGCAACTTCACCAAACAGCCATTGGCTTGGAGCAGCACCATAATTGCCCCAGGTACCATTGATATTACCATTAAGTAAACCATATGCACCAACCAGTAATCCTTCTACCCCATCCTGCGTGGTTAATTGTTCTGCTGTAAGCTCAGCCTGTGGGTTTAGCGAAAGAAAGTCCTTTTTGCAGGATACGCTACTTAAAATTAATATGGAAAAGAAAATATATTTTATATGTTTCATCGTAAAATCTTTTAATTAAAATCCAACATTTATACCTAATAAAAACTGTCGAGGTGATGGATATACACCTTGGTCAACTCCCGGAGCAGTGAAACCATCGGTAATCTGACTAACCTCCGGATCTACGCCAGTATATTTAGTAATGGTAAATAAATTACTTGCGGCCACATATATCCTAAACTTGCTGATATTTCCTTTGGATCCAAAAACTTTGGTAGGAATTGAATATCCAATCTGAAGGTTTTTAAGCCTTAAAAAACTACCATTTTGAATATAATAACTGGAAGAAGCAAATTCTACATCAGATGCACCTGCATAAGCCGATGGAATAGTACTGGTAGGGTTACTTGGGCTCCAGGCATTTAACAAACGCGTACTTTTAGCACCATCAAATGATGGGAAATCGGTAAAGTAACGGGTAGCTTCAAAGATGTCATTACCTTGTACACCATATAAGAATGCTGTAATATCAAAATTATGATAAGAGGCATTCAGATTTATACCATACGTGAAATCAGGATTTGGATTTCCAATAATGGTACGATCTTTAGGGTCAATCACCCCATCTCCATTGATATCCATATATTTTAAACCACCTACACGGGCACCAGTATATGATGGGTTGCTCTGAATATCTGCTGCACTTTGGTAAATTCCATTGGTTTTATATCCATAGAAAGACCCAAATGGGGCACCTTGCTGTAAAACACTGGTTTGCAGACTTCTGTAATTACCATATACCTGGTTGAAGATTCCGGGAGCAAGCTGATCAATTTTATTTACGTTTCTTGAAAAGTTGACACCAATATCGAACTTAAATGGATTATCAGCCTTTCTGCCATAGTGATAGGCTACATTAAATTCAACCCCTTTATTGCTCATATCACCAATGTTAACAAATGGCGAACTTCCTCCACCTACTACGCTTGATGGCAAAGGCAGGTTGTAAAGCATATCTGTTGTTTTCTTGTTGTACCAATCTACCGATCCATCAAAAGCACCTTCAAATAAGGTAAAATCCAAACCTACGTTCAACGCTTTTAAGGATTCCCATTTCACATCCGAATTCAGATAAGCATTTTGCCATACTCCAGTAGTGAGTGTATTTCCACCTCCGGTTGCATAGGCCGCATTAGTGATCGAGCTTTGGTACCTGTTGATATATTGATATGGCGGAATCCGCTGGTTACCAGTCTGTCCGTAACCCACACGAAGTTTTAAGTCACTTACCCATTTAACGCTCTTTAAAAACTCTTCTTCTGATAATCTCCAGGCTACACTTCCAGCTGGATAGACACCATATTTATTTTCCGGACCGAAGTTGGATGATCCATCCCTCCGAACAGTTACACTTGCCAGATAGCGATCATTGAATGAATAATCTACTTTTCCAAAAATAGAGAAAAGGGAACCAATAGAACCTGTACTGGAGTTACTGATATTAGAAGATCCGGTATTGAGGTAATAGTAATCCTGATCACCTAATAAAAAGAAATCATTTCTTGATCCGTTTAATTGTCTGGATCTTGAACGGATCGCTTCAGTACCTACTAATACATTTAATTTATGTTTTTCATTAAAGGTAGCACTATAATTTAAAGTATTAGACCAGGTCCATTCCGTATTATAACCTTGATATTCACTTAAATTATTAGAGTTATTTCCTTCCGAGAATTCTAGGTTTGGATAACGCATAGATAAGCCGTTATAGTTCTCATAACGTATCCCGAAATTGGTTCTGAATACCAAACCTTTAAGAATATCGCCTTCGGCAAACATATTACCAAAAAAGAAATTGCTTTTGTTTACGTTATCTTTTGCTCTGTAAAGAAAAGCAACAGGATTTTCTGCATTTCCAAGCTGACTTCCACGACTTCCGGCAAAATTCCCGTTAATGTCATAAACCGGAATAATGGTTGGAATCCGATAGGCCCAACCCAATGCACTTCCCTGATCTTGATAGCCGCCTGGTGTATTTGGATTCACACCAAATCCATATCCTTCAGAATAACTGTATTGTGCATTTTCACCAAAACGAATGCGTTTATTAAATGCACTAACAGTAGTATTGGTACGAATATTATAGCGTTTGAAACCAGTATAATCTATCGTTCCCTTCTGATTAAGGTAACCGGCAGATAACGCATAGGTTGAATTTTCAGAACCACCCGTTGCGCCCAGCTGATAATTTTGTACTGGAGCTGAGCGTGTAATCTCATCAAACCAGTTGGTTCCTTGCTTGTTGGCTTTGGTAATCTGGTAAAAAAGTGAAGGATCACGGCTGTAATTATATCTTGATGGATCAGCATCTGCTCCTGTAACATCCTGGCCTAAAGCCGATCCTGCTACTAAATATTCGGGTAATACAGGTATTGATCCAGACCCATAGTTTCTACCTGCTGCAATTGCTTTTCCGGCATTTGTATAGCTATCAAATACATATTGCGCATATTGTTGAGGATTCATCATTTCTGGAAAACTGCTTTTCCTTGGCACTTGTGTTCCATAATAAGAATCAACAGTAATTTTTGGCGCACCAGATGTTCCTTTTCTGGTGGTAATAATTACGACACCATTATTTGCTCTGGAGCCATAAATTGATGCTGAAGAAGCATCTTTCAGCACCTGCATACTTTCGATATCATTCTGGTTAAGCCAGGACAGTTTGCCTTCAAATGGTACCCCATCAATTACATATAATGGCTCATTATTATTAATGGTACTTGTTCCTCTAATGCGGATTTGCGGTGTAGAGCCTGGTGCACCATCATTAATAATCTGAACACCAGTCGCTTTCCCCTGCAACGCCTCTACAGCACTAGCCGCTGGCTGGGCTTTCAAAACACCCATGTCTACTACTGCCACTGCACCAGTTAAATCCTTTTTACGTTGTGAGGAATAACCCGTTACCACCACTTCTGTTAAATTGTTGTTTTCGGCTTGAAGTGTTACTGAAATATTGGTCTGGTTGCCAACCGTTACTTCTTTATTAGTAAATCCGATAAATGAAATTACCAGTACATCTGTCGGCTTTGCACTGATTGAAAATGCCCCATTAGCATCTGTTGTTGTACCTCCAACCGCATTTTTAAGTTTGATTGTTGCACCTATAATAGGTAGTTGATCATCACTGGCAATAACTTTACCAGTAACTTTAGTTTGAGCTGTTGCGCCAATGGCAAACAACAAACCCAAGCACAGAAGAAGAAAGCCCCTCCTGAAAATGGATAAATTTTGTGTCATAGTTTATATATTGGTTAGAAATTAGTGAGCATTTTGATCCTGCCTAAAAGTTAAACAGGATGGAGCATTCAGGCTTTTAGGATGATAGCCTGAGTTGAAAGTTTCGATCTTGGAGAATATTATAAGAATTAAAAAAAATGGCTCCACAGTGGATAAAAAAGTGGCTACTCTGGTTAGATAAAGGTAGTTTCATAAAAAATATTTTATTTGGTTATTTAAAATAAGTAGACTTAATCATACTTAATACAGACTAAACTGCACACTTTCCCTCACAAACTGAATACAATTTAACAAAAATTAACAATCAAGCAAAACAATAATTAATTTAAATAAAATTTTAAATCGCTTTACCATCGTTTAAAAGGTTACATAGGAGCGATTATCTTAAACGCCTTCAAAATTATTTATTCTGGCTTCTCATTTATTTCCGTATCTTTGCCGCCGAAGCAGGAATAAGGGCTTGCCATTCTGAATGGCATATTCTCTCCGCAAGTTAGTCCTTCAATAAATGATCGTTCTAGCTTCTTCAATAAATATTTCAAAAATTCATACATGTTATTCAAAGAATTAAACCTCATAGAGCCAATTTTACAGGCACTAGAGAAAGAAGGTTATACACAACCTACCCCTATACAGGAGCAATCCATCCCAACTATATTAAAAGGAAAAGATTTACTAGGCTGTGCGCAAACAGGAACAGGTAAAACTGCTGCCTTTGCCATCCCAATGTTGCAATTATTGCACGAAAAACACATCAACACCAAAGCGACCAAAAACATTAAAGCATTGGTTTTAACACCAACCCGTGAGCTTGCCATTCAAATCGAAGAAAGCTTTAAGGCATACGGCAGTAATTTAAATTTACGTCGATTGGTAATTTTCGGTGGCGTAAATCAGCACTCACAAGTAGAAGCCCTTAGAAAAGGCATTGACATTTTAGTTGCCACACCAGGACGTTTATTGGATTTAATGAACCAGGGCTTTATTAGCTTAAGTAGCATCGAACTTTTTGTTCTGGATGAAGCAGATCGTATGTTAGATATGGGTTTCATTCATGATGTAAAAAAGGTGGTGGCAAAATTACCTGCTAAACGTCAAACTCTGTTTTTCTCAGCAACCATGCCCGATGAAATTCAGAAACTTGCCAATACCATTTTATCCAATCCAACAAAAGTAGAAGTTACACCGATTTCATCTACAGCAGAAACCATTGTGCAATCTGTTTATTTTGTTGATAAGCCTGATAAAAAGAAATTGTTAATACATCTTTTGGAAGATAAAAAGATTGAAACCGCTTTAGTATTTACACGTACCAAGCATGGCGCTGACCGAATTGTAAAAGATTTAGCTCATGCCGGAATTAAATCTGCTGCCATTCATGGTAATAAATCACAAAATGCCAGACAAAGGGCTTTAACTGATTTTAAAGATAGAAAGATTCGTGTATTAGTGGCGACAGATATTGCTGCCCGTGGTATTGATATTGATCAATTATCTCACGTTTTTAACTATGAGTTACCAAATATACCAGAATCATACGTACATAGAATTGGTCGTACAGGTCGCGCAGGTGCCAATGGTATTGCCATTTCTTTCTGTGATGCGGAAGAAAATGAATACTTACTAGATATTCAGAAACTGATTAAGATAACATTACCAGTTGTTGATGATCATCCTTATCCACTTAGCTGGGAAAGCATGCTCGCTAAAAACCAGATTAAACGTAAACCTCAGGCACAATCGAAAGGTGGTGGCGGCGGTGGAAAAAGAAGCGGCGATGGAAACATGAGTGGTAAACCGCGTAATGCTAGCAGTCAACGCAAATTTGGCGGAAATAGAGGAAAAGCGAAAGCGTAGTTTTTAAACGGAAAGCTCAAAGCGGAAAACCTAAAGCTTTCCTGCAAATTATATAAAGACCCAGATTGTAAATTACAGTCTGGGTTTTGTTTTTCTACCTGTTGCTTTGCCACATATATGAACGTTCGTCAATTGCGAAGCTGATTCTTCATCAGTTGTGGCAACCTCATTGCTGCTTAATAAATAGGAGATTGCCACCAATATTACCAATAAAAACTCGGTAAGTATTCTAGAAAAGACGATCTGGGAAGAGAAACTACAGTTTTAAACTTAAGAAGTTTTCCATCGCACAAGCCAACTAAACTTCGTAAGTTGATTCCATTCATTGCTGACGATGAGCACAAAAAACCCCGATTTGATATCTCACAAATTCGGGGCTTTTAAGAAACTTTGCAGGATGCTTTTAGCTTTAGTCTCTAAGCTTTCAGCTTAATTAGCTTTAGTCTTTTGCTTCAGCTTAAACTACTACATTAATAATCTTTCCTTTAACAAAAATGATTTTCTTGGGTGTTTTGCCATCCAAAAATTTCTGGAATTGTTCATTAGCCAATAGAATGGATTCTACTTCTGGTTGCGCCAGGGTTAAACTCAAATTCAGGTTCATCTTCATTTTACCGTTCACTGAAACCGGATAAGCAAATTCGTCTTCTACGAGGTGTTCCGGATTAAAAACCGGAAAAGCCGTATACGACAATGTTCCTGCTTCATTTCCCAGTTGCACCCAAAGTTCTTCACAAATGTGTGGCGCATATGGTGATAAAATTACAACCAGATCTTGCAGAATACTACGCTTGTTTGATTTTAAATCTGTTAATTCATTTACCGCAATCATAAAGCTGGATACTGAAGTATTGAAAGAGAACCGCTCAATATCATCCTGTACTTTTTTGATGATTTTGTGTAATGACTTCAATTCTGCTTTAGTAGGCTCAACATCAGAGACGGTGAATTCCCATGCCTCGTTATGGAATAATCTCCAGAATTTCCGCAAGAACTTAAATACGCCTTCAATACCATTGGTATTCCATGGTTTACTTTGCTCCAACGGGCCTAAGAACATTTCATACATCCGCAAAGTATCTGCTCCATAACGCTCAATCAAATCATCGGGATTAACCACATTGAATTTTGATTTAGACATTTTTTCGACTTCAACGCCGCAGATGTATTTACCGTTCTCCAGAATGAATTCAGCATTAGCATATTCTTCTCTCCACGACTTAAATTTATTCAAATCTAAAGTATCGTGTTCAACAATGTTAACATCAACATGCAATGCTGAAGTTTTGTATTCCTTTCTTAATCCTGCTGAAACATAGGTATGAGTTGGTTTACCCTCAGCATCATTGATTCGATAAACAAAATTACTTCTGCCCTGAATCATCCCCTGATTAATCAATTTTTTGAAAGGTTCTTCCTCTTTTGTATAGCCCAGATCTTTCAAAAACTTATTCCAGAAGCGGCTATATAATAAGTGACCTGTTGCATGTTCAGAACCACCAATATATAAATCAACAGCCTGCCAGTATTCAATCGCTTCTTTAGATGCAAAATCAGTATCATTATTGGCATCCATATAACGGTACCAATACCAGCTACTTCCTGCCCAACCTGGCATGGTGCTCAATTCATAATGATCACCCGCGGCTGGAACCCAACCTTCAGCTCTTGCCAAAGGTGGTTCGCCAGTTTCTGTAGGCAAATATTTATCAATTTCTGGCAAGATTAAGGGCAGTTCCTCTTCTTTAATTAAGAAGGGCAACTCATCCTTAAAACAAACCGGAATCGGCTCTCCCCAATATCTTTGGCGACCGAAAATCGCATCACGCTGGCGGAAGTTTACTTTTGCTTTTCCAACATTCTCTTCTTCTAACCATTTATTTAGCAATGGTACCGCTTCCTGATAAGTTAATCCATTAATAAAACCTGAATTAATGTATTTTCCTTCCTTGGTTGGATCGGCCTGAATATCAATATCTTTCTGTGCATCTAAAATTTGAATAATCGGCAAATTGAAATGCGTTGCAAATAACCAATCACGCTGATCGCCACTTGGCACACCCATAACTGCTCCAGTACCATAACCTGCAAGTACATAATCTGCAATGTATAATGGAACACGTTCACCACTCACCGGATTAATAACGTAGGTACCAGTAAAAGCACCTGAAACCGTTTTAGTATCCGCCATGCGGTCTAATTCCGATTTCTTTTTGGTTTGGTCTATATAATTTTCGACTTCTGCTTTTTGTTCAGGCGTAGTTAATTCAGCAACCCATTCATGCTCCGGTGCTAAAACTAAATAGGAAACACCAAAGATAGTATCTACTCGGGTGGTGAAAACTTCTATAAATGCCTCACCCCGCCCCTCTCCTAAGGAGAGGGAGTTTAAACCGTCTAACTTAGCGTTTGCTCTATTATCAAGTGTTGATTTTATATTACCTACAGTTAGTGTTAGATTATTTATAACCTCATCATTTGAGAACCGAATCACATCAAAACCTAACTGATTAAGCGCTTCTGTTCTGATGTTATCATTTTCTTGGTTTTCAATATGATAGTCACCATCAACCTCGATAATTAATTTTTTATTTAAACAGATAAAATCAGCAATATAACTTCCTATTGGATGTTGCCTTCTTACTTTATGGCCTGTTTTACTATTTCTTAGTTCTTGCCAAAGTGCATTCTCAGCATCAGTTTGATTACCTCTGTTTACTCTAGCATTTGTTTTTAAAATATTCCAAAGTAACGGGTCTGCAGTTTCATAACCGTAGCCTGTAGCTCCCTCTCCTTTGGAGAGGGCTGGGGTGAGGATTTGAAATCTAACTGATGCCCCAACACTCTTTCCAATCCAGTTACGTTGCATTTCCTTTACTGGTTCTGGCCAATCGATGGTATCTAATCCTTGTAAAAGTCTGTCAGCATAAGCGGTGATTCTCATGCTCCATTGCATCATCTTTTTCTGTTCTACCGGAAAACCGCCACGTTCAGAGAAACCTTCTTTAACCTCATCATTGGCCAAAACTGTTCCTAAAGCCGGACACCAGTTTACAGTGCTCTCCCGTAAATAGGTTAAGCGGTATTTTAATAATTCCGTTTGCTTCTCCTCTTCGGTAAAGGTTGCCCAATCACTTGGCAGGAATGATTTTACGTCTTCATCGCAAGCGGCTTTTACATCAGCCGACCCTGAAGCATTGAATTTTTCAATTAAGGTGGTAATGTCTTCTGCACGATCATTTTCAAGGTTGTACCAGGAATTGAATAATTGCATAAAAATCCATTGTGTCCATTTATAGTATGATGGTTCACTGGTGCGCACTTCACGACTCCAGTCGAAAGAGAAGCCAATCTGATCTAACTGCCGGCGGTAAGTAGCGATATTTGCTTCTGTAGTAATAGCAGGATGCTGGCCGGTTTGTATGGCATATTGTTCTGCTGGCAAACCAAAAGAATCATATCCCATTGGATGTAAGACATTGAAGCCTTTAAGTCGTTTATATCTCGAAAAAATATCCGATGCAATGTAACCCAGTGGGTGACCAACGTGTAAACCTGCTCCAGATGGATAAGGAAACATATCTAGCACGTAATACTTTGGCTTTTCAGAATTGCTTTCGGCTTTAAAGGTTTGATGATCTGCCCAGAATTTCTGCCACTTTTGTTCTATTTCTTTGAATTGGTAATCCATTGCAAGTTTTAAATTTTTAAAGCAGCGAAAATACGGAAATAAAAAGCTTAAAAAAACAGAATAGATGACTATTCAAAATCCTTATAGGTTTTAAAAACCTATAAGGATTGAAATATAAGAAAGCGCCATTGGCTATCAATAACCAATGGCGCAAGCAAACACTAGGGATAATATTTTTAACGGGTAAGGTAATATACCTTTACGATATTAGTTTTATCAATTTTAGCTGTAAACTGTAATTGAGATTGTGTCAGGCTTTTAACAGTTGCATTTGAAACGCCCTCAGGAAAAGACATCACGAAATCGTCTCCAAGAGAAGCCGTATAAGTACCAATAGTACGCTGACTGTTCAAGCTTAATTCTACCTGGTCATCATTATCAGACTTAAAGTCAATATAATCATTAATGGTATAATTAAATGTTCCGTTAAGGGATGGGTTTGTATTTCCGGAGACTTCAATTTTATTAACAGTCCATTTACCCATGATGCGGGCTTTTAAAGAAACGGTATCTTTTTTACAGGAGAATAATGTTGCTGTAACCATAAATAACAAGCCAATTACGGTAAGTTGTTTTTTCATTCAGGATAGATTTTAGGTTTTTACTATTTACTAAATTATTAAACGACTCATCTCTCGATTTCGTACCAATCTTAAAAATTTGCTGTTATAACACTTCTGTTTCTTCATAAACTAAATCGCCACTCAGGGCGTTAATATTCAATTAGAATAGCTTTATATTGGTGTTTATCAGGTATAATTTATATTTTCGCAAAAACAAAATTGAAATACATGGAAGAATTCGAAGTAAGTGATGCATCTAAGAAAACCAAAACCGTATATATCTCTACTATAATTAGTATTGCGCTGGTTTTATTAATGCTGGGACTACTTGGGTTGGTACTTGTACACGCCAAAAATCTGTCTAATTACGTAAAAGAAAATATTGTTTTAAACATTATTGTGGATGAAGGTGCAAAGGAAACGGACGTACTGGCTTTTCAAAAAGAATTAAATGCTAACCGTGCCGTTAAGCAAACACAATATGTAAATAAAGAACTGGCGGCTAGAAATCTAACCCAGGATTTAGGCGAGGATTTTGTAAACTTTTTAGGTTACAATCCACTTACATCTACCTTTGATGTATATTTAAAAGCCGAATATGCCAACAATAAAAGTATAGAAACTTTAAAGGCAAACATCGCTAAAAACCCTGTTGTAAAAGAAGTGGTTTATCAGAGTTCGTTAATCGATATGGTTAACAAAAACATCAATACCATCGGCTTAATTATTTTGGCATTTGCAGTGCTGCTTTTAATTATTGCAGTTGCATTGATTAACAATACCATACGCTTAGCAATCTATTCTCAAAGATTTTTAATTAAAAGTATGCAACTTGTTGGTGCAACGAAAAATTTTATTCGACGTCCTTTTCTATTATATGCGGCTTTACATGGTTTAATTGCTGCATTTATTGCAATTATTATCTTATTAGCTACGTTGATTTATGCACGTAAAGAAGTTCCTGAAATTATTATTTTGAACAACTACAAAGAATTTGGCTTTGTATTCGTGGGCTTAATTATCATGGGCATATTTATTACTGGCATTAGCACTTGGTTTGCAGTAAGCAGGTATTTACGTTTAAAATCTTATAATCTTTATAGATAATGGCATTAGAAAAAAAAACAAGTCCGGTTACTAAGGACGTAAAAAGTGAATTGGTTTTCACCAAAAAAAATTATCAGTTACTGTTAATCAGTATTGTAATTGTAGCAGTTGGCTTTATTTTAATGATGGGCACCACCGGTGATATTTATGATTTCAGAAGAACTTTGCTGGCGCCACTTGTAGTACTTTTTGGTTTTGCTTTCGGAATTTATGCAATCCTAAAAAAATAAAATTATACCATTAGGATTTATAGACGCTTAGATTTTTATCGAGCATTTTCTTCTTTACTCCTACCATTTTTATAAAATATGAATTCTTTTCAAGCCATTGTCCTTGCTATTATAGAAGGACTAACGGAATTTTTGCCTGTATCAAGTACCGGTCATATGATTGTTGCCTCCTCTTTTATGGGCATTGCCAGCGATCCTTTTGTGAAGCTTTTTACAATTGCCATTCAGCTCGGTGCTATACTTTCGGTACTGGTTTTATACTTTAAAAGATTTTTTAAATCCATTAATTTTTACATCAAACTTCTTGTTGCTTTTATTCCTGCAGCAGTTTTTGGTTTATTGCTTAGCAAAAAAATAGATGAGCTTTTGGAAAGTCCGATGGCTGTTGGCATTTCATTATTGGTTGGAGGTATAATTCTATTATTTGTTGATAAATGGTTTAACAAACCAACTATTAATGAAGAAGAAGAAATAAATTATATAACAGCTTTAAAAATAGGCTTCTTTCAATGCATTGCCATGATTCCGGGGGTTTCACGCTCTGGAGCAACCATTATTGGTGGGATGAGCCAAAAATTAAGTAGAAAATTAGCTGCAGAATTTTCATTCTTTTTAGCCGTGCCAACCATGTTTGCGGCAACAGGTAAAAAACTATTTGACTTTTATAAGGAAGGAAACGCCATTTCTCATGATCAGGTTAATCTTTTAATTATTGGAAATGTAATTGCTTTCATTGTAGCACTTTTGGCCATTAAAAGCTTTATTGGTTTCTTAAATAAGCATGGTTTCAGGGTATTTGGCTGGTATCGTATTATTGCAGGCCTCATCATCATTATTCTATTGTACACCGGACATAACTTGCAAGTGATATAATCTGTATCTTTGCGCAAAAAAGATTTGTGAGTACAGAAAATTCAAAGTTTAAAGATTTCAATTTTGCCGAGGGCGAACTGCTTTTAATTAACAAACCCTACAAATGGACTTCATTTGATGTGGTTGGCAAAATCCGGAATTCTTTAAAGCCATTAAAACTTAAAGTCGGTCATGCAGGCACCTTAGATCCACTAGCTACCGGGTTATTAATCATTTGTACAGGTAAACTAACTAAGCAAATAGATACCTTCCAGGCCGAAGAAAAGGAATATACCGGAACCATGATTTTAGGCGCCACTACTCCATCATATGATATGGAAACGGAGGTTGATCAAACTTTTGACATTTCTAATATCACACAAGAACACATATATGCTGCTACAGCACCATTTACAGGCGATATTGAGCAATACCCTCCTGCACATTCAGCTGTAAAAATCAACGGTGAACGTTTATATGTAAAGGCTCGCCTAGGTGAAGCAGTAGAACTACGTAAGCGTTTTGTAAGTGTTCCTGAATTTGAAATCACCAGGATTGAGTTGCCTGAGGTTGATTTCCGGATAGTTTGCAGTAAAGGAACTTATATCCGATCGTTAGTTTCCGATTTTGGAAAAGCATTAAATAATGGTGCCTATTTATCTAAACTCACCCGAACAAGAAGTGGAAACTTTTTGCTTTCAAATTCGTTTGAGGTTCTAGAGCTTGTTAATTATATTCGTAGCAAGAAAGAGGAAATTAAAATTCAGGAATAAACATGAACCGAATTAAAAACAAGAACGCCCGGTACGCAAAAGAAATTATTTTGATTGCTGCGGGGGTAACTTCAGCTTGTTTTGGTTTAAAAAGTTTTCTGATGCCCAGTCATTTTATAGACGGAGGCGTTACCGGTATCTCCTTACTTTTAAGTACACTAACCGGATGGAACCTTTCCTACCTCATTGTTATCATTAATATTCCGTTTGTTATACTTGGTTTCAGGCAAATTGGGAAAGGTTTTGCCATTAAAACCGCAATAGCTATTGCTGCGTTATCTATAGCTTTAATTTTTCTTCCTTTCCAACCCATTACGCATGATAAATTACTTATTGCCTTCTTTGGAGGTTTGTTTCTGGGCGCAGGAATTGGCTTAGCCATGCGGGGTGGCTGTGTAATTGATGGCACAGAAGTACTGGCGCTTTACATCAGTAAAAACAGTATTCTCACCGTAGGAAATATTATCCTGATTTTAAACATCATCATCTTTGCCTTTGCAGCATATTTTCTGAATATTGAAACTTCGCTATATGCTATATTAACTTATTTATCAGCCTCTTACACCATTGATTTTATTATAAACGGAATAGAGCAATATACAGGGGTAACCATTATTTCAGAACATCAGGAGGAAATAAAAGATTATATCATTACGGAGATGAAACGTGGCGTAACCATTTATAAAGGAGAAGGCGGTTATGGCGAAAGAAAGGATATTGATATTCTTTTTACCGTAGTAACCAAATTAGAAATGAGCAAATTGCAAACTGCCATCAGAAACATAGATTCAGATGCTTTTGTGATACAACAACAAATTGCAGATTTAAAGGGTGGTGTAGTAAAACGCCATGCTTTGCATTAATAAATTATTTTAGAAATTTTGGGTTATTGAGTTGGAGACTGAATCTATTCCCATCTCCTCATAAACCCCATGTAAAAGATTATTCCATTGAAAATATATCATAACCTATCTGAATTTACCAAGCTAAATAATGCCATTGTAACTATCGGAACATTCGATGGTGTTCATTACGGACATCAAAAAATTATCAAACAGCTGGTTGCCAAAGCAAAATCAGATCATGGTGAAAGCGTTATTTTAACCTTCTTTCCACATCCACGATTGATTATCGACCCTGAAAATCAGGATCTAAAAATGATTAATACCATCAACGAAAAAGCAGAAATACTTAAAAGCCTGGGTGTTGATCATTTAATTATTACACCCTTTACACGTGATTTTTCTAATCTGCTTGCTGATGATTACATCAAAAATATACTGGTTAATCACATTGGCACCAAGCATATCATCATTGGTTATGATCATCGTTTTGGTAAAGATCGTACCGGGAACCTGGCAGATTTAAAAGCTGCAGGTAATCACTTCGGTTTTTCTGTAGAAGAAATTATGGAACAGGATATTCACGATGTAGCAGTAAGCTCAACAAAGATCAGGCAAGCAATACTGGATGGAGATGTTAGTCTGGCAGCTGACTACCTGGGTTATTCATTTTCTATTTTTGGCCGTGTAATTAAGGGCGATAAAATTGGCAGAACGATTGGTTTTCCAACGGCAAATATCTTTGTAGAGGAAACGTATAAACTTATTCCTGGCGATGGCATTTATGCTGTAACCGTTGAGATGAAGGTTGGGAGTTCTGAGTTGCGAGTTGATGCTCTTGAGTCCTCATCCTTCAACTTTCAACCTTCAACCTTTAAGGGTATGGCGTATATCGGTCAGCGGCCAACTATTAATGGGATGACCAGAAATATCGAAGTTAATATCTTCGATTTCAACCAGGAAATTTATGGCCAGGACATCAAAATGAATTTCTTAAAATTTCTGCGTCACGATGTGAAATTTACTGGCTTGGATGCGCTAAAGGTACAATTGCAGAAAGATAAAGAAGATACATTAAATTACTTCTCTACTCTTTAGCTGATCAGAATATCAACTTTAATCTTTCAAAAAGCCTCATTTTTCGCTATATTAGCAGCAATGAGGCTTTTTTATGTCATCGTTCTTTTTACTACATTGGTAAGTTTTGCAAGCTTTGCATCACTAAGAAAAAGTCACACGCCAAAAATTCAGGCGAAGCAAATCGTCATTATATCCCAAAAAATCAGTTTTAAATATCATTTCAGCATCAACAAGGATGATGAGCAATTACAGAAGGATTTGATTAATCATTCTACCCTTAAGATTTTTTTAGATGCTATTGTTGTATTGGTTGTTTTGATATCAATGTCTGTTCCTTTAAAAACAAATGAAATCATTTCAAAGCGGCAGAAATACCATTACTGGTGTTTGCTAAAAATGCTTTATCCAAAACATGTGTTTTGGTAACGTTAATCCTCTACCACAATAACGTAGAATATAACAGCCGGATTGCCCGGAATCATTTGACCATCTTACCGAATACCATAAATGCATTTACCAGATTTAATTGCCGATTTAGGATTAATTCTTGCAGCAGCAGGGATTACCACACTTATATTTAAAAAAATTAAGCAGCCTTTAGTATTAGGCTATATTTTAGCAGGCCTATTGGTTGGTCCGCATTTAGATTTTTTTCCATCCGTTAAGGATACAAAGAATATCAATATATGGGGTGAAATCGGTGTGATCTTCCTATTATTTAGTTTAGGCTTGGAGTTCAGTTTTAAAAAACTGGTTAAGGTTGGAGGCTCCGCGTCAGTAACGGCTATTGTTGAAGTTGTTTTTATGCTGCTGATTGGTTTCTCTGCCGGCAAATTGATGGGCTGGAAAACCATGGATAGTATTTTTCTTGGTGGAATTTTATCTGTTTCTTCCACCACCATCATCATCAGGGCGTTTGAAGAATTAGGCGTAAAACATAAAAAATTTGCCGGGCTTGTTTTTGGTGTACTTATCGTTGAAGATTTAGTGGCTATTTTACTCCTCGTTCTGCTATCCACCTTAGCGGTAAGTCAGCAGTTTGCAGGTAGTGAAATGTTAATCTCGATCTTAAAATTGGCATTTTTCTTAGTACTTTGGTTTTTAGGGGGAATATTTTTGATTCCATCTTTCCTTAAGGCCACCCGAAAACTAATGAATGATGAGACCATGCTGGTGGTTTCTCTGGCCTTATGTTTGGTAATGGTTCTTCTGGCAGTAAAGGTTGGATTCTCTCCTGCTTTGGGTGCCTTCATCATGGGATCCATTCTCGCCGAAACCACTCAGGCTGAAAAAATAGAGCATTTAACCAAATCTGTAAAGGATTTATTTGCCGCAGTATTTTTTGTTTCAGTAGGTATGTTGATCGATCCAAAAATCCTGATTGATTATAGTATTCCGATTGTAATTGTGACACTAGCCACTATTTTTGGAAAGTTTTTAAGTTCAAGTCTGGGTGCACTCCTTTCTGGACAGCCGCTCAAAACTTCTGTTCAATCTGGAATGAGTTTAGCACAAATTGGTGAATTTTCATTCATCATTGCCACATTAGGTTTAACCTTAAAAGTAACCAGTGATTTTCTCTACCCAATTGCAGTGGCAGCATCCGCTATTACTACTTTCACTACCCCATATCTCATTAAACATTCTGAGGCATTTTACAATTTCCTGAATCGGATATTGCCTAAAAAATGGCTGGACGGAATATCCAGATACAGTTCCAGTACAGCCGGAATGACTACACTAAGTGACTGGAAGATTTTACTGCGTAGCTACGCCTTCAACACAGTTATCCATTCTGTTATTATTGTAGCTATTATATTTCTGGCATCTCGTTACATACAGCCCTTTATCGCAAATAATTTTGTAAATGGAATTAAATCTACCATTATCAGTCTGGTGGTTTCTTTCATTATCATGGCACCTTTTTTATGGGCACTATCCATTAGAAGGATTCAAAAAACTGCCTATTCTCACTTATGGTTAAGCAAAAAATATACACGGGGACCGTTAATTGCTATCGAAGCATTCAGGATCGCACTAGGCATCTTTTTCGTGGGTTTTTTAATGTATGAGTTTTTTGACACCTGGATTGCTGCCGGAATTGCTTTGTCTTTAATTGTGCTGATGATGTTTATTTTCTCCAGAAAACTTCAGGCCTTTTATAATAAACTGGAAAAGCGATTTATCTTAAATCTGAATGCCAGAGAGAATCAAAAACCCGATATCCTACCATGGGATACCCACCTGACCGAGTTAACGGTTTCGCCAGAATCTGAAGTGGTAGGTCAAACCCTCTCCAGCTTAATGATTCGCGAAAAATTCGGTGTAAACATCGCTATGATTGAGCGTGGAAGAAACAGCATACCAACACCCGGAAGAGATGAAAGACTTTATCCTAATGACAAATTATTGCTTATCGGTGCAGACGATCAACTTGCAGCGGTTAAAGCAATTTTGGAGGTAGATATACCCGAAACAGAAAGCGAGAAAAACTTCCCTGATAAGGAAATGACTTTACAGAAGGTTGTAGTCAATTTAGAATCACCTGTTTATGGGTTAAGCATCAGGAATGCAGGAATAAGAGAAAAAGCACAGGCACTTATTGTTGGAATAGAACGTGGAACAGAACGAATCTTAAATCCATCATCTGATTTTATTTTTGATAATGGTGATATCATCTGGATAGTGGGAAATAATAAGAAGATCAAAGAGGTGATTTAATCTACTAATCCATCTTGATATCTGATACCTACATCTTGATACTATTTTTATATCTTCGTGTACAACCCTACCTATGAAAGTTGATATTGAAAAAAGTGAGTTTCTTGATGAGATGATTGAGCAATGGCAAAACGATGGCTTGATTAATAAGGAAACTGGCGTTAAGCTTCGGCAAAGTTATGAAGCCAAAAATTTCGACTGGTTAAGGCTTGCTCAATATGCATTTTGGGTAGCACTGGCTTGTGGCTTTATTGCTTTAGGATCTCTTTTAATTGATAATTCTATACTTAACTATCTCAAACGAGTTTATAACACTCCAAATATTGTTATTGCACTTGTATCCGCAGGGATTGCTGGCTGGCTTTACATATTGGGTTTTCGAAGAAAGAAAAAACTGCCTAATCTCAGATTTAGCAATGAAGCAATTGTATTTTCGGCCATTTTACTTACGGCGAACGCCATTGCCTATTTTGGTAAATCGCTGGATAACGGCTCTGGAAATTTTACTATTTTAATTTTAATTTCGGTGTTTATTTACGGCGGACTTGGTTACTTCTTCAACTCAAAGTTGATCTGGATATTTGCATTAATATCTTTGGGTGCCTGGTTTGGTACTGAAACTGGTTATCTCAGCCGTTGGAATTACTATTTTCTGGGCATGAATTATCCGCTCAGATTTGTCGTTTTCGGAGCTGTTTTAACTGCAGCTTCCTTTATCATGAAGGCCTTACCTAAAACCAGGCAATTTTTTCAAGTCACCTATATTGCAGGAATGGTTTATCTATTCATCTCACTGTGGGCCCTATCGGTTTTTGGTAATTTTGCAAGCTTAGAAAAATGGTACGCAGTGCGGCAACTAAGTCTATTTTACTGGGCCTTAATTTCTGCTGCGGTCTGCGTAGGCAGTACCTTATTTGGATTAAAATACCGCGATGACATTGCAAGGGAATTTGGCATTACATTTTTATTTATCAACCTATATACCCGTTATTTCGAATATTTTTGGGATAGCTGGCATAAGGCGCTTTTCTTTTCGGTATTGGCTGCATCGTTTTGGCTGATTGGCAGAAAGGCAGAGAAAATATGGAATGTAGAATTTTTAAAGTAAGTCTTTCTTTGTATTAATTTATTTAAAGATGTAGCCAGATGTATTATGAAAATTGACAATCAAAATTTGTACAAAAAGGTAATTGAACTACTCAACTAAGCCAGACAAAGTGTAGTACAAACTATTAATAATACAATGGCCATGACATACTTCGAAATTGGTAAAATGATTGTAGAAGAAGAGCAGCACGGCAAAGAAAAATCTGAATATGGAAAACAAGTTTTAAAGGAACTTTCAGGAAGGTTAGTCATTGAATTTGGCAAGGGCTTTTCAGAAACCAATTTAAGGCAAATGCGGGAATTTTATATCAATTATTCAATTCGTCAGACGGTGTCTGACGAATTGAAACTTACTTGGTCGCACTATCTTAAACTCATGAGGATAGCTGATCTGAATGAGCGTAATTTTTACGAAATAGAAGCCATAAAAAACAACTGGAGCTTACGAGAGTTACAACGTCAATATGATTCGGCTTTGTATACACGTTTAGCCTTAAGCAAAAATAAGGAAGAAGTGATTTCCCTTGGCCAAAGAGGTCAAATTATTGAAAAGAACAAAGACTTAATAAAAGACCCATACATTTTAGAATTTTTAGGGCTGCCAGATAAAAGCTTTTACTCTGAAAACGATTTAGAGCAAAAACTGATTGACAAACTAGAACACTTTTTGCTAGAGTTAGGTAATGGATTTACCTTTGTAGCACGCCAAAAAAGAATAACCTTTGATGAACGTCACTTCAAAGTAGATTTGGTTTTTTATAATCGGATATTGAAATGTTTCGTATTAATAGACCTAAAAATTGGTGAATTAAAACATCAGGATATAGGCCAGATGCAGATGTATGTAAATTATTTCGATAGAGAAGTAAAGCTTGATGATGAAAACAAAACTATTGGGATTATTCTCTGCCAGGATAAAAGCGAATCTATTGTTAGATACACATTACCCGAGAATAACGAACAAATTTTTGCCAGTAAATACCTTACCGTATTGCCTAGTGAAAAAGATTTTATCCAAATCATAGAAAACCAATAAAGGAACAACTTGCTTGATAGAATTAATTAAGCCTACAACAAAACAATCAATTGCTTAACCACTAAATAAGCTGCCAGCACATACAAGAATATAGCAATAGATTTATTTATAATCAGGCTGCTTAACGCAAACTTTTCCTGAATAAAAGTAGCAAAGTGCGCATATACATATAGCGCTCCTGCAGAGCCAAAGCCTGATCCGATAGCAAAAACAATTAATGATAAATAATCTGTTTTAATCCACTCATGCAGGATTACGTAATTACCAAAAAATAGCCAGAAAGGAATCTGAACCGGATTTAATACACCTAATATTAATCCATAAAGTACACTTCCACTTCTTTTATCATCCTTCTTACTACTCGTTTTAGGAACTTTTTTACGATTTATCCAGGTAATGGTTCCCATCACAATGAACATGAGAATCATAAAACAATCAACCAAAGTCCCTAACCTTACTTCACTAACAGCCTCATTCGGATTAATATCACTCATGGCCCAACGGGCAAAGCGCATCATCCCGAAGGTAAAAAATATCTCTACACAAGAAAACGAAAAGATAAAATACCAAACCTGCCGCATCCCTTTATTAATGGTGAGCTGTGCAACAGTTAAGTTAATGTTGCCCGGGGGAATATAGCCCATGGCGTTAAGGAGAATGCCTATAATAAAGGTTAGAAAAAGCATTGCCGAAATTATGGATTTAAATTTAAATGCGATGCTAAATATTTACCTGTATAAGAACTTTTCTCTTTTACCAGGTCTTCAGGTATACCTTCAAACACCAACTGTCCACCCCCGTCACCACCTTCAGGACCAATATCAATTACCCAGTCTGCACATTTAATCATGTCCATATTGTGCTCAATAACTAAAATCGTATTACCTTGTTCTATTAATGTATTCAGTGCCTTTAGTAATTTTTTGATATCATGAAAGTGCAACCCGGTGGTTGGTTCATCAAAAATGAATAATGTTTTATTAGCATTATTACCCTTAATTAAAAATGATGCCAGCTTAATCCGTTGCGCTTCTCCACCTGATAAGGTATTCGAAGACTGCCCTAAATGCACATAGCCCAAACCCACATCAACCAGCGGATTTAACTTATTCAGAATCTTCTGTTCATCCTTAAAGAAATCAACGGCTTCATCAATGGTCATATCCAGGATTTCAGAAACATTTTTTTCTTTATAGGTTACATCTAAAACCTGCTGTTTGAAACGCTTTCCGCTACAAGCCTCACATGGCAAATAAATATCTGCCATGAATTGCATCTCAATTTTCACCTCACCCTCGCCCTGGCAAACATCACAACGGCCACCTTCCACATTAAATGAAAATGCAGCTGGTTTTAGTCCCGCTGCTTTGGCTGCTGCCTGACTTGAGAACAATGCACGAACATCATCCCATGCCTTAACATAAGTAACCGGATTTGAACGGCTGGATCGACCAATCGGATTTTGATCCACCATTTCTACTGCACTAACCAAATCTACATTTCCAAAAATTCCATCATATGCACCCGTCTGTTCACCTGCATAATTGCCTATTGCTTTCTGCAAAGCAGGATAAAGAATTTTCTTTACCAAACTGGTTTTTCCTGATCCTGAAACGCCACTCACCGTAGTAAAAACGCCCAGAGGAAACTTAACATCAATATTTTGAAGATTATTTTCCCTGGCTCCTTTAATCAGGACATGATCTTTCCATTTACGTCGTTTTTCCGGAATGGCAATCTTTTCAATACCAGCTAAATATCTACCGGTTAAACTATTTTTATCTTTTAGAATTTCTTCATAGTTACCACTAAATACGAGATTACCACCATGGGTACCTGCTTCGGGACCAATATCAATAATATAATCAGCAGCACGCATCATTTCTTCCTCGTGTTCTACTACGATAACCGTATTACCTACATTTCTTAAAGAGATTAAAACCTCAATTAATTTATTGGTATCACGAGGATGAAGACCAATACTCGGCTCATCTAAAACATAAATAGATCCCACTAAACTACTACCTAAGGAAGTAGCTAAGTTAATTCTTTGAGATTCTCCTCCAGATAGTGTATTGGATAATCTATTTAGCGTTAAATAACCTAACCCCACATTATTAAGGTATAGAAAACGATTATCAATCTCAGCCAATAAACGTTTGGCAATTTTCGCATCATTTACACTGAGCTTCAAATCATTAAAAAATACCAGCGCTTTAGATAAAGGCATTAAAACAATATCGATAATGGATTTTTCAGCAATTTTCACATAAGATGCATCTTTACGTAAACGAGATCCTTTACAATCTGGGCAGGTTGTTTTTCCCCGATAGCGAGATAACATAACCCGGTATTGAATTTTATAGGTTTGCTCTTCAAGCTCTTTGAAAAAGGCATCAAGTCCGGAGAAATATTTATTACCAGACCACAATAAGCGCTGTTCCTTAGCTGTTAACTGGCTAAAAGAACGATGAATTGGAAAATCGAATTTTGGTGCTACTTTAATAAAATTTTGCAACCAAACATTCATTTTCTCTCCCCTCCAGGGCGCAATGGCATTGTCGTAAACACTTTTACTTTTATCAGGAATTACCAAATCCTCATCAATACCAATTACATTTCCATAGCCTTCACAACGTTTACAGGCTCCATATGGATTGTTAAACGAGAAAAAATTAGGCGTTGGTTCTTCAAAACGAATTCCATCCAGTTCAAAGCGATCGCTGAAGTGCTTGGTTTTTCCTTCAGCCTCTACATAACAATCACCTTTACCTTCAAAAAAAGCTGTTTGTGCCGAATCAGCTAGCCGGCTTAAAGTTTCTTCTTCCTGATTAGTTACCAATCGATCAATCAGAATCTGTACCGTTTTATCATCAGTTAATTCAGCATCTTTAAAGTCGGCATCATCCAGTACGGTTTCAATTTTCAATACTTTACCACCAATCAATACCCTTAAAAACCCCTTTTGCAATAAAATGGCTAATTCCTCTTTAATAGTTCTGTTATTGTGCGGGTAAAGCGGACAAAAGATAGTAACCGTAGTATCTTCAGGCATCGCACCCACATAGTCAACAACCGAACTCACAGAATCCTTTTTTACTTCCTTGCCAGATACAGGAGATATTGTTTTTCCAATACGGGAGAACAGTAACTTCAAATAATCATAAATTTCTGTTGAAGTACCTACCGTAGAACGGGGATTGGAAGTAATTACCTTTTGTTCTATGGCTATGGCAGGAGCAATACCTTTAATATAATCCACATCGGGTTTATTCATCCTTCCCATAAACTGACGGGCATAGGACGACAAACTCTCTACATAACGACGCTGACCTTCAGCATATAAGGTATCAAATGCTAGCGAAGATTTTCCCGAACCAGACATCCCTGTAACCACCACCAACTTATTTTTCGGAATGGCAACATCGATATTTTTAAGGTTGTGCACACGGGCACCTTTAATGATTATATTTTTATGCGGATCTTTTTCGGCCTCTTTTTTGCTCATGTATTGTTAAGAATATATTATGAAAACCCCAGAAAGTAATTTGGGTTTTAAGATGATACAAAAATAGGGTACTGAGATGGTTAATTTATTTTTTAACATTTTATTTTTTGCATTTTGGTAAAAAATAACTTTCTTTGGATATTAACAACCTCAAAACCAAACTAACACATTCAAAAAACATAGGAGATAAGCTATAGAAATTAAACATCTACAAATTAATTTTTAGCAAACAGTACGGGATTTAGTGTAGGTAAACCTATGAATTTACAATCATATAACGATCAGGACCTTGTAAAGGTATATATTGCCGGTAACGAGAATGGATTGCAGGAACTTTTACGAAGACATAAAAGCAAGATTTATACATCCATTTATTTATTGGTTAAAGACCAGTATTTGGCGGAAGATATTTTTCAGGATGCTTTTATTAAGGTAATCAATACACTGCGATCAGGAAGGTATAACGAGGAAGGTAAATTTTTACCTTGGGTAATGCGTATTGCACATAACCTGGTTATCGATTATTTCAGGAAAGAAAAAAGAACACCAATCATCACCAGTTCTGATGGAATGGATGTATTCAATATGCTACACTTTTATGACGAAAGTGCAGAAGAAAAAATGCTCCGCGATCAAACTCATAAAGATTTAAAGGAAATGATTCATTTATTGCCTGATGAGCAGAAAGAAGTGCTTTTAATGCGCCATTATGCTGATTTAAGCTTTAAAGAAATTGCCGATTTAACTGATGTTAGCATTAATACGGCGTTAGGTCGTATGAGATATGCCTTAAGCAACCTTCGTAAAATGCTTAAAACAAAAGAAATGACATACAAAGGGTAGCGTAAAAGTTACAAAAATTGTATGAGGTTTTAAAATAAAGTATCTGAAGTACCGTTAAGTTTATAAACTTATCACATTTAGTGCTTATGACAAAAACCTCTACATCAAACACCAGTGTAAATTCACCAATGCAAAACATGTTTCAGCTAAAAACTGACATAGAATCTGATACAGAACTAGACTTATTTTATGATCAAATAAAAGGTAAGTTAGATCGGTTAGCTAAAGATCCTCAAGATGAAACCATCAGGAAGATATTAGCTTATAGCAGAATAAAATAAGAATTTACATGCGCTAAGAAAGGCTGTTCTACAAGGGTAGAGCAGCCTTTTCCATGTTCATCCATTCCATATATTTTTCAAAGTCATAAAACTTATTTTAATCAAATCGCCTGTTTAAGATGGCTCGATTTTTACAATTGAAAAAACAAAAAACCATACCTTTGCATAGTGTAATTTTAACACTAAGCACAAATGAATAAAAATCTTCTTCCACTCACTTTAGGTGGTTTGGGTATCGGAATTACAGAATTTGTAATGATGGGATTGCTTCCTGATATAGCTAAAGATTTAACCGTATCCATTCCAAAGGCCGGCCATCTGATTTCGGCTTATGCTTTAGGTGTTGTAATTGGTGCACCACTCCTTATAATAATTGCCGGCAAGTACCCACCTAAAAAGATACTAATCGCCTTAATGGTGATGTTTACAGCATTCAATGCCTTTTCAGCATTTGCGCCTACATTTAATACCTTATTTATTGCCAGGTTACTTTCAGGTTTACCTCATGGTGCCTTCTTTGGTGTAGGCTCTGTAGTGGCCAGCCGTATTGCACAAAAAGGGAAAGAAGCACAGGCAGTATCATTGATGTTTATGGGTTTAACTATTGCTAATATTATAGGTGTGCCGCTTGGAACATTTATTGGTCATCATTTTTCATGGAGAATATCGTTTGCGGTAGTAGTTGCAGTTGGATTGATCACTTTATTAAGCCTTAAATTATGGTTGCCTGCTTTAGAAGCAGCTAAAAACCGTGATTTAAAAGCAGAGCTTAGTTTCTTCAAAAAAAGGGAAGCCTGGATTATCATTACGATGATTTCCATTGGGACTGGCGGTTTATTTACATGGTATAGTTACATTGCACCATTGATGACGGAAGTCGCGGGGTTTTCAGCAGAAGCCGTCACCTATATATTAATGCTTGCAGGTTTAGGAATGATGGCGGGGAATTATATCGGAGGCGTATTAGCCGACAAATATTCGCCAGCTAAAGCATCAGCAGTACTATTGATCGCTATGGTGATTACGCTAACCATTGTACATTTTGTTTCTGCCAATCAAATACTGGCACTGATTATGACTTTTATTACGGGAGCAGTTGCTTTTTCTCTGGCAGCACCGATTCAAATGTTGATGATCCAATCGGCTAAAGGCTCTGAAATGCTAGCGGCATCTGCAAGCCAGGCCAGTTTCAACATTGGAAATGCACTTGGAGCATTTTTTGGTGGCTTACCTTTAGTTTACGGTTTCGATTATACTTCTCCGGCTTACGTTGGCGCAGCAATGGCTTTAATAGGTGCGTTTTTTGCCTTCTGGCTGATTAAAAGCAAATCAAACAGCAATATTGCAGAACCAAAACAAAAGTATGCTGTGATGCATTAATTTTTATCTTGATACAAAGCCAAGATAAATGGCTTATTAGTAATTTGCTTATTATATTTGGCCATGCTTAAAAAAGAACGCTATAAACTTTTTGTAGAACATTTTTCCGCCAAACAGCCAGATGCAGAAACGGAGTTACATTACAATAACCCTTATCAGCTGCTAGTAGCAGTAATTCTCTCTGCACAATGTACCGATAAACGGGTGAACATGGTTACTCCAGCTTTGTTTCAACGCTTTCCAAATGCTAAAGCTTTGGCAGAGGTAACCCCAGATATCGTATTCGATTATATTAAAAGTATCAGCTATCCGAATAACAAGGCAAAACACCTGGTTGGCATGGCCAATATTTTAGTTAATGAATTTAATGATGTTGTTCCCTCGGGAATCGATGACCTGCAAAAAATGCCAGGCGTAGGTCGCAAAACGGCCAATGTAATTGCTTCGGTGATTTACAATGCACCAGCGATGGCTGTGGATACACATGTGTTTCGGGTAGCTAACCGATTGGGGCTAACCAATGGCAAAACACCTTTAGCCGTAGAAAAAGATTTAGTTAAAAATTTACCAGAACAGGATATTCATATTGCCCATCACTGGCTGATTTTACATGGCCGATATGTTTGTTTAGCTAGAAATCCAAAGTGTGAAGTATGCGAGATTACCTACATGTGCCGTTATTTTGAAAGATTAACAGCACAAGAAGCGCGTAATCAACTGAAAATAAAAATAATTTAATTTTACTATTGACATTAGCTAAAAAACAATTAACTTAGCTAAATATTTTAGTATTATAAATTATTAACATCAGCATATTTAGCCGACAATTCAATTATATTTACGGAATCAAATCATATTAAAATGGCAAGCGCAAATCCAGATAAATTAAAAGCATTACAATTAACATTAGATAAATTAGAAAAGTCATATGGTAAAGGAACCATCATGAAACTTGGCGATACCGCTATTGAACCTATAGATTTTATTTCTACCGGTTCAATTAGTTTAGATATCGCTTTAGGTATTGGTGGTATTCCAAAGGGTCGTGTGATTGAAATTTATGGCCCAGAATCTTCTGGTAAAACAACTTTAGCAACCCACATTATTGCTGAGGCACAGAAAAAAGGTGGTATCGCCGCATTTATTGATGCAGAACATGCTTTTGATCAGTTTTATGCAAAAAAGCTGGGTGTAGATACTGATAACCTTTTAATTTCTCAACCCGATAATGGTGAGCAGGCTCTGGAAATTGCCGATAATTTAATCCGCTCTGGTGCAATTGATGTAATCGTAATTGACTCTGTTGCTGCATTGGTTCCTAAAAGTGAAATTGAAGGTGAAATGGGCGATAGTAAAATGGGCTTACATGCCCGTTTAATGAGTCAGGCATTACGTAAATTAACCGGAACCATTTCAAAAACGGGATGTTGCTGTATTTTCATTAACCAGTTACGTGATAAAATTGGGGTAATGTTTGGTAACCCTGAAACCACAACGGGTGGTAATGCCCTTAAATTTTATGCGTCGGTACGTTTGGATATCCGCAGAATCTCCCAAATTAAAGATTCTGATGAAGTTTCTGGTAACCGTGTTAAAGTTAAAATCGTAAAAAACAAAGTGGCTCCTCCATTTAGAATTGCAGAATTCGACGTAATGTTTGGTGAAGGAATTTCTAAAAATGGTGAGATCGTAGATTTAGGTGTTGATTTTGGTATCATTAAAAAAGCTGGATCATGGTATTCTTACGGAGATACTAAGTTAGGTCAGGGAAGAGATGCCGTTAAGCAATTATTAAGCGACAACCCTGAACTTGCTGAAGAGCTTGAAACAAAAATTAAAGCTGAGGTAACAGGCGAAAACTTACAAGAGAAATAAGTATTCATCCTCAAATAAAATAAAAGCGTCAGGAAATTAAATCCAGACGCTTTTTGCGTTTTGTAAGAAATTCATCTAAAACCCAAAATGCTAAATTTGCATTAATTACAGCGATTTAAATAGAAATCAGCATTTATAAATATATGCAGTTGGTTAGATGAAATCGACAATTAATTTTGACTAAAAATTGCACTAAAATCTTTGGTTACATAAACAATAACCAATAAAGCAGCAATCACTAATCCACCCAGTATAATTACGCCCCAACTTCCCTTCAGTTTATTTTTATCCTTCCTGATCAGGTAATATAAAATACCGATAAGCGGTATCGCACAAACAATCCAAAATACCAATGATGCTCCTGTCATATATAAAGATTTTATTATTTCTTTTTTGTACTTATTTACTCAACACCTCACCCGCTAACCAACCTAAACCCTAACCTAATCTATCTAAAACTCCATCCTTGCCATTGGCGAAACTTCCTGCCCTACAAAATCCTTTTTCAAAAACTTGTGATAACCTGCTATTGCGATCATTCCGGCATTATCTGTACAATATTGAAAAGCAGGGACATATATTTGCCAGCCCAATTCTTTAGAGGTTTCCTGCAATCCATTTCTTAAACCAGAATTTGCAGAAACTCCACCTGCAATGGCAACTTCTTTGATATGATATTGTTTAGCTGCCTTTTTAAGTTTATTCAATAAAATTTGTACAATGCTATATTGCACAGAGGCACAAATATCATCCAAATTTTCGGCAATAAAGTTTGGATTTTCTTTTTCCTGCTTCCTGATAAAATATAGAATAGAAGTTTTAAATCCACTAAAACTAAAATTAAGGTCGGCAATCTGAGGTTCAGCAAATTTAAAGGCTTTAGGATTACCCAATTTAGCATGTTGATCTATTAATGGGCCACCTGGATAGGGCAACTGCAATATTTTCGCGGTTTTATCAAAGGCCTCTCCTGCCGCATCATCAAGCGTTTCACCCACAATTTCCATATCGAAATAATCCTTAACCAAAACAATCTGCGTATGGCCGCCTGATACAGTTAAGCATAGAAAAGGAAAATTAGGTTTTGGATCATCAATAAAATGTGCCAATATATGTGCATGCATATGATTGACGGAAATTAAAGGTATATTTAAAGCCAGTGCGAAAGATTTTGCAAAAGAAACACCTACTAATAGCGACCCAAGTAAACCAGGGCCTCTGGTAAAGGCAACTGCACTAATGTCCTGTTTTGTAATCTTTGCATTTTTTATTGCTTGCTCAATAGTTGGTACAATATTTTGTTGATGTACCCTGGATGCCAATTCTGGGATTACACCACCATAATTTTCATGAATTGTTTGGTTTGCAATAACATTGGCCGTAATTTTGCCGTTGTTACATATGGCGACTGAGGTATCATCGCAAGAAGATTCGATAGCAAGTATAACAGACAATTTATTTAAATTTTAAGCTGCAAAATTATTAAAAAACTATTTAAAATACTCCTTTGGGTAATTGCATCAATAATTTTGCTGCTTGCGCTTATTATTTTCTCACTACAATTTAAGCCTGTTCAAACTTATATTGCGCAGAGAGCTGCTGCTTATTTATCAAAAGAGCTTAATACCACTATATCTATTAAAAGCCTTTATATCAAGCCTTTCAAATCTGTCGTACTCGAAGATTTGGTGGTACTTGATTTACAAAAAGATACTTTGCTGCGTACGCCACAGTTTATGGTAGATATTAATCAGTTCTCTCTTGATAAAAAAATAATTGATGTTAATACTGTTCAAATCAACCATGGACAGTTTTTCCTAAAGGATTTCAAAGATAAGTCTTCTAATATCGATTTTATCATAGACTATTTTGATTCTGGTAAACCTACTGTAAAGAAAAAGAAAACCAAACCCTTTGATGTAAAGTTAGGCCGCTTAATTTTGAATGAATTTGCTTTCCGCTATATTAATTTTGCCGCAAAAGATACTACCCAAGGTAAAAGCGTAAACTTTGATAATGTAGATGTAAAACAGCTAAGCGGAATTTTTGAAGGTTTAGACACTAAAAATCACTTATTTAAAACCAGCATTAAAAATTTAACCTTAAAAGAAAAAAGCGGGTTTTATCTTAAAAACTTAACTGCCGTAACAACAGTTGATAGTAATGCAATAGAATTAAAAAATCTGTTACTGGTTACTGATAACAGTCGTTTAAGCAATTATTACCAAATGAAGTTTAAGTCCTTCAAGGATTTTAATCATTATATTGATAATGTTAGAATGAAGGCCGTATTTAAAGATAGCCACATGTCATCAAAAGATGTTGCATTTTTTGCTCCTGAATTAAACGACATGAAACTCGATCTGGATATTGACGGACAAATCACTGGTTTGGTAAATAATCTCCGGGCAAAAAAACTAGCAATAAAAGCTGGAAAGGCTACTTATATAAAAGGAGACTATGTAATTAGAGGACTTCCGAAATGGCGGGAAACTTTTATGGATCTTAAAATTGAAATGGCGGGAACCAATAAAAAAGATCTTGATGAAGTGCTTGCCGGCGTTACCAACAGCAAAAAGAAAATCATCCCAATCATCGTGAATAAGTTTGGAAACATCAATTTCAATGGTAGTTTCACAGGGTTTCAAAATGACTTTATTGCTTATGGTGAGTTCAAGACAAAGTTAGGTCGAATTGTTTCGGATGTGAATATGAAGATCGATAAGAATGATGTTCCATCGTATACCGGAAATGTAAAGACATATGATTTCAATCTGGGTAACCTGATCGATGAAAAATCTTTAGGCAGAATAACCTCCTCATTATATGTAAAAGGACGTGGAACTGAACTTAAAAATCTGACAGAAAAAATTAATGGTGATGTAGATTATATTGATTTCAATGGATACAGGTACCAGAATGTTAAGATTGATGGAACTTTTGATAAAAAATATTTCGATGGGAAACTTAGCATTAATGATCGGAATGTGAAGCTTGTTTTTGATGGCGGCGTTAATCTGAATCCAAAACTTCCCGTTTTTAATTTTAATGCAACAATTTCAAAGGCCAGATTAAAGTCTTTAAAATTGATGAAAGATTCCTTAATGATTGATGCAAAATTCAGCACTAACTTTTCAGGAACAAATCTTAATAATATTGAGGGTAATTTACTGATTGACGAAATCAGGCTTCAAAATCCTAAAGGCATCTATCATATTGATTCCGTACGGTTGATGGCCGAAGGAAAGGGTATCGATAGAAATCTGAATATTAAATCAGATATTTTAGATGCCAGTATCTCGGGAGAATACGACCTGAACTCTATTGTTTCCTATTACAAAGCTATTGCAAAAACTTATATCCCATCGCTTAAAGCAGATATTATAAAATACAAGAACCAAATTTTTAAATTCAACCTGGTTATTAAAAAGTTTGAGCCACTTGCCCAATTTATTTCTCCTGGCTTGGAAATGGAAGAAGGTGCCACATTAATTGGGGATTTTGATTCACGGAACAATACCGCAACACTATCAGGGTTTGTAAAGAAATTAAAGTATAACGGCATTGTGGTGAATAACATTATTTTAGATGAAAACACCACCAAAGAACAGCTTCAGTTGATTGCCACTTCAGATCGTGTGCAGCTAAACGATAGTTTGTATATTAAAGATGTAAATATTTCAAATATTCTTCGAAACGATAGTTTGGCTTTTAACATCAAAATGTCCAATTCGGATGAAGCCAATCAACTTGATTTAAATGGACTTGTTGAATTTACTAAAAATCAAGATACAACAGCGCGCCTGAGCCTTTTACCTTCCATTTTAAAGATTAATAGTGAAGAATGGAGAATACAGGAAAAGGTGAGAATTATACTCAATAAGGGGAAAACGCTCATCAGTAATTTCGATTTAACCAATGGTAACCAACAGCTTACCGTTGACGGGCTATTGTCTGAAGATCCGAAAGACTTACTGAAGGTCGGCTTTAAAGATTTTAACCTGAAAACACTTAATCCATTTACAAAAGGCTTTGGAGTAAAATTAAATGGAAATGTAAATGGAGACACCAAATTATATGGCATATTAAAAGCACCGAAAGTAAGTGATGATTTGAAAATAGATTCGCTGAATTTTAATGACATTTATATAGGAACCCTTCAAGATACTTCTTCATTTAATGGTGAAACAAGTAAAGTGAATATTTTTACCAGAATAACTGCTGATAATTCGGAAACCTTTAAACTTACGGGTAACCTTGATTTAAAAGAGAAATTTATTGACATGAGTGTTAAAATGAATGAAAGTAAATTAACCATTTTAGAACCTTTTGTAAAACAGCTGGTATCAAACTTAAAAGGCAATATATCTGCAGATTTAAGTGTAAAAGGAAGTTTGGATAAGCCATCAATTAACGGAAGCCTGGAATTACACGAAGGGCAATTAATGGTCAATTACTTGAAAACCACTTATGTAATTACAGACAAAGTTAACATTGATAATAGTACCATAAACCTTGATAAATTTACGATCCGTGATTTAGAAAACAATGAAGCGGTTGCAAACGGATCTATTGATTTAAATAACCTTAATGATCCTACGTTAAAGATTGAGGTTAAGGCTAACAACTTCATGTCGTTAAATACCACAGCTAAAGATAACTCCGTTTACTTTGGGAAGGCTTATGGTACAGGCGTTTTTAAATTTACCGGGCCTACCAGTAGAATGAAGATTGATATCAAAGCCAAAACTGAAAAGGGAACAGTTTTTAATCTTCCACTAAACAGTTCTGAAACAGTTTCTGATAAAGACTTTATCAATTTCATCAGCCGTGACTCTAGCAAGGTGGTTAAAAAAACCACCAATTTTGATGGACTTACGCTAACGTTTAAGTTAACGATTGATCCGAATACCACAGCAAACATCTTTACTACTTTAGGAAATTTAAGCGGAAAAGGAAACGCTGAATTAAATCTGAATATTAACAGTCTGGGAGATTTTGAGATGTCTGGCGATTATATTATTGAAACGGGTAGTTTTGATTTTACGGCACAAGAGGTGATCAACAAAAAATTCGAGATCAGGCAAGGAGGAACCATCAGGTGGACTGGTAATCCAACCGCAGCACAGATTAACCTGAAAGCTGTTTATGCATTACGTGCGAATTTAAATGAGCTTTTTAAGGCTGCAAACAGAGATGCAAGCAGTAATGCCAACCAGCGGGTAGATACCGAGGTTGAAATGGGACTTACAGGTCTGCTGCTTCAGCCGGAGATAAAACTGGATATTAATTTCCCATCACAACCTTCTATCAAAGAGCAACTTCAAACTTATTTAAGTGATCAGAATAACCTAAACTTACAAGCTTTCAGTTTAATTATCAGAAGAAGTTTTGCCTCTGGAAATGGAGGAGAATCAATTGGAAATCAGCTAAGTTCTACCGCAACCAGTACCGCTACAGAACTGGTATTTAACCAATTTAACAACGTATTATCATCCTTAAACCTCAATTTTGTTGATTTAAATGTTCGGTCCCTAAATGAAGCGAATGCTTCCTTTAAGTTCTTTAACAACAGGTTAATTATCAATGCCGGTATTGTTGACCGAAATAGTGTAAATGATTTTAATGTTATAAATTTCTCTAATGATAACGTAGGTAGAGAGGTTGAGGCTCTCTTTTTAATTAGAAAAGATGGTAGCCTCACGGTTAAAGCTGCAAATAAACCGCCTACACAGCAAAGTATTTTCTTAAATAGCGGAATCAGCCCTACAGCAAACGTGACTTCTTTTGGATTGGTATATACCCAACAGTTCGACACCTTTAAGGAATTTATTCAGAAAATTTCAGGTTCTTACCGTAGAAACCTAAAACGTAGACAGAGCGAAACCCCTGTTAAGGTTAATAAATCAATCAGCAAAGAGGCGATTATTAATCAGAACAAGAATAATCCAAGGAAGTAAAAATTTTACCATGAGTCTACCCCCCTTCCTTTTTTAAGGAAGGGGTAGTTCTGTGTTAAACCCCTATCCGCCTATCTGCACTTTTATCCTAAAAGGAAAAGGGCTAAAAAACCAATTCTCTCTTAGATAATTTTTATTTTGAACGCAAGGAATAAATATTGATAACTATGTTTAATAGAGGAATCGTCATTGAAGCAATTTTTACACATGAGATTGCTTCGTGTCTCGCAATGACGATAATTTCTTTAGAGTCGTCCTCCTGAACTTGTTTCAGGATCTTATCATCGAAATAGGTGCTGAACTGAATTCAGCATGACGATTTGCTTAATAAATCCACTAGAAGAACCAGTCTTTGCGAAGCAATCTCCATCGAAGAATCTACAAGGGAGATTGCTTCGTGCCTCGCAATGACGATAATTTCTTTAAAGTTCCATTTTTGATGACTAACATCCTAGACTTAAGACTCCCAACTCAAGACTCAAAGTTAGCCCCCTGCCCTATTTTTAATATCATCAGTAGCAGTATTTCTGGATCTTGCAGACTTCACATTTTGATTACCAAAATTATAGCTGATGTTAAAGGAAGCTCTTCTATTGATATAATTATTCTGAGCCCTTAAATTAACATTCTGATAGTCCAAAGTCCCTTTCCAGTAGTTGGTTGCAAAAATATCATCAATATTTAATTTAAATTTCAGGGTTTTATTGAGGAAGCTTTTTTGTACACCTGTATTTAAAGCATACTGGTAAATGATGGTTTTTTCCAGCCCCCTCACTCTTGGAGAATTTAGCCAGAAATTAGTTTCGATGGTCCAGTTATGAGCCAGTGAAATGGAACTGGTGATGTTAAAATTATAAGATAACTTGCTCAATACAAAAGGAGCACCTTCTAAGTTGTTATCATTAAATTTATTATAAAAGAGGTTAAAGTTATTTTGCAAATTCCACCATTTGGTAACGGCCAACGGAAAATATAAGCCTGCAGAATAATACTGACCGCTACCAATATTTCCCTGACCCACAGTAACAATTCTGGTGCTATCATTTTGCGCCGTTTTACTATCTAATATTAAATCTTTAATTTTTGAATACCCTAGAGAAAAAGATAGCCCACTTTTATAACTATAGCTAACTTCGAAATTGTTAGTAAACTGCGGTTTTAAATATGGATTTCCTTGTTGTATGGTGTAAGGATCCATATAAAAATTAAAAGGATTCAATTGCTGATAATTGGGCCTGTCAATCCGTCTTCCATAGGTGTAACGCAGATTACTGCTTTCTGAAATTTTCTGATTAACAAAAACCGTTGGAAACAGAGACAAGTATTTTTGATCTGAGGCAGTATTATTGGTAATTAAAGCACCTGTAGCATTTGTATATTCAGCCCTTAAGCCAGCCTGGATTTGAAATTTGCCTAAATCTTTAGAAAGATTAGCATAAGCTGCATTAACATTTTCTTTATAAATAAAATGATTGCTTTGGCCTGCAATGTTTTGCCAGTTATTATTTAAGAAAGAAGCAGATAAAAAATTATTATCGGTTTTAACAAAGCTGGTTTTTAAACCTGTCTCTAGTTTGGCAGTTTTCGAAATTGGCCAGGTAAAATCAGCTTTAGTGGCAAAAATATCAATATTGGTTTTGCTATCGTTTTTAATAATGGTTTGATTGTAAACGATTCCAGCTTCATTGAAGAAATTGGTATTAAAATTTTCTATTCCGGTATAATCAAACCCTGAATAGTCGGCATCAAAATTTAAACTTGCCCCTTCCTTTTTAAATTCATGTTTAATGTTAAAATTTGCGCTATAATTTTTATTGGGTGTGTTGGCATCCGAATTTAAAATAAGTGAGTTATTGCTTATTAGACCAGACTGAACTTCATTAATAAAAGTCTGAGAAAAATTATCCAGTTTGCGGGTACTGGTATTCCCATCCAGCATGATGCCAATGGTTGTTTTTTCACTGACATAGTAATCAGCACCCAGTTTAGCTGCTAATCTGGAACCAGTATATATTTTTTGGAAATTTTGATTGAAGGCACTTTGTAAACCACCAGAATTTGTAGTTCTTTCTAAAAACAAGTTAGAGAAGTTGTTATTTTTTGATGCATTCGCATTGCTGTAAAAGTTCCATTTTTCGTTCCTGTTATTGATGTTAAAATTCAGATCGGAGCCGTAAATGTTTTTTGGCAAGTTTGCTACGAGGGCATTGCGATAAGTTGATGAAACACTTCCGTTGGTACCGAAGGCTTTATTCTTTTTTAATTTAATATTAATGATTCCTGCGTTCCCTGCAGCATCATATTTGGATGAGGGATTGGTAATAATCTCTATGGTGGAAATTTGACTGCTATTTAAACTCCCCAAATAAACGGCTAAATCTGCACCCGATAAAAAATTATTCTTTCCATCAATCATCACCATTACACCCGATTTATTATTTAACAAGATCTGTTCGTTTTGCTTATCCACCTGTACACCTGGTGCCTTCTCCAGAAGTTCTAATGCTGTACTTCCTGATGAAACAATACTATTTTCTATATTCAGTACTGTTTTATCTATCTGATGTTCAATAAATGGTTTCTTAACTGATACACTAACGTCATTCAACTGCTTAGTTAAACTTTGAAGGGTTATAGTAGTCATGTTTAGATTACCACTCAATAAAAACTTATCAGTTTTCTTGGTTTTATACCCAACAATAGAAACCGATAAGATATAAGTTCCCTCTTTTAACTGATTAATTTCATAAGCACCATCCAGATTCGTAGTCACCGTTTTTACCACACTGGTATCAGGAAAATTCAAAAGTCTGACGATTGCAAATGGCACTGCAACAGCCTTTTCATCTATAACTTTACCTGTTATTTGAGGTGAATTTTGGGCAAAGGAAGCCCCGCACACCATCAGGCATGTCATTAACGTAAATAATGTTTTCATGGCTTTTTTAGCTTTTATTAAACTGTAATCTAGCGGAGATAAGTTTTAACGATATTTACGATCTTCAGGATTAATGCCCAATTCTTCTTTCAATTCTCTGATTCTGTTTAAGATAGAATCCTGCTTAAGTGTATCAACAGGTGTATTTTTTTGCGAAAGTTCTAAATCATGCAATTCATCTTCAAGTTTTTGCTTATTTAACGCTTCTTCTTTTAACTGAGCGATGCATTTTAAGCCATCCTCCGTCATGATCCAGGAAGTATAATCATTTTTGTCACCTTCCTTTTCGCCGCAATCCCAGGTTCCATAATTATTTACATACCTGTATGAATCTTCTTTTAAGATCACTTTAGTACCAACCGGAATTTCAAGCAGTAAGCGAACTTCCTGGTTTCTCCAAATGCTTCCTTTTCGCAGCTGAAAACGTGGATTAAAAACTATTGTCGAATCTTTCAGGCTGTATTTATAATCTATATTCTGTGCATTTTGTAAGGCACTTTGAAAAGTTTTACCCTGAGATTCGTATTTTTGTATCAGGCGTGTAGCATTTGTAGCACCTCTTTCAATATCAATACGGATATTATTTGGCATCACGAAGGGTCCGTTTTCAAAATCATCAGTCACAATTTGCCTATTTTCATTGGCATTAATATGATAAGTAATACTGTCTTCTTTGCTAAAATATTTACGTCTGTCAATATCAATAATATAAGTTTTAAAAGTCTTCAAATCAGCTGTCTGCGTTAATTTTGCATGCTGTTTAAACTCAGAAGAAATTTTTGCGGCCTGATAACCAGCAGTAGCCACACCACCCAACCAAATGATCAGTAGAGCAAAAGAAAGTGTTTTGTTAATGGCTTGCTTATTAAAGGCAACACGGATGGAGAATAATACAAGTGCTAAAATTGGGATAAATAATACGATAAAAGCACTGAACAAAATCACACCTCTGTTACCATCATTAATGATTGAAAAAGGGAAAGAATCATAAATGCTCGAATCCCAAAAGCCTTGAAAAGCGGCAGTGGTGATAATCAGCATCAATAATAAAGATGCCCCAAATACAATAATGAAACCAGCTATAACCTTAAATAATATTTTCCCTGATCCAGATATAAACCTACCGATCCATTCAAAAAACTCGCCGATTACCATTCCGAAGCGGGCAAATATAGGTAGAGCATGTTTGTTCACTTCTCCTAAACGTTCTTTAACGGCTTGCAATTCTTCATTCAAATTCTTTTGAAATCCCTGTAAGTTGGCAGGTTCACCTTTCATTTCCATCTTTTCCAGTCGGGATTTTGCTTTAGGCATAATAATCCAGAGTATGGCATAAACCAGAAAACCGAATCCACCTAAAAAAGCCATAAGTAATACCGCTACCCTAATCCATTTGGCGTCGGTATTTAAAAAATGAGCAATTCCTGAACAAACACCAGCAACCACCCTGTCGTCCATATCCCGGTATAATTTCTTTTCTGCATATTGGTGTTGGTAAGCAGATTGTAATACTGGTTCTTCTTCATTCTCTTCTACGTTATCAAAATCTTTAACGCGTCCCATTTGGGCAACCACATGCTGAACATCGACTGTATCAACCACTTGTTTCTTCTGTTCCTGTAACTGCTCCGTTAATAATTCTGCAATGCGGTTTTCGATGTCGGTAACAATTTCCAAATCGTCTGCATGATTGGCAAAATGTTGCTTAACTTCATTAAGATAAGTCTTTAAAATATCGTATGCGCTTTCTTCGATGTGAATAATCGTATTTCCTATATTGATGATGATGGTCTTTTCCATTTCCTTGTTTGCGTTATGAGGTTGTTGAATTGGCGCCGCTTTGTGATATGCCTACAGCATAAGCTAGCTCTTGCCAGGTTTGATCTAATTTTGATAAAATTTCCCGACCAACATCTGTTAAGGTATAATATTTTCGGGGCGGACCTGAGGTAGATTCTACCCAGTTGTAGCTTAATAAACCATTGTTTTTAAGCCTCGTTAATAATGGATAAAGTGTTCCCTCTACCACCAGCAATTTTGCCGAGCGTAATTCAGCAATAATATCCGAAGCATAAATCTCGCCCCGGGAGATGATTGATAAAACACAGTATTCCAGAATTCCTTTCCGCATTTGCGTTTGCGTATTTTCTGCTATCATAATACAAAGATATATGTTTTATATTGTACTATGCAATACATAGTACTAAAATAAATAAATATTAAATCATAAAAACATGATAATCAGATATTTAATTTAAATTTTAAAATTAAATATTATATAAAACAGACGTTTTTCTGTAAAATAATGCAGTTCTTCATTGCTTAAGGCTGCAGATTTAACCATCTTGAGAAATCTAAAAGGCTCAGAGTAGCAGGACTTCGCCAGTTTAAACACGCATTCTAATTCATTATCAGACTTACGAAGTTTCCCCTGTTCACAATTCCATCTAAACTTCGTAAGTCAAAAAAACAAAGCACTACGAATACCATAGATTTAATATATTTTGATAATTTTGCGAACTCTTTAACTTGTTTCATGAAAAAATCAATAGCCAGCATCGTTGCTGAGGCGAATCAAAGCGGCGAAGGTACGCTCAAAAGAACCTTAGGCCCGGTTAATCTAATTTTAATTGGTGTTGGTTTAACGCTTGGCGCTGGTTTATTTTCTATCACGGGCTTAGCTGCAGCCAATCACTCTGGTCCGGCAGTAACCCTTTCATTTGTAATTGCCGCTTTAGGATGTGGCTTTGCGGCACTTTGTTATGCAGAATTTGCTTCTATGATTCCAGTTGCAGGTAGTGCATACACCTACTCTTATGCCACCATGGGCGAACTTTTTGCCTGGATTATTGGTTGGGATTTGGTGTTAGAATATTCTGTTGGTTGTGCTACGGTGGCCATCAGCTGGTCTCAATATTTAACCAAATTTTTAGGCAGCCTGGGGCTTTTTCTCCCCCCGCAACTTACCCTCTCACCTTTCGAAACTGCAAAACTAGCTAATGGTTCTACCGTAAACGGGATCATTAATATTCCTGCAGCACTGGTAGTTGTTTTAATGACGGCGATTTTAATTCGTGGCACAAAAGGATCGGCAATTGTAAATGGCATTATCGTATTTTTAAAGGTAGGTGTGGTTTTAGTTTTCATTGCACTGGGTTGGCAATATATCGATCCAGCTAATTATCATCCTTATATCCCCGAAAATACAGGCACTTTTGGGCAATTCGGCTGGAGTGGTGTATTGCGTGGTGCAGGCTTAGTTTTCTTTGTGTTTATTGGTTTTGATGCTGTTGCAGCTTCTGCTCAGGAAACCAAAAACCCCGGGCGTGATTTACCTATCGGAATCATTGGTTCGTTGGTGGTTTGTACTATACTTTTTGGTTTATTTGGTCATGTAATGACGGGTTTAGCCAATTACAAAGAATTTGCAAACAGTGGCGCCCCTGTGGCCATCGCCATTGAAAAAACACCTTATGGCTGGCTGAGTCAGGCCATTATCCTGGCCATTTTAATTGGCTACACTTCTGTAATCCTCATCGATTTAATGGCGCAATCAAGAATGTTTTATTCCATTAGTAAAGATGGTTTGTTGCCAAAAATGTTCTCTGATGTACATACGAAATTCAAAACACCCTGGAAATCTAATATCATTCTGTGTATTTTTATTGGGCTATTTGCCGCATTTGTACCCATGAATGTTGTGGGAGAAATGACCAGTATTGGTACTTTGCTGGCCTTTTTGATGGTTTGCGTTGGGATTTTAATTTTGAGAAAAACCAATCCAGAAGCCAAACGCCCGTTTAAAGTGCCTTTTGTTCCTTTAATTCCTATTCTTGGCATTTTAACCTGTATTGCCATGATGGTGTTTCTCCCCTGGGAAACTTGGTTAAGACTGGCGGTTTGGTTGGTAATAGGGCTGGTGATTTATTTCTGGTATGGCAAAAAGAACAGCAAACTTAATATCCATCCAGAAGAAGATGCATCATAATTGAATCAAGAACAAATCATTCTCTGAACGATTAATTACTGAAAGCGATATTAGCATCTTGTATCTTCCTAACCCGGTTGAAGGAATCATTACAATACTTTATCTGATCATCACGACAAAAAAGAAAATCAATAAATACATCATTATTACCCTATTAAACTACAATAAGCTATTTTTTATTTACATAATTAATTTGTCCTTTGTAGACATATTTTACGGGAACGATTGCACAGTTTTGAGTCGTATTATAGTTACGAATTGAATTTGGTTGGCTAAATTGTAAGCCAAATAACCAAATATAGTAGTCAAACCAAACTGGCTATTTTCAATTCTTAACCAAATAATCATGAAAAAAACATTACTTTTTTTCGTCATTTCTCTATTGTTCAATACCGTTTTGATTGCCCAAAACCAAAAAATTTCGGGTAAGGTAATTGATGAAAAAGGCGAAACCTTAATCGGTGTATCCGTCAAAGTCAAAGGAGCAGCCATTGGAGGTTCTACAGATGTAAACGGAAACTTTTCTTTTGATGCACCACCTAATGCCACATTGGTATTCTCGTTTGTAGGCTACAATAATAAAGAAATTGTACTGGCCGGACAAAAGACATTATCCGTTACTTTAACTGAATCCGCAGGTCAATTAAACGAATTGGTAGTGGTGGGTTATGGTACACAAAAGAAATCGCAGGTAGCCACTGCAGTTGGTAGCGTTCAGGGCGATGCCATTGCTGAACGGGGAACGGTGAGCGCTCTACAGGCTGTTCAAGGTCAGGTTGCCGGTGTAGATATTTCTGCAGGTTCTGGCCGGGCCGGGGCTAATTTTAATGTGCAGATCAGGGGGCAGAACTCACTAGCGGGCGGACAGCCACTTTTTGTAGTAGATGGTGTAATCGTTTCTGATATCAATTTCATTAACCCACAAGATATCGCTAAAATGGATGTATTAAAAGATGCTGCATCAACTGCTATTTATGGATCCAGAGGCTCAAATGGTGTTGTTTTAGTAACCACAAAAAATGGCGCAACCAATAAAAGCAGTGGCGCAACCATTTCTTATGATGGTTATGTAGGTATCCGTAAAGTTGCCAGAATGCCTGATTTTATGACGGGTGAAGAATGGTGGGAATACCGCCAAAATACCTTCATTTCGCCAGAACTCATTGCTGGAAGGCCTTTTACTAATACCATAGGAAGTTTAGATAACCCAACGGTATTGCAAACCGTAGCCAATCATGATTATACCGACTGGAAAAGCCTGGTGCTACAGGATGGTATTCAGGCCAACCATTGGTTAACGGCATCAGGCAGAAGTAGCAACAACGATATTCAATATTTAATTGGTGCGGGCTATCAAAATGAAAAAGGAAACTTTTTACAAGATAATTTAAGTCGCTACAACTTTAAGGTAAATGTTGATGGCAAGATTAACAATAGTTTTTCTGCCGGGATGAGCATCAACTTTTCGTTTACTGATACCGAACGTGGAAGTGATGATGCGGTGAGAAACGGTTTTAATATGGCGCCTATTTTTAAGCCTTACGATGCAAATGGAAACTTAGTATTTAGACCCGGTCAGATTCCTGTTCCCGGATCTACCGTAGTTTCTAGCTTTACCAGTACTGTAAACCCACTTTTGGAAATCTCCAATTCGGAGAACAATACCCGAAGACATTTCGGTGTGGGTAATATTTATTTACAATATGCGCCTGCAAGCTGGATTGATGTTCGATCTACCTTTTCTCCGAGTGTAAACTTCGTAAGAAACGGCAGGTATTGGGGTTCGTTAACCGGTGTTGGCGATGGTTTATTACCTGATGCACAAAGGGTAAACCAACAAACCCAATCTTATATTTTTGATAATGTGGTAAACATCCGTAAAAAAATAAAAGAACACAGTTTTGCATTTACAGGCTTATATAGCATGCAGAAAGATAGATTTGAAAGCGACACTACAAAAGTTAATGACCTGCCTTACAACTCATCTTTTTATAACTTAGGCGCATCAAACAACCGGCAGTTATCTTCCAGCAATTTTAACCAGTTTTCAATCCTTTCCTTTTTAGCGAGGGTAAATTATTCTTTCAGAGACAAGTATTTTGTAACCCTTGCCAATCGGTGGGATGGTTCATCTAAACTGGCAGAAGGCAACAAATGGTCTTCATTTCCATCTGCTGCGATTGCATGGCAAATTTCAAGAGAATCTTTTATGCAAAACGCATCATTTGTATCTGATTTGAAACTGCGTTTTAGTGCAGGCGTTGCAGGCAACAACAACAACATCAGGCCATACGAAACCCAGATGAATTTAAGTGCCCCAACCTATTACGATTTTGGCGGAACACCAGCTTTAGGTTATTCGCCAAGCAGATTGCCCAATTCTTCATTAACCTGGGAGCGAACACGTGAATTTGATTTAGGTGTTGATTTTGGTTTCCTGAAAAACAGAATTTCAGGCTCAATTGATTTGTATGATAAATTATCTGAAGGTTTATTGCTTAACCGTGATTTACCACTCGAAACAGGGTATTCATCTATCAAAGATAATATTGGTTCAGTAAGCAATAAGGGGATAGAGGTTTCCTTTAGAACCATTAACATTTCTGCTAAAGATTTTACCTGGTCAACTTCGTTTACATTTGCCAGAAACAAAAATGCGATTATCGATTTGCTCAATAAAAAACAAGATTTAGTTGGCAATTCATGGTTTATCGGCCAACCGATTAACGTGAATTACCTCTATGTTTTTGATGGGATTTGGCAGGAAAGCGAGCGTGCCTTAGCGCTAACTTATGGCCAGCTGCCTGGCCAAGCCAAAGTAAAAGATTTAAATAATGACGGCAAAATCAGCAGCACAAATGATAGGCAAATTATAGGTCAAAAAGATCCAAAATGGACGGGTGGTTTTTCTACACAGTTTACCTATAAAGCTTTTGATTTATCGGCATCACTCTTTGCCCGGCAAGGCATGCAGGTTTACAGTGCCTTCCACAGTATTTTTACCCGCTACAATGACCGCGGAACGAATAAACTTTACAACGATTATTACATGCCTGCCAATGCTGTAACACAGGGAAGAAGCTCAAACACTTATCCTCAGCCAAATAACATTGGCCCATATTGGGATGGCATTACTGGTGTGGGTTATTATAAAGATATTTCATTTGTCAAAATACAAAATATCTCCCTCGGCTACACCCTCCCCACTAAAATAATAGAGAAACTAAAGATTAAGAGTTTACGCGTATATGCTAATGTTTTAAATCCTTTTGTATGGACAAATTATGATGGGTTTGATCCGGAAAGCGCAAGTGGAATAGATTCTTCTGTAACCACAGAACAAACCAATACCACTGTTGGAAACATTAACAATACCGGCCCAAGCACCATCACTTATCAATTTGGCGTTAACCTGAAATTTTAAATAAGGTATCATGAAAAAACAAATCATACTATCCCTTTTAATTCTTGCCAGCTCGTTTACGGGTTGTAAAAAGTTTTTAGAAGAAGAAAATAAATCAAATATCGTATCCAATGAATATTATGCAACGGCAGAAGGATATGAAAAATTAATTAATGCTACCTATGCCACCTTACGTAAAGTGTACAGTTCGCCATATGTATTTTGCGCAGGAACTGACATGTTTGTAGAAGGCAGAGACGCACAGCCTGTGGGCATTAGTGAATATCAAAATCTAAACCCCGATAATGCAGAGGTAACTACATTTTATACCAATACATATTCTTCCATTCAGTTATGTAATACAGCACTTTATTTTAATAGCAACACCGCAGCCAGCCCCAACTTAGCCATTAGAAAAGGTGAAGTGAAATTTATAAGGGCATATTATTATTTCTTGCTGGTACAATCTTTCGGTGGTGTGAGTTTAGTAACTGATCGCTTTGACACACCAATTGAGCAGTTTAAAAGAAACACCGCACAGGAAACTTATGATTTTATCATTAAGGAAATGAACGAAGCACTTTCTTTAGTGCCAGAAACCACTACAGATTTTGGGCGTGTAACCAAAAGAGCTGTTCGCCATTACCTGGCAAAAGTATACTTAACCCGAGGATATGAGACATTTGGATCTGCACAGGATTTTAGTACAGCGGCAACCTTTGCCGATGCTGCAATTGCCGGAAGAACATTAACCACCTCTTTTGAAAATTTATTTTTCCCGGGTAATGAAAAAGATCAGGAAGTAATTTTTTCAGTTCAGTTTGATGCGGCATCCTTACCCACGGCCACAACTGGTGGCAACACCCAGGCTGCATTTTTCGGTCCTTACCAGGGCGGATCCGGAGGTGCGCAAGGTTACCCTTACCGAACATTCGTACTGGTGCCTACGCTATATACCTTTAATACTTTCACCGAAAATGATGCCCGTTTTGATGCTACATTTATGATTAACCTCTACCAGCGTTATTATGATTATTATGATAAAAGTACGGAAAGAGCCAACCTAAATATCAGGTTTTATTATAAACCCAAATGGGATACCACCACTGATGCAGCCTGGCGTGCAGCAGACCCTACACACCGGGCAACCACTACTATTATACCTTATTCTAATGCATGGCAGGCTTCAAGAAGTACGGTGTTAGACAATGCGACACCATCAGTTAAAAAGTTTGATGATCCAAAATCTCAGTTTGGAGCGGCCACCAGTACGCGTGACTTATTTTTGGCCAGATTAGGTGAAACTTATCTGGTTGCTGCTGAAGCTTATTTTAAAGCTGGCAATCTGGCATTGGCAACTGATCGGATAAATGAGGTAAGAAGAAGGGCGGCTAAAACGGGAAAAACTGCTGAAATGGCCATAACCGCTGCCAGTGTGAATATAGATTTCATTTTAGATGAACGTGCCAGAGAAATGGTTGGTGAGTATGAAAGGTGGTTTGATTTAAAAAGAACAGGTACACTTGTAGAAAGAACCCGATTATATAACCGGGATATTAAAACAAACTGGTTTGATAAAGGTATTAATCCATTTTCAGGCGTTGGCGGTCAGTTAAAATTACTTAGGCCAATTCCAAGCAGGGCGATAGATCTTAATGGTGGACCTTTTGCACAAAACCCAGGTTATTAAGCATTAATTATATGAATGAACATTAATCTAAACTTGTTTCTGGTTAATGTTCATTCATCTCATCATTAAAGACAACAGGTTATCATACAACTAAATATAAAACTACAGTTGCATCATATGCTATACACCTAAATGCATTCAGAAGACACAAATATGATACAATAACCTTAATATAAGCCACTTAGTTAACAAAAAAGCTTAAGTTATCCACAATTACACATAATTAGATGTTTTTGGCTTAGCGTTTGCCTTAAAAGAGATACCTATTAAAAACATTTCCTATGATTATTAAATTAGACACCTCCCTTTTCAGGATAGCCAGACCAAAAGCAGAAACGTTTAAAAAAGCCGCAATTCCTTTAACCAGAGCACAATGGATAACAGCAGATCGAATTGTAATGGCTGCTATGTTTATGGCTGTAATTATTGGCGCTATTTTATTTTAGTTGTTGATGATTTCTGCAAGATCTTTTGAAACCATTTCTTTTAAGATCGTAGTTTTCCATAAAGGTTACAGCAACTTTCTCTACCAATAATGACCGCATTAATGTGGTTAATAGTTCCTCTTTATATAAATTCCTGGTATAATATTTCTCCGTTCATTTAACGGTAAATAACCCCTTATACCCTAAAATTGATACTTATTTTTGATAAATAATTGCAGAAATGAAACCACTGTAATAGAGCCGTTTTTCTAAAGTTTTATATTTTTCTTGTGTAAAATAGGGCTGCATATCAATAAGTTGATTGGCCTCTACAATACCCATTATTTTAAAAAATAAATACATCGATTTTAATATTATAGCTTTCCACCATTTCCCATTTCTGACACTTAAAGAAAAGTCTACAAAAAACCAGAAACCACTTATTTTAAGGTGTTGATGCAAATCCTTAAAAATTGCTTCTGCCCTAGGCTTAGCGAAATTATCAAACAAAAATGGCGTTAAAATAACATCAAATATATGTTCTGTTTTAAAATCTTCAACTCCGAGCAGAATAAAATCTACTTCATTATTTTTAAAGTCTCTAGCCTTTGAAAGCTTGATCATTTTCTCAGAAATCTCCAAATATGTGATGTTTAACCCCGCTGAATAAACCTTTGCAATCTCTTCTAAAATCCAACCCGTGCCACCGCCAACAATTAACAGTGACGAATTTTCTGGAATAGAATGCAGTTGATTGATCTGTGCGTTCACCTGCGATTTAAAAAAAATCAACCTACTTAAGAAATCGTAATGCCTGGCTATTTTATCGTAATTATTGATCAAGATTATATTTGAATTAAAGATAAATTCCGGTTACTTAAATGAAGGTTTGATTTTGTTATTGAACAAACTGCATTCCTATTATTCCGCAAACTGCCTTAAAAAAAATTAAACCATCAATTACCATGAGGTAGTAAAGTATATTTTTTCTTTTGTGCATGGAATAAGCGATATAAATAGTTAAAACAAATGGTAAAACATTACAAAAAACTTGTGGCAACCCAAATCCTTTATAATCTGCAAAGATTCCTAAAGAAATGAGTCCGATGATGAGTAGCGGAATTAAAATACTGAAAATTGTTTTGCGTAAACCATAACGAACCACGAAGGTGCGTAAATGACGGTTTGCATCTGTAGGGTAATCTTTAATATCGAAAATAATGGCGTTAACTGTGCAAAACATCCAGTTTTTGATGAAGAGCCATGTCCATAAAACAGAATCGTGATAACCAATTCCTGTTTCAATCTTAAGCATAATTAAAGGCAACACATTGGCGCAGCAGGCCCAAACGAAGCCTATTACAAAACCCTTTAACCAACCTGTGTTTCGGAGGTTAAACTTGAGGAATGATCTAGGCAATAACCCATAATACAATGCCCCAGCAATGATGATGATGATAATGGCCAGCCAGTATAAGACTGGAAGATGTACTAGCTGCTGGAAATTCTGATATACAAGATTAAGCGCCAGAAACACACAAAACACAAAAAGCAAAACCTGACTCCAGCTAATTACTTTTTTGTGCTCAAAATACCACTGTGTTCTAGGATTGGTGGTTGATTGCTGGTTAGAAACTTTATTATAGGCATAAGTATAATAAATAGTAGGTGCCAAAAATAGCAGCAAATAATAATTTAAAGAATTGAAAGGAAGTCTGAGTTGATAAGTCGCCTCGAGCGTTAAGGCCACAGCCAAAATACCAACAAAATAGTTGCCGAAGAAAATAAACCGAAAAATTTTATTTAACATTAAAGTGCATCATTTTCAATTGCCAATTTCGGATATATAATTGAATAAATATTCAGGTAATTAAGATTTGATAAAATAAAATACTGTTTGAAAATATGCTTTGCTTCTTTGGTCGTTTAAAGAAAAAAGCCTACAATATAGAATGTAATGTCATTCGGTTGAAAATGGTTCAGACGTTAATCGGTTACAGATGCTTCGTGCCTCAGCATGACAGCAAGTGCTTAAGGCGATCGCTTTAGCCTACGAGCAGGCACCAGAAGGAAATAAAAACAAATGAGGGGTTCGCCCCCCGACCCTCCCGACTGATACGTCGGGATGCTCTGAACCAGCTGAGCTGATTTCCCTTTGATTATTTTAGAATTATTCTATCTCATCACAATAACGTTAGGATTTGACGATACTGTTGTGTTAATTAAATTTATGATCATCCTTCTGCTCTTCCAGCTTTTGATTTGTTTTTCTGTTTTAGCAGCAGCAGATTTTTCAGTAAAAGATTGTACCTAAACAATTCGCCAGTCGCCGGTATGTCCAGTAAAACCCGAATGGTTAGTATTATGTTTTTTTAATCTTCCTTCCAAATTAGAAGTGTATCCAACATAATATTTACTTCGAACTTCAGAATACAAAATGTAAGCATAGAACATTCTTAAAGATATAAAAAAGCATATAATAAAAAAGCCTTCCAGTTTCCTGAAAGGCTTAGTGTGGGAAATGAGGGGTTCGAACCCCCGACCCCCTCGGTGTAAACGAGGTGCTCTGAACCAGCTGAGCTAATTTCCCTGTTAAAGGCTTTTAATAGAATGATCTTTCAAATCCTTGAAAGTTATGTGGGAAATGAGGGGTTCGAACCCCCGACCCCCTCGGTGTAAACGAGGTGCTCTGAACCAGCTGAGCTAATTTCCCTTTCCTTTTGGGAATGCAAATATAGCGCTATAATCTTGTTTCGCAAATCTTTTTTGTTTTTTTTCAGCTTAACAATGTTTCTAAAATTTTATGCGATTGCACTTCACCAAATGACGCAGTATGTAAGGTATAGAAAACCAATATCTTATCAAGAAGAAACCTCCTTCGGACATTACTCATTTTTAATTCAGAAATTTTTTCCAAAGGAGTGTTAAATAAAGAAATAAAGCTTAGCGCATCCTCTAGCTGGAGATAATTTGAATGAATGGGCAAACGGGATACAAATTCCCCTTCCTGCAAATCAAAATAAATTTGATCCGTTCTTTTCTTCTCATTTGGCGAAAAGCCTAAAAATCTGGTCAGTTTCAACAAAAATGACAAATGGAAGTTTGGATTAATTTCTTCCACCTCATCAAACCAGGCAATGGAATTAAAAAGATAATCGAACAGACTTTCATCTGCTGATTGTTGCCTGATACTCTTATAAAGTACTTCATTTAAAAAGATAACAATGCTGGTTTTAACAATATCGTAAGGAATGGTTTTAAACACCGGGGTTTGCCGAAGCTCAGAAATGCGTTGAATATTGGTATTTGCTTTATGATAAACCACCATATCTAAAAGATGTAACGATTGAAGCATATTCATCTTAATCTTCGCCTTTGGCTTTTTTACACCATTAATCAAATATGATTGCATTCCAAATTTATCGGTAAGAACCTGTACAATTACACTGGTTTCGCTATAATTAGTGGTTTTTAAAACTATACCCCTCACTTTGTGCAACATCTTACGGAATCATTTTTTCAAAAGTATGTTATTTGTGCAAAATAAATTGTACTAAAAGTGATTACGATTTGTAAATAAGATTAGTTTTGTCGTTATCATTAAATTTTAAACCAGACAACACAATGTGGGTGAAGCTATCAAGGTTTATTCTTCAGAATCGAATTGCAATCATTGTTTTTTTCGTATTAGGCACCATTTTCATGGCTTACCAGGCCAAGAATGTAAAACTCTCTTATACAGGAAGTAAGATTTTACCGGTTACCGATAGCGCATTTGTAAAATACAACACATTTAAAAAAACTTTTGGTGAAGATGGTAGTGTGATGGTTGTCGGAATTCAATCTCCAGATATTTTTAAGAAGGAGATCTATAACCAGTGGGTTCAACTTTCTAGCGATATTCAAAAACTAAAGGGTATAAAACAGGTTCTATCATCCGGTCGGATTTTTCAATTGGAAAAGGATACTGTAAATCAAAAGTTTACCTTAAAAGCAATTCCAGGTGGATTGGTTGCTACCAATGCAGAGATGGATTCCATCAAAAACACCCTATACAATACGCCATTTTTTGAAGGCCTTGTTTACAATAAACAGAATGCCACGCTAATGGCCATTACTTTCGATACTAAGATATTAAATACTGCTGCTCGAAATCCTATTTTAAAACAAATTGAGGAAAAGGCAAAGACCTTTCAGAAAAAAACCAATATCAATGTTCATATCTCAGGATTGCCATACATCAGAACTGCTGTAAGTAAATTAGTAAGTAATGAATTTGTGCTTTTTCTTGGCTTGTCTATTTTAGTTTCAGCAGCAATTTTATTGTTCTTTTTCAAAAGATTTTATGCGGTCTTCTTCCCCATTCTGGTTGTAATTATGGGTGTTATCTGGAGTATCGGAACATTGGTTTTATTTGGATTTGAACTCACCATTTTAACGGGATTAATTCCACCGCTTATCGTTATTATTGGTATTCCGAATAGCATTTTACTGCTAAATAAATACCAGAATGAATTAAGAAAGGATGGAGACAAACAGCGGGCATTAAGTATTACCATTGAAAGAATTGCGGTAACCACACTCATTGCAAACATTACGGCTGCTATTGGTTTTGGCGTGCTATATTTTACAGGAAGTGAATTGTTGATGCAGTTCGGAAGCGTGGCATCCATTAACGTAATGATTACCTGGTTAATGTGCCTATGTTTAATACCAATTATTTTCAGCTACCTGCCAGCACCGAAACTGAAGGCACAAACACATGTTGAAGAGGGCTTTTTACATCAATTATTAATTAAAACCGATCACCTGGTTCAACAAAGAAGCAGCGTGATTTATATGGGTACCATCTTAATTTCCATTATCGCAATGATTGGTGTATTGAAAATTAATGTAAATGGTTATGTAGTTGATGATTTGCCTAAAAATTCTGAAATCTTAACCGATTTAAAGTTTTTCGAGAAAAATTTTGAAGGAATTTTGCCTTTAGAAGTAAGTGTTGACACCAAAAAAAAGAATGGTGTATTTAATTTAACTAACCTGAAAAGAATGGAGAAAATGGAAAAAATGATCTCCACCTACCCGGAGTTCTCCCGATCTATTTCCGTTAATATGGGTTTAAAATATGCTACTCAGGCTTTTTACAACAATGATTCAACTTTTTTCCGATTACCAGATAACCTGGAGAAAAACTTTATTCTGGCGTATATTGCAAATGGTGGAAAAGGAAATTCAAATTTACTAACCAATTTTATCAGCAAAGGCAATCAAAGCACCAGGATCAGTTTTCAAATGGCTGATGTAGGTTCCAAACGCCTTGATGCTATCATGGCTGAATTAAAACCACGTATTGATAGTATTTTACCACCTGATAAATTTGATGTAGAGCTTACAGGTTCAAGCGTAATTTTTTCGAAAGGAACAGATTATATGCTGAAACATCTTTTTGAAAGTATTGGCTTAGCGATTATTTTGATTTCTCTCTTACGTCTTGCGCAATTTAAGAGCTTAGGTATTATGTTTATTTCATTGCTCCCAAACATTGTTCCCTTAATTATAACCGCAGGCATTATGGGTTACTTTGGAATTTCTTTAAAACCATCAACGATTTTAATTTTTACCATTGCATTCGGACTAGCTTCAGATCAAACTATATATTTCCTCACCCGGTATCAACAAGAAATCAACCTGACTAATTTTTCTGTTCCAAAAGTGATTAAAGACACCATTACCGAAACTGGGGTGAGCATGACACATATTGCACTAATCTTATTTTTTGGTTTTGGGATTTTTACCGCTTCCACCTTTGGAGGAACTGTAATTTTAGGCCTCTTACTATCCATTACCTTATTTGTTTCATTGATATTTAACCTGACCTTATTACCTGCATTGGTATTATGGTTAGATAAAAAGAAAGATTTAAACCTATAAGGTTTTAAAAAACCTTATAGGTTTATTGTATATTTAAGAAAAAAAATTGCCATGAAATATTTTGATAAATTTCATCCCGACAATTTTTATCATATTTTTAATCATGCTGTTGGAAAAGGAGAACCTTTTTAACGATCATGATAATTATATTTTCTTCCTCTCAAAATTTGATAAACATGTATCTCCAATTGCAAAAACATTTTGTTATTGCTTAATGCCAAATCATTTTCATATTTTAATCCAAATCAGGACTGAAAATGTAATCAGAGAATTAGCAAAGAACAAAGAAGAAGATTTTGATTTCCGCAAATTTATTATGCAGCAATTTAGTAATCTTCTAAACAGCTATGCTAAAGCTTTCAACAAAAGAAATAATAGAAGGGGTGCACTTTTTGTTGACTATACGAAAAGAATTGAAATTAAAGAAGAAACCTATTTTTCTAAATTAATAAATTATATCCATCAAAATCCTGTCCATCACCAGTTCTGTAAATCTGCCATAGAATGGAATTATTCTTCCTATAATTCTAATCTATCTATAAATAAAAACTCTAAACTTGAGAGAAATACTGTACTTGATTGGTTTGGCGGAATCGAAGAATTTATAGATTTCCACAAAGAGCATAAATCTATAAATATTGATTCACCAACCCTATAAAGTTTTAAAAACCTTACAGGTTTTTTTCCTCTTCCTCGTCTACTGGCACTTCTACAGTAGGGTCAGTTAAAATTTCTGCATTCCCATCCCGATCTTTTTTAGCAAAAAGGATGGGATATAACATCCATAATGCGCCAATAATGACTAAAATACCCGCAATCATTTGCAAATATCTCGCACCAGCAACATCAGAAGCATCTAAAATGAGATAAAGAATATAAGAGATCACACCAGCAATAAGTACTAGAACAGCTTTTTGTAATTTTAATAGTTTAATCATCAGGACTTATTTTTTAGATTAATAATATGAAATAAAACGCAAATAATTCCTATTAGTTCTAAAAGCCCACAAAAATAAAAACCATAGATCACTAATTTATTTGCTGCTGCCAGTGTAATTACAGGCAAGACAATTACAGCAGTAATCATTGCAGCCAAACCAATATTAAACCATTTCACTTTAAAGTATTTACATCAAAACTACCGAATTTGAGTGAAAAACTTTAACTTTGCATCCTTAATTTTTTGAGGTACTTGATTGATGTATAGCGAATTTAAACAATTGGAACTGGCCAAAATAGGACAGGAAATACTGGATTTCTGGAAAAAAGAAAACATCTTCGAGAAGAGCATTTCTTCCCGTCCTAAATCTAATCCGTTTACCTTTTATGAAGGTCCGCCGTCGGCCAATGGCATGCCGGGGATTCACCACGTGATGGCACGTGCAATTAAGGATATTTTTTGTCGCTATAAAACCTTAAAAGGCTATCAGGTTAAACGTAAAGGTGGTTGGGATACACATGGTTTACCAATTGAACTCGCTGTAGAGAAAAAATTAGGAATCACCAAAGAAGACATCGGTAAGAAAATCAGCGTTGATGAATACAATGCAGCTTGCCGTACCGAGGTAATGAGATATACCGATGTTTGGAACGACCTAACCGAAAAAATGGGCTATTGGGTTGATCTTGACAATCCTTATATCACTTACGAAAACGATTATATTGAAACCCTTTGGTGGATCTTAAAGCAACTTTATAACAAAGGATATTTATACAAAGGATATACCGTTCAGCCCTACTCGCCAGCTGCTGGTACAGGTTTAAGCTCGCATGAGTTGAACCAACCAGGCACGTATAAAGATGTAAGCGATACGACAATTGTAGCTCAATTTAAAGCAATTAATGAAACTTTACCTGAAGCATTAAGTGCATTTGGTACGGTTCACTTTTTAGCATGGACAACTACGCCATGGACATTACCAAGTAATACAGCATTAACCGTAGGGCCAAAAATCGACTATGTTTTGGCTAAAACGTTCAATCAATACACATTTGAACCCATTCAGGTAGTTTTAGCTAAGGCCCTGGTAGGAAAACAATTTGCCGGGAAATACTTTTTATCAGAAAGCGGTGAAGATTTCAATAACTTCAAAGCTGACGACAAAAAAATTCCTTATATCATTTTAGGTGAATTTGTTGGAGCAGATTTAGTTGGCATTAAATACGAGCAATTATTGCCTTATGCATTGCCTTATCAAAATGCTGAAAATGCTTTCAGGATAATTTCCGGAGATTTCGTAACCACTGAAGATGGTACAGGTATCGTTCACACTGCACCGACATTTGGTGCTGATGATGCCCGTGTTGCTAAACTGGCTACCCCTGAAGTACCACCAATGCTGGTATTAGATGAAAAGGGAAATGCTGTTCCATTAGTGGATTTGCAAGGAAAGTTTATTGCTTCTTTAGGTGGTAACTATGGCGGTAAATACGTCAAAAATGAATACTATAAAGATGGCGAAGCCCCGGAAAAATCTGTTGATGTGGAATTAGCTATCCAGCTAAAAGAAGAAAATAAAGCTTTTAAAGTAGAAAAATACGTCCACACTTATCCGCACTGCTGGAGAACGGATAAACCGGTTTTATACTATCCTTTGGATAGCTGGTTCATTAAAACCACTGCTGTAAAAGATAAAATGGTGGAACTGAATAAAACCATCAACTGGAAACCAGAATCTACCGGAACAGGTCGTTTTGGCAATTGGTTGGAGAATTTAGTTGACTGGAATTTATCCCGCTCCCGTTATTGGGGAACTCCCCTACCCATCTGGCGCACTGCCGACGGTTTAGAAGAGAAATGTATCGGCTCAATAGCAGAATTAAACAGTGAAATTGCAAAATCTATTCAAGCTGGTTTTATGCCTGCAGGTTTTGAATTGAAAGACATGCACCGACCATATGTTGATGACGTTATTTTAACTTCATCAAAAGGCGAAAAAATGACGCGTGAAACTGACTTGATCGACGTTTGGTTTGACAGTGGTGCCATGCCTTATGCACAATGGCATTTCCCTTTTGAAAATAAAGAAGAATTTGCAAATGCTTATGCTGCCGATTTCATTGCAGAAGGTGTTGACCAAACCAGAGGCTGGTTCTTTACTTTACATGCACTTGCTGTAATGTTAAGTGAAGCCAGTGATGAGATTAAGGAAGTAAATGCTAAAACAGGTAATCCTGGTGTTGCTTTTAAAAACGTGGTTTCAAATGGATTGGTACTGGATAAAAATGGCAACAAAATGTCTAAGCGATTAGGCAATGCGGTTGATCCTTTCAGCACCATCGAAACTTACAGTGCCGATGCCACACGCTGGTACATGATTAGCAATGCATCCCCTTGGGATAACCTGAAATTTAGCCTGGAAGGATTAGACGAAGTGCGCCGTAAATTCTTTGGAACACTATATAACACTTATGCCTTTTTTGCCCTATATGCAAACATCGATAAATTTGAAATTGATAAAAATAATTTAAGTAAAGTTGCTGACAGAACAGAGTTAGACCGTTGGATATTATCACTATTGCAAAACTTAATCAACGAAGTAGATGAGGCTTATAATACTTATGAGCCTACTAAAGCATCAAGAGCAATCCAAACTTTCGTAGATGAACATTTAAGCAACTGGTATATCAGGTTAAGTCGCCGCCGTTTCTGGAAGGGTGAAATGACAGATGATAAACGTGCTGCCTACGAAACACTTTACACCTGTTTAGAAACTTTATCGCAATTAATGAGCCCAGTAGCCCCATTCTTTGCAGACTGGTTGTACAGAAACCTTACCGTTACTGATGCATATGCAGAACAATCTGTTCATTTAACTTTATGGAATGAAGCAGACCAAAGCTTAATTGATCATGATTTAAATGAACGCATGGTTTATGCTCAGGATATCTCTTCGATGGTTTTATCCTTGCGCAAAAAATCAAGCATCAATGTTCGTCAGCCACTAGAGAAAATCTTAATCCCATCATTAAATGGAGATTTCGAACGTAAAATATCAAAAGTTGCTGATTATATCCTTTCAGAAACCAATGTTAAGCACATTGAATTTATTACCGATACGCATGGCATTGTGAAGAAAAAGTTAAAGCCAAACTTTAAATCGTTAGGTAAAAAAGTAGGCAAGGACATGAGCGTTGTAAAAGCTGCTTTAGAAAACATGACTCAGGAGGATATCCAACGCCTGGAGGTTGATGGTTACCTGAATGTTTTCGGTAGTGATAATATTCAGCATGCGATCGATTTAAACGATGATGTAGAAGTTTTTGCAGAAGATATACCGGGATGGCAAGTGACGAATCTGGGCAACTTAACGGTGGCTTTAGATGTGACGATTTCCGAGGAATTGAAACAAGAAGGACTTTCACGCGAACTGGTTAATAGAATCCAGAATTTACGTAAAGAATTAAACTTTGAAGTAACAGATCGGATTAAAGTGGCTTTACAAAATGATAACCTTATTGCTACAGCAGTTGCTAAAAACAAGGCCTACATTTGCGCTGAAATTTTAGCCGATGAATTTGAATTAACGGATACTGGTTTAGATGCAAACAAAATCACCATTGATGATGTTGAATTAAGCATTTCAGTAACTAAAATATAAATCCATATATTAGAAAACTAAATTAAAAACATGGAAAACAGTAATAAAACACGCTACTCAGACAGTGAGCTTCAGGAATTTAAAGAATTAATTCAAGATAAATTACGCAGTTCTAAAGAAGAACTAAATGCATTAACCTCATCATTGAGCAACCCGAATGCAAATGGCACGGAAGATACTTCTGGAGCTTATAAAACATTGGAAGATGGTTCTGCAACAATGGAGAAAGAACAAATCAATCAGTTAGCTGCTCGTCAGAAAAAATTTATTGACAACTTAGAGAATGCATTGGTTCGGATTGAAAACAAAACTTATGGCATTTGCCGTGAAACAGGTAAATTAATTCAAAAAGAGCGTTTACGTGCAGTTCCTCATGCCACTTTAAGTATGGAAGCAAAATTAAAACAGAGTTAATGAAAGGCTATACAAAACCTTTACTTGTTATCTTTCTGGTTTTACTTGCTGATCAGTTGCTTAAAACCTGGATTAAAACCAATATGTACCTTGGCCAGGAGTTTAATATTATTGGTAAATGGTTCATTATCCATTTTACTGAAAATAATGGTATGGCTTTCGGTATGGAGTTCGGTGGAGAGTTTGGTAAGCTCGCTTTATCATTGTTCCGCATTGCTGCCGTTGCCGGTATCGGATACGGACTTCATTATTTAATTAAACACAAATATCACCGTGGTTTAATCTTAAATGTTGCGCTGATTTTTGCAGGTGCATTAGGAAACATCATCGATTCAGTTTTTTATGGAAAGATTTATGGCTACGAAACCTGGTTCCATGGTCGCGTGGTAGACATGCTTTATTTTCCCATTGCCGAAGGACACTTTCCAAGCTGGATTCCGATTTGGGGAGGAGACGAGTTTGTTTTCTTCAGGCCTGTTTTTAACCTTGCTGATGCCGCAATCTCTCTAGGCGTTATACTTATTCTTGCTTTCCAAAAAAACTACTTTAAAGAAGATGTTAAGGATGAAGTGAGCATTAATAGTGAAATTGTAGAAGATTAAGAGAATTACAAATAAAAATCAATAGTAAAAGAGTAATAGCTTTAAATAATTACAGTCCCATTTCTTTACCGAAATGGGCTTTTTTGTGCGCTTTGTCATCCTGAGGAACGAAGGATCTCTAAACGATCAGCACCATTTCTGCTTTCCTCATTATGCTGCGGCACTTTAAAGCCAGTAATTTACGGTTTACAAAAACATACGGAATAAAAGTTTAGGGCTCTTTGTCATCCTGAGGAACGAAAGATCTCTAAACGATCAGCACCATTATGCTTTACTCGTTGTGCTGCGGTGCTTTAAAGCCAGTAATTTATCGTTTACAAAAACATATGGGATAACAGTTTGGCGCTCTTTGTCATCCTGAGGAACGAAGGATCTCTAAACGATTAGCACCATTTCTGCTTTCCTCATTATTCTGCGGCACTTTAAAGCCAGTAATTTACCGTTATACAAAACATACGGAATAACAGTTTAGGGCTCTTTGTCATCCTGAGGAACGAAGGATCTCTAAACGATCAGCACCATTTCTGCTTTCCTCATTATGCTGCGGCACTTTAAAGCCAGTAATTTACGGTTTACAAAAACATACGGAATAAAAGTTTAGGGCTCTTTGTCATCCTGAGGAACGAAAGATCTCTAAACGATCAGCACCATTATGCTTTACTCGTTGTGCTGCGGTGCTTTAAAGCCAGTAATTTATCGTTTACAAAAACATATGGGATAACAGTTTGGCGCTCTTTGTCATCCTGAGGAACGAAGGATCTCTAAACGATTAGCACCATTTCTGCTTTCCTCATTATTCTGCGGCACTTTAAAGCCAGTAATTTACCGTTATACAAAACATACGGAATAACAGTTTAGGGCTCTTTGTCATCCTGAGGAACGAAGGATCTCTAAACGATCAGCACCATTTCTGCTTTCCTCATTATGCTGCGGCACTTTAAAGCCAGTAATTTACGGTTTACAAAAACATACGGAATAAAAGTTTAGGGCTCTTTGTTATCCTGAGGAACGAAGGATCTCTAAACGATCAGCACCATTCTGCTTTACTCGTTGTGCTGCGGTGCTTTAAAGTCAGTAATTTATCACTTAGAGATTCTTCCCTGCGTTCAGAATGACATACATCATCCGCAATGACGATAGCATAGGAATAGTAATTCATACCTTAAAAAAAAAGCCTCGACATGTCGTCAAGGCTTTATATATCATTCCCTCCTTTAGGAATTTAGAGGTTTAAACACCTAATAATAATCTGGCCGGATCTTCTAATAATTGTTTCACCCGAACAAGGAAACCTACAGACTCACGTCCATCGATAATTCTATGATCATAAGATAATGCAACATACATCATTGGACGGATAACCACCTCACCTTTCTCAGCAACCGGACGCTCAACAATGTTGTGCATACCTAAAATAGCAGATTGTGGGGCATTAATAATCGGAGTTGACATCATTGAACCAAATACACCACCATTAGTAATGGTAAACGTTCCACCAGTCATTTCTTCAATTGTTAATTTACTATCACGAGCCTTCAATGCCAATGTTAAAACTGACTTCTCAATTTCAGCAAGAGACATACTTTCAGCATTACGGATAACCGGAACCACTAAGCCTTTTGGAGCCGAAACAGCAATAGAAATATCTGCGAAATCATTGTAAATCAACTCTTCACCTTCAATACGACCATTTACAGCCGGAAACTCTTTTAATGCTACTGTAACAGCTTTAGTGAAAAAGCTCATGAAGCCTAAACCTACACCAAACTTTTCTTTAAACTGATCTTTATATTTTCCGCGTAAATCCATAATTGGTTTCATGTTCACCTCATTGAAAGTGGTTAACATTGCGGTTTCATTTTTAACGGCTACTAAACGTTTTGCAACAGTTCTGCGAAGTGGAGACATTTTCTCACGACGCTCGCCACGGCTACCCGCAGGAGCAACAGCTGCAACCGGAGCACTAGCCGCTTTAGGTGCTTCAGCTTTTTTACCGGCTTCCGCTTTCACTGCATCTTCTTTAGTAATGCGTCCATCAACACCTGTACCTTTTACCGCACCAGAGTCAATTCCTTTTTCTGCAAGAATTTTCCCTGCAGCAGGTGAAGGCGTACCTGTAGCATAAGAGTCTTTAGAAACAGATTCTGAGCCTTGAGCCTTTGGCGCTTCATCCTGCGCTGGTACATCAGACTTAGGGCTTTCAACTTCTGGCTTAGGACTGGCAGCAGCACCACCATCTTCAATATTACAAACTACTGCGCCTATGGCTAATGTATCACCTTCAGCAGCTATGGTTTTTAAAGTTCCAGCTTGTTCTGCGGTTAATTCGAAAGTAGCTTTGTCTGATTCTAATTCAGCAATAACTTCGTCCATCTCAACAACGTCACCATCGTTCTTTATCCAACGTGATAAAACAACTTCTGTTATCGACTCACCAACTGGTGGAACTTTGATCTCTAAACTCATATTTTTAAAATTGGTAATTTTTGTTGTTATATGTTTTAAGATTCAAAAGTTGCAATATCTGGGTCTTTAACCCTAACTTCTTACTTTCGAATCTTTAATTTATAATTAATCCGCTTCAGCTAACTTCTTACTGGCCTTTTTAGTTTCATCTTTAACATCTTCTTCCTTTACAGAAACCTCTAAAGCCTTCGCTAAAATATAGGTTTGTTGCTTAGCATGTTGTTTAGCAAAACCTGTAGCAGTACTGCTGCTTTCTTTTCTCGAAATTACATCAATACCTTTTAAACCTGTTTTGTACAACTTGCGGAACAGATATGGCCATGCACCCATGTTTTCTGGTTCTTCCTGTACCCAGAAAATTTCATTTGCATTTTTATATTTTGCCTTAATGGCTTCCATCTGGTCAACTGGTGTTGGATATAATTGCTCAACACGAACTACAGCAACATGTTTTACCTGATCTGCCTGTTGTTTTTCTAATAGCTCGTAATAAATTTTACCACTACAGAAAACAATGCGGCTAACCTCATCAACATTTACATTTACGTCATCAATAACCTCTTTGAAGCCACCATCGGTAAACTCTTCTAATTTGGATACACAAGATGGATGACGCAATAAGCTTTTTGGAGAGAAAACTACCAAAGGTTTACGGAAATCACGTTTAAACTGGCGGCGTAACACATGGAAAAAGTTAGCTGGAGTTGTACAGTTTACCACTTGCATGTTATAATCAGCACAAAGCTCCATAAAACGCTCTATACGTGCCGATGAATGCTCAGGTCCTTGCCCTTCATAACCATGTGGCAATAACATCACCAAACCATTTTCGCGTTGCCATTTAGTTTCAGCGCTAGCAATATATTGATCGACAACAATTTGCGCTCCGTTAAAGAAATCGCCAAACTGTGCTTCCCAGATGGTTAAAGCATTAGGATTTGCCATGGCATAACCATACTCGAAACCTAAAACGCCATACTCAGACAAGTGAGAATTGTAAATATCAAATGGTGCCTGCTGATCTGAAATATTTGCTAATGGTACGTATTCTTCCTCGCTATCTTCTAAAGTTAAGACTGCATGGCGGTGAGAAAAAGTACCACGTTCTACATCCTGACCGCTTAAACGGATACGTTTACCTTCTGATAACAAAGTACCATAAGCCAGTTGCTCGCCCATTGCCCAATCAAAAACATTGGTTTCATTAACCATTTTTGTACGCTCAGCAAAAAGTTTTTCAATTTTTTTGAAGAACTTTTTATCAGATGGCAAAGTGGTAATGCGCTTACCAATTTCTAGCAATGTCGATTTTTTTACAGCCGTAACAGGAGAGGTTTCAAAATCTTTTGGTGTCGCCATCCGCAAATCTGCCCAGGCACCACCAAATTTAACTTCATCCTTACTTGCAACAAATTCTTTGGCTTCGTTTAAGCGTTCCTGTAAAATTCCACGGAAATCTTTTTCCATTTCTTTTGCCAGTCCAGCTTCCAGTTTACCTTCTTTAGTTAACTGGTCGATATATATTTCCCTTGGATTAGGGTGTTTTTCAATGGTTTTGTACAATAATGGCTGAGTGAATTTAGGTTCATCAGACTCATTATGACCGAAACGACGGTAACACAAAATATCAATAAAAACATCATTTTTATATTTCTGGCGATATTCCATAGCCAGATTAATTGCGTAAACCAATGCTTCAGGATCATCTCCATTCACATGGAAAACTGGTGATAAGGTAACCTTGGCAATATCTGTACAGTAAGTACTCGTACGTGCATCTTTATAATTGGTAGTAAAGCCGATTTGATTATTAATCACCAGGTGAATAGTTCCACCTGTTTTATAACCTTCAAGACCTGCCATCTGAATCACCTCATATACAATTCCCTGGCCAGCTACCGAAGCATCGCCATGAATTAAGATCGGTGCCAAACGGCTGTTGTCGCCACCATATTTAAAATCAATCTTCGAACGGCTCATCCCCTCTACCACGCCATCAACTGTTTCCAGGTGTGATGGGTTTGGGCAAAGACTTAAGTGAACACTTTTTCCGGTAACCGTAGTAACATCTGTAGAGTAACCTAAGTGATATTTTACGTCACCACCAAATGGGGTATCAGGATTATAGCTTTTACCTTCAAACTCAGCAAATATATCTTTGTAGGTTTTCTGCATGATATTCGCCAGTACGTTTAAACGACCGCGATGCGCCATACCAATTACAAATTCTTCAATTCCTAAATCTGCACCTTTTTCAATAACAGAATCCAATGCAGGAATTAAAGCCTCTGCGCCTTCTAAAGAAAAACGTTTCTGTCCTAAGAATTTTGTTCCGAGAAAGTTTTCAAAACTTACTGCTTCATTTAATTTCTTCAAAATACGTTTCTTCTCATCTATAGAGAAGCTTGGCGTATTACGGGCACTTTCCATCTTTTGCTGAATCCAGTTCAACACATCAGGTGTACGTAAAAATTTATATTCAGCACCAATTGAACTGGTGTAAGTTTGTTTTAGAAAAGCAACAATATCTTTCAATTTTGCTGCGCCAATACCAATTTCAACACCTGAGTTAAAAACCGTTTCCAAATCAGCATCAGAAAGGCCAAAGTTTGAAAGATCTAAAGTTGGTAAATGTTTACGTCTTTCTCGAACAGGATTGGTATGTGTAAATAAGTGACCGCGACTTCTATAACCGTCAATCAGGTTTAAAACACTAACCTCTTTTAAAAACTGTTCAGGGGTTTCTACATTTATTGCAGAGGTCTCGGAATTTCTTCCGAAATCGAAACCTTCAAAAAACTTTTGCCAACCAAACTCAACTGATTCAGGATCTTGCTGATACGACTGATATAAAGAATCTACATATTCGGCGTTAGCGCCGTTGAGATAAGATAAACTATCCATTATTAACTGTTTACTATAAGCATTACAAAAGTAGAATTTTACCTTATATAATTGGCAAAAAACTAGATTAATTGCACAAAAAAATTATTTAGAAACATTCTGACATTATGCAAAATTGAGGCTACTTGAAATCATGATTTTTTTGTTTAAAAGTTAAAGCAAAACCCAGGCCAGTATTTATAATTGAGAGAGAGAATGAATGAGAAACGGAGTGAATTAGAGATTGAGTGAAATGATACATAGCACGATCCGAAACCCATTCACTAACTCAATAATTCTTTAATTTAATCATTCTATTCCGAGGCCCAGGTTAAGGCATAATTTCCTTTTGGATCTAAGTTTTTAATATTCTTATCCATATCAATTACCCCTTTTGATTTTTGATCGTTGCCTACTCCTGCTATATTGGCCCAGTTCCCCCAATTACTAGCCGGATTATAATCGATAAGTTTCTCTTCAAAATAGGCAGCCCCGAATACCCAGCTTACCTCAAGATTATTAACCAGATAAAGTGCGGTGGTTTGCCTGGCAATATTAGATATAAATCCAGTTTGGTTTAACTCTGTCATCACGGCATCTACTACGGCAAATCCAGTTTGACCATTTCTCCATTTATTGAAGTTTTCCTGCTCATTTTCTATATCCACCAAGCCCTGGCTTCCAAAACCGTTTGGATTAAAAAAGGTATTGCCATATTTTTTGAACATAAAACGGAAATAATCCCGCCAAAGCAAGCCCAATAAAATATGATTAAACATGGCCTTTGTATTGGGCATGCCTTCTATTTTCTTAATTTCCCAATATACCTTACGTGGAGACAGACAACCCATCGCCAACCATGCAGAAAGTTTAGAAACCAGAATGAGATTTTTAGAAGTTGCAGCTTGTTGCATAGCCACAATAACCTTTTGTAAATGCACCAGTCCTTCGGCCTCACCACCTTCAAACTCGAAATCAGCTCTTTGATCTTTTTGCTGATGAAGCAAGCCCAGCTCTTCTAAAGCAGGCAGGGTTCCCCAATCAATTACCTCAGCTACATTAATTCGATCTGGTGAAGGAAAGCAGGGTTTTATAATGGAATCACGTTCAATTTTTTTCTTAAACTGATTAAAAGCATCAGGTATATCTTTGATTGGAAAAGGTAGATCTTCTTTATTGTATAAGGTGTGACCAATAAAATGTTTAAGGTTGATGCGTAATTTCCAGAGTGCATTTTCTACTAATGTAGATACATGTGTTTCTTCTCTGGCTACCTCCCGGTGATGATATACTTCAGTAATTTCGTATTCCTGAATCAACTGTGGAATAATTTCTTCAGGGTTACCGGTAGCAATCAATAAATTTCCTCCAATCTGCTTCAGCGCACTGCGTAGCCCTAGTACACTTTCTAATAAAAACTGCGCCCTGATGCTTCCTGTTTTTAATGTCCCATACTTTGTTTCTCCAAACTGACGGGGATCTAAAATATAAACAGGTAAAATTGAATCTGACTTAGCGATCGCCTCCACAAGCAATTCATTATCATGCAAACGGAGATCATTTCTAAACCATACTAAAATTTTTTTGGACATCTTTTTCTTGGAAATGAATTATTGAGGATAAACACAAATTTATCTTATTTTTCTCTGGCATCAAAAACAAGCAAAATTCTTTACACACAGTAAACAATATGATTAGTGAGTTATGGAATGTTGACAAATCATTCATCTTTCATTTAAAGATAAGATCCAATACACCTCAAAAATCAGCATAATGAAACGAGTTCTAATCACACTATTATTTCCATTAAGTGTTTTCGCACAGCAACAAATTAAAACCAAAGCAAATTTAGAAAGTGTAACTGTTTACAACAACGGTGCACAACTTACACACTCAGGAAAAGTTAATCTTCCCTCCGGAACATCCGAAATCGTGATTAATAACATTTCCGGTCGGGTGAATGAAAACTCTATTCAGGTGGGCGTCTCTTCAGGCGTGACCATTTTATCCGTTCAGTTTAACCGCGATTTCCTGAACACAGATGCCGCAAATCCAGAAATTAAAAAGTTAACAGACAGTGTTAAATTAATTTCGGCTGATTTAGTTAAAACCAAAAATTCAAAAACCATTGAGGAACAAACACTGGCCTTATTAGACGAAAATAGAAAATCCGGCGGAACTACTTCAGGCACCAATGTAACTGAATTAATGAAACTGACTGAATATTATCGACTGAAAAATGCTGAAGTGAGAAATGCAATAGCTGCACTCAGCGTTATAGAAGATAAACAAAATCAGAAACTGAATGCATTACAGCAACAAATTGCAGAGCTGAGAAATCATCCTAATCAGCAACTTGGTCAATTGGTTTTACAACTCATGGCGAAAACCAATATAGATGCCAATTACGACCTATCATATATTACGTCGAACGCAAACTGGCTAGCCAGTTACGACATTAAATCTACCAGTACCGCCAAGCCGCTTGAAATAGTTTACAAAGCAGCCATTACACAAAATACTGGCTTAGACTGGAAAAAAGTGAAGCTTTCTTTATCAACCGGAAATCCGAATTACAATATTACCGCACCAACTTTAAACCCATGGTTTGTTTCTACCTATGCTCAAATGCAAAAAGCTTTAATGGGTAGGGTATCAGGCATGGAACTTGCAGACAATAAACTTAATGAAATTGTTATAAGAGGAACGAATAGCCTCCAAAAACAAGCCATGCCCGCACCCTCTACCGTAAACAACTATACTTCTGTTAATGAGACTCAACTAGGTGTAACTTTTGATATTGACATTCCTTATAATGTAAATAGTGATAATAAGCCACATACAGTTTCTTTTAAAGAATATGAAGTGCCTGCAAAATATAAATATTATGCAGCACCAAAATTAAGCACTGATGCCTATTTACTGGCTGATGTGATTAATTGGGAAAAGTTAAATCTACAGGCTGGAAATGCCAACATTATCTTTGAAGGAACATATACAGGCAAATCATACATCAACCCAGCCAATATTCAGGATACGCTAAGCCTGAGCATGGGTAAAGACAAGAAAATTATCATTACGAAAGAAAAGCAGGAAGATTTTAGCAGCACTAAATTTATTGGGTCTAACAAAAAACAGTTGTTTACCTACCTGATCAAAATTAGAAACACCAAGAAAGAAGCGATTGATTTATCACTAAAAGATCAATATCCCCTATCAACAGAAAGCGATATAGAAATTGAATTATTAGACAGTTCAGGAGCAGAAGTTAATAAGGAAACAGGAATGCTATCATGGCAGTTAAAAATTGCACCTAATGAAACTAAAACCATTAAGTTGAGTTATGCTGTAAAAGCTCCAAAAAACAAGGTTATTTCTGGTTTGTAAAATTTAGTTACGATTCATCCGGTGAATACAAGTCTTTGTTTGATATTCATCGGATAACGCTCTTTAGTCTTTTAAAAAACCCTTTTGCATGTTTTGTGTTTTAAAATCATGGCAAAAAAGATTCTGATTACGGGCGCTACCGGACTTGTTGGAACTGAACTCAAAAAACAATTGTTAAATCAAGGTTATGAGGTCAATACATTGTCCCGTAAAGATAATGGCGACCCCAACAACTACATCTGGGATGTTTACAAAGGAGAAATTGATGCTACCTGTTTAAATGGTGTTAACGCGATAATCCATTTGGCAGGAGAACCCGTAGCTGAAAAAAAATGGACTGAAGAGCGTAAACAGCAAATTATCGACAGTCGGGTAAAATCTACAGAATTACTTTTTAAAGCCATAAAACTTACACCCGAACATCAGGTAAAATCTTTTATTTCTGCTTCAGCCGTAGGCTACTATGGCGATTGCGGCGATGAAATTTTAATAGAAGAAAGCCAAAACGGCTATGGCTTTTTAGCAGAATGTTGTAAGTTATGGGAAGATGCTATTGATCAAGGTAAAAAATTAAGCCTACGCATCGTAAAGCTCCGTATCGGAATTGTTTTAAGTACAAAAGGTGGTGCTTTACCACAACTGGATAAACCTGTTCGTTTATTTGCGGGTGCTGCTTTAGGAACTGGCAAGCAATGGACACCATGGCTTCATATTGATGATATGGTAGCAATGTATATTTATGCACTAGAAACCTTCAATATGGAAAATAGTTATAATGCCTGTGCACCATTTCCAGTCACCAATGAAGGATTAACCAAAGCAATTGCCAAACATTTACATCGACCTTTTTGGCCAATTAAAGTCCCGAGAAAAGGAATAGAACTCCTAATGGGTGAGAGAACTGAAGCGGTAATGATGAGCAATAATACCTCTGCTCAGAAAATACTGGATACTGGTTTTAAGTTTAAATTTACCCATTTGGATGATGCTTTGAAACAGCTTTACAAATAGTTTAACTGGTTAATTGTGTAAATAGCCATCATTCTGAATTTATTTCAGGATTTTCTCTGTGTATCTGTGCTAAAAGACCCTGAAAGTTTAGCATGACGTAAAAATCAATCAATTTCAAATTCCATGACTTCAATATCCATTTTCTGGTTCCGCCGCGATTTACGTTTAGAAGATAATGCTGCTTTATACCATGCCTTAAAAAGCAAATACCCTGTTTTACCACTTTTCATTTTTGATCAAAATATTTTAGATAAGCTAAAGAAAGATGATGCCAGGGTAACATTTATTTACCAGACTCTTGAGGATTTAAAAAAGATGCTTCAAGAGAAAGGCTCAGATCTATTAGTGAAATATGGCAAGCCAGAAACGGTATGGCCTGAGTTATTAAAAGAATATGACGTTGCTGAAGTATATACCAATCATGATTATGAACCATATGCCCGTGAGCGGGATGATAACATGGCAGAGTTTTTAAGGAGTGAAAATATTGAATTTAAGACTTTTAAGGATCAGGTTATTTTTGAAAAAGGAGAGATTTTAAAGGCTGATCAAACACCTTATACCGTTTTCACACCATTTTATAAACAGTGGCACGCCAAACTCAATGACTTTTACACAAAAGCCTACCCAACTAAAAAATATTTCAAAAATTTATTAGAAACCAAACACCAGCATTTGCCCAGCCTGAAGGAAATGGGTTTTGAAAAAAGCAACCTACAATTTCCGAAAATCGAATATAAAAGTAAGCTTGATGATTATGCAAAGGAACGGGATTATCCAGCTATCGCCGGAACTACCCGCATTGGCTTGCATTTGCGTTTTGGAACCATCAGCATTCGCAAATTGGTTAAAGATGCCATAGCGGCGAAATCTAATGTTTGGCTTTCGGAACTGGCCTGGAGAGAATTTTACATGATGATTTTATGGCATTTCCCTTATTCAGCGCACGATTCTTTTAAAAAACAATACGATAAAATTAAATGGCGGAATAACGAAAAGGAATTTAAGGCCTGGTGCGAAGGAAATACAGGATATCCGATTGTTGACGCTGGAATGCGACAACTTAATGAAATTGGCTGGATGCATAACCGCGTGCGAATGGTTATCGCAAGCTTTTTATCAAAGCACCTCTTAATCGATTGGCGTTGGGGCGAAGCTTATTTTGCAGATAAATTATTAGATTATGAAATGGCAAGCAACGTGGGTGGATGGCAGTGGGCGGCAGGCTCAGGCAACGATGCCGCACCTTATTTCAGAGTATTTAATCCTGAATTGCAAACCAAAAGATTCGATCCAAAATTTGAATACATTAAAAAGTGGGTACCTGAATTTGATACCAAAAAATATGCCCAACCAATAGTTGAGCATAAATTTGCAAGGGAAAGGGTTTTAAAAGTTTTTAAGGAAGCGTTGGCTAATTCGTAACTCCATCATAGAAAAAATTTGCTGAAAATGATAGAACAAACCTATGTTAGTAAAGAGTTTATTTGTAATTTATAATTATAAAATTAATTTACAGTGAACAAAGGTGCATTTGGCACACCTCCAGAATAGAAGCGACCTGTACCGGAAATACTAGACCCATATCCTACCTTATAACCTAAATCTATTATTATTGGTCCCGTTGCATTGCCAACGCTGTAGTTAGGCAAGTTGAAATTATATCTTACATTATCATTCAACGGAGGTTGAAAAGCATCGTATGTATAATTTAGATTACTAAAATAATAATCAGTTTCATTGGATCGCCATCCTCCAAATGTTTTTTTGAGCTCTTGAAGAACTACAAAATATAAACGACATGAACCAAATTCTACTAAATTTGGTGGCGGAGTATTTTCAACCCATAATTCAACATATAAACGTCTCTTATTATCTCCACTATAAAATAAATACTGCGATACCATTCCATTGCCAAATGCTGAATTACCTGGAGGCGGTGCCAATGATTGAGCATTTCGAACTGACATAAGAAGTTTTTTAATTGGTAAAACTTTTATATCTGTTGAATTTTTTAGTTCAGATAGATTTTTATGAGCACCTGTATAAAGTATTAAACTGCTCTCGTTTGTATATTTTCTAAATTGATCTCCTATTTTTAATTCACCAGAATTATTAGTTATAATCGCCGAAAATGGAGTTCCGAACTTATAAGTTAATGAGCTATCAGGTCTGATCGAGATTAAATCAGAATACTTCTTTTTAAACGAATTAAATGATTCGGAGCTATTTACATTAGCATATTCATTTTGTGCTTTTAGATAAGTACTTCGGTAAGAACTAAATCCTATTAGTGTTTTTTCCCAAGCATCTAATTGCTGAGGCGAATAATTAATTATAATATTTTCTAAAGAATCAAAAGCTTTTTGATCTCTGAATTTTAAATATCCATTTTCAACAGTAATAGCGTTCGATGAAGATTTTTCAGCAACACTTTCCATGACAGCATCCTTCTTACAAGAATAAATAGATAATACGCATATAAAAAGTAATGATATGCACTTTAATTTTTTATTATTTTTTATATTTTATTTGTAAACTTCACCTTACAAACCAAACATACAACTAAATATCTAGTAATAAAAAATTATTTAATCTTTGTCAAAAAGCACCAAAACATTAATTTGATATTAAAAAAAATGCCCAACTGAGTAGTTGAGCATAATTGTAGAACTAAAAAATTTAAAGTATTACAAAAGAGGGCGTTGCCTAATTCGTAACGCTTACTATTTCTATATCGAAATCTAGAACAGCATTAGGAGGAATTACATAAGTTGATGTAGAAGTATCTACACGACCTGCCTGGCCATAAGCCAAATCAGAAGGAATAAATAACCTGAGCTTAGTACCGGCTTTAAAGTTTTTTAATATATTCCAACCAGGTATTACCTCAGCCAAAGTTGTGGAGAATGTACCGGCGGTATTTGAGTCAAAAGAAGTACCATTTAAAAGTCTTCCCGTATAATTTAAGATTAAAGTACTTGATGATAATACCTGATTACCTGTTCCTTGTTGAGTTACGATATAACGAACACGTGAAGGATCTTTTACTGCTGTTAAGCTATTTGAAATCAAAAAATTATTAATTTCTAATTCATTTATTTCATGAATTTTAGATTCAGTATATATACCTAATTCAACAAGTATATTTTCGTTTGAACCCACATTTATAGTACTTAAACCATTTTTACCAAAAGCAAGATTAGATGGCATAATCAATGTTGCTGTTCCACCTCGGTTAAGTTTAGATAAAACCTCTCTTATAGGAGTAAATACAAAAGAGGAGCTACTAATTGTAAATCTATCTGTATACCCTAAAAATGTTCCTGGGATCATTACATCAGAACTTTGATTCAATAATTGCCCGTTCAAAGTTTTAAATTTATAAGAATAATATACAGAATCTGAATTTTTTAAAGCAGCACCAGAACCTTGTGCACTGATATTATAGTAATAGCCCGTTGCATCTTTAGTATATTTGACGTTGCTTGTTTTGATAAAAGTCTGAATTGCGGCATCATCAACCGTTTCGATTGAATCATATTCTTTTTCGCAAGCGCTGAAAAGTACTGTAGCCAATAAACCTAAGCAAAGGCTAAGTTTGGTAAATTTGTTCATCTAGTTTGAAACTTCTGTAAGTGTGATATTAAAATCGAGTATAGCATTTGCAGGAATGACTGACCCCTGAGCTACATTTCCATAAGCGTAATAGGAAGGTATAATCAATCTGATTTTTCCTCCCTTTTGTATTTTTGGAATTCCAATACGCCATCCGGCAATGATCCCGCCTAACGTAAATGTAATTGGATTTCCTTTTGAGCTGTCAAAAATAGTTCCGTTAAGTAGTCTACCTTCATAATCAGCTGTAATTCTGGTATTATTAGTATAGCTGATACTTCCCGATCCCGGTTCAATAATCTGGTAAAAAACGCCTGATTGATCTTTAATCGCCGGAATATTATTAGCACTGATAAATGTCCTGATGGCAGTAGTATCTATTTTAAACTGTGGAGCAGGATCGTAAGTTTCGAAAGCCTCATTTTTTTTACAGGCAACAAAGCAACCTGCAAGGCAAACCAACATTAAAATATATCTGAATTTAAGCATCATCGGCAAAAATAAGCTTTTAATACGGATGCGCCAATTTTTAACCAATTTTAACATTCCAGATAAAATTCATTCAAGACATTTAAAACTACTTAACATCTGATAATTCGATGGTGAAATCCAATACAGAATTTCCTGGAATCGGACCATTCGCATTGCTTCCGTATCCTAGACCTGGAGGAATAATTAATCTGATCTTGCCACCTTTCTGAATTTTCGGAATGCCAATTCTCCAGCCTTGAATTAATTGTGAAAGCACAAAAGTTTGTTCTTTACCTCCACCATTGTCAAATACACTCCCATCCAGCAATCTGCCTTCATACTTGATTGTGATACTTGTATTCGCCGGATAATTAAAGGCTCCACTGCCTGGCTTGATAATTTGATAATATAATCCAGAAGCATCTTTAGTGGCTGGAATATTATTTTTCGCAATGAAATCGGTAATTTGCTTATCTGCATCTTCAACCATTTTGCAGGAATTCAGTGCCAAAGCCAGGAAAAACAAAATAGTGAGTTGTTTAAATTTAAGCATCCGTAAAAATAGGATTTAAATATATAACTCAACCTATTTAAGAATCGATTGACTCACGAAATGAATACGTAATTAAATCTCATCCCATAAAAATAAAAAAGGTTTAGGGTATGAGATTTGTGCACCCATACGCTAAACCTTTAAATGCTAATTTCTAAAGCGCTAAAAAATAAATTTGTTAGCTTCAATTAACTGTTGTGCCACTCTTTGGCGTGCATCTTTTACGTTAAAAGGCTCTACTTTAGTAAATCTGCGCAAACCCACTAACATCATCCGTTGCTCATCACCTTCTGCAAAAGCCCAAAGCGCTTCTTTACCAGCTTTGGCTATGCCATCCACTGCTTCAACCATATAAATTCTGAGTAAATCTAACTGGCCTGCTGTAGCCTCCTCACCTTTTGTTGCCACCAATTTTTCTGTTCTTAGTAAAGCAGATTCAAGCACATAAACATAACCTGCCATATCAGCAATATTCATTAAGATTTCCTGCTCCTTGCTTAATGTCATCATGAGCTTTTGCACGGCAGCACCAGCAACCATTAAAGTTGCTTTTTTAAGGTTGGCCAATACCTTTTTCTCTGCTGCAAATAAAGTAGTATCTTCTTCACCAAAATCAGGGATGCTCATTAATTCGGCAGCCACTGCTGTTGCCGGCCCCATCAAGTCAAGTTCTCCTTTCATAGCACGCTTCAACATCATATCAACTGTTAACAGTCGATTAATTTCATTCGTTCCTTCAAAGATTCTATTAATCCGGGCATCACGATAAGCCCTATCCATCGGTGCATCGGCACTAAAGCCCATACCACCATAAATCTGAACGCCTTCATCAACTGTATAATCCAGCGCTTCGGAACCCCAAACTTTTAAAATCGCACATTCAACCGCAAACTGTTCTACCGATTTTAACCTTGCCTTACCAGATTCCATTCCGCCAGCAACTAATTGGTCATAAGTATCATCAATATTTTGTCCAGCCCTGTAATTTGCTGCATCAACTGCATATAATTTTGATGCAATCTCTGCAATTTTGAAACGGATAGCACCGTATTTTGAAATCGGGCGACCAAACTGGCTGCGTTCATTCGAATAATTAATGGCTGTATTTAGCGTTGCTTTAGAAGCACCAATTGCTGCAGCAGATAATTTAATCCGGCCAATATTTAAAATGTTTACTGCGATTTTAAAACCATTTTCCCGATCGCTCAACATATTCTCAACAGGCACAGGACAGTCATTAAAGAAAACCTGACGGGTTGATGAACCCTTGATTCCCATTTTATGTTCCTCAGGGTTCATGGTGATGCCACCAAAATCTTTCTCTACAATAAAGGCAGTTAAATTTTTATCATCATCTATTTTGGCAAAAACAATAAAAATATCTGCAAAACCACCATTCGTGATCCACATTTTTTGTCCGTTGATGATGTAATGTTGACCATCATCACTTAACTTGGCCTTAGTTTTTCCAGAGTTTGCATCCGAACCTGAATTTGGTTCAGTTAAACAATAAGCAGCTTTCCATTCACCAGAACCTAACTTTGGAATATATTTCGCTTTTTGCGCTTCATTACCATAATAAAGGATTGGCAAAGTACCGATTCCGGTATGTGCAGAAAGTGCCACAGCAAAAGAGTGACCTGCGCCCACAACATCAGCAACCAACATAGATGTATTGAAGTTTTTACCAAAACCGCCATACTCTTCTGGAACAGAAACACCTAAAATTCCGAGTTCACCAGCTTTAGTTAAAAGGGTTGGCATTAACTCAGGATCTTCCTGTTTATCAATTTTATCTAAGTTAGGGTAAACTTCAGCATCCAGAAAATCACGACAAGTTTGCGCAATCATCTGCTGCTCTTCATCAAATTCTTCAGGGATAAATACATCCTGATAAATGGTTTCCTTAATTAAGAATTCACCACCTTTAATTGTTTTTTTTTCAGTTGTTTCCATTGTTTTAGTATCTAGTAGCGAGTAAAGCATGAATTGAAATCGCTGATTTTATTTTTTGTTCGTTTTAACGCCGCATCGTCATGCTGAATTTATTTTAGCATCTTTCATGCTAAGTCACTACGAAATTAAGATCCTGAAATAAGTTCAGGGTGAGGACCAGTCTTCGCGCTTGCCTAACACGGTCGTCATTGCGAGGCACGAAGCAATCTATTTTCCGAGTAAGATTGCTTCGTGCCTCGCAATGACGATTTTGAGATTACAACAACTCAAAAATCCCTGCTGCACCTTGTCCGGTACCTACGCACATCGTAACCATACCATATTTTTTATTCTGTCTTTTCAATTCATTCATCATCTGAACGGTCAGTTTTGCACCGGTGCATCCAAGCGGATGGCCCAAAGCAATAGCACCACCATTTACGTTAATAATGTCTGGATTTAAATCCAATGTTCTGATAATGGCTAAAGATTGGGAAGAAAAAGCCTCATTTAATTCAATTAAATCAATATCAGATTGTTGTAAACCAGCTTGTTTCAATGCTTTTGGAATGGCCTCAATTGGACCTATCCCCATAATTCTTGGAGGTACTCCGGCAACGCTATAACTCACTAATCTGGCGATTGGCTCAGCATTCAATTCTTTCATTTTCTTTTCAGAAACGACTAAAACAAATGCCGCTCCGTCAGAAGTTTGAGATGAATTACCCGCAGTTACACTTCCGACAGCATCGAATACAGGCTTCAATTTTGCCAGTTTTTCTAAAGTGGTATCAGCCCGTGGTCCTTCATCCGTATCTACCACATACGAACGTGTTTTCTTTTTCAGGTTTTCATCCAGATAGTTTTCATTTATGGTGATGGGCAAAACACCATCCTTTAAATGTCCATTTTTGATGGCATGAATGGCCTTTTCGTGAGATTTCAGTGCAAAGGCATCCTGATCTTCACGGCTAACCTTATATTCTTTGGCTACAGCTTCGGCAGTTAAACCCATTCCCCAATACCATTCAGGGTTATTTTTTGCTACTTCAGCATTTGGAACAAGTTTCCAGCCACCAAATGGCATTCCACTCATTACTTCCACACCACCAGCAATGATACAATCTGCCATACCAGCCTTAATTTTAGCAACTGCCGTAGCAATGGTATCCAATCCAGACGCACAGTAACGGTTCACTGTAACCCCAGGAACTTTATCAGTATCTAAGCCCATCAGCGAAATCATCCGGCCAATATTTAAGCCCTGTTCTGCTTCCGGTGTCGCATTACCTACAATCACATCATCAATTTGTTCCTTATCTAAATTTGGAACTGATGCCACCAAAGCCCTGATCACTTCTGCAGCAAGATCATCTGCCCTTGTAAAACGGAATACTCCACGTGGTGCTTTACCAACTGCTGTGCGGTATCCGGCTATAATATATGCTTCCATTTTTATTAGTATTAAGTAGCGAATATCAAGTATCAAGACATGGCTCGAAACTGGAATCGCCAATTTATTATTTTAAATCTGTCAGGAATCTTGATACTTGATACTCATATCTCGATACTCCATTTAATTCCTCAAGGGTTTCCCTTTTGTTATAATAGATTGAATTCTTTCTAACGATTTCCGTTCTCCTGCCAATGACAAGAATGCTTCTCTTTCTAAATCCAGCAAATACTGTTCGCTTACTTCTGTAGGAGATGACAGATCACCGCCACACATGACATAACCTAATTTCTCGGAGATTTTTTTATCATGTTCAGAAATGTAATGACCAGCATACATACTATTTGCACCTGCATAAACAATTCCTAAACCTTGTTTACCCAGCACCTTAATATCTGTTCTTTGTACGGGCTTGGTGTATCCGGCATCTGCCAATTCAATTGCCTTCGCCTTAGCATCCGCAAGTAAACGGTTGCGGTTCATAGAGATGGAAAATTTATCTTTTTGCAAATAACCCAGTTCAAAGGCTTCATAACCAGAAGTAGAAACTTTTGCCATTCCGATGGTTAAAAAACGCTCTTTTAAGGCATTCTGAACGATTTGGTCATCCTTATATTCATCAGAAGCGCGTAAAGCAAACTCTTTAGTTCCGCCCCCACCAGGAATCACACCTACCCCAAATTCAACTAAACCCATATAAGTTTCAGCTGATAATTGAACATGGTCAGCATGTAAGCTGAATTCACAACCACCACCTAAGGTTAAATTATGTGGTGCAACCACTACTGGAATAGAAGAGTAACGAATGCGCATAGAGGTATTCTGAAACATGCGAATCGCCATATTTAATTCATCCCATTCCTGCTCTACCGCCATCATGAAAATCATTCCAACGTTTGCACCTGCAGAGAAGTTTGCACCATCATTACCAATTACCAAACCTCGATAGTCTTTTTCAGCCATATCGATAGCCTTATTGATACCTGAAATCACATCACCGCCAATGGTATTCATTTTAGTATGGAATTCCACGTTTAAAATGCCATCACCTAAATCAATAATGGAAACGCCTGAATTTTTCCATAAGGTTTTATTTTCCCTGATATGATCTAAAATGATAAATTCATCTGTTCCAGGCAATGCCTTATAAGATTTGGTTGGAATATCATAGTACTTTTTAATGCCTGCCTCAACTTTATAAAATGAAGTATTGCCAGCATCAAGCATTTCATGCACCCAAGCCGCCGCCTGATTTCCATATTGCTCCATCCCTTCTATACCTTCTTTCACACCAACAGCATCCCAAAGCTCGAACGGGCCCAATTCCCAACCAAAACCAGCACGCATCGCATCATCAATACGGTACAACTCATCAGAAATTTCAGGGATACGATCTGAAACGTATTCAAATAACCCAAAAGAAGAATGGCGGAATAATTCACCTGCCTTGTCTTTTCCTTTAGCAAAAATCTTCATGCGATCCTGAAGATTTTCAACAGGTTTAGTCATTTCTAATGTTGCTGATTTGACCTTTTCCTGAGGTTTATATTCCAACGTTTTTAAATCCAGCGCCAGAATTTCTGTTTTTCCTTCTGCAGTTTTTGTTTTCTTATAGAAGCCTTGTTTAGTTTTATCACCAAGCCACTTATTTTCCTCCATTTTTTGCACATAGGCAGGAAGTTTAAATAATTCGTGGGCCTTATCATCCGGGCAATTATCATATAAGCCTTTTGCCACCTTAATCATGGTATCTAAGCCCACTACATCTGAAGTACGGAAAGTAGCCGATTTTGGTCTTCCCAATGCAGGACCTGTAAATTTATCAACCTCTTCAACCGTTAAATCCAGCTTGTCAACCAAATGAAGTAAAGCCATAATAGAATAAACTCCAACTCTATTGGCAATAAATGCAGGTGTATCTTTACATAAAACAGTCGTTTTACCTAAAAATTTATCACCATAATGCATTAGAAAATCAACGATTTCTGGTTTGGTATGTGGTGTTGGAATCACTTCCAGTAATTTTAAATACCGTGGCGGATTAAAAAAGTGTGTACCGCAGAAATGTGCTTTGAAATCTTCACTCCTACCTTCAGCCATTAAATGAATGGGAATTCCAGAAGTATTAGAGGTGATTAATGTGCCTGGTTTGCGAAATTGTTCTACCTGCTCAAAAACCTTCTTCTTAATATCTAGATTTTCTACCACTACTTCAATTACCCAATCAAAGCCAGCAATTTTCGACATGTCATCATCGAAGTTTCCGGTTTTAATTTTATTTAATACCTTTTTAGAATATACAGGTGATGGGTTTGTTTTCACCGCAGTTTGCAAAGCCGTATTAACAATTCGGTTCTTTACTGCCGGCTTATCTAAAGTCAGCCCTTTGGCCTGTTCTTCTGCCGTCAATTCTTTGGGGGCAATGTCTAAAAGCAAAACCTCTACACCAATATTGGCAAAGTGGCATGCAATTCGCGAACCCATGATACCCGAACCCAGAACGGCAACTTTATTAATGCTTCGTTTCATCAGTTTTTATTTATTATTTTATTAATCTGATAAGTTTGGCAGATCAAGCTTTAATATTTAATCTGCCTCGGTTCATCAGTATGCTAAATTTTTATTTCTGTAGTGATCTTAAACTAAATTCTCGCTTTGAAAGTCATTTAAAAAAGTTCACAATCACATGATCAATCAACAGTATAGGCTACAGTAATGTCATTCAATTTAATTAAGAGATTGATAAAGGTTTCTTTTTCTTTTTTTGAGAAATGCTCATCAAGATATTCGTTAAACTTTCGCACAACGCCTTTAGCTAACTGTTTCTTTTCTTTACCAAAGTCAGTCAGAAAAACTTTTACCGAACGCTTATCTCCGGCAGAAGCTTCGCGATAAATTAATTTTGCCTCTTCCATGTTGTTTAACATTCTGGATAGACTGGTTGCTTTTACACCAAGCAAGCCTGCCAGGTTAGAAACAGCAGTACCTTCTTCGTCATTAATATTAATCAGCATATAACCAATAGCCTGGGTAATTCCAAAACCCGATGCCATCTGATTGTATTTGTTAAACATATTTTGCCATGCAAATTTCACATGATAATCAATAGTTTGCTGTTGCTTCATTTCACTAATTTATTATGCTTGCATAACAAAGCTAATGAATGTATTTTGTTATTGCAATAGAAAATTTCAAAATAATTGTCAAAAGATTCTTATAATAGGGGGATACAATCAGACCTTGAACATTATGCTTTTTAAGAAAAGAAATCTAGTAATATATCTAATGATGCTCCCCGGCTTATCCGCGCTGGCGCAGACATCATATTTTGGAAATACGGCAACCAACATTGAAAAGATAGAAAAATTTAAGAAAACGACTACCTTATTTACGCTACCTTATTCTGGATATAAAGAAATTGAAAAATATAATGAAGCTATAAAAAAGGTTTGGACGATTACACCTTATAAAATCATTAAACCTGAAGAGTTGGCAACCTATCAGCGTTCAACAGATTATTCTTTTTTTTATCTCGACTCCTATCGTGAACAGATTGATACCATAAATAACTTAAACCTTGTTTACGGACTTAAGGTAATTTCTCAATCAATAAAGCCTGATAATATGGAAGAAACCACGCTGGCTACGATTACTTTATTTCCTGATGCACTTACCAACCTACAAATGACATTTATTGAGCAGTCAAATACCAAAAAAGCTGCAAGATCAAAACTGTTAAGTTTACTTTATAATCAAGCTGTTTTCTTTAACTGGTCTCCTGGCTTCCTTTCGGGTTATTTAAAACAGATTAATGATGGATTGTTATCAAATCAAACACGTGGGTTGGATTATTCGTTTTACAACACCAAAAGACTTCCAAAACTGATTAATGAAACATTATACGTTCCTGAATATGTTCGGGAAGTTTTCTCGTCCCAGACTGCTCCTTCTGCACAAGAGACTCCAGCTGAAGAACAATATCGATACAAACTCAAATTCGTATCAAATGAAATATTAGATAGCCTGATTCTGAATAAAGATTCAAACATTAAATACTTGGTTTATACCAAACGTTCGAATGATAAAATCATCAGCATCTATGATAGTACAGATGGATTATTGATTTATCAGATATTTTCCTTCCAATCGCCAAATTTTAGCATGAGTGATTTGAATAATATAAAGAAGACGATCAAATTGATTCAATAGTCATATTGTAATCAACCAAAAACAAAAAAGCTACGCCACAAAAAAAGCTCCCGATTTTCATCGGGAGCTCTCTCATTATAATCTTTTATCGACTAGTAAAGTGTAAATTCTACACGACGGTTTTTTTGACGACCAGCTGCAGTTTTATTCGTTGCAATTGGTTGACCCATTCCATAACCTGTAGCCTCGATACGTGATGCGTTTGCACCTTGAGATACTAAGTAAGCTTTTACAGATTCAGCTCTTTCTTTAGATAAACGTAAGTTTAATTCTTTTGAACCAGTGTTATCTGTGTGACCAGCTAATTTTAAGCTAAAGTTTTTCTGCACTAATAATGCAGCAACTCTGTTTAATGAAGCATAAGATTTAGAACGGATAGTTGCTTTACCTAAATCAAACTCTAAGTTTTTAATGGCTTCGCTAACTACTTTACGATCTTCTTCAGTAATTACAGTTACCTGAGGTTTTGGAGCCACTAATGGACAACCTGAACCATCTACAACTGTTCCTGATGGAGTATCTGGACATTTATCTAATTTATCAGCAACACCGTCACCATCAGAATCTTTTAAAATGTCAGACATTTCTGAACGTAATTTTGCGTTTTCAGCTTTTTGAGCATCAAGATCACCTTTTAAAGCATCAGCAGTTTGTTTAGCTTTTAATGCCTCGTCATAAGTTAATGCAACCGGATTGTGGAAAGCCAATTGTTTTCCACTTCCCAATGCAAATTCTAAACCAGCATAAGCATAGTTATATTTGTCATTGCTTCCTCTGTAATAACCATCTAAGTTATCGCCATCAATAAAATTGATTGTCCATCCTAAATCGAAGTTTACAGCATCAGAAATTTTAAATTTAGCACCAAGGCCTACTGGGATGATCAATTCACTGATTGTTTTATCACCAGCATATAATGAAGTACCGTTAGCAGTTGTAATTGTTGGTTTGTAACCAGCTAAACCTGCACCAGCAGATGCATAAAGTTGCAAAGCATTCTCTTTTTTAAACATATCGATGTTAAACATGTTCACCACAGCATTTAAACTACCCGAATATTCTAATTGGGTATCAAAAGCTGAAACCGAAGAGTTGTTTGCTACGCCACTGTCATAAGCTTCAGTATTATCACCCTTTAATTTACCTCTTACCCCGTCTAAACGTAAAGAGAAATAAGGTGTAAATTGTTTCTTAATGTAAAGGCCATAACCAAAACTAGTTTTGTTATTGCTAAAATCATTTTTACCACCTAGCGGAGAAAGTGGCGTTAAAGCACCAGCATTAACACCGATAGACCAAGTTCTAAAAGGTGTAGTTGAGGTAACTGGTTCCTGTGCCAAAGCAGCAGTTCCAATGAACAAACCGGCCAATGCTACCGGTAAAGACTTAAATAGATTTAATTTCATGTTCGTTATATTAATTTGTAAGCGTTAGCCATGATAAGCAATTGCCATACCAAAAATGACAATTCAAGAAAATTTTAACCAATTGAATCCTTAATACCCAATGGCCTGGTCATCACCCCGCGGATCTGCTCCCCCCTGATAACTTCCATATTTAGTTTTCAAAATAGCATCTACTCTACCAATAGCTCCCCGAGGCACCATTTTATATCCTTTTAATTTTAGTTTTTCCAGTGATACACTATCAATCGCATCCTTTTCAAAATATACTTCATCAGGTAACCATTGGTGATGAAATTTCTTGGCAGAAACTGCCTGTTGCATATTCATGTCAAAATCAATCACATTAATGATGGTTTGAAATACCGAGGTGATAATCGTTGAACCACCTGGTGTGCCCACTACCATAAATAAATTTCCATTTTTCTCTACAATGCTGGGGGTCATGGAACTTAACATTCGTTTATTAGGAGCAATGGCATTGGCCTCTCCACCAACCAATCCATACATATTAGGTGCGCCTGGTTTTACAGAAAAATCATCCATTTCATTATTTAACAGAAAACCTGCACCTTTCACCACAACCAGCGACCCATAAGAACCATTAAGAGTAGTGGTGATAGAAACAGCATTCCCATCATGATCTACAATAGAAAAGTGTGTCGTTTCTTCATGTTCAGCACCAATGATTTCTCCAGCCATCACCTGGCTACTTGGTGTCGCAGCAGACCAGCTAAAATTGGTCATACGTTTTTTATTATAGGCTGTACTGAGTAACTGACTCTGAGGAACATTGTAAAAATCAGGATCACCAAGGTGCGTTGCACGATCTGCATAAACCCTTCGCTCTGCCTCCACAATTACCTGAATCGTAGAATCTTTGTTGTAACCCCATCTTTTTAGGGGAAAAGGTTCTACACTTTTTAGCAATTGTATCAATGCAATACCACCACTCGAAGTTGGTGGCATGGTAATAATTTTATATCCCCGATAATCACCTGTAATAGGCTTGCGCCATTTAGCATGGTAATTTTGTAAATCTTCTTTGGTAATCAATCCTTTTCCACCTTGCATTTCTGCTAAGATAGAATCTGCAACAGGCCCTTCGTAAAAACCTGCCCGGCCTTTTTCCTGAATGTGCTTCAATGTATTGGCCAATTCATTCTGCACCAGCAAATCATTTTCTTTCCAGGTACTTTCTAAATTTATAAATGCTGTTCCTTTAGGATTAAACATCATAAGTTTTTGATGCAAACCATTTAATTCCCCTGCCTGGCGCTTTGTAATTTTGAAGCCATTATGCGCTAAATCTATTGCCGGCTGAAGTACCTGCGCCCAGGTTAACTTACCATATTTGCGATGGGCTTCTACCATCCCATCTACAGATCCCGGAACACCTGCGGCCAAGTGCCCATATAAACTTTTGTCCACAATAGGATTTCCAGCAGCATCCAGATACATATCCCTGCTTGCGCCTGCAGCAGCTTTTTCTCTAAAATCAAGTGTATTTACTTCACCTTTCGCAGAACGGTAAACCATAAAACCACCACCCCCAATATTGCCCGCATTTGGGTACACTACAGCTAATGCAAATTGCACCGCTACCGCAGCGTCAACTGCGTTACCCCCTTTTTTTAAGATATCAATCCCTACCTGCGATGCTTCGGGATGTGCAGATACCACCATTCCATTTTTATATTCACCACTATTGTTTTTACCAAGCTGCCCGGTTACACATCCTGAAATGATGATGGCAATGGCGATAAAAACTGTTGAGAGCTTAATGAGCGGCTTTATAGTTTTCTGCATCCTTATATATTTTTTCAATAATATCAATATTTTTTTCTGTAATTACTTTTCGTTTTAAGCTTAATTTAGGAGTTAGCTCTCCACCATCAATGCTCCATTCTTTAGGCAGTAAGGCAAATCTTTTAACCTGTTCCCACTTGCCAAAATCAACACTTAATGCTTCAACAACTTCATTATACTTAACTAAAACCTGCTCGTTTTTAATCAGTTCTTCCTGAGAGGTAAAAGCAATACCTTTTTTAGTTGCCCAGGATTTTAGGGTTTCAAAATTTGGAACAATTAAGGCCGATGGGAATTTTCTATTCTCACCTAACACCATAATCTGCTCAATAAAAATAGATTCTTTATATTTATTCTCCAGCATTTGCGGCGCAACATATTTACCACCTGCCGTTTTAAACATTTCTTTTTTGCGATCGGTAATTTTTAAGAATCTACCATCTATTAATTCACCGATATCGCCAGTATGGAACCATCCTTCCTGATCCAGTGCTTCATCTGTTAAATCAGGACGTTTATAATAACCTTTCATTACCTGATGGCCTCTGGTTAACACTTCACCATCCTGGGCAATTTTAACTTCAACACCCGTAATCACTTCGCCAACGGTTCCAAACATGGTACCACCGAAACGATTAACCGTAATTACCGGAGAGGTTTCTGTTAGGCCATAACCTTCAAAAACAGGCATCCCCGCTGCCCAGAAAATTCGGGCTAAACGTGGGTTTAAAGCAGCTCCACCAGATACAATCACTACAATTTCTCCCCCCAAAGCTTCTTGCCACTTTTTAAACACCAGTTTTCTGGCAATACTTAATTTGAAGTTATACCAGGCCCCGGCATCAATCGTGTATCGTTCGGCCAAAGCCACAGACAAAAAAAAGATTCCTCTTTTAATACCTGTCAGGGCTTTACCCTTTTCCATGATCTTATCATATACCTTTTCCAGCAATCGTGGTACCGTAGAAAATGCATTGGGTTTTACATGCTGAATATCTGCTACAATAGTTTCCATACTTTCTGCATAATAAACCGCGGTATGGTTATATAAATACAGATAGATAATCATCCGCTCAAAAATGTGCGACAACGGTAAAAAGCTTAATCCCTTTTCTACACCTTTAGGCATAACCACCAATGAATTAACAAAATTGGAAACCAGATTATTATGCGTTAACATTACACCTTTAGGCGTTCCTGTTGTACCAGAGGTATAAATTAAGGTAAGAATATCTTCAGGATCTACCTTGTCACGAAATTCATCAAGATTAATATCATCTGAAGTTTTTCCAAGATCAGTTAAAACTTTCCAATTCTCAACACCTTCAACCTCATTAAAACTATATATTTTGATAGCAGGATTAATCTCCTGAATACAAGGCTTTACTTTTTCATAGAGTTCCTGATCAGCAACAAAAATGATGGAAATTTCTGCATCTTTTAAAATGAACTGAATATCATGTCCGGCTAAGGTTGGATATAATGGAATTTGATAAGCCCCTATTTGATTGACAGCAAAATCAACGATATTCCATTCTGGCCTGTTGTGAGACATTACCCCCACCCGGCTGTCTTTTGCCATTCCAACACTGATTAATCCGCGGCTCAGGTCATCAACCGCACCACAGAATTCTGTTGTACTATAATTAACCCACTTTCCTTTTATTTTCCCACTAACAAATTCTTGCTTAGGTTGTTCCAAGCTGTATTTTAATAGATCGAAAACTCGTTTAATTTCTGCAGCCATATCATTCAATATATTTGGTTAAGTTAAAAAAATCAACACAAAAGATATCACATCTTATTATGTTTTCCTTTGAATAATTTCGTCTGAAGATGGTAAACCTGAACAAAATCTATCATTCAAAAATATTTGACTAAACTTAAGAATTACATAATTACTATGCAAGCATTGTTTTTTATCTTTAAAATTTTGACCCAAAAAATATAATCGGCATTAAAGTTGTTAGGCAGATCTTAATTAAAAAATTATTAATTTAAAAAGCTCGATTATGAGGAAGTTATTTACAATTTTAGGGTGCATTGCTTTATTTACTGTTGCTACAACAACCGTTAAAGCACAAAATTACAAAAACGCAATTGGCGGTCGTTTTGGAAGTTACAATGGTGTTTCTTTTAAAACGGGCTTAAGCAAAGGCGCTATGTTAGAGTTAATTGGAAATTTTAGAAGTAACAACAGTTTTAGCTGGGTACAATTAACAGGCTTATATGAAGTTTATAATCCAATTAAAGGGGCTGATGGCTTAAATTGGTACTACGGTGGTGGTGCAAGTGTTGGCTCTGTGAAAACTAAATTTAATGATGAAAGCGACATTTACTTAGGTGTAAATGGTGTTTTAGGTTTAGATTATAAATTTAAAGGTGCTCCAATCAATTTATCTTTAGACTGGATCCCTACTTTAAGATTAACCCCAGATACTGATTTTTACAGCGGTGATGTTGGCTTAGGCGTTCGTTTCACTTTCTAAAAAATAATTTTTTACAAAAAGTCCTGCAAGATTCATTTCTTGCAGGACTTTTTTTTATTGACTCCAACCTCACCACTCCAAATTTACTCCCCTAGCCATTTGGCAAAAACCGCTTTTTGTTCAGGTGTAGCATTCTCATTAATGGTAGCCTTTAAACGTACGTTTGGATTTTCTTTTAATGTTAAAGAAATTTCTTTCTCTAAACCATCACGCATTACTTTTAACTTTAACACATCACCAATTTTTTTCTTGGTCACTAAAGGCAAAACCTCCAGAGAAAGCGCCGCACTTCGTAATTTGATCGATTCCAGGGCATCATTAACGCTTTTATCATCCAATGAAATAATTTCATCGTTAACATTTAAACCAGCATCCCATGCAGCAGAATTTCTGGCAATTGAAGTTACATTAATAGTTCCGGCATTGGTTAGCTGACCATTCACACCGCTCACTGGTTTTTCAGGCGTAGCATTTTCTGTAGTAACATCTACACCAGCCAGCTTAAAGTATTTTTGATATTCCACATCATCTACTCCGTTCACATATTTTGCCCAGAAATTTGTAAAACTGATTCCAGCAACTTTTTCTACCATTGCCTTAAACTCCGCATCTGTATAACCACGTTTCAGGGTTTTGCATTGCAGGTACATGGCTTTCATTACATCATCAAGACTTTTGGCTCCTTTAGTAGCATTAATGATTTCTAAGTCCATTAAAATACCAACTACCTCACCTTTATTGTAATAAGAGATGGAATTATTCCTGGAGTTTTCATTCGGGCGATAGCCAATAATCCAGGCATCATAACTGGATGAAGCTGCAGATTGATATTTAGCTCCGGGCGTATTCACCACCGTACCCACAGCACCTGCTAGATCATTTACAAATTTGGCCGCATCATTAAAGCCAGCCCTGTGCATATATTTGTTCTCGTAATAGGAAGTAAAACCCTCTGCCACCCAAAGATTGGTAGTATAGTTCTCATTATCATAATCAAATGGCCCCAAGGCTACCGGACGTAAGCGCTTAACATTCCAAAGGTGATGATATTCATGCGCAACAAGTGCCAAGAAACCTTTATAACCAGCCTCCGTATTGTAAGCATTTCTGGTGGCACCCAATGTGGTAGAGTTTAAATGCTCCAGGCCACCGCCACCTCTTAAAAAGTTATGAACGATAAAAACGTAATGTTTATTTGGGTTTTCTCCATAAACTTTAGTAGGCTCTTCTACAATTTTAGCCATATCCACTTTAAGTTTTTCCTTATCGTAGTTTCCGCCGCCATACATGGCTACTTCATGGCGAACACCTGCTGCCATAAACTCGAAAACATCCTGGTTACCAACCTCAATCGGACTATCATATAGAATATCAAAATCTGTAGCACGATAAGTAAATTGTTGCCCTGCAACAGGCTCCAATCCTGTAGATACTTTACTCCAGGTATTAAAAGGAATAATCTTAACTGTGCTTGGCGACTTAATCATGCCATCGGGATGCATAAAAATTCCCGTAGGAGATAAGAAAGCATGTGATTCATCAATAAATGGTGTACGCACGGAAATTTCAAATGCATAAACACGATAATTTATTTTAATATGAGCAGCTTTAGCTGAAAAAATTCGCCAGGTATTTTTTCTCACCTTTTCTACCTTAACGGCTTTGCCGGATGCAGTTGCTTTAAATTCTTCCACGCTTTTTTCAAACTCACGGATCAGATAAGAACCTGGTGTCCAAACGGGCATTTTAACATCTACATAATCTTTCGCTAAGCCAGAAATATCCATCTGAACTTCAGCATAATGTGCCTGTGGTTCTTTAAAAGAAACTTCAAAGCCAATTTTCACCTGCGCCTTCGCTTCCATAATACACGTTAGTACTAAAACTAAACCTAAAATTGATTTTTTAATAAACATATTTAAATGTGATTTGCCACAAATTTATATTTATTGCTTATGTTTTCTAATTAAAAACCAAAAAGGGCTGTAAAATAGTTGTGAGGCTTTAGTTTGAAGTCATGAATATGGAGTCGATTGTTACAAGTTCAAAGTCTTAACTATAGCACCCATAGCCTAAAATGAATTGTTAATGCATAACGCCACACTCATACCTGAAGACTCAAAGCTAAGTAACATCCTTAGTACAACAAATTTAACACTAAACTATTTGAATATTTTTACACTCTAATATCAGGCGTTAATTATTTTAATTTTAACGATCTGATAAGCACGACACAAATATAAACATGAAGAAAAGGTATATCATTTATGCTGTTTTGGCTATTGGCCTGGCCTACCTCGTATATTACAGAATTAATGCCAATAAAAAGATAGAAGGTAAAGGAGCCGGTGGTGCCCAGGCAAAAGGTGGTGATGGAGCTAAAGGAGGTGGTGCAGGTGCCCCAATGGTTGTTGAAGGTATTATAGTGAAACTTACATCGTTTGATAATGACTTAGAAGTAACCGGAGCCATTGATGCCAATGAATCAGTTGTTTTAAAAAGCGAAATATCGGGCCTGGTGACCGGTATTTATTTTAAAGAGGGTACAAATGTAACCAAAGGCAGTGTGCTGGTTAAAATCAATGACAGAGATATTCAAGCACAATTACAGGAAGCCATTACCAAACAGAAACTTTCTGCAACGAATGAAAACCGTGCAAAACAATTATTGGCAAAAGGAGCAATCAGTCAGGAAGAATATGACACCTCTTTAGCTGATTTCAGGTCATTACAATCGCAATCGCAACTGGTTAGAGCGCAATTGGCTAAAGCAACCATTAGGGCACCATTTTCTGGAAGGATTGGTTTGCGTAGCATTTCTGAAGGCACTTATTTAACACCAGCAACAGTGATTGCCAATTTGGTGAGTACCAATCCCATTAAAATTACCTTTTCCATTCCGGAGAAATATGCCGGTCAAATTAAATCCGGTTCATCCATTACATTTACAACAGATGGATCAACAAAGGAGAATACCGGAAAAATATATGCAATAGAACCGGGTATTAATGCAACCACCAGAACATTGCAAATCAGGGCATTCGCACCAAATGCAGATAATACTTTGCTACCAGGATCATTCGCTAAAATAAAACTGGCACTGAACACTTTACAAGATGCCATATTAATTCCAAACCAGGCAGTAGTACCGGTTTTAAAAGGAAAGATTGTGTACATCCAGAAAAATGGAAAAGCACAGGAAGTTAAAGTAGAAGCCGGCACGCGGACAGATGAAAACATTGTTATTACATCCGGATTAAAGGCTGGCGACACGGTATTAACAACCGGATCCATGGCTTTGAAAAAAGATGCTCTTGTAAAAGTTAACCTGGTTAAACAATAATTATGAGTATCTCTACCACGAGTATAAAAAGGCCAGTTCTAGCCATCGTAATGAACTTGTTAATCGTACTTTTTGGCATCATCGGTTACACCTTTTTGGGCGTAAGGGAATATCCTTCCATTGATCCAACAGTAGTATCCGTTAGAACTTCCTACCCTGGTGCCAACTCAGATATTATTGAATCGCAGATTACAGAGCCCTTAGAAAAATCAATTAACTCTATTGACGGAATTCGGAACATTTCCTCTTCCAGTAATCAAGGCACCAGTAACATCACTATCGAATTCAACCTGGACAAAAATATTGAAGAGGCGGCGAATGATGTTCGTGATAAGGTTTCGCAGGCAGGCAGAACGCTACCAAAAGATATTGACGGTTTACCAGTGGTGAGCAAAGCAGATGCAAACTCCGATCCTATTTTATCCATGACCATTCAAAGTGATAAAAGAAACACACTGGAATTGAGTGATTTTGCTGAAAATGTTATCGCTGATCGGATTCAAACCATCCCGGGCGTAAGTAGTGTGCAGATTCAAGGTCAGCGGAAGTATGCCATGCGGATTTGGATGGACCCAAATAAATTAAGTGCATATGGCCTTACGTCACAAGATATTGTAACAGCTCTTGATAATGAGAACGTTGAATTACCTTCTGGAAAAATTACTGGAGCCACTACGGAATTAACGGTTAAAACTTTAGGGAAGTTAACTAACGAAACTCAGTTTAATAACCTGATTCTAAAATCAGACAGTAACCAGGTAATCAAATTAAAAGATGTGGGCTATGCTGTTTTGGGCCCTGAAAACGAAGAAACTATTTTAAGAGAATCGGGCAAGCCAATGGTTGCAGTGGCTATCATTCCACAACCGGGAGCCAATTACCTTGACATTAGTAATGAATTTTACAAGCGTTTTGATAAGTTAAAAGCAGATATCCCTCAGGATATTAAACTAAAAGTTGCGCTAGACAATACGCTTTTCATCAAGCGCTCCGTAACAGAAGTAGCCGAAACAATTGGTTTATCACTCGTGCTGGTGATTCTGATCATTTACCTGTTTTTCAGAGACTGGGCAATCGCTTTCAGGCCCCTCATTGATATCCCGGTATCATTGGTTTTCACATTCTTTATTATGTATGCTTTTGGCTTTTCGATAAATGTTTTGAGTTTACTGGCCATTGTACTGGCAACCGGATTGGTGGTTGATGATGGTATTGTAGTGACTGAAAATATTTTTAAGAAGGTTGAAGAAGGTATGTCGCCTTTTGAAGCAGCAATTAAAGGCTCAAATGAAATTTTCTTTGCTGTAATCTCTATCTCCATTACATTGGCTGCAGTTTTTTTACCTGTTATTTTTTTGCAGGGCTTTGTCGGGCGATTGTTCAGGGAATTTGGTATTGTAATTGGTGCGGCCGTTTTAATTTCAGCATTTGTATCGCTTACCCTTACCCCAATGTTAAATGCTTATTTAATGAAACCAGGCGGACACAAGCCGTCCAGGTTCTACAATTGGACAGAGCCTTATTTTGTTAAATTAAATGATTCTTACGCATCAAATCTGAATAAATTTTTAGATCGCCGCTGGCTTTCTATCCCCATTATTGTGGTTTGTATGGGTCTGATTTTTCTATTCTGGAAATTATTACCCAAAGAAACAGCCCCTTATGATGATAGAAGTGCCATCAATATCAGCGCCACCACTCCTGAAGGTTCCTCATTTGCTTACACAGATCAATTTATCCTGAAATTAAATCAGCTGGTAATTGATTCTGTTCCAGAGAAAAATGTGAACATTACCATTACCTCACCTGGTTTTGGAGGTTCTGGTTCTGTAAACTCAGGTTTTGTGAGAATGGGATTGGTTAATCCTGAAGACAGGGAACGATCGCAGAAAGACATTGCTGATATGCTGACCAGAATTACCAAAAAATACAGCGAAGGAAAAACAATCGTTAACCAACAACCTACTATTTCTGTAGGCCGTAGAGGTGGCTTACCAATCAGTTATATCATTCAGGCACAAAATTTCGATAAACTGCGGGAAAAAATCCCATTGTTTATGGATGCAGTGGCGAAAGATCCAACCTTTACCGTTTCTGATGTTAACCTAAAATTTAATAAACCTGAGATTAACCTTACCATCGACAGAGATAAGGCAAAAAACCTGGGAGTTTCCATCTCTGCCATTGCACAAACCCTTAATTTAGGTTTAAGCGGACAGCGCTTTTCGTACTTTTTTATGAACGGCAAGCAATACCAGGTAATTGGTCAGTTTGATCGTGGCGACCGTAAAGACCCATTAGATTTAAGTTCTGTTTATGTACGTAGTGATAAAGGTGAATTGGTGCAGCTAGATAATCTGGTAACGGCAAAAGAAGAAAGTAGTCCGCCACAGTTATACCGGAACAACCGTTTTATTGCCGCTACGGTTTCAGCAGGATTGGCACCAGGTAAAAGTATAGGTGAAGGAATTGATGCGATGGATGCCATTTCATCAAAAATTCTGGATGAAACTTTTTCAACGGATTTAAGTGGTGAATCCCGCGATTTTAAAGAAAGTTCTTCGAATACTTTTTTTGCTTTTGGCTTAGCTTTATTATTGGTTTACCTCATCCTTTCAGCACAGTTTGAAAGTTTCAAAGATCCGATTATCATCATCCTTACCGTACCTATGGCTGTTGCAGGAGCCTTTCTTTCCCTCTGGTTATGTGGCCAAAGCTGGAATATTTTTAGTCAGATTGGAACCATTATGTTAATTGGTCTGGTAACAAAAAATGGTATCCTGATTGTTGAATTTGCAAACCAATTGAAGGAAAAGGGTACGCCCATTCCAGAAGCCATCCGCGAAGCATCTGTTTCGCGTTTGCGACCAATTTTAATGACGAGTTTAGCCATTGCCATTGGCGCACTTCCTATTGCTTTGGCTTTAGGTGCGGCTGCCAAAAGTAGAATGAGTATGGGAACAGTAATTGTAGGTGGTACCATGTTTTCATTAGTCCTTACCTTATTTGTTATTCCAGCCATCTATTCTTATTGGGCAAAACCTTATAAACCAAATAAACAATTAAAAGATGCGCATCGCTTCGAAGAAGAAGCCCTAAACACAGCACATTAAGATGAGCATAAAGATCAAAATATTCATTATCCTTTTATGCCTGTCTATCTCCGGATTTGCACAGGAAAAACTCAGTTTGCAGGAAGCGATTACAATTGCTTTGCAAAACAATTACGACATCAAAATCAGCAAGAATGATTTATCAATTGCACGCAACAATGCAAATATTGGCAATGCGGGCATGTTGCCAACTGTAGCCGGAACATATAGTAACGGTGGAAGCATTCAAAATACCCGCCAAACCCCGGTTACTGGTGAAGACCGGGTAATTCGTGGCGCCAGAAGTACCAACAATGATTTAGGCGCAGACTTAAACTGGACCATTTTTGATGGTTTTACCATGTTTGCCAATTATGACCGCTTAAAAGAATTGCAAAAACAAGGTGAAATCACCGCCAGACTCAACGTTTTAACTACGGTTTCTGATGTGATTACAGCCTATTACGATGTGGTAAGGCAACAACAGCTAATGGTAGCCGCCGATAGTGCCATTGATGTTTCCGTTTTGCGTACCAATATTGCGAACACTAAACTGCAACTTGGCCGTGGATCGAAACTTGATGTTTTAACAGCAAAGGTAGATTATAACACAGATACTTCTAACTATTTACAGATCAAAAATGCGTTGCAAGTAGCCAAGGTTCGTTTAAACCAACTCATGGTAAGGGATATTAGCAGCCAATTTTCCGTAGTTAATGATATTGATGTTAATACTGGTATTCTATTTAGCAAGCAAGCTGAAATTGCGGCAAAGCAAAACCCCGATTTACAAAATGCATTTATCAATCAAAAAATAGCCTCCTTAAATCTGAAAGCCATTCGAGGGGCGAGGTATCCGGTTGTAAGTTTAAACTCAGGCTATAGTCGAACAAACAGCACGAGCCCCACAGGTTTTAACCAGAAATTTGCTGCTAATGGCTTTACTTACGGCGTAACGGCAAGCCTCAATATTTTCAATGGATTTTTACAACGTCAGAATGAACGGAATGCAAAAATTAATATTGAAACCTCAAAGCTCAACTTCGAAAAAACAAAGCTTGATGTTAACTCACAATTATTAACCGCCTATCAAAATTACAGCACCTATTTAGATTTGATTAAGCTAGAGCAACGAAACGTAGATTTGGCTAAAGAAAATTTAGACATTACCTTAGCTAAATATCGTTTGGGTAGCATTGCCCCACTTGAATTACGAGAAGCCCAACGCAATGCCATTGATGCTCAAAACCGATTTATTGAAATGCAGTTTCAAGCCAAATTAGCAGAAACTACACTAAAAGAAATTAGCGGGAATATTGATTTGTCGAATTAGTTTAGACTTACAAATTCAATGTAAAAGCATTTTCGATTGTTAATGTATGAAGTAAAAGATTTTTAGTTTTTATTGTTTGTATTTCCACAAAATTATTCTTCAAATGATATTAGCATATATGCTGATATTTTTCTCGTACAAGCTACCTATTTTTTTTAATGAAAGTATCCTAAATAATCAATTGAAAAAACTCAAACCATAGTGTCTAATTGTCTATAAGAAAAAATCTCAATACTTAAAGTTGTGTATTTGTATAATTTATTTTTTAAATTTAGCAACCAAATATATACAATATGGATGCCGATCTAGCACGATCACTCAGAGCCAAACTATCCTTATTACAAAGCGAGCCACTTTCTGGTGGCATTGTAGCTAAGAACTTGCACATTAGTGATAATGGCAGCGGCGAGCTAACCTTATACGGTGATTTTACCATCACCCTGAAAGTGTTAGACCTCACTACAACTGGCGCACCTAACTTAAACAGCTTAATGACTTTTACCCAACAGGTGATTACAACAAAATTAAGGGGTGGGGGTTATAAAGGAGGTATTTCCTATTTTAAATATAATACATCTAAGAAAGCGTTTGATTTTCATAAAAATCAAACTTATTCAGTAAGATATAATTTTAATTTCAACATTAACGTTCAACAAATAAATATGTTGAGTCAATTAAAAGGGAACGACTTTGTATTAGCTGTTGTCGATAGCATTGGCCATCAATTTACCGATCCGTATGGAAGAAGGCAAGGTTCAGGGGGACTTACCAAAGGTCAAAGCTGGCCAGCTATCGTTTCTTATAACAGCTGGATAAAAGATAAAAACATTGGTGTTCATGAATTCTTCCATACATTAGGCTTGGATGATATTGAAGATAATAGCAAGAAAAATAGATTAATGTATCATCTAGGGAATAATACTGGCTATTCCATTTCAGATTTAGAAAGAGGAGATTTAATGGAATATATTTTAGGTGATATTAACAATATCTTGAAGAAGAATTATTCAAATACAAGCATAAATACAGATAGCAGATTAAAAATATTCCTAAATAACCCTATCAATGGTTTCAAATATAATAAAGCTAAGTTTAGGTAGTCTTTTGGTTTTTGTAATGTTCGCATGTACAAATGAGACTAAAAGTATTAAACAGATAAGTACAGAAATAATAGATACCTGTAAATATTACAGATCTGATGCCCGTCAAGTTGTGTCCAGTTTGAGTTGTTATACTTGCCATGCTAAAGCTGAGGTAAGGATAAATAATATGCCAACATTTAGTGAAATCTCTTCGATGGACAGTTTAAAAATAATAAACTTTGCATTTATCAAAAAACATAACGGTTGGTTTAGTAATACAGGAGTATATAAAAGTGCTAGAATGGATACCTTAAATGATTGTGAAATAAAAAGTGTGATCCGTTATATCAAAGATTATAATCGGGATACACCACCTATGTCTAGCCAATAATGCCAATGGTTTCAAATACAATAAAGCTAAGTTTAGGTAGTTTATCAATCTTTTTATTTTTAAGTTGCCAATATGCAACCGAATATAAAAACAGTGTATGTAATAAAACTTCAGATACCTGTAGATATTACAGGTATGATGCAGGCCAGATCATTTCTAATTATGGCTGTAAGAATTGCCACGTTTCTATTAATGTAAATAAAATTGATACTTATGGCTTGATAACATTAAGAGGCTTGGCAGTTATGGATAGCCTAAAGCTAATTGATTATGCATTTACTAAAAAACATAAAGGTTGGTATAGTAAAAATGGAGATCTTAAAACAGCTAGGATGGATACTTTAAGTGATTGCGAAATAAGAAGTGTGATTCGTTATATTAAAGACTTTGGCAGAGATATACCAATGCCCAGCCAATGATGCCAATTGTTTCAAATTTAATAAAACTAAGTTTTGGTAGTTTGCTTTCCATATTGCTATTCGCATGTCAAAATGCAAAAGAAAATACAGTTAAAAAATCGATAGATACCTGTAGGTTTTCAAGGTATGATGTTGGTCAACTTATATCTAATTTCGGCTGTAAAAATTGCCATATCGCCTCGATTGAAGAAAGAGTTGATAGTAAGGGTTCGATTACATCTAGAGGCTTAGCTGCTTTAGATAGCCTAAAGCTAATTGATTATACATTTACCAAAAAACATAAAGGATGGTATAGTAAAACCGGAACATTTAAAGCTTCCCAAATGGACACTTTAAGTGATTGTCAAATAAAAAGTGTAATACGTTACATTAAAGACTTTGGCAGAGATATCCCGATGCCTGTCCATTAATATTTAAAGTTTATCAGTACAATGATCAAATAATATTAGGCAAACAGATATGGAATCAACCCTAATTGTAAGTAACGAAATTATTGCAAGTATAATATTCTCCAATTAATATTTATATTTATTGCCATGATACTTGTTGCAGATAGTGGCTCATCAAAAACCGATTGGATGGGTTATCTTAATGGCGAAACCATAAGATTTAATACCACTGGAATAAACCCTTATTTTTTAAGTGAGCAGGACATTTCGAAGTTAATTTCGAAAAATGAAACCGTAATACAATATGCCGATCAGGTAAAGGAAATTTACTTTTTTGGTGCAGGCTGCTCTTCACCAGATAAACATGAAGTAGTTTCTAACGGACTATCCGAGGTTTTTCAAAACGCTTTCATTTCTGTAGATCACGATTTGCTGGGCTCGGTATATGCCACATGTGGAAATGCCGAAGGCTTGAACTGCATTTTAGGAACAGGATCTAACATTTGCTATTTTGATGGCAAGAAAATCCATGATGGCCATCATGGCCTGGGTTACGTACTGGGTGATGAAGGTTCCGGTACCTTTTTCGGCAAAAAGGTATTATTGGCTTATTTATACAATAAAATGCCTACAAGCCTGGCTGCAGAATTTAAGAAAGCTTTCCCTGCGGATAAGGAGCAAATTATCACCAATGTTTACCAGAAACCCTTCCCTAACATTTACCTGGCTGGTTTCAGTCGTTTTATGGCCAGCCATCGTGAGCATCCTTTTATTCAGGACATTTTAAGAACCGGATTTCAGGAATTTGTAGACTCCAACGTTAAGGATTATCCAAAATATAAAGATGTTCCATGCCATTTCGTAGGCTCCATTGCCTATTATTACCAGGAAACCCTGATTGAAGTATTAGAAAAGAATGGAATTGAAGTAGGAAAAATATTACAGAAACCCATCGAGGAGCTCTTCAACTTTATTCTTCAGAAAGAAGGAATTGTTCAACAAGCAAGTTAATTTGCTCCAAAAATCTTTTGATATAAATTAATTGTTAAAATATTCTTAAGATTGTAAACTTAACAAGATACATTTTGTTATAATTTTAACAGCAATTAAATGGCTCATAACATATGAAAAGAATCCTGGTAGTAGATGATGATATTGAGGTTTTAGAAACCATACAATTAATACTGGAAATCGGTGGCTTCAAAGTATCGTCACTTAATGATGGTGAAGAAGTATTTAACAGAATTGAAAGTTTCAAACCAGATTTGATTTTACTTGATATCTCACTTGGTCATATTGATGGGCGTGTTTTATGTGAGCAATTAAAATCCATTGAAAGCACTTCCAAAATTCCAATTTTATTAATCTCTGGCCTATATAATCAAAATGATTTTACAACATTGAATTATGGTCAGGATGATTTCCTTTCAAAACCATTTCAAATGGATGTATTGTTAAAAAAGATCACTAAAATTCTTTCTTTAGAAGAAGACAAACCAAGTTTTCACCTGAATTAAAATATACAGACTTTATTAAAAGCCAAAATATTTAACCGTTTTTTGGCTTTTTTAGTTTACTCAATTATAGCACGCAAACATAGGATCGGAATTGGGAGTATAACATTCCAGGCATATATTTCTATCTAAACTTAATCTGTTTTGTGAAACGCTACCCACTAGGTTATTACCCGAAAAGGAGATTGCTTCGCCATTCTTCCTTAGCCATAACGGCTGTCATTTTGGCAAATAAAACCCTTTGGAACAAGCATTGATATGCAAGTGTAGATTAAACAATTATTTACATATGAGCATACAAGAAAAAGGAAACATCTCGATACATACCGAGAACATCTTCCCGATAATTAAAAAGTTTTTATACTCCGATAATGAGATTTTTCTCCGTGAGTTGGTTTCAAATGCAGTAGATGCAGTTCAGAAAATCAAAAGACTAGGTTCATTAGGTCAGTTTAATGGCGAAGTAGGTCAACCTTTAGTAAAAGTAGCAGTTGATAAAGACGCAAAAACCATTACCATCAGCGATAATGGTTTAGGTATGACCGCCGAAGAAATTAAAAAATACATCAATCAGGTTGCATTTTCTGGCGCTAGCGAATTTGTAGAGAAATTTAAAGACGCTAAAGATGCCAATGAAATCATCGGTAAATTTGGTTTAGGTTTTTACTCTGCCTTTATGGTTGCAGATTTGGTTGAGATTCAAACTTTATCTTATCAGGATGGTGCAGAACCTGCCCGTTGGGTTTGTGATGGTAGTACAGAATTTGAAATTACTGAAGGTACAAAAACTACCCGTGGTACAGATATCATTCTTCATGTTAACAAAGATTCTGAAGAGTTTTTAGAAGAATCAAAATTGCAGGAAATCCTAAATAAATATGCTAAATTTTTACCTGTTCCCATTCAGTTTGGTACAAAAACCGAATCTGTAGAAGATGGTGAAGATGAAGAAGGAAAGAAAAAGTATAAAGATATCGAAGTTGATAACATCATCAATACTACAAATCCAATCTGGACAAAAGCACCTGCAGATTTGTCAGATGAAGATTACCTAAACTTCTATCGTGAATTGTATCCGTTTAGTGAGGAACCATTATTCTGGATTCACCTAAATGTAGATTATCCATTTAACTTAACCGGTGTATTGTATTTCCCGAAATTGAAAAATGATTTCGAAATGCAACGCAACAAAATCAAATTATATTCACGCCAGGTATTCATTACCGATGAAGTTAAAGATATCGTTCCGGAATTTTTGATGTTACTTCATGGCGTAATTGATTCACCTGATATCCCTTTAAACGTATCTCGTAGTTTTTTACAGGCCGATAGTAATGTTAAAAAAATCAACAATTACATCACTAAAAAGGTAGCCGATAAATTAGCTGAACTATTTACCAAGGATAGAAAAGCTTTTGAAGATAAATGGAAAGACATTGGTTTATTCGTGAAATATGGAATGATCAGTGAAGAGAAATTCTATGATAAGGCAAAAGATTTCGCTTTAGTAGGGAACACTAAAAATGAACTTTTTACCTTAAATGAGTACAAAGAGAAGGTTGCACCATTACAAACAGATAAAAACGGAACGGTAGTTTATCTATATTCAAATGATGCAGCAAAACAAGATGCATTTATTCAATCGGCTAATAAAAAAGATTATGATGTTTTGGTGTTAGATTCACCAATTGATAATCACTTTATTAATCAAATGGAGCAAAAACTAGAAAAAACAACTATTAAACGAGTTGATTCGAGTGTTGCTGACAAACTGATTGAGAAAGATGAAGTGAATGAGCATGTATTATCTGAAGATCAGGTTAAGGAAGTTACAGCAATCTTTGAAAAAGCGATTACTAAACCTGGTATGCAGGTAGAGGTTATTGCATTAAATCCTGATGAATTGCCTGTAACCATTACCATGGATGAATTTATGCGCCGGATGAAAGATATGGCTGCTATGGGTGGCGGAATGGGCTTTTATGGCCAGATGCCTGATAACTACAAAGTGGCAATTAATGGAAATCATAAACTGGTTAGTAAAATTTTAAATGCTGAAGGCGAAGAACAAAGCAACCTGGCTAAACAAGCGGTAGATTTAGCTTTATTGGCTCAGGGAATGTTAACAGGTGCTGAATTAACAGCTTTTGTAAGCAGAAGCGTAGCGTTAATATAAAGTAAATAATGATTTAAAAAGGGAGAAATCGAAAGGTTTCTCCCTTTTTTCTTTTAAACAAATGGACATAAAAAAAAGTCCTAATAAATCAGGACTTTTTTCTGTAGAATTTTTCGGGAACGTTAAATTACTAATAAGTATATGTTTAGCTGGCTACATTTTTTTGATCAACATTGAAGTAATCTTTATGTTCTTCAATCATTTTAGCAATGGTAGCTGCTTTTGTATCGGTTAATTTAAATTCAAATAAAGGCTCTTGATTTTTCTTGGATCTAACCATTTTCTCTGTATAGAAACGATAAACCAAACCATTTGTCAATAGGCCATATTTGGCTTTTGTTTTGCGGAAATATTTAGATAAACGTGAATCATGAATATCAAGACTATCTTCATGATGCTTACATTCTACTAATATTGTTGGTTCGCCATCTTTCATAATGGTATAATCAACTTTTTTACTTTTCTTCACACCAAAGTCTAAAACCGCTTCAGATTGAACCTCTGAAGGATCAAAGCCTAGAATTTGAATAAAAGGTAAAACCAACGCATTTCTGGTTAAGTCTTCTGTTTGAACTTGTGGGAGCATTTTTTTGATCCTGACAGCAAATTGCCCTATTTCGTCTTTAAGTTCCATGATAGTATGTTTGTTTTTAGAGGTATCAAATTTTTATATGATATTGTTAAATACCACATTCGTTATCTATCTTATCTGTATCCAGCTCATCAGTTTGCTTGTTAAAATCCCTAAAATTTAAGTGCTAAACCCTGTATTGTGTGGCCTGTTTAAAATGCTTTTTAACAGGCTACACAAATTTGGGCAGGCAGATGTTAGGTTAATTAAAATGATAAACCATAAGAGATTAGGCATCTTAATTATTTGTTTTTGGCAAACATCTTAAAGATTGGAATAATATCTCGAGAGAGAGATTTTTTTACATGAACCTACCAGTTTATTACACGAAACCTGTAGATTTTTAGACGAAACAGATGTTAAGTTTTTTTTTAATATTGGAAGCTAAATACAACCTATTTTTATTTAACTTGCATAGAAATCATTCTAAGCAATATTATTATAACTATCATGAATCTAAAATGCGTTGTTATTGACGACGAACAACATGCTATTGAGGTGATTACCGATCATATAGCGGAGATGCCCGGTTTAACTATTTTTAAAACCTTTACCAGTCCTGTTCAGGCATTAACAGAACTTAGCTTAAATGATGATATAGATTTATTATTCATGGATATTGACATGCCCGGCATTAACGGTCTGGAATTAGCCAAGAATATCAGGGAAAAGGCAAAGTACCTTATCTTTACCACTGCACATCCCGATTATGCACTCCAGGCTTTTGATGTACAATCTGATCAATACCTGCTTAAACCAATTTCATTTGCAAAATTCGCTTTAGGCATAGATCGAATTCTGAAAAAGGAAGCCCATAATGCCAGGGCCACAAAGGAAGCTGATCACGCTGCTGCACTCTATATCAAAGGTGATCATAAATATGCTTTTTCTAATATTGCCATTGATGAAATACTTTATATCAAATCCCTTCAGAATTATATTCAGATCATTACCAAAGCAGAATCGCACACCACTTACCTCACCTTAAAAGAAATAGACAAAGCTTTAGAACGACATCCTTTTATTCGTGTAAACAAATCAAATATTGTGGCTAAAGCGGCAATCAAAAAGGTTGATGGTAATATCATCCGCCTGGTTAATAATGAAGTTATTCAGATCGGTGAAGGCTACAAAGAAGCTTTCTTTAACTATGTCCAAAATAGCTTACTCAAATCAAACCGAAACCAGTAAACTTCATATTAATACATTTAACTATTATAAGGTTCTTGCTTCAATTAAAAAGATAAAAGATAGTTTAAAATATAATTTATCTTCAACAATTGCTTTCAGAACCTGAATAGCTTATTCATTAATGAAGTATATTAATCTGCAGAATAAATTGATTCACCATACTAGTTGGCTACAATAAAGCTAGTAGCAATACTGTGGCTCATATCTCCAGTTGGATGAGTAGAAAAATTATCTTGTACCTTTACAGCTTTGTAAATAAAAACAGTTTTTTTTGTAATTTTAGATTGGCCTTGTGGTTTCATAATCGTATAATTTAATTTTATTAGTTGTTCTTATTATTTATGTAAAGGTGCATCGTAAACTTTCGGGCAACCACTTTTTTACACAAAACCACAGTTTTAGAAGATAAAATCCGTACTTTAATAGATTAACAAACCAAAAATGACCTCTTTTCACCTCAAAACATATTATAAAAACTACAGACTTCACCTATTAATTTGGAGTATTTATGTTTTTTATGACGTATTTATTTTAGGTTTTATATCCAAATTTCGAGAGCCAGGGGTTTATGTTATCGTCTACATTATCAACATTTTTACTTTTTATCTGCAAGCTTATCTGCTAAAAAAAATATTAAACGACAAAAACAATTCAGTTAAAATAGTGAAGATTTTATTGCTGGATACTTTGATCGTTTTTACCTACATCCTATCAACACAATTACTGGTGATTGCTTTTGAACAATTTAAATTAATTGACGCTGACACTTTAAGCATTTTTGACAGGAGTTTCATTCTATCGTGCATTTACAGATCATTACTCTTCGTCGGCTTTTCTACCGGATATGTATACATTTTAAAATCATTTGAAGACCAGAAAAAGGTTGAGAAATTAGAGCGTAAAAATTTAATCAGTCAGCTTGAAAAACAGAGTCTGGAAAATGATTTGGTTCAATCACAGAATAACTTTCTAAGAAGCCAGATTAATCCGCACTTCTTATTTAACACGTTAAACTTTATTTATAATGATACCCGCAAAAAAGCACCATTGGCTGCAGATGCCATTATGAATTTATCGGAAATGATGCGATATGCCTTGAAACTACCTGAAGCCTCAGAGTTGGTACCATTACGTGAAGAAGTAGAACAGATAGAACATTTAATCAATCTGCATAAACTACGTACTGCTAATACCATTAATTTATCTCTTGAGGTAAACGGAGATTTATTTGGTTTAAGGTTTCCACCGCTCATTCTACTCACATTGGTAGAAAACATTTTTAAACATGGAAATGTATCGCACTCCACTCAACCCGCTGTCATTAAGATAGACTATAGCCTGAATACTTTAATGATCAGCACCATCAATATGGTAAATGATGTTAGAGGCAAGCATGAAAGTCATCACGTAGGGCTTGAAAATGTAGCCAACCGCTTAAAAAGTTTTTATAAGGATGATTATGTTTTTAAACATTACACAGATCCCTTAAACAGATACGTAACCGAAATATGTATCAATGTAATCAACCCACTGGCTAAGCTTAATATGACCCGATAGCTTTGCTGCGTTGAAAATCTTTTAACAGAAAATAATACATCACCATTTCATGCGTTCGTTGATTTTTATTGAAGAGACGGTTCACATGCATATGTATTAAATCAGTAAACAATTTGGCTTTTCTATTAGGCTCCATATCTTTCAGCAGCGCAACTAATGATTGTACCAGCCCTGTAAAACATTCAAGCTGATATTCATCTAACGATGCAACCATATGACTTTTGTAAGATTGATATTGCTGATTCAGTATTTTAAAATTGGCTGCTTCCAAATGATGTTCCTGGTTAAATGAGTCTGATGCAAGCTTGATTATCTGCCTGATCTCCTCACCTTCAAAAACCTCCTTTTGCAGTAATTGCGCTACAATTTCAGCACAATAGCTGTATTTACTAAATGAATCTGTTTGTGTCTGAAGTACGGATAGTACAAAACTACTATCAATACTAAAATGAATTTCTACATCTGCAATTAGATCGCTGCCGTATCTTTCTATCTCCCTCTTATAGGCTCTTGAATAGAAATCAGACACTAGGCCAGATACAAGATAAGGAGATAGATAGTCGGCAAAAGAGGCACTTAACCTTTGTCCATCCTCTGCACGCTGAAGATTGGCCCGAAACCTTAAATGATTACCATTTTCATTATACCGTATAAAAAACCATGACTTGATTTCCCGATGATGTGTCTGCAAAAACGGATCAATTATACTAACCAGAATTTCATCGGCACGTTGCTGATGACAAAATATTTCAAAAAAAAGCCACTCTTTACCAGGCATAAAAATCTGCTGCACGCTGGCTGTGCTATCTACATTTATGGGTAAGGCTCCATTATAAATACGTTCGTTATGCGTAACGCTAAGTATAAATTGGGTGAGATAAGGCTTAGATTGTTCGTCTAACACCATATTTTGTCTTGGCAAAATCACTTCTTCAAGGTAAATGCTTTTCTGTTTTTGCATGAACTGCATCAATGCATTTAAATCCTCATCACTAGATAGATTGAAACATAAAGTCTGATCTGATAAACCTGTCTTAAAGTATCCAGGTACGCCTATTTTTGTAAGAAACTGACGGCAGTCATCAACAGACAGCTGTATTTTACCAGGGAAAAAAGTTTCCTTGTTTACTCGCCATTTTTGAGTGTTCAATACAATATTCTGATACTGTAATCGCGGGTAATAATCCAGATCTGGAAAGATACCATCCAAAGGCAGCAACAAACTGCTTTGTATTCCCTGATGCTGTAAATCACAAAGCAACCTGAACACAGCAAGATCCGATCTGGTGTAATTATACGCTGAAGCCATGCGTGGCATCAAACGTTTGTTTAATGACTTGGAACGAAGAATCACCTGATCATTTCTGACCGAAATCTGAATATCATTTAATAAAAGTGGGCTTGCCGATGTGTCATAATTAAGGATAGATAGTTGGTGGCTGTAAACCAGTTTCCTGCGGTTAATATTATCTACATTGGCTTCAACCATGTAAGCTACGTCAAAAAACAATACTTCCTGATTAGCATTTTCTTCCAAACCTGAAATTTCCTTACAAAAATCTGTTACGTCATCACTAGCCATAGAAAAACGCCCGGCCAATGCATTTGCCGTTACCCCGCCAATCTGATCAATTAGAATCAGATCGTCAGCGATGTGCATTAAAATACTGAATGAATTGGGTAAGGGTACAGCCTTTTCATTTAAATCCAGATGGAGTTTATTGAGGAAAAGCGTTTTGCCATGTTCAAAATTTTCTAATGATAAAGCTTTTTTTAACCCAGCTTTAAAATCACTGCTGGTTTTGTGATCCTTTTTTTTGTTGTTAAACTGAATAATAAAATCATCTCCTTCGCCACTTTGCTCCAGCTCATCATAGCCAATACCTATTTCCGGATCAAGTGCCAAAAGAAGCGAAACTTCACGCTGTTCAAACTTCTTTTTAAACTGCCTGATGAATGTGGTTAATGCTGCTTTTTCTTCCTTTGGTATTATTTTCCGCAGCAGGTTAATTGCGTTTGGAATCGCCTTTAGCAGGTTTTGTTCAATTTCTCCATGATATGCTTTACGTTCTGCGATAAGGTATCCTGGTGTATTTTCTGTAGTCTCCTTACCCGTTCTTTTAAAGAAATCTTCACCGATAATGTTCGGATCCTGATCTGTAAAAAGGAGTTGCAGATCATGCATATCATTTAAAAGCATCAATAATTCTGACTCACGCTCCTCTTCCCATTGCAGTTTTAAAATCAAATCATTTAGCCGGATTGGCTGCTTGCAGGCATTTAAAATTTGCATTACAAAATCATCCTGATTGATTTCGGAAAGCTCAAAAACACCATCTGAACAGGCAATATACCTAATACCGTTTAGGGTGGCATAAAAACTACTGTTGCTGAAAAGATACCCATTTAGCTGTATAGTTTGCTCAAAATCAAACTCCAGTTGATTACGATATGGCCAATCGATAAGACGATGTGTAATTTGTTGTTCACTAACCATCACCTTAGACTCAGCTTGCTTAATGGCATTTTTTAAAATACCGAAACTTGCGAATGTTCCATAAGGTGTAGAGCGATATTTCGCCCTGTTAAAATATTTCCAGATGGTAAAATAAATTCTCGGTGGCAAAGTACTCAAATCCTGCGCCTCAATATCCTTAATCGTTTCGTAGAAATCGCCCGATGAAATCGCAATGGCATTTTTCAAATCATCCCAACAATCCTGCAAATTGGCTTGGTAGGAAAACATTGGTGTTCGAAAAATAAGTGTGGGGTGCAGATTAAGTTTCATAAAATGGTATAGACAGCGAAAATTACAAAGATTAATGATAAAACTGTCATCTACATCCAACTAAAAAAGCCACTTCCATAAAATGAAAGTGGCCATCAGCGGGAGCAATTGATGAGCGTTTACTTTTTTGTTACCTTAAATTCAGTCCTTCTGTTTTTAGCTCTCCCATCCGGATTATCTTTTTTCCTTTTTCCCCGGCCAATCTCGTTTGGGGCAATCGGCGTCGATTCTCCATAGCCTTTGGAAGTCATTCTGCTTGCAGCAATTCCTTTACTCGCCAGGTAATCTACACAAGATTGTGCCCTTTTATTGGATAAATCCAGGTTGTATTCATCCGTTCCAACGTTATCTGTATGTGAATCCAGTTCAATTTCCATTTCGGGATTATCTTCCATAATGGGAATCAGATTATCCAACACTTTTTTAGAAGGTTCTGTAAGTTCTGCACTGTTAAACTCATAATAAACATTATCCAGGGCAATTGGAATACCCAGCTTAAATGGACTTAAGCAATAATCTTTATTAATCATGGTATCGGCTTTCGCCAACTCTTCATAAACATAGTTTTTAGTAATAGAAAAGTAGTTTTCCTTAGAGAAAGATAGCTTTACAGGCCGCTTGGAATCAGTTTGAAAGTGGTATTCCCCATCGCTACTTGTTAATACCTTTTGCGTGCCTTCTACATTGGTAAAAATTACTACTGCATCTGCCATTGGTAATTTCGTTTTGCAATCGGTAAGAATGCCGTCTACTGTAAAGAATTCTTTTTTAACTTCAAAAACCTCCAAACAGCATGGTGATTCCCGATCAGAGCTGATATATCCCCGTGTACCATCGGCATTAATAGCGGTAAAATATAAATCGTCTTTTGATGAATTGAACGGATAACCCAGATTTTTAGGTTCAGACCATGAAATGAGATCACCATCAGACTCAAAAAAATCTAAGCCACCTAAACCTATTCTACCATCAGTACTAAACATCAGTTTTTTGGTTGTTGGATTGTAATAAGGCGCACGCTCATCATCTTCTGTATTAATTGTTGGACCGAGATTAACAGGCTGACCAAGAGATCCATCACTACGAATGGCACAATACCACAGATCCAGTTTACCATAACCACCGGTGCGATCTGATGAAAAAAGCAAGAACTGACCATCATTTGTTACAAATGGTTGCAGTGAATTAAAATCTTTACTGTTTACTTCCAAGCCCACTGGTTGTGGGTCTGACCATTTAGTATTATTTTTTCTGGCCGTGTAAATGGAATATCGTTCCTTTTCTCTCCATGCCGTGAAATAAACTGTATTTCCATCAGGCGAAAAACTTGCCGCAGCAACCTCCATCTCTTTTGGGAGATTAATATCCATCATTTTTACGGAAATTTCGCTGGATGACAACTCATTTTTAGTGGTATACAGTGTATTCAAAAATGGATTGGCTTTGGTTGAAACCTGCACCTCGCCTGTTTCCGTTTTTACAATATCCCGCTTGCCTGCTACATTGATGGGCCTTGATGAGGTAAAATAAAAGCTTTGGTTAATATTTACCGGGGCGTAATTTGAACCTAAACCATTTACGTTTGCAGGCATCTTTTTTACCTGAACCATCCTCGGGAAACGCATTTCTTCTATTGCAAATTTGCAGGATTCGATTTCTTTCTTAGCATCTTTAACTAAAATATCATTAGAATTTTTACTGATAAATGATTCAAACGCCGCAATTGCCGCATTAAATTTTTTGTTTGCCCTCAAGCTTTCCGCATAATAAAATAGCGCCTTTCTATACCTTGTATTGGTAAAAGTAATGGCAATAGCATAATATTTTTCAGCTTCGGCGAATTCGCGGTACATGCGGCTTGATTCTGCCAGGTTATAAATTGCCCCTTCATAATCTTCGATCACTTTTTCATCTGATGTACCCTTACGCTCCTTACCATACGGTAAAATGGCCTGAGCACTGTCACCCGTAATTTTCAAGGCCTTTTTATAAAAGGTAGACGCCGCATAATAATCCCTATTTTCAAAATAGGTGTCAGCAACTCTTTTGTAATTTACTACATACTGAGCTTGAGCTAAACCTCCAACTGCCAATAACAAAAACAATAATATTTTTCTCATTTGATGATTAATTATAAGCGTGGACAAAAGAAATTCGGGCCAATAATACCGTTGCGACCGATTAAAGAAATAGATAGCTCTATCCCTCCATTGCTATTGGATGCCCGGTTGAAGGTGGAGGTATTCACATCATAACTTAACCCAAATACCATATTGCTGAGTTGTAAACCCACAAATGCAATTGCAGCATCTTTAACGCGATAATTGCCGCCAAATAAAATATTTGAAGATTGATTCACATTAAGCTGTGCATAAGCCCCAACAGAAACCTCACTGGTATTTCCCTGATACATGACCAATGCATTTGGAACAAGATCTAAAAAATCTGAAGCCCGGATTCTAGCCCCTCCATGCCCGGTTAAACGAATCGGGATTCTGGATTCAGTTCCACTAAAACGGTCAACTGGCCGGGTTAAGTGGGCGGCACTTGCCCCAATAAAAACATTTACATTCTGGTTTGGGTTACCATCAAAATACATCACGCCAAAGTTAACATCGGGCACTAATGTAGATTGCGACTGGAAGGTTTCGCCACTGATCATACCACCATCATAACCAGTAATGGGGTTAAACTGGTTCCCAAATCTAGCTTGCGAATAATCGAAACTTCTGTTGATGATACCTGCCTGCAAACCAAAATTTACGGTTTGCAAACCTTCACGACCAAATCTTAAACGATATGAACCCGATACCAAAGCGGTAAGGTAATTGAAATCAAGCTCACCTGCACGCTGATTGAGGATGGTACCGCCAAATGCAAAGTTTTTCTTAGGTGCCAGATCAAACGAGGCTCCACCAGTTAAAAAAGAACTGTTTAAAGCACCCCATTGCTGTTTAAAATTAACTGATGCACGGTAATCACCATCAATAACACCAGTTAGCGCAGGATTTAACCAAAGCGGGTATGCATAATACTGCGAAAAATGTGGATCAGTTTGTGCAAATAACCCCGATGTACAAAGTAGCAAGCTCAGCATTGCCCCCAATGATTTTAAAGACGATGGTATTTTCATGGTGTTTAATTTTGTCTGTTTATTTTTTATCCTGCTCATCATTATCTAATTAAGGTTACTGTTCCTTTTTTCATAGTGTTGGTACCATCAGAAAACTCAACCTCCACCATGTACACGTATACGCCAATCGGTTGGTTTACTCCTTTAAATGTTCCATCCCAGCCGTTAGCCATATTATCAGACTGATATATTAACTGACCCCACTGGGTAAATACCGACATTTTAGCTGATGCGATTGTGGTTCCATAAATCAGGAAGATATCATTCTTACCGTCGTTATTTGGTGTAAATGCATTTGGAATATAAATCTGGTTTCCAAGTGGATTTGCAGCTTTCCCTGTTACCGGACTCGAATTGGCACTGGTTTGACAAGCCAACTGACCTTTGGCCCTTACGATAATGGTAACACTTTGGTCTGGTTTTAAACCTGCAGCCAGATAACTCGTTCCGGCAGTGGCTTGCCAGGTTAATCCGTTATCTGTAGAAATTTCATAACCCAGTGCACCGTTTATGGCCACCCATGCGAATGTTACACTATTTGCAGTGGTGGATTGTACCACAACTGAAGGTGTAGCCAATACCGGAAGAACCGTTACGGTAACTGGTGTTCTTACAGCACTTGCGCAACCACCACCTGCAATACTTTCTACATAAAAGATGGTTGTTGCAGTTATATTTGGTGTAGTAAACGTAACGCCTTCCCCTAACACATTTCCATTAGAGCTTACATTGTACCATCTGTAAATGATTCCCGTTACCGGATTATTTACGGTTAATGTGGTATTGCTGCCGGCACAGATTATTCCATTAGCCGCCGTTGCTGATGCTGGCGCAGCAGGAACAGGTAGGGCGACAACATTTACCGGAGTTCTAGATGCTGAAATACAAGATCCGTTTGCTCCTTCAACATAGTAGGTTACATTGGTTGTGATGGTTGGTGTGGTAAACGAAATACCAGTTCCAGCGATAGTACCACCAGTTGCCGAAGTATACCAGTTGTAAATTGCACCAGCTTGTGGATTAGTTACCGTTAAGATGGCTACATTTCCAATACACACATTTACATTGGTAGCGTTAACAACCGGAACTGCAGGTTTTTGATTTACAGTAACCGTAACTTTCACTCTACCCCCGTTATTGTTACAGCCTCCGGCATTTACTGCTCCCACATAATAATCTGTAGTAGCGGTTAAGGCTGGGGTGCTGTAAGTTGAGCCTGTGAATAATAAATTTCCACCTACAGCAGCACTGTACCATTCGTAAGTAACACCAGTTTGCGCATTGCTGATTATCAATTGTGTAGCCTCTCCAGAACAAATACTGGTTCCGGTATTTGCAACCACCGGATTATTTGGTGCACTGCTTACTGTAACGGCTATTGCCAAACCATTACCCGAAGCATTTTCGCATTTATTATCGCCCTTAACACTTACATAATAAGTAGTATTGGCCGTTAAAACTGGCGTGGTAAATACGCTGCCAACAAATACTGGTGAGGTTAATGCAACGTCACTATACCAGGTAAATATTGGATTGGTTATAGTACTGGTACTTGCTGTTAATGTTGCCGCAACATTTCCGCAAACTGATCTGTTTCCACTTACGGTTACATCAGCCTGTATGGCTCTTGGATTTACGGTAACTGTAATGGTTTTGGCATTAGCAGCTGAATTTTCACATTTATTGTTGCCTTTAACCGTTACATAATAAGTAGTGCTGGCCGTTAATGCTGGTGTATTAAAGATTGGACCAACGAAGGCAACACTGGTTAATGAAGCATCATTATACCAGGTAAATACCGGATTGGTTACCGTGGTTGAACTGGCATTGATGGTTGCAGTTCCTGAACCACATATTACTGTTGGTACAGATAATGTAATATCCGCAGCTGTTGCCGCTTCATTTACATTCACGGTAACTACTCTGGCTGTAGATGCAGAACTTTCGCATCTGTTGTCGCCTTTAATTGTGAGGTAGTACCTTGTCGCTGCGTTTAATGATGGCGTATTAAATGTTGCGCCAACAAATGCTACAGATGTTAGGGCCGCATCAGTGTACCAGGTGAATGTTGGATTGGTTACCGTTGTAGTCGTTGCGATGAGTGCAGCACTTGATCCCGCACATATAGTGGCATCATTTGCCGAAACATCTGCAGCACCTGCAGTTGGCGTAACAGTAAGTGCTACTGCCAAGGCACTTCCCGATGCATTTTCACATTTATTATCTCCCCTAACGGTTACATAATAAGTAGTATTGGTGCTTAATACCGGAGTGGTAAACACACTACCAGTAAATACGACTGATGTTAAGGTAGCGTCACTGTACCAGGTAAATACTGGATTGGTTACTGTGGTGCTAGTAGCGGTTAACACTGTTGCTACGTTTCCACAAATTGATCTTGATCCGCTTATGGTAATATCAGCTTGTATCGCTCGTGGATTGATGGTTACTGTAATCGGTTTAGCATTTGCAGCCGTATTTTCACATTTGTTAGTACCTTTTATCGTCACATAATAAGTGGTGCTTGCGGTAAGCAATGGTGTATTAAAAATCGGACCCACAAAGGCAACACTGGTCAATGAAGCATCATTGTACCAGGTAAATACCGGATTAATTACCGTAGTTGAACTGGCATTGATGGTTGCGTTTCCTGAACCGCATATTACCGCTGCCGCAGATAAGGTAATATCTGCTGCAGTCGCTGCTTCATTCACGTTTACTGTAATTATTCTGGCGGTAGCTGCTGAACTTTCACATCTGTTATCTCCTTTAACCGTTAGGTAATATCTCGTGGTTGCATTTAATGCAGGAGTATTAAATGTTGCACCTACGAAAGCAACAGAAGTTAGGGCCGCATCAGTATACCAGGTATATGTTGGGTTGGTAACTGTTGTTGTATTGGCCACAAGAGCTGCTGATGTACCCTGACAAATAGTTGCATCATTTGCAGTCACATCTCCGGCACCTGCAACTGGCGTAATGGTGATGGTTACCGGTTTACCTGTATTTGCAGCATTTTCACATTTATTGTCGCCGCGAACAGTTACATAATATGTGGTTGTTCCATTTAAAACAGGTGTAGTGAAAACATTGCCAATAAAGTTGATATTGGTTAATGCAGCATCACTATACCAGGTAAATACCGGATTGGTTACCGTTGGAGAGCTCGCCGTTAAAGTTGTACCCACACCTGAACAGGCATTGGTATTACCGTTTACAATCACATCTGTTGTAGTAGCCAGCGGATTAACCGTTACCACAACAGCCTTAGCATCAGCTGCGGTGTTTTCACATTTATTTACCCCTTTAACAGTTAAGTAATATGTTGTAGTTGTGGTTAACCCATTCACTGTAAATGTTGGCCCTACAAATGCCACACTGGTTAACGACGCATCATTGTACCAGGTAAATACAGGTTGAGTTACCGTTAAGCTCGATGCCATTAACATCGTTGTAGAGCCGGCACAGATTTGAGTGTTTGCCACTGCAATATCTGTTGCTGTGGCATATGGTTTTACTGTTACTGTAACTACCGCAACAGCATTTGCCGGATTCTCACATTTATTATCGCCTTTAACCGTTACATAATAACTTGTTGTATTGGTTAATACTGGTGTGGTAAATGACGCACCAACATAAGCTACAGAAGTTAATGCCGCATCACTATACCAGGTATAAACCGGGTTAGTTACGGTAGTGCTTGATGCCGATAGCTGGGTAGTTGCCCCCTGACAAATCGAAGTGATTCCATTCAGGTTAATATCAGCAGCAGTGGCAAAAGGATTTACCGTTATGGTTATTGCCCTGGCCGATGTTGCAGTGTTCTCACATCTGTTATCACCTTTAACCGTTACATAAAAGGTAGTGGTTGTGGTTAATACAGGCGTTGTAAATTGAGCCGTTGTATTTACCGGAGTAGTTAAGGCTGCATCACTATACCAGGTAAATACCGGATTAATAACAGTTATACTGTTTGCTGATAAGGTAACAGTTGAACCTCCACAAATGGATGTTGGTCCTGCCAGAATCAGATCGGATGGTGATGCTATTGGATTAGTATTAATCGTTACTTCCTGTGCATTTCCTGGTGTATTAGCACATTTGTTATCACCCCTTACGGTTACATAATATTTGGTTGTACCAGTAATGGCTGGTGTGGTAAATGTGGCCGAATTACTTACCACCTGTGTTAATGCAGCATCGCTATACCAGGTAAACACCGGGTTGGTAACGGTTATGCTCGAAGCAGTTAGTGTAGTGGTTGCTGAAGAACATAATGCCGTATTTCCTGCAACTGTGATATCAGATGCTAATGCAGCTGGAAACACTGTAATAGATGCCTTTGTTCTGGTTGGATTGCTACAGCCATTTGCATTTACAGCTTCTACATAGTAATCATAAGTTCCGGCAGGTAAACTGGCAGACGTTACAAAACTACTGTTATTGGTAACCAACATATTACCATTTACAGGGGCATCATACCAGTTATAAGTATTACCTTCTACCGGAACAACGGTTAGTGCTGCTGGTGAATTGATACAAGTGCTTGCCGGATTGGTTGAAGAAAGTACTGGTGGCGCTGGAGGAGCCAAAATGGTTACCGTAACTTTTACTTTAACCGTTTCACAACCGGTGCTATTGGCATTGGCACTTACGGCATATTCGTAAACACCTGCTGCTAAAGCCGGATCAGTTATAAAGGTTATTCCATCCTTACCGTTTTGATATACACCAGCTAAATACCATTTATAAATGATTCCTGGTTGAGGATTTTGTACGCTTAATGTAGCTGAAGTACCCTGACACGCACTAACCGTGGTGGAAGTTACCGTCGGAGCCAGTATACTTCTTTGCGCATAATCAAAATTCACAGAATTTAATGCACCGAGTAATCCAGAACCTAACCTCAATTCTACACCATCAAAACGACTTGCTGGTACGAAAGTAAGTATGGCAGAATTTCCTCCGTTCAGCAAATTCAGACTAATTAATGGGTTAGAAATGGCAACAGCATCATTGTTTGAAGTAGTGCCTTGATAAGTTGTTAAGGTTAGGTTTGCTAGTAATCCTACAGAAATTAATTGACCTGGGGTAGTAATTTTTACCCTCAAGGTATCACCAACATTTGATAATCCTGGGAAGCCTAATTGCTGGAACACTGACGAACCTAATAATCCAACCGGGATCACCAGACTGGATCCGGTATTAATGTCACCATCAATTGCCTGAAGCGGATTAATTACACCTGCACCAATGGTAATTCCACCAGCTACACCATTGGTTTGGGTAGTTGCCGCCCCACAAGGTGTTGGTACAGGAGTTCCATTCGGAATCACAGTTACCACAACTTCTGCTCTTGCAATGGCAGTACATCCGCCAGGGATAGTTGCTTCTACATAAAAAGTAGTCGTGGTTGATAAGGGATCCGTTACATAATTTTCTCCTGTAAAAATTGGAGTGGTTCCGTTTGCTGTAGTATACCAGTTAATGGTGGCACCTGCAGTACTTGATGTTGCTCTTAATGCAGCAACAGCACCTTGAGAAATGGTAATGGCAGATGGGGTAATTACCGGAATATCTATATTACCAATGGCAATGGTTGCAGTTGCTCTCGCAGATGCAGCACCACAACTATTAACGGCTTCTACCGTATAAGTGGTATTACTGGTTACATTAGCAATGGTAAATGTTGCACCATCAAATCCTGCCTGGTATACATTTGCGGCATCATACCATTTATAAGTAGTGCCTGCAACAGGATTTTTTACCTGCAATACCACACCGGTATTGATACAGGTATTCACATCAGGATTTAATAGTTCTGGCGTAACCGGCGCTGGATTAGTGGTTACATTTACCACTGTTTTAGCGCTTATACAGCCTGATGCCGATACCGCAGCTACAAAAAACCGGGTATCGCCAGTTAATACCGGAGTGGTAAAAATAATCCCGTCTTTACCAGTTAAATAAGTCCCTGCGGCATCATACCACCTGTAAGTTAAGCTTGAAGATGGGTTGTTAACGACTAGCTGCGTGGTCTGACCCACACATGCAGTTACATTTGGTGAAACCACCGCCGGTGCCACTAAAATGCGTTGGGCATAATTAAAGTTAATTGAAGTGAGCACACCCAAAACGCCACCATTTAACCGCACTTCTACTGCATCAAAGCTCGTAACAGGCACGAAGGTAACCAGCGCTTGTGTATCGCCATTTAATAATTGAACATTTAAAAGGTTACTGTTTAAGAATCTTGAATCGCCGTTACTATTGGTTCCAAGGTAACTGGTGATTTGTGCATTCCCCAATAAGCTGAGTGAAAGCAGCCTTCCTGGTGAAGAAACCAGTACCCGAACCGTATCGCCTGCATTTGAAACTGTACCAAAGCTTGCTCTCTGGTAAACCGAAGCACCTAATGCTCCTACTGGTAGCACCAACGAAGAAGCTGTTTGTGTATCATTATCTATCGCCAATGCGGGATTAAATACGCCTGCCAGCAATGCTACTCCGGTAACGCCATTGGTTTGTGCAACAGCTGCCTCACAAGGAACAACATTCGGAGTATTGTTCCCATCTACATTAATGGTTACCTGAACCCTGCTGGCTGAAGTACATCCGTTAGCCGATACTGTTTCTACAAAATAGCTGGTTGTAGTGGTTAATGGTGGCGTTACATAAGTAGCTCCAGTGTAAATTGGTGTAGTTGCATTTGCCGAATTGTACCAATTAAAGGTAACCGAAGGATCAGTAGAAGTTGCCGTTAAAATAACGGTTTGACCAGGTGCAACGGTTGATGCGCTTGCAGTAACTACAGGCAAGGCCGGACGTGGATTTACAGTTACCGATACAGTTGCCCGGGTAGCACTCACGCAACTTCCCTGAGCAGCTTCTACATAATAAGTACTATTTGAATTTAATGCTGGCGTAGTAACAACTGCCCCGGTAAACAATAAGTTTCCGCCAGTTAGCGCATCATACCAGTTATAAGTAACCCCAGTAATCGGATTGGTAACAGATAAAGTGGCAGGAGTACCCGCACAGTAAGTAGCCACTGTTGCCACCACTGGCGTAGCCAGCGCAGGTGTAACAGTTATCGTTACCGGAATGCGTAAGGTATTAGGGCAATTACCTTTTGATACCTGTATATAATAAGTAGTGGTTGCTGTTAAGGACGGCGTGGTAAAAGTTTCACCAGTTGCCAGTTGGGTACCTCCTGTTGGCGCATTATACCAGGCTAAAGTGGTGCCAGCACTTGCTGTAGCTGCAAGCGTTGCAGTACTACCAGCGCAAATGGTTTGTGCACCTGCGGTTACAGTTGGATTAGGATATACAATTGTAGCACCGTAAATATCTAAGCTGGTTACAGCAGAAACCAGGGCACCAATTCTAACTTCAACCCGATCAAAAGTACCACCAGCAGCTAAGGTTGCAGCAAAACGGCTTCCGCTTAGTAACTGAAGATTTAATAAAGAAGAGCCTAGTTGAACCGTTCTAACCACTGTTGTTCCATTTAGGATATTAACAGTTACATTGTTCAGCAACTGAAGATCCAATAATCCACCAGGCAAAGCCAGATCTAATCGCACACTATCGGTAGCAGCCCCAGCCGTAGGAAAGATTAATTGTTGATACCCTGTTGAAGCCACACCAGCACCTAAAGTAATCCGGGTAGAATTTGTCGCATCATTATCTGTTGAATTACCCGCACCAGTTATTCCGCACAACAGACATAAACCTGTGATACCACTGTTTTGGGTATTTGCTGCATTGCAGGCAGTACCTGTTCCGCCAGCAATTACAGTAACCGTTACCGGAACACGACTTGCACTCACGCATCCGGCCTGATTGGTGGTTTCAACATAATAGGTAGTATTGGCACTAAGAACAGGTGTAACGAAAGAAGTTCCGGTACCTACCTGTGTGCCGCCTGTTAGCGCATCAAACCAGGCAATGGTATTTCCTGCATCAGCAGTTGCCAATAAAGTTGTAGACTGTCCGGCATTAATCACCTGACTGTTCGTAGTTACCGTAGCTAATGTTGCTGATGGATTGATAGAAACTGTTACCGCCGTTCTAGGGCTTACCGCTGTACCAGATACAGCCTCTACATAAAATACGGTTTGAGCTGTAACTGCTGGTGTAACAAATACTCCAGTATTGTTGGTATCTAAAGGTGTATTTCCGGTAGCGGCATACCAGTTATAAGTAACGCCCGATTGGATATTACCAACTGTTAATGTGGCTGATGAACCCGCACAAACTGTAGCCGCAGCTACAATTGGTACCTTTACGGTTACTGTTAGGCTATAACCTGTGGTTGCTTTATTGCCATTCGCATCGGTAGCCATTAAGGAAATGGTAAACGTTCCACCTACAGTTGGCGTACCTGTAATTTCTCTTGTAGTGGTGTTAAATGATAATCCAGCCGGAAGATTAGTAGCCAGATAAGTGTATGGCCCTGTGCCACCGGTTACAGCAGGGAGTGTTACCGCCGGATAGCTATCTCCAACCACGCCATTTGGCAAGGTTGCAGTTGGTAAGTTTAATGCGCCAATTACTGTAAGGCCATAATTATTTGATGCCGTTCTGTTCTGACTATCCGTAACAGTTACCGAAACAGCATAATTACCTGCTTGAGTAGGTGTACCAGTAATGTTTCTGGTTACCGGATCAAATGATAAACCCGGAGGAAGATTAGTGGCAACATAACTGTATGGCCCTACTCCACCAAGAGCAGCTGGAATATTCTGAACTGGATAAGCCACATTTTCATTTCCATCAGCCAGGCTAGCCGGTGGCAATACCAACGGATCCATAATTGAAATAATGTAATTAGTCGTCGCTGTCTTTCCAGTAGCATCAGTTACGGTAACCGGAATACTAAAGGTGCCAGATTCGCTTGGTGTACCCGTAATTTCTCTGGTAGTGGTGTTAAAAGCTAAACCTAAAGGAAGGCCTGTAGCCGAATAAGTATAGGGTGCTGTTCCACCGATTGCCGATGGAATGCTTTGAGTAGGATAAACAGATCCTTTGGTTCCACTAGCTAAAGTAGCAGGTGGCAAAACCAATGGATCGGTAACCTTAAGTGCATAATTAGCTGTAAAGGTAATTCCATTTGCATCAGTTACAGTTACTGGAATAGTATAGTTGCCAATTTGTGTTGGAGTACCAGAAATTTCTCTTGTTGTCGGATCAAAAGTTAATCCAGGAGGAAGACTGTTCGCCGTATAGGTATAAGGACCAGTTCCCCCTGCTGCGGCTGGAATGGTTTGAGGAACATAAACTGCTCCGGTAACACCATCTGGCAATGTCCCTGCTACTAGCGATAAGGCCGGCGTTACAGTTAAGTTGAATGTTGCCGTTACACTACAATTTTTAGTATCTGTAACCACTACAGAGAACGTAGGTGCGCCTGTTGCTGTTGGTGTTCCGCTGATTAAACCTGTTGAGGATAAAGTTAATCCAGCTGGAAGCGTACTTCCTGATGCCAGTGAATAAGTAAATCCAGGTGTTCCGCCTGTTGCTACCGGAAGTTCTTTACTGTATGGAGAGGAAATTGTTGCATTGGTAAGTGTTGTTCCATTGAAAACAATAGCCGGATTTACCGTAACCACAACAGGAATACGTGTAATATTCGCACAATTTGCCTTATTGATCTGAATGTAATAAGTAGTGGTAGCAGTAATTGCCGGAGTAGTGAAGGTTTCACCTGCTTCTAATTGTGTTCCTCCGGTTGGGGCATTAAACCAGGTTAAAGTTGTACCTCCATTCGCTGTTGCCGTTAAAGTAGCCGTGCCACCAGCGCAAATTGACTGTGCACCTGATGTGATGGTTGGATTAGGATAGATAACCGTTGCGCCATAAATATCTAAGCTACTTAATGCTGATACCAATGCACCAAAGCTAACCTGAACACGATCATAAACACCGCCGGCCAATACAGTAGCCGCAAATCTATTTCCACCTAATAGCGTAAGATTTAATAAGTTTCCATTAATTTGGACAGTCCTGACAACTGTGGCCCCGTTTAATACACTTACCGTAATATTATTAAGAAGGCTAACATCTGCAAGACCTCCAGGCAAGCCCAGGTCTAAACGGATACTATCCGTTGCAGCACCAGCGGCCGGGAAAATCAATTGTTGATAGCCTGTAGCACCCACGCCAGCAGCCAGTGAAATTCTGGTGAAATTATTTGCATCGGCATCAGTAGAGTTGCCCGCTCCATTAACTGAACATAATAAACAAATACCGTTTATACCTGTATTCTGACTGCTCGCAGCATTACATGCCGTATTGCCTCCACCTGCGATAACGGTAACCAAAACCGGAACCCTGGTCGCACTGATACAACCTGCGGCACTCGTAGTTTGCACATAATAGGTTGTGCTGGTTTGTAAAGCTGGTGTAGTAAATGAAGTACCTACTCCAACCTGATTTCCACCAGTAGCTGCATCATACCAGGCAATTGTATTTCCGGCATCAGCAGTTGCTGTTAAAGTTGTGGTTTGACCAGCATTAATGACCTGGTTGCTGGTGGTTACAGTAGCTAAAGTAGCTGGTGGATTAACAGAAACTGTAACTGCAGTTCTGGAACTCACCGCCGTACCCGAGAATGCCTCCACAAAAAAAGTAGTTTGAGAAGTAACTGCCGGAGTTGTAAAAGTACCTGCAGCACTGGTTTGTAAAACGGTATTTCCTGCCGGGCCGTATAACCTGTAAGAAACATTCGGCAATACATTGCTAACGGTTAGAGAAGCAACCGAACCCGAGCAAACCGTTGTGGATGCCACCACCGGCGCATTTACTTCTACCACTATGCTATAAGATGTGGTAGCCTTATTGTTATTGGCATCTGTTGCCGTAACCTGAACATTGTAAGTACCCCCTACCGTTGGTGTACCAGTGATTACTCTTGTTGATGGATCAAAGATTAAACCCGGAGGCAGGTTTACCGCAGCATAAGTATATGGCGCAGTTCCACCATTTACCGCAGGTATGGTTTGAGCAGGGTATCCCGTTCCAACAATTCCATTTGGCAAGGTAGATGAGGGTAAGCTAAGCGTTCCAATTACTTTAATCGGATAGGCATTAGTTGCTATTCTGCCTTCGCTATCAGTTACGGTTACCGATATGGAATAATTACCAGCCTGAGTAGGTGTACCAGTTAATTGTCTGTTTGAGGGGTTATAACTTAATCCGGCAGGAAGGTTGCTGGCAACATAAGTGTATGGTCCAACACCTCCAGTAGCTGCAGGAAGAGCAGTCGCCACATAAGCTACATTTTCATTTCCATCCGGAAGTGCGGCAGATGGCAATATTAGTGGATTAATTACGGTAAGCGCATAATTGGTCATTACAGTTTTTCCATCTGCATCAGTGGCCGTAACAGCTACTGTAAAAGAACCATCAACAGTTGGTGTACCAGTAATTGCCCGCGTAACCGGATTAAATGTTAAACCTGCAGGCAAACCTGTAGCCACATAGGTATAAGGTGTTGTTCCGCCTGTTGCGGATGGAATAAACTGTGGCGTATATACCGTTCCTTTGGTTCCCATGGCAAGTGTTGCAGGAGGCAACACAAACGGATCGGTAATTTTAATGGTATAATTTGCAGTGATGGTATTTCCATTGGCATCAGCTACTGTTACCGGGATAGTATAATTGCCCGGAGTGGTAGGTGTTCCCGTAATTTCTCTTGTTGCCGGATTGAATGTTAAACCAGACGGAAGGGGATTTGCAACCGAATAAGTGTAAGGACCAGTTCCACCTGCGGCCGCAGGAATAATTTGCGTTGGATAAGTAATACCTGTGATGCCTTCGGGCAAGTTTCCTGACTGTAATGTTAGAGCAGCGGTAACAGTAAGTGTGTATGCAGCGGTAACGGTACAACCTTTTAAATCTGTTGCAACGATAGAAAAGTTATATAAGCCAGGTGCTGTTGCCGTACCACTGATCGTACCATTGGTAGAAAGTGATAATCCGGTTGGTAAAGTACTGCCGGAGGCTAAAGTGTAGCTAAAACTAGGCGTACCACCAGTTGCCGCGGTAATTTGCTGATTGTATGCAAACTGGCTGGTTGCATTTACTAAGGTAGCCCCTGCAAATGTGATTTGTGGATCTACAGTGATTACTACTGGTACCCGTACCGATTCATTAGTACAATTTAAACGTCTTGCTGCTACATAATAAGTTTTATTGGCAGTTAAAGCAGGGGTGGTAAATCCACCATTATAAGCAACTGTTGCCAATGGTGTACCTCCTTGCAAGGCATCATACCAAATTAATTCATTTGTATTAGCTGTTGTAGCTGTTAAAACTACCGGAGCATTGTAACATGCAGCTACCGCATTACTTGCCGGAGCAGTAAAAGTAGGTCTTCCGGCAGATCGTGTTAATCCGTAAACATCAATCGTTTGTGTTAAATTTGCATTTACAAGTGATGATAGCGTAACTTTTACCCGATCGAATGACCTGCCGGGTGAGAATGGAATCGAAACGATTGATCCGTTATTAACAAGGGTAAGTAACTCCAGGTTTAGTAACGTAGGATCTAATGTTTGTGTAAAAACTTCATCAATTCCATTGTAAGCCGTAACCCTGATGTTATTTAAGAGGCCTAGTGTTAAAAGTGCAGGTGAAGTTTTAAACCTTAAATTAAAATCATCGGTAGCATTGGAAGAAGTGGTAAAATAAAAATTCTGACTGGCTGTTCCGCCTACAGCGGCAACCCCGAGGCTGATCTGAGAAAAGTTGTTTTGATCTGCATCTATTGCCCTTTCACTATTGATCACGCCTGAATTTCCTAAGCGCAAAGCATCCAGGGTAATCCCTGTTCCTTCAAAACCGGTAGCAAAGGCCTGTGCACAAGGATCTGTTCCTGAAGTGTAGAATGCATAATATACTTTAGTATTATTATTTACACCTAGTAAGGCAGCATTGGTAATGTCACGAATGAACACCCGATCATAAATTTGGTTCGGCGTAATGGCCACATAAAACCTGCCTAAACCATCTTTAACCAAACGAAGGTTATTATTGCTAAACTGTCCTCTACTGGCCCCATCTGTAACAATAGTACCAGAGGCATTCTTAGCTGCAATGTAAAAGCTGTGATTGCCTAAAACTACGTTCCCTAAAACGTTAGCCAGCAAACCACCTAAATTACCCCCTACAAGCGCATTTAATAAATCAGGATCAGAATCTATTCTGATGTAAGTAGTCGTATTCGCCGGAATATTAGATGGAAACTTTAATTCGAGTTCACCACTGTAAGCTAAAATATTTAAAGCAATACCACCCGACGACTTTACCGTTGCAAAGGTATTCTCATCATTAGTTATGGCATTTGTAGCATTATCTACCGTAGTAACGGAACATGCACCTAAACCCAATGTGCCACAACCTGTAAGGCTAGTAGCATTGCCTGACGCTGTTAAAGAATTTGCATAAATTTTTGTTTGTGCATACGATTTTGAATATAAGAGCGTTATTAAAACGATGACCACAAATTTAAAAAAATTGCGGGTTATCCCATTAAAGGATACTATAGTAGAAGTTTTCATCATTTCAGGCGTTATTTAGGGTGACATTTGAATTACTTCAGTATCATTATACTCCGAAGTAACTAGAAACAAATCTACATTCCGGACTATAATCTGCCCTATCCATTCCTATTCATTGTTTGTCTTATCTATTCCATTCATTTTATTCATACTTGCATTTGTTACTCAAATCATTTCTGCTATTGTTAAAATTTGATGACATTAGCATAGTCATCATCTCTATAATTAATGAACTCAAACGAACTCCTTATTGAACTCAGGAAGTTTGTACTTACAAAATCAGGATTGAGAAATATTGATCCAGCTCATTGTAAGGTAATTTCTGAGTACGTATTCCAGGAAACCAAAAACTATGTTAGTGAAACCACTATCAAGCGTTTCTTTGGTTTTGCAAATACACTGCATAAATTTTCTTTGTTCACATTAAATAGCTTGTCTCAATATGTTGGCTACTCAGACTGGGATGCTTTCAGGAGAGACAAAAAGGATAATATCACTGTTACCCAAAGCTTATGGCAAACCCTAAAACTAAAGGCAAAGGCCATTACTGATTCCGCTCTCATTATCAAGAAAAATAATTCTGGAGTGCCATTTGAGTTTACGGCAAAGCGAAGTTTCTATTATCCCGATTTCGATTACTTTTTAAAGAACAATTATCAGTTTGCTACGGTAAGTGCACAGCCAGGCCATGGTAAATCCATATTAATCGCTCATTTAGTAGAACATTTTTTTCATTCAGAACAAGCGCTTTATAAAAATGATATTGTTTTATTGATCAATTCAAATGTAATCATGTCTACTATTCAGGCAGGATTATCATTAAATGAATGGTTTTTAAAGGAATTTAATTTTACCAGTGTGAGTGATATGATCACTCATTTTAAAAATAATCCAAATGAAAAAGAGGGAAGATTTATCATTCTTATTGATGGAATAGATGATTACCTGGCCAGAAGCAATAGATTTAAATCATTTGTAGACTTTTTGTATAGTATTGAAGAAAACAATTTTTTAAAGACGGTAATCAGTGTCAGAACTCATACCTGGATAAATCTTCAACCGGCTTTAACGGGGTCTGCTTTTTTAACAAAATCATGGTATACAGGTGTATTCTATGATGAGGAAACTTTGAGCAATATTCCGCCACTCAGCTCTAAGGAAATTTTATATACACTTAGCCATATTGAAAAAAAATTGGTCATGATAGATGATATCAGCCAGACCTTAATTACACAGCTTAAAACCCCATTTTGGCTACAGGTTTATTTTAAACTTTCAAACGAGATTAAAAATCTAGAACTTGAAGATCCACTGTTATGCTATGAGTTAATCAATTACTTTTTAGAGAAAAAAATCTTTTTAGCCAAAAAAAGTACTGAAAAAATCTTCTTATTAAAAAAAATTACCGAACACATATCCATAGGTAACAAGGGATTACGGGTGGCTAAAGAAAATGTACTTAACTATATAGACAGCTACCCCGATGCATATGAAGAACTGCTGTATACCGGAATTTTAATTGAAGAAAAGCGATTAAGTACAGTTGTACCGACGGAAATAGTTCGTTTTCTGAATAATGATATCTATACTTATTTCGTATTCATACAAATTACGGAGAACTTTAAATATAAGTCTAGCAAAGCTTTTTTTGAATACATTCTACAAAATTTTGATCCAAAAACGGCATTAAGAAATAACATTCTAAATTGGTCGGTAAGATTTTGCGTGAACAGAAACGAAATTGCTGAACTTAAAAACATTTTAATGCTGCCATTTACCAATGAAGAAAAAAATAAAGCCTTCGACTTCATCTGCAGCGTTGCAAAATATGAGCTAAGCAAGTCAAATTCCATGTTTAATAAACAAAGTATCGGGCAGGATTTTATTGACCTGATGGCTTCTGGAAGAACCATGAGCAAGTTATACAAGGAAACAATAAAGAACATTTCTGATAATGTGTTGAATCAGGATATACAAATCATGTTACATATTATTGAGTGTAATATTCTTTTAATCGATATAGATAAGGCTTCATTGGTGAACACCATGCAATTATTGAAGCGAAACTATAAGAGACTGAATGAACTTTTTCCAATAAACCCTTATGATTTAATCTTATACTTTTATAATAACCTCATTAATAAGCCAAATGAGGGACGCTCATTTGAAGATAAAATCATTAAACTTTGCCATCAGATAGACCAGAGCCCACCGTTAAGGAATGAAGCACTTACCACCGCTGAAATACTTTGCTATCGCCTGGTTTTGCTAACTCTGTTTGCACAAAAAAATTATGCAGAATGCCATCGGTTTATTATGGCCGTCCTAAATAAATATCCTAATATTTTCTATATCAGGAACTCAGTATTCTCGCCATTTTTATTAATTCATTTAGGTCATACCTACCTTAAACTGAATTATTATAAAAAGGCGCAAAGAATTGTTGATTTTGTAGATAAAATCATCAGTAGTGATTACACTTACTACACGCCATTTATTTCGGTTGGATTTTTTATTTTCAAAGCCAGTTTTTACAATTGCATTCACAACTATGAACAGGCAGTTATTGAAAGCGATAAAGGGTTAAAAATTGCAGAAAAAGAAGATTTTAAAATGTTAGAAGTGGCGCTATATCTATTAAAAATAGATGCACTTAAACATACTGATGTATCTGAAGAGGTATCCAATATCATCAAACAACTGTTAAACTTTTTATCCTATCATAAAATTTCTATGCCAGATTACACAAATTTAAACGGTGGAGATTTTGAACAAACTTTTAAAGTTTTAAAATCATATCGAAAATAAAACAGGCTATATCATAAACCCAAAATGTCATCCTGAGCCTGTCGAAAGACTACTAAAAAATTTTCCTCAACGGTGTTTCGACAAGCTCAACATGATAAATCTTGATATAAATTAATACTTATGATACAACAATCTTTTTATTTGATCAGGTTGTAAAGCTCATCCAACTTTGGCGACAGTACAATTTCAATCCTTCTGTTCTTACTTCTACTTTCAGCAGTAGTATTTGCACCCAGAGGCTGAAATTCACCTTTTCCGGTAGCCGTCATCCTTACACTTTCTACCTTTTCATTTTCAGTTAAATAACGCACAACGGATGTTGCTCTGAGCACGCTCAAATCCCAGTTATCTTTAATCTGACCCAGGTTATTAATTTTTTGATTATCAGTATGGCCTTCTACCGCAATATTGATTTCTGGCTGTTGCTTTAACACATTGGCCAGCTGAGTTAAGGCTTGCTTACCTTTTTCATCAATAATGATACTTCCAGAAGGGAATAAAAGTTTATCCGTTAAGGAAACGTATACTTTACCATTTTTAATTTCTACTGTTAAGCCACTTTTCGTAAAGCCTAATAAAGCCTGTTGTAGTTTTTCTTTTAATGAATTGGTGGCCTCATCACGTTTACGCAACACTTCTTCTACTTCTTTTAAACGCTTTTCCCTTGCAGCTAAATCACCTGATAACTTGGTTATTTCACTAGTAGAATTGTTTTTAAGTTTCTTGTAACTGGCATCAACTTCATTATAGTTATTCTGCAAATCCCTCAATTCCTCAGCCATCATCGTGGTATCCTTTTTAAGTCTTGAAACTTCTTTTTCCAGATTTTCTATTTTAACCAGGCCTTCATTAAAAGCCGTGTATAAAGAATCTTTACTACCTAACAATGCCTTATACTTTTTGGGCGAAAGAACCACACATGATGTTAGTGATGAAATAAACAATAGAAGTGCAAAAGCTAAAAAGGTATTTTTCATTTTTTAGTGTTGAGATTTAGTTGAGTAAAGAATATTAAGTGTCAAGCCCCTTGAAGGTTACTGTTCAATAGCATTCCGTAAAAATGCGACTAATGGTTTAACAGTTGCAAAAGAACTTATCAACTTATTAACGAGTTCAGGTTTAAAAAATTCTTCATCATCCAATTTCATCGTTGCTTCGAAACTTTTGAGTTTTAAGTATTCGATGTTTGGATCGGCAGGATCGTAACCCTTGGGCGCATTTTTTAAGGCATTTGAAGTCCCTAACTTGAAATTGCTTTTAAAATCTTTATTGTTAATGATTTCTTTAAAATCACTGATATTATAATCGATCTCCTGTCTGATCAGTTTAACATCTGGTGCATCAGGCATCCAGTAACCACCAGCTATAAAGCTATTGCCGGGTTGAATATGCAAATAATAGCCTGGTCCGTTACCTCCTTTGCCTTTTGCAGAGAACCAGATTCCAAAGTTATTTTTATAAGGGTCTTTATTCTTGCTGAAACGAACATCGCGGTAAATGCGCATTAAGCTTTTCTTGGCATCAGTATCTGCAGAAATTAATGGATCTACTTTAGCAAGTTCAGGAATAAGCGCAGCAACCATATTTAAAACATCTTGCCTGGCGTCCTCATATTTTGATTTATTCTCGGCAAACCATTCCCGGTTGTTATGGCTGGCTACATCTTTTATAAATTTTAAAGTTTCTTTCTTTAACATAGGTGAGGTATTAATCTGGTAAGCTGTGAAGTTGGTAAGGTGTGGAGTTGCTCATCTGGTCAGGCAAGTTGGATTTAATTGATTGAATAATTAACAACAACATTTAACCGATTCTTCAACTAACCAATTTTTGCCTTCCTTACTTATCATAATATGGCTTATACTTGATATTGGGCGATAAAACATGCAGCAATATAATTCGCGAATACCGGTAATTAAAAGGATATAAAATAAAGCATCCGGCAAAAATTACAATCAAATAATGCCAAAAGGTAGCATCAGTTAAGGAACCAAAGATAAGATAGGTAACAAAACTGGCGGTAAGCATTTCAATCACATTCATGGCATAACTTACGTACATGGCCGCATAAAAATAGCCAGGTTCTATTTCTATCCTTTGCGCACAATGACTGCAGACTATTTTGGTATGCTGAATATTCCAGCCATACATACTGCCTGTAAAAACATCACCCCTGCGGCAATGCGGACATTTACAATGCACAATGGCATAAAGTTTTGAGGTTGTTTGTTCAGCCATGAGTTAATTCATATGAAAAGGCTCCTTTTTCATTTCCAGATGAATATTTTTTTTACGATATTTTTTATACCAAACTACACCTACAACAATAGCCATTAAATATGGAATGGCTAAGAGATAAAGCACACCAGTATTTAAACCGGCAGAAACAGTATTGCCATTTTTATTGCCTTGCTCTGCATTGATGCTGCACATGGCACATTGGGCATTCACCTGTAACACGGTTACAAAGTTTAGTACCGCTAGAAATAAGACAAAAATAATTTTCCTTTTCATGTTCACAAATATACAGATTTAACGATTGGAGGTCGTTAAAAATTATGTCATAAAAAAACCCTCGCTGATGAGGCGAGGGTTGAGAGCATAACTTAACTTACTGTAAAGAGCCGGAGAATGTAAAATTTGGATGTTCTACACTTTTAAACTGACCTAAGATCTCACCCGTTGTTGGATTTGTAAAATACGCCAGTGTGAAAGTATCTGCATTAATCCGTTGTGTAGTGAGTGGTGCCATTTGTGTTACAATTAAAGCAGCATTCCCTGTTGGTGCTGATGCTGTAAATTTGTACACACCTGCTGTGGTTTTAGTAAAAGAATAAGGAAAATCTGCAACAAACCTGTTTGCACCCTGATAAACATCAGCACTTAACAACATGGTATTGTTTATGGTATTAAAATTAAAAACCATTCGATCTAATCTTAAATTATATCCAGATGCCAATGTACCTGCTGCAGCCGCTGCTCTTCGGGTAATAAACTCTGTTCCCCACCCTGGGTAATTCGTACCATTCGGAACGATAATTTCAGAATATTGTATACCCAAAAGTAAATGTAAAGGATAAATTGAAGTTGTTGAGGAAACAATTTCCAATCTTACTCCGCCTACTGTGGTAAAATATACCTGCTTAGCTGGATCCCAGGTGAACTCACTAATGGCTTTATCTTTATATATTAAAGGTTCCTTAAATCTTATTCCGGTTAAGGTAAAAGCAAAGCCAGTTGAATTTGTAGTTACGCCACCATTACCGTTATCCCAAATAAATGTAACCACCTTTTGGAAGTAATTGATGGAAGTTTGAACCTTTATAGCATCTACCAGCGTAAAATAGAGATTGCTGTTAGCATCAATATAATCTACAGATGTTAAGATAGCATTTAATAAACCTTTTTCATTATAAAGCTTTTTTTCAGCTGCTGTTGCCTTTACCAAAACCAATTTGCTTTTTAAAAGCTTGCCTGAAAGCATAATCGAATCGCCAACTGCTTTATCAAATGTAAATTCAAAATCTGAAAAAAGACCCCAGCCAGCAGCGCCTCCAAAAGTATTTGGATCAGGATCAGCCAGAATATGCATATAACTATAGGTATCAAATGATAATGTTGGATTTTGGAGTGCCTTGATTCGATAGGTACTTTCCATGCTTTCGCTGGCAGGATCTGAATCCAAATCAGCGTACATGCTTACCTTATTATCTTTTGTAAAATTAAAATAAAAGGAATAGCCACCGCCACCTTCGGGATATAAAAATGCTTTCCAGCCGTTTGTACTCCCGGTTAGTTCATCATTATATTTTGTTACAGCAGTAGAAACCCTTTCTTCAGGTCTTTCGCCATCAATCAATACCTCTTCCTTTTTACAACCCGTAAATAAGGCAAGAGAAAAAAGTGTATATATTAATATTTTTTTCATGTTGATTTCTCTTAAATTATTGCCCCATTGTTCCATAAAAATAGGAGTTAGCATTTGTGGTTTTATAAAACGCGCCTAATGAACCTAAGTATCCAATTTCGCCAGGTATAATTTGATTAATCCAGTTAGCCCTGAATGATCCCGTTGAAAAGTAACTGTTCACCCCTGCCATTCGGGCATTAATTACCCCCATGTTACTATACGTAGTTCCAGTTGGTTGAGTCGCCATTAAGGTAAATGTAGTTAAGCCGGTGTTTGCATTTAGCGCTAAAGTATAATCGGCATCGGCAAAATAAGTCGTAGTTCCTGCAGCATTTGTAAATGTATACCTCAATGTCATTACATTATTTGCTTTAAAAGTCATTAAGAAATCTTTTAAAATAAATCCGCCAGCCTGCATTGATGTTCTTGCGGCATTCCACAACCCTAAAAATTCTGCAGATTGATTTGGGTCCGTGGTAGGGTTCGAATATAATGTAGTATAGCCTACTCCATAACCAATTAACCTCGATAAAACAGGAGGAGATACTTTAAATAATGCCTTCTGAACTTCTTTCTGTAGCTGATAGAAATCAATATTAAATGCAGTCTTAAAATAGTCTACCACATATTGTTCTTTTTTCTTCAATTTAACCTGAGCATCTGCAGGTGTTGTGGCTACAATGGCATTATATTGAACCCTTCCCATCATCAACATATTGGATGACTGCTCAGCAAAATCTTCCAGTGGTGACACTCGGGCATATTGTGTAATGAAACCCAAAGAATATGCCTCTGAAAGCGGTCGTTGAGTCCAGTTTGCTTCATAACCACCACGAGATACGGTTTGATATTCAGGAGAAAAATCTACCGTTTGATTTAAAATATGTGTGTATTCATGTTGAATTACCTGGATCATCTGTTTTACAGAATTGATATTCGTTTTATCAAATGAATTAATCACATAAAGAACAATTTTACGTCCACCTTCGGCTGTACCTAAAGTGATTGATCCATTGCTGTTATATTCTGCACTACCAGCTAAAACGAATTGTTTTGGTGAGATTTTTTTAATAAAATCTCCTCCACCGGCAACTTCATATGGTCTGATCCATACATCACGAACCATTTCCATTGCAGGAATTACCTGTTCTACTGCGGGAGGAGTAATATTCTTTCCTGAGGCCAGTTCAAAACGGTCAAACCGATATTTGGTTTCAATATTATAGGGATTTAAAAAATTTTGGTCCAACCAGATATCAGTAGAATTCTTATCTTTTATTATATTTTGGTCTATCGCATCCAGATTGGCATTTAGTTTTGATTCCTTTTTACAGGATGCGAGGATTGTAAACATGGCTAATGCAACCAATCCATATTTAAATGTTTTTTTCATAATTATCTTGGATTTTGGTTAATACCAGAAAGTGTAACTTGTGTAGGGAGTTGAAATAATCTTCTTGGATCGTTAGCTGTAAGTTCCATAGTAGTAAATGAACCATTTACGGCGTAAACACGATGTGTTACGGGTATTTTATACCTTAAAATGTCAAACCAACGCAAACCTTCCTGAGTAAATTCTTTTTTCTTAAAATCCAGGATAGTCGCAATTAATCCTTCTTTTGGATCTGCAATACCATAAAAAGCAGCGATTTTAGCTAATGTTACCGCATGGGTAGTAGCACTATAATTTAAAATTCTGGTACTGGCGTATGTATTTAAATCCTGTAAGGCCAATGTATTTTGCCCTGATGATGCATAAGCTTCTGCCCTATTTAATAACGTTTCATCAGCTGTAAGTACAGGAACTATCGTATATGGTTCTCCAATGGTAGCATTAGGACTTGTTTTCACAAAATATTCCTTCCATTTTAGCATACTATAGTGGGGTTGCCCATAATAAGCCGATTTATACGACCAACGGGCACCAGTTACATTATTGGTAAAAACCTCATTATTAATCACCTGACCATAACCAAAACGGGGAGTCAGGGTTCTCGCCCAAGAAGAGGCTGTTTCAATTAACAATAAAGTAGAAGGCTCAGACGCTTGTGTAAAATACAGGTACATCTCATCAAGAGTATAAGTGTTATATCTAGTATTCCACGGCCTCAAAATGTTTGCAAATGAATTTCCCGGAGATACGGCACTAGCATATTGAATTACTTTATCGTAATCTTTTTTAAACAAAAAGAATCTGGCGGCAAATGCATTACCTGCTGAAATATTAAAGTGATATTTAGGAATTTTATATGCCGTGTTCCTTAAAAGAGGCAACCCTTCTGTTAAGTCTTTTTCTATATTCGCATATACGGATGCAACAGTACCTCTGGAATATTGGCCAATTACAACTTTCTCTGGAGAGGTTACATACGGAATTCCAGGAGAATCATTAGCGGTACCGGCATCATACGTTTTGGAGAAAAGCGTTACTAACATGAAGTGAGCGTACGCTCGGGCAAGCAATGCTTCACCTTTATAAGGTAAATAAGCCGTTTGATCAGGTGCCTTACCAATGGCTTCTAGTGCAGCATTAGCAGCTGCAATTGCAGTATAACAGGCATTCCAGTAATTAGTAGGTGTATCTTCGGTATAATTGTCGTTATCTCTCCAATAATAAGGCAAAACAATTTCCCTATTTTCATCACCTATACCTGGTCCTTTATCTTCTACATTATCTGATGATGTTTCCGTAAAAGCAATATAATTCCCTTCCGGATAAGCACTCGTTAATAATTCTGCTACTTTATCAACTGAATTTAATTGCGTTCTTTGATCTGGAGATTGCTCTAAAAATTTCTTACATCCCAGGTTTGACAGAAGTGAAAGGGCAACAATAGATATAAATATTTTTTTCATGATTTTTTATTTAGAATCCTACTTTTAAAGACAATGTGAACTGACGTGGTATCGGCAATGCAACACCACCTGACCCGAAGAATTCTGGATCTTGTCCATTCAACTTTTTATCCGAATAAATTAAAAATAAGTTGTTACCCACAGCACTTATTGAAGAATTGGTTAACCCAAGTTTCTTGGTATATTTTGAAGGAATATTGTAGCTTAGAATGACTTGTTTCATTCTTACAAAGCCCCCATCTGCCACACGTTCTGTAGAATAGTTATAACTATTATAGGCGTAAATACTTCTAAAGTCAATTGCTTCAAGTGCATCCAAAATAGAAGGTACATTAGTTTTAAGCTCATCCCCCTGCATTTCCCAACGGCTTAAGAAAGCTTTAGGCATAGCATCTAAATCAGTATAACTTGTTTTGAAGGCTGGAGCAAGGCGTACCTTATTTCCTGCAGCAAAAGTAACCAGTGTAGAAAGTGTAAAATCTTTATACTTGAATGTGTTTGAGAAACCACCAGTATATTTCGGATCAATTGGTCCTTCATATTTTAAATACTTAACCACATTGCTCTGCAAATAAACATCGCCACTAACATCACCCTCATTATCCAGAAATTTAGGAGAACCATTTAGCGGATCTAATCCCTTGAAATCGATTGAAAATAGACCGCGTTGTGCATACCCTTCCAAAGCACCTCCATCTGGCCCAATTAAGTCAAAAATTAATGGCTGGTTTTTAAGATTTGTGATTTCATTTTTATTGTATCCAAAAATTAATTGTGATGACCAGCTAAAGTTACCTGTCTTTAAAATTCGGGCGCCAAGCGATGCTTCTATACCGTGTGATTTCATATCTGCATAATTGGCTTGCTTTACTGCTTCGCCTCCTATGCCACCATTTCTAAATTCTCCAATTAAATCAAAACTCTTTCTTTGATAGGCATCTACAGTAAGCGTTAACCGATCACTAAATAAACCTAAATCTAAGCCAAGATTTAGCTCATTGAGTTTTTCAAATGTTAACTCAGAATTTTCCAGTCCATCTATATATAATTTGGTTTCTTTTTCCGGAATGTAAGGCCTGCGTGTGGCCATACTTCTTAACACAAGACTAGAATTTTGCGCTGTACCCATACTTGCAACTAACCCATAAGTAGCACGAAGGGTAGCACGGTTAATTACCTTTTTAATCCGCTCAGATTGCATAAAATTTTCTGTATCAATATTCCATGCACCAGATACATTCCAGGTAGGTAACCATCTTGCTGTAGGTGATTCACCCAAAAGATTTGATCCATCGTAACGCCCTGTTGCGTTAATACTATATTTTCCTTTATAAGAATAAGCCCCTCTTAAAGAATAGTTTAAGTATCGTTCATAACGATAGCCCATGCTGTAATAGTTAAAACCACCTTCTACATTTGACTTTACGATATTTGGATCGATAAACGGAATCCCTCCCTTATCATATTGATATCCATAACCATCAAATATTTTATTCTGACGGTTGATGTATCTCATTTCTTGAGTGGCAAAAAAGTTGACCAAATGGTCTATGTTAAAAGTTTTATCATACTCCAAACTGTTCCTTACATAATAATTAACAATATTATCATCATTAGTTTTATAGAAACCACCATAAGGCAATACACTAACCGGTAACGCATTTGGATCATCAGGATTGCGGTATAAAAATTTATTGTTGGATCTAACCGTTGCATCATTTGGACTTATACCCGCACGGTAAGCCTCAGCCATATTGGAGTTTTCGGTAATTTTATGTTCCTGACTAGTTTTAGCATAACGATATGCACCATCAAATGAATACTTTAAATCCTTTGTGATTTTATACCTTACCCCGCCCTGAACCTTAAAATCAATTAAATTAAGCTCTAAAGTATTGTTTTCAAGCTCATGTAAAATATTGAACGGCGCATAGTTTTGGGTGAAAAATTCTCGATTTCCATTTGCATCAAAGGCAGTTAGTGCACGGCTGGTATTAAGTGAATAACTAAATGGGTTAATATCAAAATCGCGATCATATGTTCCATAAACCGGATTACCGTTTCTACCCAATGTACCTGGGGCTTTTTGATCACGGATTGATCCTTGTGTAATGAGTTCGATACTTAATCTGTCATTAATTTCAAAGTTTCCACGAACATTGCCTGTAAAACGTTTCACATTATCGCCAACAGTCCAACCATTATCCTGCAAATAACTGGTTGATGCATAAATCTTTGATTTTTCAGTACCTGATGAAATTCCTATTGAATGTTCCTGCATGAAAGACTGTTTGAATAAGATATCAAACCAATCTGTATTAGAATTCGCATAACGTTGCAAATATTGTTTTTGACTAAGCGCATCATTTTTTAATCCATACGTTCCGGTTGCAGCATCATACTGATACATTTCATTGTACATTTTAGTAAACACGCCTCCATTTGCACTACGTGATGAACTTGAATGATTTAGCCAACCTTTATTTTGCATTTCCAGATAAACATTCATCTGATCTGCAGAATTTAAGATATCAAAATTATTATATGAGGGTTTCATATAGCTCGAGAAGTTACCTGTATAAGAGATAACGGGCTTACCTTGAGTATTTCTACCTTTTTTAGTGGTAATGATAACCACACCATTCATTGCTCTTGCACCGTATTGGGCAGTAGCAGCTGCATCCTTTAAAATATTGAAGCTTTCGATGTCATCAGGGTTTAGCCCAGCTACTGAAGATCCAACCAGAGTCGAAGGATCACCAGTAGATAATTGTTCATTGGAAATGTTTACAACATCTTCAAGAATAATCCCATCTACTACCCATAATGGCTTATTATCTCCGGAGATTGAAGTTGCACCACGAACGCGGATTTTTGGTGCAGCACCAAATGTACCTGATACGTTTTGTACAGAAACCCCTGCAACCCGCCCCTCCAGCATTCGGCTCACATCATTGATACCATCTCTTTTTACATCAGATGCCTTAAGCGACGTGGCAGCACCTGTAAATAACTTTTTATTCAGATCCTGATAGCCGGTAGAAACTACATTTACTTCACTAAGCTGTTCAGCATCTTCCTCTAAGATTATATTTATAAGTGTCTTACTTCCAATTTCAACTTCTGTTGATTTATATCCAACGTAGCTAAAAACTAGTGTAGCTCCTTCTTTTACGGTAATGGTATAATCTCCTGATGAAGTAGTAGAAACCGCATTAGAGATACCTTTTTCTCTGACACTAACACCAGGGAGCGCATTACCACTTTTGTCTTTAACCTTACCTATTACCTTTAGGGCAACAAAATAATCAACTACTTTATCTAAGATGGATTTATCTTTTGGCTTGATCAAGATCGTTTTGTCTTCAATGGTATAGCTTAAATCCTTACCAGCGACGATTTTAGCCATCACTTCTGCAATGGTTGATTGATTAAAATTAGCGTTGAATGTAGTGGTACTTTTAATCTTATTAGTTGATAATAAAACATCGTAACCAGATTGCCTTCTGATTTCTTTAATCATTCTTTCCAGCGTTACATTCTTTTCCTTCAATGTAATAAGCTGGCCAAACGAAGCTGCACTAACCTGCATCAGGGAAGCAAGTAATATGACCGTAATTAACTTCATCATCAATAGCAATTTAGGTATGTAGCGGCGATGCGTACATAAAATTCTTATATAAATTTTGTACATTTAATAGTCTGTTTTTTAGCGATACACACTTATTGTTTAAGCGCATCATGTGGTATCGTGGTTATTCAAGAAATAATTGATTTTTGATCGATTCCGGTTTACCGGAATAGCCAGACAGCAAAATTAAAGGGGTGTTGCAAGCACTCCTTTTTTATTCCGTTGGCTTTTCGAACATCAGTGGTGTTGTCGAATTTTGTACATAGTTTTTTGGTTTAGGTTAAGGTTGATAGTTAGTAATATTTTTATAGATAAGGGCTAGTTACTTCCTCATCTTTTATAATTTAATCTTTGTAAACAATAAGCTTATTGCCTTCCATCTCAAAACGAACCTCTCCGGTTTGTTCAAATTTGTGTAACACCTGAGAAATTTTATCAAATCTGCTCACGGTTCCGTAATACATCACATCTTTAGCTTCTTCGTCAGCGTATTCAACTTTAATATTGTACCACCTGGATATCTTACGTAGTATACTTTCCTGTTTCTCGTTATTAAACATAAAATACCCTTTTTTCCAGGCAACAGATTCATCAGTGTCTACTGCATTTATTTTAATTCCCTGCGCTGATAATACCGATTGCTCCCCCGGTTTTAAAATCTCATATTCAGATGAATTAATAAGTGACGAAACTCGCACACTTCCCTCTAATAACGTTGTTCTGGTTGCGTGTTCATCCATATAGCTATTAACATTAAAGTGCGTACCTAACACTTCTAATTTTTGCTTTTCAGTTTCCACAACAAAGGGATGAGCGCTGTCTTTAGCCACTTCAAAATATGCTTCTCCTTTTAATTTTACATTTCGAGTTGCAGCATTAAGGATGTTTAATGGATATTCAAGTGATGAAGCAGCATTTAACCATACATCGCTGCCATCTGGCAAATGTATTTGCCATTCACCCCCATTAGGTGTTGTAATCGTATTGGTTTCATTCCCAATAACCGACAAATCCCCATTCACAACATTATAAACTAAATGACCACTAGCTGTTTTTGAAATAGATAAGCCAGCTTCTTTAATCAGATCCCCATCAGCAACATCACTTAATGAGATTTTTTTTCCATTGGCCAGGGTAAGAATCGCTTTGCTCCCGCCTGGCGCTATGTCTGTGGTAAAAACATGTTGCCCTTCACGTATTTTATAAATGAATACAGATGCAAAAGCTAAAATTAACACTGCAGCAGCAGCCCATTTGTAATAAACAGAGATTGAAGCCTTCTTCGGATGTTTGAATTGATCTACAGAAACAATTTTATTAAAGACTAAATTCCACCTGTTCTGATCAGTATCCATTTCATCATCACCCGCATGTACTAAATCATGTGCAGTAAGCAAATTCAAAATTTCTCCACTAACAGTATCTGGGTGGCTTTCTATAAAATTGAGTAATTCAGTTTTTTCAGCATCAACCATTTGGCCTGCCTCAAACTTATTTATAAGAAATATTACTCTTTCCTCCATAGATCTTATACTAAGAAGCGCAAAAGACAAATTAGGACTATCAAAGAATTAACTTTTTTTTTATTTAATGAATACCCCTGATAAAATAAATCAAAAAAAGAGACACCCCATGCTTAATTAAGTTCTCCCGAATACTTTTTAACGCAATAACGAGTGCATTTTTAACAGTACTAGCAGACAAACCCAAAATTTCAGCTATTTCAGGAATGTTTTTACCCTCTCCTCTACTTAAATCATAAATTTTTCGACGTTGGCTTGGCAATTTATCAACTGCAGCAATAATAATCCGATTTATTTCATTAAGATGGATCGCATCAAGGGTTACGTTTTCCAGATCAGAGTAGCGGTTTTTCAATAAGCCTATTGCTTTTTCTTCCTTTATCTTTTTTCTGATAAAGCTCAAGCATTCATTTGATACGTATTTATACAAATAGGCTTTTATATTGTCAACGTGTTCAAGCTTATCACGATTTAACCAGATACGCAAAAAGGCATCTTGAATAATCTCTTCAGCAGCATGTTCAGATTTCGTGAACTTAAGCGCAAAAGATTGTAGAATAGGTAGATAATTAAAAAAAAGAATAGAAAATGCTTTCTCACTTCCTCCAACAATTTCTTTAATCAGTTCTCGCTCTTTGTCACAATCCTTAAAGGCCATATATCAATTGGTCATCATTCGTTTTCATTAATTAAAATCACGAGGATATCAAAAGAGATATATTTATTCATCCGTATCAGGATGCCATAAACATGTACCAATAATACAAAATATTGCCTAATGTTTCACAAAAAACAAGCTAAAAATCAGAATTGTATCAATACTGATAATAAGGAGAAATCATCAAATACACCACCACACCGGTAATAGCAACATAAAGCCATAAAGGAAAGGTGATTCTTGCAATTTTGCGGTGTCGGTCAAAACGTTCTGCCAATGCCCTTACATAAGTAACCAATACCAAAGGAATAATAGCTATAGACAATAGAATATGGGTCAACAGAATAAAGAAATAAACATATTTTATGGCTCCATCCCCTCCAAACTTAGTAGAAGGTGTTGTCATATGGTAGGCAATATACATCACCAGAAACAATAAAGAACAACCAATGGCCGATTTCATCAGGTTTTGATGCAAAGTGATTTTTCCATTTTTAATCGCCCAAACGGCTATTACCAACAGCACAGCCGTAATACCATTAATCGTGGCATAAATAGGAGGTAAAAAAGGAAGAGTGGGTGCATCTATACCTAAATCCTTTAGTTTAACCACAAACAAAAACGCAACGGCTACAGGTATAAAGATCGAAAGAATGATGATCCACTTACTATACTTTTTTTCAATTGAACTATTTTCCATGAATATTTTAAATCTCTTTATTTTTTGTTACTGTAATCAATCCCGACTTTAGACTAGCGACTAAAGACTCCCCTACCTGCCGTCATTAACGGTCCTTAAATACTCTGCAATAAGTACCTTTATCTCATCTTCTAGCTTTGCAGTAGCATCCGGACTATCTGTTTCGTAAACCCCTCTAATGCGATGCTGAACATCAATCAATAAGATTTTATTTCCAAAAATGAAGTGTGGCTTATCTTTTCTATCATCTTCAATAACATCAAGCAGTAAACCATTTCTAATTAACGGGTAAGTAACAGCCGTATCACCAGCTAAAAAATTCCATTGATTAGATTTTGCGTTTAGAGTTGCCGCATAACCTGTAATTTTGTTTTGATCAGACGGATCTACCGAAAGACTTACAAATCTAACTAGCGGCTTCTTTTCGTAGCCTTCAGATAATTGTTTGATATATTTAGTAACACTGGTATTATTCGATTGGGTATAAAATAAATTTAATACCACGATCTTATTTTTTAAAGATGCCCAGGAAACAGTATCACCAGATTGATTTGCCAGTTTAAAATCTGGAATCTGATGATAAATAGTATCTGGTATTTTTTTCCCCTTCACGGTATGAAAAGTAGACGAAACAACTTTCTTTCCATATATAGGAAGACTTTTATACCTATTCTTTGCAAACTGAGGTAATAAGTAAAAAAACAAAAATCCCGGTACAGCTAGAATGCTTACCAGGATTAAAAGTTTTTTGATAGAGTTACCTTTCATTAATGACTCATCATGTGGAGATTTAAAAATCCTCCTTCAATTAACATTAAAACAATAAAGTACATAATGAAAATGAATGATACGGTTAGTGAAAGCTGTAGGCCTAATTTCTCATATTTTAAGTGCATAAAATAAGCCACAATATAGAAAGCTTTGACTAATGTTAAAGCAATATAAACGAAGTTTCCAATAGAATGAGACATGTAACCGTTAGGCAAGACCCAAAGGGCAACAATAAACTCAATAACTGTGATCAATAAAAGGATACCAAAAACCTGCCAGATTTTACCTTTAGATAAACCTGCATGCTCCTCGTGTCCTTCTGTATGTGCGTGATGTTCTGACATGATAATATTTTTAAAGATGATAAATTAAACCAAATAGAAGAATGTAAATACAAACACCCACACTAAATCAACAAAGTGCCAGTATAAACCAACTTTTTCAACCATTAAATAATGACCCCTTCTTTCAAAAGTACCGTTAATGGTCATGATTAGAATAATAATGTTGATGACCACACCACTAAATACGTGAAAACCGTGAAAACCTGTAATGGTAAAAAATAAGTTTGCAAACTGTTGTGCAGCAACTAAAGATACATCACCGGTAAATAAGTGTTTTAACTCTTCAGCACTTGGAATTTCACCCCACCAGAAACCTTCATGATGTAAGTGTGTCCATTCTAATGCCTGGCAACCTAAGAACATGAAACCACCAATAATGGTAGCAACCATCCACCATATAACCTCTTTCTTAGCACGACGATGACCTGCTTCAACAGCTAAAACCATTGTTACAGAACTCATAATCAAGATAAAAGTCATGATACCCACAAATACTAATGGTGCACCAGTATCTTTAATACCTGGGATTGATTGGAAAACCAAATCAGGATCTGGCCATGTTAATTTAGAAAAGCGTTGTGCGCCATAGTAGATCAATAACGATGAGAAAGTAAAAGCATCTGATAATAGGAAAAACCACATCATGATTTTACCATATTCTACCGACCACGGAGAACGGCCACCATTCCATGGCCCGGTTTTAACTTGATCTAATTGTGATACTGAATTCATTTGGAAATAGTATAATAGTTTGTTAACAAATTTAACGGTTCAAAAGTAAAAAAACATACAGATATATCCATAATATATCTATAAAATGCCAAAAAATAGAGGCAATTTCCATTCTGTAATTGCTTTTAGCAGGAGAAATATTTTTGTAGCTGCCCACTAATGCATTAATAATTAATCCAACGCCACCAATAATGTGTAACAAGTGTAATCCTGAAACCACATAGATAAAGGAAATTGCAGCATTATTACCCACTAAAGTAGCACCAGTTTTTACCATACTGCTCCAGGCACTAAACTGCATAACACCAAATGCTACCGCTAAAATAACAGTCAGCCATAACATATTCCGTTGAAGGCTAAAATTTAGCTTACGCATGGCCTTAGAGGCCAGTACAAGCGTAATGCTACTGGCAATAATAACTAAACTACTGTAGATAAAGGCATCAGGTAAAACTAAACCATGGCCTTTGCCTTTTGATGCAGCAAATACCAGATAATAACTGGTAAAACCACCAAACATAATCGTTGATGATACCACAAACAACCAGACAATAAATTTTCTGGGTTTAGGGTCAAATGTATCTTGGATCTTTTCCATTGTTAGAACCATAAAATTATTGGGCTATAAAATTTAATAATAAACCCAGCTGTACAGCTGGTATGTAAAAAAACGAACAAAACATCACCTTCTTTGCATCAGCAAGTTCCCTGTTCATTAATAATTTAAAGGCAAGAAAGCTGAATATCAAACCAGCAATTAATGATAAGCCACCTACATAATAACCACCGAAACCATATAATGTTGGTAATAAGCTTACCGGAATTAAAATTAATGTTGTTAAAAATGTAAGCAACGCTGACGTTTTATCCCTTTTCTTAGTCGGTAGCAATCTAAAGCCAGCTTTTTTATAATCATCATCCAATACCCAGGCAATTGCCCAAAAGTGTGGGAATTGCCATACAAATTGAATCAAAAATAAAATTCCAGCAATGTAATAGTCAATCTCATGAAACATTTCAGCTTTCAAACTTCCAAAAGCAGCCAGATATCCAATCAGTGGTGGCAAGGCACCAGGTATAGCACCTACAAAAACAGCTATTGGTGATTTTCTCTTTAAAGGAGTGTAAGCAAAAGCATATAACAAAATAGAAAAGACAGAAAGTAAGCCCGTTTCTAGATTTAGTTTACCCAATAACCAGGTGCCTAAAAATGCCATAAACACACCTAAGATTAATCCTTGTCCGGTGGTCATTCTACCAGCCGGCATAGGGCGATCCTTTGTTCTGGCCATTAATTTATCAAGATCCTTCTCTATAATTTCATTAAAGCAATTGGCTGCAGCAGTAACTAAAAAACCACCTACAATCAATATTAACCAGTTACCCCAGTCAATAGATGGAATATGATTTCTCCCAACTTGCATTTTTTGCCCAATCAGAAAAGATATAGACGCAGAAAAAACAACCGTAAAAGACAGCCTGAATTTGATGAGCTTAGAAAAATCTGAAAAAACTTGTTTCAACTTCCTTAAATATTATTGCTTATAAGTACTCGTCCGGTAAACCAACAAGTAGAGATAAAACTGTAAACTAAATAATAACGTAGAAAACAAAATATGCACGGCCTGCGCTGCTGGCGGAAAGGCTAAATATGCTAATGCAAATCCACTTAATAATTGTATGAGAAGCGTAACTAAAATACATCTCGCAGTTAACAAAGGTGCAGCCTTACCACTAAAGCGATCTATCACCATCTTGTATACGATCGCATTGCAAATAATCACTAAAATGGCTAAATCTCTGTGATAAGAAAATATAGCACCTAATTTTGAAATCCAGGTATCTCTTAAACCTGTGGCCAATGACTTAGCAACAACATCAACAGATTCCCTTACTTCTGTACCCAACACAATCTGAAGAATACTGATCAATACAGTGAATAACAAAAATCCTTTAAGCCAAAGTATCCGATACATAATTACCGAAGGTGTTTTGTTTAGCTGTTTAGCATAATTGTAGGTATAGATCGAAATCGCTAAAATAACTAATGCCAGTAACATGTGCACCGTAACTACCCATTGTGCCAGATTGGTAGAAACAACAATTGATCCCAACCAAGCCTGATATCCAACAACAAAGATATTTAACAAACTCAGTACGATAATGCGCTTTGCATTCTTTTTATAAATAAAGGAGTAAACAAAAGTCAGTAGCAAAAACAAACCTGCCAAAACCCCTACTAACCGGTTTACATATTCAACCCACGTTTTGGTTGGATTAAACTCTTCAGGAATAGTGATGCTTTTATCATGTCTAATGCGATCAGCCAATTCGGCTTTACCCATACTTTCCAGATACTTCGCAAACTTTTCATTCTTTTTTAATCTGCCTTCAACATATTTCTGCTTGTAATTTGCCGGAAGCTGTGAAATATCTGTAGGCGGAATATACCGATCAAAGCATTTCGGCCAATCAGGGCAACCCATACCCGACCCCGTACTTCTTACAATACCGCCGGCAAGTATCACCATTAAAGTAACTATAATGGTAATAAAATTAATCCTGATAAATCGTTGCTCTGATCTGCTGATCATATACCTTTTTATGTGAAAAGGGTATCTGGATAAGCAGAAACTTAATCAGATACCCCTTTTAAATTGTATAAAAGACTATTAATTAGCCTTTGTTTTCTTCAACAGGGTTAGCTAATTCCCAATCCTGCTGTATTTTTTCTGCTTCTGCGTTTCCTTCAAAGTCATGAGGTAAATTAGAGCTCATGGTTTGAGAGAAAGGAACCGTTTGAGGAATAAAGTCTTCATCATGACCAGGTTTGCTATAATCATATGGCCATCTGTAAACTGTTGGGATTTCTCCTGGCCAGTTTCCGTGAATGTGTTCTACAGGAGCAGTCCATTCTAATGTATTGGCTTCCCAAGGATTTTGAGGAGCAACTTTACCTTTAAATATAGAGTAGAAAAAGTTGAATAAAAACGCAACCTGTGCAAGTGCAGCCATAATAGCAGCCCAGGTAACAAATACGTTTACAGTTAACCATTTCTTCATAAATTCAAATTCAGTAAAGGCATAATAACGACGAGGTACACCATCTAAACCTAAAAAGTGAAGCGGGAAAAATACTAAGTAAGCTGCAATAAAGGTTAACCAGAAATGCAGGTATCCCAATTTCGCATTCATCATTTTACCAAACATTCTTGGAAACCAGTGGTAAACACCCGCAAGCATACCAAAAATAGCTGCAGAACCCATTACCAGGTGAAAGTGAGCTACTACAAAATAAGTATCGTGTAAGTTAATATCTAAAGAGGCATTACCCAAAAAGATACCTGTTAAACCACCAGAGATAAAGAATGAAACTAAGCCAATAGCGAATAACATTGCCGGAGTAAAACGAATATTACCACGCCATAAAGTAGCTAAATAATTAAAGGTTTTTACTGCTGATGGTACTGCAATAATCAATGTAGTAATCATGAATACACCACCCAACAATGGATTCATACCGGTTACAAACATATGGTGACCCCATACAATGAATGAAAGTACGGTAATACCAATTAACGAATAAACCATCGCATGGTAACCAAAAATTGGTTTACGTGAGTTAACTGAAATTACTTCTGATGAAATACCCAATGCAGGCATAATTACAATATATACCTCAGGGTGACCTAAGAACCAGAATAAGTGTTGCCATAAAATTGGAGAACCACCTTCGTTTGGTAAAATGGTTGTACCCATTACAATATCAGACAGGTAAAAACTGGTACCAAAACTACGATCAAATACCATTAATACCACACCCGCTACAAGAACAGGGAAAGATAAAATACCTAAAATAGCTGTTAAAAAGAAAGCCCAGATGGGTAATGGCATTTTCCAAAGATCCATTCCCTTAGTACGCATGTTTAAAATCGTACTTACATAGTTGATACCACCCATTAAAGATGATGCCACAAAAAGTACCATACTAATTAACCATAAGGTCATCCCCATACCAGATCCAGGCATTGCCTTAGCTACAACCGAGAGCGGAGGATAAACCGTCCAGCCACCAGATGCAGGTCCGGTTTGAATAAAGAATGAAGACATCATGATCACACAAGCGGTAAAGAAGAACCAGTATGAAAGCATATTTAAGAATGGCGATGCCATATCTCTTGCTCCGATTTGAAGCGGAATTAATAAGTTACTAAATGTACCACTCAAACCCGCAGTTAATACAAAGAATACCATAATGGTACCATGAATCGTAACCAGCGCTAAATAAAAGTCTGGCTTGATACGTCCGCCTTCAGCCCATTTACCTAAAAATGTTTCCAGGAAAGGAAAGTTTTTATCCGGCCATGCCAGTTGAATACGGAATAATATTGATAAGCCCATCGCAATCACTGCCATGATAATACCCGTGATTAGGAATTGCTTAGCAATCATTTTGTGATCCATGCTGAAGATATACTTGGAAATCAAGGTTTCCTTGTGGTGTCCATGATCAGCGTGATCGTGATTGTGTTCGTCGTGTAATGCTATTGTTGACATAATTCTTTCGCTCTGCGGTAATATTATTTATTTAAAGCCATTTGGTTAGTTTTCACAGCTGCCGAATCTTTAGCTGTTGAATCTGATGCCGCTTTTGGAGCAGCAGGAGCAACCGGCAAATTAAATTGTTTTCTTAAATCATCGTTTAAGTATGTTTTCTGTTCAGCTATCCACGTTTTGTATTCTGCATCAGAAACAACCCTTACAACTTTTTGCATGTTGTAGTGACCTGATCCACAAATTTTAGCACATAAAAGAATGAACTTAAAGTTTGGATCATTTGTTTCTTGCTGCATCTGAGCAGTAGTTTTAGTTGGCGTAAATTCAAAGAAAGTTTTCATACCCGGAACAGTATTTAACTGTACTCTGAAATGTGGCATATAAAAACTGTGAATCACATCCTTACTCGTTAAAATCAACTTCACAGGTTTACCTACTGGAAGAACCATTTCATCAGCCATTTCATCATCACGCGAGTTAATATCTTTGAAATCGATACCCAATTGGTTGGTAGCTGTTGTTAATTTATAGTTTTTAGTACCTACAATACCATCAGCTCCAGGATAACGGAAAGACCATTTAAACTGCTCTGAAGTTACTTCAATTTGCAAAGGCTTATGATTTGGATCTTCAACTTTGAAGAAAATTGATCTCCAGGTTAAGAAACCCATTAACACCAATACCGTTAAAACCAAGGCTGGAACAATTGTCCAGATTTTCTCAATGGTATTATTATGAGGATAGTAGTAAGCTTTTCTTTTAGCAGAGTATCTGTAGATATAAGAAAATCCGAATAATAAAATGTGTGTGGCAATAAATACGATCGTAGTGATGATTAATGTTAAATTAAACATTTCATCAATTTTCTTACCATGCTCAGAAGCAGCGTCTGGTAACAACATCGAACCATGAACCGTATATTCCCAATACACGCCGTACAAACCTAAAACAAGGAACAAGGCAAATAAACTTGCATGAACTCTGTTCCAGTTGATCCCTACAGGTTTACCTTGTGCTTCGCGACTTAACTCATATACCTTTATTGATTTACCAATAATTGCAATGAACAAACATACGGCAAGGAAAATCAGAATGTAAAAAATTACTGATTTATAAATCTCACCCATATCAACCTTCGGTGCCGCTGCAGCACCTGCTGCTGCCTCTTGCGCAAATGCGCTCGTGTTTGCAAAAACAGTAAGTAGTACTGCTAAAGCTGCGGTCGTTTTATTCGTGATAAACTTTCTTAAACTCATTTTCTTAAAAGTAGTACGCTGTACTGCTAATTATAATAATAATATAAATATTTGCCCTTATAATATCACCTGCTATAATTGGTGATGCAAACTTTCTTGTAATAATGGGTGATTTTTTGCAATCAAAGGTTTTTTACTCAACGATGTCAAGACCGTAAAGGTAAACAATCCTACGAAACCTATTGCAGTTCCGATTTCAACAATACCAAATCCATTATGACCATCTTCTACTGCACCTGGCATAATCATCTGGTAATAATCAACCCAGTGACCCAACAACACTACAATTGATACGAACAATAATTTCACATCAGTTCTTTTATTGTCCCTGTCCATTAATAATAACACTGGAGCAAGGAAGTTCATCGCCAGATTTAAGAAGAACCAGAATTTGTAATACTCAAAGCGTCTGTAAAAGTAAACTGTTTCCTCCGGCATGTTTGCATAGTAGATCAATAAGAATTGAGCAAACCATACGTAAGTCCAAAAGATAGAGAAACCAAAGATAAATTGGCCTAAGTTATGTAAGTGGCTATTGTTAACCCACTGCATGTAACCTGCTCTTCTTAATAAGATCAGGATAATGGCGATAGTAGCTAAACTGCTTACCCACATGGCCGCGAAGTTATACCAACCGAACATGGTAGAGAACCAGTGTGCCTCTAATGACATGATCGTATCAAAAGCAAAGATCGGTGTAGTAAATCCGTAAATTACTAAAAAGATGCAAGCATTTTTAAATCCTTTTCTGTATGATTCCAGTCCACCTGCTAAATCTTCATTATATGATAATTTAACAAAAAGCATAGCGAAAATGCTATACACCCCTAAAAATACCACCTGACGACCTAAGAAGAAAGGTACGTTTAAGAAAACGGCTTTGCCTGCAATTAGAGAATCATAGTTAGGACTATTTGGATCTGTTAATCCATCAGCATGCCAATGATGATATAAGTTATGTGTATATAAACCTGCTGAAATAATTACAACAAGTATCACAGCGGCAATTGGCAAAGTTTTAGCCATTGCTTGCGGCACACGTAAAATAGATGCAGACCAACCAGCCTGAGCTACGTATTGAACAGCCAGGAAAAACATACCCGACATACAAACGCATGCAAAGTAATATCCCATAAGCAACAGGTTGGCAAAAGTACGCTCATGCATTACTTTATCTCCAGCAATAAAACCATAAGCAACAGCAGCGATACCTAAAGCGATACCAACTATACTTAAAGTTTTTACTTTTCCTGTAAACTCAAATTGTTCACTAAAATTAATATTGTGAGTTCCCATTTATATTCTGCTTTACTATTGTCCTTTTTGTAATTGTTGAACATACATCACTACTTTCCAACGATCTATTGGCGTAATTTGTGAAGCATGCGAGCCCATGTTATTTACACCATAAGTAATGGTGTGATAAATTTTACCAGCAGTAAGATCTACCATGTTGCCTCCTCTTGATGAAGCACCTGTTTGATAAGCAGGAACACCGCTAAATTTCTCAATTTTAACCAAGTGTCCTTGTCCATCTCCCTTATCGCCGTGGCAAGGGCTGCAAAAAACAGTGAACAAATGTTTACCAGCTGCAAGGTTAAGTGTATCAACTGTTAATGGGTTAACCATACTTACACCCGCTGCTTCATATCCCTCTTTTGTATTAGGATATTCATCATATTCCGTAAAACCTACAGGTTTCGTATTTGCAGGTGGTAATTGAGCCGCATGACCTTTAAAGCTAGGTACGTGAGCTGTATCAACTGGTTGATCCGGATTTAAAGCAATCGGATCATACATATTCCTGGCATATTCTAAACCAGTACTGCGTTTATCTTTACAAGCGGTGAAGGTAGTTGCAAAAGCAATAGCTAAAAGCGCTGTACAAACAAATTTATTCTTATTCATAGCTAATGTACTTCCTTTCATTATACTTTACTTCTAAAGCACCTGCATCTTTTAATAATCCATCAATTACAGTATGAGCTGCATTATCTTTAGCATCAATTGCGATCACAAAACGATCATCAGTTGCACGAAGATCCATTACTCTTGGAGCCCTTCCTGGAAACAAATGCGTGGACGCATAATAAGTTAATACCATACCGAAAGCACAAAATAGCACTGTCAACTCAAACATTATCGGAATAAAATCCGGCAAGGCAAAAGATGGCTTACCACCGATATTTACTTTCCAGTCAATCACTGCACAGAAATAAATCAATGCAAATGCTGCACAAGTTCCGGTAATACCAAAGCAAAATGCTGCGATATCAATCCTAGATCTTTTAATTCCCAATTTGGCTTCTATTCCGTGGATAGGCATTGGGGTATATACATCATGAATACTGATGTTATTTTCCTGAAGCTTTTCGATGCCATGCATCATTTCATCAGGATCGCCAAAACTGCCTAAAATATATTTGATATTACTCATTGTTATATTTTTGCGTAATCTTCTTGTTTAACACTATCAAATTTCTGTAAAGACTCTACGTATTCAGCAACGTACTCTTTATTCTCATGACCTTCTTTAATCTGTTTCATTTTAGCTTGCTCACTTGCAGATTTCAATAACAATTTAACCTCTGCAATAGCAATTGAAGGTAATACCCTCAAGAACAATAAGAATAAAGTAAAGAATAAGCCGATTGAACCAACAAATACACTTACATCAACCCAGGTTGGATAAAACATTGCCCAACTTGACGGAATATAATCACGGTGTAGTGAGGTTACGATAATTACGAAACGCTCAAACCACATACCGATGTTTACCACGATTGATAAAATCCAGGTTGCACGAATGCTTAAACGAATCTTCTTGAACCAAAGTAATTGCGGTGAAATAACGTTACAAGTCATCATCATCCAATATGCCCACCAGTAAGGACCAGTAGATCTGTTGATGAAGGCATATTGCTCATATTCTGACCCAGAATACCAGGCAATAAAAAATTCTGTTAAGTAAGCAACACCAACGATTGATCCAGTTAAGATGATGATTTTATTCATCGACTCAATGTGGAACATGGTGATGTAGTTTTCAAGTCCTAATACCTTACGGGCAACCAATAATAAGGTTAACACCATCGCAAATCCTGAGAAAATCGCTCCAGCTACGAAGTACGGAGGGAATATCGTAGTGTGCCATCCAGGGATTACAGATGTTGCAAAGTCCATCGATACAATCGTGTGTACTGAAAGTACCAGTGGTGTAGAGATACCTGCTAAGATTAATGATACCGCTTCGAAACGTTGCCATGTTTTAACACTTCCACTCCACCCGAAAGAGAAAATAGAATAGATTTTTCTACGGGTACCCACCGCACGGTCACGAATGGTTGCAATATCTGGTAATAAACCTGTGTACCAGAATAATAATGATACAGAGAAATAAGTGGAGATGGCAAACATATCCCATACCAATGGTGAGTTAAAGTTAACCCAAAGTGAACCAAATTGGTTTGGCAATGGTAAAACCCAGTATGCTAACCATGGACGGCCCATGTGTGATACAACATAAGTTGCGGCACAGATAACGGCGAAAATGGTCATCGCCTCTGCAGAACGGTTAATGGAGTTACGCCAGTTTTGACGGAAAAGTAATAGTACAGCTGAGATTAATGTTCCAGCATGACCGATACCAACCCACCATACGAAACCGGTGATATCCCAAGCCCATCCAACAGTTTTATTTAAACCCCATGCACCGATACCGTTCCAAAAAGTGTAGCTTACGGCTACCACCCAAAGTAAAGCACCCAATGAGGCAAAAATGAACCCAATCCACCAGGCTTTATTTGGCTTATTTTCTACCGGTCCTAAAATATCATCCGTAATTTTAGCATACGTGATATTATCGCCGGTAATTAATGGTTCTCTAAGTATTGATTCGTTATGTCCTGACATAATTTGTATTTTCTTTATGCTAAAGCTTACGCTTGTACTGATGGATCTGTATTTCTAATTTTAGTCATATATCCGATACCTGGTTTCACGTTGATTTCTTCTAATACGTAGTAGATACGCTCAGAACGTAAAGCTTTTGAAACTTCTGAATTAGGATCGTTTGCATCACCAAATACAATTGCATTTGCTGAACATGCTTCTTGACAAGCCATTTTAATATCGCCATCTTTTAATGGACGTTTCTGTAATTTAGCTGCTAGTTTACCTGCTTGAATACGTTGGATACACATCGAGCATTTTTCCATTACACCACGTGAACGTGTAGTTACATCAGGATTTAAAACCAATTGTGTAAACTCGTTATTTAAGTAGTTATCGAAACGTGAATCATTCCAGTAGTTAAACCAGTTGAAGCGACGAACTTTATATGGACAGTTATTCGCACAGTAACGTGTACCAACACAACGGTTATAAGCCATTTGGTTTAAACCATCTGATGAGTGAACCGTTGCCAATACCGGACAAACAGTTTCACAAGGTGCATGGTCACAGTGCTGACACAACATTGGCTGGTGAACAACAGAAACATGATCTAAATCTTCTAATTTAGCAATTTCCTTTTCTTTGGTTACATCACCATCCTTGGTTTCATAGCTGTAATAACGATCGATACGAATCCAGTGCATCTCACGACGACGGCGAACCTCATCACGACCAACAACAGGAATATTATTTTCAACATTACAAGCTACCACACAAGAACCACAACCTGTACAGGCATTCAAATCGATTGCCATTACCCAGTTATTTCCTGGTTTCTCGTATTGATCCCAAAGATCATAATCTTTGTGTTCACCTTTTTCGTTACCAGCAGCTGGATCTTTTAAATATGCTGCAAAAGTAGCTTCCTTAATTACTGCACGACCTTCGAAAGAGTGGTGTGTTTGTGTTTGTGCCAATTCATAAAAACCACCTGTTGGGGTAATCGTTACTGAACTTGCATACTGCATGGTACCGTTCACAAAAGAAACAAAAGGGAAAGCATTTTTACCAACATCGTTACCAGCCTTACCAACTTTAGTACGCCCATAACCTAATGCGATAGATGCTGTTCCTTGTGCTTGTCCAGGTTGGATCAATACAGGTAAATCTATTGAATATCCGTTTGCTCCTTTTACAGAAACGACATCAAATTCTTTAATATTTAATTTCTCAGCGTATTTTGGAGCAAGAGCTACATAATTATCCCAGGTTACTTTAGAAACCGGATCAGGCAATTCTTGTAAGAATGCATTATTAGCATTTTTACCATCACGCATTGGGATGCTTTCATAAACCTGTAACTCAACCTGGTTACCACCTTTTCCTAGTTCTTTACTACGATTTAGAATGGAAGCCGCAACAGGCGCAACAGATTGTGTGAATGAATATGCTGCAGCAGTTTTCGGTGCCACATTGATAACACCTTTTTCTAAAACATCATTCCATTTTAATCCCAGAGCTGGCAGCATTTTAGTTTCCCAGTTGCTGCGAACAAACTGATAATAATCTTTAACAGGAGCATCTGCCCAGATTAACATGCTTTCCTCTGCCTGACGGCTATTGAAAACAGGGTTAATGGTTGGCTGTACGATTGAGTAGTAACCCTCGTAAGCGTTTGCATCACCCCAGGACTCTAAATAATTGTGGTTAATGGCAATAGCATCACAAAGTGAAGCCGTTTCATCAGCTCTGTCTGCAAATGAAATTTTCGTAGGAACATTTTTTAATGCTGCCTCAAATTTCTTAATATCAAGAGAATCATAAGCAGGGTTGCTGTTTAAGAATAAAACTGCCCCTACTTCTCCACGACTCATTTCAGCAACTAAGCCATTAAATTCAGCATCGTTACCAGCATATAAGTAGCAAGGATTATCTAAATCAATGGTGGTACCATAACTGCCAATTGCAGCATTGATTGCATTAACCAGGATTTGAGTTGAAACATCGTTCGAACCACAAACCACAAGGCCCTTACCTTTATTTTGAGTTAATTCTTTTGCCGCTAACTTAATTACTTTATCAGCAGTAGTATTATTACCTAATGTTCCGCCTGGTAAAGATTGACCAGTAATAGCATTATATAAAGCAATTAATGCAGGTCCTTCTTCTGATAATTTAACCGGAACACGTGTATCTGCATTAGTACCTGTTAAGCTCATACCACTTTCAAACTGAATGTGGCGACTCATTTTTTTGCTTGCTAATGATTTGTAGTTACGGTTAGCAGTATATTGAGCAGTAAACTCTTCTCCGCTAATCCATGTACCTAAAAAATCAGCACTGAAGCTTACAATTAAGTCAGCCTTATCAAAATTGTATTTTGGTAAAACAGCTTTTCCGAAACTATTTTGATTGGCCTGAATAATCCCTGTGTAAGAAACCGCATCATACTGAACCAATTTAGCCGCCGGATATTTAGCAACAAATTGCGCAATAACCGCATTGGTAGAAGGACTGTTTACAGTAGAAGCTACTAAACGGATTTTCTTGCCCGAAGCTTGTGCTTTAGCCAGTTCAGTTTTAACAAAACCATCTAATTTAGCCCACGTAGTTTCTTCATTTTTAAGAACAGGTGCCTTTAATTTAGATACATCATATAAATCTAAAACTGAAGCTTGTGCTCTCGCATCTGTTCCGCAATTGAACTCACCTGCATTAGGATTTGGTTCAATTTTAATCGGACGACCTTCTCTTGTTTTAACTAAGATACTCTGGCCATTAAAGCTCGACGTATAGTAGTTAGGAATACCCGGCGTAACCTCTTCAGGTTTTACCAGATAAGGAATAGATTTATGAATCGGGGCTGTTTGACATGCCGCTAAAGTAACTGCTCCTAAACCAAAACCTAACGCCTTTAAAAAGTCGCGGCGTGGGGTAACGGTGCTTAACCCTGCTTCATTTAAAACATCTTCTATTGGAAGTGGCTCGGCGAATTCGTTTTTGTTATTCTTAACAAAATCGGGTGTATTGTTATACTCCTCTAAGCCTTTCCAGTATTTTTTATTGCTTTCCATTTAAGCTATATTACTGTTTATCGAACGTTCTTACTAAAACTCTAATTATTAATAGTGGCATTTACCACACTCTAAACCACCCAATAACGCTGGTGTGATTTTCTCGCCTTTTTTAATTTTTTCATGCGCTTCGATAACCTTAGCGTAGAAAGCATTATTTTTCTGACCAGAAATATCAGTTTCCTTGTGGCAGTTAATACACCATTTCATGGTTAATGGAGAATATTGATAAATTTCTTCCATTGTATTAACCGGACCATGACAAGCGAAACATACTGGCTCATTTGGCTGTAAACCTTTTGCTTTACGAATCGCATCCTCAGCAACCACTACGTGTTGAGAGTGATTGAAGTAAGCAAAATCAGGAAGGTTGTGTACACGTACCCACTCCATTGGTTTTGATTTACTTTCATCGTACTTCTGCGTTTCAGGATCGTAACCTAAAGCGTTATAAATCTTTTTGATTTCCGGAGAAATTTCACCATCATACTTATCTCTAGCCTGTACCGCTTTATGGCAGTTCATACAAACGTTTAAAGATGGAATGGTTGCATTTTTAGATTTAAAAGCACCGTTGTGACAATACTGACAATCGATTTGATTGATCCCCGCATGTAACTCATGAGAGAATTTAATAGGTTGTACTGGCTGATAACCGGTGTGAACACCTGTATTCCACATACCCATCCAACCGAATGAACCCAATGCAATGATTAAACACAAGATGAAGAACATCACGAACTTCTTGTTTTTGAACATCTTGCGGATACCCACTTTCAATGGCACATCTTCTTCGATTTCGATACCTTGTTTCTGAAGAATTAAGCGCTCCAGTAATTTACTGGCACGACCTAAAATAACCAAAATCACGATTGCGATAGTCACAATGGCAACGATACCTGCAATAGATAAACCCGAAGTACCCTCATCTTTAGCTGAAGCACCTGCAGCACCTTCAGTACCAGCAGCCGGTTTTGGCTCACCTTCCTGAATGTACGCTAAGATATCTTTAACCTTAGTTTCGTCTAATTCAGGGAAAGAAGTCATCGCTACTTTTCCATTATCATTAAACAATTTAACAGCCTCTGGATTTCCAGATGCAATTAATGCCTGAGAATTAGGAATCCATTTCAAAAGGAATTCTTCTGAATGGCGATCGGTTACTCCGGTCAAGGCCGGACCGACTAGTTTCGCATCTAAGGCGTGGCATGACGAACATTTAGCTCTGAAAAGTGTTCTCCCCTCTTTAGCATCCTGCGCGTTAACAGTCGAAACCGCTATTACAGAAATTGCTGAAAATACGAATAACGACTTCCAAACGCTTTTTAAAATCATCGAGATATCTCTCATAATGAACACTTTATACTTATTTAATTTACTTTTTGTTGTGAAATTGATGCCTGAGCTAAGATAGCCCCATCAAAACTTGAACAAAAGTATAACTTATTAATAAATCCCATGACATAATAGTGACTGGAAATACAATTTATAATCATTCTAAACAAATGTCGATTCTAGCCACTGAGGCAAGAAAAATGCCCATTTTTGATCATCATCTCAAATGGGCATTGCCAAATCAATTTGCAAAATTGATTTTACTTCTTATTGTTTTAATATCCAGGCAAACATAAGGGGCGCAACTATAGTCGCATCGCTTTCTACAATGAATTTTGGTGTATGGATATCTAATTTACCCCAGGTAATTTTTTCATTTGGTACCGCACCCGAATAAGATCCGTAAGAAGTGGTAGAATCTGAAATCTGGCAGAAATAACTCCAGAAAGGAATATTTTCCATTTCCATATCCTGATAAAGCATTGGAACAACGCAAATAGGGAAGTCACCCGCAATACCGCCACCAATCTGGAAGAAACCAATTCCTTTGCCACCGCTGTTTGCTATATACCAGTCGGCTAACCAACCCATATATTCGATTCCACCTTTAACAGTGGTTGCAGTAAGCTCTTTTTTCATAACATAAGAGGCGAAAATATTACCCATGGTAGAATCTTCCCATCCAGGTACAACAATTGGCAAATTCTTTTCAGCCGCAGCGAGCATCCATGAATTTTTTGGATCAATTTCATAATATTGTTCCAAATCGCCACTTAAAAGCATTTTGTACATAAATTCATGTGGAAAATAGCGCTCGCCAGCAGCTTCCGCATCCATCCAGATTTTCTGAATGTGCTTTTGCAAACGACGGAAAGCTTCTTCTTCCGGAATACAAGTATCTGTAACACGGTTGTAATGGTTTTCTAAAAGATCCCATTCATCCTGCGGACTTAAATCACGATAATGAGGTACACGTTTATAATGTGAATGGGCAACCAGGTTCATGATATCTTCTTCCAGGTTGGCACCAGTACAAGAAATAATAGCCACCTTATCCTGACGAATCATTTCTGCAAGTGAAATACCCAATTCTGCAGTACTCATTGCACCAGCAAGTGTGATCATCATTTTACCACCTTCATCCAAATGCGTCTCGTAACCTTTAGCCGCATCCATCATTGCTGCAGCATTAAAATGGAGGTAATTACGCTCCATAAACTGAGATATAGGTCCTCTTGTATTGCTCATTTTGTTTTGTCTTATTTGGCGCAAAAATAGGTATTTAGCTTGAAATTTAACCGCAAAGGCCACAAAGTTTTTCGAAAAGCAAGTAAAGTAAAATTTTCTTATCCAAGTTAAGGGCCCAGCCAGTCATCAATAACCAGCTAACAAATCAACAATGAACCAGGAACTAATGACTAGCGAACTGATAAATCTTAAATAAAAATTCAGTTAATTTGCGGCAATGAAAAAATACTACCTGATCATTGTTCTGGCCTTAATTTCTGTAAGCTCATTCGCACAGATGAAATTAATTAAAAAGCTACTATCTAATGAGAAAGATACCTTACGCAAAGCCAGTTTTTTACCCCTTCCCTCTTTCGGGTATTCGCAAGAAACGGGCTTTCAATTTGGCATTGGAGCCATTGTAGGTTTTTATACTGATCGGGCAGATACTACAAATCGTCCTTCCTCTTTAACCTTGAATTTAAATTACTCCACGTTGAAAGCATACAACATGAGTTCAATGATTGACATCTGGGGAAAAGGCAACAAACTACATTATATTGGTGAGTTACGTTTTAAGCGAATGCCATTTAATTTTTATGGCATCGGCAATAGCACAGAAGAAGCGAATGAAGATAAATTGATTCAGCAACAGATTAAGGTATTGCTTCAAGCGGAAAAGCAATTGTTACCAAAAGCCTATACGGGTGTTTCTATAGGCTTTGAGAATTATAAATACCGTGATTTAGTAGCTGATGGTATTTTTAGTCGCGATGCTTATTACAACAACAGAATGGGAAGTGTTTTTTATGTAGGCGTATCACAGAGCTATGATTCGAGAAATAATAATAATTATACCACAAAAGGCTTTTTTATAAGGGGAACTTACCAATATGCTCCACCTGTTTTCTCTGCTGAAAATTTTACAGGCAGTCAGATTAAAATCGATGCACGAATCTTTTGGAAATTAAATAAAAGTTTTGCCATAGGCGTTCAGGGATTATACAATACCGTTATTGGAAAAAACACCCCAATTTATCTCCTCCCACAAATGGGCAATGACGAAATGATGCGTGGTTACTATGGCGGCCGATACAGAGATGAAAATTTACTGGCCTTTCAGGCAGAATTACGCTACCGTTACAGCAATCGTTTTGGAGCCACTGCTTTCGGGGGCACAGGAACAGTTTGGGGAATTGATCGTTTTTCTACACGTTCATTTAAGCCAAATTATGGTGCAGGTTTAAGGTATTTCTTCGATCCGGAGAAAGGCATTAGTGTTAGGTTGGATTATGGTATTGGCGAAAAGAATCCGAATGAAAAACGCCAAAGCGGATTTTATATTAGTATTGCGGAGGCATTTTAAGTAATGTTAGATAATTATTATTTAAATTAGCATAATTGAGGGCTTACCCTATCTTGCGTATCAATTTGGGTATTAACCAAGTCAAAATTAAATCATTAACCTGTATAGCTATAACAGGATAAGACATTGATTTTCTTTACCCCACCTTTACCCCACCTCAAACCCGCATTAAATCCACCTTTCAGCTAGTCATGCTTCACCCTTGCTCTGCTTGTTCTTAACATAAGCCTAAGGATTAATCAATAAGGTATAGCACCCATAATGATATATCTAAAGACATCAAATGTCTAGGATTGCTATAATTCGCTAATTCTTAGCGAGGTGATTCAATCGGCATTTGGCTAAGGTTAATAAGCAGAATTTCTTCTTTGTGCATAAAACATTCGGGATAACCCTATAAGCTTAATAACCTGATTCGATAATTATGAATTGATTGTAATACCCAGTCTGCAACTACCCCTATGAAATAGAGTATTACCTTTTTTACCCCCTTTCTCTTTCAGGGGAATGGTGCCCGATAGGCGGATAGGGCTTTAATGGTGATAACCTGTTCAAATAGTATTTTAAGACATATTATTAATCTCAGGTTAACAGGAATGTTTTTTGAGAATATCTCGATTTGATGGCCATACCAGATGAAGAAAGATTTACTTCCCTAACCCTGCCAAAGCATTAATCGTTAAAGCCACAATAACCGTATTAAATACAAAGGCAATTAAACTATGAAGCAGCGAAAGCCTACGGATGGTTCTCGAGGAAATTTCAACGTCAGAAACCTGAAAGGTCATGCCGAGTACAAAAGAAAAATAAGCAAAATCAATGAAATCTGGTGCTTCGTTCCCCGGGAAATCCAATCCGGAGCCTTTTTTCTCCTCATCAGCCTGATCAATAGTTTCATAATAAAGGTGAGCATAACGCATACTAAAAGTAGTATGCACCAGAAACCATGATAAAAACATGCCTGAAATCGCAATAACCAGATCAAATGGCTTGATATCCCGATCGATTAACAATAAAACTACAGCAAGCAGACCTGTAAAAGTAGAAACGACTACAATAGCAAAAATCTCCCCCCTGGTTTCATCCTGCTTAACCGCTTTTAAATGGGTTTCGGCAACAGAAGTATTAAAAAACATATACCAATGCAGGCTGATCAAAACCAGGCAAAAGATATCCCAGCCAAACATGATATGTGTTAAAGTTCCGAATTGAAGCGGCACAGCACCAAAATAGCCAATAATGCCTATAAGAAGACTGATCAGCAATATATATAAAGCAGATAACTTTTGAATGCCCGTTAATTTCGGTTCTATTTTCACTGTTTAAATTTTAGTTTAAAATGTTCTTTAGCCTGCCCTTTTTTAAAATAAACCAACCCGATCCAGAATAAATCAATGGTAACAGTGACTTGCGGATGGCTTTTAATTTCTTCCCAGGCCTCTTTCATGCCCTGGCTCCAATAAATATCATCAAAAATAAGCAATGAATTTTCAGTTACTTTTGGCAAGCACCATTTAAAGTAATTTAGTGTTGCGTCTTTTCTATGATTGCCATCAATGTATACGAAATCCAAACTAGGTTTCTTAGCGATAATATCAGGCAAAATGAGATCAAAGTTTCCTACATGAAGTTCTATATTTTGCAGATCAAGATCTTTAAAGTTTTGCCTGGCCACTTCAGCTGTTTGCGGACAACCTTCAATGGTAATGATTTCAGCCTCCGGACAAGCTTTTGATAAATAGGAAGTGGTGATACCTAAACAAGTTCCCAGTTCAATAGCTGTTTTAGGCTGGGTATCTTTTGCCAAACGATAAATCAATTTGGCTAAACGCGGGCTTTTTAAAGCATTCTTCGCAACCTGGCTGATTTTCTTTGTACGGTTTTTATTGAGATGAGACCCGGCACCTAAATCTGTAACGGTTATGATAGATTCGTCAGAAAAAAGTTTTTTTCTTTGCGCTTCGATTGTTTTGTATTCAGATTTGTCTGTAAAATCGTAAATTACCTCATCGGCAAGCTTGTACACAAATGGTGAGTGTGTCCCGTGTCTGGTTTTGGCTGTTAATCGGTGTTTAAGATAATCGGTGATAAATTGAAATAGCATATTGCAAAAGTAATTAATCGCCGCATACAGGTTATATGTTTTATGGAAAATATCACAGAGATAAGTGCTTTAGTTAAATTACTTGACGATCCTGATGAGGAAGTTTATCATCATGTTGAAAAAAAATTACTCGAATACGGTGGTGAGGTAATTCATTACCTGGAAAATGCCTGGGAGCAGTCCTTTGATGGGCTTTTACAGGAACGTATTGAAAATATTGTCCATCAAATTCAATTTAGTACCGTAAAAGAAGATCTAAACCTCTGGTATCTAAGTGGTGCATTTGATTTGCTTCAAGGTGCCATGATTATCAATCGCTACCAATACCCTGATCTGGATGAACAAAAAATCATCATTCAGATGGAAGAAATTAAACGCGATATCTGGCTGGGATTACAATATGAAATGAGCTCCGTAGAAAAGGTTAAACTCATCAACCATGTATTATACCAGCAATATGGCTTTGGTGGTAACACGAAAAACCACCATGATCCCCAAAACTCTTACTTAAACCAGGTTTTAGAAAGTAAAAAAGGCAATCAGATTTCTTTGGCTATCATCTATTCTACACTGGCGCAGAAACTTGATTTGCCAGTGTATGGCATCAATTTGCCTCAACATTTTATTTTAGGCTATATTGATGATAGCAAACAGGAAGGAACGGATTACAGCGTTTTATTCTATATCAACGCATTTAACCGTGGCAATATTTTTGGCAAGCATGATGTAGACCAATTTCTCCGTCAGCTAAATTTAGAACCACTACCCGAATATTACAAGCCTTGCAGCAATACAGATATCATTCGCAGGGTAATCAGAAACCTGATTTCTGCTTATGAAAATGCAGGCGCAACAGAAAAGGTAGCAGAACTAAACGAATTACAAGAGATTCTTAAAGAAGAGCCCAATACCAATTAAAATTCCTCAGGATGCAGATTAGACCACATTTTTTTAACTTTCTTGTTTTTGCCGCTATATTTTTGAGCACTCATCTTTTTGCTCAAAAACCTTTCAAACCTAATGTAATTGCCTATTACACGGGCAATGGAACAGTGATCGATAGCTTCCCAATTGAAAAGATTAGTCACCTGATTTACAGTTTCGGCCATTTAAAAGGTGATAGCCTTCACATCAGTTCTGCTAAAGATTCTGCATTGATTAACAGAATGGTTGGTTTAAAAAAGAGAAATCCCAATTTAAAAGTGATGATTGCCATGGGCGGCTGGAGTGCCTGTCCTAATTGTTCCGAAGTTTTTAGCAGGCCAGATGGCAGAAAGACATTCGCTAAAACAACAAAGTCGCTGTTGGATTACTTTAAAGCCGATGGAATTGATATCGACTGGGAATACCCGGCAGTTGAAGGCTATCCGGGTCACAAATACATGGAGGCCGACAAACAAAATTTTACCTTGCTAATTAAGGCATTAAGAGATGAACTCGGCAAGAAAGCGGAAATTAGCTTCGCTGCCGGTGGTTCCAAAAACTGTCTGGATTCATGCTTTGAATGGAAAAAAGTGATGCCTTTGGTTGATCGTGTTAATTTAATGAGTTACGATCTGGTAGGCGGCTATGCAAAAACCAGCGGTCACCATACACCACTTTATTCTACTCCACAGCAACAGTCGTCTGCAGATTATGCCATTAAAGAAATGCTTAAATATGGCGTTCCACCTGGTAAAATTGCCTTAGGTGCGGCATTCTATGGGAGAATATTTGAGAATACAACAGATGCTAATCATGGTTTATATCAGCCTACTAAATTTGTTGATGGCGTTTCTTCCAGAGACTACAAAACCTTTTTTAGTAAGGAAAGTGGCTATCAATACTATTGGGATGACGCAGCTAAAGCGCCATATTATTACAATGCCACCACTAAACGTTTCGTAACATTTGATGATAAGAAATCTATAGCACTAAAAACCAGATATGTTATCGATCAAAAACTAAATGGCATTATGTTCTGGGAATTGAACGATGACCCATATAAAAATGGATTGCTTGATGTTATTAGCGCAGAACTAAAAAACTAAACCCGCTATGAAAAATCGCAGGTTTATTAAGTAACTATTTGCAATTATATGTTTGCTCGTATTTGTCGATACTTGTATATGGTACACCCGCAATACCACCACTATAAAGTGTAGTAGTGGTGGATATATTGATTGCCGTTGCATTACCCTTTGCATCAAATTGATATGAATATGCGGAATTGTCCATTGAATAAGGATTTCCAAATGGATTAAAGGCAGTATAAGAACTTGAAGCTAATAGATTTTTTGATGGTTTACCAAAATAGTTTCCATTATAATGATCTACAATATTGGTAAGTGGATCTGATGCGAATGAAATATTAACTACTTTCTCGCTTCTGTGGCTAAACGTAGTGATACTATTCACCTCCCCTGTTGGTTCGTCAGTAAGTACAGCTTTAATTAAATTACCATCCGCATAGGTTAATACATTCGTCTGTACTAAAATGCCTCTCTGAAAAATTCTAACCCGGGTAAGATACCCATCTGCATTATAATCGTAGCTTTTAGTGCTTTGAAAGTTAACAGTCCCATTTATTATCTCACCGCCAGTTCCGCTAGATATAATCTTTCCATTTGATAAAATAAGCTCATCTACTATACCATCCTGATCAGTTGAGGTAATTTTATTGGTAGTATATACAGTAGTATACGTTTCTCCGGTTGCTGTAGATTCTTTAATTACCCGACCAATGGCATCATATTCAAAATTAAGCGCAAGTTCTCCCGAACCGCTGATTACTTTCCAGCTAGCCAACTGGCATCCATTCTGGTTTGGATCACTATAATCAATTTCTTTTTTACAACTTGCAATTGAAATAATGGCAACGAAAGCCACTATGAGGTATTTAATTTGGTTATTCATTTTTATAAACTGAGGCGTAAACGACTGGCCGCAAATATATTAAAAATTAACACAAATAATCACGTGCATACATGGCAATCATAAATTCAAAGCTTTATCAATTGTTAAATGTCAATACTTTTGTTTCTTAAGCCAACTTGCCATCAGGTTAAACCAATCCACATCTGATGTTTTATTGATTAAGCCAAAACCATGACCACCTTTTTCATAAAGATAAACTTCGGAAGATACACCATTAGCCTTCAAAGCATCACTCATTAAAATGCTATTGGCATAAGGAACCGCATTGTCATCTTTTGCATGAACGAAAAACACCGGTGGCGATTTTTGATTTACATTTTTATTGGCCGAGAAATAATGTTTTAAACTATCTGTAGGGTTATCACCAAGTAAGTTTTTCATTGTACCCGTATGAACAGATTCTTCAAAGCTAATCACCGGATAAACCAGCACAGCAAAATTTGGCCGGAGATCTGTTTTTTCTGGATCAGCAATTTTTAAATCATTATAGTGGGTAACCAATGTGGAAGCAAAATGCCCTCCTGCTGAGAATCCCATAATGCCAATTTTATTCTTTTTGATGCCGTATTTCTTGGCATTTCTCCTTACCAGATAAATAGCTTGTTGCGCATCCTGTAATGGCCCATAAGTTTTATCCACCATAATCTGATCACTTGGCAAACGGTATTTTAACACAAAAGCGGTAACACCAATGGCATTAAAACGTTTGGCTACATCAATACCTTCATGACTAAAAGCCAAAGCGCCATAACCACCACCCGGACAAATAATTACGGCCGTACCTGTAGCTATATTTTTAGGCGCTTCGAAAACCGTAAGTGTGGGCACAGAAACTTTGGTAATACTTAAAGTACCATTCGCACGCGTTTCGGTATTTTCTATATAATCTGATGGAGTTGGTTTTGAACCAGGAATATTTCCTACATAAAGGGGAATAATTTCCTGGGCTTTTGAAAATACAGAAACCATAAGCAACACTGTGATGAGAATTGATGTTTTAACCATTTTATTGATGTTAAAATTCCATTAAATAAGCTTTCAAAAAGTCGTTGATATCACCATTTAAAACGGCATCAGGATTTGAAGTCTGGTAGTTCGTACGGTGATCTTTAACCCGCCTGTCATCCAACACATAACTTCTGATTTGCGAACCCCATTCTATTTTTTTCTTAGATCCTTCTACCGCTGCAATGGCTTCATTTCGTTTACGTTCCTCTACCTCATATAACTGCGATTTCAATAATCGAATGGCGTTTTCTTTATTTTGTAATTGCGATCTTGACTCCTGATTTTTAATAATAATGCCAGATGGTTTGTGGTATAAACGAACGGCTGTTTCTACTTTGTTTACGTTTTGTCCACCTGCACCACCTGCCCTAAAGGTTTCAAATTCAATATCTGCCGGATTAATGTCGATCTGAATCGTATCATCTACCAAAGGATAAACATATACCGAAGCAAAAGAGGTATGTCTGCGGGCATTAGAATCGAAAGGTGAAATCCTCACCAAACGATGAACGCCATTTTCGCCTTTCAGGTATCCATAAGAAAAATCACCATCGAATTGGAGGGTAACTGATTTAATTCCGGCAATCTCCCCTTCCTGACTATCTTGTTCCGTTATTTTGTATCCATTTTTCTCACCCCACATGATATACATCCTCATGAGCATATAAGCCCAATCGCAACTTTCCGTTCCACCAGCACCTGCCGTAATTTGCATCACCGCAGAAAGCTGATCTTCCTTATTGCGCAACATGTTTTTCAATTCCAGTTCTTCAACAGCTTTGGTGCTGGCTTCAAACTGTTCTTTCATTTCTGCTTCTGAAGCATCGCCGGCCTGAAAAAATTCCAGCATTACCGCAGCATCTTCCACAGCATTATAGGTATCATTGAAACCATCTGTCCATTTTTTCTTAGAACTAATTTCAGCAAGAATTTTTTCTGCTTTTTTTGGATCATCCCAGAAATCGGGCGCCATGGTTAATTTTTCTTCTTCGCGAATGGCGTAAAGGAGCTCATCAACGTCAAAGATACCTCCTCAGGGACGTTACTCTGTCCCTTAAATCCTGCAAGTTTTCTTTTGTCATACCCGCAAATATATAAAATCGAACTGAGCATCATGCATGGCAAAAGCGCTAAACATTGATATCAGCATTTTCACCTACTTCTTCATCGCCATGTAATCAAGCGTTAAGTTAGAAAGCAATTTTACACCCAATACAAAACCACTTTCATCCAGGTAAAAATCTGGTGTATGATGTGATGGTGCCTTCAGCGGGTCTTTACCCTTAGGCATTCCGCCAAGAAATACAAATAAACCCGGAATTTTTTCCTGGAAGAATGAAAAATCTTCTGCTCCGGTAACGGGTGGCCTTAATAACACATGATCTTTTCCAGCTGTCATCTGCATACTGGAAAGCATTTTTTCCGTTAGTGCCACATGATTAAATGTAACCGGATAATGGTTACTGTAAGGTATCTTTACATCAGCAATTGCACCATTTGCCTCTGCTGTTTTAGTCGCAATAGTTTTAATCCGTTCAATAAACATCGCTTCATCTTCCTTACTGAAATTACGCACAGTGCCTAGCATCTCTACTTTTTCTGGAATAATATTGGATCGAACCCCACCATTTATAGCACCAATAGTAACCACACCAGGATTTTCAGTTACATTCAGGTTTCGGCTTACAATGGTTTGAAGATTGTTGATAATTTGAGCTGAAGTCACGATCGGGTCAATGCTACTCCAGGGGTATGCACCATGTGCCTGCCGACCTGTAACCGTAATTTTCATATCGTTTACTGCTGCCATTGTACCGCCCGGGCGATAAGTGACATGACCAACTTCGGTTTGGGAATTAATATGCAGGCCAAAAATCACATCAACTTTTGGATTTTCTAAAACACCTTCTTTAATCATTAATGCTGCTCCTCCTTCTTCACCGGCAGGTACGCCTTCCTCAGCAGGTTGAAAAATAAACTTCACTGTTCCGGGAATATCTTTTTTCATTGCACTTAGCACTTCTGCAACCCCCATGAGTATCGCCATATGGCTATCATGACCGCAGGCATGCATCACACCAACTTCCTGCCCGTTATATTGTGTTTTAACCTTTGAAGCAAAGGGAACATCAACCCTTTCGATTACAGGTAAACCATCCATATCAGCCCGTAAAGCAACAACTGGCCCGGGTTTACCTCCCTTTAATACCCCAACTACGCCTGTTTTAGCAACTCCCGTTGTAACCTGAATGCCTAAAGATTTTAAGTGTTGAGCAATAATTCCTGCAGTACGAACTTCCTGATTGCCCAGTTCTGGGTGCTCATGAAAATCTCTTCTCCAGGTAATTACCTTTTGTTCAATAGCATCAGCTTTTTTAGAAACTTCTTCCCTTAAAGGTGATTTTTGGGCAAATAAACCAAGGGAAATGAAAGATAAGCCAGCGAGGTAGATGTATTTCATGAAAAGGGATTGAAGTTTAGTTTAAGATAACCTAAGCTATGCATTTCAATGCAAAATTGCAATAACCAATATCCTTATGATCATAAACTTACTTAGCTATGGAATGACGAATCAAATCATTAAGAAATCATAATAATTTTTGAACATTAAAAAGACCATTTTAAATTTTTGCTTTATTACTTTTACAAAAAACAAAGATTATGTTACCAAAAATAAATTTTACAGAAACAGCGGCATATAAGTATTTAGCCGATCACTTTATTGATATTAACCAGAAAAGCATTAAAGATCTTTTTGCTGAAGATGCAGATCGTTTCAACAAGTTTTCTGTTTTTTTTGAAGATATTTTATTAGACTATAGCAAAAATCGCATTAGCGATGAAACATTTGCTTTGTTGATGCAACTGGCCCGTGAGTGCAAACTCGATGAAGCCATAAAATCGATGTACGCAGGTGATAAAATTAATGAAACTGAAGACCGTTCGGTTCTTCATATTGCCTTGCGAAATTTAAGTAACACCCCTATCCTGGTGGATGGTAAAGATGTAATGCCGGATGTAAATGCAGTATTGGCCAAGATGGAAAAGTTTAGCAACAGCATTATTAGTGGCGAATGGAAGGGTTACACCGGCAAAGCCATTACAGATGTGGTAAATATTGGTATTGGAGGATCAGACTTAGGCCCGGTAATGGTGACTGAAGCTTTAAAGCACTATAAAAATCATTTAAATATACATTTCGTTTCCAATATTGATGGAACACATATTGCGGAAACCTTATCCGGATTAGATGCTGAAACCACGTTATTTTTAGTGGCATCGAAAACTTTTACTACACAGGAAACGATGACGAACGCACATTCTGCCCGTTCATGGTTTTTAGAAAAAGGCGGACAGGAAAGTGATATTGCGAAGCACTTCGCTGCATTATCAACCAATGCCAAAGATGTATCTGCTTTCGGTATTGATACTGAAAATATGTTTGAATTTTGGGATTGGGTTGGCGGTCGTTATTCTTTATGGAGCGCCATTGGTTTATCCATTTCGTTAAGTATTGGTTTTGATAACTTTAAAGAACTGCTTGCTGGTGCACATGCCACTGACAATCACTTTAAAACAGCAGAATTTGAAAACAACTTACCTGTAATTTTAGGATTACTGGGTGTCTGGTACATCAATTTTTATAATGCAGAAACACAGGTAATTTTACCATATGATCAATACATGCATCGTTTCGCAGCTTATTTCCAACAGGGAGATATGGAAAGCAATGGTAAACATGTAGATAGAAATGGCAATGAAGTAGATTATGAAACCGGACCAATTATTTGGGGTGAGCCGGGCACGAATGGCCAGCATGCTTTTTATCAATTAATTCACCAGGGAACCAGAATTATCCCTGCCGATTTTATTGCTCCTGCACAGAGTTTAAATCCGCTTGGTGATCACCATCCAATTTTACTTTCTAACTTTTTTGCGCAAACAGAGGCGCTAATGAATGGCAAAACAGAAGAAGAGGTTACCTCTGAATTGAAAAAAGATGGCAAATCAGCAGATGAGATGGCTAAAATTGCACCTTTTAAAGTTTTTGAAGGCAACCGTCCAACCAACTCTATCCTATTGAAAAAAGTAACACCTTATACCTTAGGCAGCTTAGTAGCCATGTACGAACACAAAATATTTGTTCAGGGCGTTATCTGGAATATTTTTAGTTTCGACCAGTGGGGAGTTGAACTCGGAAAACAGCTGGCTAAGAAAATTCTTCCTGAATTGGATGGAAACGAATCAGTTTCCAGTCATGATAGTTCAACCAATGGCTTAATTAATCAATACAAAGCCTGGAGATAATACAAATTCTTTAAGGATATTATTTATAAAGCCATCACATTGCAAAATGCGATGGCTTTTTTATTTGTGTAACTTTAAATTATAATGATGACAGGGTTATGGAATCTTTGAAACTCATACATCTTTAAATTGTTATATCATTAAGAAACAGCAATATGAAACATTTAAAATGGGTATTCGGTATGGCTTTAGTTGTAAGCAGTTTACAACTGTTAGCACAAACAAATAAAGAAACTACTGTAAAAATATTGAGTGAAAAAAATTACACCTTCGTAGCCAATTCAGCCATGCCCATGGCGAACATGGATGTTTCCAGGATTTTATCCAGCATGCCCGGTAATCAAGGTGGAGGAACAATCAATTTAACAGGTAGTCAATACGATTTAAAGGTAACAAAAGATAGTGTGGTTGCTTATTTACCCTATTATGGACGCTCATTTAGTGCACCGATGAATCCGAGTGAAGGCGGCATTAAGTTTACCTCAAAAGATTTCAGCTATAAGGAATCGAAAAATAAAAAGGGTGCATATACCATTCAGATTAGCACGAAAGATGTTTCACGAGAAAATTTCAGACTTACTTTGAACGTAACCGAAAATGGCTATGCAAACTTAATTGCCAGTGGCAATAATAAACAACCCATTAACTTTAATGGTTATTTAAGTGAAACAAAGAAAAAAGACAAAGATTAAAAAAGCCAGAATTAAATCTGGCTTTTTCATTGAGTAGTGCACTGAAATATTTTATTGCTTTGATATTTTAATTTCAAAAATGTGCGGCCATTTTTTGCCTGTTACATAAAGTTTTTTGGTAGCATGATCATAAGCAATTCCATTCAATACGTTATTTGCTTTTTCATCATCAGTTTTAAAATAATCATCTGCCAATAAACCACTGAGGTTGATTTTGCCTTCAACAGCACCAGTTTCCGGGCTAATGATTAAGATATGATTTGTAGTATAAACATTGGCATAAATTTTTCCATCAATGTATTCCAATTCGTTTAATTGTTGAATTGCTCCTTTATTGTCAAAAACATCAATCTCGCCAATTGTTTTATAGGTGTTTTTATCTAAAAAGAATATGGTATTGGAACCATCCGTTTTTAAGATTTTTTGTCCATCGAAGTTTAATCCCCAACCCTCCTGCGTACCTTCATTATAGGTAAATTCTGATAATTTTTTGAAAGTCTTTTTATCATAAACAAATCCGGTTTTTTCGCGGTAGGTTAACTGAACGATTTTATCACCAACCACTGTCATTCCTTCTCCAAAATACTGTTTATCAAGGTCTGCCTTTAACACAACCTTTCCCGTAGCAGGTTCTACCTTTCGTAAGCTAGAATGTCCATAATCGCCGGCACTTTCATAGAAAAATCCATCATGGTATTCTAAACCTTCTACATATGAGGAAGTGTCATGAGGAAGTGTTTTGATTATTTTATAGCTGTACTCTACCGGAGCCTGGGCAGCAAGTATGTTAACATTGGATGTTAAATCTTCTGATTTTCCGTTTCCGTAAATTCTAGCCGTAATTAAATGGTTGCCCAATTTTAAACCAACAGTTTTCATTTTAATAGCCGTTGTATCGGTTTTGGCTGCAACCTTGGCGCTATCCATCAGATAAATTACAGAATCTACCTTTCCTTCTTTACCAAACAGGGCTTTAACCTCAAACTCATTTCCTGATGCAACGTTAAGTCCCATCATTGGTGAAATTAAAGACCGATAAGTTTTCGGAGCATCGTCTTTACAAGAACCTAAAAAGGCTATCATAATTCCAATAAGTATAAATGTGCTGATTTGTTTAATCTTCAGGCCAAAAAGCATCTTCAATGTGGTTTAATGTGTAAATATTATTTTTTGTAAAGGTAATGGCAATAATATCAAAACGAATATCATTTTGATGGTTCATGATTTCTATATATTCCGCAGAGGCCAGTTCCATCTGTTTTTGTTTGGCTTCGTGCACAAAATCTTCAGGTTGACCAAATGCTACTGATGTTCGGGCTTTCACCTCGACGAAAACCATAATTTTATTTTTGTAAGCTATTAAATCTATTTCAGCCTTTCCATGTGTCCAATTTTCATCCAGAATCTCATAACCATTCACCTCCAGATAATCTTTGGCAATCGCTTCACCCTGTTTACCTAAATCGTTATGTATAGCCATAAGAGAAATTATTGAATGAGTGAGTTATTGAATAAGTGAGTTATTGAATGTATAAATCTTGAATAAGTGAATGTTTATTTTAAATGTATTATAAAAATGATAAATATTAAATGTTCCGTGTACCCCACTCAATCCATCAGTCATTCAAACCTTCAATCCTTACTTCACAATTACCGAACCCAAAAACTTGTTAATCTCTCTTTCCACACCTTTAATTACACTATATCTTTGCATCAGGATCATTTGATTATCAGCATCTTTTTCCTCCTTAATTTCTTTCAAAAGGTTGGTTAAAATCCGATCGACTTTCCTTTTCTTCAGGTGGAAGATTCCCCCCAGAATAGTGGCTTTGAGGTTCATGGATTCATCCTTTACATAAATTAAATGCTTATTTAGCCAATTTTCACTTAATGCATATTCTGATGTCGATAAGGTAATGGCTAAATCAGCAATACTGTGATCTTCATGTTTGATAAAATGATTGGCTGTTGGTAACCGGCCATTATCAATTTCCGACTTATAGTAATCGATAATGCTTTTACAAAGTTGATTTTCAAATTCAACATCGGCCAGATTTTGCATTACAAATGAGCCAATGTACATGTCATCGATACTATCCCAGTTCACAAACTCATGTCCGTAGGTAAGTAGCAACCTTACTATTTCTTTCTCCTGGATCTCATCAGTATCAACTTTTGGTTCTCCATATCCAGATGGCCCGGCATTATCATCCCATAAATCATCGGGAGGCCCAAGCGGTTCTGGCGCACCTGATGAATAGGATTGCGGCTGACTACTTTGTGCATTAGCCCTTTGGTTGCTCTCAAAATTCTTTTTAACCTTACCCGAGCGGATTTTATTCAGCTCTGAAAGCAAAACGCTTTCTTCAATCTCTAGTAAATTGCTACTCTCTCTAATGAAAACAGAGGCTTTAATCTGATCTGGAATTTTTGCGATACTCTCTACAATATCCCGAATAATGCCAGCTCTCTTTATTGGATCATCACCAGCATCTTTAAGCAAAACATTTGCCTTGTACAGGATAAAATCCTTTCTGTTATTTTCTAGATAAGTTTTAAAGGCACCCGCACCTACATGGTGCATGTACGAATCTGGATCGTGCCCATCCGGGAAGGAAACAATTTTAACATTGAGCCCCTCTTCCAAAATCATATCCAGACCACGGAGTGAAGCCTTTATTCCAGCTGCATCTCCATCAAACAGGATGGTAATGTTTTGCGTAAAACGACCAATCAACTTGATCTGTTCTACCGTTAAGGAAGTACCCGAAGAGGCCACTACATTTTCTATTCCAGCTTGATGAACGGAGAGTACATCTGCATAGCCTTCTGCCAGGTAACAGTTGTCTAAATCACGAATAGCTTTCTTGGCATGAAACAAGCCATATAAAACATTCGATTTATGGTAAATCTCACTTTCGGGTGAATTGACATACTTCGGAACATTTTTGTCCGTTTTTAAAGTTCTGCCACCAAAACCTATAATTCTACCTGTAAAGTTATGAATGGGAAACATCACACGACCTCGAAAACGATCGTAAATTTTTCCATTATCATTTTTAATCGATAAACCGGTTGATTCTAAAAACTCAAGTTTATGGCCAGCATTGGTTGCGTTTTGTGTTAAAGCATCCCAAACATCAGGAGAATAGCCGACTTCAAACTTCTTTAATATATCTTCTCTAAATCCACGTTCTTTGAAGTAGCTTAAACCAATTCCTTTACCTTCATCCGTTTCCCAAAGTTGTTTCACAAAAAAAGCCGCAGCGTACTGAGATACGATGTAAAGACTTTCTTTGGCACTCTGCGCTTCTGCTGCCTCTGGAGAAAGTTCGGCCTCCTCTACTTCTATATTATATTTGTTGGCTAAAAACTTAAGCGCTTCCGGATAAGAGTATTTCTCATGATCCATAATAAAACGCACCGAATCGCCACCCTTACCACAACCGAAACATTTGTAAATGCCTTTGGTTACAGATACGTGAAAGGAGGGTGTTTTCTCGCCATGAAAAGGACAGTTACCAATTAAACTGGTTCCGCGTTTTTTTAAGTGCACAAAATCCCCTACTACCTCCTCTATCCGGGCGGTATCCATTATCTTATCTATCGTTTCGCGGTTAATCATACTTATTATTGTCCGTCATTGCGAGGAGGCACGACAAAGAAATCTTTTGTGCTATTATATACTTTTAATCAGTTAACCTCTTGCAGGATAGATTGCTTCACTCCATCGCACATTCCCTTCCTTCAGTTCGCAATGACGATAAGTGGTGTCGTCATTGCGAGGAGGCTTTTTCAGCCGACGAAGCAATCTTTTTTGTTATTAATTCATTTTTAAACCATTAACGCCATGCAGGTAAGATTGCTTCACTCCATCGCACATT